>CDZI01039184.1_pt1 | contig 103246 bp, 95 predicted proteins | sample 554811 | NCBI WGS metagenome assembly CDZI01 (sample SAMEA3182110, study PRJEB8094) | gut metagenome | biome: human; feature: gut; material: Stool; isolation source: human stools | place: Canada | collected 2013-04-23
CCATTGAGCGTGTTTTTGCGGATGCAAAAGAAAAACATGCCATGCGCTATACACACCACCGAGGTCTGGCCCGTGTCTCGGCATGGGTGAGGCTTAAATATGCTGCCATGAATCTCAAAAAACTGGCCCTCTGGAAGTGGAGCCGCTCTGATTTCTTTGTTTTTCTGCCCTATTTCTTCTTTGATACGACTAAAACGCCAGCTCTCGCATAACGAGAACTGGCGTTCTTTGACAGGCTGACCGCCGCTGCGTACCACAGGTACGCAGCGGCGGCAGCTTTGTTATCGGTAGTTTACTTGAGACCCGCCTGCTCCAGCAGCCCGGGAACCTTGGATTCCCAGCCCAGAGACATGATGTGGACACCCTGACAGTAGGGCTTGCACTCACGGATGATGCGGGCGGCGATCTCCACGCCGGTGATACCGGCCTTAGTCTTTTCCTTATCCGCCTGCAGCTCGGCGATCAGCTCGTCGGGGATGTGAACACCGGCCACGTTGTTGTTCATGAAGCGGCACATGCCCACGGACTTGGGGATGATGATACCCACCTGTACGGGCTTACCGAACTGCTTGGCGGCCTCCATGAACTTGATGAACTTCTCCGGCTCAAAGACCGCCTGTGTCTGGAAGAACTCAGCGCCGGCCTTGACCTTGCGCTCCATCTTCACCAGCTGTGCGTCCACGGAGTCGGAGCAGGGGGACACCACGGCGCCCTTGGCGAACTTGGGGGGCGCGCCCACCAGCTCGTTGCCGCCCAGATCCTTGCCGGTCTCCAGCAGGCTGGCCGCGTGGAGCAGCGACACGGAGTCCAGATCGAACACAGGCTTGGCCTGGGGATGGTCGCCCAGCTTGGTGTGGTCGCCGGTCAGGCACAGAATGTTGTCGATGCCCAGCATGGCGGCGCTCAGCAGGTCGGACTGCAGCGCGATGCGGTTGCGGTCGCGGCAGGTCAGCTGGAAGATGGGGGTAAGCCCCGCGTCCTTCAGCACCTTGCAGGTGGCCAGACCGCCCAGCCGCATGACGGAGGACTGGTTATCGGTCACGTTGACGTAGTGGACGCCGGTGAGGTATTCCTTCGCCTCCTCCACCAGACTGTCGATGTGGATGCCCTTGGGAGGGCCGATCTCGGCGGAAACGACGAATTCACCGTTATGAAACAGATCTGTAATTTTCATAGCATTACTCCTGATTAGTCAGATTCTTTGGCGGCCATGGTAGCCTGATCCGTGTTGAAATCGTGCATTTGCGTGGGGCAGCGCAGGATGTCCAGACGGCCCTGTGCCTTCAGCCGCTGGATGATCCGTTCCCAGCCGCAGTCCATCGTGGGGGAAACCTCGCATTTGCCGTCCTTCGTGCCGCCGCACGGGCCGTTGACAAGGCTCTTGGAGCAGGCGGTGATGGGGCAGATGCCGCCGGTCAGGTTCAGGAAGCACTCGCCGCACTGGTCGCAGTCGTACTCCAGCGGCGTAACGCCCTGGAAGCCCGGCAGCTCCACCGTGTCGCAGCAGGCGTAAACAGGCTTGTCGTCCAGCAGGCCGGAGATGGTCTGCACGCCTACGCCGCAGGAAAACACCAGAACGGCGTCCGCCTCGGCGATTTTGGGCATGGGGCCTCTCAGCCGCAGTGCGAGTTCGTCGGGGTTGCAGACATAGTCGGTGGTCAGCGTGCCCACTACCTTACCGGCGTCCGCCAGCTTCTTCTGCAGGGCGTGAGCCTCCACCTCGGGAAAGCCTACCTCCTTGCAGCCGTGGCAGTTGATGATAAACACCTTGCCGGTGCAGAGGGAGGTAATGGTTTCTTCGGATTTCAGTCTTGTGATCAGCATATGTTCTCTCCCTCCCTTATTTCTTCAGCAGAGGCATGACCAGACCCTTGGCCTCGTTGATCTTGGAGACCAGCGGGATCTTGGACGAGCAGATGTACTCGCAGCACCGGCAGGAGAAGCAGTCCATGACGTTCAGCTTCAGCAGCGCGTCGGTGTCGCCCAGCTGGCCGTACTTATAGATCTCCAGCGGCTGCAGCTCCATGGGGCACACGTCCACGCAGCGGCCGCACTTGATGCATTCCTTCTCCTCGGTGTGGTCGGCGGGGATGGCGATGACGCCGTTGGAGCCCTTGACAATGGGCACGTTGGTGTCGTGAAGGGGAGCGCCCATCATGGGGCCGCCCATCTTCAGCACCACGTCGTCGCCGGTGATGCCGCCGCAGTGGTCAATGATGGCCTGCACGCTGGTGCCCATCTTGATCATGTAGTTACCGGGGTTCCGGATGAACTCGCCGGTCACGGAGACGGCGCGCTCAATAAAGGGCATGCCCTTCTGGATGGCATCGGAGACCGCCTTGGCGGTGGAGGCGTTGCTGACCACGCAGCCTACGTCGGCGGGTAGCTTTCCGCTGGGCACGTGACGGCCCATGACCCGCTTGATGAGCATCTTTTCAGCGCCCTCGGGGTACTGGGTCTTGGCGGCTACCACACGGATATTGTCGTAGGACGCCACCTTTTCCTCCATCAGCGCCACGGCGTCGGGCTTGTTGTCCTCGATGAGGATCACGCCCTCCGGCGCGTCTACCGCCTTCATCATGGCCCGCAGACCGTAGAGGATCTCGTCGGCGTATTCCAGCAGCATCCGGTGATCCGCCGTCAGATACGGCTCGCACTCGGAGCCGTTGATCAGCACCGCGTCGATGGGCTTGCCGGGCTTCAGCTTGACATAGGTGGGGAACGTGGCGCCGCCCATGCCCACGATGCCTTTTTCCTTGACGATCTCAACGATCTCGTCAGGCGTCAGCTCCTCGAGGGGCTTGTTGGGAACCACGGACTCGTGCAGCGTGTTCTTGCCGTCGTTCTGGATGACGACGCTCAGCACGCCGGGGCCCTTGTTGGGGTGGGTGTGAGGCTCCACCGCCAGCACAGTACCGCTGACGCTGGCGTGGACAGGCGCACTGACAAAGCCTGCCTGTTCGCCGATCAGCTGGCCGACCTTCACATAGTCGCCGGGCTTCACCACCGGGGTGGCGGGAGCGCCGATGTGCATCGACAGGGGGATGACCACGGTGTCCGGCTCCGGGAACCTCTGGATCGCCAGATGCTCGGTGAACTCCTTGTTCTCCGTGGGATGGACGCCGCCGTAAAAGCCTTCATAGCGCCGTGCACGAGCCTCGGCCACGTAGGCCTTGATCTCCTCCACACCGGCCAGCGAGTAGTCCCGCAGCTGAATGGGCTGCTCCAGGAACTCCTTCGTCCGGCCCTGCTTCTCAAGGCGCTGATAGATGTTTTCCCACGCGCAGTCCTTCTTGGGGTCGATCTCGCACTTGCCGTTCTTGGCGCCGCCGCACTGGCCGTTCACCAGGCTCTTGGAGCAGTCCACGATGGGGCAGATACCGCCGGTGGCGTTCAGATAGCACTGGGCGCAGGCACCGCAGGTCTTTTTCGTCAGCGCCATGCCGTGATGACCCACATAGTTCAGGGAATTGGTGGCGGTAAACGTGGGCACCTCCGCAAGGTCGGCCACCGTCTGCACGCCCAGACCGCAGGAGATGACCACCACGTTCTCCGTCCCCGCGGGGACGATTCCGGCCAGCTTCTTTTCGGTCTGCACCTTGTTGCACAGGAAGTCCACCTTCACAGAGCCCGTGATGTGCTTGCCCTTTTCGGCGGCGATGGCGGCAAAGCCGCCGCACTCCGGCTCCTCGGTGGTGTCGAACTCCTTGAAGCACTTGTTGCAGGCGACGACAAAGAAATTGTCCTTTCCTGCCATCATGCAGTCAAGCTCTTCCGCGCTTTTCAACGCATACTTGGTATAATCCAAAAAATATCACCCTCTTACAGTTGTTCTTAGTTTCTCTGCCAATGTTCTCCATAAGGATTATAGTATACATCATGTGTAAAAGTCCAGTATTGTAGAGAAATTCTTTTTGGAAATTGTGTTTTTTGTCACAAAAGTTAGCTTTTGCTAACTATTTGAAGCCGGTTTTACGCCGGAAACCGCCGCCGTTTAATCTCCGTTTAACACTTTCTTTCCCTATGTGGTATAATGAGACTACCGACAAAGAGGGAGGGATAGGCATGACCATCAGAAAACGGCTGGCGCGGTCGAATATCGCCATGCTGGTGATACCGCTCCTTACGGCGGCGGTGCTGGCGCTGCTGGGGCTTGGCGCGGCGCTGTTGCTGCTGGCGGCGGTGGCGCTGACCAACCTGTATTTGACGCGTAGCCTGTTCCGCCACATCGCCCAGCCGCTGGATACGCTGACGGCGGGGGTGGCCCGCATCCGGGACGGCGATCTGGATACCCCCATCGCCTACGGTGAGCCGGACGAGTTCAAGTCCGCCTGCGACGCGGTGGACGAGATGGCGGCCCGGCTGAAAGCCTCGCTGGAGCAGCAGCAGGCGGCCCGGCAGCAGAAGCAGGAGCTGATCGCCGGCATGTCCCACGACCTGAAAAGTCCCCTGACCGCCATCCGCGCCTATACGGAAGGGCTTCTGGAGGGTGTGGCGCAGGACGAGGCCACCCGCCAGCGGTATTTGCAGACCATCTACGCCAAGGAGGCGGACATGGAGACGCTGGTGAACCGGCTGTTTGACGTATTCTACCGGGGCGACGCTGCCCGCACAACGCCCGGTAATGGCAGCGGCATCGGTCTTGCGGTGGTAAAGAGATCCGCGCAGGAGATGGGCGGCACAGTGCGGGCGGAGAATGAAGCGGGCGGCGGTCTGCGCGTTGTCGTGACGCTGCCGTTACCATTGATTGACAAGTGCTGCCCTTATCAATCAACGGTAGCAAAGGAGGATCGCCATGGCGAAAATACTTATCATTGAGGATGACGCGGACATCGCCGCCATTGAGCGGGACTATCTGGTACTCAGCGGCTACGAGGTGACGATCTGTCCGGACGGCGCTTCCGGCCTGACTGCGGCGCTGGAGCAGCCCTTTGATCTGCTGCTGCTCGACCTGATGCTGCCGGAGGTGGATGGTTTTACCATCTGCCGCCGGGTGCGGGAGGTCAAGGATATCCCCATTCTCATGGCCACGGTGCTGGGCAAGGGCGTGGACAAGATCCGGGGCCTTGGCTACGGCGCGGACGACTACATCGAAAAGCCCTTTTCTCCCAGTGTGCTGGTGACGCGGGTCAAGGCCCATCTGGCCCAGTACCAACGGCTGAAACCCTCGGCGGTGGAGACCGCGCTGCTGACCGTCGGGCCGCTGGCGGCGGATACCGCCTGCCGCCGGGTGACAAAAACGGCGTGGAGGTGCCGCTGAAAAACAGGGAATACGAGCTGCTGCTGTTTTTGATGCGCCATCCGGGACAGGTGTTCAGCCGGGAGGACTTATACGAGATGATCTGGGGGCTGGAATCCATGGGCGACAATGTCACCGTGGCGGTGCACATGAACCGCCTGCGGGAGAAGCTGGAGGACGATCCCGCCCATCCCCAACTGCTGCAAACGGTGTGGGGCGTAGGCTACCGGCTGTCAGTTTAACTTCTGTTTAATTCTGCTTTATACGCAATTTAACGGTTTCTTCTATCATGGAGCTGTCCACGATAAAAGAAACCGTTTTTCATAGGAGGTATTCGTATGGTTCTGACGCCCTTTCACGGCTTTTGCATGGCGCTGGCGGACAGCGTGCCCGGTGTGTCCGGCGGCACGGTGGCGTTCATTTTGGGATTCTATGACCGCTTCATCAACGCCCTTCACGACCTGTTGGGCAGGGACAACGCCGTCCGGAAAACAGCACTGGCCTATCTCCTGAAGCTGGGTGTGGGCTGGATCGTCGGCATGGGACTGTGCGTGTCGCTGCTGGCGGGGCTGTTTGCCGACCATATCTACTTCATGAGCAGCCTGTTTCTGGGCTTGACGGCGGCGTCCGTCCCCTTTGTGGCGCTGGCAGAGAAGGACTCCCTGCGCCGCTGGCAACCGGCGTTCTTCGCTCTGCTGGGCGCGGCGCTGGTGGTGGGTCTGACCATGCTGCGGGGAAGCGCCGGATTGCTGACGGTAGACATGGCGCAGCTTCGCCTGACAGACGCGGCGTATCTGTTCCTGTCCGGAGCCGTGGCTATCACGGCCATGGTGCTGCCGGGGATCTCCGGCTCCTCCGTTCTGCTGATCGCCGGGGTGTACCTGCCGGTGATCCAGGCCATCCGCCAGCTCCTGCACCTTGACCTGCATGTTCTGCCGGGACTGATGGCGCTGGGCCTCGGCGTCATCGCCGGTGTGGCCCTGTCCATCAAGGCCATCCGCGCCGCTTTGCAGAAGCACCGCCCCGCCATGATCTAGGGTAACACCGCACAAATACAAAATACACTTTTCCCGACAGTAACTCTGCTAAAAGATAGGGTGTTGCCCTGTATTTTGGGCCGCAAGCGCGCACTAATTCAAGCTGCCAGGCAGGGCCTGTCAGCCAGGATCAGATTCGCTAATGCAAACATGATATTGAATTTGGCTTTCTGCTTTTCGAGCCCTCGGTATCGTGTTTTTCGGAAACGCAGCTGCTTTTTGACGACACCGAATACGTGCTCTACTTTAGCACGGACAGAGGATTTTTCGTGTTCTGCTTTCTTTGCGGCATACCGGCCGCTTGGGCTCAGTTTCTTCACTTGGGATGGACGACGGTTGATTTTGTATTTGATTTTGCGGCCGGTCTTGTTGCGGATGATCGCATCATCACGTTTTCCCGCACCGAGATAACCGCTGTCACCGTAAACGACCTTTTCTTCTCCGGTCAGCAGTTTTGATGTTTCTATGACATCATGGACGTTGGCTGATGTTGCCTCCACGGTATGAACCAGTCCACTGTCCTTATCCACGCCGATATGTGCCTTATAACCGAAGTGCCAAGTATTGCCCTTTTTCACCTGATGGGCATCCGGATCCCGCTTCTTTTCCTTATTCTTAGTGGAAGAAGGAGCGGAAATGATGGTGGAATCCACAATCGTTCCCTTTTTCAAAATCAGCCCACGCTCCATGAGCATCGCAACTACCTGCGCGAACAGCTTCTCCTGTAATCCGTTCTTAAGCAGTAGATTGCGAAAACGGCCAAGGGTATCTCCGTCCGGCACCTGATTGCTGGAATCTACTCCGCAGAAATCCGAGAACGCGCGGCTGTCGATTGTTTCTGCAACGGTTGCCTCATCACTCAAGCCATACAGGTTTTGTAGCAGATAAAGCCGCAGCATGGTCTCCAGCGGATAGGGTTTATTGCCGCGCTCTCCTTTGTAATAGCACGGCTGAATCAGGGCAAGCCATTCTTTCCACGGGACGATCCGCTCAATCTGAGTCAGAAACTCTTTCTTCTTTGTCCGCACCTGCGCTAACTCATCGCTGAATGCGGAAATCGTCATCTGTTTATCCATATGTATACTATATCATATTCAACCGTTGATGGCTCATCTTTTCATGCGGTGTTGCCTTAGATACATGATAAGAGGAATTTTTGAAGATTCCATAAAGATTTGAAAAATGGACGGACATAAAAGACGTCCATTACACTATCGGAAAATCAGCAAGGAAGTTTCATAGTAACCTTTGCGCCGCCGGTTTCTTTTGAATTTTCTAAAATAAGCTGACCATTATGTTGTTCCATAATCGAATTTGTAATATATAGACCCATACCAAAGTGTAACTTTGAATTGCGGCTTTGATCGCCCATATAGAACCGTTCCTGTGCGTGGCATAATGCCTCTTTAGAAAACCCCGTTCCCTCGTCTGTGACTGAAATTTCCACGAAACCGTTGTTACTCTGAACATCCACATAAAGCGTTCCGCCTTGCGGGGAGTAGTCCAGCCCATTACTGATAACATTCATAATAGCACGTTCTATCAGCACCCTATCAAATTTCAGCATTTGAGGGAGTGAAACAGTATTCATTTGCAGCCGGATTTCTTTTGTCCGGCATAGTGATTCCATATAACCGAACAAGTGCTGCATGAACGCTGGCAAGTCTATACTTTCAATATGGAGCTGATAACCAACCGCCGCCCGTGATATATCAATCAGGGTTTGAATATATGACTGCATCTGGCCGGAGCTTTCCACGACGTAACCAGCGTATAATCGTTGCTCATCATCAAGATTTGTTTCTGTGAGTAAATCAGCATTTCCTTGAATAACCGTCAGAGGCGTTTTCAAATCATGGGCAAGCGCGGCGATTTGCTCTTTCTGTGTCTGTTCGGTTTTCCATTGCCGTTCTAACGAAATTTTCAGATTATCTTTCATATCTGAAAAAGATGCAAGGACATCTTCAAACTCTTTGATTTTGGCGTGTCCTACTTCAAAATCAAGGTTTTGCTTTGAAACCTCCGCAGTTGCTTCAAAAAGCGGGGTCAGTTGTGTACGCAGGTTCTTAGCAAATCTGGCGGTCAGTATGATAATGACCAGCAGCGAATTTACAGCCATCAGGATAAACGCAAGCGTGTCAGGAGATGGAAAATATTCCGGTAGCCATGACACTGTAAATTGAGAACCAATATAATACCTTAAAACGCAAAATTCGTTTTCCCGGACAACAAGTGCAAACTGCCTCCCCGTAGCATATTCAATATATTCTCCCTTTGCGTACAGCAGGGCAATTTCTTTTTCATCATCGTCCATATTGCTGTAAAGCTCATTAAAGTTCTTGTCCAGAATTAAGTAGCCGCATCCCTGTGGAATCACAACCTTTGTAATATCCGGGGCAATCGTCAGCGTTGGAATGATCTCTTTTACCTGCAATTCACTTAGATTTGCTCTTGTAGCTAATCCAGCATTTACAGCAAGTCCCTCCAAACCAGAAGGGACAATAATTGCCGCTACCAGCATGACAATGAGGGAGATAGCAAACTGGCGAAACAATATTTTCAATGTAGGTTTCTTTTTCACTCCCATTTATATCCTATCCCCCATACGGTGCTGATCGGACTTATTTTGAAATGCTCCAATTTCGCACGAATATTTTTTATATGCGTTGAGATCGTAGAGTTATCGCCTATTCCATCAAACCCGAAAACGGCTTCATAGATTTGTTCTTTTGTAAAAACCTGTCCCCGGTTTTTCGCAAGGTATTCACAGATTGAATACTCGCTTTTGGTAAGGGGAACCGGCTGTTCTGAAACATACAGTACCTTTGCGGAAAGGTCAAATCTTATATCAGGCTCAAATGAAAGTGTGCTGTGATGCTCCCTTTTTTCTCTGCGTAAATGTGCCGCGACACGGGCGCGAAGCTCCTGAATACGAAAAGGTTTCGTAATATAATCATCCGCACCGATGCCCAATCCAAACAATATATCTTCCTCTAATGTCTTTGCGGTCAGAAAGAGAATCGGGCAGTCTACCATATTCCTGATCTGTTTGCAAAACTCAAACCCGTCTGTGCCAGGCATCATCACATCCAAAAGAATGAGGTCATAGAAATGCAGCTTTTTGATGTCTACATCATCCGCATTTTGACAGACTGTTATCAAATATCCATCTTTCCCCAAACTGTTCTTAATCAATTCCAAGATAGAAACTTCATCGTCAACTACAAGTAAGTGGGTCAAAAAATCACCTCCCGCCCCATTATACCACATTGTCGAGGTTACTCATCATTATTTTTAATGTCAGCTTTCCGATATTCATTGTTGATATTTACAGCTACGGCATTGCTTATATCCACATCCACAATACTGTAAACGTAGCCGAAACTGAAATCTTCCCCCCCCACATTTTTGAAGCGTTTCGATACCTGCCCGATTTCTTCTTGCAGTTCTGACATTTCAAGACATTCATCCGTTATGGTATATGTCAGGCCGTTATATGAAATTTCATCATAGTTTGCGGCGTTCAGCTCATAATACGGCAGAGATTCATTTAACGCCTTATTTTTATCGGCGGTATCGCGGAGCGCACCGCAGGCCGATAAGCATATAAGACTTACAAGCACAATTACCACGGCAAACAGGCACTTTTTATTCACTGTTTTTACCTCCCTCCCAACCATGAAACCAAACCAAACTGGCAATCAGCAGACAAACAGTGCAGCATACAGAAATAATCATACCGCTGAAAAAATCGGTTTTTACCTGTGCATACAGTTGGGGGCTATCCCATGCAAGCACAGTGTAATCCATAGCACGAACGCCCCAGGCCCAGGGAATATATTTCCATGTAGCGTCACCAAGCCCTGTTATCATAAGGGCAGCTATTAAACTCCCTGCAATTCCCAATCCCATAGATGCACCTTTTCCGAAGCTCATTCCCACAAACAAATGAATCAGGTAAATGGGAAGCATGGTAATCAACAATAGAATCCCTGCTTTCAGGTAAAGGCTTGCCGGAGCATCCCTATATAGTGCAGCGAATGTTCCTAACGCTAAAAATGTTGCGCCAAAAGCACAGATCATCAGAAAACCAAGTTTACCAATATACGTTGCCATGCGAGATGGGATTGTTCCCAACAAAAGCTGATAATGCCCGGCCTGATTTTCGATCTGAACAACCAGGCCCACAATAATGCCGATCAGAAACGGGAACGCAACGGCCAGCACTTCCAGATAGGCACTGATTTTGGTTGCCAGTTCCCATCTGGATATATGATAGTAACCCGCAAAAATCGCCGCACATATAATCGGAATCATGCTGTGCATATAGAGCAAAATGCTATGTTTACACTTCTGATATTCTGCTTTCCAGCACCGAATCACAGATACCATAGTTACCCCACCTCCTTTTTTTCAAACCATTTTGCCGTTAAACATGACAGCACCGCAAACCAGACCAGCGAAATGACCAATACAAGTATAATCATCCAAAATGCCATTGCCGTACTCTGATCTGCAACCGGCTCACCATTAGGCAAAATACCTAACACGGAAATCATAAGATGCGGCACCCAGCTATACGGGCAGATCATCCACAAAGAGGTTGTAGCCGTGAAAATCCCTAAAACGCTTCCAAGTCCGGCATTAAGAATAACCGTGACAAAGATACCAACTTTTTTTGATAACCATAAGCACAGCGGAACTTCCCATAGGCTTGCAATGACAATACAAGCTGTTCCGGCCGCAGCCTGCCAAATTCCGATTGTCAGGGGAATTTCGTTGATAACTAATATTGCAAAACCGCCCAACAGATTTAGCACCAGGAAAATGAAATTCCCCACACAGGAGTAAATACCGGCCACTCCAATTTTTGCTTTCCAGACTTTGTTCTGCGAAACAGGCAATGAAGCAACGGCACGATATTTTAGTTTGCCATTATCCCGCTGTTCAATCAAGGCACAGGTGAGCGTAAGGAATCCAGGATAAAGCAGGATATACCACCAATTATAAGAATTGAGCTGGAACCAAAGAGGGGCAAAAAAGTTCATAAGCGCAGTTACAAACGGGGCCAGAACGATCAGCGTTTTTGTGAAAGTTCTCTTATGCTTTAGGTTCTCTGCCTGAATATATGCCATCTCCATTTAATATCCCTCCTTACCATTTCTGCGAATAACATCCATAAAGAGTTGTTCCAAATCTTCACCGGCGCGAAGCTCTCCCTCATATCCAAGGACGCCGCCAGCAATGATACCCACATGATCTGCAATCTGCTGGACTTCTGACAGAATATGGCTGGACAAAATAACTGTAATCCCTTTGCAGGGAAAAGAGCGAATTAACTCTCGAAGTTCCTCAATCCCTAAAGGGTCAAGGCCGTTAGTCGGTTCATCCAGAATCAAAAGCTGGGGACTGTTCAGCAATGCAATAGCAATACCAAGCCGCTGCTTCATACCAAGAGAAAACTGCCCGGCCCGTTTCTTGCCGGTATTCGTGAGCTGGACAATTTGCAATACCTCGTTAATTCGTGCATCGTCCAGGCCGAGCAATGTAGTTCTGACTTTGAGATTTTCGTATGCAGTCAGATTTTCGTAAAGCGGGGGCATCTCAATCAAAGCACCGATATGCTCCAGATCATTCCGCTTCCACGGGTGGCCGTCAAACTCGATGCTTCCCGATGTGGGGCGCAAAATGCCGGTGAGCATTTTTAAGATCGTGGATTTGCCAGCCCCATTCGGCCCCAGCAGACCATAAACCGAGTTGCGCCGGATGTTCAGTGACACATTGTTTACCGCCATTTGCCCCTTGAAATTTTTGCAGAGGTCAGTCGTTTTCAAAATCATATCCATATAATCAAGTCCTTTCTTTGATTTTACGGATAGCATACCGGGCAATTTTGAAGATTTCATAAAGATTCCCGAAAACAGAATATGAACAATACACCGTAACCGTGGAGCATATCGCAACAAAGCACCAACCTACGCATTTAGGGCCTTAAAAAGCCCTATATTTCAAGGTTTTTCCCGCATAGTCGGCGGGGTATGTGAGTGTTTTATCCTATCCCCGCCATAGTGCCGCTCTAAATGCGTAGAATTTACCAGCAGAAAATCGCCGGTTTCTCTGGCTCCATACTCCCAGATATGGTATCATGGAAAAAATCAATCTGACGGGGGTATCAGGATGGACGGACAAGAAAAGCTGCTGGACTATATCCGGCTTATTCTCGCCGGTAAGAGTCATGAGCACATCGCCATACGAAAAATGCTTACATTTCTCGTAGAGATCAGGGGCAATAAATGAAACAGCTGAAGTGAACGATGTCTGATAGGTTGTATAGAGCTCACCGTAGCGGACGCACGGGAGACCCTGTTGAACTGTTTCGTTCCGCTTTATGCCGCTACCGCGCACAATCTCTCCCAAGGAGCGAATACGCACCCACTCCCACGAATCGGGGATGTCAAACGGTACCTCATCCGCCAGCGACCGCACTTCATCGCCGATTTTCTCATAAGGAGTATTATCGGCACCTTTGAGATACCAACGCCGCCTGTGGCGGCGTTGACGCAAGCATAGCATTTGTATGACAAACGCGCTTGCTGGGGCTCGCCCCAGTCCCCCATGCCGCCTGCGGGCGGAAACTTTTCGGCAGAATTGCCGGAAAGTAGCATATAAAATCGGGTTCGGCCATATTGCCAAACCCGATTGCAACGAGGTCTATAGAGATTGAATTTCCTGCAATATGACTGGAAATCTGCTCGCAAAGACAAAGTCGATATGAGGAAGGATTGACAGAATTGTCATTCCTTCCTTACCTGTTTCTATCGCTCAAAAGCGCTTTGGACAATGTTGTCATAAGCGATAGACGCTGAAAACCGGGTTCGGTGAATTCACCGAACCCGGTCAGACTTTTTGACAAGGTTGTCTGAAAGTAAGGGTTGGCAATCTTGCCAACCCTTACTTTACCAGATCGTCTCCCGCACCGCTCGAATCAGCGTCACCACCCATGACAGCGCCGCAAGCCCCACCAGCACAAGGAAAATGCCGTCCGCCAGAGCGGTATGGGCCAGATACCACGGGCGGAATACTGTGATAACCAATGCCCCGTACAGCAGCGGTACGGACAGCCGTAGCACCTGCGCCAGACGGATAACCCCTCCCAACAGCGCCAGCCCCAATGATAAAACAGCATACATCATGTTCCGAGCCTCCTTCTTCGATTTGCGGTATGTTACCATCGGCAGACAGACTTTACAAGAGCCTGTCTGCCGATTCTTTTCGCTTTGGGTGTCAATAAGACACCCTTGATTAGACGGCGAGGGTGTCTATTGCACACCCTTGACCTTATATCTTTTACAGGAGCTTTTGATTCCGGGGTATTCACCACGCTGTTTTTTCGGGAGGGGTAGTGAGGGGGTATCTGAAAAAACAGAAAACCGCTTTCGGCAACATTGCCGGAAGCGGTTTAGAAGTTCAAAGCCGTTGGTAAACACCCGCCCGTTCGCCCCGTGCCGCCCTGTGCGGCGTTCTTCCGCAATGGGCAGCGTCCCTTTGCCCATCCCCACCGGCAGAGACCCCACAGGCGGCGTGTGGGCGAACTCAGTAAACAAGAGTAAGAGGAGAGCCTATGGAGCAAAAAGCCAACATCACCATTGATAAGGATCATATCACCGTGGAGCGGATGCAGACAGCCTGCGGGCGGGAGATTCGAGTCATCTCCGTGTTCCCCCGGCACGGCAGTGAAACCGTGGAGGATAAGCTGAAAGCCCTTGCGGAAATGGACTTCCGGCAGGGAAAGCTGTGCGCGTAAAGTACTGGACATTCCAGACCGTTCGGGGTATTGTGGTGTCGCAATGCTCTGAACGGTTTGACAAAGAAAAGGAGGGCTGTATGAATCAGTCAAACCAAATCAGGAAAACCGCTCTTTACTGCCGTCTCAGCCAGGACGATGGGATAGATGGCGATTCGAACTCGATCCAGAATCAAAAAGCCATTTTACAGAAGTTCGCGGAAGATCACCATTTCCCCAGCCCCCGCTTTTATGTGGATGACGGTTTTTCGGGAGGAAACTTCCAAAGACCGGCGTTCCAGCAGATGATCTCAGACATGGAAAACGGCGAGATCGGGATCATTGTGACCAAAGATCTCAGCCGACTCGGTAGAAATCAGCTTCACACCGGCCTGTACATTGAGGAACGCTTCCCCATGTTCGGCGTCCGCTATATCGCCATCAATGACAATGTGGATACCGACAGCAACGAGAGCAACGACCTCATGCCGTTCAAAAATTTGTTCAACGAGTGGTTTATTCGAGACACCAGCCGGAAGATCCGTGCGGTTCTGAAGGCCAAGGCGGAACGGGGCGAACGGCTGGGGACCAGGGCGCCTTACGGCTACCGAAAGGACCCGGACACGAAGAAGTTGATAGTGGATGATGAGGCGGCAACCATCGTCCGCAGGATCTTTGCCATGTGCGCCAGCGGCAGTGGCCCCAGCCAAATTGCCCGCATTCTCAAGAAAGAGCAGACCCTGACGCCTACCATGTACGCCTACACCAAGTACGGCATCACGCACACCTGTCTGGATACAGCACATCCGTATAACTGGTCTGACAGCGCCATTGCCAACCTGCTGGAAAACGAAATTTATCTGGGCAATACCATCAACATGAAGCACAGTACGAAGTCCTACAAGGACAAACGGAGGGTCGAGCATCCAAGAGAGGAATGCATGGTCTTTGAGAACACCCATCCCGCCCTCATTACGCGGGAGGTCTGGGATATCGTACAGAGAGTGCGGAAGAACAAGCGCCGTCTGACCAAGATGGAAGAACAGAACAAGTACTCCGGTCTTGTGTTCTGTGCCGACTGCGGCTCCAACATGGTGCTGCACCGGGCGCATACCATGTCCGCCAGCTACAATCACTTTACCTGCCGCACCTACAAGAAGGACGGGGAAGCCTGCACGGGCCACTACATCCGGGAGTGTGTTCTGGACGAGATCGTACTGGAGGACCTGCGCCGGGTGACGAGCGCGGCGCGGGAACATCCGGAAAAGTTCGCCGCCTACATTGGCAGCAAGCAGTCCACCGAGCTTCAGCGGGAGATCCGCAGGCAGGAGAAAGAACTGGCAGCCATGCGGAAGCGGAAAGCGGAACTGGACGCGATCTTCAAAAAGCTGTATGAGGACAGTGTGCTGGACCGCATCACAACAGAGCAGTTTCAGATGCTCTCCGGCAGCTACACGGAAGAACAGAACCTCATCACTGTCGGTATTCCACAGAAAGAGAATGAGATCCAGCGCCTGCGGGAAACCGTGAACGAGACGGACAGCTTCCTCGACAAGGCGAAGCGGTATACGGATATCACGGAGCTGACGCCGGAGCTGCTGCGGCTGTTCATTGAGAGGATCGTGGTCCACGAGAAAGAGGTGAAGTGGTCTAAGCACGCGCCTCAGACCGTGGAGATTTACTACAACGGCATTGGCTATGTCGGCAGTGGTCAGCAGGATGTGGAAGAAGCACTGGAAGCGCCGGAACCCCAGCAAACCCAGGACACAGAGAAGCCCCGGCAGGCATCGTAAACACGATGACCTGCCGGGGTATCCCAGGAATCACTTGTTACCCCTGTGAGGGGGGAGCGAACGTTCCTGGGCTTTTTTTGGCGGGATCTTTCGGAAAACAGGGGATAGCGGCGGAAAATGCCGGTCAGACCCGGGCGGCAGCGGCCGAAGGAGAGACCGACGGGGAGTTTTGGCGATTTAACCAACAGAGAATGCTCGTTCCACATATTTTGAAAAAACTTCCTAAAAACGAAAAAAACTCCTGTACCGTACATCAATGTACGGTACATAATAGAAGCAGGGAAAATCAGGAAAAGGCAAGCGAATGGTTGAATGACAGGGAAACCTGACGATTCCATAAATGCACCTGCTTCCATGCGCAAGTGCTTTTATATCTGCTGGGATGCGAGGGCTGAAGCAGTGATCCCGCTTACGGCGCAGAAGTCTGTGAATCACAAACACTTTTCACGAACACCTTTGTATTCGTCTTTCGCCAGAGCCTTTACATAGGCATCGTAGGCTTCTTCCAAGGTGGAGTATTTCGCCTCGGCTTTTAGAAATTTTTTATATTCTATTCTGCTTGTGATCTGTTCGGACACCGCAATGTATTTTTCTCCCTTATGCGGTTCGCTCTTTTTTGTTCGCTCTCCGGTTGTAGTTTCGGAGACATAGTATTTCCCGTCACCGGTCTGAATGAGCACGGGGATCTGCTTTCCGGCGCCGACCTTGTTCGTGTCAAGAGAAGTCCAGAAAAGGTAGCGGTCTGCCGTATATCCATCACGCCCGTCCCCTAAAAAAGCCCAGGTGCAGTTCTTTTGCTGCAGAAGGCTGTTGTCCATGCTTTTGAGCGCTGCTTCAATCTGCGGGATGTAGCTTGAGCCCGGACAGCGGGAGTTGAACTCAAAATTTGGGTTATTGTTCATATCTCCCCTTGTCCAGAATTCGGTTTTATATAGGACCTCACCAAAAAACTTCGTGTACGTGGTATCGAACGGATAGCTGGGCTTGATCGGCGCTGCCGTTCCGCTCCATGTGAGCACCACACCGTGGGTCTTATCATAGGAGACCTCGCAGCTTCCGCCCGGCTCCGCATCACCCTTCCAGTTATCCGTGTTACCGTTGCTTTTGGAATGGACGATGCCGCCGATGTTCACGGGGTCCGCCGACTGCCACCCGGCCTGCTTCTGCTTCAGCTTGACCGTGACGGTGACGCCGGTATTTCCAAGCAGGGCCTCCGTGGAGACCTGCGCATAGGCGGAGCGCACGTTAGCCAGATCCACCGCCTCCCGGCTCCTTTCCAACTGCGAGGAAGGCACCGGGACCGCGACGGAGATCAGCACGGCAACGATCGCGATGACGATCAGCATCTCCATCAATGTAAAACCTTTGCGATTTAGCTTCATATCGTTCTCAGTTCCTGTCCCACCGAGGGACGCCCGCCAGAATCCGGCCGCGGTTATTCCGGCGGGTTTTGGCTGTTTAAAGTCGAAAAAATCATTTTTTCAGCAGAATGAAACAAGACAAGACAGGAACGAAACTGTCGATAAAGTGGTGAATTCTCCGCAACGGTAAGGTAGGGCAGCCGTTAGCGGCTGTGCCGCTTTACGGATGCTGCATACCCCTTGCGGGTGAAAGGTGTGCGCGGGACTACGCCCGCAGGCGTGTTTCGGAGCGCAACCGCCGCAAGGCGGCTCTTAGCGCGGAGATAACCCAAGAAGGGATACACCGTCGGCCCTTTGCTGATCGGTTACGGGTTCATCTTGCGCTCCGTGCGGCGCAGGCGGACGATGTGCGCTTGCGCTCCAGCAGCACCATGATCCGCTGGCGGTTACACCGCTGCATCATCACAAACAGCAGGTCATATCCGGCGGACAAAACGGAGGTCACGATGAATACCGGGTATGCGCCAAACCGGAGTCCCGCCGCAATGGGCAGAAAGCTGAGCAGCGCGATCGTTTCATGGACCAGCTCCGCCTGGCACATGGCCTGGGCGACCTCGTTCCATGTATGCAGACGCAGATCAAACAGCGCGTTGTCATAGGTGGGCATTCTGCGCTTCCACCGCTTTACCTTCAGCGCTTCATAGACCGCCATTTCCCGCCTGCCGACCCGGTACCACCGCTTGCAAAGATCTGCATGATTCTGCATCACTGCCTGAAATGCGCCTCCCACCAGCAGCCGCATGACGAGGTGGTAGGAAACCGTTCCGAAGGTAATGGCGAGCGAAAGCACCGGCCCGTAAGCGGTCTTTTTGTAGAAAGCGGTCAAAATGACCGTCCCGATCATGAAAAACAGCGCGGCCCGCGTCATTTTCTTTGCCATATCCGGTCACCTCATTCAGAGAACGTGCATTGTGTTTTCGCCGCTGCCGAGACACACGGCGATCCTTCAAAAAACGCAGACAGCTTGTTTTTGCTGGAGCTGCTCGGGTGCGCATGTGAAATAGACGCTGTTTTTCCTGTCTGCGCCTCTCGGCTCTCTATGAGAAATGATACCACAGGGCCGTGCAAAAAGCCAGTGCTTCCAATGCTTCTCTGCATGTCCTACAGCCGAAGCCGCAGTGCGAAGAGCATATATTTGATCTTCCGTCCCGAAAGCCTGACCGTCCCGGTTTTGTCCCGGTTTGCAAAATGGCCTTGCAATCCACCTGCCGCCGTGCTATACTTCCACCATAATTGAATAGAAAATCTTCAGGGCAGGGTGTGATTCCCTACCGGTGGTACAGCCCACGAGCCGCAAGGCATGATTCGGTGAAACTCCGAAGCCGACAGTACAGTCTGGATGAAAGAAGATGACAACGCAACGCAGGGGGACTGCTTTGCGTCTATGGAAGTTGCTCTGGGATGTGTTTACATTCCGGAGCTTTGCTTTTACACAAGGATACTTGTGTCAGCGTGTCAAAAAAGTCTTTTCTCCCCGCTGAGCAAGTTTTCAGAACTTTATAAAAGTTCTGAAAACTTAGGATTTTAATGGCGCGGGACACCCCTCTTGGGTTTCCCGCGCACACCCTTCCTTACCGCTGCGGAGAATTTACCACTTTATCGACAGCCTCACCTGTGCCTTTCCGCCTTGCCCTGAACGGTTCGTTCAGGGCTTTTTCTTTTGGAGGTAACAGTATGAACGATGTGGAATCTATGCGTCTGGCCTTGGCGCTGGCGGAACGGGGCCGGGGCTGGACGGCGCCCAATCCCATGGTGGGCGCCGTGATCGTAAAGGACGGCGCGGTCATCGGACAGGGCTGGCATGAGCGGTACGGCGAACCCCACGCGGAGCGGAATGCGCTGGCAGCCTGCACCGCCGACCCCGCCGGAGCCACCATGTATGTGACGCTGGAGCCCTGCTGCCACCATGGAAAGCAGCCGCCCTGCGTGGAGGCGATTTTGGCATCCGGCATCCGCCGGGTGGTGATCGGCTCCGCCGACCCAAATCCGCTGGTGGCAGGAAAGGGCGTGGCGATCCTGCGGTCTCACGGCGTGGAGGTGACGGAAAACGTTCTGCGGGAGGAATGTGACGCGCTGAACAAGATCTTCTTCCACTACATCACCACCGGACGGCCCTTCGTTTCCCTGAAATACGCCATGACGATGGACGGCAAGATCGCAGCCTTCACGGGTGCGTCCAAGTGGGTCACAGGTGAGACAGCCCGGAGCCACGTCCAGCGGCAGCGGCACCGGTTCCGGGGCATCATGGTAGGCGTGGGCACCGTTCTGGCGGACGATCCCCTTCTGACCTGCCGCATGGAAAACGGGCGAAACCCCGTTCGCGTCATCTGCGACACCCATCTGCGGACACCGCCGCAGGCGCAGGTGGTCACCACCGCAGAACAGATCCAGACCATCCTCGCCACCTGCTGTGCCGACCCGGAAAGGCAGGCGGTTTACCGGCGGGCCGGGTGTCAGGTGCTCTGCCTGAATGAGAAAAACGGCCATGTAGATCTCCGGCAGCTCATGGAGCGGCTGGGGCAGGAACAGATCGACAGCATCCTGCTGGAGGGCGGCGGAACGCTGAACTGGGCCGCGCTGGAATGCGGCATCGTGCAGCAGGTGCAGGCATATATCGCCCCAAAGCTATTCGGCGGAAGGGATGCGAAAACCCCCGTGGAGGGCGTGGGCGTCCCCGCTCCGACCAATGCCTTCCGATTGAAAAACAGCCGTTTGGAACGGCTGGGTGAGGATCTTCTGATAGAAAGCGAGGTGGAATATCCGTGTTCACAGGAATCGTAGAAGAAGTCGGAACGATCAGGAATATCAAGCGCGGACAGCACTCCGCCGTCCTGACGATCCATGCGAAAACTGTTTTAGAGGAGACCCGGATCGGAGACAGCATCGCCGTGAACGGCATCTGCCTGACGGTGACCCGACTTTTTCCCGATGGCTTTTCGGCGGACGTGATGCACGAGACGCTGAACCGCTCGTCCCTTGCGGGACTTGCGGCGGGGAGCGTGGTCAATCTGGAGCGGGCCATGCCTGCCAACGGCCGCTTCGGCGGGCATATCGTAGCAGGCCATGTGGACGGTGTCGGACACATTGCCAACATCCGCCGGGACGATAACGCCGTCTGGTACACCGTCCACGCGGGGCCGGAGATATTGCGCTATGTGGTGGAAAAAGGCTCCATCACCATCGACGGCATCAGCCTGACGGTGGCCGCCGTGGACGGCGAGGGCTTTTCCGTGTCCACCATCCCCCATACGGTGGCCCAGACCAATCTGAGCCAGCGGCGCCGGGGCGACCCGGTGAATCTGGAGACCGACGTGGTCGGCAAGTACATCGAAAAGCTGCTGCGTCCGGAAGAAACGAAACCGCATACCCCCGCAAACGAAAGTACCCTCACAAAAGAAATGCTGCTGCGCTGCGGCTTTTGACAGGAGAATTTACCATGAATTTCAATACCATTCCCGAAGCACTGGAGGATCTGAGACAGGGGAAGATCATTCTGGTCACAGACGACCCCGACCGTGAAAACGAAGGCGATTTCATCTGCGCCGCCGAGTTTGCCACCACGGAGAACATCAACTTCATGGCCACCCACGGCAAGGGCCTGATCTGTATGCCCATGTCGGAGGCCTTTGTCCGCAAGCTGCAATTCCCCCAGATGGTGCAGAACAACACCGACAACCACGAAACGGCCTTCACGGTATCCATTGACCACATTTCCACCTCCACGGGCATCTCCGCTGCCGAGCGCTCCGTGACGGCGATGGCCTGCGTGGAGGAGGGCGCGAAGGCGGAGGATTTCCGCAGACCGGGCCACATGTTCCCGCTGCTGTCGAAGAAAAACGGCGTGTTGGAGCGGGAGGGTCATACGGAGGCCACCGTTGACCTGTGCCGTCTGGCGGGGCTGAAGGAATGCGGCCTGTGCTGCGAGATCATGCGGGAGGACGGCACCATGATGCGCACCGCCGAGCTGATGACGCTGGCGGAGCAGTTCGGCATCAAGTTCATCACCATCCGGGATCTTCAGGCGTACCGCAAGTGCCACGAAAAGCTGGTGGATCAGGTCACGGCGGTGAATATGCCAACGAAATACGGCGATTTCAAAGCCTACGGCTTTGTGAGCCGTCTGAACGGCGAGCATCACGTCGCGCTGGTGAAGGGCGACATCGGCGACGGGAAGGACATTCTCTGCCGGGTCCATTCCGAGTGCCTGACCGGAGACACCTTCGGCTCTCTCCGCTGCGACTGCGGACAGCAGTTGGCTGCCGCCATGACCCAGATCGAAAACGAGGGCCGGGGCATCCTGCTCTATATGCGGCAGGAGGGCCGGGGCATCGGCCTCATCAACAAACTGCGGGCCTACGAATTGCAGGAACAGGGCATGGACACGCTGGAGGCCAATCTGGCTCTGGGCTTCCACGGAGACGAGCGGGAGTATTTTCTTGGCGCGCAGATCCTGCGGGAGCTTGGCGTCAAGAGCCTGCGCCTGCTGACCAACAACCCGGACAAGGTGTATCAGCTTTCCGAGTTCGGTCTGGAAATCTCCGAACGGGTTCCGATCCAGATGACGGCAACAGCGCATGATTTGTTCTACCTGAAAACCAAGCAGGCACGAATGGGACACATTTTGGAATATTAACAAAGAAAGAGGTACTTAAATATGAAAACCTTTGAGGGAAAGCTGGTCTCCAAAAGCATCAAGGTGGGCATCGTCGCCGCCCGGTTCAACGAATTCATTACCTCCAAGCTTCTCAGCGGCGCCATGGACGGCCTGCTGCGGCACGAGGTTCGGGAGGATGACGTTCATGTGGCGTGGGTCCCCGGTGCCTTTGAGATCCCGCTGGTGGCGGCGAAGATGGCAAAGAGCGGCAGGTATGACGCCGTCATCTGCCTCGGCGCGGTGATCCGCGGTTCCACCAGCCACTATGACTACGTCTGCAACGAGGTCTCCAAGGGGATCGCCGCCGTGTCTCTGGAAAGCGGCGTGCCCGTTCTCTTTGGCGTATTGACCACGGAGAATATCGAGCAGGCCATCGAACGGGCCGGCACCAAGGCGGGCAACAAGGGCTACGACTGCGCGGTCAGCGCCATCGAGATGGTCAACCTGCTCCACGAGCTGGACGCGGAGTAACACACAGACACACCATGATCATCATTCAAACAAATGGGGCGGAGAGGGATCTGGAAGAAAAGATCCTGACCCTTCTGCGGCAGGAGGACATCGCCGCGGAGCGTGTCTCCCTCAGTTCCCGGCACACGCTCACCTTCCCGGAGCTGACCATTGACGGACGTTCCCAGCAGGCGTTTCAAAACGGAACCGCGCTGGCGCTGACCCGGATCGAGTTCAATATGCTGCTGTTTCTCGCCAGCAATCCGGGGGTCACGCTTTCCAAGGAGGATCTGTTTTTCGCCGTGTGGGGCCGGGACAGCGCGGACACCCTGAAGGTCGTGGCGAATACCGTCTCCAATCTCCGCAGAAAGCTGGGCGGCAGCCACACCTATATCCGCACAGTCCGGGGCGGGTACGTGTTCTCGGCGGTCTCCGCTACCGCCTGAGGTGCTTCCCTCAAAGCAAATCGAAGTAACAGCGGCAGCGTTACGCAGCCCGGCGGGAAAAAGACTTTTTCAACAAACTGAGCGGATGCACGCCACAAGGTGTGCATCCGCTTTCTTCGGCTATTCCTTTGTGTGTGGTAGCTGACGGCAGATCCAGACTCCAACTGTGACCGAGGAAGGGGAGCCCCCTTGCTGCGGGCCGGAATGGTCACAGCACATGGTAATACAGGAAGATATTCTGGTAGGAGCCGTCCTTCATAAGAAATCCGTTTGGGATCATTCCTACCTGCACAAAGCCAAGACGTTCATATAAGTGTCGGGCGTGGGTATTGTTTTCAACCACGGCATTGAACTGCATTAGCTTGAAGCCGTTGTTTCTGGCCTGTACAAGGCAATCGGAAACCAGCTGTTCTCCGATGTGCTTTCCCCGGCAGGCGGAGTCGACCGCATAGCTTGCATTGGCAATGTGCCCGCACCGGCCGACATTGTTCGGGTGGAGAATATAAAGCCCGACAACCGTTCCGTTGTCATCTGCCACACCACAGTACATCTGTGCGGCAAAGAATGCCCTGCCGCTTTCCTCGTCGAGAAGCTCCAGCTGCGGAAAGGCAACGCCCTCTTCGACAACTTCATTCCAAATACGTATCATGGCAGGTACATCATTTTCACTGTACTTTCTGATTTTCATAACGCGTCCCTCGATCGCTTCAAATTAGTTGCTTGGATATTTTCTGCTTCGTTTTCACTTCGACATTCACCCATTTTGCACATGATAGCACGTCTGAACTTGAATGTATAGTGATAAAAGCCGGGGATGCGTGTTGTCACAGGGAAAGAGCTTGCTCAACTGTCGCCATGACCGGGCGGCTTCGCCGCTGCCGGAAGTCTGCGACTTCAGTTGTGGGTAGTTCAAAAGGATTGACAAGACAGAACACTTATAGTATGATAACAAATCATTTGTATATTTGATGAGCAATGACGTTCATTTTTTGGCAAGAGGCGTGACCTTCTGCTGAAAAAAGGACGTCTTTTTTCGTAACGGAAAAAACACCGTTTTGAGGAAGGTGAACATCATGAAAAGAGAAGGGCAGGTCCGCATCCCGTCCGGATGCGCGATTTCCGCTGTGATCTCCCGGGAGGGACGCCGGATGACGGGAGAGAAGATCGTGGAGAGCATGATCCCCATGCACGACCGCTCCAACGGTCTGGGCGGCGGCTTCGCCGCATACGGCATTTATCCGGAATACCGGGACTACTATGCCTTCCACATCTTCTTTGACAGCCGGGATACCCGCAAGACCTGCGAAGCGCTGCTGAAGGAAGGCTTTGAGATCGTCAAGGCGGAGCACATTCCCATCCGGCAGATCCCGGAGATCACCGATGTGCCCCTGATCTGGCGGTATTTTCTGGCGCCTATGCAGTCCGTTCTGAACCGGCTGCAGCTGGACGCGGAGGAATACGTGGCGCGCATCGTGACGAAGATCAACGCGGAGCTTCGGGGCGCATACGTGTTTTCCAGCGGCAAAAATATGGGGACCTTCAAGGCGGTTGGCTATCCGGAGGACGTGGGCCGGTTCTACCGCCTTGAGGAGTACGAGGCGTACTGCTGGACGGCCCACGGCCGCTATCCAACCAACACCCCCGGCTGGTGGGGCGGCGCACATCCGTTCTCCCTGCTGGAATGGTCTGTGGTGCACAACGGCGAGATCTCCTCCTACGACGCCAACCGCCGCTGCGTGGAGATGTTCGGCTATCAGTGCACGCTGCAAACGGATACGGAGGTCATGGCATACATCGCGGATTACCTGCTGCGGCGGCAGGGATTGACGCTGGAGGAGACGGCCTCGGTGATGGCGGCTCCCTTCTGGAGCACCATCGAGCACATGGAGCCGCAGGAGGCGGAACGGCTGACGTATCTCCGCAAGGTGTTTCCCAGCCTACTGCTGACGGGGCCGTTTTCCATCATCCTCGGCTTTTCCGGCGGGCTGATGGCGCTGAACGACCGGTTGAAGCTGCGGAGCATGGTGGTAGGCGAAAAGGATGACCGGGTGTTCATTTCCAGCGAGGAGGCGGCCATCCGGGTCATGGAGCCTGACGCGGAGAATATATGGGCGCCCATGGGCGGTGAGCCAGTCATCGTCCGGTTGAAAGAAGGGACGTACTGATGAAAGATTTCTATGTGCCGCCGCAGTTTGAGGTGGTGCGGGACCCGCAGCGCTGCGTTAACTGCAAGGTCTGCGTGGAGCAATGTCCCAACGGCGTTCACCGCTTTGACGAGACTCACGGCCGGATGCTGGCGGATGAGAGCAAATGCGTGGACTGCCAACGGTGTGTGGCATACTGTCCCACCCACGCTTTGAAGATCGAGAAAAACCGCTGCACCCTGCGGGAGAGTGCCAACTGGTCCTCCGATGCCGTGGAGGAGATCTGGAAGCAGGCCGCCACCGGCGGCGTGCTGCTGTCCTCCATGGGCAGCCCCAAGGAGCTGCCGGTCTATTGGGACCGTCTGCTGCTCAACGCCTCCCAGGTCACGAACCCGCCCATCGACCCGCTGCGGGAGCCGATGGAGACCCGCGTGTTTCTGGGCAAGAAGCCGGAGCGCATCCGGCGCGACGCTCAGGGACGGCTGATCACGGAGCTGACGCCGCAGCTGGAGCTGTCCATGCCGGTGCTGTTCTCCGCCATGAGCTACGGCTCCATCAGCTTCAACGCCCACGAGAGTCTGGCCAGAGCGGCGGAGGCGCTGGGGATCTGCTATAACACCGGCGAGGGCGGCCTCCACGAGGACCTTTACCGCTATGGGCGCAACACCATCACCCAGGTGGCCTCCGGGCGGTTCGGCGTTCACGAGGACTACCTGATGGCCGGCGCGGCCATTGAGATCAAGATGGGGCAGGGGGCCAAGCCGGGCATCGGCGGACACCTGCCGGGGGCGAAGATCGTAGGCGATGTTTCCCGCACCCGCATGATCCCGGAGGGATCCGACGCCATTTCCCCGGCGCCCCACCACGATATTTATTCCATCGAGGATCTCCGGCAGCTGATTTGCTCCTTAAAGGAAGCGACGCAGTACCGGAAACCGGTGATCGTCAAGGTAGCCGCGGTCCACAACATTGCAGCCATCGCCAGCGGCATTGCGCGGGGCGGCGCGGACATCATTGCCATCGACGGCTTCCGGGGCGGCACCGGCGCTGCGCCTACCCGAATCCGCGACAATGTGGGCATTCCCATTGAGCTGGCGCTGGCGGCCGTGGACCAGCGGCTGCGGGAGGAGGGCATCCGCAATCAGGTGTCCCTGATCGCAGGCGGCAGCATCCGTTCCTCTGCCGACGTGGTCAAGGCTGTGGCTCTGGGGGCGGACGCCTGCTATATCGGCACGGCGGCGCTGATCGCCATGGGCTGCCACCTCTGCCGCACCTGTCAGAGCGGCAGATGCGCGTGGGGCATCGCCACGCAGCGCCCGGAACTGGTCAAGCGGCTGGATCCCGACGAGGGCACGGAACGCCTCATCAATCTGATGACGGCGTGGAAGCACGAGATCATGGAGATCATGGGCGGCATGGGGATCAATTCCATCGAGGCCCTGCGAGGCAACCGGCTGATGCTGCGGGCCGTGGGGCTGACGGAAAAGGAGCTGTCCATTCTGGGCGTGGCCCATGCCGGAGAGTGAGCGGCAAAAAAATCCCGATCCACCGGAAAAACAGCGGAGGTGTGATAGTTCATGGATATTCAAGCAAAGGGTCTGGATTACCGGGCCTTAAATGAGGCGATCCGGGCTGCCGGGCCGTCATGCCGCATCACCGGCTGCCTTGGGCAGCGGTTTATCGGCGCGGGCATGAGCGGACGCCGGGTGGAGATCGACGGCATCCCCGGCAACGCGCTGGGTGCGTATCTGGGGGGCGGCTCCCTTACCGTTAACGGCAACGCACAGGACGCCGTAGGCGATACGATGAACGGCGGCTCCATCGTGGTCCGCGGCAGCGTGGGCGACACGGCAGGCTATGCCATGCGGGGCGGCGAGATCTATGTCCAGGGCAACGCGGGCTATCGGGCCGGCATCCACATGAAGGCCTATCAGGATCAGCAGCCGGTGATCGTCATTGGCGGCCGGGCGGGGAGCTTTCTGGGGGAATATCAGGCAGGCGGCACGATCCTGGTGCTGGGACTGCATACGGACGGAAAGCCCGCCGCCGGGTATTTCCCCTGCACGGGACAGCACGGCGGGCGCGTGATTTTCAGAGGCGATGTTTCCGCCATCCGCTTCCCGGATCAGGTGACGCCCCATCCCCCCACGGAGGAGGAGACCGCCCTTCTGCGGCCGCTGGTGGAGCGCTGGTGCGCCCTGTTCGGCGGCGACGCGGAAGCGCTGATGGACGGGCCCTTCACCGTGGTGACGCCGGACAGCAAAAACCCGTACCGGCAGATGTACGCGGCCAATTGACATTTTTGATCATTTTTATGCGCAGATGCGCAGGAGGAGCAGAACATGCAGAAGTTAGAACAGATCTACGAGGGCAAAGCAAAAAAAGTATTCAAAACCGATGATCCCGAGCTGCTCATCGTGGATTACAAGGATGACGCCACCGCGTTCAACGGTCTGAAAAAGGGCACCATCCTCGGCAAGGGCGTCATCAACAACCAGATGACCAACCGCCTGATGGCCAAAATGGAAAAGGCTGGCATCCCCACCCATTTTGTCAGGGAGCTGAGCCAGCGGGAAACGCTGGTGAAGCGGGTCTCCATCGTCCCCTTGGAGGTCATTGTCCGCAATATCTCCGCCGGTTCCTTCGCCAAGCGCTACGGCGTGGAGGAGGGCATCGTGTTCGATCAGCCCACCATCGAGTTTTCCTATAAGAATGACGCGCTGGGCGATCCTCTGCTGAACACCTATCACGCGCTGGCCCTGAAACTGGCCACGGCAGAGGAGATCGAGACCATCAAGAACTATGCCTTCGCTGTCAATAAGGTGCTGAAGGCGTTCTGGGCCGAGTGCGGCGTGACGCTGGTGGACTTCAAGCTGGAATTCGGCAAGGTGGCCGACGGGTCCATCGTGCTGGCTGACGAGATCAGCCCCGACACCTGCCGCCTGTGGGACGCCAAGACCCATGAAAAGCTGGATAAGGACCGTTTCCGCCGGGATCTGGGCGGCGTTGAGGACGCCTACGCCGAGATCATGAAGCGTCTGCTGGATCACGATGCCCAGTAAATCTATGGCGTGCACGGATCTTGATAAGGCGGCTCCGGCTGCCGGCGATGACCGCCACCTCCACGAGGAATGCGGCGTATTCGGCGTTTACTCCAATGTCACCGCCGATGTGGCCTCGTTAGCCTATTACGCTCTGTACGCCCTTCAGCACCGCGGACAGGAAAGTGCCGGTATCGTTGTCAACGATGACGGCCTGTTCCGCTCCTGGCGGGACGTGGGTCTGGTCAGCGATGTGTTTCCCAAGGAGCGGCTTCGCTCTCTGGGGCTTGGCAACATCGCCGTCGGCCATGTGCGCTACGGTACCACCGGTTCGGACAACAAGCGCAACGTCCAGCCCATTCTGGTCAACCACTATAAGGGCCGCATGGCGCTGGCCCACAATGGCAACCTGACCAACTCCCAGGAGCTGCGCCTCCAGCTGGAGAGTCAGGGGTCGATCTTCCATACCACCACCGATTCCGAGGTCATCGCCTACATCATTGTGCAGGAGCGGCTGAAGCACGGCTCCATCGAGGAGGCGGTTTCCGCCGCCATGGACCGTCTGGTGGGGGCGTATTCTCTGGTCATTTCATCCCCCAGCAAGCTGATCGCCGTCCGGGACCCTCACGGCTTCCGTCCCCTGTGCATGGGGAGGCTGAAGGACGGCAGCGTGGTGTTCGCCTCTGAAAGCTGCGGACTGGACGCCGTGGGCGCCAGCTTTGAGCGGGATATTCTGCCCGGAGAGATCGTGGTGGCGGACAAAAACGGCGTCAAGTCCGACAGATCCCACTGCGGCATCGCGCCCCGGAGACTGTGCGTTTTTGAGTTCATCTACTTTGCCCGCCCCGACTCCGTGATCGACGGCAGCAGCGTTCATGTGGCCCGACAGCGGGCAGGTGCGTTCCTCGCGCTGGAGCATCCCGTGCAGGCGGACATCGTCATCGGTGTGCCGGACTCCGGTCTGGACGCCGCTATGGGCTATGCCCGGCAGTCCGGAATTCCCTACGGCATGGGCTTTATCAAGAACAAATACATCGGCCGCACCTTTATTTCTCCCACGCAGGATATGCGGGAAAATGAGGTCAATATCAAGCTGAACCCCATCCGCTCCGTGGTGGAGGGCAAGCGCGTGGTGCTGATCGATGACTCCATCGTCCGGGGCACCACCTGCCGCCGTACCATCGACCTGCTGCGCAAGGCCGGCGCGAAGGAGATCCACATGCGGGTCAGCGCGCCGCCCTTTGTGTCCGAATGCTACTACGGCACGGATATTGACGACAAAAACAAGCTCATCGCCAACCACCACACGATTGCGGAGATCGCTGAAATCATCGGTGTGGATTCTCTCGGCTATCTCAGCCTCAGCGACGTGGTGAAGCTGGCCGACCATACGGAGAGCGGCTTCTGCACCGCCTGCTTCGGCGGCGGCTATCCCACCTCCATCCCGCAGGATTCCAACAAGGACCGCTTTGAATGTAAAATCAGCGAGCGGGAGAAGCAGGAATCTGTGTGATTGCGCCGGACGGGGCTTTTTCTCGTGGCGGGGCAGGGGGGATCTCCCATGCCGCTTCGATCAAGATTCTGCTGTTTCTCTCCCCAAATGAAAGGATGACCCCCGGAGCAACAGGTCGATCAAGACCGCTTGCTCCGGGGGTTTTTCTGACTTTTTCTGGCGGAAACGGTTCGCCTTGCCGGGTCAGCCGACCTGCTCCAGCTCCATCACCGCGTCGATCAGCATTTGCTGGGCGACGGGGTAGGGCCAGACCCGAACGTCGATGCCCGCCAGCGCCTTTTCCGTAACGGCGGGCAGGTCCTCCGGTCTGGCGTGGATGTCCGCCAGATGGGTGGGCAGGCCGATGGAGCGGTTGAAGGCCAGCAGCCGGTCCCGCTCCGCGTATTGCTTGTCGGCGGTGAGCATGACCAGAATGCCGTAGGAGACTACCTCGCCGTGGAGATGGTGGTATTCCTCTGTGGAGGGCAGGATCGTGAAGCCGTTGTACATGGCGTGGGCCATGCCGGTGGTGTAGTCCACCTGAACGAAGTTGGAGACATAGCCGGTGGAGATGATGATGGCCTCGATGATCTCCGTCAGCTCCGGGGTGACCCTGTGGGCCTCGCAGTCCGCCATGGCCTGCTTGCCCCAGCGGAGGATGGGGGCGGCGCACATGGAGCTGAGGGCGATGCCCATAGCGTCGGAGTGGGCGGGGACGTCGTTGCGGGAGGAGATGGTGCACTCATAGTGCTTGGCCATGGTGTCTCCCATGCCGGCCCACAGGTAGCGGGCCGGGGCGTTGGCGATGATCTCCGTGTTGATGAAAATGTGGTTGGGCGGGATCTTGGAGAAGGAGTATTCCCGCAGGCTGCCGTCAGGATGGTACACGATGCCCAAACTGGTGCAGGAGGCGCAGGTGGAGGCGATGGTGGGGAAGGTGAAGAAGGGCCGGTTGGTCTCGTGGGCCAGCACCTTGCAGGTGTCGATGGCCTTGCCGCCGCCCACCGCGAAGATCATGTCGGCGTCCGCCACCTGAGGTCGGAGCATATCCATGTTTTCGCGGGAGGCCTCGCCGCCGTACCAGAAGGTGCCGATGATCTCAATGCCGGAGCCTTCCACCGCCTTGCGGATCTGAGGCTCCGCGGCGGCCAGCGCCTTCCTGCCGCCGATGATGGCGGCCTTTTTGCCATAGGCAGAGCAGATATTGACAATATCCTCATAGGCGTCAGGGCCTACGGTATATCCCGGAAAAAGAGCTTTTTGCATAATAAACACCTCTTAAAAAACGCTTGGTTGATGAGACGGGCTCAGTCTGCAGTCACCGGATTGGCACGGACGCTGCTGCGAACGGCGGGAGCGGCTTCCTCCTCGGCGTTGGCATTGGCGAAGGCGTGCTCCTTGCAGTATTTACGGTTCTTGTATACGCCAACGGTCAGGAAGGGGACCACCACAACGGCGATGCCCAGATAGCCGCAGTAGCCGTAGCCGTACTTGATGATGTTGGTGAGGCCGGCCATGGAAATGGTCATGGAGAGGACGATGATGAACGCGGAAACGATGGCGCTGCGGACCGGGGCGGACTGGATGCCGCTGAACACGGGGAGCTTTTCAAACCGGGCCACGAAGCCGAAGATGGTGGTCACGCCGGTGGAGATGAGGCAGAGGAGCAGGCAGGTGCCGTAAACAGCCACCATAGCGGGGATGCCGATGATCTTGCAGACGGTGAGGGTGGGGATGGTGGAGCCGCCCTCCACGGCAGTGTAAACGCTCTGCCAGCTCATGAGCATGAACACGGAGAGGACCAGGGCGACGGCGTTCATCACAAAGGAGATCCACATGGCCTTGGCGCAGCCCGCTTTGTTTTTCATGGTGGTGCCGCAGGCGATCATGGTGGGCAGCGTCACGCACTGGAAACCGGCGTAGGTAAAGGCGTTGAGGATGGCCTTGGGCATATTCATGAAGCCGGTGGTCTCAAAGTCGGCGGCGAGGACGGAGAAGATGCTGCTGTCGCTCTTGAAGATGCCGATGACATAGATGCTGATGGCGGTGACCAGAATGGCCATGCCCATGTAGGTGGAGGCGGCCCGGACGATGCCTGCGCCGAAGATGGTGAGCATCAGGACGATGACGCCGACAATGGCGACGCCGATGTAGTAGTTGATGGTGAAGTAGTTGTTCAGGGCGGAGGCTGCGCCGGAGATGGCGGCGGCGACGGCCATCAGCACCATGATGTAGAAGAATACCTCGAAGGCCCATTCGATCTTGTCAAAGGGATGGTACAGCGTTTCAAAAAGCTGCTTGTAGCTCGTCAGGCCGCGGGAATTATACATGATCATGGCCTCCCGCATGGTGAGGGTCAAAAGCAGCATGGCCGCGATGGCGGAGATGATGCCGGTCCAGCCCAGACCCACATAGTAGGTGTTGGCCTGGTTGCCGGTGGCGAAGCCGCCGCCTGCGTGAGCGGAGAACAGGACCGCGCCGACGGAAAAAGCGGCAAAGAAGGGTGTCTTGGGGACTTTGGTGTTGGTTTTCATGATTTCTTCCTCCTGCAAATGTTGTCCGATGGTTGGCAGGAAAAACAAAAAACCTTTCGTCGCTCCTGCCGGTTGGCAGAAGAGACGAAAGGTAGAAAACCCTCCGCGGTACCACTCTTCTTTGTTCCCTGTATTGGAAACACACTCAACGGGATACCATCATATCCCTGCTACTGTAACGGGAGCTCCCGTCTGCATCTACTTCCAATTCGACGCAGCCGCTGTACAGCCAGTTCGGCAGCTTGATCGCGCTGTGCCTCGCACCAACCGGCACTTCTCTGAGAGGATCGCCCTGCTTACTACTCTGTGTCATCGCGTTTTTGTTGGTTGAATCATAGCAAGGTGAACGCCAAATGTCAACAGCTTTTTTGCCCACATTTCATCTTTTGTAAAAGTTGCAGCAGAAAAAAGAGCGGGAGGTTTTTCAATTTCGTGCAAAATAAATACGCGGAAAATGCTCCGCCCTGCCCCAACCGGATCGGGCGTTCGGATATGCAAAAAACGGAATCTCGGCCGGCGGGAGCCGCACTTTTTTGCGCAGATGCGATATAGGGAGACTGTCGATAAAGTGGTAAATTCTCCGCGACGGTAAGGAAGGGTGTGCGCGGAAAACCCAAGAAGGGTGTCCTGCGCCATTGAAATCCTAAGTTTTCAGAACTTTTATAAAGTTCTGAAAACTTGCTCAGCGAGGCGAAAAAACTTTTTCGACACGCTGAGGGGCCGGCGGTTCAAAACCGCCGGCCCTTGCGGAAGCCTGATTTTACGGTGCTCGCCGGAGACAACTCTGGCGGGTATGGAGATAGGCGCTGTGCGAAATACCATTACACGATTGGCAGGATGACCTGAGTGATGAACTTTGCGGGGTCCTTATGCTGGGGCGGCCCCTCCAGATAGGTATGGCGCAGGATGCCCTGCGGCGTCAGGCCGTGCTCCTTGGCGTAGTCCAGAAGCTGGCGGCCCACGGCGGGGAGCTCCTCATACGCACCGTGGTGATAGATGCAGATGGCCTGCATAGGCGCTGTGGTCTCCACATATTCTCCCTCACTGCCCGGGGGAACGGCCACGCAGCAGGACACCTCGGCCGGGCGGTCGATAGGGAATTGGATGAAGTACATCCGCCGGGTGATATCCGTACCGTGGGCCCGCATGGCCTCCAGAGCTGTGTTGCGGAGCAGAACGGTCTTGTCCGCCACGTTATTGCTGCGGTAGGTGCGGCGGTATATGAGCTGTTGCGGCAACTCCAGCTCCTTGACCTGAGCGGAGGATACCTTGGCCCGCTCGTACAGTTTTTCGATATTGAGATTCAGCTGGTCCCGCATTTCCTCCATCCGGCGAATGAGCGGCATCAGATCCGTGGAATCGTTGTAGTAGTCCCGGATCTCATCCAGCGTCAGTCCCAGATTCTGCAGACTGCGGATGCTCCGCAGCTTGGTAAAGGTATCGATGGTGTAGTAGCGGTTGTTGGTGGCGTCATCCCGCTTATCCGGCTCGATCAGCCCCCGTTCCTCATAGTGAAGGATGATGCGGCGGGTCACGCCCAATGCCTTGGCGATCTCGCCAATGGAAAACAGCTTGTCATCGCGTTTCATAAAAAGCCTCGGAGTCAAAAAGAGTCCTCCTGCTGTATATCGGTGTATGGTGTACGGTTTTATGATACAAAAAATGAGGAAAAATGCAAGAAAAAAGTTTGGCTGCGGGGGAAGCTGCCGCGATTTTCTCCGCTCGCACCGGAGGCGGCAGTACGCGAAAAGGCGAGATCAAAACCTCTTAAATATAGCCTCTTCGTTCCAACAAAAACTATGCGCAGGGCGGCTGCCCTGCACATAGTCTGCAATTGCGTGTCCAGAAGCCCCTCACAGCGCTTCAAAATGATACCGTGGCTTGCCAAGGCTCTTTTTGCCGTACTCGATGGCCTCTGCGGGACAGTAGCAGATGCAGGCCATGCAGTGGGTGCAGTTCTGCCCCCAGACGGGCTTCCCGGTTTGCAGGGTGATGTTGTTGGTGGGGCAGCGCCGGACGCACTGGCCGCAGCCGGTGCAGGCATTTCCGACAGTGAAGGCATTTGCCTTTACAAAGCAGGAATAGAAGATGGGATTCACCGGCCCGCTCATAAAGCGGTCATAGAGCCTGCGGCGGGACGGGGGAAAGGCCCGGTTTTCCCGGACGGCGGCGATCGCGCCGTCTATGTCCGGCTCCGCTCTGGCCACGATCTGCCGGGCCTCCTCCGCCTGAGGGGCGTTGAACATGGCAATGTAGTTCTCCGGCATGACGATCTGTGCCGTGCCCATAAAGGCAAGGCTTTTTGCCTGACAGAGGCGGCGGTTGTAACGGTCGGCATCGCCGATCTCGCTGCCGCAGGTCATGACGAACCACGCCCGCTTCGCCCCGGTCAGTTCCGTGTGCAGCAGCCAGTCCTCCACGATGCGGGGGATCCGCCAGGCGTAGGTGGGCGTGACGATCACCAGCCGCTCCCCAGTCTCCACCGGGGCGGTGTCCCCGGCCTTGATGCGGTCGTTCAGGCACAGCAGCGGCTCGCCCAGCCCATCGGCAATGCGCCGGGCCGCGTAGCCGCTGTTCCCGGTGCCTGTGAAATAAAATACCATAGCGCCCTCCAAGATTGTTTTTAAGCAGATATTGCCGGTTATTTTAGTGGTCGGGTAAATTTACATTTTGGGTATGCGCTGCAACCCCAAAACTGTCCGTACTTTCCGTGACGCAGAACGAGTTCACCACCGCAAAAAGGACATTTCTCTCTGATTTCATCGATATGCTGTTGCTTTTCAGATTCACTTTTGTTGGTCAGCGGCTGAAGTACTTGCGCAAGATGCTGAATATCTTCATGAGAGTACAAACTCCTCAATGAATTAAGCTGCGCTCGCAGCTTTTTCAGCATATTGGGCCGGCGGACGATGACGATCCGATCGGTATCATCAGGAATCTGTTTCAAACTGCATCGCTCTGAAAATACGATGTAGGACATGAAGCAATCTGTCGGGATATTCAGATACGCGGAAAGTGCTTTGATATGCGTCTGGTTTTGGCGAATCGGGTTATAGAAGTGGTGCTTTTCTCCGTTTTGCAAAGATTGTGTCCAATTAAGCTGGTCTGCGCTGCCGAAGATCCACCCACTGTAATTTTTACTTTCGAATACGAAGATACCTTTTTCGTGGATCATCAGCAAATCAATTTCAGAAGTTCTACCTTGATAAGGGACATAGATGTTTTTCAGAATGACAAGCTCACCGGGGAGATTATGATTTGTAAGTGCGTACTCAGTTGAGTATTCGCCAAATTGTCCGGCATTTTCGTAATTCAGCACCGTTTTGATAATTCCGGGCTGTTCTCCTTTGAGAATTTCAAAAAGCCCCATATCAGCACCTCCTTTTCGGCTATATCAAAATCCCCTCGCAGTGGTCGATTTCGTGCTGGATGATCTCCGCCGTCCAGCCGGTGAAGGTTTTCAGCCGGGTCTGGAATTGTTCATTCTGCCACTGTACTTTGATGGTCTGGAACCGTTTCGTTTTCCGGACGCCGGTGAGGGAGAGGCAGCCCTCCTGGGCCTCATACGGCCCGGACTGCCGGACGATGACGGGATTGAACATCACCATGTACGTCCCCTCGTTGTCAAAGGCGATGATGCGCTTGCAAACGCCGATCATGTTGGCCGCCATGCCCACGCAGCTGTCCTTGTGGGCGGTCAGGGTGTCCAGCAGGTCCTGGGCTGTGGCCAGATCATCCGCCGTGGCGGGGGCGGCCTTCTGGGCGAGAAACGTCTCATCCCTGCAGATCTCACGAATCATACTGTGTTCCTCCCGGAAGCTTTTTCTGTATTGTATCAGCCAAAGGAAAAACGCGCAAGTGCTCTCACTTGCGCGTTTTTTGCGTGGGAATCAGTCACACATGCCGGTGTGTATCACCTTGCCGATGTTCCACAGGTAGGCAGCCTGACGGGCGGCCTCCAGCCGCTCCTCCGGCGTCTTGTAGCTGACGTGGGCGGTCTCCGTGCCGCAGTTCAGGCAGCACGCATACATGCACCAGCCCTGCTCGTCCTCAATATAACCGGCGCCGCGGCATACGGGGCAGTCCTCCAATTCGATCTCGCTGATGGGGTCCATGGTCATCTCTCCTTTGTTTTGCTTTTTCAACGGGAATAGTATACCACGGTTCCATCGGTATGGCAATGAAAATCGACGGGACTTTGCCGCGGGTACACTGCTGCTCCAAGGAGGGCCTCCGGCATTTGGGTGTAAAGAGCACAGAAGCCGGGAGGATCGACGGCGGATTCCCGCACCATGCGGGGAGCGCAAGCGTGGTTTCTGAGCGGAAAAAGGCTCGAAAAACACAAAGAAAACGGTTGAATTTTATAAAAAACGCCTATTGACTGGAAAAGAGCAATCTGCTGCTTGCTTTATGTAAAATTTATGGGCAAACCCGGCGCAAGCCGGCAACGCAAAGCTACGGGGCCCTCCGGGCCAGCCAGCTGCCAACGGCGGACAGCCGCCATTCCCCCTGGTTCCATAGCTCCGCGCTGACCCCTCCAAAGGTTCTGATGCGCATGATGCTCCGGCAATTTCCGAAAAACAGAATAGGCCAGGACAGAGCAAGCGGCGTTCGCTGCTTTACGCTGTCCACAGAATATAAAGCAAAGGCGCTTTCAGGCATGGGTAAAACCATGTCTTGAAGGCGTCTGTTTTTTTGTTTAAACCTGCGGAAGCGGATCAAATAGAAGGAAATATAGGAGGTAAAAGCGATGAAACAGCGAATTTTTGCAATATTGTTGTCACTGACGATGATATTCACGCTGGTTCCGACAGCATGGGCGGAAAACAATGGGATTACAACAGAAGCAGAATTACGGACGGCGATCGAGAATGCTACCGGTGAAAAGAATACCATTACCTTGGCAGAAGATATTGGACTTGCTTCTACGTTGGAAATTCCAGCAGATAAGCATATCGAAATTCAAGGAGATGGACATTCCATTTAGGCTCCGGATTTGACTCGCTGATCAGCGGGCTTTTCGGCAGTTGTCGGGATCATCCAAGAACGTCTCTGCTTTACTGCTCCGGGGATCTTTCCGCGACTGCAAAGCCCGCTAACCTGCCGTTCACTAATATTCCAAAGCGCAGCCGCATCTTTTACAAACATAAAGTCAGCCATTTGCTTGTCTCCTTGAAATGATCTGTTGATTCTATTATGTCCAACATTCGGAAGAATGTTAACACGTTTCAGAAATATGTCAAATTATAAATGGCAAATTTCCGAAAAGGGGCGGAATTTCCTTTTTGCCTGTGACTACTGTACCGCAACACAGCGGAACGTTCCGCTACGCTGCGCATCGGCAAAGAATGATTACCTACTGTCAAGAGATGGTAGGTAAAAGACGTTCAATGCGGAAATGAAGAAACCGGAATTGGCCTTCAAGTGTTTTATCCGCTTTTTGCTGGCGCGGGCGGCGATGACCTGGGGCGTGGAACTGATGGCAGGAGCCTTTCGGGTATATCAATTCTATCGACAAGGGCGCATGGGGCGTGTTATAATCATGAAAAACGCGGCGAAGGGAGGCGGCGGAGGGATGACAGACGAAGCATTATACCGCCGTTACCTCGGCGGAGATGAGGACGCCCTGGGCGCGCTTATGGAGCGTTACGGCACCAAGCTGACCCTCTATCTGGACGGCTACCTCTGCGACCTTCACGAGGCGGAGGACCTGATGATCGAGACCTTTGCCTATCTCATCGCCAAAAGACCGGCCATCCGGGACGGCGGCTTTCGCGCCTACCTCTACCAGTCGGCGCGGCACATGGCCCTGCGGCTGCTGCACAAAAAGCGGGCGAGAAACTGCTTTTCGCTGGACGCGCTGACGGAGGAACCGGAGGCCCGGGAGCTGGTGGAGGAAACCGTGCAATCGGCAGAACGGGCGCGGCTCCTGCGGACCTGCATGGCAGAGCTGCACGAGGACTACCGGGAGGCGCTGTTCCTCGTCTATTTTGAGGGACTGAACCACGCGGAGACCGCCGCCGTCATGGGCAAGCGGGAAAAGCAGGTGGCGGACCTCATTTACCGTGGAAAAATCGCGCTGCGAAAGCGGCTGGAACAGGAGGGGATCACAGATGCGCACAACGGCTGAACGGCTGGCCGCGGCCAAGCGGCGGGCAAGGGAACTGGAACGGCAGCGGCAGCGCCGCCGTGTCCGTGGGCTCCTCTGCGCCGGTACAGCGGCCTGTTTCGCCGTGATCGTTTCCCTCGCGCTGGCCATGCCCGGCATCACGGAGGGATTTTCCGACACGGCGCTGGGCGGCGGCATGGCCGCCAGCATTTTCAGCGGCCGGAGCCTGGGCTATCTCGTGGTGGGCCTGCTGGCCTTCGCGTTAGGCGTGTGCGTGACGGTGCTGTGCGTCCGCCTGCGCGGGCATGAGGGGGACTCGGCGGACGAGGAGCGGTACGATGATTGAGTTTTGGGACTATCTCTCGCAGTTTCTCGCCGTGACGGCGGGCTTCTGCGCCGCTTTGCGGGCGTATCTCAAGAGCCGCAGACAGCCGTGGTTTCTGCTGACCTGCTTTTACGGCACCTTCGCCCTGGGCACCCTTTACTGGACGCTGCACCTGCTGCTGCGGCAGGAGACACCGCAGGTTTTTTACGTCTCCGACCTTGCGTGGCTGGCAAGCTATGTCTTTTTGCTTTACCTGACGCTGACGCTGCCCGACGCGGGGGAACGGCAGTCCCGGACGGGGCTGTGCTGGCTGGCGCCGGTGTTCTGCCTGCCGCAGTTCGCACTGTACGCCACCCGCGGCGATTTGCTTCTCAACGTCCTCATGTGCGGCCTGACGATGATGCTGGCGTGGTGCGCTGTGCGGGGCCTCGTCTGGGCGAAAAAGACGGAAAGCGGGCGGCTGCGCCGGTTTCACGGAACGGTACTGGCCTTCATCGCGCTGGAGTACGCCCTGTGGACGGCCTCCTGCTTCTGGGTGAGCGACACCCTGACCAACCCCTACTTCTGGTTCGATTTCCTGCTGACCCTCGTTTTGCTTTTGTTTCTGCCCGCAGTGCGAAAGGCGGTGGAGGCGTGACCTATATCGAAAATGTATTCGTCTGCATGGCGGCCCCGCTGGTGGTGGCGCTGCTGTCCCTAAAGCGGGGACATCGCGCCGCGCTGGTGTTCTGCCTTGCGGGGATGGGGGCCTGTCTGCTCTCCGCCTATCTCAACACCTTCTTCGCCCGGCTGTATCAGGCGGACGCCGTCAATGCCGCCACCCAGATCGCCCCGGTGGTGGAGGAGATCATGAAGCTGCTGCCGCTGCTGTTCTTTCTGGCTGTGTTTGAGCCGACGTTTGCCCGCTTCCGGCTGGCCGCCGTCATCGTGGCCGCCAGCTTTGCCACCTTTGAAAACATCTGTTTCCTCACGCAAAACGGCGCGGACCAGATCCTCTTTCTGCTGATCCGGGGCTTTGGCACCGGCGCGATGCATGTGGTCTGCGGGAATGTGTACGGCGGTGCTCTGCGCCCTGTGTGGGACAGCCGCCCCCTGCGGGCGGCCTGCCTGTTCGCGCTTTTGTGCGTGGCCATCATTTACCACGCCATCTACAACCTTCTGGTCAGCGCCGGGGGGACGCCTCAGCTCATCGCCTACTTTGTCCCGCTGCCCACGGCGCTGTGCTTCCGGCTGCTGGCGCGGAAGGCCGAGGCGTAAATACAGTCTCATCAGACCGTCCTGTCGGACGGTCTGATTTTTTTGAAATTTTTTCAATTTTGGGTGCGTAGTTTTCGCCGTTTTTGTCCCTATGGTAATGTAAGGACTTTTTTTCGGGAAGGAGGAAGGGGCATGTATGACACCACGGAGCGCGTCCGGCGTGTGAAGCAGACGGCCCTGCGGCTGATCCAAAAGCGGGAGCGGACGGTGTTGCGGCGGCTGGGAACGCTGTGTACCGTGCTGGCTCTGGGACTGACCGGCGCGCTGGCCCATTTCACCGACGGGGCACCCGGCGCCGCCGTCCAGGGGGCCTACGGCGCGACGCTGCTCTCCGACAGCGCAGGCGGCTATGTGCTGGTGGGCGTGGCATCCTTTGCGGCCGCCGCTGTCCTGACGGTGGTCTGTATGCGCCTGCATGAACGGGAGAAACGAGAAAAGAACAACGAGACAGACAAGGAGGGAAACGCATCATGAAAAAAACGATCACCCTGTTATTGACGCTGTGTCTGCTGCTGGGCCTGCTGCCTACGGAGGCTGTGGCCTTTGCGGGGGACATTTACCGAGCGGGCGAGGTAAAGACGGTCAAGATGGCGGACGGCTCGCTGTCCCTGCAAAACGGGTACGTCCACGTGACGCTGCATAAATTGCTTGAGACCTATTCCTATCTCACGGTGGTTCCCGCCGCAAAGCCTGACGAGGACAGTATGTGGAACAGCCAGACGCCGTACTGCAATTACACTACCTATAAGCAAGGCGTACCGACTACCGAGGGCATGGTGGTAAGTCTGAAAAAGATGGAATTTGTGACGAGTATGCCCAACGGCGAAAGCACGAAGGCCATCAAGGCGGAGTATGATCTGCTCTCGTCCCACAGTCATGTCGCCGCGCAGATGACGGTCTACTACGAGATCGTGCAGCTCAAGGAGAGCGGGACAGCGGCGAAGGAGGACACCTGGGGCGTGCTGGCGACAGTCGGCGACATTTGCGTTGAAGTAAATGATCAGGTTGTTGCGGGTGATCCAAGGTTTACGTGGGGCTATTACCTCAATGGCTTTACCTCTATGGGGCATCGGGCCATGCTGGAGGAAACGGGCGGCCCCGCCATCAAACTCAGCCGCACCACGGTGCCGGAGGTGCCGAAGGGGGAGACCCCCAAGATCACCACGGAAAGTTCCACCATCACTGCGCCCGTGGAGAATCTGGATACAAAGACTGTTCCCAAGGGCTATTCCTCGTGGGGCGATGTGGACGGCGTTTACATCACCGAGGCGTATGTGGACAGCTACCCCTGGGCCAATCCCTTTGTGGGTTTGTCGGATTACTATGGGAAGGAGATCACCGGTTCCAGCGGCAATCCGATCCGTGTCGATCTGGCGCAGACGGTCAGCATCCAGCCCAGCGGCAAACCGCGGGATTCCCTTGTGAGCTGTGAGAGTTATATTGGAGCCACTCATAAGTGGCCGGGTGACCCGATGGATAACCCGTCGGAGAATTATTGGGAGGCTTCCGCCCGCTTCCTCTGGGGCTTCCGCGACCTGAAGATACTGAAGCAGGACATCCCCAGCGAACCGGACAAGGTCGATCCCGCCATCTACGCCAAGCGGCTGGCCGTTTTCTCCAGCGGCAGCGGCGTGACGGTGGAACACGTGGCGGATGACGCGGCGCTTTCGGCGCTGAAAAAGCGGTACGGAGACCCCGTCGCCCTCATCAACGGCGATTATGAGAGCAAAAACGGAGAAGCCTTCACCTTCACCGGCGGGGCGGCGCTGCTGTCGCCCTCCGTCACGGCAACGTGGGGCAGCGGCGGCAAGCTCATTATCCACAAGAACGGAACCGTGGAGCAAAGCGGCGTGAGCCTGAGCGCGCCTACTTTCAAGTTCTATCAGCCGACAAGCGGCGCGGATGGTGCGCTGGGGATCTCCCTCACAAAAAAGGGCTTTGCATTTGACATTGACCCGGCCAACAACGCCGCCATCGTCTATGTGGACATCCCCTACGCTACGGTAAAGCTGGAAGAGGCGACTGCCGACGCGGCGGGGAACCTTGTGTTCAGCGGTAATATCGGCTTTCAGACCATTTTCGATGGTGCAAAGTTTACGATGGAAAAGCTGGGCTACGGCTTGAAGGGGAATGAATTCAAGGTCAACGGCGTAAAGGCCACGGGCAAATTCAGCACCGAAAAAATGCTGTCGCTGGAGCTTGCCAATGTCGAGGGCGAGGTCAACACCTTCAAGGGTGAGGAGCGCTACGCCTTTGAACTGGAGCTGAACGTCTTTGACCTCTTTGAGACCGAGGCGAAGCTGGCGCTGGAGCGGGCCAATGACGGCTCGCTGATCCCCGACGAGCTGTGGTTCTTCGTCAAAGCCGAGCCGGGCATCCTCCTGATCCCGCCGGTGCCTGTGGGCCGGCTCACCGGCGGCGGCGCGGGCTTTAAGGATCTGGCCGCTACGGTAAAGGGCAACTATTTCGCCATCCCGCCCATCAAGCTGCGGGGCGCAGTGTCGGGTGCCTATCTGCAGCTTGTCGAGGGCCGGGCCGACGTGGTGCTCGGCCCCAGCGAGATCTCCCTCAAGGCAAGCGACGTGGGCATTGTGGGATTTGGCAAGTACGGACAGTTTGTTGACAGCTTCGGCTATGCCCTCAAACTTACCGGACAGGAGCGGAAGTATAAAGGCACACCCTACCAGGGCGTCTATCTCGTCGGCTCGGAGGAACTGACGATCAATCTGCCGAGCAAAAACCTCGACGTGTTCGCTTTGGAGTCCTCCCTTGGATTGGGTGCTTTCGGCGGTACGGGTATGAAATCCGGCAGGAAGCATCTGTATCTCGGCATCGGCGCCAACGGCACGGTAAACGGCAGAGTACAGATCCCGAAGGGCTTCCCCTTTGCCGGAACAAAATTCGGCAGTGCGGACATCCAACTGATCGTCGGCGGCCAGACGGAAATCCCGATCAGAAACGTCAGCGTCAGCGAGGGTATGAAGCAGGCGCTTAATAACATCGACGCCTACCTCGGCGCGATGGCCCAGACGGAGAATCCCTTGTTCGGCGTGCGCGTGTGGGTGCTCGTTCCGAAGGTCCTCCAAACCAACTTCCGCTACAAGGAGGGCTGGGGCATCGAGGGGACGTTTATCAAAAAACTCCCGGAATGGGACTGGAGCAGCAAGGGCGTTGAGCCGGTGGTGCAGGCCGTCTCTCTGGAGGACGGGGAGGAGTTTGCTGTCATGCTGGCTGCAGATCCGCCTGATGCGGAGCCCCGCGGCGGTGGAAACGTTCAGACGATCACGGTAAATGCCAATGCGGACGAAACGCCGTATATCCTGCTGGCATTTGACGAGAGCGTGAGCGAGGAGGATATCAAACAAGCTCTGATTGTTACGAAAAAAGATGAGACCGACCGCATCGACATCAACTGGGTGGGTGAGGACGGTCAAACCGATCCCACCGCGGAGATCTATGCAGGCATCGACCTTATCAAGAATAATAAGGATGGGGAGGAATACCGCGTAGCACTCCTGCGGCTGAAGGATGGCGGGACATATGTGGTCAATACGGGTGATCTTGAACCTCGGAAGAACCAAACAGCCACCGTTACACCGTTTGAAAAGCTGGAGTTGAGCTTGCGTGGCAATCAGGTGTCCGGCAAAGTCAAATACGCCGAAGAGGATACAAAGTATGTGCTGCGCACCTATTTTGCCGAGAAAGAAGGCGGCGCGGACTACCTGATCGATGAGCAGATCGATGTGAACCCCAACAGCATTTCCGTCGATATTCCCAACAGTGGTACGCACGCGCCCAGCGGCGAGTACTACGTCACTTCGTTCCTGATGACGGAAAAGACCACCACGGTCGCCGATGAGAACGGAGAGAGCGAAAATGTGACCGCTCTTATGGCCATCGACAGCCAGACGCTCGGAACCGTTTTGTACACCAATACCCAGCAACCTAACGCTCCGACAGATGTTACGCTGACCTTTGTCGGCAACGAGGTGATGAGGGCTGCATGGGAAGAGGTGCCTAATGTCGACGGCTACCGCGTGACGGTCTATCAGAAAGACGGCAGCGAGTGGAAGGACACCGGCTTCGGCTACGATCTTAAAAAACCCGACGAAAATGGACAGCCAGCCACCTCCATCAACATGGCGCTGACCGTGGGCGGTGAGGAAACGGAAAATTCCAAAAACCTTTCCGCCGACGAGACCTACAAAATTGGCGTGAGCGCCTACAAAGAGGAGCCGTACTTCACGGAGAGCGCGGAGACGGGTTCTACGGAAAATCCGGAGACAGGCACCTCGGCAGGTGAGGAGACAAGCGCCGCAGAGGGTTCAGAGGGCAGTACCGCGGGGAGCGGGGGAACCAGTGCCCCAAAGGCGCTTACCGCGAAGTATTACAGCACGGAGAAACTGTCCTCCGACGTATTCCTACCGAAGTACCAGGAATTGACTATGACGCTCAACGTGAACGGCAACGTCATCGACGCGGATGAAAGCGGCGTGTACAACGCCTATGTGGGCAAAAATCCCGGCACGCTCACGGTGACAGCAGATGGCGCAAACAGCATCACCGTCACGCGGATGGATACCGGTACCAACATTGTACCGGATGAAACCGCCTCCAACACCTTTGCCATCCCCAATTTCACCGGCAGTCTGATGCTCAAGATCGACGGCACGAAGGGGCAGGACGTGACCAGTGTGTTCCTGCTGGTGAGCCGCGACGAAACGCCCCCCGTGCTGACCCTCTCCGACCCGATCTTCTTTGCCGATCAGGACACCGGCGCATACACCATTACCGGCATGGCGGATGCAGGCAGCGAGATCCTCTATGGGGAAAATGGGCGCACACAGGCTGCGGGCGACGGCAGCTTTGCCATTCACGATAAATTGGAGGACGAAAGAGAAACCAACGCCTCCCTGTATCTCCGGGCGAAGGACAGCGCGGGCAACGAATCCGCGCAGCAGCTGGCGCTGATCACCCGGCAGACCCGGTATGCCGTCACCGTGAACGGCAGCTATGACGCGCAGAACTCCGGCGCGGGCAGCTATGCGGCGGGCAGCGTTGTCACCGTCCGCGCGGGCAGCCGCAGCGGCTACACCTTCGATGGCTGGACGTCCGGCAGCAATGTTGTCTTTGATGATCCCAGCGCCGCTGAGACGACCTTCACCATGCCGGAGGGCAGCGTGACCGTCACGGCGAATTGGTCGAGGGACGGCGGATCGTCCTCGTCTGGCCGGGATGACTCCGATCCCCGCTATGCCGTCGGAATTCCGGATAAGACGGAAAACGGCAGCGTGAGCGTCAGTCCGAAGAACGCCAGCCAGGGCGACCGTGTGACCGTCACGGTGAAGCCGGACGCGGGCTACGAGCTGGACAGCCTCAAGGTGTTTGACAAAAACGGCAAGGAGCTTGAACTGACCGATAAGGGCGATGGCAGATTCACCTTCATCATGCCCGCCGGAAGGGTGGAGGTCAAGGCCACATTCACGGAGGAAGTGAAGATCAGCCCCTTCCGGGATGTTTCCACCGATGCGTATTACTACGAAGCCGTGAAATGGGCGCAGAAGAAGGGCATCACCGGCGGCATCGGCAATGACCTTTTCGGACCGTATCAGCCCTGCACCCGGGCCCAGATCGTTACCTTCCTGTGGCGGGCGGCGGGTTCTCCTGTGGTGAATTACGCCATGGATCTGACGGACGTTCCCGGTGACGCTTACTATGCGGAGGCCGTCCGCTGGGCGCTGAGTCAGGGCATCACCACCGGCACGGCTGACGGCAGATTCAGCCCCAATGCTCCCTGCACCCGTGCACAGGCAGTGACCTTCCTGTTCCGGGCGTCCAAGGCGTCCGCCGACGGCGCGCCTGCCTTCAGCGATGTGGCCGCCGACGCCTACTACGCCGAAGCGGTGAAGTGGGCCACGGACAACGGCATCACCAACGGCACAACAAGCTCCACCTTCAGTCCTGCCGGCGGCTGCACGAGAGCGCAGATCGTGACATTCCTGTGGCGGCTGTACGCGGAGAAGTGATCGCAATATATGTAAAGTGGACTCCCCTGACTGCAAAAAGCAGTCAGGGGAGTCCCTTTCAATCTATAAAACGGATTCTCTGATGTGGGTTTGCGGCTTCGGCACCTGCTGTGTATGCCGCGGGTAAGCGGTTGATGTTTTAAAAATCGGCTTGCCTAATACACGATCCGAAAGTAATCCAAATATGCTTTACTGGAGTGCTTTGCGCGTCAGTCATCCAACTCCGACTCATGCTTGAGGATCGCGCCGGTGGCGGCGTTGATCTCGTAGTCATATTCCATATTGCCGGATTTGAACTCGACCTCGTAGACGAGTATTCCATCCTCGTCGTCCAGTTCGATATCCATGACATACGCTTCGTTTTCACTCACACCTGCGTGGTTCAGGGCAATAGATTTTGCCTTGGCGTGACCGATGTCCGCGCTGCCGGACGGCTGGGCAGGCTGGGAGGACTGGGCAGGCGGGCTGACGGGCTGGGAGGGCTTTACCGTGTCATTCCGAGCGGAAACGGTGGACGGCAGGTCCTTTTGCCCGCTGATCACCTTTCCCGTGTAAGCGTCCACCAGATACTCGAACTCGCCCCATGCCGTGTGCAGCTCCACCTCGTAGTGGGCGGGGGATTCGTCCAGTTCGGAATCGACCTCCGCTGTGACGGAGTCCAGCGCCGCTGTTCCGGCATACTGCTCCGCGGCGTAGGCGGCGGCAGCTTTGCCGATGGGCATGGCAGGCGCGCCCGCCTCGGCAAGGTCCTTGAGCTCCTCCACCGAGAGCTCCGCCAATGCGTCAAACTTCAGGGAGGAGTTGAGCGCCAGCACGTGGTTCACCAGCGCCGCTTTTCCGGTGGAAATATTGTTTTCCCGGGCCTGCTGTTCCCGCCCCGCGTCCTGCGTGAGCGTCTGCGTCAGGACGGCGGCCTTTGCTTCGCTCGTCTGCAGCACGCCGTCCACGGTGCTGGTCAGCTCACGCTGGAGCTTTTCCGCACGGGCGGTATCCTTGTCCTCCACCGAGATCATGATGGCGGAGGAAATGCTGTCGAGATAGCCGTTGCGCACGAGACTTCCCACGATGGCATTTACCGCCACATCCAGCTTCGCGCCCTTGAGGTCAGCTCCATTGCTCATATCCGCAAGGATGGCTTTTGCATCCTCGTTGAGCGGCGTACAGGAAAGCACCTTTTCGCTCCGGTTCACCTTCAGCTCAATGCTGGGGTTCACATCCAGCGACACCACGGACGCCACCGCGTTCGCTCGCTGGTAGAACACGCCTCCGCCGCCAAGCAGCATTACAGCAAGGCAGGCGGCAATGAGCGATGTCCATTTTCTATTTGCCGTTTTCTTTGTTGTCATGGGAATTACCGTTCCTTTCCGCTCTTCACAGCGGGAGAGAACGCCGTTCACATCATCCGGCGCGGTCTTTTCAAGTGCCGCAGCCAGCCTCTGCTCCATTTTTTCATTGGTCATCGGGCGTCATCTCCTTCCAGAAAGCTGCGCATCTTTTTCAATGCTCTGTGATATTTCGACAGGACGGTGGGAAGCGGCAGCTCAAGAAGCGCCGCGATCTCCCTGTGCTTCAGACCCGTAACGGCGTGGAGCAGCACGATGCGCCGCTCCTCCTCGCCGAGCACAGCCAACGCGCCTTGCAGCAGTGCACGCTCGTCGGCGTCCAAACCGCACTCCCGCGCGGGAATGGCGTCCCATTCCTCCTCACTGAGGGCGGCATGGCGTTCCTCCCGCCGCAGGCGCATCAGGCAGAGATTTCGGCACACGGCCAGCAGCCAGCCCATGGGTGATCCGATGAGTCGGTACTGTTCCGCGCGGTCCCACACCTGCACATAGACGTCCTGCGTCAGGTCCTGCGCGTCCTGCGCGTTTTTGAGGTAGGACAGCGCTAAGCCGTACACCGCCGATCTCGTGCGCTGATACAGCTCCGCCAGCGCTTCGCGCTCCCCGCCGGCAATGTGGATCAGCAACTGCTGCAGCTCGTGCCGATCCTCTGCCGGAGCATATTCGGTTGTCATCAGCATACTGAGCATAGGCTTCCATCTCCTGTCATCCGTGTAATGCACGGAAAGGACGATTTATTGCATGGGATTTTTATTTTTTATGATCCTGTCCCGTTCACCTCATTGAGCTGAAACAGCCTGTGATCTTCCGTCAGCACCTTCATCAGGCGCTCCGCCTGCGGGATAGAGGATTTGTCGGTCAAGAATATTCTTGAAGAAGGGCTCAGTAAGCGGACACCCGCTGCCTGATACAGCTCTCACATATGAGAAATATAAAAATCCGGAATGGGAACTGCTGCTTATCGGGCGGCCGTGTTCTCCACCATCAGCCTGCGGCGGTCACGCTCCAGATAGATCAAATGGATCAGGAAAGTCAGGAGCCAACTGACCGGATAGGACCAGTACATGCTCTCCACGGTGCCCACCGCTTCAAACACGGTGTACCGCCAGACCACCCGCAGCAGACACGCGCCAATGAGGGTGGTGACGGTGGGATTCATGGAGTGGCCCAGTCCCCGGAGGGTGCCGCAGGCCGTTTCCATCAAGCCGCCGACCCACTGGAACCGGCTGAGTGCCAGCACCCGGACCACACCGGCGGCGATGACCGCGTCATAGGCCGGATCGGTGGACTGGACGTACAGTCCCAGCAGGGGCGCCTGAAAGATCTGGGCCAGTGTGCACAGCACAATGCCCAGCCCTGTTGTCAGGGCCAGATTGATCCGAAAGACCCGCACGGCCCGGCGGGGATCGGAGGCCCCGATGCTCTGGCCGGTGAAGGTGATGGCGGACTGATAGAAGGTGTTCAGCGCGGTGTGGATGAAGTTCTCAATGCCGGAGGCGGCGGAGCTGCCCGCCATGACCACGGAACCGAAGGAGTTGATGGCGGACTGGATCATCACGTTTGAGGCGGAGAAGAGAACGCCCTGCAGCCCGGCGGAGAAGCCCAGCCGCAGCATCTGGCCCGTCCGGTCCGGATACAGCCGGATCTTCCGCAGATCCAGACGGCACGGCCCCCGGAAGGTACACAGGCGGACCACCACCAGCACTGCGGAGAGGAGCTGAGAGACGGAGGTGGCAATGGCCACGCCGGCCACATCCAGAGGGATGACCACCACTAACAGCAGATTCAGCGCGACGTTCAGCGCGCCGGAGACGATCATGAACAGCAGGGGGTAAAAAGTGTCGCCCACCGCCCGCAGCAGGGCGCTGCCGAAGTTGTAGACCACCAGAGCGGGGACGCCTAAGAAGTAGATTCGCAGATACAGCACCGACAGGGGCAGAACGTCCTCCGGAGCGTCCGCCCAGCGCAGCAGGGGGGTGGAGAGCAGAAGCCCGCACACACAGGCCAGCAGTCCGAGAATAACGCTCAGCAAGGCGGCACAGTGTACCGTCCGGAACAGACCCCTGTCATCCTGGGCGCCGAAGTCCCGGGCGGCCATGTAGTTCGCGCCGATGGAGACGCCGTTGAACAGCGTGATGATGAGGAAAATAATAGAGGTAGTGGAACCGACGGCCGCCAGAGAAGCGTGGCCCGCATAGCGGCCCACGATGATGGAATCCGCCGTGTTGTACGCCAGCTGCAAGATCCCCGTCAGCATCAGCGGAATGGAAAAGCGAAGAATAGCGGGAAGCAGAGGCGCTTCCCGGGAATACCCGGTTTGTTTCAACATGTTTCCTCCCATTCGATCCGGCGGATGCCGAAGCTCCGCCAGCTAAAGATGAGTATTGCAGAAAGGTCGGAGCTTGTCAATAGCCGGGGAAAGCAGGGGAAGCGCCGCAGAAATGGCCGTATCGGCAGATGAACGCCGTATTGACAGGAACGGGCGCGGCCCCTATAATTGTCCGTGAGAGAAATACAACCGGAAAATCGGAAGTTTGTGAAGGAGGTCCTATGAGACTGATTCGTGCGAAAAATTATGATGACATGAGCCTGAAGGCGGCGAACATCATCGCCGCGCAGGTGTCCCTGAACCCCAAGAGCGTGCTGGGCCTTGCCACCGGCTCCACCCCCATCGGCACCTACCGCCATTTGGTTGAGTGGTATCAGAAGGGCGAGCTGGATTTCGGGAAGGCGGTTTCCATCAACCTGGACGAATACTGCGGCCTGTCCGGGGACCATCCCCAGAGCTACCGCCGCTTCATGCGGGAGAATCTGTTCGACCATATCAATATCCCGGCGGACAGAAGCTTCCTGCCGGACGGCACCCAGACCGACAGCGCTTTGGAGTGCGCCCGGTATGACCGGATCATCGAGGAGCATAACGGCATCGACTTGCAGCTGCTGGGCATCGGCCGCAACGCTCACATTGGCTTCAACGAGCCGGACAGCTGCTTTGCCTGCGGCACCCATCAGGTGACCCTGACGGAGAGCACCATCGCCGCCAACACCCGTTTCTTTGAAAACGAGGCGCAGGTGCCCCGGCAGGCGTACTCCATGGGTATGCAGGCCATTATGCAGGCCAAGCGGGTCTTGCTGATCGCCAGCGGCGCGGACAAGGCGGAGGCTATCCGGAACAGCTTCTTCGGCCCCGTGACGCCTCAGGTCCCGGCGTCAATCCTGCAGTTCCACCGGGATGTCATCGTCATCGCCGACGAGGCGGCCCTGGCGGACTGCCCGGCAGAGGCGTAAGTGAACCGCTGCCCGTTAAGAGGACGGTAAACATATAGAGCTTCCCGGCCGGCAGTCAAACTGCCGGCCGTTTTTTCGTGCAGACGCTGTTACGCACAGGCGTGAGCCGTGGGAAACACCGCACCGCCGGCGGCGGTGGATGCATCGGCGCGCCGTCCATCATCGTGCCGGGGAAACCGATTTGAGGCTGGCCCCTCAGCCGACAAATACAATAACAGTAAAAGGGCAGGGCCGGACAGAAATCTTTCTGTCCGGCCCTGCTTACTGCGTTCCTCCTTACATCGTTTCCGGCAAATTCACAATACGGGCATTGCACCGCAGGGCGGGGCGTTGTCCAACTCGGGCATTGTGAAACACCGCGGTTTGTGGTAAATTAAGTCCATAAAACAACGGAAAGAGGAGTACACATGAAGGATTTCCGGCAGGAATTATATGAAAACGGCTATTTCCGGCAGGAGGAGCTGTGCTTTGCCGACTGCGACCGGTATCAGCGGGCAAGGGTCTCCGGCCTTTTGAACAAGGCGGCGGCCTACGCGGGGTATGACTACAACGCCCGGGGCCTGACCCATGACGTGCTGTTTGAAATGGGGGAGGTGTTCCTGCTCTCCCGGCTGGCCATGCGCATCCACCGGATCCCCATGGCGGGGGATGTGCTGGACATCGCCACTTATGAAAACGGGGTCAAGGGCGCCCATATGCAGCGGGTCTACGAGATGAAGGATCAGACCGGTGAGGTGCGGGTGTCGGTGAAAAGCGACTGGATCCTGGTGAACCCCGCCACCCGGAAGATCATGCGGCCCTCCGCCTTTACCGCCAAGCCCATACAGACCTGCGACCGGGTCATTGACTGCCCGGACCCGAAAAAACTCCTGCTGCCCCACGAGGGGGTGGAGGAGCTGGGGACCCGGCAAGTGGTCTGGTCCGATCTGGACGGCAACGGCCACCTTTACAGCGCCAACTACGGCGACATTATCTGGGACTACCTGCCTCGTGACTTACAGGAGCGGACGCCCCGGGAATTCTACATCAATTACAACCACGAGGCCACCCTTGGCGAAACGCTGCGTCTGATGGGCTTCCGGAATGAGGACGGCAGCTATCTCATGGAGGCCCTCGGCCCGGACGCCGCCTGCTTCACCGCCCTGTGCGTGTTTTAATTCAAAATCTTTACTGCACGCACAAATGTTTCTGGTAAAAACGCAAAATGTTCTTGCGTTTTGCGGCGATACCCGATATCATGTTATTATAATAAGTAATACCATTGGGGTGTTTGCACCGCAAAGGTGATGTCAAGCGGGCCTGCCGTCCATCTCTCACAAGTGAATAGGCGCTGGGGGTGCGGTGCGGAAACCGGCGCACCCCCTGTTCAAACTGCGGTCAGCCCCCTGAGGGCTGTGTCGGAATCGGGAGGAACGGACGAGGGGAGAAACGATCAGCGGCGGAAGAAAGGAGAGGCGCATGAAGAATCTGAAAAAGCTGACGATCCTGCACTCGAATGATATGCATGGCGATTTTCTGGCCGAACAGATCGACGAGCGGCTGGTGGGCGGCGTGTCGCTGTTGTCGGGCTATGTCAATAAAGTGCGGCGGGAGGAAAAGAACGTGATCTACGCCGTGGCGGGCGATATGTTCCGCGGCAGCGTCATTGATTCGGAGTACAAGGGCACCTCCACCATCGGCATCATGAATCTGGTGGGGCCGGACGTGGCCACCATCGGCAACCACGAGATCGACTACGGCCTCGCCCATCTGCTGTTTCTGGAAAAGTGCGCGGATTTCCCTATCATCAACGCCAATCTGCACATCAAATCCAACGGACGGCGGATGTTCCGGCCCTTCTGGATCGCCCATATCGACAATATGAAGATCCTGTTCATCGGCATCACCACGGAAGAGGTGCTGGCTGCCACCAAGACGGACGAGCTGATCGGGTCCTTTGTGGACATCGGGGAGGCGGCCCGGGAGGTGGGCAACATCTGCAACGCCTACAACGCCATCGACATTGATTTCACCGTGCTGCTGACCCACATCGGCTTTGAGGAGGACAAGAAGCTGGCGGCGATGCTGGACCCGGACTGGGGCGTGGACGTCATCATTGGCGGCCACAGCCACACGAAGCTGGAGGAGCCCTTCAAGGTCAACGATATTTATATCGTACAGGCGGGCACCGGCACCCAGCTGGAACGGATGATCCGCCATATCCTGCGGGACGAGGCATTCCAGGGGGAGCACACGGAGTTCTACCAGTTCTCCCACGGGACGCACATCGTCTGGTCCCGGAGCGAGCAGACATTCCGCACCCTGACGCTGGACGGCGAGGCCCTGTACGATGAGCGGCTCTACACCGTGGCGGTGCAGAAGTACCACTACAACAACCTCAAGCCATTTTTGGACATCACGCTGGAAGAGGTAGAGAAAAACGGCAAGATCCGGGTGCTGTCCACCTCCGCCCGGGACGTGGTGGAGGAATACCTGACGGTGAACCAGCACCTCAGCCGGGAGGTGGAGGGCCGTCTGGTGGTGGAGGACTGAGGGCCGCTCCTGGAAAAGCGACGAGTTTCCTGAATGGATCTCCGGAGCAGAAAAGCGGAAGCGAAATGGCGCTCCCTGTCGGAGAAGGATCTTCGGCAGAGGGCGCCGTTTTGGGTGCTGTATAAATCTGCGGCCCTTCCGCAGAACTGATCCGGGATTGGCTTTTTATGGCAAAATTTACAATTCCAATTTGCCGGGATTTCGCAAATTTTTGGAAATGCTACGAAAGATAGGTCGATCTATCAAAACCGGATTGACAAAGCGCTTCATGAGTGGTACTGTAACCACATCTTACGAGAGGGGATGTGGACAGGATGAGGAAGTTGTTCGATCATACTGTCGCAGCGGCTGCCAAGGCAGACGCCGTATCCTCTTGCGCTGCAAGCTCCCGCTCTATGATCGCCATTATTATGGACGCCATTATGGCGTCCATTTTTGTTGCCATTATTTCCATTATTGGCACAATTCCATATGGCTGGCGTGGGGTACAGAACGGTTGAGCTTGTAAGAAAAACGAGCCGAAAGCGGTCCCGCTGGTCAGCGGGGCCGCTTTTTTTGCTACTTGTACGGGGAGGTAATCGACATGAAACTCACAGGCGCGCGGATCTTGATGGAATGTCTGCGGGAACAGAAGGTGGATACCATTTTCGGGTATCCCGGCGGCACGATCCTGAACGTGTATGACGCTTTATATGACTGCAAGGAGATCACCCATATTCTGACCTCCCATGAGCAGGGGGCCGCCCACGCGGCGGACGGCTACGCCCGCAGCACCGGCAAGGTGGGCGTGTGCTTCGCCACCTCCGGCCCCGGCGCTACGAACCTGACCACCGGCATCGCCACCGCGTATATGGATTCCTCCTCAGTGGTCTTTATCTCCTGCAACGTGCCCCAGAACCTCATCGGCCGGGACGCGTTTCAGGAGGTGGACATTACCGGCATTACGATGCCCATTACGAAATCCACCTATCTGGTGCGGGATGTGACAAAGCTGGCGGACACGGTGCGGGAGGCCTTCGCGCTGGCCCGCAGCGGCCGCCCCGGTCCGGTGGTCATCGATATCACCCGGGACGTGACCAGCGCCGAGTGCGACTACGAGCCGCTGCCTCTGGAGCAGCACGCTGCCTCCGGGCATCTGGCATCCCTGATCCGGCGGGCCTACACCAGCAGTCTGAAAATGCCGGAGGCGGATCTGGACGACGTGGAAAAGCTGGTGGAGATGATCGCGGAATCCAAAAAGCCCATGCTGATCTGCGGCGGCGGCGTGGTCCGCAGCCGTGCCCACGAGGAATTCCGGCAGTTTGTCCGCCGGATCGACGCGCCGGTGGCCATCACCGTGATGGGGGGCGGCGGCGTTTCCGGCCGGGACGTGATGACTACCGGCATGATCGGGATGCACGGCTCCGTGGCCTCCAACATGGCCTGCGACAACTGCGACCTGCTGATCGCCGTGGGCTGCCGGTTCTCCGACCGGGTGGCACTGAAGCCGGAGACCTTCGCGCATCAGGCCAAGATCGTCCATATCGACATCGACCGGGCGGAGATCAACAAGAACGTCCAGACGGACCACCACATCATTGGCGACGCCAAGCAGGTCCTGAACCTGCTGCTGGAGCGCCTGCCCCAGTACGAGCATAAGGAGTGGAAGGACTTCGTGCTCTCCTTCCCCCGGGAAACGGAGTACGGCGAAAGCGAGAGCGTCCTGACGCCGAAGCAGGTGCTTTCCGCCATCGCCCGGAAATGCCCGCAGGACTCCATCGTGGCCACGGACGTGGGCCAGCACCAGATGTGGGCCATCCAGCACCTGCATTTCGACTATCCCGGCCAGCTCCTGACCTCCGGCGGCTTCGGCACCATGGGCTTTGGCCTGGGGGCCGCCATCGGCGCCAAACAGGGGAACCCGGACAAAACGGTGATCCACATCACCGGCGACGGCTGCTTCCGCATGAACGGCAACGAGCTGGCAACCGAGGCCTATTACGGGCTGCCGGTCATCACCGTGATCTTCAACAACCGGAATCTGGGCATGGTCCGGCAGTGGCAGAGCCTGATCTATGACCACCGGTATTCCCAGACGTCTCTGGAAAACCGCAGCCCGGACTTCGTGAAGTTCGCGGACGCCTTCGGCCTGAAAGGCCGCCGGGTCACCCAGCCCAGCGAGCTGGAGGAGGCCATCACGGAGGCGCTGGCGGAAAGCGCTCAGGGCCGGGGCTACGTCATCGACTGCGCCATCAACGCTGACGAGATGGTGCACCCCATGGTCAACGGCGGCCATCACATCACGGAATTCCTGCTGAGCTGAGGAGAGGAGGACAACATCATGGAAATGACATTACGCACCTTTTCCGTCCTGGTGGATGACGAGCCCGGCGTGCTCTCCCAGATCTCCCGGCTGTTTTCCCGCAAGGGGTTCAACATCGAGTCTCTGGCCGTCGGCCCCACGGAGGAACACGGCCTGTCCCGCCTGACGCTGGAGGTCCTGACGGACGACCAGCAGACGGAGCTTTTGTGCAACCAGCTGTCCAAAATGGTGCCGGTACATTCCGTCCGGCTGCTGGCGGAGGAACACTCCATCCGCCGGGAGATGGTGCTCTGTAAGGTCCGGGCGGAGGAGCGGAGCGTCCGCAGCGAGCTGATTCAGCTGGCCAACGTGTTCCGGGCCTCCATTCTGGACGTTTCCTCCACCTCTATGACCCTGGCGGTCATCGGGGAGGAATCCAAAAACGAGGCGCTGACGGACCTGCTCCGGGAGTTCGGTATTCTGGAAATGGTCCGCACCGGCATGGTGGCGCTGGAGCGGGGCCGGTACACCATTCAGGACGAGCGGAAGGAAACACTGGAATTCAATCTTGGAAAAATGCTGTAAATTGTGCATTTATCATTCATTTCAACACAAAACCATTATAAAAAGGAGAAATTTACCATGGCTAAAATGTATTATGAAAAGGATTGCGACCTGAACTATCTCAACGGCAAGAAGATCGCCGTGATCGGTTATGGCTCTCAGGGCCATGCCCATGCCCTGAACCTGAAAGACTCCGGCTGCGAGGTCTGCGTGGGCCTGCGGGAAGGCTCCAAGAACTGGGCCCAGGCGGAGGCCGCGGGGCTTACCGTCAAGACTGTTGCCGAGGCCGCCAAGTGGGGCGACATCGTGATGATGCTCATTAACGACGAGGTCCAGGCCGACGTTTACAAAAAGGATATCGCCCCCTATCTGGAGGAGGGCAACGCGCTGGCCTTTGCCCACGGCTTCAACATCCGCTACAAGCAGATCGTGCCTCCCGCCGGTGTGGATGTGTTCATGGCGGCGCCCAAGGGCCCCGGCCACACCGTCCGCTCCACCTATGTCTCCGGCAAGGGCGTGCCCTGCCTGGTGGCCGTGGAGCAGAACGCCACCGGCCGGGCCTACGAGATCGCTCTGGCCTACATCGCCGGTATCGGCGGCGCCCGGGCGGGCATCATGGAGACCACCTTCCACGATGAGACCGAGACCGACCTCTTCGGCGAGCAGACCGTCCTGTGCGGCGGCGTGGTGGATCTGATGCAGTGCGGCTTCGAGACGCTGGTGGAAGCCGGTTACGCCCCGGAGAACGCCTATTTCGAGTGCATCCACGAGATGAAGCTCATCATCGACCTCATCAACAAGGGCGGCGTGGCCGCCATGAATTACTCCATCTCCGATACCGCCGAGTTCGGCGAGTACGTCTCCGGCCCCCGGGTGCTGCCCCACGAGGAGACCAAGGCCCGGATGCGGGCGGTGCTGGCGGACATTCAGGACGGCACCTTTGCCGGCCGCTGGATCGCGGAGAACAAGAGCCGGGGCCGTACCTTCTTCAACTCCAAGCGGGACCAGCTGGCCAAGCACCCCATGGAGCAGGTGGGCGAGGAGCTGCGCCGCAACATGATCTGGGGCGGCGACAAGGATCTGGACACCGCCTCCAACTGACCGAGGGGAGGAGAAGCGTATGCGTTCTGAACAGATCAAGACCGGCGTGGAGCGGACGCCCAACCGCAGCCTGCTTTACGCGCTGGGCTATACCGATGAGGAGCTTGCCCGGCCCCTCATCGGCGTGGTCAGCTCCTATAACGAGATCGTCCCCGGCCACATGGGGCTGGACAAGATCGCCGAGGCTGTAAAGGCCGGTATCCGGGCCGCAGGCGGCACGCCGGTGATGTTTCCGGCCATCGCCGTGTGCGACGGCATCGCCATGGGCCACGTGGGGATGAAGTATTCTCTGGTGACCCGGGACCTCATCGCGGATTCCACGGAGGCCATGGTCATGGCCCACCAGTTTGACGGCCTTGTGATGATCCCCAACTGCGACAAGAACGTGCCGGGCCTGCTGATGGCGGCTGCGCGGCTGAATATCCCCACCATCTTCTGTTCCGGCGGCCCCATGCTGGCGGGCCGCCTCAAGGATGGCCGCCGCACCTGCCTGAGCCATATGTTTGAGGCGGTGGGGGCGTATCACGCCGGAAAGCTGGACGAGGCCGGGGTGGCGGATTATACGGAAAACGCTTGCCCCACCTGCGGCTCCTGCTCCGGGATGTACACCGCCAACTCCATGAACTGCCTGACGGAGGCCATCGGCATGGCCCTCCGGGGCAACGGCACCATTCCCGCCGTGTATTCCGCCCGGCTGCGGCTGGCCAAGGAGACCGGCATGAAGATCATGGAGCTGGTGGAGAAAAACGTCCGTCCCCGGGATATTATGACGGAAGCCGCCTTCCACAACGCCGAGACGGTGGACATGGCGCTGGGCTGCTCCACCAACACCATGCTGCACCTGCCCGCCATCGCTCACGAGGCCGGGGTGGAGCTGGATCTGCGCATGGTCAACGGCATCAGCGACAAGACTCCCAACCTCTGCCATCTGGCTCCTGCCGGTGACACCTATATCGAGGATCTGGACCGGGCCGGCGGCGTCTGGGCCGTGATGAAGGAGCTGACCAAGGCCGGTCTGCTGGATACCTCGCTGCCCACCGTGACGGGTAAGACCGTAGGGGAAAACCTGGAAACGGCGGAGAATCTGGACACCAGTCTCATCCGCCCGCTGGAGGAGCCTTATTCCAAGACCGGCGGCATCGCCGCCCTGTTCGGCAATCTGGCCCCGGACGGCTGCGTGGTGAAGCAGAGCGCCGTGGCCCCGGAAATGCTGCGGCACAAGGGCCCCGCCCGGGTGTTCAACAGCGAGGAGGAGGCCATCGCCGTCATCTACGCCGGGGGCATCCGTCCCGGCGACGTGGTGGTGATCCGCTACGAGGGCCCCAAGGGCGGCCCCGGTATGCGGGAGATGCTGAACCCCACCTCCGCCATCGCCGGTATGGGGCTGGACAAGGACGTGGCCCTCATCACCGACGGCCGGTTCTCCGGCGCGACCCGGGGAGCGTCCATCGGCCACGTCAGCCCGGAGGCCGCCTCCGGCGGCGTGATCGGTCTGGTGCAGGAGGGGGATCTCATTGAGATCGACATTCCCGGCCGGTCCATCCACCTGTGCGTGGAGGACGCGGAGCTGGCGGAGCGCCGGAAAACCTGGGTCTGCCCGGAGCCGAAGATCAAGAGCGGCTATCTGACCCGCTACGCCAAGCTGGTGTCCTCTGCCGACAAGGGCGCTATTCTGCAATGAGGGCGGGACTTATGCACACAGTTGAGGCATTAGACAGCCTGATTTTGTTCCGGCAGAAGCCGGACAGCCTTCTCCGGCGGCTCATGGCGACGGAGGAAGCCGTCCGCGTGGCCGCTCAGGGGGAGCTGGTGGCGCTGGCCGTGGAAAACGGCTGGCAGGGCGACCTGTGGCGCTGCTGCATCGCCCGGGAACTGGTGTCAAGCGAAAACCCTTTCTCCCTCACGTGGGAGCGGCATTCCGGCGGACAGGACACACTGGAAGCGCTGGCACTGGCAGATATGAAGCTCTTTTTTGAGCTGTTGAACGCGCCGCCGGAGGGCAGGGCGTGGCCGCTGCTGCGGAACTTCCGTCACGAGAGCCGCCGTACCGCAGACTGCGCCTCGTTTCTGGCGTTCAGCGGGGAACTGGCCGCCGCCGGTTCTCCGGAGGGGCTGCTGGACCGCCTGACGGCGTTCTACCAGACCCGGGGCGTCGGTCTGCTGGGCATGGGGCAGGTGTTCCGGGCCAGAAGGACAGGGGACGGCGCGGAGCTGGTCTCTGTGGAGGACCGTCCCCCGGTGCGTCTGGCGGATCTGGTGGGCTACCGGCAGCAGAAGGATCTGCTGATCCGCAATACGGAAGCCTTTCTGCGGGGGAAGGGCAGCAACAACGTGCTGCTCTACGGCGATGCCGGTACCGGAAAATCCACCAGCATTCAGGCCCTCGTCAACGAATATGCCGATCAGGGATTGCGGCTCATTGAGCTTTACAAGGAGCAGTATGACCTGATCCCCGACATTCTGCGGCAGGTAAAGGGCCGCAACTACCGCTTCCTTCTGTTTCTGGATGATCTGTCCTTTGAGGAAAATGAGACCTCCTATAAATATCTGAAGGCCGTCATGGAGGGCGGTGCGGAGGCGCCGCCGGAAAACGTGCGGATCTGCGCCACCTCCAACCGCCGCCATCTGGTGCGGGAGGTGTGGAGCGACCGCAGCGATGTGGAGCACAACGGCGACATTCACCGCTCCGACACCGTGGAGGAAAAGCTGTCTCTGGCCAGCCGCTTCGGCTTGCAGATCTTCTACCCGGCCCCCACTTTCGAGGAATACCAGCAGATCGTCTCCGCGCTTTCGGAAAAGGCGGGGACGGACCTCTCGCCGGAACAGCTCCGGGCCGCAGCCGCCACGTGGCAGGTCCGCAGCGGCAGCCGTTCCGGACGGACGGCCCGGCAGTTCGTGGACCAGCTGGAGCATTGAACTGGTTAGATGCAATTGCGAGGCCCTCTCGGTCCTTATTTCGGTGTATCTGCACGTTTTTGGGGAATGAAACCGGTATAAGCACAAGGGGCATAAAAGAAAAACACGGCATGCTTGCCGTGTTTTTCTTTGCGCTTTTTCATTCTAAGCCGCGCCATTATCAGAGAAATTCCGAATTTACGGTGAAATGTGCGTCCATTTCCGCTTGCGCCTGCGCAAGGGCCTCCTCCGGCGTACAGACGCCGAGGACTGCCCGCTGCACATAGGCTGCCAGGATATTCTCCATTTGCAGCTCGCTGAAGTTGCTGTAATAGGCACTTCCGCTCCGGCGCTGGGCGCTGGGAAAGCTGCGGCGGGCCGCAGACAGCCAAGGATACCGCTCCTTGATGTCCCGGTTGCTGTATGCCGAACGGCAGGGTGACAACCCGCCCAGTAAGGTGAACGCCGGTGCGGTCTGGTTGGAATACAGCCAGGACAAAAACGCACAAGCCGTTTCCGGGTGCGCGCAGCTTCGGGTGATTCCCACCACGCCGCCGCCTGACAGGGGCCTGCCGCCTGGTACCGGCGCAAAGCCAAGCTTGCCGGCGATGCTGGACATCTTGGAGTTTAAAATGTGGGAGGCATAGTTGATAAACACCACTGTCATGGCGGCGGAGCCATCCGCAAAGCCTTCCAGCACGTTTTTCCAGATGTCATGCACGGTCCTGTCGGAGCAGGCATACGTTTCCCGGTAGTTTTTCAGGGCTGCCAAGGCTTCCGGGGTGTCGACAGTGATCTGGCCTTTGGCGTTGAACAGCTTTCCGCCCTGCTCAAACAAACGGGGCAGAAATTCACTGGGGCTTACCACCACGTTGCCGATGGCTACCGTCGTACCATACTGCACAGGGGAAGCCGGATTGAGGCTGCGGGTGAAAAAGCCTGCAATTCGATTGTAGTCTTCAAAGCTCTTTGGAACCTCCAGTTCCCGCCGGTAGGCTTCAAAATACATTCGCTTGTAGGTGGGGTCGCAAAACAAATCCCGCCGGTAAAACATAAGCTGTGTGCTGGGATCGTAGGGGACGCAGATGCGCTCTCCGTTGACGGAGGTATAGCTGTCTCCGAACTCCGGCAGCGTCTGCGCCAGCAGACGGTCCCAGTCAAAGGGGATTTGGCGGAGCGGCCGAAACAGCTTTTTAGCAAGCTCGTCCATCCAGGCCACATCCATCCGGATCAGATCATACCGTCCGCTGCCGGAGGATTGGATCACCTCGTAGACATCTCTCAGGGAAGGGAGCACCGTCAGTTCCAGATGAATCCCTGTGCTCTTTTCCAGATGCGGCAGCAGGCGTTTCAACGCTGTGGTGGAAGGGGACGCCATCGTGAGCATCCGCAGGTTTGATTCCGTCAACTGCGGCACCGGTACCTGATTTCGAAAACCATTGTTCTCCATGAAAAGGGTCGGCGGCAGGGGGGACCGCGTTTCCAGACGTGCCAGCAGAGCCTTAACGATCCGGTGCGCCAGACGCTTGTAATCCAGCTCATATGCCAACGCCAACGGATCGGTCACAGCAGACCGGGGGGCAGCAGACACGATCAGCGGCAGCGGCCGACGGCTGGCATAAGCACAGGCCGCCCGGACAGCCGATTCCCGGCGCTGATCCGTGCATACGATGGCATCAAACGGCTCGTCCTCTTCAAAAAGCTCAAAGGCCCGCAGATCCACCTGATGATTTGGGCAATCCAGAACACTTGTCTCATCCGCACAGACCGTCCGGAATCCATTTAGAAACAGCGCGGTATCCGGAAATGCGGCAGGCTCTGTAAAAATACCGATCCGCCGCAGTCCTTTCCGCCGCAGATGCCAGGCGATGTCTGTTCCCATTCGCTCGGGATCGAACGCGGCATACATAACATTTTCGAGTGCACGGCTTTCCCGAGAAAGGAGTACAATTGGAAGCTCCGGGGTCTCTGCCCGATAATACGCCGCGGCATCCAACAGACACGAACGGCTGATGACCGCGCTGACCCGCTCAGCCAGAGCGGCAGCCAGCAGTTCTTTCTCGGCGGTCTCCATAGAGCGGGTGGAATATAGCTGAACTGAATAGCCGTGCCGGATAAACTCGTTCTGGAACACCTCATACATGGCCGCCCAGCGGCGGTCCTCGATGCTCGGCAGAAGCACCGCAATGCTGCGGTCCTGCCCCTGCCGGAGGCTTTGTGCCTTGCTGTTGACCTTGTAGCCCAGCTTCTCCGCAGCCTGCCACACCAGCTGTATCTTCTCCACGCTGACGTTGCCCCGGCCGTTGATAACGTTGGAGACCGTCCCGTGGGAAACACCCGCCTCTCGGGCAATATCCTTGATGGTGGGCATACGTCATCCTCCCCCTATATTTGTGATACATTTATTTTACTATGATTTTACTGCTGCATCAAGTCAATGGACGCAAGAGCGCACTGTGCAATGCGCTGATTGTTGTTCATATTATATATGCACAATAACGAAAACGATGAGAATATGTGCGAAATGCTAAAATAATAATTGACACGTTCCAAAATATTTGGTACGGTATAGATACAGAAGCGCACCGCGTTTTCCTCAAAATCAATATGATGAAAAGGAGCTGTGTCCCATGAAGAAGTTTTTGAGCTTAGCACTGGCGCTGACTATGGCGCTGACTCTGGCCGCATGCGGCGGCAAAACGGATACCCCTCCCGCAGACACGAATGACGGCAGCACCGCAGGACAGACCGGCGGCAAGCTGGTGGTCTATTCCGCACTGAACGAGGACAATACCATCGCCATCGCAGACCAGTTCAAGAAGGATACCGGCATTGAGATCGAGTACATCTCTCTGGGCGGCGGCGATGCCGTGGCCCGTGTGCAGGCAGAGATGGCCAATCCAAAGGCGGACATTCTGGTAGGCGGCTCTGTGGACCTGTATGGCTCGTTGGCCGATGCAGGTGCTTTTGAGGCATATGACTCTCCCAACAATGACAGTCTGGATGCCCGCTTTAACGATCCCAATCATTTCTGGCAGGGCTGGTACATGGGCGTTCTGAGCATCATCATCAACGAGGAGCGTTTTGAGAAGGAATTGGCTCCCAAGGGTGTCAAGATGCCGGAAACCTGGGACGATCTGCTGGATCCCAACTATAAGGACGTGTTCGTGTGGGCCAACCCCACCACGGCCGGCGGCGCTTACATCGCCACTGCCTGCCAGATCTTCCGCTTGGGCGAGGACGCTGCGTGGGATTATCTGAAGGCTCTGGATCAGAACGTACATCATTATTATAAGGGTGCCGGCGATGTCATCAGCCCTGTGGCTACCGGTGAGTTCATTGCCTCCATCGCCTGGGCTCATGATAGCTTCAAGATCCAGCAGCAGGGCTATCCGCTGAAGCTCATCATCCCCAAGCAGACTGCTTATGAGATCGGCGGCTCCGCCATCATTAAGGGTGGCCCCAACACCGAGAACGCCAAGGTGTTCATCGACTGGCTGCTGACGAAGGAAGCGCAGGAGTTGAGCGTTGCCACTTCTTACCGCTATCCCGTCCGCACCGATGTGGCAGCCCCTGTCGGTCTGCCCACTCTGGAGGAAGTAGATCTTGTTGACTATGACCGTGATCAGGCCGCTTCTATGAAGGAAGCCGTTCTGGAGAAGTTCGACGCTGAGATCATTTCCAACCGCGCCTGATTTCGTTTCTTCATTCTTCCTTGGGCCGTCTGCCTGCGCTGTGGGCAGGCGGCCCATGCTATTTTTAGACACCCTATACTTTCAACGAACCTCTTTTATCACCTTATCGGAAGGAGCTGATCCTTATGGCCTCCGGTGTTGCGCTCCGGGAATCGGTCAAAGAAATGAAGCGGCTGAAAAACGAACCGCTTTTAATGCTGGCCATTATCGCGATTATCCTTTTCGTTGGATTCTTCGTGGTATACCCGGTGATCCGGGTTATCACGTTCCCCAGCGGACAGGACTATATGCAGCTGTTCCAGAAAGCCCGCTGGTTCACAGCCCTGAAAAACAGCCTGTTCATGACCCTGATCTCCACGGTGTCCTGCACGGCGGTGGCATTCCTCTTTGCATACGTTATTGCCCGGTTGGATGTTCCCTGTAAGGGCCTTTTCAGATTTGTGACGCTGCTGCCCATCGTGTCCCCGCCTTTTATCGTGGCACTGAGTTATATTCTGCTTTTCGGCGTACAGGGTATCGTCACCAAACAGCTTCTGGGGCTGCATGTTGATATTTATGGCCGGCTGGGCCTGTGGATCGTCCAGACCGTCACGTTTTTTCCGTATGCCTACTCTGTCATTTACGGCGTGATCCGCTCCATTTCCACCAATTTGGAGTACGCGGCCTATAACATGGGCGCTCCCCGCTGGCGTGTATTCAAGGATGTTTTTTGGCCGCTGTGCCGCCCCGGCGTGGCTGGCGGTGCGTTGGTGGCTGCCATCAATGTTCTCACCGACTTCGGCAATCCTCAGATGATCGGCGGAGACCTGGCTCTGTTGCCCACAGAAGCCTATATGCAGATCTCCGGTTGGTACGATATGAAGACCGCCTCTGTGCTGGCGGTGGCACTGCTGGTCCCTGCGGTGGTGTTGTTCCTGGTGAAGAACTTCTGGGTGGGCAAACGGTCTTATGTGACGATCACCGGCAAGGAGATCTCCTTGAACCCCTTCCCGGTCCCCAAGTGGGTCAAATGGGGGCTGTTCAGCCTGACGATGCTGATCTCCCTCTTTATCCTGCTGGTCTACGGCACGCTTTTCTACGGCGCGTTTACCAAGACCTGGGGCTATGACTGGTCGCTGACCATGAAGAATATCCAGTATGTGTTCCTGAAGGGAAAGCAGATCTGGAACTCGATCCGCTATGGCTTCCTGGCTTCTCTGGGAGCTTCGTTCCTGGCGATGGTCCTGGCCTACATCGTGCAGAAGAAGCAGGTGGGCATTAACCGCCTGTTGGATTTCCTGGGTATTCTGCCCGGCGCCATTCCCGGTATGTTCCTCGGCATCGGCTTCGTGATGGCCTTTAATGCGCCGCCCCTTGAGCTGACGGGAACCTCCGTGATTATGGTTCTGGCCCTGCTGTTCTGGAATATTCCCACCTGTTACAGCTCTGCCACGGCGGGGCTGCAGCAGATCGGCGCATCTGTGGAGGATGCGGCGCTGAATCTGGGAGCCAACAGCTTCCGTTCCTTTAAGGACGTCATCATTCCCTTGCTGAAAGCGCCCTTTATGTCCAGCTTTGTGTTGTCCTTCCTGCGGTCCGTCACCTGCCTGAGCGTGGTGATCTTCCTGTATGCGCCCTCTACTACTGTGGGTACCATCTCGGTTATGGTGCTGGTGCAGAGTGGACAGTACGGTGAGGCGGCAGCCTTTACCATCGTACTGATCACCATTGCGTTCACCGTTTTGAAGCTGGCGCAGTGGGTTTTGGGTAAGCAGGGCATTGAGCTGGAATTGTAAACAGGAGGCGAAGAGATATGAGACCTTACATTGAATTTAAAAATGTTGTTAAGCAGTTCGGAAACTTTACGGCACTGGATCATGTGTCTCTTGAGATCCCAAAGGGTGCTTTTGTGACGCTTCTGGGACCCTCCGGCTGCGGTAAAACGACCCTGATGCGCCAGTTGGCCGGCTTTTCCGAGCCGGAATCGGGCGATGTGCTGGTAGACGGCAAACGGATGAACGGCCTGCCGCCCTTTAAGCGCAACACCCCTCTGGTGTTCCAAGAGTACGCACTTTTTCCCCATATGACTGTCTATGAGAACATTTCCTATGGCCTGAAGCTGAATAAAACCCCTAAGGAAGAGATGGATCGCCGGGTTCAGGAAATGCTGAAGATGTTTAACCTGGTAGGGTTGGAGAAGCGATTCCCCAAGGAGATGTCCGGCGGTCAGCAGCAGCGGGTGGCCTTTGCCCGGGCACTGGTGATGGGCCAGGAGATCCTGCTTCTGGACGAACCCCTTTCCAACCTGGATGCCAAGCTGCGTGTGGACGTCCGCACGGAACTGCGGCAGATCCAGCAGAAGCTGGGCATCACCACTATCTATGTTACCCATGACCAGGATGAGGCACTCTCCATGTCCGACATCATTGCGGTCATGCGCAGCGGACACATCGAGCAGATCGGCTCTCCTTGGGAGATCTATTTCCGGCCTGCCAACCGCTTTGTGGCAGATTTCGTGGGCACGGTCAATTTCCTGACCGCCAGAATTGTGTCTGCTGAAGGCGGCACTGTTGCCGCTGACCACAACGGGATGCTCCTCCAGATTCCCACGGAGGTCCCCGTGGAACCCAGCGAGACCGTGACGCTGGTGGTGCGGCCGGAGTGCATCCGTCTGGCGGAACCCGGGGAGTCTGTGCCGGAAGGGAAGAGTCTGGAAGGTCAGATCGAAAATTACAGCTTTCTGGGCCGCATGATCCGCTACTGGGTGCGGGTCGGTGAGGAACAGTTTATTATTGACGATGCCAATGTGGACCTGAGCGGAGCCAGAAGTGGAGCCGTGCAGCTCTGTCTGGATACCCGAAAGCTCCACATCCTGAAGGATGGAGGGAGCCATGACACTTGATTTTATCAATGTGGGCTATGGGGATGCCATTTTGATCCGCAGCGGCAGCTTCACCATGCTGGTGGACTGCGGCGATTGGACCGTCGGCGATGGGGGGCCTGATTCTCAGCGGATCTCTGCCGCGGACTTCCTGCGGCAGGAGGGAATAGATACTCTGGATCTGCTGGTGCTGACCCATCTTCACAGAGACCACAGCGGCGGTCTGGCGAAATTGCTGGAGTGCGTTGCGGTCAGGAGTTTCCGGTGCAACTATCTTCCGGACAGAATCTTCTGGGGGAAACGTGTACCGGTACCGGAAGAATTTTCCGCCGGAGCCAGATGCCTGCTGGAATCTCTGAATGTATTCTTAAGCGCACTTGCGATTATGGAACAGCAGGGAACAGAGGTTTCTCTTGCGTCCCCCGGCACGTGGCCGCTGACGCCGGAACTGACGGCAGAATGCTTCTTGGAAGCGCAGCCTATTTTTGAGCGTCAGGCTGCCATCTGGCAAAATGTGCTGGAAGACCGGGCCGACAATAGAGAACTGGAAGAGTTGGACGGCTTTATCAACAACACCAGCATCCGCCTGCGGCTGATCTGCAAGGAAACTGCCGTGGAGCTGCCCGGCGATATGTATGCCGACTGCTGGGAGAAGCATGAGATCCCGCCCTGTACACTTGTCAAGCTGCCGCATCATGGCCACCGGGATTCCATTACCCCACATCTGCTGGATATGCTGGCCCCGAAGACGGTTGTGATCTCTGTCTCCAACACCCGTACCGATGATTGTCCCGCTGCCTCTGTCCTTCAGATGGTGCGGGAGAAGGGCTGCGCGTTGTATGTTACAGATGCGATTCCAGATAGTAACGGGCACGTGAGCAACCACCCAGCCATTCATTTTGATATCTAAACAGGCGGTTGTCTCTGTCCCATTCAAGCCAGATCAAAAAGTCGGCGATCAATCAAAATACTACTGTCGCCAAAACGAACAGCGTATAAAATTACCCTGCCGATTCCGGCCAATGTCAGTAAGTTAAGCTGACAAATCCTCCTACCCTCAGAAATGAGAGGGTAGGAGGTTTTTTTCGTAATAATTCAAAACAGGGCTTGACAAAAGCATCATTTCGTGAGGCCATTTTGCTAACTTCGGTTAGTAAAATGGCCTTTATAGTTAGAAGCGTGTTCCGACACGCCAAACTACGAGGAGGCTTACTTATGAATCCAAAAACCGTAAAAAAGCACGGAAAGATGCAATTCAGGCTACGAATCTGGATGCATCCGCTTTCCCTTTGCCAAAAGCGAGCGTGCAGCAGAGCGTCTGTTGGAATCCTGCAGGAAGTATCTGGAAGGCAGGCTGAAGCTGAAAATGAACACGGAAAAGAGCAAGGTGACCAGTATCTTCGCACAGAAGAAATTCAAGTTTCTTGGATTCTGTTTGGGCAGGACTGGTAGCGGTACCTATATCCGTGTGCACCGAAAGTCTCTTGCCAAGGCGAAGGAAAAGCTGAAGCTTCTTACAAAGCGCAACCGTGGACGCAATGTCCGCAGGGTAATGCAGGAAGTGAAGGAGTTCATCCGCGGCTGGATTGGCTACTTTCGAGCAGCCGATATGAAACGAACGCTGATGTCCTGGGATAAATGGATGCGGCGCAGGTTCCGAATGTACATTTGGAAGCAGTGGAAGAAGCCCAAAACAAAGGTGGCCAACTTGAGAAAGCTGGGCGTCCCGGCTGACAAGGCTTACCGGTGGGGAAATTCCAGACTGGGTTATTGGCGCATCGCCGGTAGTCATGTATTAAAATGTTCCATTACAAACGAAAGACTCGCAGCAGCGGGATACTTTAGTATCCTCAACTACTACGAGTCCTTGCACTTATGCGGTTGAACCGCCGTGTACCGGTCGGTACGCACGGTGGTGTGAGAGGTCGGCTCTCTATTTACGAGAGCCTCCTACTCGATTTTATTTTAGCGGTCAAGCACGGTGATACGAAAGCACCCCGCTGTTACAGGATCAGGCCGAAGGCGATATAGAGGGCCGCTGTGCACACCGCAGTCACCAGCGCATAGGGGAGCTGCGTTTTTACGTGAGAATACAGATCGGTGCCCACGGACATGGAGGACAGGATCGTGGTATCGGAAAGGGGAGAGCAGTGGTCGCCGAAAATGCCGCCGGACACCACCGCGCCGATGGTCAGCAGGATATTGCCGTTCATAGCTACCGCCATGGGGACCGCAATGGGCATCATGATGGAGAACGTGCCCCAGCTGGTTCCCGTGCAGAAAGCCATCAACGCACCCATCAGGAAGATGATGGCCGGGCAGAAGGCACCGTCAATGCTGTCACCCAGCAGGCTGGCAAGGAACTGGCCGGTTCCCATTCCCTTGATGACCCCGCCGATGGAGAAGGACAACACCAGAAGGATCACCAGACCCATCATGCTGCTGACGCCCTTCATAACGCTGTCTCCGAACTCCTTGGCGGTCATGATCCCCTGCTTTGTATACATGACGCACATAATGAGCAGCGTGATGACAACAGAGTAGAGGATCGCCGTGGTTCCGTCGCCCGCCGCCAGATTTCCTCCGCCGGTGACCAGCAGGCCGATGAAAGCACCGCCGATCAGGGTGATGAGCGGGAACATCATGTTCCACTTGTTCTCTTTGCCTTCCTCCACCAGCTCTTCAAAGCCGTCATTGTCGTTGAGCAGCGGCGTTACCCCGTCATCATACAGCTTGCCGGTGTTCCGCACCCGCAGCTCTGCCTTTTTCATGGGGCCCCAGTCTTTTCCAGTGACAATATAGAACAGCACGAACAGCAGGGAGAGGATGCTGTAAAACTGGAAGGGAAGGCTCCGGATCAGCAGATTCATAGGCTCGCCCTGGATGTATCCGGAGGCGATCTCCGCGGAGATCAGGCCCATCAGCATAGCACCCCAGGAGTTCAGGGGGATGATGGCGTTGACAGGCGCGGAAGTCGCGTCGCAGATGTAGGCCAGCTTTTCACGGGAGACCTTGAATTTATCAATCAGCGGGCGGGTCACCACGCCGGTGAACATGATGCTGAGCAGACCGTCGATAAAAATGATGATGCCGATCACATAGGCGATGAGCATCGCCATCCGCGGGCTCTTCACGCGCTTGCTCTGCTCGGTCAGGTAATTGACAAAGCCCTTGACGCCGCCGGAGATGCGTACCAGGATCACAAACGCGCCCATCAGCGCCGTGAACAGGAAGGTTTTCAGATTTCCGGTGTCGGCGCAAACACTTAAAATGCCGTTGACGCTTTCGTTGATAGCGGTAAACGGATTCCATCCGCAAATAATCAGTTGTCCGGTAAAAATGCCCACCAGCATGGCCAGCGGCACCTTCCGCGTTGCAATGGCCACTGCCAGCGTCAGAATCGGAGCAACCAAAGTCAAATAGCCGTAATCCATAAGTTTTCCCCCCTTTCTCGATCAATACTGCGCAAATAAGGAGCCGAGCCCGCCTGTATGCAAATAGCAGACGGGGCCGGACACTTTTTCCTGTTCGATCCAGTCCATCATCCCCACCAGGACCTTGCTGGTATAGACGTTTTCGATGAAGATCCCCTCGCTGCGGGCAAAGGACAGGACCGCCTGTTGGCTTTCCACCGTGTTTTTGCCCCAGCCGCCGCCACGGTAGGCGTCTGTGATCTCCGCCGCCTGTTCCACAGGCACGTCCATGGGGAGTCCGGTGATCTCCTCCGCTTCGGAGATGGTGGAACGGATATGCGCCGTCAGCGTTTCCCGGTCATCCTCGACGCTGACGATCACAATGCGGAAGGGCTGGCCCATCAGCTGATTTCCGTAGATCAGCCCGGCTGCGACGCCGCCGTTTCCGCCGGGGGCGAAAATCGTCATGCGGCCAATTCCAAGATCCTCGCACTGCCGCTTCATTTCCACCACCGCGGCGGTATAGCCCAACGCGCCCCGACCGGTGGTCGCGCCGTTGCGGACCACGTAGACCTGTTCGCCGGCGGACTGGTAAGCGGCGGCCAGCTCCTCCATGCGGCGGTTCCGAACCGCTCCGTCACAAGGGCCGAGGAAGTGTATTTTGGTACCCAGCAGCTCCTCCAGCAGGAGATTTCCCTCTTTGCGGACTGGCTCCGCCGCGTTGATGATAAGCTCGCAGTCCAGCCCGGCCTTGGCACAGGCCGCCGCGGTCAGAGCGCATAGATTTGATTGCTCCGGTCCCGCCGCCAGGATTTTGGAAGCCCCCTTGGATCTGGCTTCCCCCAAGAGGAACTCAAGGCTGCGGATCTTATTTCCGCCCGGACCGACACCGGTCATGTCATCCCGCTTGATAAAGAGGCTGACATCCTTTCCTGAGGGCTGGTAATGCATGGGGTGCAGGGGCGTTGGCATAGGCATGAGCGGCACGCGGCCTGTCTCACGCAGAAAACGTTCGATCGGTTTCATGTTCTTTCTCCAATTAGCCAAGTAGTAATTTACTTGCTTAAAGAATAGCAGGCATTTTGCCGAATGTCAATCTTTTTCGGGGGCTCGCCGCCAATTACCATGAAACGCACAGAAACCTCCCGGACCTGCTTCTGTTTATTAGAAGATATACGCAATCGCGGGCGCTCCCAAAACAAGATGGGAGCGCCTGCGGTTGTGCGTGCTAACCGTTCTTCAAAAGCCCGGAACGAGAGGGGGGACCGCACATGGCTCCGCTGTCACATCGTTCCCGCTGCGCTTTCGTTGGGGCAGACCGGTGGGGGCGCTTCGCTGATGCCCAATAGGCCGATATATACACATAATATGTATACAAATACAAATATACTGCATAGTATTTATATTTGCTTATAACACCCGCGATGCGCTTATACGCATGAAACACAAATATTTCCGGTGTATACAGCCATATTCTCGTATATATTTACAATAATTGAATAATTATACAAATTTTTGCAAATTTGCTATTGACTTTCGGCGTGAGAAAATATACAATCCGTTCATCCGAAGCACACAAACGGTGCAAGCGAGAAGGAGGAGAACGCCATGGGCATTACCGAGATATTTTTGAACTACTATCAATACTTCCTCCGAGGAACGCAGACCACCGTCATCGTTTCCCTGATCACCGTTCTGCTGGGTACGGTCCTTGGCTGTCTCATCGCGCTGCTGCGATTGTCGAAATTCAGGCTGTGCGCCGGGTTTGCAAAGCTGTACATCACCGTCATCCGGGGAACGCCGCTTCTGGTGCAGCTGTACATCGTTTACTATCAGCTTCACTTCATTCCGTGGCCGGAGGGTTCCATTCTGGGCGTGGAGCTGGCGCGGGTCATGCCCTGTATCCTGGCCCTGTCCATGAACTCCACCGCCTATGTGGCGGAGGTCATCCGTTCCGGTATTCAGGCGGTGGACTTCGGGCAGACGGAGGCTGCGCTGTCCTGCGGCATGACCCGGACACAGGCGATGGTGAACATCATCCTGCCGCAGGCGGTCAAGAACATTCTGCCGGCGCTGGGCAATGAGTTTGTGACCATGATCAAGGAGACGTCCATCATCCAGTACCTCGGCGTCGGCGACCTGATGTACAACAACGGCATCGTCGTCACCGCCACCTACAACCCGCTGCCTTGCTACTATATTTCCGCGATCATCTACCTGACCCTGAACATCGTGCTGGGGAAGGGGCTGGATCTTTTTGAGAGGAGGATGAAGTGCAGTGACCGCTGACAACGTTCTGTTTGAGATCAAGGGACTGAAAAAGAATTTCGGCGATCTGGAGGTCCTCAAGGGTATCCACACCACCATCCGAAAGGGGGAGGTCGTGGTGGTCATCGGGCCCTCCGGCTCCGGAAAGTCCACCTTCATCCGATGCCTGAACCTGCTGGAGACCCCCACGGAGGGCCAGATCTTTTTTGAGGGCAGCTGCATCACCGACAAGGGCTACGCCGTCCATAAGCACCGGGAAAAGGTGGGGATGGTGTTCCAGCAGTTCAACCTGTTCAACAACCTGACGATCCTGGAGAATGTGACCATCTCCCTGAAAAAGGTAAAGAAGGTCCCGGCACCGGCGGCAGAGGAAAAAGCCAGAGCGCTGCTGCGGCGCGTCGGTCTGGAGGACAAGGCGGACGCCTATCCCGCTCAGCTGTCCGGCGGACAGAAGCAGCGGATCGCCATTGTCCGTGCTATGGCGATGGAGCCGGACGTGATGCTCTTTGACGAGCCCACCTCCGCGCTGGACCCGGAAATGGTAGGGGAGGTGCTCTCGGTCATTCAGGACCTCGCAAAGGAGGGCGTCACCATGGTCGTGGTCACCCACGAGATGGGCTTCGCCAAAAAGGTGGGGACCCGCATCCTCTTTATGGACGGCGGCGTGATCGCCGAGGAGGGAACGCCCCAGCAGATCTTTGAGGACCCGCAGAATGAACGGACCAAGGACTTCCTGTCCAAAGTCATCCATGTAATCTGAAACAACACAGCCGCATCAAGTGGCTTACAAAAAAATTGGAGGAATTTATTATGTTAGGTACGATCAATCCCGAAATTCTGTTTCTGCAGCAGGAAGACCAGATCAAGGCCGGCCTTTTGGATATGAAGATGATCCTGAAAATCACGGAGGATACCTATAAAATGCTGGGGCAGGGCCAGATCCAGAATCCCCCGAAGGTCCATCTGGGCATCCCGGAGGGGACAGAGTGGGAATCCTTCTTCAACACCATGCCCAGCTACATCGGCGGCGATCTGAATATCGCCGGCATCAAGTGGGCCGCCGAGTCCAAGAAGAACGCCACTACCCCCGGCATCCCTTACGGCATCGACATTTCCATCCTCAGCGACCCCGTCACGGTCCTGCCCTTCTGTATTCAGGACGGCACTATCATCACCGCCATGCGGACCTCTGCTGTGGCGGGCCTGCAGGCGAAATACTGCGCCCCCTCCGACACGGATACCGCGACGCTGATCGGCGCGGGCGTCATTGGCCGGACCATGATCATGGCAATCTGCGAGGCGATCCCCACCGTCAAGACCATTTACCTCTGCGATCTGGATCTGGAAAAGGCAGAGCAGGTGGCCAAGGAGTCCGAGGGCAAGTACGGCGTGACCATCATCCCCACCTCCGACAGCAAGGCGGCAGCGGCAAAGTCTCAGCTGATCGTGGGCGAGACCACCGCCAGAACGCCCTTCATCGACAAGAGCTGGGTGAAGCCCCACAGCGCCATCGTCTGTGTTTCCAACGAGGCCACGACGGACGTGGTAAAGGCTGCGGACGTGAATGTGGTGGATTACTGGAAGCAGATCATTACCTTCAAGAATAAGGCCATCACGCAGGTGTTCGACGCCGGTGAGATCACCAAGGAGGAAGTGCTGGAAACCAGCGACCTGGTGCTGGGCAAGCCCTGCAGAACCTCTGATGAGCAGTTCATTTACGCCTGCTCTCTGGGTCTGGGCGCGCTGGACATCACCGTGGCCTACGCTCTGTATCAGAATGCGGTCAAGATGGGCCTTGGCACCAAGGTCAAGCTGTGGGACAAGCCTCTGTGGGAATAAGCGCTCCGGTCAAAAACGAGAAGAGGAGAGAATATCATGAAAAAAGCGATTGCTTTGCTGCTGGCGTTGGTAACGCTGCTGTCCCTGACGGCCTGCGCCGGCAAGGAGGATACGGCGTCCTCCGCACTGGATCAGATCAAGCAGAAGGGGGAGCTGGTGGTCGGCACCTCCGCGGATTACCCACCCTATGAGTTCCATACGGAGGTGGACGGGAAAGACACCATCGTGGGCTTCGACATGGAGATCGCCCAGGCCATTGCCGACAAGCTGGGTGTATCCCTGAAAATTGTAGATATGTCCTTTGACAATCTGCTGATGAGCCTTGCCAATGACGAGTTTGATCTGGTCATCGCCGGCCTGTCTGCGGATGAGGAACGGCGCAAGACCACCGACTTCTCTGATCCCTATCTGGAAGCCAAAAACCTGATTCTGGTGCGGGCTGAGGACGCGGACAAGTACGCAAGTCTTGACGATCTGAAAGGGGTCAAGGGCGGCGCGCAGACCGGCTCCAAGCCCTATAACAACTGCGTTACCTACTGCGGTGAGGAGACCACGGTCGGCCTTGCCAAGGTGCAGGATCTGGTCATGGAGCTGGAGGCCGGAAAGCTGGATGTCATATTTCTGGACTACATGACCGTGCTGTCCTATGCGGACGCCAAGGAGGATCTGGCCGCTGTGGATCTCAACATCCCGGATACCAGTGACGGCTACTCCATCGCCGTTAAGAAGGGGAACACGGAGCTGGCCGAGTTCATCAACGGCGTTCTGGCAGAGCTGAAGGAGCAGAACGCCATCGAGCAGTTCATCGTGGAGGCCAAGAAGCTGGAAAGCGCGGCGGAGTAACGCCGGAATCAACGATTCAAATTTGAGCTGACACAACAAAAAGAGCCGCGTCAGCGGCTCTTTTTGCGTATTCTTCTTCCGGTTTGGCTGGGGGTTCACCGATCACGCCGCCGTCCGGCAGGGGGGAGAGGGGTTCTGCATCGAGCGTGGGTTCCGGCGGCAGAGGGGCAGTCTCCTCCTCAGGCTTGGGGACCGGGGGACGGAAGGTGCCGTCCAGCTTCTGAAAACAGCGGCGGTAGGCCGCCGTATCCGGCGGGTAAGGGGTGGGCCGGTAATCATTCCGGTTGGAGACGCTGCTGACGCAGCAGGGGATATAGGACATCTCCCACGAACGGTCCTCGACGGTGCCGGACACAGTGAGCTGGGCGATGACCGTGTCCTTGTCCGAAGGGTTCCGGTTGCCGCCGAAGCAGAAATTGCCGATGCTGTACAGGATCACGCTGCCCTGATAGGCTTCTATGGGCTGTAAAACGTGAGGGTGGGTCCCCACCACCACATCCGCGCCGCCCTTCACGGCGGCATGGGCCAGCGCCGTCTGCCGCTTGGTGGGGATGTAGGTTTTTTCGGCCCCGGCGTGCATGAAGGCCACAATGATGTCCACCCCTTCATCCCTGAGCCGTTTGCAGCCATCCTCCATCTGCTTGGCGGAGCCGTTGAAGGGGTGGACGTAGGCCCCCAGCCGCAGGGTGTCCCCATTGTCGTGGCGTAGTTCGAAACACTGCCCCTGATTGCCGGGGATCCCGGCAACGCCATATTCCGCCAGCACGGCCTCAGTGTCCCGGAGGCCAGCGTCACCGAAATCGCGGGTGTGGTTATTGGACAGGGTGACAGCCTCCACACCGCCCAGCACCAGAGCCTGCACATAGTTGGGATCGCCGCAGAAGGCGTATTCCGAGTCGGACTCCAGACGGCGAGGGGAAAAGGAGCATTCCAGATTGGCCAGCGTCAGATCGTCGGCCAGCAGAAGCTCCGCCACGTTGGAAAAGGGATAAGCGTAATCGTCCCCCACCAGCTTTTCAAAGTGGCTGGTATGGTGACTTGAGGTCAGGGTGCAGTCCCCTAAAAAGGAGATGACGAAGGGCGTCGGTTCGGCAGACGGTTCTTCATCCTGCGGCGGGGCCGGGGGAATTTCCGGCTCCGAGGAGACGTCCGTTTCCGCAGGGTCCTCCGGCAGAGTGACCGTTCCCCCTGATGGAACGGACGCGTCAGAAGGGTAGAAGTGCCAGAAAAGTGTCCCCGCGAGGAAGCCTGCGGCAAAAATCAGGACAAACAGCAGAATCGGCGGGCGCTTCTGGGGCAGTTCCCGTTTTCCGCGCATGGAGACCTCACTTCCTTTCTGACCGGCCAACTGAACCGCGTCGGCAGATGTGTTTCAAATTGCCCCGGTCCTCAGAAAACCGCAGGTTTCCAAGCAACACATCGGGTAGTTGAAATTATATCATGCTTTTCATCAAACGGAAAGATGATCGTAAAAAACAAACATAACTCTGTTATCCCCGAGACTGTCAATAAAGTGGCAAATTCTCCGCGACGGTAAGGAAGGGTGTGCGCGGGAAACCCAAGAAGGGATACACCGTCGGCTCAAGCCAATCAGCGGATACTTCATATCCGCTGATTGGGAGCCTTCCTCGAAACAGGCTTGCCTCATCCGCCACCGGCGGCGCTTCGCCTGTTTCCCTACGCCATTAAAATCTTAAGTTTTCAGAACTTTTATAAAGTTCTGAAAACTTGCTCAGCGGGGAGAAAAGGCTTTTTCGACACGCTGTTATCCCCGTTTGCTGTCGAAACGGGGATAATTTTTTGCTATAATTTTTGAAACCGTGTAACCTGGCTGCCCCAAAGGGTGCTTATATGGGTGAAGGCCCTTCAATCGAAACCGGAAGGAGATGAACGCCATGGATGACCGCAGCATCGTCGCGCTGTACCTGCGGCGTGACGAGACAGCCGTCCGGCAGACCGCCGAGAAATACGGCAGCCGTCTGCGCGCGCTGGCCTACGGGATCGTCAATGACTTGCAGACGGCCGAGGAATGTGAAAACGACACCTACATGGAGGCGTGGCACACAATCCCGCCCCATGAGCCAAGCGATCACTTCTACGCCTTCCTCGCCCGGATCACCCGGCACATTTCCCTGAATTGCTGCCGTGACCGCAGCCGCCTGAAGCGCAGCGCTTTTATCTGTGAGCTCAGTGCGGAAATGGAGCAATGCATCCCGGCGCCTGATGACAGCTCGTGCCGCATGGATGATCTGGCACTTCGGACGGCCATCAATGACTTTCTCGGCAAACTGGATGAGGAAAAACGGAACATCTTCGTCCGCCGTTACTGGTTTCTGGACTCCGTGGCCGATATTGCCAAACGCTATGGCATATCCGAAAGCAAGGTGAAAACAACGCTGTTCCGCTGCCGTAACCGGCTGCGGGAGTATCTGAACAAGGAGGGTTACACAGTATGAGAGGAAACGAACTGTTGGATAAGATGGAACTGATCGACCCCGCTTATATTGAAGCGGCGGACGCCGCACCGAATAAGCGGAAAAGTGCTTGGGCGAAGTGGGGGGCGGCAGCGGCCTGCCTTTGCCTGATTTGCGGACTGGCGGTTCCCACCATAGCGGCTTTCAGCCCGTCGTTTTACGAGCTGTTGTACGCCGTCTCCCCCGCCACGGCCCAGTTCTTCAAGCCGGTGCAGCGGTCCTGCGAAGACAACGACATCCGCATGGAGGTGACGGCGGCTTACATCCACGAGAATACCGCCGAGATCTATCTCTCACTGGAGGACCTGACAGGAACGAGCTTCGATGAAACGGTGGACCTTTTCGACAGCTATCGGCTCCACACGCCCTTTGACTGCACGGGCCACTGCCAGTTGGCCAGCTACGACCCGGACACCCACACCGCCACATTTCTTGTGACCCTTGAACAGTGGGACCGGCAGAGCATCGAGGGCGAGAAGCTGACGTTTTCAGTCCAAAAGCTGTTGAGCGGCAAGAAAACCTGGGAGGGTACCCTTGACGGCGTGGATCTGGGCGGCAGCCTGACCTCCGCCACGCAGACGGTCCAACCCCGGGGTCTGAGCGGGGACCTGCTCGGCTCCGACGGCGGAAAAAGCGTGACGGTGCTGAAACCGGGCGACGCAATCGCATCTCCCGTGGATGGCGTGACCCTGACGGGGATCGGCTATGTGGACGGGCGGCTCCATGTGCAGGTGTACTACGCGGACATCCCCAAAACGGACAATCACGGCTCTATTTCTCTGGTAAACCGGGAGACCGGTGAGCAAATTGAGTGTGACGGTTCGGCGGCCTTCTTCGATGATGCGGGGACGGGCAGCTATGAGGATTATGTGTTCACCGGTATTGAGGCCGACGCCCTTGACACTTACGCGCTGTACGGGATGTTCGTCACATCCGCTGGGCCTGTGGAGGGAAATTGGAGCGTGACGTTCCCGTTAGAGAACACCGCGGGCAACTGAGGGACCGGAGCGTACCCAAACCGGTTTCTTCTTCATTCTTCTGTTTCACTGTCCTATAGCGGCAAAAATCCGACGCTGAAAAGCGTCGGATTTTTTGCGGGAGAAAGCCCATACTTTCCGGAGACTGTGGAGGGGGCAACAGGCGCAGACCGCCTCTGCCTCGTCACCCCCACAGAAGGTGAAGCAAACCCCGCTCCTCTCACCGGAACGCAGTTCCTTGTGCTGGCCGTCCTGCCCGGCCTCGGCTGTTTGACAGGCCGGATAAAGGCGTTCCTTCCGTAATTTTACGGCTGGAAAAAGCAGAAAAATACGGATAATGTTTACACTTGCGGATAAAACCGGTATAATTACATACAAACCGCAACCGTTATAGACAAAGAAGCCTGTTGAAGCGCATCGGAGGGCGAAACCATGCCGAAACCGAAATGGAATCTGAATACCATTTACATATCAGAAAGGCTGCAGGAGAGCCTGCGGCCCATCTCCCGCTGCGCCATGACCACCGTGGTCGCCCCCATGGGCTACGGAAAGACCACGGCAGTGAACTGGTATCTGGAGGAGCGCGCCAAGGCGGAAACCCTGAAAATGATCCGCATCAGCGTATACTCCGACAACCTTGCCATCTTCTGGAAAAGCGTACAGGAAGCGTTTTTCCGGGCCGGGTTTGACATTCTGCGGGACTATCCCTGTCCTACAGACGCCGCTGGCGGCGGACTGCTGGTGGACGATCTCTGTCATGCGCTGGCAGATGAGACGCCCTGCTATCTCTTCATCGACGATTTTCACCTGCTGACCGACAAGCGCGCCTCGCTGTTCCTCTGTATGCTGGCAAACCGCCTGCCCGCAAATGTACATCTGATCGTTGCCAGCCGGGACCGTTTTCTGCCCGCTGCGGAGGCGGTGCGGCTTGGGGCCAAAGTGTATCAGATCGGCACGGAGCAGCTGCGCCTTAACCACACCGAGCTGGCCGTCTATGCCCACCGCTGCGGCACAGAGCTTTCCGACGCGCAGGTGGAGAGCCTTCTCTATTCCAGCGAGGGGTGGTTCTCCGCCGTTTATCTGAATCTGCGCACGCTCTCCGAGCGCGGCGTACTGCCCAGCCGCCATTCCGACATCTACGCCACCTTTACCGCCGCCATGATCGATCCGCTGCCGGAACCGCAGCGGGTGTTTCTGGCGGTCATGGGGCTTGCCGATGAATTCACCGTCGAAATGGCGCAGTATATCACAGGCGATGGGGACGCGGGGCAGATCCTCTCTGCATTGACGGAGCAGAACGCCTTTGTCACGCGCCTGCAGGACGGCGCTACCTATCGCTTCCACCACATGATGAAGGAGTGTGCCGAGCGCAGCTTTCAGGCGATGCCGGCGGAAACGCAGCAGCGCTATTGGGAGCGCTTCGGTCTGTGGTATGAGCAGCACCGGCAGTATCTCCACGCCCTCGCCGCTTACCGGAAGAGCGGGAATTATGATGCGCTGCTGCGGGTCATCCGCAGCGATGCGGGCATCCTGCTGGCATCGCTGAAGCCGGAGGATGTGCTGACGGCGCTGGATAACTGCCCCGCCGAAACGTTGAAGGCCTACCCCTTTGCCATTCTGGTGCTGATGCGCCGGATGTTCACCTGGCGGCAGATCCCGAAAATGCTGGAGCTGAAAGCGCTGCTGCTGACGGCCATCAGGGAGCATCCGGAACTGTCCGCAGAAGAGCGCGGCAACCTGCTGGGGGAATGCGATCTCATTCTGAGCTTTCTCTGCTACAATGACATCAGCGCCATGAGCCGCCTGCACCGCAGCGCCAGCGCGCAGATGTCCCGCCCCGCCATCAGCATCCAGTCGAGCGGCGGCTGGACCTTCGGCTCACCGTCCGTTCTGATGATGTTCCACCGTGCACCGGGAGCGATGGAAAGCGAGCTTGCGGAGATGGACGAGTGCATGCCCCATTATTACAAGGTCACGAATCACCACGGGCAGGGTGCAGAGACCATCATGCGCGCCGAGGCGCTGTTCTGTCAGGGGCGCTTCACGGATGCCCACATTGAACTGGAGCGGGCCTATGCACAAGTGAAGGACAATGGACAGATCAACATGGCGCTGTGCTGCGATTTTCTGTCGCGGCGGCTCTCGCTGTATACCGATGTGGAGCAGCGGTACACCTTTGAGGAGCGGTACGCGGAGCTGCTGCACTATCATGACGCCTCGTGGATCAACCTCTGGAGCGCCGCCAGCGCCTACTACCATGCCCTGCGGGGCGAAACGGACAAAATCCCGGAGATTTTCTCCCAGCACCGCCTCTCCGACATCAATATGCTCGCGCCGGGCAAGCCCATGATGGAGATGATCGAAAATCAGGTGTATCTTGCTCAGGGCGCTTATGCCAAGGTCATCGGACACAGCGCGCAGCTTCTGGCTGTGTGCGAGGCCATGCACTATGCACTGGTGGCCCTGCACATCCGCATCCAGACGGCGGCAGCCTATGCGCAGCTGGGAAAGAGCGAGGAAGCCTGCACATGGCTGAGACAAGCCCTTTCTGACGCCGCACCGGACGGACTTGTAATGCCGTTTGTGGAAAACTACGATTTCCTGAAGCCCCTGCTGGCGCAGGAACGGAAAACTGACCTGATTGTGAAGATCACCGCGCTTGGCGAAGGGGCAGGGGCGCGAAACGCGGCGAGCGCTCACCCGGCGGCCTTTGACGTGCTGACGCTGCGGGAATTTGAGATCGTGGAGCTGATAGCGCAGCGGCTTTCCAATCGCGAGATTGCGGAAAAGCTCTACCTCTCCGAGGGGAGCGTCAAGCAGTATGTGAACCAGATCTATTCCAAGCTTCATATGGAGGGCGATACCCGAACCAAGCGGAAGCGGCTTGCCGAGCTATTCGGACAAAAGACCTAACCTTTGGTTAATGGTTATCCCATACGATCCACCGTACAATATTTGTACGGTGGATTTTTATTTTTGCGGAAAGGAGGGCGTGCACTTGAACCGAAGGTATCTCACAGCCGTCACACCGCTGCCCGACCATGTTTTGCAGGTGGATTTTGTGTCCGGCAGCCGGCTTTTGCTGGACATGAAGCCGTATCTGGACAAGATCCGGTTTCGTCCGCTTGCGGATTCACGGGTGTGGAACAGCGCTGTGACCAACGGCATCTTTGTCCGTTTCGGCGATGTGGAGCTGAGCCATGATGAGATCTTGTCCATGGCGGAACAGGAGCATTGACTCCGTTTATCTGAAAAAGGAGAATAAAATGATGAAACACTTAAATAAATATCTGTCTCTTGCTTTGGCGCTGGTGCTGTGCCTGAGTCTTGCCGCCTGCGGCGAGAGCAACGAAGACTATGGTGATGACGGCAGCGACTACAATTTATATGGCGTTCCGGATTCCTTTGAGGGGCTGGTAAAAGACTCCAAGCAGATGTCGAACCTCTACCTCTACGGCGGCGCGTGGAAGGGTGAGGACGGCGGCACGCTGATCTCCGACACCAACGACGATGGCGACGAGGTGCGCTTTGCGCTGTACGACGCCGGCGAAGAGCTGACTGCCAGCGGCTTCATCCAGTTCGTGCCGGACTATGACTACGATTATTTCTACAATGAGCACGATGGCGTGGCCTATCGCAGCTGGTTCGACGAGGTCGGCGCCCTGCATGTGGCCGAGCTTGGCACTTTTACGCAGATGACCGGCGACGCGCCGGGCGAGAATACCGGCGACATCGATTTTGAGATGATGGCGGGCACCTGGTATCTGGACGCCGAGGCGGATGCGCCCAGCATCCTTGTGTTTGACGAAAACGGCGGCTGGGAGCTGCTGGAGCGTCCCGGCGGCGACGGCGACCCCACCACGGTGGACAGCGGCACCGTCGAGTTGGCCCCTGATGGCTCCGAGGAGATGTATCTCGCCGTTTCCTCCCAGTTCGACGATGTGGGTTATGAATTTACCATCCTCGACCATGACACGCTGCGTTGGGGCAGTGAGTTCGAGTTTTATCAAAAAATGGCATAGCGGCTGCGGGAAGGAGAGAGATGAAAAAGCAACTTGTCCTATTCTTGGCACTGGCATTGTGCCTGGGCTTGACCGCCTGCGGCGACACCGAATTTGACGATACGCAAAGCGGCTATGAGACCGTCATGGATATGGAATTTCTCGACGGGATGTGGAGCATCGACGGCACCGCGAAGTTATACTTTGACAGTACGGAGGGCTTTTACGCCTACCGCACCGGCTGGGGCCTCGGCGGGCGCGGAGAATTCGAACTGTCCGAGGCGAGCGGCCGTCCGATGATCTTTTTCAACGGCTTTCTCTACAATTTTCTCCTGTGCGACGACGGCGTGCTGCTGCCAAACCGGAACGGCGAGGGCAGCGGGCTCACCATCCACCGCCACACCTTCCTCCGCGACGATGAGGCGGAGATCGTCGAGTGGGATAAAAGCAACTGGGACGGCATGTGGCAAAATGCCCTGGGCGAGACCATCGTCATCAACTCGTCCCTCATGCAGTACATCGCCTGCTCGCCGGACTATTCCATGAGTGGCACCATGGACGACGAGGGCGAGGGCATGGGCCTCTATCTTTACGACAACGGGACGCGCGCCTACCTCTGCCCCGGTGACGACGGCAACAGCTTCACCCTCTCCGCCGAACGCTTCGGCCGCTACGGGGACGATCAGCATTTTGATGGCGTCTTTTACCGCAATGCCGACTTCTACGCCTACACGGATATGGAAAACGCGGAGTTTTATGAAGACGAATACTCCACCTTCTATATCTGGTACTACGACGGCGTGAACCGTTACCTTTTGGGCAACGATTACACCATCGGCGAAGACGGCCTTGCCTACCACGACGAAGACGGCCTCATCTATCCCGCAGGCTGGATTCCCGAAGAACCATATGATCCCGCTGTTGACTGGGGCGCAAACTGGATGGATAGTTGGGACATCTGAAGCCCCGCGGAAGAAGGAGGAAAATGAAATGAGACAACGAAGACCCTTTTTGACGTTCACCTTAGCGCTGCTGTTTTGTCTGAGCCTTGCCGCCTGCGGTGCGAAGCAGTATCCCATGGAGATCACCGTTGTAAACCGTACCACATACCCCATTGCGGATATACGCATCAGTCTCACTTCGGAGGAGGACTGGGGGGAGAACCGTCTGGAGACCACACTGGCGGAGGGCGAGAGTACCGAGATCGACCTGGGGGAATACACGGAAGGGCAGCTGAACGAGGGCTTCAGCCTTCAGTTTTACGGTGAGGACGGTGAGCCGGTCAACCCTGACTATGATCCCAGCTCTCCCATGTTTTTTGACAACGGCGACTTTCTTATTTTCGCGCCGCCGGATCTCAGCGTTGCCCTTTTCCTGGACACCGCTTATGACAAGGAGGTCTATGACCAGAAAATCGTGGAGTCCTATGCTGCGGACGGCGACGGCCGGGGTGATGTGATCTCACGGGACGACATCCCGGTTCTGATGGGTGGCGCGCTGCCCTTTACCAATATGCAGAACCTGCTCTCCGAGAACCATGACGACGGCACCTACCGCTATGAGGACATCACCGAGGATGGGCAGCTCCTTGTGGTCAATACGGCGGAGCAAAGCTGCTTTGTTCCGGATGTACAGGAGCTGGACGATTATCTGACAGCCTGTGCCCTGTCTTTAAGTGATGCGGGTATCTATGAGCTGTTGTCCGCCGAAGAACATGAGGAATACAGCAAAAATTTAAGCTATCCGGTTTACATCGTAACCTATACCGCCGGCGAGAACGAAGACACCCGGGAATGGACCGTATTTGTCATGGACACCGACATTTGTACCTATCTTTACGGCTTCTGCGCGCCCCCCGATACTGCGGCGGATATGGGTGAGACCTATCAAAATATTTTTTCGCAGTTGTATTTGAGCGATGAAGAATGAGGAGGAATGTCACATGAAGAGAAAAAAGCCATATCTTCTGGCGGGACTGGTGTTGCTGCTTTTCCTGCTGTGCACAGCCTGCGGCAATACGGAGGGGCAAATCGCCCCGCAGGATGACCCCAACGAGGGCCTGGGAGGCGGCCTCAGCGAGGACACCGTCAACGACTTCAGCGGCTTCGAGGGTATCTGGCTGGGCGAAGCGGACAACGACTACGACTCCATGGAGTTTGACGCCGAGGGCAACTGGACCCTCTACCTCAGCGGTGAAGTGGTGGATGACGGCTACCTCCGCTATGAGCCGGAGTGGGAGGCTATCTATGCCTACAGCAGCTCGGACGATTCCGGCAGCCTCATCACCATGGAGGAAGGCCAGCTCTACAGCGCCGCTTACGGCTACTTTAACTACGGCGAAGGGATGGAGTACCTCTGGTATGAGGACGGCGGCCATCTCACCGAGGACGACGAGCCCGATCCCTCGGAGGACGAGGTGCCCGACTGGAACGGCCGTTTAGACGGAGACCCAGACTCCTATTGGAGCTGGGATTCCGACCTCTGCCAGCGAAATGTCTCGGAATTCAAGGGCGTTTGGTACTATGACGGCGATCTCTCGGCTGAGACCTATATCGTCATCGACGGTAATGGAAACTGGAGCTATTACCAGCGCGCTCCCGGCGCTGAGCCTGCGGAAATGGACTGCGGAGTTTTCACCTACTCCATGGATGAGGTAAGCACCTATTATGCGGACTCCACCATGTATGACGGCGTTTCTTACCGGGTCTTTGAGGTTGACGAGGACTCTCTGGTCTGGGGCGATGAGGGCGTTTACTACATGATGGAGTGATGGAAAGGAAGGAGAACCATGAAGAATCGATGGAAACATATTTTTATCCCTGTGCTGGCCATGGCGCTCTGCCTGAGCCTTGCCGCCTGCGGCAATTCTGACGATGTCGCGGGAGAGGACTGGCGCACCACCGGCGTGGTAGTCGGCAGCGGCACTATCACCCACGACAGCGAGAGCGTAGACGTGCTGGTGACCGCAGACCCCAACAGCGCCGCCTTCTACCGGGATCAGGAGGAGCAGGTGCTGTTTGACAGCGTGGCTTTTCCCGAGACTATCGAGGACATCAGCAGCAGCGCCTTCCAAATCTCCTTCGACGATCAGAACGGGGACGAGGAGAGCGACGTACTGGTGGAGATCGGCCATGAGGACATGAGCAATACCACCATGCTCTGGCTGTGGGACCCCCAGGAGCGCTATGTCTATCAGCCGGATTACTCCAGCTTCCATGTGCCCGGGGTGGCCGGGCCGGAGGAGCCGATTGCCCCCTATGTGGGACTTTGGGAGTATCAGGGGGAAAACCTATGGCTGCGCATCCGCGAGGATGCCACCTGGGAATTTGTGAACGACCAGGACGATGTCATCGAATACGGTACGCTGTGGGTGGACGAAAACGGCGTGACGCTCCATTTTGACGGCAGCGGTGACACCTTACAGCTGGACCGCACCGTCAGCGGCGACCTCATCGACAGCGTGAACAACGGCACGCTCCTGCCTGTGGAGGGTATCCAGTCTCAGGAGCCGTACTTCGCAAGAAACGGCCTTGAGATCAATGCCGCCGTGGAGATGGGGACATTCCTGCTGGAAGACGGGGGTTGCAGCTATTCGGGACTTGGCGATGGCTACAACACCGACGACTGCTATTGGGAGATCACGAAGAACGGCGACTATACCCATGACGGCATCCGCGAGCTGCACTTCGACGCCATTTGCTACATCCCCGAGGGCTCCATTCCCTACTTCGACCAACAGTACATCACCAATACTGACAGCGAGCTGTACGACTTCTACACCGGCATGTGGCTCACCACCGCAACGGCCTGCGGCAACAGCCAGCGGGGCGACAACTACTATCTCCACACCGTCAGCTGGCAGGGGAACAGCTATCTCATTGAATTCGCCTACTCCACCAACTGGCAGTACAACGTGGGGGACTGGGCGCAGGTCCTGACCAAGAGCTACGCCGTCTATCTCCCGGAGGACTATGATGGGCTGGTCTTTGCCGCCGAGGCGCAGCCGGACAACTATAAAGACAGTGCCAAACGCATGCAGCTGGACAGCATTTCCCCCGAAGCCTCCCTCATGGACATCGACACGGTGGACCCCTACCGCAGCCTGTATTTCAGCCTTTGCTACTAAGGAGGGACAGCTATGCGAAAGAAATGCAATGATTTTGACGCGGTGGGCGTTGAGCGGATGACGGACGCCGAGCTGTCAAAGAAGCTGGGAAGCTATCAGAGAACGGAGAGCATCAGCATATCGCTGGGCGTTATTCTGGTGATCACCGCATGCATTTCAATGTTTATACAGCGTGACCCCATTTTGGTCTGCGCTTTGGCGTTCCCCGGCGTAGCGCTTTTTCTGCTGGTGGCAAAGCCTGCCCAAACGAAGAAAAAAGCCCTGATGCAGCAGCAGCTGGGCGGCTTCTTCCGCACGGAGCTGACAAAAGCCTTTGGCCCGGAGCCGGAGCCGGCCACGCTGCCCATCGACCGGGCGTACCTGAAGACGGCAAATCTGTCGACGGTCGCCTTTACGGAGTGTACCGTGACGGACTTCCACGAGGGCGAGCATAAGGGGCTGCGGTTCTCCGCGGCCAACGTGGAGCTGCGCCGCACGGTGGAGGAAAAGTCCGGCCCCGACAACGACAACTGGATGACCCGGACCGAGACGCTGTTCCGCGGCATCGTGATCCGCTGCAAGGACATCTGCGACCCGGCGCTGGACATCGCCCTGAACGATATGTTCCAGGAGCGGAAGAAGGACGACATCACCGACCCTGCCGCCTTCCGGAGGCACTTTGCCGCTCACACGGCGGATGGCCGGGAGGCGGACGATCGGGTCACACCGCAGCTGCGTGACCTGGTACAGAAGCTGGAGGCATCTTCCAGAACTTCCAAGCTGTGCGGTCTTATTCTCCGTGACGGCGATCTGACGCTGGCTCTGAACACCCGGTATGTGTTTGCGGGTGTTCCGGAGGAGCTGGATCTGCGGGACATCGACGGTATCCGCAAGTGGTTTACTGCCTCGCTGACCGGTATGGGCAATCTGCTGGATCTGATAACGGAAAGCTCCGCCCTGACCGGCGCGGCGGAATAAGGAGAAGAATATGGCAGAACAGAAAACGAACATGACAGATGAACAGTTGGCGCAGGAGCTGCGCAAAAGCAAGGGCGGCAAGCTGGGCGGCAAGATTCTTTCGCTGCTGGGCGGGGTGATCGCTGTGGCGGGTATGATCCTGGGCGACAACCTTGTGCTGGTTGTCATCGGCGGCGTGGTTCTCGGCCTGGGGCAAATGGTGCAGGGCAAGTCCAAGGAGCAGGCAGGCCGGCAGACCTTCGACTCCATTGCTCCGGACATCGTGGGCACTGCCTTTGAAAACGTAAAGATGAACCCTGCTCCTCCCCTTTTGGACGCAAACGACACCAATATTCCCCTGCCCAGCCACACCCATTGCAGCGGCAGCGGGTATATCCGCGGAACATATCGCGGCCTAACCACGGAGCTGTGCACCGTGCGGCTGACGGAAGTCAGCGAGTTTCAGCGGGAGGAGACCGGCCTGTGGGAAAAGAACGAGCAGGAGGTCTACACCGGCCAGTGGATGCTGTGCCGGCTGAACCGGGAATTTCCCACATGGCTGACCATCTGGCCGCGGGACAGACTGGATAAGCTGTTCAGCTCCAAAACCATCCAAACAGGGAATGAGGGCTTCGACAAGCGCTTCAATCTGAGCAGCGACGATGAAGCGGCGGCTCTGCGCATCCTGTCCCCCAGCCGGATGGAGCGGATTCTGGCGCTGGCGGATTCCTCCATCGGAAAATTCGCCGTGAATCTTAACTCGGACGGCAGGCTGTATATCGCGGTTCACAGCGGACGCGGCTTTTTTGATCTCGACAAGGGCCGTGAAAATCCGGCGCAGCTGCGGGAGCGCTTTGCCCGTGAACTGCGGTGGTTTACGGATATGATCGAAGCATTCCGCGGCGCATAAAGGAGGTGGACAGTATGCCTCTTTGGCTCGCTGCGGCGCTGCTGGTACTGTCGCTGTCGGGGATTTTTCTCTCCCGCCGTTACTTGCGGAAACCGCTTCAATCAGTCTGCGTCATCCTCTGCGTCCTGCTGGCAGCAGCCTGCGCCGCTTATATCGGATTGACCCTTCTGTTTGTGGATGCGGTACAGAACCAGCCGCCGGTATCGTAAAAAGAGTTCCCGCCCATAGCGGCAGGAAGGAGGACGTATGAAGAGTATTAAAGTTATCGTGATCGGTTTCATTCTTGCGATAGCGCTTGTGGCATGGCCCGTAGAATATACGCGGAATATCACAGCAGGAACCGGCTTTCTTCTCGGGGGTGTGCTGGCGGCCTGGCTCGGGATTCGCCGCCGGAAAGGCGCACGGAAGGAATACGAGGATGATGTGCGGCGGTACACAGGCACCACGATGATGAAGGTGGTATGGATTGAGGAATCGGTCGTTGAAAGGTGGGAGCACCAGGAGGACGGCAGTGATCGGCCGCGCCGGGAGACATACTATCTGCCGACCTATGAGTACACAGTGAATGGCACGACCTATCGGTACTCAAGTCATCAATCGCTGTCCGGCAAGCGAGATCTGGGGCGGCAGGTGGTCGGATACTATGACCCGGCTAAGCCTGAATGCATTACTGAAAACAGACCCCGAAAGCCTGTTTTCGGCGGAGCTTACTGCTTTTTGTGGGCTGCGTTTCTGCTGTTTTTCGGGATCATGACATTTACCGGTCAAGTCTCCTTTTCCTGATGCCAGGCATGTATAACCACTGCGATCAGGGATACAGTTCCGGAACAACCGTCTGCGCGGTAGAGCGGAATAACAAAAAAATTGAAGCAAAAAGCGAAGGCACCCAGTGATATGTACCCAGAATTCTGGACACATGAAAAATTGAATTAGGTGCACATGGATGCCTCTCTGAATTTTGTAGGAGGCATCCATTTTGTTTTCTCTTGGATTCTTTCGTTGTTGTAGTAATTTATGTAGCCGTCAACAGCCTTGGCAAATGTTTCAAAAGAGGAATACTCTTTTTCATGCCCGTAGAACATCTCGTTTTTCATCCGTCCAAAGAAGGTCTCCATGATGCAATTGTCGTAACAGTTGCCCTTCCTTGACATGGATTGAATGATTTTGTGATCTTTAAGTGCCTGCCTGAAGTACACGTGCTGGTACTGCCACCCTTGATCAGAGTGAAAGATCAGGCCATCTACAGAGGGAAACTTCGTAAAGGCGCCGGCCAACATTCTCTGGATCTGTTCCATATTGGCACTTTGAGATAAATCATAAGAAATGATTTCGTTTGTGTTCATGTCGAGTATGGGAGAGAGATAACACTTCCCCCACGAAAAACCGAACTGAGATACATCGGTAGTCCATTTTTGCATAGGAGCTGTCGTGCTGAAATCCCGGTCAAGGATATTCCCAGCAACCTTGCCGACCTCGCCCTTGTAGGAATGATACTTTTCCTTTGGGCGCTTTCCTGCCAACCCCATAGTGTGCATAAGCCGTTGTACCCGCTTATGATTGACCTTGTGGCCGCGCTTTATCAGTTCCTGATATACTCTTCGCACACCGTAGCGGCCTTTATGCTGTGAGAAAATGTCCTTGATTTCATCTGCCAAGCAATGGTTTCGAACAGCAACTTGATCGGCCTTGCTCAACTCAAAATAATAGGTAGACCGTGCCATCTGCATAGATTTCAACAGATATTTCAATTGGTATTCTCCAGCCGCTCTTCGGCTTCTCCAGTGCTGAGTCCATTGCAGTTCCGGTGACTGCTTTAGGCTCTGCCGGGGCCGCTTTGGGCATCATTCCCGCCTTAATACAGAATGAACTGGCCGACTGCGGTGATATCGCTGTATTCACAGCCATGTGCATGTGCTGGAGCGGCTATCTGAGCACTCACGTTTCCATGATGGATCTTCTGGGTGAAACCCGATTCACCGGAAAAGCCATTCTCTCTCATACTCTCGGCGGAATTGTGGCCGGTATGAGCGCCCACTGGTTTTATACCTTTTTCTATCTCCTGCAATAATAACTACGGTTGAAGGCGCGGCAGCCAGCCGCGTCTTTTTCCATCTCAAGGCCAACGCTGTCAGAAGGGGAGAGCAAATGGCCTGACAGCAATCACCTTTGGCTGACCCGCCTGCCTCGGAGTCCGCCAGTCATTGCTTTCATTCGCAGCATTCGATTTGCGCAGGCAGAGCCGCTTTGTCTGGACAAGTTTCCTGCTCTGCGCGGGGACACGAACATTTTACATGTGTGAAGTGAGATCAAAAGCTCTCAAATCAAACGTCTCAGGTTCTACATCGGCAGCCAGTAAACGTGGTAAAGCAGAAGGAGACTCTGCAAAAAAAATGACCGCATGAGGTGATATCCCATGCGGCCGTTTTCTTTTTAGAACAAACCTTGTATGTTTGTCTGGATCAGTCCTGCCGCCAAGCTGCTTCCGGCATTTATCAAAAAGTCCTTCAGCCCAACAAGCAGAGCCTTTATCACACCCGGCTTCTTTTCTTGTGCTATTTTGTCTCTGATTTCCGTCAGCATTTCCAGTGCGGCATCTTTATCCTCACTCTGCAGCTGTTCCTGAGAAATGGCCGCTTCAATTTCTGAAATGGCTGCACGCGCCTGATCATAGGAAAAAGTCACATGCTCATTTCCGGACACGATTTGCATACCTTTGCTTGGTGCGTTGATCACATTTGTTGCCCCATAATAGTTATTTACCGTCTGGGGGAGGGCCATTGCGCTCTGCTTTTCTTTGTCGCTAAACCGCATTCCTTCACCGAGAACGCCTTCTTCTTCGAGCTTAAGCGTCCATTCAAGGATCGTGTTTTTGACCTTTTCTATAATATCCATTGCGGAGGCCACAGAAATACGAAGCGCATATCGCATGGGCAGCGGCGAACCGAACAGGCGATCCAAATGCTCCACCTGATCACCTGGGAATTCGTACACCAACCTGCTTTCAGGATTTTTGCAAAGGGTGATGATCTCGGAAATAGAATTGGATATCTTCTTCTCGCAAATTACTGTTTCAAGTTCGCCATCAGTAATTACTGCCGGAATCCAGCCGTGATAAGGATTAAACGCCTTTAATGTACCTCTGATCTTACGATAATCAGGACAGGTATTCTGGTCTGGATAGCCATTTAATTCATAGGATATCCACTGGTCGAATTCTTTCAGTCCAAGCTTGACAGCGATCACATGAGCACGGCGGAGTATCTGAACAATGTCACAATCCGATGACAAAATTTCATCCTGCAAATCAATAACGATGCTGCTCATATGTCCTCCTTACGCTGGTTTCCTTCGGGGAAATTAAGTTTCTCATGCAGAGGCCCTTCCCAGGTCGGCTTTTTAGCCGCATCACAAGGATCTCAAAATCATCGAGACAGAAGGGGTGTTTGCGCGGGCATGCCCACTCAGCAGTCGCTGTCGGCCTGCTCGTCCCGCTCCATGGCTTCGTCAATGGCACGGTTGATGAAGCCGTTGAGACTTTCGCCGTTCTTTTCCGCGTGGGTCCTGATGGCGTCCTTGCGCCCCTTCGGCATGACAAGATTCACACGGTCATAGTTTTTCTTCATATACTTGTTGACCGCTTTTTGCTGTGCTTTGCTGGCTGGTGACATAGTTACCACCTCTTTCTCACCGATCAAATACTTAAAAGAAGTATAGCACAGAACGGACGATAACACATATATGCACATTAGACATATCTGCACATATATATTTGTGCAACTTTTAGCGCTTTTGGCCTTGATGTATTTGCACAGATATGCTATACTACTCGTAGAAAGTAAAAACACGGCAGTGCAAAGGAGTTGCAGCTCCTTTGCACCTGCGCAGGTGATGACACCACCTACACAACGGGATTCCCCGCACCGATAGGGACAGTATACCCTTTTTCGGCGGGCGGGGCAAGAGGAATGTTGTAAGATCCTCCCGCACGATGTAGGGCAATGACCTGCACCGTGCGTTTTGTTTTCGAAAAAACATTTTTTGGAGGAACTATTATGCGCGAGATCATCATTCGAAACATCGACAACGCCCCCAACGGCAAGGAGTTTTTCGTCGGCATTTCCGGCAACTTCAAAAACTTCGGCCAGACCATGTGTGAGCTGATCGACAACCCCATTTCCAATTTCCGCGCCCACGGGATCCGCGGCCGGGTGGAGATCGTGCTGGAGGAGCAGGGGGATTATGTGGATGTCTCGGTCCGGGACAACGGCACCGGCATCGAAAACATGGACGCCGCCCTCACCATTGCCGCCCGCTCCTGCGCCGAGTCCACTCTGAACGAGCACGGCATGGGCCTGAAGCACGCCCTGGCGTCCATCAACGCCGGGGAGGATCAGCATTGGAGCATCCAGACCCGGACGGCAGAGGACGTGGCCAACGACCGCTACCAGCGGGTGGAAGGCCCCTATGACATCCACATGCCCGTGTCGATGATCCCCGGCAGCGGGGAAGTGGCAGGCGGGACCGGAACGGTGGTGCGGGTGCGCTGCCCCATGCACAAGTTCCTGACCCTCAAGCCCGCCTCCAAAAAGGAGGAGCCCACCTTTGCGCAGATGGCGGCCTACCTGCGGGAGACCCTGCGCTACACCTACGCCAACCTGCTGCGGGACAAGGCGTTCATCATCCGCTTCACCGCCGTTGACAAGAGCGGCGCTTCCGACGGCGGGGAGCTTGCCGGGGCGCTGGAACCCAACTGGCGGGACGGGCAGATGACGGAGCTGCCCCCGGTGGAGACCGATCTGGGCGGCGGACCGGTGACCATCTGCTGCCGCTACGGCAGCATCCGCCGCAGCAAGGAAAACGCCTTCTACTACCGCGCCAACATGGCGTCCAGCGGTGCGGAGATCCGGATCAACGGCCGTGCCATCCAGCACGGACTGTACAACGAGATCTGGGGGAAGGCCCTGCACCCCAGTCAGAACCGCTTCCTCGCCCAGATCGACATTCTCAGCGATCAGGCGGAAGCCCTGCCGGATACCAAGGCGGCGAAAAACGGTCTGCGCGAGGATGACGAAAAGGTAGCGGCGCTGTTCAGCTGGATCCGCGCCAACATCCCCGAACCGTTCAAGGAGGAGGGACGGGAGCAGATGCTGGTGCGTCTGCTGGCAGAGAAAAAGTCGGCGGAACCGGGCGTCCTGCGGGTCACCACGGAGAAGAATCTGTATCAGTGCCTGAACCTGCAGATCAAGTCGGATCTGTTCGTCAGCAGCACGGAGGGCGTCACTCTTTTTGAGGCGAAGGCCGGCGGCAGCAAGGCGGAGGATCTGTATCAGTTGCGGATGTATCACGACGGCTGCGTCGCAGACGATATGGAGGTGCGGGAGGCCGTGCTCATCGCCCAGCGCCACCCCGACACGGTGAAGGCGCTGCTGGCGGAGCTGAACCGCCAGAAGGACAAGAAGGGCCGCCCCTATCACTTCGCGCTGACCACCTGGGACGAGGAGGGCATCGCCCTCCCGCCCGACGCGGCGTGACCCGCAAAACCCGAACTCCATAGAACCCAGCCGCGGCCGGAATCCTCCGGCCGCGGAGAGGAACAAAGACCCCCGGTTCGTGCGAACCGGGGGTTTTCTATATTCAGCGCAAGGGCGCATAGCCAACAGGGAAGGGGGCTTTTGTTCGATTCAATTTGACGCCGACTTTGAAGCGTTAGCCGAAGGCAAGGGTGATATTTTAGGCATATCTGCAATGGTATGGATTTGGCCGCGGCAAAATTACCGGAAAACACCCGGAAGCCTCGAAGCAGAGGCGTGGGCACAGTTCGGACGGGAATATTTCGACAATGCTCCCGATGTCAAGGAAATGTTCGAAGAACTCTTCCCAAATCTGAATAGCCATGCTATGATGGCACTGAAAGGGTTGATTTGGTATGTGGAACGGTCTTGTTACAGAAGAACTCCGGGATCTTTCTCTCCAGTATGCGAATAAGTTTCGCGGTGCGTGTCCTGACGAATACGAGGATATCGATTATGACGATATTACCTATGATGAGTTTGTTGCATTTATCCGCAAGTGCCTGAGAACTGGAAAAGAGATTCCCGATATAGTAGATTGACCACCGTTGCCGATGGCGCCGGTGGTCTTCTTATTAAGGCATATCTGCAATGGTATGGATTTGGCCACAGCAAAATTACCGAAAAACACCCGGAAACCTTGAAGCCGAAGCGTGGGCACAATTCGGCCGGGTATATTTCGACAATGATTCGAATGTCACGGAAATATTAGTGTAAAGTTATCATTTTTATTTTCTTTAGCAGATATTCTGCCCATTTTCTATTTCTCCTCGACAGTATATTGTGGCTTACGCCTATAACAGGTGCCGTATTTTTCGCGTGGTACTATCGTTCGACACAGACAGTCAGAATTAATACTGCAATTTCATCTGAAATATCTTTCAAATACTTCTTTTGATTTCTTTTGAATCTGCGCCATATTTTCTTTGAAGCGGACTAACAACTTATCGATTTCAATACTACCGATCAGAAAAATCTTTGCATCCCCGTGAATCAAAGTCACAAAAGCGTTTGTTTCAAATGTATAATCGCCCTTTTTTACGGTCGTGATAAACTCTTTCTGATAATTCCCGTTGTTGGATAGATAATCAAGGTCGTGCTCATTCATGGTCCTCCAAATACGGATTTGCTTTCGCTCCTCCGCTGTTGCTATCGAATCCAGAACACCCTGAAAGCTGGTATCACCTCGATTGATAAGTTCAGCATTCAGCTTTTCCATGTTAACAATAGAATGGTGGATTGCGGTAATCAAAAAGGTTTTATCAGCAAGAAACATATCGAAAGATTCACTATCATCCCACGGAAGCGGTCTATTATCTGCCTCCAACGCATCAAAAAAGCGGTGTGCTTGGCACAATACAGCTCTGCACCATTGTCCGGTATGCAAAGCCAGTTGCCAAAGATGCTTTTCCGGTAAAGGTTTATATTCTTTTTGTCTCATAACAACACATCGATTAATTCTTTAGGGCCGTAATTGGAACTACAAAAACTCCGTCCGGCCGCTGATATGCAGCGTTTGCCATGCCGCATAGTACGCAGAGCACGGCCGGTGACTTTCCCTTAGTATCTTCTGAAATCTGCCTTTTGATCTCCAGCAGGTTGGCGGCGGCAGCGTCGATCTGGTTGGCTCCCAGTTTGATCTCAAACGCGCACCATTGGCCGTCAGGCAGTTCAATGACAGCATCGATTTCCTGATTTTTATAATCCTGATAGTGGTACAAGCTTGCACCGAAGGATTCTGCATAGATTCGAAGATCCCGCTCGCACAGGGCTTCAAACAGGAAGCCGAGTGTTTCCAGATCGCCCATCAGTCCAGCAGGAGTAGCTTTCAGTAAAGCACAGGCCAGAGAAGGATCGGAGAAGTGCCGCTTTTCGGCTTGCTTGATACAGACAGATGAACGGATTCCAGAGGAGAACGGCGGCTGATTGTCCGTAATAAACAACCGCTTGAAAATATCCAGATAGGCAGACACCGTATTGGAGTCGATATCCTCGTCATCCACGGCCTTGATGTCTTTCATTAAAGTCTTATTGGTGACGGTAGTGCTTTCGTTGCGAGCCAGAGAGCGCAACAACAAGCGCATCTTGGATGTATCGCGCTTCACACCGTCGATGCGGTACACGTCGTCATCGATAACAGCGTTGAGGTATTCTAAAGGGAGCAGAGTAGCCTGTTCAATAGGCAATCCCAAACTGCCAGGCCAACCGCCGCGGATAATCAGCTCAATCAACTTTTTCAGATCCACTTCGCCGGTTAATGCAGGTGCCAACTCACCGTGACACAGCTTTTCCAGAGAGACCTTACCGCAGGAATCCCCAGACTCGTATAGGGACATAGGACGCATCCGCAGTTTGGCAATACGGCCTGCACCGCTGTGCAGAATGCCCTTGTGGTTAGGAGTAGCAGAACCGGTCAGAATGAATTGTCCTTTTTCCGCAACCTGATCCACCTTGTATCGCACGGCATCCCAAATGGAAGGAACCTCCTGCCACTCGTCAATCAGTCGCGGCGTATCTCCCTCCAGCACCAAGGCAGGAGACAGCTCCGCCAGCTGGCGGTTTTGAAAGTTGTTGGCAGGATCACCGATGTAGATCTCGCTTTTGCTGTGATAAGAGGAAGTCCAGGTCTTTCCGCACCACTTGGGCCCCTCAATGCAAACGGCACCAAAGGTCGACAGATATTCTTTCACCTTTGCATCAATAACGCGGGGTTTGTAGTTCTGCTTATCCATAAACGTTCACCTCGACTATAAGCTGAGTCCACTATAATCCATTCAGCCGGATTTCGCAACTATATTCAGTCAAATTTCCGATTTTCAATCAGTTAAATTTCAAAAATTGAAGGGGAACCGTGTAGCAGTCAAGAAAAGTAGACACGAAAAATATTTATTGTACACTGAATAATAGAAAAATCCTTATATTTCAATCCATAGAGGCCAATCCGTGGTATAATTGAAGCAAGAGAACTGGCAAAAATCCAGCAAAAACCTTGCACCTAGAGGGCAACTATGTATCGTTACAGCAATGGCCTATTGGCGTCCGGCTGAAATAGCCCCAGTGGTTTTCCTGGCAAACGCTAACATGGCCGCTATCACGTTGGAAAAGATAACATTTTTAAAGGCGGCCTTCCAAGTGAACAGAAAATCATAAACAACACAAGAGGACCGGGTGGTAAAATGGTCAGAAAAAACGCCGTCGGCGTAGACCGATGGCGCAGGCCAGAAAACAGTTAGCGGCTGACATTCTGGCAGGCACAATCTCCGGCCTTATCGTTCTGGCAGTTCAAAAACTGCTGAACTGGTAAAGGCCAGGGGTGCGGAGACCCTAACCTCCGCACCCCAACTATAAAGAATGAGCCACTAAACTGTCAAGTGGGTGAAAAGCTTAAATATCTGCTTTTCGGGTCATATTCGCGGCAGTGTTTGTCCCGGTTCGCTGCGGCATTCGGGCGCTGCAAACTTTATTAGAGTAGCAGAAATAAAGAGCCGCACAGGAGAAAGCGGGGGAGGGACGGTCCGCGCCGTACCGCCCGACGCTGCGTAAGCCGCAAAACCCGAACTCCATAGAACCCAGCCGCGGTCGGAAGGTTCCGGCCGTGGGGAAGAACAAAGACCCCCGGTTCGTGCGAACCGGGGGGTTTCTGTATTCAGCGCAAGGGCGCACAGCGAGCAGGGAAGGGGGAGGGATACTTATCCCCGGCCCGCCCGCATATCCGGCGGAACAACGGACAGGGGCTTTGTATGCAGGAAGACCAACTCCCAGTAACCCCTCCTGTAGTTTGCCCTCAGCCACCGTTCCAGCATGACGTTGTACTTCTCATAGTCCTCGCGCCATTCCTTATCCTGAATCATATCCGCATATTTGCCCGGATAGTTTCCGGTGATGCCGATCCGGCAGATCGGCCATCTCTCATCCTCATCCTCTTGAAACAGTTCTTGCAGCAGGCTCCTGACTTGCTCTGCCTCGAAATCCACGGTATAGGGCGTCTCCATCGCCGTTTCCCACAGCGTAATCGTCCGGGGGTGTCCAAACGAATCCTTATAGCGGGATTCCTTTTCCACTGACGTCAGCACAACATACCCGTTATGCTCTTTTTTCGGCTTCAGACCCCGCTCCGCATTGGCCCGCTCTTTGGTGATCCGCAGCAGATTGGCGTTCAGCTCTCGCTGCAGAGCGCTTTCCTGCTGTTCTGCCGCCAATTTCTTTTCCCATTCTGCTGTATTTTTCGCTATTTTCTTCTCTGCATCCGTTATTCTGCTCTGCGCTTCGCTCTGTATCTGGTGGATTTTTTTGTCCGCATTGTATTCTGCATTTTTTGCCGCCTGCTGTGCGCTGGAGATCTCCCGTTTCAGCCCGTCATACTCGCCTAACGTCAGAATCACATGGGTACACTCCGTATCGCGCGGTCCGCCCGCCACCGGCTTATACCCACCAAGAGCGGTTTTCTTTACAAATTCAGCCATGGTGGTGCACCTCCTTACAGGCCCCGAATGTAGTTATCTGCCACCACGCTGATACGGTTATGCCCCAGCGCCTTGCTGCAAACCAGCATGGCGGCCTTGTCCAGCTTTCTCCCGGCCTCATCCTTGCGGCAGGTGTATACCTCGCTTTGGTAACGCCGCCCCGTGCCGCGGTTAACCTTGTCATACGGGATGTCCTCGATGGCCCTGGCATGAGCCTTGTAGATGGCCGTGGCATACTCCGCCCGGTAGCCGTGGATATCGGCGCTGGTGTGGATGTGCTGCCAGACCTTTTCCTCTGCCGCTGTGTCCGCGATCCGCTCCACGATCTGATCCGCGTGCTTGCCGATGATCGGACTGAGACGCTCCCGTCCGCCCTTGCCGTTGCGGACATGGATAAAGGACTGCGCCTCTGGAAACAGCTGCGTGTCCCGGAGGATCTCAAGACGGCGCGCGACGCTCGGCGCTTGCTGCGCCTCGGGGATCTTCTCCAGCTCGGCAAGCTCTGCTTCGATTTGCTCCCTGGAAACCAGATCCTTTCCCCGCAGCTCCTGCAATTCTCTTCGCCGCAGGCCGGTCCCGCGGCAAAATTTTATCAGTTCATCATTGTTCGTCTTTGAGAAGTGCTGATCCCGCACCCGGTCTCCGCGGCTTCGTTTAATATCCTGCCGGTTTCTTTTCGGCGGGTCAAAGTACGCCTCGTCATCCGGAGAAATTCCGTACAGCTTTCCCAGCGCTTTCGCTTCGAGCTGCACCGTCCATGCGGAGAGGCCCTGATCCACTCTGCTCTGCAGCCACTCGTTGACATACTTCTTTGCATTCTTCAAGGTGGTGCACTCAGGATGCTTCTCCTTAATGTATCCCAAAAAATATTTGATGTGCTTCCAATAGTTTTTATAGGTGGCGTGAGAAAATATTTTATTCTTCGCCGTGCCGTTGGCCATTGCCTCTTTTTTGCTTTCGCCGAATGCCAGCATCCCTGTCAGCTGGTCATAGGCTTGCTGATGCAGATCCTTGGAATATGTTTTGTTTCTGCGTCCCATTCCGGCCTCCTGTCTGTTTATTTTTTAAATCTATTTTTCACTTTACAGAGTTCTTCTGCTCGTTTGTTTCGTCTGTTAAAGCCAGGGGCCGCCTCATGCCAGCTCCATTTGGAATCTCGACAATCGGCAATACACTTTTTTTACCTGCTTATGTGTGCAGTTTATAGGAATCGCTCCCCAACACTTTTTTTACCTGCTTATGTGTGCAGTCCCTTTTCGTTTCCACGGCAGTTAGGGTCTGTCGGCGCCTTTGCAGAGGGCGCGTCTCTCCGGGAGATTTACAGCATCCCGGCTGCTATCACATAGGGTGGATTGGGACAGATACGTTTTACTTACCGACACTTTCACGAAGATTACTCATGCCGGGTCCGTGGCGCACTTTTCCATTTCACAACGGTTACTGCGGCGAGCCCATGCGCCATATAGGTCGTACCATACCTAGTGCGGCTCCTGAATCATAATCTGATCTGAGCACAGCTTATCATACATCCTTATGGATGTCAACCCCATTTTGTGCATATCTGTTTACCCGTGCATTTATAACGCTCGCGGATTTGATAAAAAAATGGCTGCCAGGACGCGATTGGACGGAGGCGGAAGATAGCCGCCCGTCTCTTTTTTTGTGGGGACTTTTGGTTAATCCGAGGCATTGATCGGGACTTTTTTCGGCTCAACTGCTGCCTGTCAGCCCCATGGACGGACGCTTTTAGAGGATGAAACACAGCCGCATTTGCCATCATATTGCCGCCCGCTCAGGCAGCAATGCGGCAGGATTCCGACCGAAATGCGGCGGGGCTTAACCAGAAACCCGGTCTGAAATCGTGGCCGATAAGCGCCGTTGCCGCCGCTCAAACGGGGCAGCGATGCGTGTTTCTTCTTCATTTTCTGGACAAAAAAGATGCGGAGAACGCTCCGCTCATTCTCAATTTTCCTCCGCTTTTCGTAACCGCGGAACGCCAAGATGGGGGAGAACTCCGCAGTTGAATTGCATCAAACCCAGTCAGGAGTACTCAAAAAAAAGAGACGGCAGAATGTGTTTTTTGCTCACGCAGGACGCGCTTTGCGACTCGCGTTGGACACATTCCGCCATCTTTTTTCTCTCGTAAAAGGGCCGATAAATAAACTTTTCCGATAAGAATTTGGATGCTTTCAGTCGTCTTTGTAGAGCGTAAAGCTGTTGACTTCAAAGATAAAAATGCCGGTTGCAAGGGCGGAATTATCAGAAAAAAGCTGCCATCGTTGGCGCGCTTGAACGGAAATTCCGCAGCATTTTTATCAGCAACAGCAGCTTGCATATTGCACGTGCAAGCTGCTGCAGATGCGTCGCTCAGCGGTCGAACTGCGCAGATCGCACAGCTTCATTCCGCTGAAAGCAGCGTCAATTCCGGCGAAAAACCGGCTGGGTTCTATGAAGAACTCGCTCAAAAAGCAGGGTCGATGTTGCGAAAAAAGAGATCGATTTTCTTTGAAAACGGTGACATTTTTCGCGCGGTTTTCGCAACAACTCATCTCTAAAAACAGAGGACTGCCGCGTCAGAACCGTCGAATAATTTACGATTTCTCGTCAAAAAAAGCGGCGAACACGCCGCCGGAAACGCTCGAAAAATTTGAAAACGCACATCTCATTTATATCAATTTTATCTGCCAGTAAGCTTACAGAAGCACGAATTGCATTGCCGTTTGCTATTGCTGACGGCCTTTGTCTGCCGCACGCAGCAGCGCCGCCGCTTGATTGTGATCGCGCAATCTTTCTACAAGGAGCGTGTCAGCGCTCTGGCGGATGTCGGAGGTATGAAGGTGTTCCGGGCGCCTTCCGGATACGGCACTGTCGAACTGACCATCGTGGACAGTGAGTGGTCTGTCCCTTCCTCTACGATGATTTATGCAACCGGATTAAAAGGTGATGTTTGGCAAGCCCTATTAAATAGGGTATCCTATATACAAAAAGGTGGAGTAAAGTTATCATTGGCAAAATAAAAAGGGAAGCGGTATATGCCACTTCCCAAGGAACTCAAATCTCGGTAAAATGTGGTTTGACAAAAAAACACTTCCGATGAGAGGAGTTCCGAAGTTATGATAGACCGCGTAGGATAACTGAAAGAATGCGGTGTTTGTCGCAGAGAAACCGAGGCGGTATAACAGGTCATATACTTCGGCAATATCCGTTATGTCGTTCATGCAGCATCTGTCCCCTCCAATGCTTGAACCTGTTTCATAAACTGCTGAATCAGCACACGCTGCGCATCCGCCTCCAGCATAGAAAAGAGAAACAGCAAGGTCGGGGCGGAGGCGGCGTACTTCCCACGTTCCAAGTCGCTATATGCGCGGCTGGAAATGCGAAGCTGCTCTGCCATGGCTTCCTGCGTCAGCGACTTCTGCTGCCGCAGGGAATACAGTTCCTTGGAGAGAAGCTCTGCGAGCAGCGCCGGGTATGGTTTCATTCAGAAAACCTCCATAGTTAAATTGACTATGGAGATTTTATGTCGAAATGAAGTTTACTTCCACGAAGCACGCTTCATACTTTCCGCTCAGTCCTTGTGAAGAAAACCGAATGAAAATCGGCTGGACATTGAATGTGGTCATTGTGGAGGCTGCGCTGGCAAGAGATGAGCGAAAATGGTATCTGGAGCAGGCGCTATGCCGTGGATGGTCAAAAACGCAGCTATTGAACGCCATACGCAGTGGCATAGATTCCACAGAGCATTTAGAACAGTTCGGCTCGCCCGAGAAGCAGGTCGATCAGGTTGCAGTGGAAAATCCCGTTTTCATCGTAGAAGTTATGCGGGATATCCATACGAACGATGATTTTTTTGAAAAAATCCTTGGTAAGCAGCAGAGAATCAAGCTCCGACGCAGTCTTTTGCTCCGTGTCCATCCGGAATGCAGACTGAATATAGATTTTCCGGTCAGCATCATTGACCACAAAGTCGATCTCCTTTTGCGTATTGGCACCCTTTGTTCGATCGGTTACAACGCCAACATCGACCGAGTAGCCGCACCGCAAAAGCTCGTTGTAGATCAGGTTTTCCATGATATGACCGGGATCATACTGTCGGTAATTCAGCCGTGCATTGCGAAGACCGATGTCCGTATAGTAGTACTTGTTCGGATAGTTAAAATAGGTCTTGCCCTTGACATCATAGCGCTTTGCTACGGAAATCAGAAACGAGTCAACAATATCCTGCACATAGTTAGAAACAAGCGCGGGATTGACCTTCTCGTTTTTCATGCTGGCGATAGCGTTTGCGATGTTCGTTGGATTCGTCAGGGAGCTGATCTGAGAGGCAAGGAAATTGAGAATGTCATTCAGAATATCCTCACGCTCGATGCCATTTCGCTCAACAATATCTTTTACATACAGCTCCGTGTAGAGAGAGGACAAATAATCCTTTTTATCCTTATCATCCTGCATGGCAAGCAGGCGCGGCATACCGCCGTACAGCATATAAGTGTCCAGTGCCTTGCGTTCATCACCACCGACAGCGGAGTAAAACTCTTCAAAGCAAAGCGGGAATACATGGATCTGCGTGGCGCGGCCACGGAACTCCGTTGCAATATCCTTGGACAGTCCCTTGGAATTGCTGCCGGTCACATAGACATCGAGATTTTTATATGCTTTCAGCTCGTTGAGCATATCGTAGATCGTGACCTCGATCCCGCCGTTTTCCTGATCGATGACTTTAGCGGTGAGCTGAACTTCGTCAATGAACAGATAGAGCTTTTTATCCTGCTGTCCAAGCACCAACTGCTCCACGTACTCACAGAGCGTAATGGGATTGCGGTATTTATAATACCGCCGCTGATCCAGTTCGATTTTAATGATTTGCGTGGCATCCGTTCCGTGATTGCGGAGATATTCATCGAACAACTCAAAGAGCAGCACCGATTTTCCGCATCTGCGGATGCCGGTAATGACTTTGATCTCGCCATTCCACATATTACGAATGAGCCGATCCAGATAATAGTTGCGTTGAATCATTTCTTTCACCTCGAACTTGTGACGCATACGTCGCTACTTATAGGGTAGTATACCACGCAGGGAGGATATTATCAAGGTAGGGGTACACAATTGATGG
>CDZI01055648.1_pt1 | contig 94063 bp, 71 predicted proteins | sample 554811 | NCBI WGS metagenome assembly CDZI01 (sample SAMEA3182110, study PRJEB8094) | gut metagenome | biome: human; feature: gut; material: Stool; isolation source: human stools | place: Canada | collected 2013-04-23
GTACGAAGGTGAACGAACCGGTAAACGTGGACGACCTAAGAAGTACGATGGAAAAGTTGATTTTGAAAACCTTGATACCTCGAGAATGACTCGACTATTCATCGATCTGTCAGAAGGTAGCGCATTCGAGTTGATTGTATGGAGCAAAGCGCTGGAACAAAAAATTAAACTTGTTATACACTTCCTTCCAAATGGAGATTACCGATTGTACTTCTCTACTGATATAACAGCTTGTGGAATCGATATCTACGACATTTATCGTACCAGATTTCAAATTGAGTTCTGCTTTCGTGATGGACACCAGTTTACAGGTCTTCTTGATTGCCAAGGAAGAAGTGAGGCTGCTTTGGATTTTGCATATAACGCTTCTTTGGCGGCCATAAACATTGTCAAACTCATGAGAAAGGAGACTAACACATCACTCTCGATAGGGAGGATTAAGTCACTGATGGTCAATGCTCATTTCATAAAAAGATTTTTTGATGCAAGCGGAATTGACCCGAATTCAACTTTAAATATCAAACTTGTCAAAGAACTATTTGGCTGTGAGGCGCTAGCCGCATAGCCGTTATCTAATAATTAACGAACTATTGAATTTATGCTTATAGCAATAATACATGCCATAAATCTTTAGCCATTTCAAATATTTGCCATTTTTACATACATCTGCCCAATAATAAAAAACAAACATCAACAAAATAGAAATACCAGATGACAAAAACATCATCGAACTCGTCCACAATCGTTTTATAACAGGTTCGACAAAAGAAAGTCCTCCTGCAATAAGCAAACTAGCCCCACCTGCTATTCCCATAATTCTCAGTTTTTGCTTAGCTGAAATATCTGATTTCTGCAAACAACCTATCAGTGTACCACTCAACACCGTAGCCGTAAAGTTCAGCGTACTATATATCCAACTAATATGATACCAATCAGCAAAGACAATCTGTCCTGTTTCAGACACCGATGCTCCATATAAAAAACGTCCTAAAATAGTTCTATCAATCTGTTCCGCTATATTTTCTCCGGGGAGGTAACCACCCGTTAATAACATACCCATGGTATAAATAATCGGCAATAATAAAAAGACGACAAACAAGGTACGCATTGAGAATAAAAGATATAATATGGCAGAAAAAAGATATCCAATCGCAATCGCCTGTAAAGTATCCGTATACAGATATAAAGTATTCACATTCAAATCGAGCAAATTACCTTGTATAATTGCACCAAAAATCCAAAGCAGAATGACTCGTTTTGATACCCTTCTAACCACTTGCCCTATTTCACCTTCGCCACTTTTATACTTCGCCAAAGCATAAGGAATGGAAGTTCCCGCCATAAATAGGAATAAAGGCATAATCTGATCCCATAAATGAAAGCCCTCCCATTCAACATGGGTAAAAAGAGATTGGTAAATTGTACCAACCCAGCTATCTTCTCCCATGACTTGTGCCCAACGCATAAATACCGGCTGAAAACAGACCAACATGAAAAGATCCATTCCTCTTAAAATATCCAACGACTCTAACCGCTTTTGCTTAATTTCCATTATTCACCTTAATTATTATGACAATTCAAATTTAAAAAGAAGAAATGATAAACACATACAAAACCATATTATAGCACTATTTTGAAACATATTTTATTTTGATGTCATAGTTAGTTGTAAAAATAAAAAAGGTAACCAAGTACCATTAAGGGAACTGACTACCTTTCCTTTTATCTCAGTCAATCACTATTTCAAATTTACAACCGTCAGTATGGCCTTCTACATACCTTCCGACAAAACAATCAACCAGCCTCGTTTCGGATCGACCGGAATCAGGCCACTTGGATTAAACTCACACGCTTCCTGGAAATCGGTGACTGCCGGTGCTTGCATACGGACAGATGATGGATTCAAACCTAACTGTTTCCAGTCGATATTCAGTTTTACCAGCTTCTTAGCTTTGGAATAATTACCGATTGACAAAAGCGTCTTTCCGTCTTTCACATAAGCCGTCACCTTCACCTCCTTATCCGAAGTGGTCACAGCCGGATTCTTTTCCCAAAAACCAACTATCTTCGAATCCATAATTCCAAATTCGTCCCATAATTTCCAAATATATTGTGGATCACAAACAACCCCATCCGTCATCCAAGGCTGGCGGACCGTCATGCCATATTGCATACCCAACCATTTATTGCCACCGCCATGCAACATATCTCCCATCAACCCGAACGGAATACCGGACACTTCCACCAGCCAATTCACCGGAGACATCTCGCTATACATGAAACTTTCGCCAAACCAAAGCTTATCCACGTAAGGAAAATATTCGGCATACTGGATGGCTGGGCCACGCGAGAAACCGGTATTTGAATGCAAGTCAATGAGACACCCCGGCTTTACCTCTTCCATCACACGGCGCATACGTTTCAACATATCACGTCCGAAAGCCACATCATCCAAATACAACCCGTCTATACCGGTATGTTGTACCATCCAAGCCAATCCTTCTACGTAATAATTATACCAACGTGAGTCGCCTGTGGCTGTCAAAACGGAAGCGTCAGCTGCCACACCTAAATGCAGGTCGTCCAAATGTTGATACCATTGGGGCGTATAATCGGTCACATAATGTTCCCTACACCAAGGGGCCCCTCCCCCCTTGCCTCCTTGCAGAATCTCGTCTCCCAAACTGCGCAATGCCCATATCTCAGGAACAACATTCGTCAACTCACGGATTGTATAATAAATTTTCACCTTACATCCCTTGCCATGCCACTCATCTACAAAGTCTTTTATTTTGTCTGCTGTAATGAACGGATAATTGATAAATGGATTCAAATAGTTGGCATGATGCACATTGATGATTTTAACGCCAGATTTAAGGTTCTCTTCACCCGGAATCGGATACTCGACACTATGGTAGTACCGATCTGTAAACTGGCTGTGACTATTCGCTTTCTTTACAGGAGTGATCAGCAAGGCTAAATCAAACACCAATTCTTCACCCGCTTTAAGAAAACGCTCACCGCTGTATACCGTAGCCGTTGTCTGGTTTCCACTACGGTTGATACGGAAACCACCTTTGCCCTCGTTATACCAACTTACAGGATAAGCCGGGCGGTACAAGTTCAGCAAAGGGCCGGTATAACTTGCCCCGCGCAGTTCGCAATGAATGCCGGCCTTTTCAGACCCACACCAGAAACTGTCGAAAGGCCACAACCAAGAAGCGCTTTTGGAGGTAGGAATGGATACGGCATAATCATGCTCCGTCTTTCCCGGTGTCTCCCAACCTCCGGAATAATTGGTCGGTGTTTCCTGCCCAGGCAAACCCAATCCCATAAAATAGGGGGCTGCTTCACTTTTCATCGGTATTTCCAGCCTGATGTCTTCAATCAACAAATCTTTTTTAGGAGTAACGGTATATACGTAGTTGATCCAGCCATCAAACTCCATCGTGCCGTTACAAACCAACGCTATCTCTTCATCTTCCGCTTTCCAGGTCGCCGACATTTTCCCTTCGAATTCTCCAGACAGTTCGAGTGTCCCATCCAAATTCTTTTCTCCTGAAGAAGTACGAATGACAAAACGTATGGGAGAAGCCAGCAATTCGTGCCCCCACGAATTAATCGATGATGGCAAAGCAGTCTGCATATCAAGCGAAACCGTACGTCCCAGACAAGAGACCCGATTATCAGATAAAGACATCGCAGAATACCCTTCGGTCGGTTTGTCATTAATTCCACGGGTCGAATTGAGCCAACGCAAGCGGCTGTGACGCCATGGCTCACCATCGCCACGGTCAGCCAACATTTTACCAGACACTTCCAATTCTATTTCCACAGGGACGGCATATCCGGTTTCATCCTTCAATGTAACCACACCTTTATAAGTTCCGCTGGGTTGGTTTGTTTTCAAATCCACTCCGAACCACAATGGCTGGACGGCATCCGGAGCTACGCTTACCTGTTTGGTGAACGGTTTGCCCTTCGGATTCACTCCGTTTATATTGAAACAAGTAATCGCTTCTGCCGGAATCACATTGTTACCACTTTTCAAACAAGTTGTCTCATAAGTAACACTTTTCAGCGTTTGGTCTCCAGCCCATACCCCCAGTTGGAAAGCATAATATTCATTAGGCTGAGCAACTCCTTTGAAAGAAAAACGTTCCTGCCCTTGTAACCATTTGTAAGGGACATTCGTTTTCATCCGCACAGGATTGGAACGATCTTCAGGGAAGACCAAGAAACGACCGAGATTGGCTTGCCGGTAATTGGCTTTTTCTTCAGCCGAAGCGGCAATCTCCATAGGGTAGAAACTGTCAAACTGCGTACGCGATTCCACACGGACAACTGTGACTTCCGGAAGCTGCCCACCTGAAACCTCTGACGATGTTACAGCCAGCCATTGCTTGTCCGGATCCTCTTCTTTAGGCTCATATCCTAGAGAATAATAGCCACGCTCTCTCTGTACTTGGTAAGGCAGGTAATAGAAGAAATAAGTTCCCTTCTTCTTGACGGGACCAAACAAAATTTCACATCGTTCATTATTGACCTCAAGTCGTTGGATGTTACGAATCGTATCTCCTGTTTCTGCTTCGACAATCAGAAAACGGCGTTTCTCTACCTCCTTATCTGGGCGCCGCCAGTCAAAGGATAGCTTGACAACTTCAGCTGGAGCGTTAACTGCCAGTACAGCACGATGGTTTCCCAAAGATTCGTTCCACGGAGTCTCAGCCACTGCATACGTATAAGGAGCCTGTGGCATATTCCGGCTGCACCCAATTCCTATACAAGCAACGAATGCATACAGTAATAAATGTTTCATGACATACAAAAAATAATTAATGCGAATCTGAAGTTGAAAATCACTTCTGATTCTCGATTTAAATATTTGTAATTCTGTTAATTATCTCATTGCCTTATTTCACAATCTCCTTAAAAACCAGTATATTAGAAGAATAAAATTACTCATTTTTCTAAATTATGATTCCCTAGGAGAAAAAGTTAAAACTAATAGGTTTGTATATGTATATCTGTGATGTCTATAAGTCCTCTCTGCGTTTCTACTGCCAGAGATACTTCGGCATCAAGGAAATACATACTTTCGCCAAGGAGTATCTGTTATCATGGTTCCCAAAACATCCGTCTTATCAAACGTTCTGTATACGCCTAAATATGCTTTCAGAAGCATTTAAAGTACTGGTGGAAATCATGATACAATCATTCAAGCCCAAGGATTACGACTCTCTCATATCCATTGTAGATTCCATGCCGATTTTGACCTGTAAAGGAAAAAACCATACCTTTCCCGGAGATGATAACTCTGACATCGGCTTCAGACAACGACCTAACCGTATTCAAAAACGAATGCGTGCCATACCTGTCCGGAAAGACCGTACTTGCGGACAAGATTTACAGCGACTTCTCTTTCTTTAATGAAAGCAATCCGGTTAAAGTGCTTACTCCACATAAGGAGATTAAGGGAGAACCGGAAGTACTCAAACAGAGGGAGAAAGCCGCCAGAGACCTTTTCTCACAAGCCGTTTCAAAAGTCAGGACAACCTATCAATACACTCAGTATCCGTTTAAAGAAATCGTAATTATCCCGTATCAAGATATAATCCCGATCTTCAAACAAAACTTCAAAAGGTAAAGCATCAGGTTGCACAAATGGTGTTTGAATGATAGCTTCGGCATCTGTATAACGATTGTTCCAAATGGCTTCACACCAACGATTCGGCAACAGGCCAGAACAGAATGATTGCAATTGTTTCCACATCTCTGTTGCTTCAGTAGATTTCCCCAAGTTTCTCAATGCTATCAATGTATAGACATTCATCACCGAATTGGCTTCCCTAAACACATTATCAAAGGCTATTTTCTCCAACACCTCTTGATCCGGTCTCTTCTGCAGATAAGAAATATACCAAACAAGCAAATCTTCCATCCGTTCATCCACCATTGCCTGATAAGGCTTTCCCACGCCCAAGTTTTCCGGCCATAAACGCGCCATTCTGATTTGCTTCAACGCAGCACGATACTGACCTGATTTTATCATTTGGATTGCGCAGTTCAAATTAGCTTCACGCCAGATATTTCTACCGGCCAAAGAACCTTCATTGGGAAGGATAACAATACCTTCAAGTAAACGGACTGCATCTTGCGGATGCCGAGCTATGGAATAGGCATTGGCCAAAAGCAGATTAATATACGAATTACCCTGATCTTTTTTCCGGTATCCTTCCAATAACGCAACGGTTTTATCCGGCCGTTTTTGTTGCAAATAATGTTTTCCCAGCTCCAAATAGCAAACATACTGTTCGGGAGCCAACTGAAGAGCCCGCAAATAATCACTTTCTTCGTGACTTACTTGCAAGGCGCGAGTCAGATAAAAAGCGTAGAAATCCGGTTTCCCAGCCAAAGCTTGCATATAAGAGGTTGCTTCTTTATTCCGATTCATAGACAGATATAGTAATGCTAAATAATAATCCGCTTTCCAAGCAGAAAGATGGGTCGAACAAACCCAACGCAAACAGCATTCTTCTTGCGCTCCATGCGGATAGACCAAGGATGCCGGCAAATCTTCTGACTTTTTAATATAATCCAAAGCTTTATCTTCTTCACCTTCCATATGATATAACCAAGCCAAACGATACAATAAAAGCGGATGAGTATGTGCCACAGATTCTAATATAAATGTGGTCTCATTATTCATTCCCAACTCCTGATAGAAATCAGCTATGCGCAACACCGTATCATAACTGTATTCATTACGTATCTGCTGCAAATTATGCCGGGCTACTTCCCGGTTCATGCGGACACGCTCATAGTTTGCTATATAATTCAAAGGATCCTTGTCCAAAACATAATCCAACAATGCCAGCCTCTTTTTTGCATCCTCTTGCTTGACCACGGCCAATTGCATACAAGCTTTCAAATCTAGAGAGGAACTCTGTATACATTTTTCCAATAAACGGGTTGCCGAAGCCTTATCTCCTTTCTTATAATACAACAAAGCCAAATGCCTCGCAGCCAAACCTTGATAAGTGCCCGACTGCATAGCAACGGAATAGGCATCTATCGCATCGGCCAAACGCATTTCTATTTCGGCTATCCGTGCAAAATTAAAATTGGCTTGTGCATTATATGTATCAACAGACAATGCTTTTCTTAACAAACTATCGGCTTCTTGAAGTCGGTTGCTTTCGATGTATATTTCAGCCAGTTCATTGAGGGATGGTACAAAATAGGGTTCTAAAGCGAGTGATTGTTGATACAACAAGACAGCTCTCTCTCCAAAGTTCTGGCGTCCAAACTCGCGAGCCTGCAAATATAGCCCGTATGCCGACTGATGATTAAATGCCGCAGATAATTCCATTGGACGATTGGTTGGCGTTTCCTGAAGCGAAGTGTCATAAAGCAGGCCACCATTCCAATAAACCCGGTAGTCGGATTCGTTCCATTTTTCAGGCAATTTACATTCTTTGATTTCAGTAGGATTCAAATGTACGGCATAATCTACAGACACTCCTTCACCTGTCCGAATTTCCAATTTGCCGTCAAGTGGACTTACTGCATATACCTTTATGGTTCGTTGTTCCGGCTGGATATGATAAGCCAACTGTGGATTGGCAAACGACAAACCTCCTATTTGCTGGTACGGGAACCAATATTCACTCCATTCGTAAACAGTTCCGGGCTTCATTGACATGTGCTTAAACGGAGTTTTATAAGATGTCCCAATGCTTTGATTGAACAATTTGCCAGATTGAACTTCAGAATATTGACCATCTTTATCAGTCAGCAAATCTTCCCATACCATACCATAACGAGACAACCCCCAAATCCATATTTTCTTACCAAGCTTATCTTCTTTTGGAGAATAATGAGCCAAGCCAAAATCATCTCTATGCCAATAGGTTCCCCAAAAGTCAGCATTATTACCCAAAACATGATATGATTTATAATGTCCGAAATTATTTTCTTCATAACAATCAATCCGGTGGCCCTGTTCCATTGGCCACGGCTTCGCTTTTCCATCATGGGTCAGATAGGTATTCCCTGGAAAGTAATATTGCAAATCTCCCTCAGTCTTAATACCCGCATTCATCCATTGATAAAACGGCTTTTCAGATGATGTACCGTTATACCAAAGAACGCGAGTTTCCACATAAGCTGATTCTGCCGGAAGTATAATCTGCACGCGCCAATCAGTACCCAATGAAACATCAGTTCCACCTATGATACACAACGCATTACCAGAATCATCTTGTTTAATCTTATAATCAACAGCTGACGAACACCAAGGCGCATGTCCGATAATCCCGAAATTCATTTCCAATCCTCCTGATGTCCACGGTCCTCGTGAAGATACATCACGAAACTTGACAACATGATTATAATACAAAAACTCCTTTCCTGTCTTTTTATCAACAGCGCCCCAAATTTTTCCTCCAATATCTGGAGCTACCCAAAGTTTGATATAATCATTTTCCAACTCTATCATCTTCCAAGCTTTCATCTCCCCTTTTGATGAATAACCGTCAAAACGATGATAAGGATATAAACGGCCAAAATCAGCATATTCACGCGGCGAAGAATACGAATAAGTTAACAACATTTTCTCTACTTCACGCACAGTTGCTTTTTTATTCTGCGCCTCTATCGTCTCTACCCCGGAAAGTGCCAACACAGAAATCAAGGCATAATATTTCAAAATTAATTTCATTACTTCATATCTCTTAGATTTAATATTCCAAATAAAAGCATCATTAATCATTATTCGATTTCAACAATTCTTTCCCATTTATGAGTTCAAAATAAATATCATAACAATTATGAATAATTTCCATTCAATGTATATTGGTATTGTTTTAACGAACTATTGTAAATTATTTTTTAAGGTATAATAAATGATGTGTTATGTGTTTAGTTAGATTTTTTTCTTTAATAATCTCTTTGTCCTTGGCTGTTTCAGCCTATGGAAGTGATGATTTATTTATAGGGTCTAAGACGGATAAACCTGCATCTATATGGCAAGAAGGCATGTTGACCGGAAATGGTATTATGGGAGCGATTATGTTTGGTAATCCTATTTGTGAGGAAATTGTATTTACCCATAATGAACTTTATCTACCATTGGGTACAAAAGAGATAGTACCTGATCTTAGAACTTGTTTTGATGAATTAAAAAAGAAAGCTTTGGTTTCAGGGAATATGGCTCCATCGGTATTTCATGCAGAAATATTGAAGAAAACAGGTAAGACAATATCATGGACAGACCCGTTTCATCCCGGTTTTTCACTTCAGATAAAAGATTCTCTGAGGGGTAGGGAATATACAGACTATGAAATGTCAGAAAATTTTAGTACGGGAGAACTTGCTGTTTCTTGGACTGATAAGTATGGGGAAAAATGGAATCGCAGACTGTTTATTTCGAGAAAAGATAGTGTCGGTGTTATGGAAATAGATGGCCCTAAAGGAAAAGTTGGGGGAACTTTTTCTTTGTCATTGGGACACGACCTGGTATCCGTTAAGAAAAGTGCCTTTAATAATTATTACTGTCCGCTAAACTTGACTCGTCTCTCCCAACATGCTGAAAATGGCGTGTTGGGAGATTTTCTTGTTGCGACAAGCCCCTATTGTTGATTTACCCCTTCTGCCGGAGGCGATTCCGCTGCCCCGGCAAGCATGATTTTGAGGTCAGCATCGGGCTGGTTAAAGAAAGTCTCCAAGTTCAGGTAATACATCATGACGATTCTTACCATGGTAGCCAAGCCGGAGAAGCTCCAAGGTCGCGACAGCGAGCTTTGGAGCAAAGACAACAGCAGATTCGCAATCAAAGTCACCCAAATTTGGATTTTGATGGCGTTTGCACTCTCGCCATAGAAGTAGCGCAACGGAAAGTTCTGTTTAATCTGTTTGAAAAGAGATTCTATCTGCCAACGGCGGCGATAAATAGCGACGATTGTCTCCGGCCGCATGTCAAAATCGTTGGTCAGAAGCGTCACAAGTTTAGGCTGTTTCCCTTTTTTGATGTCAACGTATGTAATCAAACGGGCGATATGGTTAATTGCGCCTTTTCGGAACACCACGACTTGCTCCCGGTACTCCATTTTGCCATCAGGTGTCATTTCCATAAAGTCCAGCAATACTTCATATTTGAGGTTTTTCTTCATTTTGGTGACATACACCACGCCCCGGTCGGTCAGTTCCTCAAATTTCTCATAATTGATGTAGGCACGGTCAAGAGCCACTATCTCATCACGATTATAGTAAGACGGAGCGAGCATGAAAGAGTCGTTTGTAGCCGCGGATGTAAACTTCACATCGCACGGCACGCCTTCATTGGCGTGGATTACCGAGTGTACCTTTATGCCGCCTTTCTTCTTCCCGGTCTTGGGATGTCTTCCAACTCCTTTGAAAATTACGTTGGAAAACAGTGAAATTGTGGTTGAATCGATGATACGCAGGTCTTTTATCCAGCTTTCCGTACTGTTCCTTCGGCTGTCCGAAGAAAGCTTGCTCTTGTTGGTTTCATAAAGTTCGCGGTATACCTCTTCAAAGAACTTTTCAGATCTCCTGGCATTGGCATCCGACAGTGTGCTGCGCTTGGGAACCTTATCTATCCCCAAATGATGCAGTTTACGTACCTCGGCAGTCATGGCCGCCTCTATCTCACGCAACGAGTCAAAACGCATGATAACAGCGAAGAGCATTGTCAGAAGATGAACATAGCCGTCAAAGCTCTTCACATACCTTTCTCCACCGATCTTACGACTCATAGCGACTATTTTCTCACGATCAAGCGATTTTATCAGCTGACCATACACCGGCTGTCCGAAAAAATGTGTACTTTTACCCATGGTTAATCTTTTGTTGTGGTAAACCAAAGGTAACCAAAAGGGGCTGACTTTCCAAATCGAAAGACAGCCCTATCTTTATTTGTGCACGCTAACTTTTAGCGGACAGTAATATTTAATAATGAACTGAGGGCGCATGTGGTCTATAATAAAGGTAAGGGAGGATATGAAAATGTAGTACGTATTATTCCGTTTGGAGGAAGATTGGAAGTCAAGGGAAATGATATTGAAGTCTGCAATTCGGATAAAATTCTTCTTTTCATACAGATTAGGCCATGGAAGTCTCCTCTTTCAAAGGAGTTGAGCGAAGCATGGGCTTATAATCCATCCAATCCTGATTTTTCATCCAATATGCATTCTAATAAGTTGACAGATATACATAATTGTATGGATAGGCTTCAAACAGATTATAAAGAATTACTTAAAGCCCATTCTTTGTTGCATTCTGAATTGTTTGGACGAGTTGAACTATCATTGGGAAATGACGATAAAGGACGATCTGAAATAAATACATTGAAATTATTGCAAATGTGTCGTAATGATAGACAAGCTTCTCCCGAATTTATTTCTTATCTTTATGACGCATGTCGTTATCTTATTGTTTGTAGTACGAATAATAAACCAGCGAATCTTCAAGGTTTATGGACTGGAACATGGAATCCTGAATGGAGTGGTGATTATACATTGGATTCTAATATTCAACTTGAAATTCAATCGTTGATGAGTTGTAATATGCCTGAACTTATGGAGGGATATTTTAAACTAATAGAATCGTGGGTTGAGGATTGTAGAACAAATGCACTTAAAATGTATAATTGTAGAGGAATTGTATCTAATCCTCGTGCTTCTAATACTCCTTTGTATTTACATTGGGGAAATTGGCCGGGTGAACTGGCAATTGGAACCATGGGATGGATGTTGCATTTTTTCTATGATTATTATTTATTTACAGGCGATAAGTCTTTTTTGAGAGATAGAGTTGTTCCTTTGTTGAAAGAAAGTGCTTTGTTTTATGAAGATCTGTTGGCTGGAACTGAAGATGAAAATGGTAAATATCGTTTTTTTATATCCTATTCTCCAGAACAGGATGATTTATTGTATATGAATTCAACATTTGACGTGGCTGTTGCAAAAAATGTTTTAACTAACCTTATAAAATCATCTCGAATATTGGGTATTGAGTCTGATAATATCCCCAAATGGGAAATGATGCTAAAAAAAATGCCTGAGTATAAAATCAATACTTCCGGGGTGCTCAGTGAGTGGACTGTTGAAGGGGTAAGAGAAAACCCTAATCATAGGCACCATTCTCATCTCCTTCCACTTTATCAGTTTTGTGAATTTGACCGTAGTGATACTATTATGTGGAATGCTTCATGCAAAGCTTTTGAAGAAAAAGTATTGCATTGGTTGAATAATAATGATAATCCAGACAGTAATCATATTACCCATGGTCTCATGAATCAGCTCCAGTGTGCTGCCAGACTGGGAAGAGGAGATATTATTCAATATGTATTTGATCTTCTTGTATCAGGTAATTATATATATCCCAATTTTATGATTTCATATTGGCCTGGATTAAGAGGCTTTGGTTTTGATCCTGTAGGAACAATACCTGATGTTATAAATAATTCGTTGATTTTTTCTTGGAATGATAAGATTGATATATTGCCTGCTTTGCCAAAAACATGGAGAAGAGGTTCTTTGAGTAATATATTGTTGAGAGGTGCTGTCAAAGTAGATAAGTTTAGCTGGGATTTAGATAAAGGAGAAATTTTCTTGGTTTTGTATTCTGATACAGATAAGGATGTTGAATTTATATTGCCAGATAAATATTTTGTTTTTTCTGTTGATAGTAATCAATCAGGAAATAAAATAAAACTATTTAAGGGAAAAAATCAGTTTAGATTTAAACAAATTAAATCTTAGTGCAATCGATTATTAGTGATAATAATACAATGAAACGAATCTTATTATTTAGTTTTTGTTTGCTATCCTTTTTCTTGCAAACTGTTTGGGGACAAAAGGGGGCATTGACGGAGGTTCGCCAAGTGGTGGAGCGTGTGACGGGGCAATCGGATTTGCCCGTGTCTTTTGTGTTGAAGCTGGATAAAGGGGCAAACTATTTCCAGTACCGGGTGGATAACGGTGTATTGAAGATTGAAGGTAGCAATCCTGTGGCTTTATGTCGTGGCTTCTATGATTTTGTGAAGAGTAACCGCGCGGGACTTTACAGCTGGTCGGGAAGTAATATCTGTTTCCCACAACAATTGGTAGACGGGATGGAAAAACGGATTGTCTCTCCTTTTGAACATCATTATCTGTTCAATGTCTGTACGTATGGTTATTCCATGCCTTACTGGGATTGGGAACGTTGGGAAAAAGAGATTGATTGGATGGCTTTGCATGGAATCAATTTACCCTTGGCAATCACGGGAACGGATGTGGTATGGTATCAAGTACTAAACCGATTAGGATATTCTAAAGAAGAAATCAATAGCTTTATAGCCGGACCTGCTTTTCAGGCCTGGTGGTTGATGAATAATCTGGAAGGTTGGGGCGGTCCGAATCCAGACAGTTGGTATGAGCAGCAGGCTGATTTGCAAAAGAAGATTGTAAAGCGGATGCGTGAATACGGGATTGAACCGGTTTTGCCGGGTTATTCGGGTATGGTTCCGCATGATGCGAAAGAAAAATTACAGTTGAATGTTCAGAATCCAGGACTTTGGTGTGCTTATAACCGGCCGGCTTTCTTGCAGCCAACGGATCCCCGATTTGGAGAGATTGCAACGATCTTTTATGAAGAAATGAATAAGCTGTATGGAAAAGCAAATTATTATAGTATGGATCCATTTCATGAGGGAGGTAGTACGAAAGGTGTTGATCTTCAGAAATCTGTAGAAGAGATTATGAAACAAATGAAAAAGAACAATTAGCGAAATAGATATGGTAAATAGAGATGACTTGTATTTTAGTATTCTGAATGGTAATTTAGAAAAAGCTGTTTCTGTTACAGAAATGGCCATTAAGGAGGGGATTTCTCCAACAGAAATTATCAATCAATACATGATTAAGGCCATGGAAGAAATAGGAGCTCGTTTTGAAATGGGTAAGGCTTTTGTCCCGAATTTACTGTTGGCTTCTCGTGCCATGAAAGGTTCTTTAGAATTATTAAGGCCATTGATGAGAAATGAGAATGCTATTGGAATAGGGAGAATAGTCATTGGCACAGTGAAGGGTGATTTACATGATATAGGGAAGAATTTGGTAGCCTCAATGTTTGAAGGTTGTGGTTTTGAAGTTCTTAACTTGGGGGTAGATGTGAGTGCCGATAAATTTATAGAAGCAGCAAAAGAATTCCAAGCGGATATTATTTGCATGTCTGCATTATTGACAACAACAATGCTTTATATGAAAAATGTTATACGGGCAGTAGAGATGGAAGGATTGAAAGATCATGTTAAGATTATGGTGGGTGGAGCACCGGTGAATGAGGATTTTGCTTTGAAGATAGGAGCTGATGCATATTCTTCAAATGCAAATCAAGCAGTACAGGTCGCTCGAAGATTACTTGGAAAATAAAAAAGAAAACCATGAAAAAAGAGATATTATATTTTTTAGTAGCATTACTGGGCGGTATGTTGTTTGGTTATGATACGGCTGTGATTAATGGGGCTATGCCCTTTTTTACAGCTTATTTCCAATTGACGGATGCCATGGTGGGTTGGTCGGTCAGCTCCGGTTTGCTGGGTTGCATTCTGGGAGCCGCTTTTGCCAGTTATCCGGCAGATCGGATTGGGCGGAGAGAAACGATGAAGATCGTTGCCATTTTGTTCTTTCTGTCGTCTTTGGGAACAGCTTTCGCCACGAACTTTACATTGTTTGTGTCGGCCCGTATCCTTGGCGGAATTGCCGTAGGTATTGTGTCGGTGACATTGCCTATTTATGTCTCGGAAATTACGCCGCCTGAGAAGCGAGGACGTTCTACCATCAATTTCCAATTGGGGGTTGTGGTTGGTATTTTATTGGCCTTCTTTGTGGATTATATCTTACTTGATACTGGAGAGTATAATTGGAGATATATGTTTTTATCGATGTCGCTTCCGGCTCTTTGTTTTGGAGGAGTGTTGTTGAAGGTCTCTCGTAGTCCACGCTGGCTGGTTTCGCAAAAGAGAATAGAAGAGGCAAGTAAAGTTCTCAGAGAACAGCAACCGGATCAGGATATCAACCGTTTGTTACAAGAGATTGAACAGTCTTTGTCTTCTGTATCCGAGCGATTGCCTTGGCAGGTTTTATTCCGAAAACCTTATCTGAAGTTTATGGTGATTGGTTTGGCAGTCGGGGTTTTCAGTCAGTTGTCGGGTATTGCCATCGTGATGTATTACGCCACGGATATTTTCCGTTCAGCCGGATTTGAGACAGATGCGGCTATCGGACAAACGGTCATTATCGGATTGACCAATTTGGTGTTTACGTTACTGGCCAAATCGTTGATAGATCGTTTGGGGCGCCGGCGTTTGCTTCTCACTGGAACCATGGGAATGTTTGTGTCATTAAGTCTGTTGACGGCTTCTTATTTTGTTGCCGGTTTCCCATCTTGGGTATTGTTATTGTCACTGATTTGTTTTGTGGCCTGCTTTGCTTCTTCCATGGGAGCCGTTTCCTGGGTGTTGCTGAGCGAGATTTTCCCCAATACGATCCGTTCCCAAGGTATGTCGTTAGGTTCTTTGTCTAATTGGATGGTGAATGGAACAATTTCATTCCTATTCCCGATAGTAGCCGGAGCTTTTGATCAAGGACAGAAATATTGTTTCCTGTTTTTTGCCCTTTCGATCTTTATTTCTTACTTCTTCTTCCGGCGATATCTTTTTGAAACGAAAAACAAAACATTGGAAGAAATAGAAAAGGAGAATATGTAGAGACAAACAAACTTAAAAACTAATAAACTCAAAAACTTAAAATATATGACAGGATATGAAAGAATTCAAGCCGCTTTGAATGGAAAGCGTGCGGACAAAACACCCATCATGTTGCATAACTTTATGATGGCAGCCCGAGAAGCCGGATATACGATGGAACAATATCGGAATGATCCGAAAATAATAGCCGATACTTTTATTCGTGCGGTAGAGAAGTACCAGTATGATGGTATTACGGTGGATATTGATACCGTGACATTGGCTGGTGCCTGTGGTGTATCTGTTGATTTCCCTAATGACGAACCGGCACGTTCTCATGAAGGTCTGTTAGATAGTTTGATGGATGTGGAACAATTAAAACCTCTCCGGATACAAACATATAAATATGTGGATATCTGGTGTGAGGCAGTACATCTGTTAAAGCAACATTTCCAACAAGAGATCTTTATCCGAGGAAATTGTGACCAGGCTCCGTTTTCGTTGGCAACCATGTTGAGAGGAACAGAAAAACTGATGTTGGATTTATGTCTGGAACCTCAGGAACGTGTTTTTGCTTTACTGGATTATTGTCTGGAAGCGACGACTCAGTTCGTTTCTCTCATGAAAGAAGCTGGAGCCGATATGATTTCCAATGGAGATAGTCCGGCTGGTCCTTCCATGATGTCTCCTGAGATGTATCAGACATTTGCTTTACCTTATGAGAAGAAAGTATGCGACTGGTCTCATCAACAGGGATTACCTTATCTGTTGCATATTTGTGGAAATACAGATATTATATTGGATGATATGATTTCGGTAGGAGCAGATGTATTGGAACTGGATTACCTGACCAATACGCTGGTGGCAGAGAATAAGATGCGTGATCGGGTAGCCTTTGCCGGGAATATAGATCCGTCGGGCGTTTTGGCTTTGGGTACACCTGCTTTAGTGGCAGAGAAAACAGAAGAATTACTCCGTATTTTCCAAGACAATCCACGGTTTATCTTGAATGCAGGTTGTGCCATTCCACCAACGACACCCGCTGAAAATTTGGAAACGATGATACGGGTTGCGAGGGATTTCACTAACGTATGATGTTTAGATTAATTAGGAAAATCCTCCAAGCCAACTATTCCTAGAATAAGTTGAGTTTGGAGGATTTGATTTATAAGTATAAGATTATTTAAATCTTCGGCAATTCCCACGGAGCGCGATACTGTTTGCATAAGTAAGCGTCGGCTTCGCTATCGTGGAAACTCTTTCCATCCCAACTTAACTTCTTGCCGGTTCGATAGGCAATGTTACCTAATTGAGAGAATTTGGCGATGTGTGCTCCAATCTCGATACTGGCATTGCAGTTGCGGTTCCGGCTTTTGATACATTCCAAGTGATTCTTGACATGTAGATTCAGGCCACCTTCTCCATACGCTTTCTTCAGTGGAACAGCTTCCATACGGGCTTGTCCGTTTACTTTTTCAGGAATGACTTCCCAGCCGCTACGGTCAACTACCAATGTTCCGTTTTCTCCTACGAAACCCAATCCGTGATTACGTCCATAAGCTCCGTCGTCGATACCTATAGCATGGTCCCACATCACTGTAAATCCGTCGAAGGTATAAATCGTCTGTAATAAATCGGGCGTTTCGCAGGCATCATCCGGATAACCGAATTTACCGCCTGATGCCATAATAGACTTCGGTGCTGTTACATTCATCCCGAATAATGCATAGTCAAGCAAGTGAACACCCCAGTCGGTCATCAATCCGCCGGCATAATCCCAGAACCAACGGAAGGTAAAGTGGAAACGGTTGCGGTTAAACGGACGTTTGGGAGCCGGGCCTAACCACATATCATAATCCACTCCGGCAGGAACGGGTTCATCCGGTTTGACTGGAATAGAAGGACACCAGCCTTGATAAGAGAAAACACGTACGGTACGGATCTTTCCTAATTTACCACTGTGTACGAAAGCCATCGCATCTTGCCAGTGCGGATCGCTGCGCTGCCACTGGCCAACTTGTACGACGCGGTTATACTTCTCGGCTGCCCGCACCATAATGTTACATTCTTCGATGCTGTTGCCTAGGGGCTTTTCACAGTACACATCTTTTCCTGCCTGGCAGGCATAGACGGCTTGCAGGCAGTGCCAGTGATCGGGTGTTCCTACGATTACGACATCTACATCTTTATTGTCGATTACCTTACGCCAGTCTTTATAAAGGTGTTTGACTTTCTTTCCAGTTATTTTTTCTGTCTCAGCAGCCTGGTTGTTCAATACATTCTCATCTATGTCGCATAAGGCTATACATTCTACTTCCGGATTCCGAAGAAATGCTTTTAAGTCTCCAAATCCCATACCGTTGCAGCCGATTAAAGCTACCTGGATTTTGTCGTTTGCGGAAATGGAGTTAGAGGCTTGAATTAAAAAAGGACTGAACGTCAGTCCGGCTCCTAACAGAGAAGCCTGTTTGAGGAAATCTCTACGAGTTGTCATGGTTTATATCCGTTTTGTAAGTTAACATTCGTTTGTGACAAATATAGTGAGAATATTTAGATGTAAAAAAGGAAGTATATGTATCTTTCAACATGCACTCGTGTTTTTGTTTTCGCATGAAACTGAAAGAAAAATATTACTTTTGTGTGAACTACTGAAAGAAGTAGTTCGTGTAAAATGAAACAGCAATAAAAACACAAAAGAATATGGGTAATATAAAGGTAGGAGACAAGGTCCGTTTCCTGAATACGACAGGCGGAGGCATTGTCAGAGGTTTTCAAGGGAAAGATCAGGTATTGGTAGAAGATGAAGATGGCTTTGAAGTGCCGGCTTTGATTCGGGAATGTGTTGTGGTTGGCGAAGGACCGCAAGTACATAGTTCCAACAAACCGAAGAGCAATGCCGCTGAGATGGAGAAACAGATTACTAGTACACGTCAGCAGCCGGATGAACCGGAAGAGGAAATCGAAGAAACACCGGAAGGTGAACGGTTGAATATTTATCTGGCTTATTTGCCGACTGACCCGAAAGCGATTCAGCAGTGCGGATATGAGGCTTACTTTGTGAACGACAGTAATTATTACTTGTTCTTTAACTATATGAGCCGGGAAAACAACAGCTGGATCAGCCGTTATAATGGAACAATCGAGCCGAATACGAAGATATTCCTGGAGGAGTTTGAAAAGAAAGACTTAAATGCCTTGGAACGGATCTGCGTTCAGTTGATTGCCTTCAAGAAAGATAAGTTGTATTCGTTGAAGAATGCCATTTCTGTAGAACTCCGTTTAGATACCGTGAAGTTCTATAAGTTGCATTGCTTTATGGAAAACGATTTCTTCGATGAGGATGCGATTATCTGTCCGATTGTCCGTAACGACTTGCCGGAACGGGAAATGTTGGTTTCTGCATCGGAATTACAGGAAGCCATGCAGCAGAAAGCACGAAATGATAATCAGCCCAAGCATCCTAAGCAGTCTATTATCAAGAAAAAGGAAGCCAACTCTTCGATTCTGGAAGTCGATTTGCACATTGCTGAACTGCTGGATGATGTACGGGGGTTATCGAATAGCGATATGTTGAACTATCAGTTGGATAAGTTCCGGGAAGTGATGGATCAGTATGCTTCTCAGAAAGGACAGAAGATTGTATTTATCCACGGCAAAGGAGACGGTGTGTTGCGTAAGGCAATTGAAAAGGAACTGAATACACGGTATAAACAACATTATTATCAGGATGCGTCTTTCCGTGAATATGGTTTTGGAGCAACGATGGTAACCATTAAATGAACAATTGAAAATTGACAATGGACAATTTTCAATTCTCAATTTTTAATTTCAATTTAATAAGCGTGCATACAGAAATAGAACGGAAGTTTTTGGTTACGGGCGATTTCTCGGCGGATGTATATGCCAGCAAGCGGATTGTTCAGGGCTACATCTGTTCGCAGCCGGGAAAGACGGTTCGTATCCGGATTCAGGATCAGAACGGATTCCTGACGATCAAAGGTCCTTCTGACGAGAAAGGACTGAGCCGGTATGAGTTCGAACAGGCGATCCCGTTGGAAGATGCCGAACAATTGCTTCGTCTTTGTGAGCCGGGGGCGATTGATAAGGTACGCCATTTGGCTAAAGTCGGGAATCATGTATGGGAAATTGATGTTTTCCATGGAGCTAACGAAGGACTGGTGATGGCAGAGATAGAATTGAAGGCAGAAGAGGAACCTTTTGTCATGCCTGCATGGGCCGGGAAGGAAGTGACCGGCGACCGGCGGTATTACAATTCAATGCTGACCCAACATCCTTTTACGGAATGGAATCAATAGGTGGATGAGTTTTTGAGTGGATAAGTTCTGTCTTTTCCAAGGGAAAGAGTTGTAAGAGCAGGCAGACTCAGAAGCCAATAAACGTAATAGCGGATTTTAATAACAAATAGAACAAATGCGTATGAAAAGATTATTCTTACTTGTAGCTACGGTCTTGTTGACATTGCCTCTGAAAGCCGATGAAGGCATGTGGATTCTTCCACTACTGAAGGAGCAGAAGTTCGACGAGATGAAAAGCTTGGGGCTCAAGTTGCAGGATTATGATATTTATAGTCCGGACAAAGCGTCCTTGAAAGATGCCGTAGTGATCTTCGGTGGCGGCTGTACGGGCGAAATCGTTTCGCCCGACGGCTTGTTGCTCACCAATCATCATTGCGGATATGGAGCAATCCAGTCGCATAGTACGGTTGATCATGATTATCTGACGGATGGTTTTTGGGCAACTACGCGCGATCAGGAATTACCGAATCCGGGACTGACGGTTACATTTATCGACAAGATTGATGATGTGACAGACTATGTGAAGGCCGAACTGGCTAAAGACAAGGATCCGAACAGTATGAACTATTTGTCGCCCAGTTTTCTGAATAAGTTGGCAGAAAAGAAGGTTGGCAAGAAGTTCTTGCAGAATAATCCGGGAACAGAGGTGGAAATCAAACCTTTCTTCGGAGGAAATCAGTATTATATGTTTACGAAGAAGATTTATTCGGATGTTCGTTTGGTAGGAACACCGCCGTCTTCTATTGGTAAGTTTGGTGCGGATACCGACAACTGGATGTGGCCGCGTCATACAGGCGACTTTTCTGTCTTTCGTGTTTATGCGGATAAGAACGGAAATCCGGCTCCGTATTCCGAACACAATGTGCCTTTACATCCGAAGCGTTGGATGAAGATCTCGATCAAGGGTTTTCAGGAAAACGATTTTGCCATGATTATGGGCTTTCCGGGACGGACCAATAAGTATTATACTTCTTGGGAAGTGGCAGAACGCCGTGACATCGACAATGCTGTCCGGATCAATATCCGCGAACTACGCCAGAAAGCCATGCTGGAAGAAATGCTGAAAGATCCGAAAGTTCGCATTCAGTATGCCAGCAAATATGCCAGCTCAGAGAATGCCTATAAGAATTCGATCGGAAGTAACTGGGCAATTAACAAGCGGAACTTCGAACAGGTGAAACGCGAAGAGCAGGAAGCCTTGCTGGCTTGGGGAAAGAAAGAATGCCAGCCGCAGTATGAAGAAGCGCTTCTTACATTGGAACAGATTGTATATGACCGGAAAGACTTGCGTTTCCGCAAATGGATGCTGGATGAGGCAATTCTGAGAGGAATCGAATTTACTTCTGTCCCGACGGATGTAGATACGTTGGCCGCTGTATTGGCTAAGGATGATAAAGACGGTATCAAGAAGCAATTGTTCTTGTTCTCGAACGCATTCCGTCGTTTCTTTGATAAAGACTATGCGCCTGATGTCGATCGGAAGATAGCCAAAGTGATGTTGAAGGAATACCGTCGTCTGGTACCTACTAAAGTTGAACCGGCTTATTTCGCCAATATCGACAAGAAGTATAAAGGAGATGTGGATAAGTTCGTCGACGAGCTGTTCGAGAAGTCTATTTTCGGCAGTCAGGACAACTTTAACCGTTTCATTGCACATCCTACGGCGAAAGATTTGGAACAAGACCCGATGATTCAGTTTGCGCTGTCTGTAAAAGCTGAACAGAAAGAGTTGAACAACGCCTTGAAGCAGTTTGATGATGGATATAACTTGGCACATCGTACCTATGTGGAAGGTTTGTTGCGGATGAATAAAGGCGAAGCTCAATGGCCGGATGCCAATTTCACTTTGCGTCTGACCTACGGTCAGGTCAAAGGTTATAGTCCGCGGGATTGTGATTATTATGGTTGTCAGACAACTCTTGACGGTGTGATGGAGAAAGAAGATTCAACCAACTGGGAATTTGTGGTTCCGCAACGGCTGAAAGATTTATATGCCCAAAAAGACTTCGGTCCTTATGCAACTGCCAACGGAAAGATGCCGGTAGCACTTTGTGCAACGACACATACGACAGGAGGTAATTCCGGAAGTCCGGTGATGAATGCCCAAGGTGAATTGATTGGTATTAACTTCGACCGCAATTGGGAAGGCGTTGGTGGAGATATCGAATATCTGCCCGATTACCAGCGAAGTATTATTGTCGATATTCGCTATGTATTGTTCCTGATCGACAAATATGCCGGAGCCGATTATCTGTTGAAAGAAATGGAAATCGTGAAATGAGGCAAAAAATAAACGGATAGTTCCTTCGGGAACTATCCGCTTTTATAAAGCTGTGTTCTTTTGATGTCGAGAATATGATTTAAGACATTACCTTATCGAGTTCAGAAGCCTTTACTCTGAAGATATGTCCGTTTCGGGAAAATACCAGTTCGCCATCTTCTTTCATTTTCTGACTTACTAAGCGTTGGAAAGCTACATTTGCACCTTTCACTATATTCTCCTCGAATTCTCTAAGTTCTTGCTCACTCATGACTTTCAAGTTTTTGATAAATAACCTGATTGAATATTTCTTTTTTCTCATTCTTGAAGCCTTTGGCAATTACTTCCATCGGCGACATAGAATTGTCTGTAATCATCCAGTAATCACAAATAGGAAGATATAATTCAAAAAGATTATGTATTCCGGCTTTGTATCTTCTACGAATGGTCATCTCCGGAATATTGTGACCACCAGCGGCCACCCTCATTTTGACACGTTCAATTGCTAATTCCGGTGTGTTTAACCAAAAATACAACAATGTCACGTAATATCCTTCCCTTTGGGCTTCTTTGATCAGATTCGCAACTGATCTCGTAGCCAGTGTCGTCTCCATTGCAAAAGTTTGACCTGCTGCAATGAGTTCTTTGATTCGTCTATACATAATACGACTTGCTTCCACGGCAACCGCAATGCTATCGGCATTAAAGGGAGATAGACCTTTTGCTATCTCATCGGAATTAACGAACTCCTTACATTTCAGCATTTCCGGTAAGATCGTGAAGGAGGCAGTTGTCTTGCCTGCTCCGTTACAACCCGCTATTATATATAAATAAGGCACTTCTATCTGTATTTTTACGACACAAATATAGAGAATAGTTTTTTAATTATGCAAATGTTCTGACACATTTTTTGTGTTTGTGTGCAAAAAATGTACTCGTTAACATATACTTCGTACTTAAAATCGGGGATTTCGTCAAATTTTATACCCAAAGCAGGTCGCTCATGATCCCGTCGGAGACGAAGATCCCTTCTTTTGTCAATGTTAATTTTCCGTCCTTTTGCAACAATAAATTACGTTTCTCGTACGTTTGTGCTATATTTAGACAATATTTTAACTTCTTCTCGCCGAATTTCTCTGACAGTTCGTTCAGATCAATTCCCCACATCGTGCGCAGATGTGTCATGATATATTCATTATAACACGTATTTTCATCCAGTTGTTCATTTTCAAGGGCAGGTTTTCCTGTTTGAATGCCTTTGAGCCATTCGGGAAGGGATGCTACATTCCATTCGCGTTCCGTTCCGTTGTATGAATGAGCCGACGGACCAAGACCGAGGTATTTCTTGCCTTTCCAATACGAACTGTTGTGGCGTGCATACCACCCCGGGCGGGCAAAGTTCGAAATTTCGTAATGCTGATATCCGGCAGCCGCCAGGTTTTCAATCAGAAGGGTGAAAAGCTCCAGGCTGGTTTCTTCGTCGACGGCAGTGATTTTCCCGGCTTCCAGCAAACGGTATAAGGCAGTTCCTTCTTCATAAATCAGGTGATAAGCCGAGATATGCGGTATGTCGAGCCGGAGAACTTCGTCAAGATTCTTCTGCCATTTCTCGGGCGTTTGTCCGGGAAGTCCGTAAATCAGATCTATACTTATATTATATAAATTGTGTTCCTGGCAGAGACGTACGGCGCGCAAAGCTTCCTCGCGGTCGTGACGTCGGTTGAGAAACTTCAGGTCGGCTGCATCAAAACTTTGTACACCCATACTGATCCGGTTGACAGGCAACGAACGCAGTGCGGCCCCATAGGCAGGAGTCATATCATCGGGATTGGCTTCGAGAGTGATTTCCATATCCTGATTCACCGGAAAATGCCGGTAAATGGCCTCAAAGATCCGATCGAGATTTTCAACTGATAGTTGCGACGGCGTTCCTCCACCGAAATAAATCGTTTCCAGCGTTTCTCCTTCCAGATAGTTCTTGCGGAGTTCCATCTCCCGGATCAAAGCCGAAAGATAAGCTTCCTGATATCCCATGTCGGTATTGGAATAGAAATCACAATACAGACATCGTTTCTGACAAAAGGGAACATGTATATAAAGACCTGCCATATACGTGTGTTTGACTCAGCATATCGAGTCTTTCTTTTACGTTGATAAATAAGAATCGAAGGCTTTTCATCAGCCATCAGTTTGTTTCTTCAGACAAAGATAAAGGGAATAGGAGAATAAGAGATCTTTTCCTCGTTAAAATTTTATCGTTTCACCCGGGTGAAACGGTCTGCTAAAAATGAGAATCTGATAAAATGATTGCCGGTTTAGGTAGTAAAGCCTGTTTGTCTTTCATCTGTTATGCATCTCTTTCCATCTTGTTTATGGTGTGAGATTTGGTGGATACCGGCAAAATGGCGAAAAAAAATGGGTGAAAATTTAGGAAATTAAGAATCAAGTAGAATTTGTCTTGCTTTATCAAGGAAAAACGTATCTTTGCCAGCAATTGAGAATCTTAAATTTTAGACACGATGATTAAAAAATTTTGTGTGGCAGCCATGGCCTTGTGCATGATGCTGTCGTGTGCTCAGAAACAACAGCAAAAAGAGGAAGCCGCAGCTCCGGCAACAACTCTTTCCGGTTTGAATCCGGCCGATTTTACTTCTGAAGTAGACGGAAAACCAATTGCTTTGTATGTATTGAAGAATGCAAAAGGCGCAGAAGCCTGCATTACGAATTGGGGTGGCCGTTGGGTTTCGATGATGGTTCCTGATAAGAATGGGAAAATGACTGATGTCGTATTGGGTTACGATAAATTGCAGGATTACATTTCGAGTACAGGAAACTTCGGAGCTTTAATCGGTCGTTATGGTAACCGTATTGCCAATGGTAAGTTTACATTGGATGGTGTTGAATATACATTGCCGCAGAACGATAAGACCAATTGCCTGCATGGCGGACCGAATGGCTTTGATCGTCAGGTATGGGATGCCAAGCAATTAAGCGATAACTCGCTGCAACTTACTTATGTCTCTAAAGACGGAGAAGCGGGTTTCCCAGGAAATCTGAATGTAAAGGTCGTTTATACCTTGACAGATGATAATGCGATGGATATTAAATATGAAGCAACAACCGATAAGAAAACAATTGTCAACTTGACTCATCACAGCTATTTCAACTTGTCGGGTGTAGCCGGTTCTACCATCATGGATCATCAGCTTGCTATCAATGCCGACAATTATACACCGGTTGATGAGCTGTTCATCCCGACAGGTATTGCACCGGTAGAAGGAACTCCGATGGATTTGCGTGAACCGATTACAATCAGCGACCGCATTGATGGCGACTTTGAGCAATTGGTAAAAGCCGGTGGCTACGATCATAACTGGGTATTGAATACGAAGGGTGATATCAATCAGGTTGCAGCAACGGTTGTTGCTCCGACCAGCGGTATCCAAATGCAGGTTTATACCAATGAACCGGGCTTGCAAATCTATTGCGGTAACATGATGGCCGAAAAGGAAAACGGAAAGCATGGCGTTGTTTATCCGCGTCGTGGTGCCATCTGCCTGGAATCACAGCATTATCCGGATACTCCGAATCATCCGGATTTCCCGAGTGCCGTATTGGAACCGGGACAAACTTACAAGAGCGAATGTATCTATAAGTTCAGTACAAAATAAGACACGGATTATTCCGTTTGGGAAAGGCGTTGCCAAAGGCGAAGAGGCTTGGCAACGCCTTTCTTTATTCGCTACATTCTGTCTTGTAAGATTAAATAAAATGATTAACTTTGCCTTTGACATCTAAAAAAATAACATGCGATGAAAACACAAATACCAGAACGGCTTTCTGCCTTGCGGGAAGCGATGAAGAAGCAGAATATTTCAGCTTATATTATTCCAACAACCGATCCGCACATGAGTGAGTATCCGGCAGCGTGTTGGAAGTATCGGGAATGGATTTCCGGTTTTACCGGATCGGCAGGAACCGTAGTTGTAACATTGGAAAAGGCAGGCTTGTGGACCGACTCACGGTATTTCTTGCAAGCCGAAACTCAATTGGAAGGCAGTGGTATTGACCTGTATCGGATGAAGTTGCCTGATACGCCTTCAATCACAGACTTCCTGTTGGAAGAATTGCAGCAGGATGAAGTGGTAGGTTTGAATGGGGAAACGTATAGTGTGGCAGATGCCAAGGAACTGAAGTCTTCTTTGGAACGGAAAGGGATCGGGCTGAATACAGCTTGTGCCTTGTTGGATGATATCTGGAAAGATCGTCCGACGCTTCCGGCAGCTCCGATCTTTGATTTGCCTATCGAACTGAGTGGTCGTTCGACCGAAGATAAACTGACGGATATTACTTTACGCCTGCATCAGGCAGGAGCTGACTGTACGGTGTTATCTGCCTTGGATGAAGTTGCCTGGACTTGTAATATCCGGGGTACCGATGTGGCTTATAATCCGGTTGGTGTTGCTTATCTGTTTGTTTCCAACGAAGAGAATGTGTTGTTCATTGATCCGAAGAAAGTACCGGCCGAAGTCGCTGAACGCTTGAAGAAAGAAGGCGTTGTCTTGGCTGATTATTCCCGTTTGGCTGTTTATCTGTCTCGTTTGCCTGAACATGTACGTATTTATTTGGATACAGCCCATACGAATATCGCTATTTGCAATGCGTTGCCGAAGTCTGCCCAGATCATAGAAGGGATTTCTCCGGCAAATACGTTGAAGAGTATCAAGAATGAAATAGAAAGAAAAGGTTATCGGAACGCTGTAGTGAAAGATGGTGTTGCGCTGACTAAATTTTATTATTGGCTGGAGAAGCAGTTGGAAGCAGGAGAGAAGGTAACCGAACTGAGTGCCAGTCATAAGCTGACGGCTTTACGTGCTGAACAGCCTTTATATGTGATGGATAGTTTCGCCAGCATTTCCAGCTATGGTGCGCATGGGGCAGTGGTACATTATGCTCCGACTCCGGAAACGGATGTGGAACTGAAGCGAGAAAGCCTTTATCTGTTGGATAGTGGAGCCCAATATCTGGATGGAACAACGGATATTACCCGTACCATTGCTTTGGGAGAACCAACCGAACAGATGAAGAAAGACTTTACTCGGGCTTTGAAAGGAACCATCAGTTTGGCTAAATGTAAATTCCCGGTCGGAACAAGAGGTAGTCAGTTGGATATTCTGGCCCGCAAAGCGCTTTGGGATGCCGGTATTAATTACTTGCATGGTACAGGGCATGGCATCGGACATTGCCTGAATGTGCATGAAGGTCCGCAAAGTATCCGGATGGAAGAAAATCCGGTTGTATTGGAACCGGGTATGGTAATGAGTGACGAACCGGCTATGTATCGTGCCGGACAATATGGAATCCGTACGGAGAATATGATTGAGATATGCGAAGACAGTGAAACAGAGTTTGGTAAATTCCTGACGATGGAAACACTGACCTTGTGTTATATCGATACTCGCCTGGTTGTCGTTCCGATGTTATCAGCCCGCGAACATGCCTGGTTGAATAAATATCATCAGACGGTATATGAGAAACTGAGTCCGTATCTGACAGATGAAGAACGTGCTTGGTTGAAGGAAAAGACAGAAGAAATTTAAGACGAGTTAGCCTGAGAATGTAAGGTTAACTTATAACTAACGAATTTATAAACTTAGTATATATGGCATTAATTAAGTCAGTAAGAGGTTTTACTCCGAAGATCGGAAAAGATACTTTTTTAGCCGATAATGCAACCATAATCGGTGATGTTGAGATAGGTGAAGGTTGCAGTATTTGGTTTGGTACAGTTGTTCGCGGTGATGTCAATTCTATTCGTATTGGCAACGGTGTGAACATCCAGGACGGTTCTGTACTGCATACATTGTATGAGAAGTCGGTCATCGAAATCGGCGATGATGTTTCCATCGGCCATAACGTTACAATTCATGGAGCCAAGATTTGTCATGGAGCATTAGTCGGTATGGGAGCAGTCGTTATGGATCATGCCGTAATTGGAGAAGGCGCTATCGTGGCTGCCGGATCTGTTGTATTGAGCAATACGATTGTGGAACCGGGAAGTATTTATGCCGGAGTTCCGGCGAAGTTTGTCAAGAAAGTAGATCCGGAACAGTCGAAGGAAATTAACCAGAAGATCGCCAAGAACTATCACATGTATTCTTCCTGGTACACGGAAGAAGACAACAAAGAACATAAATAATATGAAGAAAGAACTGATGACTTTAGGTGTGCTTTCATGGGCGCTGCTGGCTTGTACGCCACAACCACAGACAGAAGAGAAAAACGTTGATTTTTCTCCGGTAACTCCGTTGAATCCGCCGACGTATGTTTGCTACAAAGCTCCGGGTGAAATCAAGATTGACGGAAAACTCACTGAATGGGATGCTGTTCCCTGGACTTCTGATTTTACGGATATCGAAGGAGACAAACGACCGGCTCCGTTGTATCAGACTCGTGCCAAGATGGCCTATGATGAAAAAGGTATGTATTTTGCGGCTTGGATGGATGAGCCGCACGTTTGGGCTTATCAGACGGAGCATGATTGTGTGATATTCCTGGAAAACGATTTTGAGATATTCCTTGATCCGACAGGTGATACACATAATTATCTGGAATATGAAGTAAATGCTTTGGGAACAGACTGGGATTTGTATTTGAGTCAGCCTTACCGAAACCGTCCGGCAGTATTGAACGGTTGGGAATTTGCCGGTATGAAATCAGCTGTTTGGGTAGATGGTACAGTCAACAATCCGAATGATACTGATAAAGGTTGGGGCGTGGAAGTCTTCATTCCATGGGAAACTTTAAATCAGGTTATGAATGGTCATAAAGGTGCACCGAATAATGGTGATCAGTTCCGGGTAAACTTCTCTCGGGTTGAATGGACAACCGAAGTGAAAGACGGTAAATACGTGAAGATTCCAATCAAGGGTGAAGATAAGATCCGTGAATACAACTGGGTTTGGGCACCGACAGGTGTGATCAATATCCATTTGCCGGAATATTGGGCCTACGTTCAGTTCTCAGATAAAGTAGCTGGTCAGGGCGAAGATTCTTTCCAAGCAAAACCGGAAGAAGCAACGAAATGGATACTACGTCAGTTGTATTATCGTCAGAAAGAATATCAGGCAGCAACCGGAGAATTTGCAGCTACAGCTACAGCTCTGAAAGCTTCGGATATTTGTTCTGCAGAACAGGTAGCTAAAATGACTGTAGAACGGACAGCTTCTTTATTCGAAATCTCTTTGCCGGCAGCAGATGGCTCTGTATGGCGGATTAACCAAGACGGATTTGTTTGGAAGTAAATACAGAAGACGACTTACAGATAAACCGTTTTCTGTTTAATTAAAATGTATTTGGAGTTTTAATGGACAAGGTTTTTGGTGTAGCTTCACAGAAAGAAGTCACTGAAAACCTTGTCAACTATATATCTTGAATCTTTTTGGGGAAAGACCACTTGGGTATGAACGGGATGTTCAGTTTTATCCAGAGTTTTCAATTGTTTATCTCTGGTATTGTGGAAATGGAAATAAAAAGGATAGAAAAAGATGCATCGAACAAAAGATAATTTTAATTACCTGACAACAGCACCAGTACCCAAAGTGATCATGACACTGGCTGCACCAACGATTGTCAGTATGTTGGTTACGTCTTTCTACAATATAGCAGATACGTATTTTGTAGGGAAGATTAATACACAATCTACGGCAGCAGTCGGAATTGTGTTTTCAGTCATGTCTATCATACAGGCTGTCGGTTTTTTCTTTGGACATGGTTCCGGAAATTACATCTCTCGCAAGTTGGGAGCTAAAGAAGATGAAGCTGCCGGAAAGATGGCAGCAACCGGATTTTTCCTAGCATTGTCGTTGGGCTTGATTCTTATGCTTTCCGGATTGTTGTTGCTTCGCCCGCTTTCGTATGCCTTGGGTTCAACACCTACAATTTTACCTTATACCGAACGTTATTTGGGGATTATCCTGCTAGGGGCTCCGTTTATGATTGCTTCGTTGGTATTGAATAATCAAATGCGCTTTCAGGGAAACGCTGCTTATGCGATGGTGGGAATCGTTGCCGGTGCAATTACCAATGTGATTCTGGATCCGATTCTGATATTTGTCTGTGACTTGGGTATTTCCGGAGCTGCTTGGGCTACGGTGATTAGTCAGGTCTTTAGTTTTTGTCTGCTTTTCTATATGGGAAGGCGGGAAGGGAATATTCGTATCCATTATCGGAACTTTACTTTCTCATGGAGCTTTGTGAAAGAGATCATTGGTGGGAGAACACCTTCACTGGCTCGTCAGGGATTGGCTAGTGTTTCTACCATTTTCTTGAACGTTGCTGCGGGGAATTATGGAGATGCCGCTATTGCGGGGATGTCTATCGTGTCGCGAATTGGTATGTTTATCAACTCATTTCTGATAGGATTTGGTCAAGGTTTCCAACCTCTATGCGGATTTAATTATGGAGCCGGATTATATGCACGGGTACGAGAAGGCTTTTGATTTAGTGTCAAGGTTGGTTTTATATTCCTGTTATGTTGTTCGGTTGCCGGAATGGCTTATGCAGAAGAAATCGTCGCTTTGTTCCGAAAAGGAGATCCACTGGTGATCGAAACCGGTTCTGCTGCATTACGCTGGCAGCTGATTACTTATCCGTTAGGAGCATGGATCATCTTAAGTAATATGATGTTACAGACAATACGCAAGTCAATCCGGGCAACTGTTCTTTCTTCATCCCGGCAAGGACTATTCTTTATTCCGTTGATTATGATCTTACCTTATTATTTAGGATTGCAAGGAGTGGAAATGTGTCAGGCTGTGGCTGATATGCTCACATTCGTTTTAGCCATTCCGTTAACGGGAAGTGTTTTGCTGGAAATGAAACGGAAAGAAACCGGGCGATAAATAAACGTTTGACACGAAGAAATATGATGTGTCTGAATCGGGTATTCTTTATAAATATGTACCTTTGCAATTCAGAAAGAAAATAGATATTTATGGAAATAGCAGCTTTAGTTTCAGGCGGAGTGGACAGTTCGGTCGTGGTACATATGTTGAAAGAGGCCGGATATGATCCAACAATCTTTTATATCCGTATCGGAATGGAAGACAAAAACGGGTATATTGATTGTCCGGCAGAGGAAGATATCGAAATCACTTCGTATATTGCCAAGAAATATGGATGCCGCTTCGAACAAGTTTCATTGCATGATGAATATTGGGACAAAGTGGTGAGTTATACCATTGATTCAGTGAAGCGAGGACTGACTCCGAATCCGGATATGATGTGCAATAAGTTCATCAAGTTCGGTTGCTTTGAAGAGAAATGGGGAAAAGACTTCGATAAAATAGCTACCGGTCATTATGCAACGACGACGGAAATCGATGGAAAGGTCTGGTTGTCGACAGCCAAGGATCCGGTGAAAGATCAGACAGACTTTCTGGGACAAATCACGCGGTTACAAATACAGAAGCTGATGTTCCCGATCGGGCATCTGATGAAAAGTGAGGTTCGTGCGATTGCTGAAGCTCAGAAATTGCCTAGTGCCAAACGTAAAGACAGTCAAGGTATCTGTTTCTTGGGGAAGATCAATTACAATGATTTCATCGAACGTTATCTGGGCAAGCGACCGGGAAAGATCATTGAACTGGAAACAGGCAAAGTCTTGGGTAAGCACAACGGATACTGGTTCCATACCATCGGTCAGCGAAAAGGCTTGGGACTAAGTGGTGGTCCGTGGTTTGTTATCAAGAAAGATATTCGCCGCAATATTATTTATGTATCCAATGGCTACGATCCGGAAACGCAGTATGGCAAAGTGATCAACATGCACGGCTTTGATTTTATCACCGAAGATATCTGGGGCGAGTTTGACGATGCCAAGGAAATAACCTTTAAAGTACGTCATACTCCGGAATTTACCCATGGCTATATTCGTCGGATCGGAGATGTGTACCGTATCGAATCGGATGATAAGATACAAGGAATTGCTCCCGGCCAATATGGCGTGGTTTATGATAAAGACCATCATCTGTGTCTGGGTAGTGGGATGATCATTAATGATGATCAGACAGAAAAAGGTATATAAGACCTGTTATTCCTTATAAAATCGTATTTTTGTGCGTCAATAAACATCATAAAATAATAATAAGTATGCAGAAACCATCCATACCTAAAGGAACGAGAGACTTTTCGCCCGAAGAAATGGCGAAACGTAATTATATATTCAATACAATCCGTGAGGTCTATCATTTGTACGGATTTCAGCAGATTGAAACGCCTGCCATGGAAAACCTGTCAACCTTGATGGGAAAATATGGCGAAGAAGGAGACAAGTTGCTCTTCAAGATCCTGAATTCGGGTGATTGCTTCTCGGGTATTTCCTGTGAAGAACTGATGGAAAAGAATCCGGTGAAGTTTGCGGCAAAGGCTTGCGAGAAAGGTTTGCGTTATGACTTGACTGTACCGTTTGCCCGTTTTGTTGTACAGCATCGGAATGAGATTTCTTTCCCGTTCAAGCGTTATCAGATACAGCCTGTTTGGCGTGCCGACCGTCCGCAAAAAGGTCGTTATCGTGAATTTTATCAGTGTGACGGCGATGTGGTAGGTTCGGATTCCTTGATTAATGAAGTGGAACTGATCCAGATTATGGATGAAGTGTTCCATCGTTTTGGTATCCGGGTTTGTATCAAGATGAATAACCGGAAAATCCTGTCGGGAATCGCTGAAATTTTGGGTGCCGCAGATAAGATTGTTGATATCACAGTGGCTATCGACAAACTCGATAAGATCGGTTTGGAGAAGGTGAACGAGGAGTTGCGTGAAAAAGGCCTTTCGGAAGAAGCCATCAATAAACTGCAACCGGTGATTATGTTGAGCGGAACAAACCGGGAAAAGATCGCGTCTCTGAAGAATGTCTTGGCAGCATCTGAAACAGGTTTGAAGGGTATTGCCGAAATGGAATTCATTTTGGATCGGATTGAGAAATTGACTTTGCGTGCCGAACTGGAATTGGACTTGACATTGGCTCGTGGTTTGAATTATTATACCGGTGCTATCTTCGAAGTGAAAGCGTTGGATGTGCAGATCGGAAGCATCACCGGTGGCGGTCGCTATGATAACCTGACAGGTGTGTTCGGAATGGAAGGTGTTTCAGGAGTAGGTATTTCTTTTGGTGCCGATCGTATCTTCGATGTTTTGAACCAGTTGGATTTGTATCCGAAAGATGCTTTGCAGACAACACAACTTCTTTTCGTTAATTTCGGAGAAAAAGAAGAAGCCTATCTGTTGCCTTTAGTGGCTCAGGTTCGGGCTGCCGGCATCCGTACCGAATTATATCCGGAGTCGGCCAAGATGAAGAAGCAGATGGGTTATGCCGATACGAAAAAAATCCCGTATGTGGCTATCGTCGGCGAAACCGAGATGGCAGAAGGCAAAATCAATGTCAAGAATATGATCACTGGCGAGCAGCAGTTGCTTACTGTGGATGAGTTGATAGCATTGTTTTAAGTTACCAGATTTGTATTTAAAATATGTAAGAGTTACTGTTGTTGTGAAAGGCAATAGTAACTCTTTTTTGTATAACACTTTGTATAGTTGAAATATATGAACTTGTAGATATAAAGAACTTTTTGTATAAATTAGTTTGAAAAGGAAAGATACAAATGAAATAAATATTGATATTAGACTTAAATATGTGTTGTCATTTCATTTTATTTGATAATTTTGTCGCATAAATTATATATAGAATGTAATGATAGTCGTGTATGAAATATGTGCAATGCTACGAGGACTTATTGTTCAATTAAGTTCTGGTAATAGTCGGGCGTTACGTGATATTATGGATGTATATCAGAAGCGCTTGTATAAGTATGCATTGCAATATGTCAAAAACGAATTTGTTGCAGAAGAAATAGTCGAGGATGTTTTTGTGGCCTTATGGAATAAGCATACAGAATTAAAAGATGTAGAAGATATAAGTGGTTTTTTGTTGGTTATAACCCGAAATTTGTGTTTGAACTATTTGCGGAAAGAACGTTTGGAAATGATAGATTTGGCTTCTTTGACAGAAGAACAAATTTATCAGCGTGGTAATTTATATGTCTTGGAAGATGAAACATTATGTTCTCTGGTCTCAAAAGACTATGAAGAGAAGTTGAATAATGTTCTTAATAAATTACCGGAAAAAACACGGCAGATCTTTTTGCTTAGTAGAAGAGATGGCTTGAAAAATAAAGAGATAGCAGAGAAGATGCAGCTGTTGGAAAAATCAATTGAATATCATATTACGAAAGCTTTATTAGAGATACGGAAAGCTATTTTTGAGTAATTCTTTCCTTAATTACGGTTTAACATTTTTTTTGTTCAAAAACTCTCTTTTCATTTTAGGGTATACCTTTGTTTTATGTGTATTTTAATTTAGAGAAGGTTAATATTTTGAATATGTCAGACGAACTTTTGATTAAATATATACAAGGAGAATGCACGGAAGAAGAAAGTCGGGCTATTCTTTCTTGGATTGAAGAGAACGATAAAAATAAAACTCGGTATAAAGAGTTGATGTTGATTTGTTCTCTGACTGATTTCTATATTCCTTCTTATCAGAAAGAGAAGAAACAAGTTTCGTGGATAAAAATAGCAATTGGTATAGCAGCTTGTAGTTTGGGGATTTTTTGGGGTTTGTCTAAGTTTGCAAATTCGAACCAAGATTCGATAGAAAAATATCAGGCGCTATTAAGTGATGTTGAGAAAAGAACGGAGATAACTTTAAAAGTAGCTGATAAGCAGATCGTTTCATTGAAAGATACTTCAGCTCTGATTAGTTATAATAACAATAGGAAGATTGTTATTAATGATTCAACTCAAATAGAAAAAAAAGAAGGGACGCAGTTAAATGCTGTGTTTGTTCCTTATGGTAAAAGAACGAAATTAGTTTTAGCTGATAGTTCGACAGTTTATCTTAATTCAGGTTCTTCTTTGGTCTATCCAGATGAGTTTGACTCAGACAAAAGAGAAGTCTATTTGGAAGGAGAAGCTTATTTTAAAGTAGTAAAGGATGGCAAAAGTTCTTTTTGTGTAAGGACAGCTTATAAATCTGTTGAAGTCTTGGGAACCCAATTTAATGTTCTTTCTGATCAGGAGGCTGAATTATTCCAGACAGTATTGGTTTCAGGAAAGATTGCATTGGACGGAAACAATGAAACGATGATTTTGGAACCGAATCAGTGTTATACTTATGCTGCAGATAATGCAGAAGAGAAACTTGAATCAGTAGATGTTTCTAATTACATATCTTGGATTGATGGACAGTTGAAATTTGAAAAGGAAGCTCTGAGTAATGTTATTAGAAAACTGGAAAAAATATATAATGTGAAAATTGTGCTAAAAGATAAAAATCTTGATGAGATGTTGATTTCAGGGAGGTTGGATTTGAAGAACCCATTAGTAAGTATTTTAAATTCTTTGCTTTTTACCGTATCTTCAGGAGAAGTGGAATCGAAGTATGAAATAAAAGCTAACGGAAAATAACATATTAATAAAATCTGGTATTATGAAGCGTTTATTAAATTATTCTCCTCAATTGTTGATGAGACAAAAGTCTATTAGGCGAGTTTTAACAATTGGGTTGTGTAGTTGTGTTTCAGTTGGAATGTATGCAAATATTCTTGCTGATGAAGTTTCCTTAACTTGTAAAAACAAAACTTTAAAACAGGCCTTAGAAATAATAGAAGAACAGGCCGGTGTAAGTATTGTTTATTCAAACAATGTATTAAATGATGAAGCTAGAGTGACATGCAAGACTGAAAATGTAACTTTGGAAGAAATGTTACATATTCTCTTGAAGGATCAAAACTGCTCATTTAAAGTAGAAGATGGCCAGGTGGTTCTCTACGCTTTAAATGATAAAAACACAGAGGATGCTGGACCGACGGTTACTCAGGAAGGTTTTAGAGTGAAAGGACGTGTTTTAGATGCAAATGGTCCTTTGATTGGTGTGAATATCATGGTGAAAGGAACGATGACCGGTGTTGTTTCGGATATGGATGGTAATTTTGAAATTATGGCTCCATATTCTGGTGCAAGTTTGGTATTTTCTTATATCGGTTATCAGGCTCAAGAGGTTAAAATTAATGGTCGAAGTGATTTGACCATTAAGATGGTGGAAGACTCGAAAGCTTTGGAAGAAGTGGTTGTTGTCGGTTATACGACACAAAAGAAAGCAACCATAACGGGTTCTGTATCTACGATTACTACCAAAGATTTGAAACAAAGTCCGACTGCCAATTTGAATAATGCATTGGCTGGTCGAATGCCTGGTTTGATGGTCAATCAGTTTGGTGGTGGTGAACCAGGTGTAGATAGAGCTGATTTGAGAATCCGTGGTATGGGTACTTATGGTGATAAATCACCAATTGTTATTGTGGATGGAGTAGAACGTGACATGAGTTATCTGGCTCCTGAAGAAATCGAAACATTTACTATTTTGAAGGATGCTTCAGCAACGGCTCCTTATGGTGTACGTGGTGCCAATGGTGTTATCATCATTACAACAAAACGTGGTAAAGCTTCTGAAAAGCCAAGTGTGAATTTCAAAGCTTCTGTGGGAACAAACTCTCCGGTAAAATTCCCTAAATATTTAGGTTCAGCTGATTATGCGACTTTATATAATGAGGCGATGATCAACAGTAATCCGACAACCGATCCAAGTAAGTTGGAATTATTTACTGATGAAGCAATTGCCAATTATCGGAAGGCTAAAGGCGATAATTCAGATGGATTAGGTTATAATTGGGATTATTTCGATTATGCTTTCAAACCCGGTATGCAGCAAGATTATAGTTTGTCAATACGTGGTGGTTCTGAACGTGCCAGATATTATGTGATGGCTAACTATTATTCACAAGGTGGAAACTATAAGCATACGGATGTAACAGAAACAGATACTCAAGTTAAATTTAAGCGATATAACTTTAGAGCGAATGTAGATGTGGATATTACCAAAGATTTTTATGTTCGCGTAGATTTGGGTGCTCGCATTACAGATAGACGGGCTCCTGGAACATCTGCTTCTGAAGTGGTTAAATTGTGTAATACTCTTCCTCCATATTTGCCAATTGTCGTAGAAAGTAATGGTAATCCTGCCAATGAAACATATGAATTGAACAATCCATATGGCATGTTGTATGGTGATTATAAGCATAGAAGAAATATTTTGGGTGAATTGTCAAGAAGAGGGTATTTGCAGGAAAAGAATACCTATTTGAACGGATCGTTTGCTATTGGACATAAATTGGATTTTATAACTAAGGGTTTAAAAATCGAAGGCGTCTTCTCGTATGATGCTTCTGAAGGTAACTGGATTAACCGAAAATTAGGGGATCGAGAAGATGGATACATGAAATTCTCAAAATATGCGACTTTCCAACCTGCTGAAGGCAGTTATGGTTCTATTTATATGAATAATCCGAATTATACAGGTGCTTATATTTTAGGAAATCCGTGGTATGATCAGGATGAAACGATAGAAAATGGATTTAGTCATAACGCAGCCGAAAGTAAAACTTATTATCAGTTAAAGTTAGATTATTTGAGGACTTTTGGTGATCATGATGTTTCTGCGATGGTCTTGTTTAATCGTTCTAACAGAAGCTATGATAATCGGGTTGCTTATCGATATCAGGGTATGACGGCACGTGCTACTTACGCTTTCCAGAATAAGTATTTAGCAGAATTCAATATTGGATACAATGGATCTGAAAACTTTGCTCCTGGTAAACGCTATGGTACATTCCCCGCAGGGTCTATCGGATGGGTGATTTCTCGTGAACGGTTTATGCAGGGTGCAGAAAAATGGTTAAGCAATTTGAAGTTAAGAGCCTCTTATGGTTTGGTCGGTAGTGATAAGATTTCTGATAACAATGATGACCGTTTTGCTTATTTGCAGTTCTTCCAAGGAGGTTATGGCTATTCATTTGGTGTAAATGAATTTGGTAATGGTTATTCCGGATTAAAAGAAGGTAATTTTGCGAATCCTAATCTGACTTGGGAAAAAGCTCGTAAGTTGAATGTCGGACTTGATGCTTCTTTCTTTAATGAACGATTAACCTTCTCTGCAGATTATTTCTTCGAACATCGCTATGATATCATTACGAACCTGAGTGATGGGAATAAACTGGGTTATCCGGGAATTGTCGGAAAAGACGCTCCTTTCATTAATTCAGGTATTGTAGATAATCAGGGTATTGATTTTGAAATCGGGTGGAATGGAAATATTGGTGAAGATTTCAGATATTACATCAAGCCGAACTTTACATTCGCTAGAAACAAAATCAAGTTTATGAATGAGGTCTCTTATGAGAATGAATGGAGAGCCAATACAGGGAAAAGAATTGATGAATATTTTGTTTATGAATTTGATCACTTTGTATATGACCAGGCTGAAGCAGATAAGTTGAATGCCATGAATGGAGGATCAGGTTTCCAACCATGGGGTAAATTGTATCCGGGTGATGTAGTGTACAAAGACCAGAATGGTGATGGTAAGATCGACGATGAACATGACCGCCGCGCCATGGGTAATCCGCGAACACCTGAAATCCAGTTTGGTATTCCGGTAGGTATCCAGTATAAAGGGTTTGACTTGAGCCTATTGTTCCAGGGAGCTGCTAATTCCAGCATTTTGTTAAATGGCGCTGCTGTATGGGATTTCCCACAGTTTGACCAAGACCAGATTGGTAAGGTGAAGCCTATGCATTTCAATCGTTGGACTGAAGAAACGAAAGATGTGGCAACTTATCCACGTTTAACAATTGGTACAAATGACAATAATAAAAATTCGAATAGTAGTTTGTACTTGTATAATGCTTCTTACCTACGTTTGAAGAATGTGGAAATTGGATATACATTACCGAAGCATCTTATCCGTTTTGCCGGATTACAAAATGTACGTTTTTATGTTCAAGGTATGAACTTGTTGACATTTGATGGATTGGATGACGTAGATGTTGATCCGGAAACAAAAAATGGCGATGGTTCATGGTATCCAATTCAGCGTATATTCAATTTTGGTATAGATATAACATATTAATTAAGGAGGAAGAAAGAATATGAAAAGATTATATATATTGGCGGGTTTGTTAGCAGGTCTGTTGAGCTTTACTTCTTGTGAAGACTATTTGGATCGTACACCGGACGACAAGACAACAGAACAGCAAGTTTTTACTCGTTTTGACAAAGTAGAATCGTTAGTTACAGATTTGTATGCACATGCAAAGTTTGCCAATCGTCCGTTATTGTATTTAAACCATTTTAGTATATCTAGTATTTCGGATGAGTGTAGTGCTAGTAGTCATGAAAGTGCCATTCCTTATCAGTTTTGGGTAGGAAATTATGGTCCGTCTCAGGGTATGCCTTCCAATAGTAGTTATTGGCAATATTGGGATGACTTATATACGACAATTCGTTCGGCTAATATTATATTAGAAGGTGTAAAGAAATATAATACTCCGGATAATCCGCAAGATGGTCGTGAAGGTGATTTGCAGAGAAGAATTGGTGAAGTTTATTTCTTGCGGGGTTATATGCATTATTTGTTAATTCGTGCATACGGTGAAGCTGTTTATATAAACCGAGTAATTAATCCTGGTGATGATATGACTTTTGAAAAAGAATCATTTCATTCGATGGTAGATAAGATCTGTGCAGATGCTGATTCTGCTTATGCACGGGTAGATGCATGGAACGGAGGCCAATATTTTGGACGTGTTGATAAAGGAGCTTGCTTAGGCTTAAAGGCTATGGTTCGCTGGATGGCTGCAACTCCGATGTGGAATGGTGGAAACTTACCCAATGATACACGTGTATTTAAGTCTGAATATGGTTATGATCCGAAGCGTTGGGAATTAGCCAGAGATGCTGCTAAAGCTGTATTAGAATGTAAGAAAACAGATGGTTCGCTTCGTTATAAATTGTATGAAACATACGATAAGGACGACTTCCGAGATGTAGATGGAAATGCTGAAACAAATAATAAGAAAGTTCAACAGCGTTTGTGGCAAATGATGTATGACATGAATGCTATTCAGGATGAGTGGGTTTGGTTCGTAACAAAAGATAAGGATACAGGTTGGTCTGGTGACGTATTGCCTCCTTCTCAGGGTGGACACGCTCGTCAGCGTCCGTTGCAGGAACAGGTAGATGAATATGAATATATCGGTCCGGATGGATATGGTTATCCGATTTATTGTGATCATGCAGCAAAAGATGGTTATGATGATGCGAATCCGTACGAAGGTATTCAGCGTGACCCTCGTTTCTATCGCGATATCCGTTATCATGGTTCTTGGTATGGTGGTACTCAATTGAATACTGCTGAAGGTAACGATGCTGTTAGTGGTAGCTATTTGGATCAGGCTTCTCATACAGGATATTATCTGAGAAAGTTCTATAAAGATGGTTGGGACAGAGGTCATGGTGGTCACGTGATAAATGGTCCGGCAATCTGGCGTTTACCTGAATTTATCTATATCTATTGTGAAGCTGTCAATGAATTGAGTGGTCCGAACGAAGAAATTTATGATTTGATCAATCAGGTACGTGCCCGTTCATTTATGTCTCCGATGCCGCCGGCTGTTAAGACCGATAAAGAGTTGATGAACGAATATATCCAGCGTGAACGTCGTGTGGAATTGTTCTATGAAAACAATCGTTATTGGACTTCTCGTTTGTATCTGGAACCGGAGAACTACGGTACTGAATCGAATGTTGATCCTTCAGGCTGGCCTTATCCGAAGAACCAGCGTCAGTCTCATGGTATGAAACCGGTAGAAGATCCGAACGGTAAGATTGTTGTAAACGGTAAGACGTATCGTATGGAACGTTTCACGGTAGAGGATGGACGTGTATTTGTTTCTCCGAAGTCTTATCTGTATCCGATTTTACAGGAAGAATTGAAGAGATGTCCGTCTTTAGTACAAAATCCGGGTTGGTAATGCCAATGTATAAATATTAGTGCTAATTTTGAGAGGCTGTACAAATCGATGGAAAAAGTTGCGTCGCTGACGCCTGTTTGTGTCTCCCTATTGAAATGAAAAAAGCAGGACCATGTTCCTGCTTTTTTCGTTGGGTTATCATTGTTCTTTTATTTGTATTCCGGATAGAACGGTTTGAAACTGGTACCGCTACCGGAGGTAGAACTGCTGTCTGTATTCTTCGTTTTCGGGGTCAATTCCTGTTCCTTGTAGTGTTTGATCTGAGCGTTCAGTTCGTCGATTAGTTGTCCGTATTCGTCGGCATTCACTTCATCTACGATCGCCAGGGCGTTGATCTTCATGATGATCTTGTTGTAGATTTCGTCCGTTTCGCTGCGGGCTGTCAGTACGGCGGCCTTCATCTTTCCGGCACTTCGGGCATCACGGGCTTGCAGGTTGGTGTCGACCGCGGTGTTGCCCTCTTTCATCATAGTGACGAATGGCGTCAATCCCAAAGAGGTGACCTGCGAGGTATAAGTCGTCTCCAGATCTTCAATGAGATTCTTCATCGCACCCGTTTGCTTGATGAGCGACATGCGGGGCGACAAATTGAAATCAGACAAATGCTTGTCCAGCTTTTTGGCCGCTTCATATTGCTCACCGCTTTTCAAACATAAGAATCCTTTCAGCACTTGGGCATATCCGCTCAACCCGTTGTCGCGCTTGTCGTCGCCCACCTCGATCTCTTCGGTCAGGTCGTTTTTCCTCGATTGTACCAGCACTTCGTTTTCATTGTCCAGTTTTTCTTTAAAAATTGGGAGTTCTGTTGTCAGTTTCTCTCCCAAAATAAGCAATGAACTCATGTTTTTATACACAACATCCATATAATTGTAATGTGCGTAATTGGAAAACCTGCTAAGGGCGATGGTGTCAACTTGTTTTTCCATATTCATAGGCGTTTTAAAAATTAACAACTAAAAAACTGTGTGATAGACTCTTGTTGTGCTTCAAAATTTTCGTGCAGGCTTGCATGAATCTGTCGTAGCCCTACAAAAACCCCGTGTAGCCTGCATGAACCCGTCGTAGGCCTACGGAAACGCCATGCAGCCTGCAAGAGACTTTTGTAGGCCTACGGAAACGCCGTGCAGCCTGCAAGAGACTTTTGTAGGCCTACAAAAACGCCGTGCAGCCTGCATGGGACTTCTGTAGCCCTACACCGACTTCGTGCAGCTTACACGGAAATTTTGAAGCAAAACAAAGATCACTCACGCCGATAAAGGTATAATAAAAAGTGGAAAAGAAGAAAGAATGAGGAACGTTTTTTGAGAAAAACATTTGTTTTTATTTAAAAAAAACTACTTTTGTGTAAGGCTTAGTATGATTTTTCTCTAGGCTATGCGAATTTATAATCAGTTGATAAAATCTCACAATTTAGCCATTGTATGAAAGCGAATACCATGTTTTACACGTTAAGACCGTATCTACTACTTGTGTCAATCGTTGTTTTGGTTTATTATCCGGTTCTCAACCATGATTTTTTATATTTATGGGATGATCATTGGGTGGTAATAAATCATTATACAACAGGTGGTTTTAGTTGGTCTAACCTATATCATATCTTCACTGACTTCTATCATGGGCAATTTTCTCCGTTAAATGAGATGAATTATTTGATCATATATTCGTTGTTTGGTTATTCATCATTCGCATTTCATCTTGTTAATTTGGGTTGGCACCTAATAAATGTATTGCTTGTTTTTATATTCCTTGATACATTTTTAAATAGTTCACTGAAGTTGTCAACGGCGCATAATAGAAAAATAGCCTTTTTGACAGCGTTCATTTGGGGAATTCATCCGATAAATGTGGAAGCTATTTCATGGTTGAGTGCTTCCAAAATACTTATCTATAGTGCTTTTTATTTGTGGGCTTTATTGAGTTACTTGAAATTTTGTAAAACAAGAAAAGCTTTATATTATGGTTTGACGCTGCTGTTGTTTTTTTGTTCTTTCCTATCAAAAGAACAAGCCGTAGTCTTTTCATTATGTGCATTGCTCGTTGACTATTTTATCGGTCGGGATTTAAAAGACATACAACTGTGGGAAGAAAAAATACCTTTTTTCCTATTAAGTATTTATGGAGGGCTTGTCACAATCTTGTCGCAAGGCATATCTGCCAATGAATTGGTTTATTCTTTTCCAGAACGTATCTTTTTGGCATGTTATGCTTTGTTCGAATATTTGACAAAGTGCCTGCTGCCATTTAAATTATCATATTTGTATCCATTCCCTATGTTGCCGGGAGAATCTCTTCCTGCCCGTTTTTGGATATATCCTTTCATTTTAATCATGGTGGTTTATTGTATCGGGTTATTAAGGAAAAACATCCTCTCATTTACTTCTTTGTTTTTCTTGATTCATATTGCAGTGGCCCTTCATATCATTTCCATATCAAGGTTTACCGTTACGGCAGATCGGTATATTTATCTCTCGTGTATCGGTGTTTGTTTTTTTGTCGTATATACCTTTTTTGATAAGATCTACCGGGTAACACCAATGAAAAAGTGGGTGATGATATTGGGGATAACACTCTATGCTTTGTATTTGGGGATATATTCCAATTCATACACGCGGGTATGGGAAAATTCGAATAGCCTAAAAAAAGAATTGCGATTATTACTCAAGGAACGCAAAGATTTTAATGAAATACAGGAGCTTCAAGAGCTCATGTTGAAACAATAATATTCCTAATTAAAAATTTAAGTAAAATGAAAAAGAAACTTTTATTGAAACTAGGTGCGTTTGCATTTTTGGGTGCAATGGGGTTAAATCTCCAATACGCATGGGCCGATTACGGGATCACAGAACGTCCGCTGCATGTTGAGGTTTTGGCTCAAAGTAATGAATCGGGTGATGAATCCGGTGGGGGTGGTGGAACCACGGGATCTGGTGTCTATTGGAAGAAATGTGACTATGATTGTACTATTACTGTAAGTGGAGCTGCAAACACCGATGCAGTAATTATAGGCATTAAAGTTCATTTCAATGGAGAGGGTATAGGATCTTTAACCGTACATAAAGCAGCAACTTCGTGTGAAGCGAACGGTACATTCCAATGTAATTCAATGAGCTGTGGTGAATTTTGGTTGAAAAAAGGTCTCGGAACATGATAGAAACTCAAATTTGATACTTGTTATTTGTTAGGGTGTTCAGTCTTGTTTCCACCTGTATGTGGAATAATTTCATACGTACAGAAATATATTACAATTGTTTGGATGTTAAAATTAAACTAAAAACTGAACACCCTAATTTTATATATTCTTGAATATCCTAATAAAATATTTATTACATGAAAACTTATTTTTTATTATTGTGTATATCTTGTTTGTTTTTATATGGCTGTACCCAGAAACAAAACGAGGTTAAAAATCTATCGGGTATGGAGACTATTCCGATAACCGACTTTGAAACCTACAACGGAAGGTTTTCTGAGTTTGCGGAAGCAGTAGAAATGATACCATTAGAATTTACGGATGAATCCATTTTAGGGGAAATCAAAAAGGTAGTGCTGTCTGAAGACTTCATTTTTGTTTTGGAAAGATCAAATAGTGAAGGCATTTACACATTTGACCGTAGTGGTAAATTTTTATACCGAATAGGCAATCAAGGTCAAGGGCCTGAAGAATGTTTGGCTTTGTTTGATTTCTCTATCAATGAAAAAGACAAGCTGATTTATTTGCTTGATCAACCTCGGGGTAAGATATTGGTTTTTACATTCGACAACCAATTTGTGAAAAGTATTCCCATGAATTATTATGCCAGTCTTTTTGAATACCAAGACGGGTTGTTCTATTTGTATACAGAGCATCCTCTTTTTTGTGACCCTCTCTATTCGTTGGTTATTAAAGATATGAATGGAGAACTGGTTGGGAAATATTATCACATATTGGACGATGCTGAAAAACGGCATACTAATAACTGCATATTTCGTAAAAGAGAAAATGATATACTGTTTGCACAAGATATGAATGACTCAGTTTTTGTTTTGTCGGATGGAAAATTATCTCCTTTATATTATATCGATTATAAGGACAAGAGCATGAAACCAGAGGACAGGGAGGATATCAAACTACATGTTCGTCCCGCCATAGATGTCCTTTTGGAAAAGAAAACATTAGCAGGGATTACAGATATTTTTGAAATCCACGATAAGGTTTTTATCAAAAGTGTCAATGTGATTGTCCCGGTTCTGACCATTTATGACAAAGTGAAAAAAGAAGTCAAGACTTACCAGTATTGGAACGACGATTTTCTGTTTATAGGAAGTGGCCATCCTATAGGGCAGTATAAAGACTACCTGCTTTTACAACGAGACGTAGAACGAATACAAAGGAGTCTAGATTCTTTTGATAGATGGATAAAAGAAGGGTATTTGGATTTGGATAAGGGCAAAGCCGATGAAATCAGAAAGCTGGTGGATGAAAAATTACCCAACCGGGATACGGATGAATGTAATCCGGTTTTGTTTATGGTGAAGATAAAGGAATAATTACATGAAAACAAAAGTCTATTTATACATCGCCCTATTGATTTCGTTTTTATTTAATATAGGTTTCTTTTTTCATGCAAGAGGTAGTTATAAAAGCCACCCATATGCCAATGTATCAGATGAGTATTTGAACGAACAGTTAGGGCAATCGTATGCTTATTTGAAGTTAAATGGTTTATCCTTAGGGAATATAGAAGGGGTTCTTTGGAAGGGTAATGAGGATGAAAAAATAAAGCTGCATGACCAATTGAACGATTATGGCATAATACTCTATTTCTCAGAATTATCCTGTTTTACTTGTATAAAAGACCAACTTGCCTCGTTAAACAAAATGAACCGGATGAGGAAAAAATTGAATATACTTTTAGTCACAAATCACTTGCGGAAGGATGTCCTGCGTGAATTAGCTATGTCCAAATTAGAATTTCCTATTTTCGAATTGGGCGAAAATTCTCTTACGGGTTTGAGTGATATAAACAAACGATTCCCTACAGCTACAATTTCTTTGTTTTTAAAGGATTCTGTTGTTGTGAGTTCGTTTGTGTCCAATTCGGAAACGAATTATTTTAATTCTCAATTTTACGAATCTATCTATCGGTTCAACTCCATGGAATCGGAAAGTAAATGATGTAATTTAAAGAAGCTCTAATTTATTTTTCGTTCGACAGCTTGGAAAAACAGATCAAGACTTTCTATGCTTGTTGTGCTTTTTTATTAATTTGATTTAGCAATTGAAACAATAGATGTTTTTGGACAAGTGATATAAAAATAAATGATAAAAATTATTGTTTGTCAGAAAGTTGTTGATATTAATCTCATAAATATGAAAACACATACATTACTTGGTTCAATTATTTTGGTAGGTGGTTTGCTTTCTTGCCAGGGCAAACCCCAGTTAGAATGGGTCGCTTCTACAGAAACGGCTTGTTGGCAAACGGAAGAACCACTTCCGGTGGCAGAGGCGAGTGTGGAACCTTTAGTCTCGATCAAGACAACCGATGTACAACAGCAGATCGAAGGCTTCGGGGCCTGTTTCAATGAGTTGGGCTGGATGTCGTTGAATAAACTCGAACCGGCCGATCGGGAAAAGGTACTCGAAGAATTGTTTTATCCCAACTTCGGGGCCAACTTCACCATCGCTCGTATGCCGGTAGGCGCCAACGATTTCTCACGCGACTGGTATTCGTATGATGAACAGGCGAGCGATTTTGCCATGGAGTCGTTTACGATAGCCAATGATAAACAGACGCTGATTCCGTTTATCCAAAATGCCTTGAAGTATAATGCGGATTTGAAACTGTGGGCTTCTCCGTGGTCGCCACCTTCGTGGATGAAGCATAACCAGCATTATGCGAGCCGTTCAACGCAGAAGATGGCACGCGAGCTGGCCAAGACGTTGCAGGCTGGCGAAAGTACGTATATGACGAAGGTGGTGGATAACGGACTTCCGGAAGACCGCGAAGGTGCAGAAGGAACGGATATGTTCATCTGTGAGCCGGAATATTTTTCGGCCTATGCGCTTTATTTCTCCAAATTCATCGATGCCTATCGGAAAGAAGGTATTAACATCTCGATGGTGATGCCGCAGAATGAATTCAATTCGGCACAGATATTCCCGAGTTGTTGCTGGACGGCTGCCGGACTGGCCGAGTTTGTAGGCAACTATCTGGGCCCGGCCATGGAAGAGAAAGGTATCGAAGTGATGTTCGGAACGATGGAACGTCCGAATGCCGCCTTGGTAGATACCTTGCTGAATGATCCGGAGAGTAGCAAGTACATCCGTGGCGTCGGTTTCCAATGGGCCGGGAAAGGAGCCATCGCATCCATTCACCAGCGTTATCCTGCGTTGAAGCTGTATCAGACAGAGCAGGAGTGTGGCGACGGAAAGAATACCTGGGACGCGGCATTGTACGCCTGGCAGCTGATGCAGCATTATCTGAACAACGGAACTTCGGCTTATCTGTATTGGAATATCTCGCTCGAAGACGGAGGTATCAGCCGCTGGGGATGGGCTCAGAACTCTTTGGTAGTAGTCGATGCAGAGCGGAAATCCTATCGGTATACTCCGGAATATTATATCATGAAGCACGTCAGTCACTATGTGCAACCAGGTGCTTTCAAACTGGCGGCCGATGGCGATGCAAAAGGATTACTGGCATTTGTTAATCCGGATCAGAGTATCGTAGTGGTGGTATCGAATGAATCTGCCGAACCGAAAGTATATCCGTTCTCTGTCGACGGACAAGTCTATGCGCCACAACTCGCTCCGCGTTCAATCAATACGTTTCTTTGGCGGAAATAAAGAGGCAAAGCAGGCACTTGCCGCTTTCCTAATAAGAGATAATCACCCTTAAAAATTAGGGCGGAAAAGAGAAAAAGTAGTTGTTTCATAGGAAGCAACTACTTTTTTTGTGTACATTTGCTTCAAATGATTCAACTTTAATTCTGATATATATGAACAATACGAGGAGAAAATTCTTCAAACAGAGTTTGGCAGGCGCCTTGTTGTTGGGTACATCAGCCATGTCGCACGCCGAAGAAAAGTCGCGGATTATTCCGAAGGCACCTAAGTCAGTCAATCCGTTCCAACTGGGAATGGCAGGTTATACATTCGTCAATTTCGACTTAGATACGACGCTTCGCACGATGCAGCGACTGGATGTCCATTATTTGTGTATCAAGGATTTCCATTTGCCTTTGGATAGTACGGACGAACAGATCAAGGCTTTCCATGCCCGTTGTGCCGAATTCGGTGTTACCGGTTATGCCGTGGGACCGATTTACATGAAGAGCGAGGCAGAGATCGACCGGGCTTTCGAATATGCCAAACGGGTAGGAGTGAAGCTGATTGTCGGTGTTCCTAATTATGAGCTGTTGCCTTATGTGGATAAGAAAGTAAAGGAATACGATTTCCATTATGCGATCCATTTGCACGGACCCGATATCAAGACTTATCCGGATGCAACCGACGTCTGGGAACATACGAAGGATTTGGATCCGCGTATCGGTATGTGCCTGGATGTAGGCCATGACTTGCGTAACGGCTGTAATCCGGTAACTGATTTGGAGAAGTATCATACGCGTGTATTCGATATGCACATCAAGGATGTGACCGATTCGACTAAAGCCGGACGCGGCATCGAAATAGGACGCGGAAAGATTGATTTCCCCGCCTTGATCCAGATGATGAGGAAGGTGAATTATACGGGTAAATGCAGCTTGGAATACGAGAAAGACATGAAAGATCCCTTCCTCGGAATTGCCGAGTCGATCGGGTATTTCAAGGCTGTAAGTGAATTAATTTGATGACAGTGAAGGCAAGTTGCCTTCAGTAATTGGGCGATATATGAAAAAGGAGATATACTTAGGAGGCTTGTCGTTCTTGTTGACAGCTTGTGGAGGAATCAATTATGTAGGGATCGAAACCTGTAATCCGGGTGAGGTTACTTTTCCACAGGATGTCCGGAAGGTATTGATGGTGAATAATGCGATGGCGCAGCCCGAAAAGTCGGGTTATACTTATTCCCTGTTGGGAGTAGTTCAGGATACGGCACAGGCAAAGGCCGACAGTGCTTTGTTCGATTTGTGCGCCGCTTGTGGAACCTCTATGCTGGATGCTTCTTATTTTGAGGATGTTCTCCTTTTTCATGATCCGTTGCGTGATTCGGGAAGCAGTTTGATGGATCGGAAACTGACGCGCGATCAGGTGGCATCTTTATGCCGCTCAAATGGAGCGGATGCTATTATCTCGTTGGATAAGATGCTTTTTGCGATGGAACGTGAAGATGTGAATGTTGGTGCCGGTTTTTTGAGTGGAACCATCACCGTGAAGATGCAAGGAATCATGCGGGCCTATTTGCCGGGTCGAGACAATGCCTTGGCTACGGTACTGATAGAAGATTCGGTCGAGTTTCAGCAGGCTGCCGAGAATTTGCGGATGTTGAATTATTATCTGCCAACGGCCAACGAGGCATTACGGATAGCGGCTTCGGCATTGGGCGGTAAAGTTTCGGGTTATTTCGTTCCTCATTGGAGTGAAGAAACCCGTTGGTATTATAATAATGCCAATTCACGTTGGAAAGAAGCGGCCGCATTCGCTTCATCCAGTAAATGGGAACAAGCCGAGGCAATTTGGAAACGGGTCTTCGAGGTTACATCTTCGAAAAGCCAGCAGGCCAAGTTAGCTTCCAATATTGCGCTTTGCTACGAAATGCAAAGCCAATTGAAATCTGCACATGAATGGGCACAGAAATCGTATGAGTTGTTTCTGGCCTCCGAAGGCGAAAAGAACCGGAATACAGAATTGTTGAAGGTTTATGCCGAGGTACTGAAAGAACGAATTCTGGCAGATAAGAAACTAAATACACAAATTGGTAGCAGATAATCCAAATTATTACTACTTTTGGTAATTCAAATGAATAAAATAAAGAAAGGATTATAATTATGGCAGCAAGTCCGTCGCAAATACAATCGGTTTTAGAATCATTTCTGACTTCAGCCATCCAGAAAATGGTGGAAGATACCAAACTCAATGACATCAGTGATATTTATCTGCAGGCTGATGCAGAAAGTGGAGAACTGCAGGTGTATGATGAAGAAGAGAATCTGGTTGACAAAACCATCATTTTTGATTGGGTAAACAACTCGGAAGAAGAATCCGTTTTCAATAAACGTGTTGCTTCGGCTGTGAAACAAGCCTTGTCTGCTTTGGCTTCCAAGAATGTATTTGAGAATTCGCACTTTGTCAAACCGTTGTCAATTAGTCTGACCGACGAATCGTTTGTTGTCATTGAAGAACTGTTGTTCCTCGACGACGATACCTTGCGTCTTGACGATCCGCTTCTGAAAGATTTGGATGCAGATTTAGATGATTTTTTGGCTAAACTTCTTTCAGATGTCGAATAGAGTTTATATCTTTGCGGCGGTTTAAGAAAAATCATTGCCGAAATGGCTCAGTTGGTAGAGCAACGCATTCGTAATGCGTAGGTCACGGGTTCGAGTCCCGTTTTCGGCTCTAATTATAAAGCAGTTTCTTTTTGAAGGTAACTGCTTTTTTTATGAATTTATCTTTGGTTTACATTAATTGTAAATAGTAGTTATCTGTTTACCTGTTTTTAAAGATTACTGTTTTTTTCTCAACATTGTATGCATTATCTTTGTTTACATAAATAGATAATCATTAAAAGCAGAAAGTATGAAGCGAGTTTATTTGTTGATATTGGCGTTGGTCGCCTGGATGGCTGTTCCGGCTCAAGCCCAGTTTAAGTGGGGTATTAAAGGTGGTGCCAATATTTCGAGCATCCATTTTTCGGATTTACCGGAAATTTTTTCTACTGATAACCTGACCGGTTTCCATATCGGACCAACAATCGAGTTGATGGCTCCGTTTATTGGATTGGGCTTTGATGCTTCTATCCTGTATTCGCAAACAGGTATGGAAATAGGTACGCAGAAGATTAAGTCGGATTATTTGAATGTTCCGGTCAATTTGAAATGGAAGATTGGTATTCCAGCCGTGAAGGTGTTTGCAGCTGCTGGTCCATATGTGGGTTTCCGCTTGGGAGGTGGTAAAATCTGGGATGTTTTGAGTAACCAAATCGAATCCAAATCGTTCAGTGCCGGATTGAATCTGGGGGCTGGTGTGGAGTTGATTCAGCATTTGCAGATTAGTGCGACTTATCAGTTGGGCTTGACCGACAATTATAGCGTGAAGCAGTTGAAAATAGACGGTAAAAACCGTGGTTGGATGATTTCGGCTGCGATCTTGTTCTAAGGAGATAAAAACGATTTGAAGGATACATGTTGGCTGGACTTCTAAGGTTGGAAGTCCGGCCAACTTGTTTTTTATAGAGAAAGTGCTTTGTTTGCTTGTATCTGTTTGTATCTTTGTTTCGCAATGAGTACCTACGCAGATGTCATACTCCCGCTTCCGCTGGAGAATCAATATACGTATCGGATTCCGGCCGACTTGGAGCCGCTGGTGGTCCGTGGCAGTCGTGTGATTGTGCATTTCGGAAAGAAACGCTTTTACACGGCGATTGTGGTAGATGTGCACGATCGTCAGCCGCAAACGGACTATGAAGTGAAGGAAATCTTTTCGATTTTGGATGCGACACCTATTTTACGTCGTCCGCAATTACGCTTCTGGGAATGGATTGCCTCGTATTATATCTGTAAATTGGGCGATGTTTATAAGGCGGCCTTGCCTTCAGGCCTGAAACTGGAAAGTGAGACAACGGTTACTTATAACCCTGACTTTGAGGCTGATGCACCGTTGAAGCCTAACGAACAGGCGGTATTAGATGCTTTCGGACGGAATGTGCTCAAGCAGACGGTTTCTGATTTGGAGAAGAAAACCGGTTTGCGTAACATTGTTCCGGTTATTGCTTCGTTGATGGGGAAAGGAGCTGTGGGCGTAAGTGAGGAACTGAAGCCAGGTTTTGTCCCCAAGACGCAAACGTATGTCCGGCTACATCCCGACTGGGCAACCGAAGATCGGATGCAGGAAGCCTTTGATGCAGTGAAACGGGCAAAGAAACAAGAGCAACTGCTGGTCTGCTTTCTCGATTTGACTCATGCTTTGAATCCGGTGTTAAGACAAGAAGTCTCGAAAAAGGAGTTATTGGAGAAAAGCGGGCAAAGTGCTGCGATCCTTGATGGTTTACTGAAACGAGGTATCTTGCAGAGTTATGAGAAAGAAGTCAGTCGCTTGCAGGCAAGGATGTGTCGCCTGGAAGAACCGCATGCCTTGACCGACGAACAACAGGCGGCATACGGGAAGATCCAGGATATCTTTGCCGAGAAGGAAGTTTGCCTTTTACATGGAGTTACTTCGTCGGGTAAGACCGAAATCTATATTCATCTGATCCGGCAGGTCTTGAGAAGTGGGAGACAAGTGCTTTATCTTTTGCCTGAGATTGCGATTACTACGCAGATAACCGACCGTCTGGTGAAGATATTCGGGGATCAGTTGTTGGTATATCATTCTAAATTCTCGGACAACGAACGGGTGGAAGTATGGAACAAGCTGTTGCATGGCAAAGGTCCGATGCTGGTTTTGGGTGTACGTTCGTCGATCTTCCTGCCATTTAGTAGCCTGGGATTAATTATCGTTGATGAGGAACACGAGACGACTTACAAACAACAAGATCCGGCGCCCCGTTATCATGCCCGCAATGCGGCTATTATTCTGGCACAGATGCATGGAGGCAAAGTATTGTTGGGTTCGGCTACTCCATCGATCGATTCGTATTTCAACGCCATGACCGGTAAGTTCGGTTTGGTTGAGTTGCCGGTTCGTTACGGAGCTGCTTCGCCTCCCGAGATGATCTTGGCCAATATCCGTGAATTGAAAAGGCGGAAACAGATGAAGGATACACTTTTCTCTCCAATCTTGGTAGAGAAGATGCGCCAGGCGCTCGAAGCCGGACAACAGGTAATCTTGTTTCAGAACCGCCGTGGCTTTGCTCCGATGATTGAATGTAAGGACTGCGGCTGGATTCCCCGTTGCCAGCATTGTGATGTGAGCATGACCTATCATAAGTTTCATCAGAAGCTAGTATGCCATTATTGTGGTTATACCATTCGTGTGCCGTCCGAGTGTCCGGAATGTCATTCGGTGAATATTCGTCCGTTGGGCTTTGGTACCGAAAAGGTGGAAGAAGAGATCGCCTCGCTCTTTCCGGCTGCACGAACGGCTCGTATGGATTTGGATACAGCCCGTACGCGTACAGCCTATGAACGGATCATTGGCGACTTTGAGAAGCAGAAAACGGATATTCTGATCGGTACGCAAATGATTTCGAAAGGACTGGATTTCGGGCATGTGAGTGTGGTGGGTATTTTGAATGCCGACGGGTTGATGAATTACCCGGACTTTCGGGCACATGAAAGGGCTTTCCAGCTGATGATGCAGGTGAGCGGTCGGACCGGAAGACGAGATAAGCAGGGTGTGGTGGTCTTGCAAACTTCACAACCTGATCATCCCTTGATCCAGATGGTGCAGCAACGAACCTATAAAGAAATGGTCAGTTGGCAACTGACGGAACGGAGCATGTTCCGTTATCCGCCTTATTACCGCCTGATTATCCTGGTTCTTCGCTCGAAGAATCCGACAGTGCTCGACGAACTGTCAAGGCAGTATGCCGAACGGTTACGCCGGCGTTTGGGCGATCGTGTACTTGGTCCCGTTACGCCGCCGGTCTCCTATATTCAATTGCTTCATATCCGCAAGATCGTTATGAAAATCGAGATTGCAGCTTCTATTCCGCAAGTCCGTGAAATACTGGAGTCCGTGCAGCAGGAGATGCGCCAGAGCACGGCGTTTCGTCAATTACTGGTACATTATGATGTAGATCCCTTGTAGGATCCTTCTTATCTTCTTTTTTATCCGCATACACGGATTCTTTTCGTTTCTTACGAGATAAACTTTATTTGCCGCCGGCGTTTTTATATTCGCCCTGGGCGAATATATATTCGGAGTAGGTGATTATATGTTCGCCCTGGGCGAACAAAGAAAATATAATAGGAAAGATAAGTTTTGTTGGTTAGCTTCATTAGTGTCCCGTTAAAATTGGGACGAGTTTAATATTAATCAAATAGCCCCGGAATGAGGGGACCAAATTGCTCTTTGACATCATTGGAATAAGTCTTATCGAACAGTTCCCTGAGCGGTGTTTTGTCCGTCAATGATATGCTGAGGATTTGCAAGACCTCGTAGGTCGAGCGTTTCAACTTCATATCGTGCTGGACAATCGCCACAAGGCAGTAGGCAGTAATAGCAGCCGCTATCTGTATTCTGACAGCGTTCTCGGTAGTTCCCCAGAACTTTTTGATCTTGAGGTGCTGCTTGAGCCACTTGAAGAACAGCTCTATCTGCCAACGGTTCTTGTAGAGGTCGGCTATCTGCTGGGCTGTCAAGTCCATCGCATTAGTCAGAAACATGAACTCACGGTCTTGCTCCTCATCGTAGTATCTGACGAGTCGGAGATTATCGGGATAGTCCTTGCGGCTGTTATAGACAGTCAGTTCAATCTCAGCGTCAGAGAGTATGTTCTTGGGCATCCGCCGCTTCCACTTGACACATTTGTACTGCAAGTTCGTCTTGGCTCTGACAACGAAGAAAGACTCCATCCGCTGTATGCGGAAAAGCTCCTTGAAGTTGTTGTAACCACGGTCGAAGATGTAGTAAGCACCTGTCTCATAAGGAATTTCTGGCATGGCCTTGGAATCATGGACTGAGGCAGTGGTGATGTGATAGAAGGCTGGTACTTGTGCCTCTAGGTCATATAGAACATGAACCTTGACACCACCTTTCTTCTTGCGGAACTTAGCCCACCAGAACACCGACAGACAGAGCGGTATCGTCGTTGAATCAAACGCATAGACCTTGCCACCGAGTTTGAAGATGTCTGCTGCCCGATTCCGTCTCGCCTGCTCCATCATGTAGAAGGCAAACTCCTCAAAGATGCGGTAGTCGCGGTTCTGATTGGCAGTCGCCAGTGTAGTCTTGGCAATGGGCTTGCGTCCTAAACCGAGATGAAAACACTTTGACTGATGGGCTTCCAATGCCACAATCAGGTCTCGCAGACTCTCACGGTTACTGAGTTGACCGAACATCAGCGCAAGGAGTTGATTCCAGCAGGTGAGATGCTTGACATACTTGTCACCATCGTACTTGCGAGCAAGGTAATTGAAGTGATTTCTGTCAAGGAATGCTATCAATTGGGAGAAAACGAACTTATCTTTGAACATACGCAGCCGTGTATTTGGCTGCAAGGTTACGAATTCAAGTCCGTTGACTCTCGAAACTGCTCATAAAAGACTTATTTTCAACGATTTCAAAGAACGATTAGTCCACTTTAACGGGACAGTAGTGACTTGTCCTGATAAAGTTATGGCAATTTCTTATACGTTAGTGCAGCGGAAAGACATGAGTAAGGGTGCGTTGGAAGACGCGAAGTTGTATTATGCGTTGGCCGTTAACACGCGCCGGGTAGACTTCGACGATTTGTGCGATGAGATCGCTGAGACCTGTACGCTGACTTCGGCCGATATCAAGGCGGTGTTGGACCGTGTGATCTGGGCAATGGTTTCACACCTGAAGAACAGCGAACTCGTTCAGTTCGGAGATTTGGGTAATTTCCGTATCTCGGTCGGCAGTACCGGATCAGCCACACCCGAAGAGTTTAGTGCTTCGATGCTTCGCAAGCCAAAGGTGGTGTTCCATCCGGGCAAGCGCTTGCAGGAAATGCGCAATGTCGCCAAGTTCGCCCGCTTCACCGTCGATAAAGACGATGGCGCAGATGCTGGCGGGGGCGTGTAAACAAAAGCCCCCATCTTTTCTGATTTTACTGTTCGTGCCTAAATCCGGCTTCCTAAAAAGACAGGCTGTCACATCAGCCGCTTCCGGGAAGCCGGGTTTGTTTTTGTCCGGCCATGTTTGATCCAGTCGCCGCAAACAAAATATCATTTTGGCAGCATTTATTTCCACAAACTAACACGGGACACGTTTTTATCCCTTATTCCGGCGAATACAAAAATCAGAATAACACGATCTCCCCTCTTTCCATATCAGCATGTAAATGCTCAACTCACTGAAAATTGAACCGAAGCAAGTTACTTACAGGCAGCTCCGAAATCATGGAATTCTGAAAGGGAGATTTTGACAAAATGACAAAGCGGAAAAAGTGGTCGGGATTCTGATTTTGGACTATATTGTTGCATATATGCAATAATTTTACGAATATTGTATGACATTTCAGTTACAATTAATGTTACACTTAGCGATTACTATAAAAAACACATGAAAATACTTGTAATTACGGGAAGCCCTCATAAAAAAGGGACTTCAGCATTATTAGCAGATAATTTTATTGCCGGGGCTTTGAAAGCCGGGCACGAAGTTTTTCGGTTTGATACCATCTTTCAGGTAACACAACCTTGCCTGGCGTGTTATTATTGCCGGAAAAACAACCATAAGTGTATTCAAGAAGATGACATGGAGCTGATTTGGGACAAACTGATTGCTGCCGATATGGTGGTATTCGTGACTCCCGTTTATTATTTTGGTATGTCGGCCCAATTGAAAAAGGTTATCGACCGCTTCTTTGCCATCAACGACCTGCTGAGGAGCAAACCGAAAAAAGCCGTCTTGCTGGCAACCTGCGGCGACGCGGAAGAGTGGGTTATGGAACCGTTGGTAGCACACTACAAAGCCATCTGCCAGTATTTGCACTGGGAAGATGCCGGACAGATTCTGGCCACCGGCGTGTACGACCGGGCAGCCATTGAAAATACGCCTTACCCCGAACAGGCACGTATCTTGGGTAAACATATTTAGCGGAAATGTATTATTTGCGGGAACAATACTCTCGGATTTTCTGTTATTTTTTATAGCTTTGTGTGCGTATTTTACACATTCAGATAACCTTGCCTGTCTGCTACGGGCAGCGGATCTGAATCTAAACAACTTAATATTAAACGAATCAGTCTATGGCATTACAAGTGGGAGATAAAGTTCCTGAAGTATTGGGAACAGACCAGAATGGTAACGAAATAAAGATAAGTGACTTTGCCGGCAAGAAACTGGCATTGTATTTCTATCCGAAAGACAACACATCGGGTTGTACGGCCGAAGCTTGCAGCCTGCGCGACGGCTATGACGCATTGAAGGCAGCCGGCTATGAAGTGGTGGGCGTGAGCAAAGACAGTGCCAAGTCGCACCAGGGATTCATCAGCAAGCAGAACCTGCCTTTCAACCTCATCGCTGATACAGAAACAACCCTGCAACAGACATTCGGCGTATGGGCAGAAAAGAAGATGTGCGGAAGAACGTATATGGGTACGCTGCGCACGACCTTCATCATCGACGAAAACGGCGTGATCGAGCGGATCATCGGTCCGAAAGAAGTAAAGACCAAAGATCATGCGAACCAGATTCTGGCCCTATAACGTCAAATCCAAGAACCAGTACAACATAAACAATATATTTTATGGCAAAAGAAGATAACTTATTCGAAGAAAAAGCAGAAGGAACAAAACCTGCCGTGAACGCCGACAAGCTGAAAGCGTTGCGTGCCGCTATGGAAAAGATAGAGAAGAATTATGGGAAAGGCTCTATCATGAAACTGGGAGATGAAAACATCGAAAATATAGAGGTGATCCCGACGGGTTCCATCGCGCTCGACGCTGCACTGGGTGTAGGCGGTTATCCGAAAGGACGCATCATTGAAATTTATGGTCCGGAATCATCCGGTAAGACTACATTGGCCATCCATGCCATTGCCGAAGCCCAGAAAGCCGGCGGTATCGCTGCCTTTATCGACGCAGAACATGCTTTCGACCGTTTCTATGCCGAGAAGCTGGGTGTGGATGTAGAAAACCTCTGGATCTCACAGCCCGACAGCGGCGAGCAGGCATTGGAAATTGCCGAACAGCTGATCCGCTCGTCGGCAGTAGATATCATCGTGATCGACTCTGTGGCGGCTCTGACTCCGAAAGCGGAACTGGAAGGCGACATGGGCGACAGCAAAATGGGCTTGCAGGCCCGTCTGATGTCGCAGGCTCTGCGTAAGCTGACGGCAGCCATCAACAAGACGAACACGACCTGTATCTTCATCAACCAGCTGCGTGATAAGATCGGTGTCATGTTCGGCAATCCCGAAACGACCACCGGTGGTAATGCCCTGAAGTTCTATGCTTCTGTCCGCCTGGATATCCGCCGCATCGGACAATTAAAAGACGGAGATGAAGTGAAAGGGAACCAGGTCCGCGTGAAGGTGGTGAAGAACAAGGTGGCACCTCCATTCCGGAAAGCCGAGTTCGACATTATGTTCGGCGAAGGTATTTCGCGTTCGGGCGAAATCATCGACCTGGGTAGCGAACTGAACATCATCAAGAAGAGCGGTTCGTGGTACAGCTACAACGATGCCAAACTGGGACAAGGACGCGATGCTGCCAAACAATGCATTGCCGACAATCCGGAACTGGCCGACGAACTGGCCCAGCTGATCTTCCAGGCATTGAAAGGATAACGAGAATTAAATATATGATTTATTAAGTTGGCAAATGAATCAGGTTGGATGCTCATTTGCCAACTTATTTATTAACAAGACGACAAAAATATCCCGGCTATGTCATCCAAGGAAACGTACCGGCGATTATGCCGGCAGGAAAAATCCATTCCCCTCTTTTCACAAGACTGGTGGTTGGATATTGTCTGTGGCGAAAACAAGTGGGACGTCCTGCTTCTCTATGGCAGACAAGGAAATATAGAAGCAGCCATGCCTTTGTATATTCCGCGAAAAGGATATGCTATCATGCCAGTCTATACCCAGACGTTAGGACCGTGGATAATCCAACCGGCCTCCGACAACAAATATACCAGTCTGCTTGGCAGACAGCAGATCATTCTCGGAAAATTCGCAGCCGAACTGGAAAATCTTCGCCTGTTCCAGCAAAACTTTTCCTGGTCTGTCACAGACTGGCTGCCTTTCTACTGGAAAGGGTTTACGCAAACAACCCGTTACACCTATTTGCTCAGCGGACTGCATGACACGGCACAGATCTGGGAGAACATGAGCCAGAATACCCGCCGAAATATCATCCGGGCCGAAAAGAAATACAAGATAACGGTCCGGAAAGGTATCCCGGCTGAAGAATTCATCCGGATACAGCATCTGACTTTCCAACGCCAGCACAAAGCGGTCCCCAAAGGAGAAGACATCTTGCGGCAGCTCATTGAGACCAGCCGCCGGCGCAACCAGGGCGACCTCTGGGGCGGATATGACGAAAACGGACAACTGCATGCCGCTATTTTCATCGTCTGGCAGGAGTCGTCGGCCTATTATCTGGCAGGCGGAGGCGACCCGCAGCTCCGGCAATCGGGCGCACACAGCCTGGTGATGTGGAAAGCCATGCAGGAAATAGCAGCCTTTACCGATCACTTCGACTTCGAAGGCTCGATGATTCCTGGCGTAGAACGTTTCTTCCGCGAATTCGGAGCCCGGCAAATGCCCTACTTTGCTATCAATAAAGGAAAGCTGAACTTATGGAACCGGATTTTGATCCGTCTAAGCAAGATGAGGCAATAAACGAGGAAAAACAGAGTTATTACTCTAAAAGGTAAATCAAAGAAGAGAAAACGAACTGAAGCGGTTTATGAATCAAACGATCTATTATATCATCCGATTCTTATTAGGCGTTGACCGTGCCGGTGCTTATAGCAGCCTGATCGGTTACACATCGGATGTCCGTCTTTTCCATAAATATAAAGTGGTGATTGTTCCTTCCGGGTTCTTTCAGTCGTCGGTCTACGGAACACCCGAATCTCTGCCGCAACTGCCGTTGAAGGAGATTGAAGGAGTACCGTTGCTGTTCGGAACACCCAAAGAAGAATGTTTTGAAGAGACGTGGGTGATTTATGCCGACATCATCGCCAGCAGCTATTTCCTGCTGAGCCGTTATGAAGAGATTCAGAAAAGAGACATCCGCGACAAGCACGGCCGCTTTCCGGGAAAAGAGTCTTTGCCTTATAAAGCCGGTTTCATACACCGCCCGATCGTGGAGGAATATGGGAAGCTGCTCCGCCACTGGCTGAGAAAAGCCTGTGTACATATTCCCGAGCCGCAGCCCGAGCTTCAGGACATCTGGCTCACGCACGATGTGGATGCCCCGTTCTTCTGCCGCAGCCTAAGGAACATCTGCCGCGAAACCTGGAAAGGCGCCGGACTGCTGAAGGCATTAAAGCTGTATGGAGGACCGCTGGAGAAAGATCCTTATTATACATTCCCGTGGATATTGGAACAAGACGGCAAAGTACAAAACAAATACGGCGACCGGTGTCACCAGCTGTATTTCCTGAAAGCCGGAGGCAGGCATGCCAACGACAAACCCCGGTATCCGTTCTGTTCGCACGACGTGCAGAAGCTGCTCCAGCTGTTCCGGCAGAACCAAGTCATGCTGGGACTTCACAGCAGCTACGAAGCAAGCCTCTGTCCGGATCTGATCCCGGAAGAGAAGATGAAGCTGGAACACGACTGGAAACTGGAGAATATCCATCAGAACCGGCATCATTACCTGGCTTCCCGCGAACCGGAAGACCAGACCAAACTGATCAAGGCCGGAATCACCGACGACTTCACCATGGGATATGCCGATGTGAGCGGATTCCGGTTGGGAACATGCCGGCCTGTCAAATGGATCAATCCGATGACACGCCAGCTCACGTCACTGACGTTGCATCCGCTTTCCGTCATGGACTGCACCCTGAGTGAATCCCAATACATGGGACTTCCGCTAAACGAGGCTTTCCGGTACTGTCTGCAACTGCTCAAGCAGACCAAACAGTATGGAGGAGAGATCGTGTGGCTATGGCACAACACTTCTTTTGCTGAAACAGAAAAGAACAGCTATCACAAGACATTATATGTACGCCTATTAAATGCTTTGATCCAATGAAAAAGATAATTACAATTGTAGGTGCACGCCCTCAGTTCATTAAAGCGGCCATGCTGAGCCGGGCCATCCAGCTGCATAATCAGGCAGGACAGGAAACAATCCGGGAACAGCTGATCCATACCGGGCAACATTACGACGAGAACATGAGCCGTATTTTCTTCTCCGAAATGGATATGGCACGTCCGACATGGCAACTGCATTGCGGACATACCACGCATGGAGCGATGACCGGACAGATGCTTATCGAAATCGAAAAGATCCTGACGGAACACCGGCCGGATTATGTAGTCGTATATGGAGACACCAATTCGACACTGGCCGGAGCGCTGGCTGCCAGCAAACTGCATATTCCGGTTGTACATGTCGAAGCCGGCCTGCGCAGCTTCAACAAAGCCATGCCGGAAGAGATCAACCGGATTCTGACGGATCATGTCTCAACCCTGTTATGCTGTCCGACCCATTCGGCCGTACAACATCTGGCCGAAGAGAACATCCACGAAGGCGTCTATCACGTGGGCGACATCATGTATGACGCCGCCCTCTTCTTTGGCCGGAAAGCCGAAGAAGCCTCGGATATCATGCGGCGCCTGCAACTCGAGAGCAAAGGATTCCGGCTCTGCACCGTACACCGGGCCGAAAACACCGATCAGGAAGAGCGCCTTTCGTCGATCGCCGAAGCCCTGATGCAAATCGCCTCTTCCCTTTGTCCGCTGGTCTTTCCGCTGCATCCCAGAACCCGACAATATCTGGAGAAATATCACTTGCTGGAAAGATTCGTGTCACATCCCCATATACGACTGACCGAACCACTGGGCTTTCTGGATATGGTGATGCTGGAAAAGCAGGCAAGCACAATCCTGACCGACTCGGGCGGCGTACAAAAGGAAGCCTATTTCCACCAGACACCCTGCATCACACTGCGGGAAGAAACCGAATGGACAGAAACCGTTACGGCTGGCTGGAACCAGATAGCCGGTTACCGGACCGACAAAATCCTGGCTTGCCTGGAGAACAATCCGGTACGGCATGAGATAGACGAATATGGACAGGGAAACACCGCCCAAAAGATATTGGAGTTATTATGAAACGGGTACTCATTCTATGCGATTTGTTTCCGCCAGCATTCGGACCGCGGATGGGATATTTATGCAAGTACCTGAAACAGGCCGGATGGCAGGTTGAAGTGATTGCTGAGGCGATGGACGACCAGACTTTCGCCTTTCTGGCCAATTCTTGTCCGGTCACATTCGTGCCTTATTATACAGCGAAGAACAAATTCCTGCGCAAGCTCCAGTGGATCTTCACGCTTCTGGCCGATTTCCTGTTCTCCTACAAAGACCGGAAAATGGCGAAAGTCGCTCACCGGATTTGCCAGCATCAGGCATTCGACCTCATCTTGTGCAGTTCCTTCCGAACCTTTCCGCTGGTGGCAGCCCGTCTGACTGCCCAAAGGCATCATTTGCCGCTGGTGGTAGATTTGCGGGATATCATCGAGCAATACGCCGGGAATGAATTCCTCTCCCACTCTTTTCATGTCTGTCCCTGGCTGGACAAACAGCTGACAGCTCTGCTGAGGCGGAAACTGCTGAACGACCGGAACCGCGCACTCCGGATGGCGAGTCTTGTCACCACCGTTTCTCCGTGGCATGTCGAACAACTGAAGCAGTATAATCCGCATGTATCTTTGATCTACAACGGATATGACCCCGACTTATTCTATCCGGATCATCGCCCGAACCGCCGGTTTACCATTACTTACACCGGACGAATCCTCAGTCTGGCCATGCGTAATCCGGAATTGCTGTTCAAAGGCGTGCTGTTGTCCGGTCTGTCGGCCGAACAGATCACCCTCGAATGGTATGTAGATCCAGCCTCCGAAGCCCTGCTGAAAGAAGCCGCCACTCAGTATCAGGTCAGCGAATACATGTCTTATCAGTCGTATGTACCAGCCTCCGAAATTCCTTCGGTACTCAACAGTAGCAGTATGCTGCTGCTACTCACGGAAAAGAGCGGAGAGCACGCGCCCAAAGGAATCATGACCACCAAGTTCTTCGAAGCCCTGGCTGTCGATAAGCCTATTCTCTGTGTTCCTTCTGATGAAAGCTATTTGGAAGAGAACATCCGACGCACCCGCTCCGGACTGGCTGCCCGAAGTGCTGAAGAAGTGGCCCAATTCATCCTTCAGTATTACCGGCAATGGGAAACACAAGGATACACAGCCACCACGCCCGATCACGAAGAAATCAAGCGTTTCTCCCGGAAAGGACAGGCGGAACAGTTTATGCAATTAATAACAAATCAAATATAAAACATGGATAAACATCTTCATATAATAGCACTTAATATTCCTTTTCCACCTAATTATGGAGGAGTTATAGACATTTACTATAAAATTAAAGCTCTACATCAATTAGGAGTCAAAATCATACTCCATTGTTTCGAATATGAACGTCCGCAAGCAGAAGAATTACAAAGCCTTTGCGAAAGAGTATATTATTATAAACGTAAAACTGGAATCATATCAAACCTATCCATTTTACCTTATAATGTAAAAAGTAGGATCTCTAAGGAATTAGTCCAAAATCTATTAAAAGACACATATCCTATTTTAGGAGAAGGATTGCATACATTTTATTATTTGCAAGATCAACGTTTCGCCAATAGATATAAAGTTTTTAGGGAATGTAATATCGAACATAATTATTATCAAGCATTAGCTCAAGCATCTTCTTTTGGAATAAAAAAACTATTTTATCTCATTGAAAGTATAAAGTTTAAACTCTATGAAAAACAAATCCAAAAGGCCAATTTAATAATTGCAGTTTCTCAAACAGATACAGAGTACTTAAAGAAGTTATTTCCAGACAAAATAATAGACTTTGTTCCATGCTTTCATGCAAATGATCAATTAAATATCATACCTGGTAAATCAGATTATTTACTCTATCATGGGAAATTATCTGTAGAAGAAAACGAAAAGGCAGCCCTTTTCCTCATTAAAAATGTATATGCACATTTACCTTATACTTGTATAATTGCAGGTATGAGCCCAACTCCGGCTTTATATGAAGCTGCAGATCCCTATCCAAACATAAAAATAGAGGCAAATCCTTCCCAACAACGAATGGATGAACTTATCAAAAATGCACAAATTCATACTTTAGTTACATTCCAAGGAACAGGACTAAAACTAAAATTACTAAATAGTCTTTTTTCTGGTAGATTCATTGTAGCTAATTCCTTAATGCTTAATGGCAGTAACCTTGAGGATCTATGCCACATAGCAAACTCATCCAAGGAACTCATCTCTATATGCAACGAACTTATGCAACAACCATTTGATACAGAAGAAATCGAGAATCGGAAGAAAAAACTCTTTCCATTTTTCTCTAATCAATTTCAAGCAGAAAGAATCTGTCGTAGAATTTTCAATGCTCAATAATATTGAGTAACTGAGAAATTCCCGCCTTTATATAACTCCGTTGCAAATCGTCGGGCTTCAGCAGATCATCATTCCATTGAAGCAGATCAATATCCATAGGAATAATGCCCAGATGCTTGCTTTCGGAGACACGCCCCAAGGCCCGTTCTATCTGCTTGAAATGACGGATCAGTTCAGTAGCGGAAAGAGAAGTATAAGCGATTCCTACCCGATTGAGGAAAAACGAAGGATTGACACAGGCTTCCGGAGCCGTATAAACAGCATCCGACCAGCGGATGCCGGGCAAGAGGAGTTCCACGGCTCCACAAGCCGCCTCCATATTCTGCTTCGGATTCGTATTCGAACCTAATGCGATAATAATTCGATTGCCTAACATAATCTTATCCATCCTCTGTTATCGCTTACGAAAGTACAATGAATTATCCGGAATAAAAACAAATAGGCCCAAGTTTCATGGATATTTCTTTCCATGCAAAGGATTTGAATCCGTTTATTAGGTTATTTGGTAACAATTTATTACCTTTGCTGCCGAAAACAACAGGTATATGATGACAGGCAATGTACATATTGTTCATTTGGCGAGCGCCCGAATCGGTTCGTGGTGCAGCCATTGTATTGTCCATGTACACTGGTTCAGCGGATTTATTTAAGCCAAATTTCCCTCCTTTTTATTTCGTATCACGTACAGATTTCTTCCTGCCTGCTTGCAGGAAGCAGTATCATTATTCTTTTATTCTAAATTTTATCCGTTATGCTGAGCATTATTTGTGTTATGTTTGCAGGGATGGGTATTGGCTTCCTGTTCCGTAAAATAGAATGGTTACAAAAGACGGAGAAGACAATCTCCTACACCATATTCGCCATGTTGTTTATTCTGGGTATTTCTGTCGGTTCCAACCCTTTAATCATCCAAAACATCGGGCAGTTCGGCTGGCAAGCAGCCATTTTGGCTGTATCCAGTTTATTCGGCAGCATCTTGGCTGCGTGGGCTGTATATAACTTATTCTTCAAGAAAGGAGGCAAAAGATGAAAAACAGTATCATTGTCTTCTTGTTCTTCTGCGCCGGCTGTCTTCTCGGTTTCTCCGGAGAGATCAAACTGGATGCGCACCATATTTCCCTGTATATTTTGTATGCCCTGATGCTTCAGGTGGGCATCAGCATCGGTTCCAACAAGAACCTGAAACAGATCGTCCGTCAGATCCGACTGAAGATGCTGGTGATTCCGTTGGCAACCATTATCGGAACGCTTCTGTTCTCGGCATTGGCCAGTCTGCTTTTGAGTCGATGGAGCGTATTCGAGTGCATGGCTGTGGGAAGCGGTTTTGCCTATTATTCACTTTCGTCCATCCTGATCACCCAGTTCAAAGAACCGTCTATCGGTTTGCAGCTGGCAACCGAATTAGGCACCATCGCTTTACTATCCAATATTATCCGCGAAATGATGGCCTTGCTGGGCAGTCCGCTGATCGAAAAGTATTTCGGCAAACTGGCTCCGATATCGGCTGCCGGCGTCAATTCGATGGATGTGGTTTTGCCCGCCATTACCCGTTATTCCGGGAAAGAAATGATTCCGGTGGCCATCCTGCATGGTATTCTGATTGATTTCAGTGTGCCGTTGTTTGTGTCTTTCTTCTGTAGTTTATAAGAAAGAAATGTTATTTTAACACACTATATCGAACTTATATAAAATATTGTTCTATATTTGCAGCCATTAAGATCTTTCTGACAGGATCATTACCTTTTATCTAGTTAACAAGAAAATAATATAAAAGCGTATGACAATGAAAACATCCAAAAGTATCTTCGTAGCTACATGGCTGGCTGCCGCCTTGATCGGTTGCCAGCAACCCGTAAAAACAGACCAAGAGAAAAGCATGTCATCGGAAGCAGAAGAAATTCCCATGGCCATGTTAGTCGACACACCGGCCATCACAGCTCCGCCTGCCGAACTGAAGCTGGACGCTTTCTACAAGAAATATATGAATGTAAACGGCATCCATGTAGTCAGTTCATGGCGTGTTCCCGACAGCTGTTTCTACGCGGCTTATATCAGTATCAAGGCAATGACCGACGCACTGCCGGCAGAAGTCATGAAGTCGCTCACCGACCGCAATACCCGCATCGGCATCATGGCGCGTTATGAAGGGACGACCGATATTCCCGAACATGCTTTTCTGGCAAACGATACGACACTCAACTGGGACGTCCGTGCCCGCGGCTTGGGTGGTGACGCCGAAAATCCGTTTTCGACTTGCGCGGAAGAGAATATCCTGGCTTATCAGATCGACAAGTATCATGCCGAAGATATATTGATCCACGAGTTTGCCCATACGATTCATGGAGCAGGCATCCTGCCGATTCATCCGGAATTTAACGACGAACTGCAGGCCTCGCTGGATGCTGCCGTAGCCAAAGGACGGTGGAAGAATGTATATGCTTCGACCAACGTATGGGAATATTGGGCCGAAGGTGTACAAAACTGGTTCAATGTCAATGCGGAAGTGAATAAAGACGACGGCGACGGAAAGCACAACAAGATCAACACCCGTGAAGAAATGAAGGCTTATGATCCGGGGTTGTATGCTATCCTTGCCAAATACTTCAAGGAAGTAAATGAACAGGTCAGCCGCCACAAGAAAGTGGATTTGTACCACTGGCAGGAAAACTGATCAACGGAAGTGCAGGACGAAGGTAGTCATCCGCTTGTCGCTGCGGCCTAATGTTAGTGTGCCGTTATGCAGACGCATGATCTGCCGGGAAAGACTCAATCCGATGCCGGTGCCTTCCGGCTTGGTGGTATAGAAAGGAACAAAGATTTCTTCCTGGCTTTCCGCACTGATCGGGCGACCATTATTCGATACAGTGATCACGACGGTTTCGGCATAGTCGATTTCCGCCGTGATTTCTATTTTTGTCGCCTCGGCTTGCAGGGCATTCTTCACCAGATTGACAAGCACCTGCGACAACTGGTCGGCATCGGCATACAACAGGATATCTTCCGACTTCTCGACGTATGAGCAGACCGCTCCGGCCTGATGCAGAGATTCACGAGTGAGCTGCTGCACCTTTTCGATCAGCTCACGTACGAAAAAGGCTTTCTTGACGGGCGCCGATACCCGAGTCAGGCTGCGATAGGTATTGACAAACTTGATCAGTCCGTCGGAAGAGCTGGCAATCGTGTCCAGCCCCAGTTTCAACTCCTTCCAGTCGAGCGAACGAGCCGACGTTTCCGAATCGAGTTCTTGGGATAAGGTATGACTCAATGAGGCAATCGGTGTGACTGTATTCATAATCTCATGCGTCAATACACGAATCAGCTTATTCCAGGAAAGCTCTTCGTTGTGGACCATTTCGCCGGTGATGTCGTTGAGAGCGACGATCTTGACTTGCTTTGCCTGCAACATCGCTTCCGAAGCCGTCAGGGAAAGAGTGATTTTTCCCCGTTCGTTATAGTAACTGTTCCGCTGTTCGTGCGCCGACGAAACTTCCCAAAAGGCATTCTCCAGTTCCTGATGGATATTTCCCAGCTGACGGATATAGCTGAAGGTGGCCAATCCCAGCAGATTCCGTGCCGAGGCATTGCTGTAAATAACCTGTCCTTCCCGCTTCCGGGATAAATCGATGACGACAATTCCGGTACGGACCTGGTCGAGCATCTGCCCATAATATTGCTCCTGTTCGGCAATCTCCTGCCGCTCGCGGTCATAAAGGATGTGAATCCGGTTGAGCGTCCGGTTAAAACGCCGGTACCAGAACTTCTCTTCGCTGAAATGGAAGTTTGTTTCCTTATCTTCCAGCGCATCCAGCATATAGTTCAGTTTCCGGTGAATTTTTTCCAAGGAATAAACACGGGAAATCAGCGCTGCCACCAGGGCCGAGGCCAAAGCGATGAGTATGACTGTCGGCGTATCCATATCAGATGTTGTATTTCTTCAGTTTCGCATATAAGGTGGGCCGACTGATGTTCAGCGATTTCGCCACGTGTGTCAAATTACCGCCGAAGCGGTCCATGGCTGCCCGGATGGTCCGTTCCTCTACTTCCTCGAGGGTTTCGGCTTCCGCTGCCGGCTTTACTCCGCCGGATACAGGCAAAGACAGATGGAAATCTTCGGCATCCAGCTTATCGCCGTCGGCCAGAATCACGGCCTTTTCTATGCCGTTCTGCAGCTCCCGGATATTTCCGCTCCAATGATTGGCAAGCAGAACTTGTCGGGCGGCATCTGTCAGCCCGGTAACCGGACGATGATACTTCTCGGCATAACGGGAGATAAAGAGGTTGGCCAAAGGAACAATCTCATCCGGTCGCTCACGCAAGGGCGGCAGTTCCAAATGGATGGTATTGATGCGGTAATAAAGGTCCTCGCGGAAGGTTCCCTGCTTCACCATCTCTTCCAGATTCTTGTTGGTTGCGCAGATCAGCCGGATGTCAATCGGGATTGAACGGGTATCGCCCACCTTCGTCACCGAACGGTTCTGCAACACCCGCAGCAGCTTTGCCTGGAGATGCAGAGGAATATTGCCGATCTCGTCGAGAAACAGCGTACTGCCGTTGGCCTGTTCCATCTTCCCAGTGTGATCGGTATGCGCATCGGTAAACGCCCCTTTCACATGTCCGAACAATTCACTCTCAAACAAGGTCTCGGTAATGGCGCCGGCATCCACGCAGACCATCGGTTTCAGTCCACGGTCGGACAAGCGGTGAATCTCGGCAGCCAACACGTCTTTTCCCGTTCCGTTCTCACCGGTAATCAGAACACTTGCGTCGGTCGGAGCAATCTTCTCGACCGTGCGACGGACAGCCGTCATGGCCGCTCCCGTTCCCCATAACATCGAAGGTCCGGCTTCTCCGATTTTCTTCTGCCCTTTTCCGCCGACTTTTCCACCTTTTCCGTTATTGGCTTCCGCCTTGTCAATGGCAGCCTGCAAGGTAGCGATGAGTTTCTCGTTCTCCCAAGGCTTCACAATGAAGTCGAATGCCCCACGTTTCATGCCTTCCACCGCCAAAGCGATGTCGGCATACGCCGTAAAAAGCACCACTTCCGTCTGCGGACGGCGCTGTTTGATTTCGGAGAGCCAGAACAGACCCTCATTTCCTGTATTGGTATCTGCCTCGAAATTCATATCCAGCAAGATGACATCCGGCGCAAACTCCCGCAACGAAGCATGAATTTCCTTGGGCGAAGCCAGCAACTCCACCGCCGCGAAATACTTGGGCTATAAAATCTTCAATGCCGCCCGAATACCCGGATTATCATCCACCACCAATATCTTTCCTTTGTTCACCATGATCTGTTTCTCTTTTTCTCCTTTTATTTAGCATTCAAAAATAAGGATTTTCCGAGAATCCTCCTCGTTCTTTTCCCGATTTCCGAGAATCCTATTTCCTTTTCCTTAGACCTTTTTACCGTTTCACCCGGGTGAAACGATCATTCCACGAATGTGATTCGATCGTTCCACCTAGGTGAGACGATCATTCCACCTGGGTGGAACGATGAAATTGTAATATAAAACAGCCTTATACTCATCATGTAATACACTAAAACACAACGAAAAAGGGTTACCAAACAGACGACAACCCCGCATCAGTGGCGTATTACTCAACAGAAAGGCTATCTCGTGGTACCTCACGGGCAAGCGTGGCATACATGATAAACACCAAGGTTGCCGTCAGGATTTGCATCAGGATGAAGATCAAAATAAAGACAACCGGTGTGAGCGGTACGCGGAAAGCAAAGTTTTCCAGCCAGCCGGAAACCACCCACCAAGAGAAAGGGAGCGCCAGCACAAAGCCAATGCCGACAAACCAGCAGTAGGGTTTGAGACCTAATCCTACAATATCGCTAAATTCGGCCCCGAACACTTTCCGCAAAGCTATTTCCTTCCGCTTGTAATACATATCGAAAATCACCAAGGCAAAAACACCGATCAGCGACAAGACGACCGCCAATAAAGAGAAACACAAGAGCGTCTTCCCGAAACGCACTTCCTTTTGGTAAAGAGTATTCAGCACCTGGTCGTAAAATTCGACTTCCACCGGATAGGCCGCATCCATTTTGGCAATCGCTTGCCGGATATGCGACACGGCAGTTACGGCATCAAAGCCTTTCTTCAACCGGATATAGACAACGGGTAAATAGCCGGAAGCGGGCGATTCTACCGAAAAGACAATCGGAGCCTTCTCCTTTCGGGCTGAAGTGAAAGATACTTCCTCACAAATGCCCACAATCTCGTTACTGAGTCCGCTAATCGGACCAAGACCAACGCCGTAATGGTCGCGCACAAACGAGTTGATGATATATCCCGAATCTGTATCACTGGTAAAATTGCGTCCTTCGACAATCTTGATTCCCATCACATCGAAGAAATTCGGGGAACACCAGAGCCGATAGGTTTCAACTTCTTCTCCTTTCCATTCCATGCCCCAGGTAGAATAAGAATCCTGTCCGCCCACACATTCGGTCGCAAAGGCCACATCTTCCACTTCCGCATATTGCCGCAGTGTCTCCTGCAACCACGTTCCTTGCTTCTCGACCATTTCACTGGTCAACTGGACTATCGCCAGCTGGTCCTGGTCAAAGTTCGTATTCGAACGCATCATCATCCGGTTCTGCAAGAAAACAAAGGCGATGAAAACCAACAACGAACACGCAATGGCATATTGAAGTACCAGCAGTCCGCTTTTGATTTTCCGTCCGGAAGGAGTCAGCCCATAATTTCCCTTGAGCAATAAGGCAGTCGGGAAAGAAGTCACAAAGTAGGCCGGATAAAGACCAGCAGCCATGCCAACCAGCCAAGCACCACCAACTGTAGCGATGTACAACGTCCGGCAAGAAGCAAACGTCACCGGCTCCTGAATAATGCCCGAGGCGGCAAACCATTCCGAAACAGGCAGACTGAGACCTACTGCCAACAGACTTGACAATCCGACTAAGCAACCCACTTCCAACACCTGCTCCAGCCGGAGCATCCAAACCTCGGCTCCCAAGATCTTACGTGTATTAATTCCGCGCAGCCGCGAAGGCATGAGCGAGATATAAAAGTTCGTAAAGTTGAACATGCCGACGAAGACAATCAGGACAGCGATCAGTATCAATAAATAAGTCTGCATCCGGCTACCCAACTTGAATACATGTCCTTCCGTCTCGGCATCACTAAAATAAACTTCCGGAAGCGGCGTCAGATGAATCGGACTCAAATACGGATAACGGGAGAAATCAAACGCCCGGTTAAACTCATCCGCCACCGACGAAGCATGACTCGGATCATCCAAGCGCAGGTAACAAATAAAATTGAAGTTTCCGAAGGTCTCCAAGAACGACGCCGGCATCGGAGCCAGGATATTATTCCCCAATTGCGTATTTCCAGGCAAATCCTTATAGACGGCTCCCACTTGCCAGTCCGTTAACGGCAGGAAATAACTTGATTTAGATTCCATCCGTATCGGTTTGCCGACAGGCGATTCCTCGCCGAACATCTTTTTAGCCAGACTTTCCGGAATCGCCAGCTGATTGGGTTTCGACAAAGCCTCTCGTTCTCCTTCCGTCACTTCCAGGCCAAAGACATCGAAAAAGCCGGGACTTACCAAATTGGCTTCCTGCTTGTAACCGGTCCGTTTTCCATCGGCTTCGGTCACTGTCAGATAAACCTCACCCACAAACGGACAAAACACAGAGCCCGCTTCCACATGAGCCGAAGCATGGATGATCGATTCGGCAAAGCCCGGTGGAAGAATGGAACGGAAGAAAGGTGTTTCCGGCATATCCACCTTGAAAACGCAATCCGGCTTCGGATAACATCTGTCAAAGTTCCATTCAAAGCGGACATGGACCATGATCATGATGAAGGCTGTAAAAGCCATCACCAAGCCCACGATGTTGAGCGAAACCGGAACGGGATATTTCCGGAATAACGCTTTGATGTTGCTGTATATTTCCATAGGGCTATTTATTTATCAAGGATTAATTGTTCGTATTATTCACTCTTCAGCGAAAGAACCGGATTGGCATGAGTGATCTGCAAACTGTTGATCACTACGGTGACGGCTACAATCAGGGCAACAATCACATCGGCCGAGAAGAGATAAAACCATGAAACGGTAACTTTCTCAGAGAATTGCTCCAGCCACAAACCGGAAACGTAATAGGCAGCCAGGTTGCCGACAATGGCGGCTATCAACACCCATTTCATCATCTCGCCTACGAAAAGGGATAAAATCTCGGAAGTCGTGGCACCACTGATCTTGCGGATAGCGATTTCCTTACTCCTTCGTTGCGATTCGTCACGGATATATCCGATAAGGCCAAGGAAAGCGATCACGATAGAAAAGAGACTTCCGATCAGGATCGTGTCCTTCATCTTCCGGTTTTCATCATACATGCTTTGCATCACCTGCTTATACGAGAGTACTTCAACGTCCTTTCCTTCTATTTCCTGCTGCACCTCCTGTTGGACACGGGCGATCGTTTCCGGATTCAGTTCTTTTACTTTCACCAAGATAATCGGCATATACCCGGAATCCGGCTCTGCCGTGAAGCGAATACTGGGGCGCTCGTCGTTACGCGTTAATAATCCGATCCGATAATCTTCATAAACACCGCTGATCGTCAGGAGACCTTGATTCATGGCACTTGTATCGGAGTGTTCGGAAATCTGGATTTCTTTGCCGACAGCTCCGTCTTTCCAATCGGTAAACTCCTGCATCTTCTCTACAAACTGCCGGCTCACGGCTACTTCCTGTCGGGTTTCCGGAACACGTCCTTCCAGCATCGGAATCTCAAAGAAGTCGAAGAAGCCTTTTGTCCCATCATATTGGTCGGCTATATTAAACAACTCCCGATCATCACCCGGCAGATAAATATTGTTTCCCGAACTGTAATCAAAAGGAAGCGTATAACAACGTTCGACATCAACCACTTCGGGATTCGATGAAAGAGCAGCTATGCTTCGGTTCGCCTGCAATTTATCCACGCCCCGGACATTATAATAGAGAACATTCTCATAAGTATAGCCCGGCTGGTCGTTCAACGCCTTGTCGTATTGGGCGGCAATGACAAACATAAAACAGACCAGAAAGACATTGATCGTAAACTGAACCCACAACAAAGCCAGTTTCCATTTCCGCTTGTTCTCCTTATAATTCCGGAATGCCACACCAACCGGAATCTTATCATATAAATAACCGGGAACAACCGTAGAAACCAAAAACAACAGGAAGATGACTCCGATCAACACACCAATGGTTTCGGGAATAAAGAGTGCCATCAAACTTGCTCCCAACAAATCCTCCACCAAAGGTTTGGCTGCCCAAATCAGAAGCGCCGCTAATACCAATGACATCAGTAAGACCATGGCTGTCTCTTTACTCAGCATCTTATAGATGTCCCAACTGCCCGCACCATAACACTTATGCACTCCAATCTCTTTCGACCGCCTTACCATCTCCGATATCGTGATGAGAATATAGTTCATCAGTGATATCAGAAGCAAGACCAATGAAACAATCGAGAGTATGACAATCATATTCCGTACCTGAGGTTCGGATGTATGCAACTTATCGAAAGCCGAAAGATAATACCAGATTTTTGTCCCGTTCTTTTCCAATTCTTCCAGAGGCTGGTTCTTCTCCTGCATCGAACGGATCGCCGCTGTCAAGGATGACGGATCTATGCCTTCTTCCAGCTTCACATACCCCTGATAACGATCGTTTCCCAGCCAATTCTCCCGACTCCATTTATTATATGATTCCATGGATAGCAAGACATCATAGTCCAGACTGCCGTTTTCCGGGAAATCTTCATAGACACCACCTACCGTAAATTTCAGTCCAGACGCATCTTCGTTGTAGATGACTTGTCCGACAGCTTTATCAATGCCACCTATTTTCTCGGCAAAAGACCGGCACACCATAACCATTTGTGGCTGCGACAAGACCTGAACCGGATTTCCGGACAAGATCTTCCGATCAAATACATGGAAAAAGGAAGTATCCGCCAACACCAACTTACCGGAAACCGGTCGCTTGTCTTCCGTATAGAACTTCTCACTCTCAAATAGGAAGGTAGTACGGGTTGCATATTCTACACCAGGTACATACTGTTTGAATCCGGGAGCAACTGCTCCGCTCACTTGCTGATAGTCATTTACATTTCCTTGAGATGAATACCCCGTCATAATCTTATAAATCCGGTCGATATCCTGATAGAAGTTATCATAGGCAGATTCAAAGCAGACTTTGGCAATCAAGATACAGCCGATCGCCAAGCCTACACCCAGCGAGAAGACTTTCAATATCCAATTTCTCTTCTTCATATCCCAAGTCTTTTACAATTCATTCCTGACATCACTGACAATCCGCCCATCAAACAAGTTGATGGTTCGCTGAGCCACGGAAGCATCCTTCTGCGAGTGCGTTACCATTACAATCGTTGTTCCTTCCGAATTCAGTTCCGTCAGCAAGTCCATTACTTCTTTTCCGTTCTTGGAATCCAGGTTTCCGGTCGGTTCGTCGGCCAATACCAGATTCGGATTGGAAATAACCGCCCGCGCAATGGCAACACGTTGTTGCTGTCCGCCGGATAACTGTTGCGGGAAATGCTGGGCACGATGACTGATATTCATCCGTTTGAGCATGGCCGTCACACGCTGTTTCCGTTCCGAAGCACTCATGTTCAGATACTTCAAGGGCAATTCCACATTCTCGAAGACATTCAATTCATCAATCAGATTGAAGCTCTGGAATACAAAACCGATATTGCCTTTGCGGAACTTGGTGCGATCACGTTCCTTCAACTGAGCCACTTCCTGTCCCATCAGTTCATAACTGCCACCCGAAGGATTATCCAATAAACCCAAGATATTCAACAAAGTTGATTTACCACAGCCCGAAGGTCCCATAATCGCTACAAACTCGCCTTTCTTGATTTCAAAAGACACACCATTCAACGCCGTTGTTTCTATTTCTTCCGTACGGAAAATCTTGCTAAGTTCTGTTACTTTAATCATAATCGTTCTTTTTATTTTATTATTTCTTTCTTGTTCTATTATTCGTTTTTCAATGTCTTTACCGGATTTGTATGTATCAGCCGTAACATCTGCCAGCTAACTGAGACCAATGCGACACATAGCATAAATAGAAAAGACAAGGCATATACTTGGATCGGATTGTCAATCCGATAACTATAGTTCTCCAACCAGATACCGGAAACATACCAGGCAAATGGAATACCAACCAATACCGCGATAAGAACAGCCTTCAAAAACCGGGAAGATGTCTCAACAAAAAGCTGGAAACCTTCGCAACCCATCACTTTGCGCAATGCGACTTCCTTAGCATGCTGACGAGCATAATAGGTACTCATGGCAAACATGGCCATCGACGTAAGCAGTAATACCAGAGCGGTAAAAATCATCAAGAGCTTCAAACTCTTGTTTTCGGCATCATACAAATCATAATTGATCTCGTTATACGTCTTAACCATTATATCATCTTCTGTAAAACCTTTATTCCGGTAAAACGCCTTGATCTCATGTAAGGCTTCACGCTCATCTCCATGAACCTTTACAGCCAACATTCTAAGTACGCGGAAATCTTCATCTTTCTCCATATCCATGACCTGAAGGATTTTAAGGAACTCCGTTTTCATCGGGGTAACGGCACTCCCTTTATGGAAATCCTCAATAATACCACAAACAGAAAAACGGGTATTATCAAATTCCAATCCGGTACAATCATAATCCACACCCAAGGCTTTCAAGGCCGATTCCGTCAGCCAAATACGATAAGGCAAAGGCTCAGCATTCTGGCGGATTACTTTAAACCCCAGTATTTCAAAGGCAGATTGCGTACCATTGATTACATCCAATTTTAATTCTCCTCCGTTCTTAAATACACCGACAACAGATGATCCTAACGTCATTGGATCAAACTGAAGCCAACCTACATTTTCAACACACGGCAATGACCGGAGTTCATCAACATGATAGTCCGACGGCTTGGCAGCATTTTGCACGCTGATGATACCATCTTTCTCATATCCCATCGGTTTATGGATCATATAATTAATCTGTAAATAGATTACACCGGCAACCGACAAAGAGATAAAAGCGATGAAACTCTGAAAGCCGATCAGTATTTTCCCCAAAGTCATCTTGCTGGTCCGGGTAAAGTTTCCTCTTACCACATCTATGGGCTTGTATCTTGAAACGATCAAGGCTGGAATAATTCCGGAACACAAGGATAAAAGAATAAGTACGGATAAGAAAAACACTGACTCACGCCAACCAAACGAGCTGAATGGAGACACTTCTTTTCCTACCAACATCGACAAATAAGGAGAAATAAACCCAACGATCAACAGGGCAAAGGCAAACGAGACCAAGGTAAGAATGAAAGATTCACCGATATACCGGAAGATGATATTCTCCATTTGTGTTCCCAACAAACGGCGCGAAGCCATTTCTTTGGCTCTGAATCCGGTTTGAGCCACCGTAAGAGAAATGTAGTTGAATACGGCAAACAATAGCAGGAACAAGCCGGCACTGGCAAACAGGTTGGTGAAATCGGCCCTGACAATGCCTTCAAAAGGAATCGTTGTTCCAATATCTAACTTACTTATGTCGGCAAACGGCGTCAAATGATACTCCTTAAACAGTTGATGGACATACAGCATATCTTCTTTCTTTAAGACGGATTCGATTTTGTCTCCCAAGGCTTTGACATCTGTTCCTTCTGCCAACCGATAAAATAACACCGCGATTCCGCTGCCATTAACGGTCATGGACTGATCCAATTCAGACAATAAGTCAACCCGATAGATGATGTCTGGTACAAAGAAGATCGTATGGGAAAAATCTTTATAAATCCCTGTCACATGCAAATCCGCACGACTTCCATTGACAACAACTTCGATGTTCTTGCCCAAAGCTTCTTCGTCTCCAAACAATCGGTTGGCACAACTTTGTGAAATTACGACTGCATATTTTTCCTTCAACACAGCTTCCGGATTTCCTTCAACCAATTCAAAAGGGAAAAATTCGAAGAAGTTTTCGTCTGTAATAAGAGAATTCTGTCTTTCCTTTTGACCATCTACAATCATATCCATTTCAATTCCGCCAAATATATGTGTACCGATAACGCGACACATATCTTCCACTTCAGGGAATTTCCCTTCCAACTGCTCTTTTACGGTAGCACATCCGATAAACATTCTCTCTGAATGTCCTACGTATATATTACCTTGTCTTTTAATGGCCGAGTCCGTCTTTATCTCCTGTATGGCAAAAGAACCTATAAAAAGGACAAACGCGATGGCAATTGCCATTCCTGCCACTTCAATGGTCGTATATAATTTATTCTTACTGAGAAATCTAAAATAACTCTTCATGGTAAAATCGCTTTTATTTTATTTCAACACCAGACAATCATTATCGCCAAAGTTATCGTATCCGGAAGTAATGACTTTCTCGCCCGGATTCAAGCCATCCAGTACTTCGTAATACTGCGGGTTTTGACGGCCGATATGTATTTCCCGCTTGAAAGCCTTATCTCCTTCAGGCGTAAGGACATAAATCCATTTGCCACCGGTTTTCTGATAGAAGGTTCCACGAGGAATCATCACGGCTTCTTCAGGTTGTCCTAACTGTAAATTCAGGTTGTACGTCTGTCCGGTACGGATGTTTTCCGGATGAGTACCGTTGAACTTGAAGTCGGCCTTGAATTTCCCGTCCCTTACTTCGGGATAGACTTTCCGAATCACCGCCGAATAGGATTCATCTTGGCGCTCAAACTGGGCTTCCAGTCCGGGCATCACCCGATCGATATAATGTTCATCTATCTGCGCTTCGATCTTATAGCTGCCCAAGTTGTTAATCTGTCCGATCTTCGCTCCCGAAGAAACCGATTGTCCCAGCACAGCATCCAGTAATCCCAGCTCGCCGTCGATCGGCGCCACAATCATCAGATGTTCTTTCCGCCGGCGGATCATCTGCATGTTCACCCGCATGTTATTCAGGCTTTCCTGCATCTGCTTGACCTGTACACTACGATAAAGGCTGTCTTGGATAGCCCGGTTCTTGACCAGCTCCAGACGACTTTCGGCCAGTTCGTAATCTTCTTCCGCCTGCAAATAGACCTCTTTTGCAATCAGGTCTTCCTGATAAAGCTGTTTCTGTGCTTCATACGCCCGACGATACCGTTTGACTTCCATCTGCAACTGAAGCATTTCCTGATGCACACTCAGCTTCTCCTGTTCCATCGAGATCAAGGTATTACGCAAGAGGTTTTCTTTCTCTGCCAGGTCGGCTTCCGAATTAAGGATCTGCATATCCAGATTCTCGTTCTTCAGTTCGAGGATCTTATCGCCCGCCTTCACCTTTGCTCCTTCTTCGATGAAGATATCATGCACCACGCCCGACTCCAGCGGACTGATCTGAATGGTTGTCATCGGCTGTACTTGTCCGCTCACCCGAATGTAATCGTTAAACTCGCCGGAGATCACTTCACTGACAGACACCGTATCCGCATTGACACGAAACGTACGCACGTCATCCCGCAGCAACAAGTAAATCAAAAACACCACGACCAGCGCACCCAGCCAGTACGGCATTGCCTTTTTGCTCAGTACAAGCGAAAAACCTTTCTTCGGTTCTATTTTTCTATCCATGATTCTATTTCTATTTATATTGATCCAAATAACTAATTCCTTTGTAATAGCTAACCACACTGCTCTTCAGCAGATACTGAAAGCGGGCATTCAGCTGCTCGGCCTTCGCATTCAGGTAATCGTTGGAGACTGTCTGAAACTCGATCGGAGAAATCAGCCCTTGCAACATCTTCCGTTCGCCCAGCCGATAGGCTTCTTCTTGTACAACCGAACGTTTCTCGGCCTGAAAGAACGCCGCCAAAGCACCTTTGCTGTCTTGTATCGCCCGGGAAATCTCGGATTCCACATCATGCAATGTCTGTTCATATTCCGCCCGAGCACGCCGCCAGTCGTTTTTCTTCTTCGATAAATTGGAATGACGGGAAAGACGATCGTAAATCGGTATCGACAGACTCAATTGGATGTATTCACCTCCATTGTTCCGGAACTGCGTACCAAAAGGAATCGCCTGATAATCTTTCCGGCCGGGATAGGTATAATAACTGGTTGACCATCCGCCGTTCAACGACAAGGAAGGAAGAAACTGCCACTTGGCCGTCTTCAATTCGTACCGGGCCTGATCCATTTTCCCTTTGGCAATCCGGACAGCCGGATTATTCTCGTGCGCAAAGCTGGTAATCTCGGCCGCCGATTCCATACAGATTTCCGGCAACTCGAAAGAATCTCTTACAGCCGACATATCTACCGGAAGCACTTCTTCTACGGGCCAAAGCATCAGGGCCTTTAATGTCAGGACAGCTTCATCCTTCTGATTCCGGGAATTGATCAGCTGGTATTCGCGATCCGCCAGGTCGGCTTCCATCTGCACCACATCGGCACGTCCTTTCTGTCCCAGTTCCAGTTGTTTCTTTACCAAAGTCAGATTGGAACGGGCAGCCTCGATCTGCGATTCCATCACCTCTACCATCTGTGTATGGAACAAGACATTATAATAAGCCTCCATCACGGAAAGACAAATCTCATCCCGTAACTTCTGTTCCTGAGAAATTCCCATCTTCACCGCAATATTCGAGATCTTGATATTATTGAGGGCCGAGAAACCATCAAACAACGTAATGCTTCCATCTACCGAATATCCGTTATTAAAGGAAGTACTACTGATGTAGGTATTGGTTTCGGGGTCGACCGCACGCCCGAAGTTACTATAAGCATACGTTCCGGCCGACACTTTCGGTGTAAAAGCTTTCAGAATCGCATCCCGCCGGCTCACCAACGCATCGGCATTGTCGGCATCCTGTATCTTCTTCTTCGAGGAATTTTCCACCGCATACGCCATACAGGCATACAGCGACATCGCTTCCTGAGCCAGACAGGCCGCATGGATGGAGCATCCTAAAACCAAAGTCATTATTATCTTTCTTTTCATAAAACAAACATCTTACACCAAGAAAAATACAACGACCATGCCAGAATTATAACAAGCTTGTTTCTAACAGATTATAATTTTATCATTTCCAAGAAGTGTAAAGTTTCTTTACAAAAGGTGTAAAATAGATTGACGGTGTAAAGTTATTTTTAGCCGGTTATCGGCAATAAGGAAGATCAAACAAAAGGTGGTATTTCCATCAATCCCGTGAGCAAGTCGTCCAAAAGTCGTATCCTTTTATATTTTTGACAGATGTGCTAAAGCTTTATCATATATGTGCTAAAGCTTTTTGACAAATATAGTAAAGCTTTTCGACAGCTGTCAAACAATTAAAAGGTAATAGGATTTACATGAGAATGTACCGGGTTCTTTATTCGAATCTGGTATTCCTTAATGTCAAAAGAGCGCGATAAATTCAATAAAATCTATCGGATTACGTTATCTTTGTGATAAGCATGGCGTTATCATAATACCAGGAAATATGTCGATATGGAGTAAACTTTTAGGATTTAAGCAAACGGATGAGACGAATCATAAGGTCGATAAAGATACTGCATCTCTATCAACCGATACATCGCGCTATACCTTTGTAGATGTTGAAATCGGTTTGCAAGATCATAAGATCCATGACATCGGAGCACTCCGCTTTGACGGCACCATCTTTCATAAAGCATCCAAAGAAGAACTGTTTGACTTTCTGCGCGACAGCGATTATCTCTGCGGACACAACATCATCCATCATGATGCCCAATATTTGTTTGCCGGCCGCACTTGCCGCTGGCCATTGGTCGATACACTATATGTATCTCCTTTATTATTCCCCGAACGCCCGTATCACAGACTGGTGAAAGACGACAAACTGGTTAGTGAACAACTGAATAATCCGGTAAACGACTGCGAGAAAGCCAAGGACCTGCTGTTCGACGAAGTAGCCCGCTGGAACGACCTGCCCGAAAAGAAACAGCAGATTTGGGCTTATTTGCTCAAAGATCAGGAAGAATTTACAGGATTTTTACAGCTGGTGCAAGCTGTTTCCCCGGTATATATGGATCCGGTTGAACTGATCAGGGATTTTTATGAAGGGAGAATCTGTCAACAGACAGACCTGCATATGCTCATTGAAAAATATCCTGTCGAACTGGCGTATGCTTTGGCTCTGGTCGATACAACCGATCATCGTTCCATCACTCCGGGCTGGGTACTTCGGAACTATCCGGAAGTAGAATATGTGATGAAGCTTTTGCGGCACACGCGCTGTCAGGAAGGTTGCCCGTACTGCAACACCCAGCTGGATGTACACTATAACCTGAAACGTTTCTTCGGATACGATGAATTCCGTACCTACGAAGGAGAACCACTTCAGGAGAAAGCAGCCCTGGCAGCCGTGCAGGGGAAATCGTTACTTGCCATTTTTCCTACCGGCGGAGGCAAGTCGCTTACCTTTCAATTGCCGGCACTTATGGAAGGCACTTCCGTACATGGACTGACCGTGGTTATTTCTCCTCTTCAATCGCTGATGAAAGATCAGGTGGATAACCTGGCAGACCGGGGAATTACAGATGCAGTTACCATTAATGGTTTGCTGGATCCGATTACGAGATCGTTATCCATCCAAAGAGTTCTGGAAGGAGAAGCCTCACTTTTATACATAGCTCCCGAAATGCTCCGTTCCAAAACCATCGAGAGAATTCTAATGGCGCGCCATGTCGTAAGGTTTGTCATCGACGAAGCCCATTGTTTTTCTTCGTGGGGACAAGATTTCAGGGTAGATTATCTCTATATCGGTAAATTCATCCGCGAGTATCAGCAGAAAAAAGGAGGCAAAACACCGATACCGGTATCTTGTTTTACGGCAACAGCCAAGCAGAAAGTCGTACAAGATATCTGCGACTACTTCAAACAGACGCTGAATCTGGAATTGGAACTGTTCGCATCAACAGCATCCAGAACAAATCTTCACTATTCCGTCATTCATGCAGAGACGGATGATGATAAATACTCAAAACTAAGGGAACTGGTGGTGGAATCTGATTGCCAGACGATTGTCTATGTATCGCGGACCAGACGGACCAAAGAGCTCGCTGCCAAATTAACCCGCGACGGTTATCAGGCATTGCCCTACAACGGACAGATGGAAGCAGACGAAAAGATTGCCAATCAAGAGGCATTCATGAACGATCAGGTGCGCATCATCGTAGCAACATCAGCCTTTGGGATGGGCGTTGACAAGAAAAATGTCGGGTTGGTGATCCATTATGACATTTCGGATTCGTTGGAAAACTATGTACAGGAAGCCGGAAGAGCGGGAAGAGATCCACACCTGAACGCACGTTGCTATGTTCTTTACAGTGATAACGACCTCGACAAGCATTTTATATTACTCAACCAGACCAAACTAAGCATCAGTGAAATACAACAGGTTTGGAAAGCCGTAAAAGATCTTACCAGACAACGGATGCGGGTTTGCTGTTCGGCGTTGGAAATTGCCCGACAGGCCGGCTGGGATGATTCTGTGTCCGACATAGAAACCCGTGTGCGAACCGCTTTATCGACGTTGGAACAAAGCGGATATCTCGTCAGAGGAAACAATGTGCCTCATGTATATGCCACCGGCATCACCGTAAAAAACATGGAAGAAGCCCGAAAACGGATATCTGCTTCCATCTTATTCGGTAATGATGAAATCGAGAAGGCCGTCAGAATCATCAAGTCACTGATTTCGCAGAAGCATATAGCCAAGGCTCAGGATTCGGAAGCTGAATCGAGAATCGATTATCTGGCCGATATTTTAGGAATGAGTAAAAGTGAAGTCGTATCGGCTGTAGAACGGATGCGACAGGAAGGTATATTGGCCGACAGCAAGGATATTTCTGCTTATTTGCTGGATTCAGGTGAATCTGAACGGAAATCAAAAACCTTGCTCGAGCGTTTTGCCAAACTGGAACAATATATCCTCAGCCATATTCCGAACGAGTCTTTGCAAATCTCTTGCAAACAGCTCAATGATAATGCCGTAAACGACGGCATCATTACCTCCAAAGAAAAAGACATACGGACACTGCTTTACTTCCTCACAATCAAAGGTTATACCCGGAAGAAAGAAGATGCCGTTCATAGCATGGAGATTATGCGCCGTTTGGATATGGATACAACCATCAGACGTTTTGAGAAACGATTGGAGATAAGTCGTTTTGCCGTAGAGTGGCTGTATAAATTAGCGGCAGAAACCAGGAAAGAGAACGAAGAAAGCAAGTCGATACAGTTTTCCGTTATCGAATTGCTGAACCAGATTAAGGCAAGTCAGCAATCTCTATTCGGCGAACTGAAGGATATTCAGCTGGAAGATGTGGAAGAAGCTCTTCTGTATTTATCGAAGATCGGCGCACTCAAGCTGGAAGGCGGATTCCTGGTTCTCTACAATGCCATGGACATCAAACGAATCAAAGACAGCAAGGCCCGATACAAGCAAGAAGACTACCGGATGCTAAATGAATTCTACAAACAGAAGATTCAGCAGGTACACATTGTTGGGGAATATGCCAATCTGATGGTCCGCGATTATAACGCGGCTTTGCAATATGTACAAGACTATTTCCAGATGGATTATCGGAAATTCATCTCCAAATATTTTAAAGGAGAACGAGGAAACGAAATACAAAGGAACCTGACACCCGGAAAATACAAGCAGTTGTTTGGCCAGTTATCCAAACGGCAAATGGAGATCATCACGGATAAAGAATCCCGCTGCATTGTTGTCGCAGCCGGTCCGGGCAGTGGAAAAACCCGTGTATTGGTCCACAAGCTTGCTTCGCTCCTGCTGTTGGAAGATGTCAAACATGAACAACTGCTGATGCTGACATTCTCACGCGCAGCCGCCACCGAATTCAAGCAACGGCTGATGGAACTGATCGGGAATGCGGCCCACTTTGTAGAGATCAAAACCTTCCACTCTTATTGTTTCGATCTGCTTGGACGGATCGGAAATCTAGAAGATGCCAAAAATATCGTAGCCAAAGCAGCCGATATGATCAATCAGGGAGAAGTTGAGCCTAACAGAATCGGTAAAACGGTTTTAGTCATTGATGAAGCCCAAGATATGGGCTCGGAAGAGTATGCACTCGTGAAAGCATTGATGACCCAAAACGAAGAAATGCGCGTGATTGCCGTGGGCGACGACGATCAAAATATCTACGAATTCAGAGGTTCTGATTCCGGATGTCTGTTCCAACTCGCCCAAGAATCCGGAAGCCGCTTTATCGAAATGACCGAAAATTACCGCAGTGCCCGGCATTTGGTGAATTTCGCCAATGAATTCACTCAAAACATCCATAAAAGGATGAAAACCTCTCCGATTACCTCCATAAGAGAAGAGGAAGGATGGGTGGAAGTGACTTATCATTTGTCTAAGCATATGTATCAGCCACTCGTAGAAAATCTAATGAAACACAAGAGAAACGGAACCTCGTGTATTCTTACCCAGACAAATGGAGAGGCAGCAATCCTGGTAGCCCTCTTGAGGAAACAGGGAATCAACAGCAAACTCATACAGTCTATGGATGGTTTTCATTTCTGGAACTTAGCAGAGATGAGATACTTCCTCAAATATATCGATCAACGGGTAAACATACCTTTAATTCCGGACGAAATATGGGAAGCGGCCAAGCAGGCTACCTGCTCAGCCTATGCCAATAGCCGAAGTCTGCCATACGTAAAACATTGCGTGGCATTGTTTGAACAAACCAACAAAGCCAAATATGTGAGCGACTTCAAAGAATTTGTATTCGAGTCGTCAATAGAAGATTTCTGTGATATCGCTGATGCCGAAGTAGTGGTATCAACCATTCATAAAGCCAAAGGAAAAGAATTTGACGACGTCTATATGCTTATTTCCGACAATTATTCGAAAACCGACCAGCTGATGCGTCGGTATTATGTAGGAATAACCCGGGCCAAAAACCGATTGTTTATCCATACGAACGGAAACTGTTTTAAGCATTTGAGTACAGATCAATACCTGATTGATCAGCGGCAATATGCCTTACCCGAAGAAATCGTTCTGCAACTTTCCCTCAAAGATGTTTATCTTGATTTCTTCAAAGGACTCAAGCGGGAAATCTTATCATTACGGAGTGGAGAAGCATTGAAGTACAAAGACAGTATTTTATACAATAGCCAAAACCAGGCCGTAGCCAAACTGTCGGCAAACATGCAAACTGTAATATCGGAATGGAACAAGAAAGGCTACGAAGTAAAGGCTGTCTCCGTCCGTTTCGTCGTGGCCTGGAAGCCCAAAGATGCCCCCAAAGAAGAACCGGAAACAGCCGTTCTGTTGCCTGAACTGGTGTTGTCGCGAGGATGAATGTTGTCCATTTTCTTCCTTTCAACTAAGTTTCTTATCCAATGTTAATCCAAGTCAAGCAGTCCCATCGTCTGTGCATCGTGCCAAACAAGCCATAGGTTGACCGGATACAATCAAAGAGGATATTCATCGAAGTCAAAAAGCACGGTGGACAGATAACGTTCACCAGTATCCGGTAATAAAACAACAATACGTTTCCCCGCGTTTTCCGGACGTCTCGCTATTTCCGTAGCAGCATAGACTGCAGCTCCCGATGAAATACCGACAAGCAATCCTTCATATTTTGCCAGTTCCCGACTCGTTCGGATGGCATCATCATTTTCTACGTCGAAAACTTCATCCACAACCGAAGCATCATAGTTTTTTGGAACAAATCCGGCACCAATACCCTGTATCTTGTGAGAACCGCTCTGACCACCATTCAGCACAGGAGAAGCCTTGGGCTCGACAGCAATGACACTGATTTTAGGATTGAGGGATTTTAAATAGGATCCTACACCCGATACGGTCCCGCCTGTACCTACTCCTGCCACAAAAATATCAACCTCGCCATCGGTCTGTTCCCAAATCTCTACTCCGGTTGTTTTTTGGTGCTTGGCTGGATTTGCCGGATTCTTAAACTGCTGGAGAATGATACTTCCGGAAATTTGCCGTTGCAGTTCTTCAGCCTTCCGAATGGCACCTGGCATCCCTTCCTGTCCAGGTGTGAGAATGACTTCTGCACCATATGCCTTTACCAATTTCCGGCGTTCTATGCTCATCGTTTCAGGCATGGTCAGTATCAGATGATACCCCTTGACAGCTGCCACTAATGCTAACCCGATACCTGTATTCCCACTGGTTGGTTCAATGATAGTACCACCAGGAAACAGCAATCCTTTTTTCTCTGCATCTTCAATCAGGCCCAAGGCCACACGATCCTTTACACTGCCGCCCGGGTTGAAAAACTCTATTTTTGCAATGATCTTTGCATAACCACCCACTTTACTGCCATATTTTTTCAATTCCAACAATGGAGTATTCCCTATGAGGTCTGTCACTTTATCAGTAATCCTTTTCATCTCATTCTTTTTATATGATTAATATCATCTTATATCTTCTCCAAAGCCTGTGCCAAATCTGCCAACAAATCGTCGATATGTTCGGTACCTATAGAAAGACGGACGGTAGATGGTGTGATGTGCTGCGCTTCCAGTTCCTCCGGCGATAATTGGGAATGAGTGGTGGTATATGGATGAATGACCAAGCTCTTTACATCTGCCACATTGGCAAGAAGCGAGAAGATTTCGAGTGCATCGATGAACTTCCAGGCTTGCTCCTGACCGCCCTTTATTTCAAAGGTAAAAATGCTGGCAGCACCGTTCGGGAAGTACTGTCGATAAAGCGCATGATCGGGATGAGTGGGCAAAGACGGATGATTCACTTTGGCTACTTTCGGATGATTATTCAGGAAATTTACTACTTTCAAAGCATTTTCAACGTGACGTTCTACCCGAAGCGAAAGGGTTTCCAAGCCTTGCAGCAAGATAAAGGCATTGAATGGGGAAATAGTAGCACCGGTATCACGAAGGATGACGGCACGGATACGGGTAACGAAAGCTGCTGCTCCAGCTACATCAGCAAAGACAGCACCATGATAACTCGGATCGGGTTTGGCCAATGTAGGAAACTTGTCAGGATAAGCTTTCCAATCGAACCGGCCACTGTCTACAATCACACCGCCCAAGGAAGTTCCATGTCCACCTATAAACTTGGTTGCAGAATGTACCACAACATCAGCCCCATGCTCTATCGGACGGAACAGGAATGGAGTAGCAAAAGTATTGTCTACAATCACAGGAATACCATGCCGGTGTGCCACTTCAGATACACCTTCTATATTGGTTACATCCGAATTCGGATTACCGAAAGTTTCAACAAAAACCGCTTTGGTATTGGGCCGGATAACAGCTTCCAAAGCATCCAGGTCATTGACACGGACAATGGTGTGTGTGATACCCTGTGTAGTAAGAGTATGCGTAATAAGGTTATATGAACCTCCATACAGATTATCCGCCGCAACCACATGGTCACCTGCTTGAAGGATATTCTGAAGAGCATATGTAATGGCCGCTGCACCCGAAGCTACAGCTAAGCCGGCTACACCACCTTCCAATACTGCAACACGTTCCTCAAAAACGCCTTGTGTAGAGTTAGTCAATCGACCATAAATGTTTCCTGCATCACGGAGTCCGAATCGGTCAGCTGCATGTTGGGAATTACGGAATACATACGAAGTGGTCTGGTAGATAGGTACCGCACGTGCATCGGTTGCCGGATCCGGTTGTTCTTGACCTACATGCAATTGTAATGTTTCAAAATGAAGTTCTGCTCTTTTCATAATTCTATAATTTTATTGTTTATGTTTTATTTTTGTTTTCGATGCAAAATTATGATATATGGTTTTTTCATACAAGATTTGATTAAAATACAGAAAATAACTCTATTTTTGTAGCACCAAACAGAACAAACCAACGGGACAAGACCTTTAAATGTCCCGATGGCAGATAATTATTCTTTTATGGAAACATTGGACAAAACAGATTTACAGATTCTACGTACCTTGCAACAGAATGCACGACTGACCACTAAGGAATTGGCTTCAAGAGTCAGTCTCTCTTCTACTCCCGTATACGAACGTTTGAAGCGCTTGGAGAACTGCGGATACATAAAAAAATACATCGCAGTACTTGATGCTGAAAAACTCAACCAAGGCTTCATCGTATTTTGTAACGTAAAGATGAGCAGGCTAAACCGTGAAATTGCAAAAGATTTTACGGAGATTATCCGTAACATTCCAGAAGTGACCGAATGCTACAACATTTCAGGTAGCTTCGATTATTTATTGAAAATTCATGCCCCAAACATGAAGTATTATCAGGAATTCGTCTTGAATGTTTTAGGGACCATTGAAAACCTTGGCTCGTTGGAAAGCACTTTCGTGATGGACGAAATCAAACATGAATACGGAATCCACATATAATTTGAAAAAGCTTTCCATTTTTTGTCGTATATAGAAAGAATTTCCTTTCCAATGTACTCTCTATCACCGAAAATGTTGCAATCGCGATATACCCGTTTGATATCTTGAAGATAATTGATGTCATGAACGTTTGCTTTTGTCAGCTCATAAGAGTGAATGACTCCGCTTAATCCACAAAGTGCATGTAACTTATACTATTAATAATGAATCTTTTATGATACGCAATATCCAAAACTTAGAGCTTTACTATAGTTAGTTTTTTTCCATAGTACAACGTTTTCCTCTTGCAACATGACATACCTCAATGGGTTTTGAATCAATGCAAAAATAATCCTCATCTCCGTCTATACTGACTGCCATACGCTTTCTGATCGTTCCATAAAGAGAACGGAATCTCAAATTTGATACATCATAATACGGCTAACTTCTTGCATTATGTTCAAAGCATTCGTAAATGTTAACAGTGAGAATGCAAGGTACAGCAACCGGAGCTTTTCATTTACCGGAACATAATGCTTCTTTGTTATTCGTAACTTTGAATAAATCTGATAAAGATTTTTCTCCGACCACACAATATAATGATTGTGTCATCAATGAGAATTTGTTTCATTGGCAATCTTGGAATTTTGACTCTCATCAGAATGATGGAGGGCTACGGCATATCCACCAAATGGAAACACACGTAAGATCTTATTGTTCGTTCGTGAAAACAAGAAAGACGGCTATGGTAATACCAGTCCCTTGCACTGTTTTGGTGTAGTTAATTATGTATCCTCTCATGGTGATTTTCCAATGAATGTAACATGGAAATTAGAAAAACCTGTCATGCCATATTATGTAAAAGCAATATAAAAACAACAAACTAAATAAATTACATTACACTAATAATCAATAAATTAAACTACTATAAATCTTTATCTTTTGATATTTCGAACAACACAAAAAAGGTGTGGAACCGTTTGAGTTCCACACCTTTCCTTATAAATATTTATCGCTTATTTATCGATACTTACTTCACCTCCTCGAAGTCCACGTCAGTTACATTGTCTTTACCGTTGTTGTTTCCGGCATTGTTGTTTGTCTGACCGCCGAAGTTTGCGCCACCTGCCTGTGCGCCGCCCTGAGCGTTCTGAGCGTTATACATTTCCTGGCTTGCAGCCTGGAATACGGAGTTCAATTCAGCCATAGCAGCATCTACGCCAGCAATGTCTTGAGCCTTATGAGCTTCTTTCAGTTTGTTCAAGGCAGCTTCGATCGGAGCCTTCTTGTCAGCTGGGATCTTATCGCCCAGATCCTTCAACTGTTTTTCAGTCTGGAAGATCATACTGTCTGCCTGATTCAGTTTGTCGATACGTTCCTTTTCTTTCTTATCGGCTTCAGCATTAGCAGCAGCTTCTTCCTTCATACGCTTAACTTCGTCTTCACTCAAACCACTTGAAGCTTCAATACGGATACTCTGTACTTTACCAGTTCCCTTATCCTTAGCAGAAACATTCAAGATACCATTGGCATCGATATCGAATGTAACTTCGATCTGAGGAACACCACGCTGAGCAGCTGGAATTCCATCCAAGTGGAAACGACCAATTGACTTGTTATCCTTAGCCAACGAACGTTCACCCTGCAATACGTGGATTTCAACTGAAGGCTGGTTATCTACTGCAGTTGTAAATGTTTCAGACTTCTTGGTCGGGATTGTTGTATTAGCCTCGATCAGTTTTGTCATCACACCACCCATTGTTTCAATACCTAATGACAGCGGAGTAACATCCAGCAACAAGACGTCTTTTACTTCACCTGTCAAGACACCACCTTGGATAGCAGCACCTACGGCAACTACTTCATCCGGGTTAACACCTTTTGAAGGAGCTTTACCGAAGAATTTCTCAACGATAGCCTGAACAGCCGGGATACGAGTTGAACCACCTACCAAAATTACTTCGTCAATATCTGAAGTTGACAAATTGGCATCCTGCAAAGCCTGACGGCAAGGAGCGATACAAGCCTGAATCAAGCTGTCAGCCAACTGTTCGAATTTAGCACGAGTCAATGTCTTAACCAAGTGCTTTGGAACACCGTTAACCGGCATGATATACGGCAAGTTGATTTCAGTAGAAGTTGTACTTGACAATTCAATCTTCGCCTTTTCAGCAGCTTCCTTCAAACGTTGCAAAGCCATCGGATCCTGACGCAAATCAACACCTTCGTCTTTCAAGAATTCTTCTGCCAACCAGTCGATGATTACATGGTCGAAATCATCACCACCCAGGTGCGTATCACCATTTGTTGACTTAACTTCGAATACACCATCACCCAATTCCAGGATTGAAATATCGAATGTACCACCACCTAAGTCGAATACAGCGATCTTCATATCCTTGTTGGCTTTATCCAAACCATAAGCCAATGAAGCGGCAGTCGGTTCGTTTACGATACGGCGTACAGTCAAACCGGCAATTTCACCAGCTTCTTTTGTAGCCTGACGCTGAGCATCGCTAAAGTAAGCCGGAACGGTAATAACAGCATCTGTTACTTCCTGTCCCAGATAATCTTCAGCTGTTTTCTTCATTTTCTGCAGAACCATAGCTGAGATTTCCTGCGGAGTGTACAGACGACCATCGATATCCACACGCGGAGTATTGTTGTCGCCACGTACTACTTTATAAGGTACACGAGAAATTTCCTTCTGTACCTGATCGTATGTTTCTCCCATGAAACGTTTGATAGAGAAGATTGTCTTCTGCGGGTTTGTGATAGCCTGACGTTTAGCCGGATCACCTACCTTACGTTCACCACCTTCAACAAACGCTACAATAGAAGGAGTTGTTCTTTTACCTTCACTATTTGCAATGACAACCGGTTCGTTACCTTCCAAAACAGCAACACAAGAGTTGGTTGTACCTAAGTCGATTCCTATAATCTTTCCCATAATGTTTATATTTTTTATTGTTATTATTCAAGTTTCATTTGTGTACGTTTTCAAGTCGCACACCAAATATTCAACAAACCTTATGCCAAAGAGAAAAAAGATGCCATTAGCCTTTTTCCTGTCATAACTTCTGACAAAATGGCTTAAAGAGTCTATCTTTTCGTTTCTTACAACGTTTTTTTGTCAGTTCATACTTAATAATAGGCCCCAAATCCATTATACTATTCCCTACTCATCCTGGTCTTAATTTCAGAACCTCCCAACAAGCAAATAAATTCATGCCTAAGAAATCTTCAAAACACGCCGGCTTTTCATCAATATACGCCGGCTTTTGAAATAAAGCCTATATGATTGGTAACTGTTTCCAACGAGAATCAAAAATAGAACCCTCGAGAAACATTTTTGATTCTCGTTAGTATCATTCTTTATATTATATATTATAAAAAAACGGTCTATTCATAAATAATCATCCTTCACAACCATTCTATTCTCTTGGTTATCTGAAAGATGAGGTGATTCAACGATTGTAAAACAAATTATTGCTGTCCGGTAAAACTCCCAAGAGCATGAATAATCTCCCCGAAGCCCCGTAAAATAGGACTTCGGGAATTATTTTTTCAAAAGTAAGCCCCCCTAATCGAAAAGACTTGGTTCAGGTGGCGCTTTTTGCATCTCTTTTGCAAGTAAATCATTCCAAGTTTTTTCGGGATTTTCCATGAATGCGATAAAATCAACGTAGTACATAAGCATAAGTCGTACCATGGTAACAACTTGCGAGAATGCACAATGTCTCTTGATGCTTCTTGACAGAACCGTTATCAACAAATTAGCAATTAAAACTACCCAAGTTTGTATTTGTATGGCATTGACGCTGTCGCCATAGAAGAAATGAAGCGGGAAGTTCTGTTTAAGTTGTTTGTACAACGACTCAATAGCCCATCTTAGACGATAAATTTCAGCAATATCCTCAACCGTGAAGTCAAAGTTGTTGGTCAATAGTACAACTGGTTTCTTGCTCTCATAAAATATCTCCACCCTTCGTGCCTCATGAATGAGTTCCCCTCTTGTAAAACGCACTTTCTGATCAATATGCGTTACCAATCCCTCTGCATTGACGTACGTAACGGATTCAAGTACCTCATATTTAAGGTTTTTCTTCATTTTGGTCACGTAGCAAACGCCATCTTCTGTAAGGCGTTGAAATTGTGCGATATCGACATAACCACGGTCCATTGCCAAAGTGGAGTCTTTGGGCAGATGTACCTCTTTCAGCAAGTAATGGTCGTGTTTTGCGGCGGATGTGAGCTGTACCACCATGGGTACACCAACATGATACTTCATTACCGTATGCACTTTCATGCCGCCTTTCTTCTTGCCTGACTTCGGATGACGGCCAACGCCTTTGAGTATGTTGTCGAAGAGAGTAATGGTGGTAGAATCCATCATATAGAGCAGCTTTTCCCAGTCCTTTGGCTCGTGAGTCTGCCCTTTATAACTCTTGGGAGGGCGGCTGTCCGCTAAAAACTTCGCATACTTCTCCAATAGATATGCATAGACACTTGCAAAGAACTCCTGTGGGCGTCGTATATTGGCTTCTGCAAGGGTACTTCGCCTAACCAGATAATCCATTCCAAGGTGCCCGAGTTTATGAGCCTCTGCCTTCATGCCTATCTCGAGTTCGCGCAGGGAATCAAAGTGTTTGAGTATGCCGAACAACATTACGACGAGATGTTGGTAACCGTCAAAACGCTTCACATAAGCCTCACTTCCTTTCGTTTCACGGCTTATTTGAAGAATTTTCTCCTTATCGAGTAACTTTAACACTTGACTATAGACTGGCTGTCCGGTAAAATGACTATCTTTGCTCATGGTTATGTTTTATTTTAGCAAAAACAAAGATAACCAAAAGGGTTGATACCTCGTGAGAAGTGTCAACCCTAATTTATTTTGCTTGCAAAAGTTTTACCGGACAGCAATA
>CDZI01037447.1_pt1 | contig 92690 bp, 100 predicted proteins | sample 554811 | NCBI WGS metagenome assembly CDZI01 (sample SAMEA3182110, study PRJEB8094) | gut metagenome | biome: human; feature: gut; material: Stool; isolation source: human stools | place: Canada | collected 2013-04-23
GACACCTTTTTGCTGTCGGGCTACTATACGGACTACATTCCAATGCGCACAAATAATCGTGGTTATGTTTATGTTTCATCCGCTTTTAAGGATAGCTTAAATGTATCACTGGATAATAGTGTTACGGCAATGATCCGTTTTCAAGGCAATGATAATGCTGACAAAAACTGTGAAAGATTGCGGCGTGAGATTGACTTTACAGAAGGGCAAACATTTGAAATTGTACCATTAGAACAGGCAAATGGTGGAACTATTATTTTAGCTGTAATAATTTTAGCAGTTTTTATATCCTTTAGCGGCTATCTGCTGATTTATAATATTCTTTATGTCTCTGTCATAAAAGATGTGCAATTCTATGGCCGTCTTAAAACGATTGGAACGACTCAAAGGCAGATAAAGAGAATTATCTATAAGCAGGCAATCAGAATCTCTTGTATTGGTATTCCGATTGGTCTGTTACTTGGTGCGGTTGTTTCCTTTGGCATTGTTCCTTACTTCCTGAATATGATGTATTCAACAAATTCTGATGTGGGAACAAAAGTATCTTTTTCGCCGTTTATTTTCATAGGAGCGGCCATATTTACGTTCATTACCGTTATGATTGCAAGCATGAAGCCCGCCAAAATTGCCGGAAGTGTTTCACCAATAGCAGCACTCCAATATACAGCAGCCAGCACAAAGAGCAGCGCCAGAAATTGTAGCAAAATGAAGTTGTCCAGAATGGCATGGAACAATGTCTTTCGTAATGCTAAGAGTACAACCCTTGTTTTTGCATCGCTTTTTTTCGGCCTTTCCTTGTTCCTTGTCGTCACAGGGCTATTACATGGTTTAAGCCCGGAGAATTATGTGAGCCAATGGGGAGTAAGCGATTTTGCACTCACATATAGTATCCACGAAAGAGAAGATTTAATTTCCAGCGAAATGGTTTCAGAGATTGGTCAGCTTGACGGCATTGAGAATTTGAGGTTGACCTATGCACCTTATCCTCAAGTAGCAGTAGATGTTGTATATGACGATGCTGTATTTCACGAGTTTCTTGCGTCATTAGACGGAGTAAACGGCATTGATTTTTCTGATCCGGCAAAATTAGAAAATTATCAGCAAAACTTTTTTAGCGGGGTTTTTGGAATTGACAGTGCATATTTGGAAGAAATCAATAAAACCTTAAACTTGCCTATTGACACGTCTGCCTTTGAACAAGGAAAGGTTGTGCTGCTGTCCAAAACAGTAGAAGACCTTATTCAGCCGGGGCAGGAAATAACAATCCAGACGCAGAACGGACAGCATTCCTTTATTGTAGCGAACGGTTATTTGAATGAAGGGTTTCGAGCAGGAGGAGGCAATGAGAGAGGGACGGCTCCTGATTTGTATATTAGTCAAACAGCTTTGAAAGAACTCTTTCCGCAATATAGAGTGTTCCGCGTGGCCTTTGATACGGATGGTCAACATGACGAAAGTATACTGCAAGAATTAAAGCAAATCACCGCATCACAAGCTAACATTGATATTATATCCCGATATGAACGGCGAGAAGAAATGCAGGAATATCTCATTACAGCAAAGGTTTTAGGAACAGGGTTGTCCGTGATCCTGCTGCTTGTTGGTGTCATGAACTTTGTCAATACAATGGTTGTCAATGTAAATACTCGGCGCTATGAATTAGCTGTTCTTGAAAGCATTGGAATGACAAAGCGACAAATCAAACGAATGCTATTTATGGAAGGTTTCTATTATTGGGGCGTTTCCCTTTCCCTTGCAGTCACCATTGGAACAGCAATCTTCATCTTGCTATATATGATTTTTAGTAAAGTGGCCTATTATGCTGTTTTCTCCTATCCATTTATCCCACTGGTGCTGGTGTCTGGACTGGTGTTGCTAATCTGCCTTATTGTGCCTATATGGGTCTACAAAACTGACGTTAACCTTCCAGTTGTGGAGCGATTGCGGTTGACAGAGTGAGTTTAATCAAATAGCAAAACATCCTTAGATCAATCATATCGAAGCGGAGCAGATTTTAGCTGCTCCGCTTCTTTAGTATTTTTCAAAAAATTCTTTTGAAATGTCCGAGCTTTGTAACAATTCAGCCTGTTTTTCTGTCGAAATCAAAGGCACCTCGGACATTTATAGTTCTTCCAAAAGTTTGATGATAATATTACCATTCATGGAAGAAGCAATCTGTTATTGCAATAATGCGAAATTGACGATAGAAAGTTTTTCATATCTCGGTCAGCTCAACAATTACATTACTCTGCTGATACAGCCAGTCCGTAAATTCTTTCGGGCTGGCCGTTCCTGTTTTTACAGCCTTTTTTCTCTGTAAGGCTTCTTTCTTAAAGTCGGAAAAGGCAACCTGTATTTTTTCCAGACGGTCAGCCGGAAAGCCTGCGGTATTTTTTACCCGGTTTATTTTGTTGCGCCAGTTCTGGCATTCATTTTTATAAAGCAGGTCATAGTTATTTTCTCTTGACCTCTCGTCAAATTCCCGCTTGTTTTGAAGCGCCTGTGCTTTTCGGCACTTGTCGCTGCACAGCTCATACCGCTGGCTCTTTGCCAGAAAATATTTTCCACAGACCTTGCACCGCCGGAAGCAAAGCCCCCAGTCATTCAGCCTGTTCAGATAATAGGTAATCAACGGGTAGAGGGACGCATAGGCAGACACACATTCTTCTGTGCGCCGGTTGTCCGGGAACCAGAGGTCAAGCCGGGTATCTTCTGACGGTGCGCCTTTGAAATAAAGGCTGCCAGCTTGAAATTGTTTCGGTTTTCCTGTCTCCCTGTCAAAGCTCATGGTTTCGTTTTGGAATACCCCGGTCAGTCTGCTCATTTTATCCATGAAGCGGTCACAGGCAGCGTTACGGTCACGGGGTTCTCTGGCAAGCAGATAGCTGTTCCAGATACGGAACGCCACATACATTTTCAGAGGGTCGTTGCTAAGATATTTCTCCCAAAGAAATTCGCTTGCCGCCTGCTCCAGCTCCGGCTGTTTCCATCGGTTGGAGTGGAGAGCTTGCCGCAGCGGAGAAAGCCCGTATAAGTTCCAGTCTCTGTCCGTGTCACGCTCAAAGTTTATCAAAAAAGTTCCCAGTGGGCGTGTCATATCACAAAGCACCTCTGCGTTTTGGCTCCCGTTCAGACGGAAGCGGATCTGCTGTTCTTCCCCAATCAAAATCCGCTCTTTCATTTTCTTCCTGTCCAGCGTCAGGACAAACAAAATTCTCTCAAAACATGGCTCATGCCGTATAAACTGATTCTCCATCCCTATCCCCTGCCTTTGTTTATGGTAATTATATAATTCAGTTATATCCGTTACACTCATGGTATCGCAGAATCATTGTTTTGTCAAGGATAGTACGCTATGATGATTGCGGTTGGTAATTTCGTACCGCACAGTACCTTGACAAGTGAATGACCGTCCAAAAGGGATATGACCGGCAGGAGAAGTGACGCATTCGGCGCACCAATGCAGGGAAACACCGCAGGAATGGGGCAGGAAAACGGCTTTTGGGGAGAACGGCAACAGGAAGCATTTTAACCTATTTGATTTATGGGAGGAACAGAATGAACGATAAAAAGAGATTGAACAGCTACGAGGATTTACCGCTGGTTCTGGATGTGGCGGACATTCAGCGGATTATGGGAATTTCAAGAGCGAGCGCCTATGAGCTGGTACACACACCCGGCTTTCCAGCGTTCCGCAGGGGCAGACTTATCAAGGTCAGCAAAATTGCTTTCTTTGAATGGATGGCAAAAGGCTCCGAAACCGTACCGGGAAGCGACAAATAAGCGTGAGGTATCATTCCCTGACTTGCAATACTGCCGCACTTTCCAAAGGGGCATACAGAGGGAAAAAAACTTAAAAATGATACCGAGACGCTACATCAAAACAGCCTATCTGCGTACATCAGATAGAAACGGAGAAAGGAGCCGGTTATGGCAAGAATGAGTAACAAGCGGCGGTTGGAATGGTCTTTCTTCTTAAATGACCGCAGCCGTATCACTTACAACGAACTGTGCCGGAAATGCCAGCACGAATGTAAACAGAGCTTCCGGGCGGTTGTGGTTGACTGCCCGAAGTATCTTTCCAAGCGTTCCAAGAAAAAGGACAAGACTGCCGGAAACGGCAAAATCCCTTAGGAACTAAGGGCGCACTTCTATACATAGTCTAAAGACCATGTATCGTGCGTCCTGCGGAGCTTACCTCTGCCGCTGATAAAATCAGCAATCCGAGGTCTGCGTTCGCTTCGCTCCGACAAGGTGGCTACACCCCCTTGCGCCGCTAAAGCGGCTATCCCCTGTGTACCCGCCGCAAAGAGAAATCCGCTCTGCGGTTTTCCCTTTTCATCGGGTTTTATAGAAGCACTGACACACGGACTGTCTGCGGATGGTCTTTCTTTATCTTATCAGCAAAGGATGTGAGAACATGGAAAAATCTTTGGAACAGTTGAAGCAGGAATATGAAAAAACCACTGTCCTGCTGGAACAGGAAAAACGGAAAATGCAGCGTTTGAAAAACCGGCAGGCGTATCTGGAAAGCGGTTCCCGGAAACAGAGGACGCACCGGCTGATTACCCGTGGGGCAGCTATTGAGAGCATTGCACCACAGACAAAGGAGCTATCCGAAGCGGAATTTTATTCCCTCATGGAAAGCATTTTGAATCTGCCGCAGGCGGAGCATTTCATCCGGTCTGCCACAGAGAACCACGCCCGTATTTCCGGGCAGGAGAAAGGCGGTGACTAAGGATAGCACTTTATCATTTTTCAATCGCACAGATCAAGCGCAGCGCCGGTCAGAGCGCCATTGCCAGCGCAGCCTATCGAGCCGGGGAGCGTCTTTACAGCAGCTACTATGGAGAAGTCAGCGACTACACCAAAAAGGGCGGCGTGATCGCTTCGGAAATCATGCTGCCGCCCCATGCGCCGGAAATATATCTTGACCGGGCGACCCTCTGGAATGCTGTGGAGAACTGCGAGAAACATCCAAAAGCACAGCTTGCCTATTCCTTTGATATTGCCATGCAGAATGAATTGACGCTGGAAGAAAACATGGAGCTGGCGAGGAAGTTCGTACAGGAGCAGTTTGTGACAAAAGGCATGATTGCCGACCTTGCTTTTCACAGCCCGGAGAAAGAGGACGGCGGCATCCCTAACCCGCATTTTCATGTGATGACAACCATGCGCCCTTTGAACCCGGATGGCACATGGGGACAAAAACAGCGTCGGGAATATCTTCTTGATGAAGATGGAAACCGAATCCGGGATAAAAACGGCGATTATATGTTTAACGCTGTCCATACAACAGACTGGCATGAGCCGGAAACGCTGGAACACTGGCGGGAGCAGTGGGCGGCTGCCGTTAATACAAAATTTGAGGAAAAAGGGCTGGATGTGCGTATCGACCACCGTTCCTATGTGCGGCAGGGGCTTGACCTGATACCTACTGTCCACGAGGGAGCTAATGTCCGGCAGATGGAAGCAAAGGGCATCCGCACCGAGAAAGGGGAACTGAACCGCTGGATTAAAGCCACCAACCGGCTCATGCAGGATGTGAGGAAGAAGATCAAAGCCCTGTTTGTCTGGATGGCAGAGGTAAAAGAAGAACTTTCCAAACCGCAGACACCGAGCCTTGCCGACCTGTTGATCGCTTATTACAACCAGCGCAACGCAGGGGCATGGAGCAATAAAGCCAGAACCGGAAACTTAAAGCAGTTTGCCGAAGCCGTCAATTATCTGACGGAAAACAAGCTGCTCACATTAGAGGATTTGCAGGAGCGTCTTTCCTCTGTCAACGAAGAATTTGAAGCGTTAAGCGACTCCATGAAAAAGAAATCTGCCCGGATAAAGGAATTGCAGGAATTGATACGGGAGGGCGAGAATTACCAGCGGCTAAAACCTGTTCATACGGAATTGAACAATATCAAGTTTAAGAAACAGAGGGAGAAATTTGAAACATCCCACGATGCGGAGTTACGGCTGTTTTATGCCGCCCGCCGTATTTTGAAAGAAAAACTGGACGGAAAACCCATTGCCCTGAAAGCATGGAAACAGGAATACGCACAGTTAAAAACAGAGTATGCCGAACTGTCTCCGCAGCACAAGCCACTCCGGGAGGAAGTCATACGGCTACGGCAGGTGCAGAACGCCGTAGATACCGCACTGCGCCGGAGGGAGCAGCCACAGGCAGTACAGAGAAAGAAACATGAGATGGAGCTATGATATAACCGGCAGCTTTACCGCTACCAGTATTTTTATGGAGGGAGCATTTGAATGTATTTGAAGCGGTGAAACAGTCTGTTACCACCCGGCAGGCTGCTTCATTCTATGGAATCCGGGTGGGGAGAAACGGCATGGTCTGCTGTCCATTCCACAATGACCGCACGCCCAGCATGAAAGTGGACAGCCGCTTTTACTGCTTCGGCTGCGGGGCTTCCGGGGATGTGATCGACTTTGCCGCTTTGCTGCATGGATTGGGGAAACGGGAAGCTGCGGTCAGGCTTGCGGAGGACTTCGGCGTTTCCTATGAGAAATCCGGCAATGCGCCGCCAGATAGGAAGCGTCACAACAGGTCACAGCCCCGACAAAAATCAGCGGAGCAGAGATTTCAGGAAACGGAACGGTATTGTTTCCGGGTGCTATGCGATTATCTGCGCCTGTTGGAGCATTGGAAAACAGCATACGCCCCACAGCCGCAGGATGCCATCTGGCATCCTCTTTTTGTGGAAGCGTTGCAGAGGATAAGCTACACAGAATACCTTTTGGATATTTTGTTATACGGAGAAATAGAAGAAAAAGCGGCATTGATCGCCGCACAGGGAAAGGAGGTGTTGCGGCTTGAACAGCGAATTTCAGAGCTTGCCGCCGGAAACGCAGGAAGCGGTCAAAAGGACGATGGACACAATGGAACCGGCGCAGACACCGGCAGAAATCCGGGAAACATTAGAGGGGACGCAGAAAGGCGGCGTGAAGAACAGCATCCGAAACTGCCTGACGGTGTTCCAGCGTGACCCGCTGTTTCGTGGGGCGCTGCGCCTGAACCTTTTGACGGAGCAGATTGACATTGTGAAGCCGCTGGGCTGGGAGCGCACCAGTACCACGCTGACCGACATGGACATGAACTACCTGCTTTTGTATCTGGAAGAAAATTACGGGCTTACCAGCGAGAAAAAGGTGCAGAGCGCCATCAAGATTGTTGCCAATGAAAACCGCTACCATCCAGTCAGGGATTACCTGAACAGCCTGCAATGGGACGGCACAGAGCGCATCCGTTACGCCCTGCATCACTTTCTGGGAGCCGATACGGACGAATACACCTATGAAGCCTTGAAACTGTTCCTGATGGGAGCCATCCGGCGGGTATTCAGACCGGGGAGCAAGTTTGAGGTCATGCTCTGTCTGGTTGGTGGTCAGGGAGCCGGGAAATCTACCTTTTTCCGGCTGCTGGCAGGCAGGGACGAATGGTTTTCAGACGATTTGAAAAAGCTGGACGATGAAAATGTGTACCGCAAGCTGCAAGGGCATTGGATTATCGAGATGTCGGAGATGATTGCCACAGCCAACGCCAAGAGTATTGAGGAAATCAAGTCATTCTTAAGCCGCCAGAAAGAAACCTACAAAGTGCCGTATGAGACACATCCGGCAGACCGGCTGCGGCAATGTGTATTTGGAGGGACGACCAACCGGCAGGACTTTTTGCCCCGTGACCGCACCGGCAACCGGCGCTTTCTCCCCGTGACGGTGTACCCGGAACGGGCGGAGGTTCACATACTGGACGATGAAGCGGCGGCGAGGGCGTATATCGAACAGATGTGGGCGGAAGCCATGACGATTTATCGCAGTGGGAAGTATAAGCTGTCATTCAGCATAGAAATGAACCGATACCTGAACGCCCATCAGCAGGACTTCATGCAGGAGGACACACAGGCTGGCATGATCTACGCCTATTTGGAGGACTACACCGGTGACAGGGTATGCTCCAAGCAGCTTTATGAGGAAGCGCTGGGGAACTTAAATTCCCCGGCAGACTGGGAGACACGGGCAATCTGCGAGATTATGAATACCGGCATTGCGGGCGGCATTATACAGGGCTGGGCAGCCTACAAAAGCCCGAAGCGGTATAAGAAATACGGTTCTCAAAAAGGCTGGGAGCGTGTCAACCAAGACCCGCCGGAGGGGGACGGTTTTCAGGAAATCACGGAAGAAGAAGCCCGGCAAATGGAACTACCATTCTGAAAAGCCACCGGTTAACAGTTTGGTTGACGCTTCGGTTGACAGCCGGTTGACGGGGAAAAGCCTGATATTTGGGGCATTTCTCTCCTTTGTCAACCATGTCAACCAAGAAATCAAAGAAAAAGTAAAAAGTAATAATAGAGCGCCTGTGGATTGTTTTCAAAGTCTTTTCTGCCGGTTGACACGGTTTGGTTGACATGAAGACAGTCTGCGGCTGTAAACCTGCCTGACATTCCCTTGTCGGGCATATTTCATTTATGGAGGTAACTGCCTATGGCAAAAAGCAAAAACGAGAGCAATAACAAAAACAGCGGCACCCTGCTTACCGAAAAAGACGGCACCCAGTATTTTGTCATGGGGAAAGTCCGTATCAAGGTATCGGAGCATTTCGCACAGGATGGGAAGCCGCTTGACAGTCTGCTGGAAGATGTGATCCAGCACGCTGCCGCCGCTTCCTGAAAAAATACGGAATAACGACTGTCAATCAGCCCACGCTTATGATATACTTGTACCAGCGAGTATTGTATAAGCGTGGGTTGTTTCTTTTAGAAGGAGGATTTTTAACCGTGAAACAACCATACAATACAACGATTTATAACACTGCACTATATTTGAGATTGAGCCGTGACGATGAATTACAGGGGGAAAGCGGCAGTATCCAGACCCAGCGCATGATGCTTAGGCAGTATGCCGCAGAGCATGGGCTGACCGTTGTAGACGAGTACATTGACGACGGATGGAGCGGGACAAATTTCGAGCGTCCAAGCTTCCAAAGGATGATTGATGACATCGAGGACGGGAAAATCAACTGCGTTGTCACAAAGGACTTATCCCGTCTGGGAAGAAACTATATCCTGACCGGTCAGTACACGGAAATCTATTTCCCCAGCAAGGGAGTACGCTACATTGCCATCAATGATAATGTGGACACCATCAACGGAGAAAGCGAGCTTGCCCCGTTCTTAAACATCCTGAATGAAATGCACGCCCGACAGACCAGCAAAAAGGTCAAGGCTGCCATGCACACAAGATTTGCCAATGGCGCACACTATGGAGCCTATGCACCGCTGGGCTATGTAAAAGACCCGGACAAAAAAGGTCATCTTCTGATCGACCCGGAAACACGCTGGATTGTAGAGAAGATTTTTGATCTTGCCGTACACGGGAGGGGAGCCGCCAGCATTACACGGATTCTGGTGGAGGAGAAAGTACCTACCCCCGGCTGGCTGAACTATGAAAGATACGGGACTTTCGCCAATATCTACGCCGGTGCGCCTCCAGAAAAAGCCTATGCGTGGACGATTGCACAGGTCAAGAGCATTTTGAAAGAGGAAACCTACATCGGTCACAGCGTTCACAACAAGCAAAGCAACATTTCATTCAAGAACAAGAAAAAGGTGCGGAAGCCGCAGGAAGAATGGTATCGTGTGGAAAATACCCACGAAGCCATCATTTCCGAAGAAGTGTTCCAAAAAGTTCAGGAGCTGATTGCAAGCAGACGCAGACGACAGAAGAATGGCACAACGCAGATATTTTCCGGGCTGGTAAAATGTGCGGACTGCGGATGGTCATTGGCTTATGGTGTAAACAGCCAGAACAAAAATCCCTATGCACACTACCATTGCAGTAAGTACGGACAGGGATTACGCCAGTGTTCCATGCACTATATCCGCTATGATGTGCTGTATGCCTATGTGCTTGCAAGACTGCAATACTGGTCTATGCTGGCACAGAAAGACGAGGACAAGCTGCTGAAACGGCTGCTCAATGCCAGCGACAGAGAAAGAAACTCTGCGAAGAAAAAGCAGGCTGCGGAGCTGAAAAAGGCGGAAAAGCGTAAAGCCGAGGTTGACGGGCTGTTTGCTAAAATGTATGAGGACTGGTCTGCCGGACGCATAACCGAGTATAACTTCAATATGCTGTCCGAGAAGTACCAGAACGAGCAAAGGGAGCTTGAAACAAAAATAAGGCAGCTTCACGAAACGATGGAAGCCGCCGTACAGACCGCAGCGGACGCTGAAAAGTGGATTGCCCTGATGAAACAGTATGTCAACCCTGTGGAGCTGACCGCCGAACTTCTGAACACTCTAATTGAAAAAATAACCGTCCACGAAGCTGTCAAGGGCGAGGACGGAAGCCGTGAGCAGGAAGTAGAAATCTACTACCGCTTCATCGGCAAAATCGACTGACCTTTCTTTTTTACCAAACAATATCTTTAATTAAGGGAAACGGGCAATTCCATGCCGGATATCGCCAAGCTGCCGGAGTTGGCCGAAATTTTTGGCGTCACGGTGGATGAGATCCTGGGCGGCGGCAACCCCGTGGTGGAAAAGGTAACAGCCGGAGAGCCGGTACAGCCTGCCGATTACACCAGGGAGGAACTGAAAGAGGCTGCCGAGGTGCTGCGCCCCAGTCAGGTAGAAAAGCTGGCCGGGGAGGTTAGGGAAGATAGAGAGAGCCTGCTGACACTGGTGCCATTCCTGGACGAGGAAACCGTGGGCGAGCTGGCCACACAGCTGGCGCAGGAGGGTGGCGATGTTACAGGCCTGGTCCCCTTTATGGCAGAAGAAAAGGTGGATGAATTGGCGTTGCTGCTGGAGCAGAACGGTAAGGATACCGTGGCACTTGCCCCTTTCATGAGCGAAGAAGCGGTGGGCAGGCTGGCGGAACTCCGTGCCAAAAACGGCCGCTCCATCGGGGAACTCCTCCCCTTTGCCGGGGAGGAAAAGCTGGGCGAGGTGGCTCTTGCCAAAGTGCTCCGCGGTGAGGATGTTACGGCCATGCTGCCCTTTTTGGGTGATAAGGCACTGGGGGCCATCACCAAGGAAAAGCTGGCCCGCGGAGAGAGCATCACCGAGCTCCTTCCTTTCTTGGATGACAGCACCCTGCGGGAATATGTCAAAAAGGCGCTGGGCCGTTAAATTTGCCGCTTGGCGCGGACTTTCCCGTTTAACAAGCATCTTCCCCTGCTGCGGCGGAAAAGCCCGCAGAAAGCATATACCCAGCCGTCTGCCCGCATAGGGCGGGCGGCTGTGCCGTTTATGGGGGAGCAGTTGGGCAATGAGCACGGTTTTTCTCGTCGGAGAGGCGTTTTTTCTCTGCCGGCGTCATTGCAAAATTCCTGCACCTGTGTTATAAATAAATTATCTTGGATGATAGGGTTGGCTGCGCAGCGGTCAACTGTTCTTTTTTGTGGAGGTCGTACTATGAATTACGATGTCATTATCATTGGCGCTGGCCCTGGAGGCATCTTTTCCGCTTACGAGCTGACCCACCGGGCTCCCGCCCTGCGGGTCGCGGTATTCGAATCCGGACATCCCCTCAGCCGCCGTCGCTGTCCCATCGATGGCGATAAAATAAAAACCTGCATTGGCTGTCCCACCTGCTCCATCATGAGCGGTTTCGGTGGGGCGGGTGCTTTCTCCGATGGCAAGTATAATATCACCAATGACTTTGGCGGTACACTGTATGAGTACATCGGCAAAAAGCAGGCACTGGAGCTGATGCGCTATGTTGATGAGATCAACCTGGCCCATGGCGGCGAAGGGACAAAGCTCTATTCCACCGCTGGTACCCGCTTTAAGACCGTCTGCATCCAGAACGACCTGCATCTCCTGGATGCCTCGGTACGCCACCTCGGCACCGATATCAACTACAAGGTGCTGCAGAATATCTACGAGGAACTAAAGGATAAGGTCACCTTCTTCTTTGATACCCCCGTCACTGCAGTCGCGGCGGCGGATGATGGCTACCGTGTTTCCACAGCGGCGGGCGATTATACCTGCCAAAAGTGCGTCATCTCAGTAGGGCGCAGCGGCAGCAAGTGGATGGAAGCCGTCTGCCGGGAGCTCAATATCCCCACCCACTCCAACCGCGTGGATCTGGGCGTGCGGGTGGAACTGCCCGCGGCGGTCTTTGCCCATCTTACCGATGAGCTGTATGAAAGCAAGATCGTCTACCGCACCGAAAAGTACGGCGATAAGGTGCGTACCTTCTGCATGAATCCCAAGGGCGCCGTGGTAAATGAAAACACCAACGGCATCATCACCGTCAATGGCCACAGCTACGAGGACCCCTCTCGCCAAACCGAAAACACCAATTTCGCCCTATTGGTGGCACAGCACTTCTCGGAGCCTTTCAAGGACTCCAACGGCTATGGCGAAAGCATCGCCCGGCTCAGTAATATGCTGGGCGGCGGGGTCATCATCCAGCGTTTCGGCGATCTGATCCGCGGCCGCCGCTCCACCCCGGAGCGCATGGAGGACGCCTTCATCACCCCCACCCTGAACGCCACCCCCGGCGACCTAAGCCTGGTGCTGCCCAAACGCATCCTGGATGACATCGTGGAAATGATCTACGCATTGGATAAGATCGCCCCCGGCACCGCTAATGAGGACACCCTGCTGTACGGCGTGGAGGTCAAGTTCTACAATATGGAGGTTGAGGTGAATAAAAAACTGGAATCCAACCAGCATCCCGGCCTTTACATCATTGGCGATGGCAGCGGCATCACCCATTCGCTTTCTCACGCTTCCGCCAGCGGCGTTTATGTCGCCCGCAATATTCTGGAATAAAAAATATCCCCCGCAGACCGTATGGCCTGTGGGGGAATCTTTCTGTTTTACAGCACCTTTGCCAGGAAGCTTTGCAGCCGCTCGCATTTGGGGTTAGCAAAGAACTCATGCGGCTCGTTCTCCTCCATGATGACACCCTCATCCATAAACAGCACCCGGCTGCCTACTTCGCGGGCAAAGCCCATCTCGTGGGTCACTACCACCATGGTCATACCGTCCTGCGCCAGCTCCTTCATAACATCCAGCACCTCGCCCACCATTTCGGGGTCCAGCGCGCTGGTCGGCTCATCAAAGAGCATGACCTCGGGGTCCATGCACAGCGCCCGCACAATGGCGATCCGCTGCTTCTGCCCGCCGGAAAGCTGGCTGGGATAGGCGTTTGCCTTATCCTCCAGCCCTACGCGCCGCAGCAGGGCCAGTGCCTGCGCCTCAGCGTCCTCCTTGCTTTTTTTCAGCAGGGTCATGGGGGCCAGCGTCATGTTGCGCAGGATGGTCATATTATTGAACAGGTTAAAGTGCTGGAACACCATGCCCATCTTTTGCCGATGCAGGTTGATATCGCACTTGGGGTCGGTGATCTCCGCCCCATCCACATAGATAGAACCGGCCGTGGGGGTCTCCAGCAGGTTCAGGCACCGCAGGAAGGTGGATTTGCCGCTGCCGGAGGGCCCGATGACAACGACGACCTCGCCCTTCTGCACCTCGGTATTGATGCCCTTGAGCACCTGCAATGTGCCAAAGGATTTTTTCAGGTCCTTTACCTCAATGATCGGTTTAGTGGTCACTGCTGCGCAGCCTCCTTTCCAGTTTGCCTACCAGCCAGCTAAAGAACATGACCAGCAGCAGGTAGATGATGGCCACAGCCAAAAGCGGCAGCAGCTGCTGGTAGGTGGCACCACGGATGATCTCGCCGCCGCGCGTCAGATCGTTGACGGCCACATAGCAGGCTACGGAGGTTTCCTTCAGCAGCACAATGAACTCATTGGCCAGGGCCGGCAGGGTATTTTTCAGCGCCTGCGGAATGACGATATACCACATGGTCTGCACAAAGTTAAGCCCCAGGCTGCGCCCCGCCTCACTCTGCCCGTTATCCACCGACATAATACCGGCCCGGATAATTTCGGCCACATACGCGCCGGAATTGATGCCGAAGCACAGCATAGCCACCGGCACGCCGTTCCGCGCCGAGGTAAAGATGACAAAGAACATGATGAGCAGCTGGATCATCACAGGCGTGCCGCGGATAACGGTCAAATATACCTTGCAGATGGCGTTGGCGATCTTCAGCAGGGTGCGACCCAGGCCCGGGCGCATCTCGTGGATATTTTTATCGTGGGCACTGCGCACAATGGCCACAATGGAGCCGATGGCAATACCGATCAGTACAGCCACCAGCGCAATCTTCAGGGTGTTCCCCAGGCCGCGGGTAATGTAGCGCCAGCGTTCCTTGGTAACAAAGCAGGTGATAAAGTCAGCCTTCAGCTGCTCCCACCACAGCAGGAAATTACTCAATGGTTCCCCTCTTTTCTATCGTGATAAGATAGCAGCACGGGGCGAAGCCAGTGTGGCTCCGTCCCGCTGCATGGGTAATGAGGAAACGATCTTACTTGATGTACTTGTCAATAATGCCCTGCAGGGTGCCATCAGCTTTCAGCTCGGCCAGTGCGGCGTTCACCTTGGTCAGCAGGTCATTGTTGTCCTTGTTGATGGCGATGGCATAGTCCTCAACGGTGTAGGCAGTATCCAGAATGGAAAGACCGGCATCGGCATTGGCGGCAACCAGCGCCTTGGCAGGCTCGTTATCCAGCATCACGCAGTCTACCTGACCGTTGATCAGTGCGGCAACGGCATCGGTGGTCTTGGTGAAGCCCTTTACCTTTTCGTCGCCGAAGTCACTGGAGGCATACATAAAGCCGGTGGTACCGCTCTGGGTGCCGATGATGACGCCCTCAGCGCCCATATCATCGAGGGACTGAACCTTGCCGCCCTCTTTTACAATGACGACCTGAATGCCGGTGGAATAGCTGTCGGAGAAGTTGACCTGCTCCAACCGTTCCTCATTGACGGTCATACCGGCCATACCCATATCATACTTGCCGGCCTGTACGCCGCTTACGATGGAATCAAACGCGATATCAACGACCTCCAGCTTCATGCCCAGCTTTTCGGCAATGGCACCGGCCACTTCCACATCAATACCGACCAGCTTATCGCCATCGTAATATTCATAGGGAGGGAAGGTGCCCTCGGTGGCCATATACAGGGTCTTGGTCTCGTCAGGGGTGGGGGTAGGCTCAGGGGTAGGTTCGCTATTGTTGTTGCCACAGGCAACCATCGCCAGCAGCATCATGGCGGCCAGCATTACAGCAAGCAGTTTTTTCATGGTAGAATCTCCTTTTATCTTTTTCATAAAATATCTTTCGTTCCGGTCCCGGCGGGGTCCTCTCCGGCCGGGCGGTGATTACATGAATTATTATACATCACATTTCGCAAAAGTAAAGCATTAAAACAGAGATAACCGCCTAAAATTACGACTAAATATTAGTGATAACAAACAATTTTGCGATTATACTGTGTATAATTATTCAAATAAAAATGAATATTCAAACGCTGCTGTACCGTTTCTCCGGTTGCTCCCTGCTCCCGGATAGGCTATAATAGAAAAGTAATTTTGCCCCGAAGGAGAGAAAAAACGATGGAACTCATACAGCAGCTCTCGCAGGAATTAAAGCTCCGCCCGGCGCAGGTGGAAGCCGCCGTGCGCCTTTTGGATGAAGGCAACACCATTCCCTTCATTGCCCGCTATCGCAAGGAGATGACCGACAGCCTGGATGATGCCGCCCTGCGCGACCTCAGCGACCGGCTGGAATACCTGCGCAACCTGCAAAAACGCCGGGAGGAGGTCATTCGCTCCATCACCGAGCAGGAAAAGCTTACCCCGGAGCTGGAGACCGCCATTCAGGCTGCGGCCACTCTGGCGGAGGTGGAGGACCTCTACCGCCCCTATAAGCCCAAGCGCCGCACCCGCGGCAGCATTGCCCGGGAAAAGGGCTTGGAACCGCTGGCGGCGGCCATCCGGGTGCAGAATACCCTGCGGGAGCCGCTTAGCATGGCCGCAGAGTATGTGAACCCGGAAAAGGGCGTGGAGACCGCCGAGGATGCTCTCTCCGGCGCTATGGATATCATCGCGGAGGATATTTCCGATGACGGCGAGATCCGCAAGGCGCTGCGCCTTTTGATCCACCGGGCGGCCGTGGTTACCGCCACCGGCGATAGCACCGAGAACACCACCTATAAGATGTATTACGACTTCAAGGAGCCGGTGGGCCGCATCGCCCCGCACCGGGTGTTGGCGCTGAACCGCGGCGAAAAGGAGGGCTTTCTCAAGACAGCCATCGTGCTGGAGGAGGAAAAAGCCCTGGAGGCCATCCGCCGCAAAACGGTGATCGCCAATAATGCCTGCGGCCGCGCCGTGATGGAAGCTGCCGCCGATAGCTGGAAGCGCCTCATTGCCCCCAGCATGGAAAATGAAACCTTCCGGGAGCTGTTCGAGAATGCCAGCGAGCAGGCCATCCGGGTCTTTGCCGAAAATCTGCACCACCTGCTGATGCAGCCGCCCCTCACCGGTCAGGTGGTGCTGGGCTGGGACCCCGGCTATCGCAACGGCTGCAAGCTGGCGGTGGTGGATGCCACCGGCCGTGTGCTGGATACCGCCGTTGTCTACCCCACCCAGCCTTTTAATAAAATCGCTGAAACCAAGCGGAAGGTGACCGACCTGCTGAAGAAGCATAAAGTTACCGTCATTTCCATTGGTAATGGCACCGCCAGCCGGGAATCAGAAAAGATTGTGGCGGAACTCATTGCGGAAAGCGGCCTGCCGGTGCAGTATGCCATTGTCAGCGAAGCAGGCGCCTCGGTCTATTCCGCCTCCAAGCTGGCCAGCGAGGAATTCCCGGAATACGATGTCAACCTGCGCAGCGCCGTTTCCATCGCCCGCCGCTTGCAGGACCCGCTGGCAGAGCTGGTGAAGATCGATCCCAAGGCCATCGGCATTGGGCAGTACCAGCACGATATGCCTCCGGCCCGGCTGGATGCCGCTTTGGCGGGCGTGGTGGAAAGCTGCGTCAACTCGGTTGGGGTGGACCTCAATACCGCGTCCCCTTCGCTGCTGGGGCACATTGCCGGCATCAATGCCGCCATCGCCAAAAACATTGTGGCCTACCGGGAAGAAAACGGCGGCTTTACTGCCCGTCCCCAGCTGCTTAAGGTGCCGAAGCTTGGCAAAAAAGCCTACGAGCAGTGCGCCGGCTTCCTGCGCATTTCCGGCGGCAAAAACCCGCTGGATGCCACCGCCGTCCACCCGGAAAGCTATCCCATCGCCGAAGGGCTGCTGACCCTCTGCGGCTGTACCCTTGCCGATATCGGTACCGATAAAATGAAGGAGCTGCCCACCCTTGCGGAGAAGATGGGCTATAAAGCGCTGGCGGCGCAGCTTTCCGCCGGCGAACCCACCATTCGGGATATCATAGCCGAGCTGCAAAAGCCGGGCCGTGACCCCCGTGAATCGCTGCCGCCCACGGTGCTGCGCAGCGATGTGTTGGAGATGAAGGACCTAAAACCGGAAATGGAACTGACCGGCACTGTCCGCAATGTGGTGGATTTTGGCGCCTTTGTGGATATCGGTGTGCATGAGGATGGCCTGGTACACATCAGCCAGTTGGGCGAAAAATATGTAAAGCACCCCAGCGAGGTGCTGAAAGTGGGGGACATTGTCCGGGTAAAGGTGCTGGAGGTGGACCAAAAGCGCGGCCGCATTTCCCTTACCATGCGCGGGGTCAAGCAGCCCGCCCAGCTGTAACCGCCGCCAGTCTGTACAAACCGCAGGATACGGCCCGCAGGGCAACCCGTCCTCCGGACGGGTTTGGCGGCCAAAGGCCGCCAGCTCCGGCGGAGCCGGAGCGCCCTGCGGGCCGTCTTGCCCCTTTCGCAGACGGCCCCTGGCCCTTCCCTGGAAGGTATCCCTCTCCGCAAAAATGTTTCACGTGAAACATTTGTTCTTCATTTGGCAAGCTGGTTTACTGTGCTGCGTACTTTGCATAACAGGGTGGGGAAAAGGGTATTGATTTTTGGGGAGAGTATGCTATAATACCCCTAAACAGGCTGGGTAACTGGCCTGTACTTGCCGTTCCTTTGGCGGCGTTGGGCTGCCCAAAGGAGGATGGCAACGAACCTGATCAGGAGGTACATAACTATGGCTTTCAAAATTGGCGATGCCTGCATCGGCTGCGGCGCCTGCATGGGTGCTTGCCCCGTCGGTGCCATCAAGGATGCCGGCGGCGTTTGCGAGATCGACGAGGGTTCCTGCATTGATTGCGGTTCCTGCGCCGCTACCTGCCCCGTTGGCGCCATCTCCGAGGCTTGATCTGATCAATTGCCCGGTAAAGAGGAAAACGCTATGCGCTGCTTTTGCCAGCCGCATAGCGTCTTTTCATTTTTATGGAATAAGGAAAATTTTTCCTGCAAAGACACGGCTGTATAATATAACAGGAACCAGCCGGCCAATAAGCATATTTTATATTTCCGGCATAATTCCAACAAGGATTTGATTCTATGGCACAACACCCTGTTACCAATCCCCCTACCGGCGCGGCGGCTGGAGGTGGGAGGATCCGCGCGGCGCTGAAATGCGCTTTTCCCTATACCATTCCCATCTTTGCGGGATTTTGGTTTTTGGGGATGACCTATGGCATCTATATGAATGTTTCCGGCTTCAGCTTTTGGTATCCGCTGCTGATGAGCCTGACTATCTTTGGCGGGAGTCTGGAATTTGTGGCGGTGAGCATGCTGCTGGCGCCCTACGCGCCGGTGCAGTGTTTCCTGATGGCGCTGATGATCCAGGCGCGGCACCTTTTTTACGGCATTGCCATGCTGGATAAATTTAAGGGACTGGGCTGGAAAAAGCCCTACCTCATCTATGGCATGTGCGATGAGACCTTCAGTATCAATTGCTCCGCCGAGATCCCGGAGGGGATCGACCGGGGGTGGTTCTATTTCTTCGTCACGCTGCTCAACCAATTCTACTGGGTGGCCAGCGCCACATTGGGCGGCGTGCTGGGCAGCTTCATCCATTTCAATACCGAGGGGCTGGATTTTGTGATGACGGCGATGTTTGTAGTTATCTTTCTGGAGCAGTGGCTGAAGGAAAAGCACCATGCCAGCGAATGGATCGGCCTGGCGGCCAGTGTGGGGTGCCTGCTGCTCTTTGGGGCGGATAACTTCTTGGTCCCTACAATGATCTGCATTCTGGCGGCATTGACGGCACTGCGCCGTCCGCTGGAAAAGGAAAGAGGGGTGACCGCACCATGACCCTGGCTCAACAAATCATCACCGTGGGGATGTGCGTACTGGCCACCCTGCTCACTCGTTTTTTGCCCTTTGCGGTTTTCAATGCCCGCAAACCTACTCCCCAGTATATTCACTATCTTGGAGAGCTGCTGCCCGGTGCGATCTTTGCCATGCTGGTGATCTACTGCCTGCGCAATGTATCCCTGCTGAGCGGGAGCCACGGCCTGCCGGAGCTGATCGGCATTGCCGTTACCGTGGGGCTGCACCTGTGGAAGCGGCAGATGCTGCTTTCCATCGCGGGCGGGACGATATGCTATATGCTGCTGGTGCAGCTTGTCTTTTAACAGAGAACCAAACAGAAGTCCCGGCAGGGTGAACCTGTCGGGGCTTTGCTTTTATTCCAGGCCCGGCAATGAGAGTGGGTCGATGAATTTGCCATCCTTTTTGGCGGCGAAGTGCAGGTGACTTTCCATAGCCACCTCGGCGGTGACGGTATCTACGCTGCCCAGCATCTGCCCGGCGGTGACACGATCCCCGGCCTTTAGGGCTTTTTCCGGCGCAATGCCGCAATAGATGGTTTGGGTGCCATCGGTGTGATCCACTGCGACAGTGCCGCCCCACATGGGGTCCATGGTCACGGCGGAGACGGTGCCGGCCTCAGCGGCGGTGACGACGGTGCCTTTTTCCGCAGCCAGGTCTATGCCATCGTGGGTGCGCCAGACATTTAGGGTGTGGTTTTTGACCAGCTCTCCACCGCTGAAGGGGGCGATGGTCTTAGCGCCCTGCACCGGCAGGCAGAAGCACAGCGGCGCCGCGGGCTCAGATTTTGCGGGCGGCTGGGGGGCATCGGCCGCGGCGGACTGTGTGGGAGAGGGGTTCTCCGGTGCGGTAGAGGGAGAAGTGGGTAGAGAGGGCTTGGGCGTATTGGCCTCGCCGCCGGTTTGCTGCTGCAGGATATCCTCATAATCCCACTGGTTGCCTTCCCCCTGTTCGGTGACAGCGGGGGGCTTTTGCTGCTGTTCACGGATGCCGCTGATGGTATTCTGCGCGGTGAGCCAGGCGGCGGTGCCCGCCCCGGTGATACACAGCGCCAACGCGATGTAAAAGCCCTTGGCTTTTATAAAGGACCAGATCCGGTGATTTTGGTTCATATTCAACCATCCTTTTCACAAAGTGGTAGTGCGACTGAATGAGTCAATGCTATTGTTCACCATCCGGGGGCGGATTATGCATGGCGGGAGGGCAGGGCGGGCCGCAGGCCCGGCGATGCGGAGCATCGCCGCTGTGGGCGGAGCCCACAGAAGCCGTCCGGAGGACGGCTTGGCCTGCGGCCCGCGGGCGCACCTACCCGGATTTTTCGCGGTCCTCCGGGGCACGGAATCGCCAGCCATCCCGGCGGATGGCCTGCACACCCAGCCATAGTTCCCGCGCGGCCAGCAGCAGGATGAGTACCCCGAAGCAGGCGCGCAGGGTATTTTCGCCCAGGCGGGTGCCCAGCAGCACCCCCAGCAGCACGCCGGGCAGGCCGCCCAGCAGGAGAGGCCAGGCGGCTTTGCCATCGGTCAGACCGTTTTTACGGTGGAAGTAAAGGCCCAGCAGCCCAACGGGGAGGATCATCAGCAGGTTGATGCCCTGCGCGGTCATCTGCGGCCAGCCGGCCCATACCAGCACCAGCAGCAGGATACCGCCCCCACCCAGGCCCATAGCGCCCAGCGTGCCGCTGAGGACAGAAGCAATGGCGATCCAGAACCAACTCATAGCAGGCGGATCCCTCCCCACAGCATCAGCCCGCCAAAAACGAGTTTAAGCCAGCCGGTGGAGATTTTCGGCATCAGGCGGCTGCCAAGGTAGGCCCCTAACAGGCTGCCCGGCAGCCAGGGCAGGGCATCCATCACGGTGACACGGCCCTGCACAAGGTACAGAACGGCACTGACCAGTGAAAGCGGGACAATGACCATCAGAGCAGTGGCGTGACTTTTTTTGCCGCGCACCCCCAGGGCCGAAAGCAATGGGACCACCACCATGCCGCCGCCCGCACCCAGCAGTCCATTGATGACCCCAGCGCCGAAGCCGCCCAGAGTGCCCCACCATTTTTTATACATAAAAAACCCCCCCGCCAAGAAAATAGCATTTGCTATTATCTCCGGCGGGGGATATAAAATGCGAAATTTTTATTTTTGCGGAGGGAGGGGCATAGGCCTGGGCGCTAAGCCGGCGATATAATCGATGGAAACGCCGTAGAGCTTTGCCAGTCGAATGATGAGTTCAAAGGGCGGTTCCCGTTTGCCCTGCTCGTAGTTGGTGTAGGTGGTTTTGTGCATGCCCAGCTGCTTTACCAGTTCGTCCTGCGTCAGGTCCGCATCCTCCCGCAGATCGCGCAAGCGTGGATAATATGCCATGGCGCCGCCCTCCTTTCCTATGAGGACATGATACACAAATACAACATATGTTGTTGACAAAATACATCATATGATGTATTTTTAGAGGAAGGGAAGGAGTGGAAAGAGTGGATTATTTAATTTTAACGATCATACTGCTGGTGCTTTTCTGGTGGATGCGCAGCCTGTTTGAACAATAAAAAACGCGCCCGGCAGGTGCATTTTGCCGGACGCGAAATTTTTATGGGGGATCATTCCACGATATCGATGGAATCAATGGTGACATCGTGCAGGGGACGGTCGGCGCGGGCGGTGCGCACATTGGCGATATCATCCACGACCTTCATGCCATCGATGACCTGACCGAATACGGTATGGGCAAAATCCAGGTGGAAGGTGCCGCCTACCTCGGCGTATTTTTTGGCGATCTCGGTGGCATATTCCTTTACCTCCTCCGGCAGGCCCTGGGACTGGTAATCGTTGAGCTTGGTGTTCACCTCATCAATGTAGGCCTGGATCTTGGGGGCATCCTCCAGGGCCTCCTGCATTATTTGCACCCGGCGCTTGGCATCGTTCAGCAGCTCATAGCAGGCCACCTGCACCGCCAGGGCATCGATGTCCTGGGTGGGGGCCTGACTGTTCTGCACGATAAAGAACTGGCTGCCGTTGGTATTGGGTCCGGCATTGGCCATGCTCAGCGCGCCGCGGAAATTGTGCAGCTCCTGGCTGCACTCATCCTCGAACTTAGCGCCGTAGATGCTCTCCCCGCCCGCACCGGTGCCGGTGGGGTCACCGCCCTGGATCATGAAATCCTTGATGACGCGGTGGAAGATGAGGCCATTATAATAGCCCTTTTTGGCCAGGGTTACGAAGTTCTCGACGGTTTTGGGGGCAACCTCCGGGTAAAGCTGGATGGTGATATCGCCCATGTTGGTGTGCATGATGGCGCGGGGGCCTTCGCACTGGGTAAACTGCTTTAGAACCATGATTTTGATTTCCTTTCTGTGGGGCCGGTGCGGAAAAGGCGGCTTGCCCTGCGGGCGTCCCGCCGCCGGCGGGTTTGGCACAGGCCCGGTTTCTTTTGCCTCATTATACCGCATTTGCGGGGCAGAATACAAGTATCGGTTGACTTTGGGATAGTTTTCGCATAATATAAGAGTAGAGAAACCAAAAGGAGGAACGCATAATGGAAAACGAAAACTGGGGCGAGGATATTATCTCGCTGATGGACGAGGAAGGCAACCAGAGTGAATACAAGATCGTGGCCTGTGCCGAAATGGACGGTACCGAGTACATGGCCCTGGAGCCGATCATTGAGGACCCGGAGGAAGCGCTGATGGATGCCGCGGAGCTGGTATTCCTGAAGGTGAGCGAGGAGCTGGATGAGGACGGCGAGGCCTATCTGGATGCCATTCTGGATGAGGATGAGCTGGACCGTGTGGCCGAGATCTTCCGGGATAAGCTGAGCGAGGAGTATGAATTCCTGGATGAGGACGAGGAGGAATAATCCCCGCTGCATTGACATAAGCTATAAGTGAATAACTGCTGGCAACACCCTGCTGTGTGCGTCAGCGCCGTATGATATGATCCAACACTTTTCTTTCGGGAGCCGGATCTCCGTTTGGCCGGATTGCAGACCTCCCATCCGTAGGGTGGAAGAAGGGAGCGTGAAAGCCCGGGAGGCTACCCACCTTGTCGCATAAGACGGGGTTTTATTAGCGGCGCAACGGCATGGCGGGGCATTTTTTTGCCTTTTTAGGGGATGGGACTTTAGGTCCGCTTTAGGCTGGTGGGCTATTCTTACCATACCTTCGTTTAACAAGGACACACACGCTTTTCGGCAGCGAAAATCGGCGCTGACTGCGTCATCTCGTCGTCGCGGACTGCGCTTCATGTCGGGGCGCTATTCCTACGGAATAGGCACCCCTCCAACGCTTCGTCGCTCCGCCTCTCCCCACGAGGTCTTACGACCTTGCGGGGACCCCGCAGCAGCATACGCCAGTATGCCGGCGTCCTCTTCCTTGTCATCATCCGGTTTTCCCTCGCCGAAAAGTCCTGCGGAGTTTTTGCGCGGGAGAAATGGCGCCAGAGGAAGCGCGGAGCGGTAGGCAGGCTGGCGCCTGTCAACGCGACGCGCAATGTCGGGCGGTATTTATGCCCGCAAAAACCGTATGTGCTCTTGTTAAGCGAAGGTAGGTGGAATACAAATATCCCGTTAAAGCCGAGATGCTTTTTGTGGGGGCAGTGCATTTTGCACCCAGAAAACAGCAATTCACACCTTTTGTGTCGATTTGCGGGAGGGAGTGCTAAAATGCAAATGTGACAACAGTGGGGTGGACAATAAACAGAAATTGGCGGGGCTTTTTCACAGATCTTGTGCCCATTCCATATAATCGTCCCATATATTATGCATAGGTTTATAGCAGCTGTGCTGTTTTTCCAGCACAAGGAACAAACAATGGAGGTAATGACAAATGATGCTTTTTGGCGAACGCGAAGATGATTTTCCGGAGATCGACCTGCTGGATAACCAAAGCAAAAAAACAGAGGACATGAGCAAGTTCGAGACCATCATCGGTGCGCGTAACGCCGTTACCGGTAATATCGAGGGTGCTTCTCCCATCTGCATCAATGGTAAGCTCATTGGTGATATCAATTCCACCAGCTATGTGTATATCAGCAAGACTGGCTCGGTAGAGGGCAATGTGACCGCTGACCACCTGGTGCTGCTGGGCAATATCACCGGTGACAGCGTAAATGTTGGTAAGCTGGTAGTGACTGCGACCGGCGTTATCAATAGTGATGTAGAGGTTGCCAAGCTGACCGTGGAAGAGGGCGGCGTGCTGAATGGCCAGACCACTGTGACCGGCAGCTATACCGCTCCCGCAGAGGACGAAGAGGAATAATGTTCCGCTGAAAGACCGTACTATGGCTCCCTGCCGCCCGGCGGGGAGCTTTGCTTTGGGCGGATTTCCCCTAATGAACAAGACCCCGGATACCGCAGTATCCGGGGAATTTTTATTTATGCGGTTGGCGCAGGAACATCCGGGGAAACGCCGTGGGGGTCCTTCAGCGGAAACACCCAGTCCTGGAGGAGAGAGGTAAATTCTTCGTAGGAATAGAAGGGGCCACCAATAAAGGGTCCTTCCTCATCCGGGAACACATCCCACGGAATGTGGATGGAGAGTCCATAATACCCAAGGGAGAGCCATTCCGGGGACAGGACCTCCGCCAGCTGGTTGCGCCGGTCGGCGTCCAGCGGCTCCAGCTGGACCAGCAGCCACTGGCGCATGTAGTTTTCATCGGGCTTGAACAGGCTCCAAAAGGATACCTGCTCGCCGGTTTTGCGGTCATAGACGGCATTGTAGTATTTTTCGTAGTTGCGGCGGGTATTGCGGGAAAGGGTCACATTGGTGCAGTAAAAGATCACACGGTCATTGTAATAGCTGGTGGCGGTGGACTGGCGCGCCACATAGGCACGGAAATCCTTGGGGCAGCCCAGTTCATTGTATTCGGCCCAGGCGCGCTCCACCTGGTACGCGGTATCGTAGAAGAAGCCCAGTTCCTCATAGTGGTCGATGACCTTTTGCTGCGCTTCCTTGGGGAACACATCAAAATCCACCCGATCGACAAAGATATCATCGGGGATCTGATTGTGGATCTGAAGCAGCATCATGCCATCCGGTGCGTAGTAGGCCAGGCCCTCTCTGTTCAGCCGTACCTGTACCGTGGTGCCGTCCTCAAGGATCAGCGGCTCGCCGTAGGGGATGCTATTGATGGTAATGACCGAGGCGGTATAGGTGGGCACTTCGGTGCCATCCGCAGCGGTGAGCTTTTCTTCGGCTTTTTCTCCTGTAACGGTAACTTCCATGTGGGGGTATTCGGCATTCCGCAGGGCTTCATCGGTGATATCAACGAGGGCGGGGTAGATGCCGGTTTCCCCAGTGAGCCGCACGCCGATGGTTTTGCCGTCCTGTTCCATCAGGAAAGCATTGACCTCGGTATCGCCGCGCAGGTATTCGGTGATGGTACCGTCCATTGTTTTTTCGCTGCTGCAGCCCGCCATCAGCAAAAGGGCGAGGGCAAGCAGCAGGAGCCATGTTCTTTTCTTCATGCGGGTAATCCTCCTCCGGTTTGTCGTTTATGGCCTTCACCCTTTATAAACGATCTATCCGGGAAAAGTGTGACATATTTTCCGGAAAAATTTTTTATAGGAGGATCAGACTTCTTCCCGCGGGATGACGGGGCAGGCCCAGCGGCAGGCGCGGCAGTACCGGCAGGAAGAGAAGGAAACCCTGGGGATAAGCTTTCCCTCCTCGTTCGGCACCATTTTGATCACACCGTGGCTGCAGGCTTTGGCGCAGGCACCACAGTGGATACAAGGGAAATCGGGGGTGATCTTGATCATGGTGTGTTCCTCCTTGGATAGTTGGGGATAAGGGGAGGGGCGCCCGCAGGGCGCTCCGGCGCAGCCGGAGCCGGCGGCCGAAGGCCGCCGAAGCCGCCGTAAGGCGGCTTGCCCTGCGGGCGCCTTACCCGGCCTTCTGCACAAATTTAGGATAGGGAAATATCCGGACTGCTTATTCAGCTGCTTTACGGCGGGCCCCCCGCCGCTGGATGAGCTGGGCCGTGATGCTGACGGCAATTTCTGCGGGAGTTTCGGCATCAATGGCCAGGCCGATGGGGGTGACGATGCGGCTAAGGTCGGCATCGGTAAAGCCGTCCTCCCGCAGCCGCCGGAAGGTGGCCTCCATTTTGCGGTGGCTGCCTACCATGCCAATGTACCACACTGGGCTGCGAAGCGCTTCGCACAGCACCTCATAATCGCCCTGGTGCCCCCGTGTCATAATGATGACGCTATCCCCTGTGGTAAAGGGAATGGCGGCCGCTAGCGCGGGCAGGGGGCCGCAGCGGGCCTCTGCCGTGGGGAACAGGGCAGGAGTGGCGTAATCGGGACGCTCATCCAGCACCACGCAGCAAAAATCCACCCCGCTAAGAAGCGGGACCAGCGCCTGGCTGACATGCCCGCCCCCGAACACATAGCATCGGCCGCCCTCCTGCAGCTTCAGAGTAAAGCATCCGGGGGCTGTGTGGGCTTCGGCTATGGGGAGAAGTGTTCCCCGCCAGTGGACTTTATCATATTTAAGACGCAGGGAGCAATCGGCATTTTGCCCCATGGCGGAGAGCAAGGCTTCGGCCAGCGGAAGGTCACGGGGCTCCCAGCGCAGCAGCAGGATCTCCTCCTCACCGCCGAATTCCTGCCCCATATGGCGCAGCTCCTGGGCGGAAAGGCACTGATGCCAGCCCTGCTGTACAGGCGCCCCGCCCCGCAGCATTTCCATGGCCGGTCCTATGATATCATGCTCGGCCTGGCCGCCGCCGACGGTGCCCAGGGCAGTCTCTGCCGTTAGCACCAGCAGCGCCCCAGGGGAGCGCGGGGTGGCCCCGCGGCAGCCGGTTACTATGGCAGTCACAGCGGGGCTGCCCTGCCGCAGTGTCCGGCACAGCAGTCGGATCCGTTCTTTCATGGCGCATCTCCTCCTATGGTTGGCGCAGGGTGCAGGAAACGGCCCGCAGGGCGCCCCGGCTTCGCCGGGGCTGGGCGGCCTTCGGCCGCCCTACGGCGGTGCAAAGCATCGCCGGCCCTGCGGGCCGTCCCTTTGCGCAAACCCTGCCAATGTGAGTTATTCGAGGGTAATAGGCACTACCTGCCCCAGGTTGACTGCTTTCATGCCGGTCACACTGCGGATGACCCCCTCGTGGCACACCACAATGATCTTTTCCGCATGGCCGTCATACCGGCGCAGGCAGCCCAGCACCCGCTCAGCGATGACGGCGTAGGTCTCGCAATTATCCTCGCCGGTCAGCTCATCATGCTCCATGTAGCGGTAGAAGCAGCGGGTCATATCCTCCCGGCCAAAGCGTTCGCCGGGAGTGGGCAGGTCGCCACGCATATCGCAGTCATACAGCCATTCGTGCAGCTCCCACTCCACAGTTACCGGCAGGTCCAGCCGCCGGGAAAGAATCTGTGCGGACTGCATGGTGCGGGTGTAGGGGGAAGCCAGAATAAACGAGGCGCCCCTCAGCTGCGAATCACAGGCGGTGTGCTCTATCTGTTCCACCCCCAATGGAGTGAGCGGCATATAGGCGCTGCATGGGCCGTAAAAGCGCATGGCCTCCGCCCAGTCCCAATCCGGCTGGCCGTGGCGTACCAGGTAAAATGTTGTTTTCATGGTAGGATCCCCTTTCGGCAGGATGTTGCATTTTATCTCATTATACCGTATTGGCCGCCGTTCGGCAAGGCGCGCCGCCCCAAAAGAAGAGCTCCCTGCCGATGGGCAGGGAGCTTTGGAAGGGTTTAATTACTGGGGGATAACATTGACAGCGCGCAGCTTGCCGGTATCCTTGGGATCGGGCTCGGTATCGAAGGTGACCTTCTGACCCTCAGCCAGAGTCTTGAAGCCATCTACCTGGATAGCAGAGAAATGAACAAAGACATCCTCGCCGCCCTCATCGTTGGAGATGAAGCCATAGCCCTTTTCAGCGTTGAACCATTTGACAGTACCGTTATTCATCTGGGTACCTCCTGCATTAAATAATATTTTTCGTACCCAAAAAAACAAAGCCCATTCTGCGGCAGGATCAAAACAACAATGCCATGCAGCAAGCGGGCCATAGTGGTGATCTTGAATACAAGCAGATTATAGCATCTCCTGCCGGTAAAGTCAATCGCTATTCCCCCACTAAAATCGCTTTGGGCAAAAAATCGTGCGACAGAATCTGTGGTCTATTCCCGGGTTTCGGCAGGGTTCGGGCTGCGCCCGAATTTACCGCCTTCGCTGAATTCCGTCCGTTTCGATAATTCTATCCAATACCAAACTTGAAGGGATCGGTAAAGTGCCATGCGCCGAAGGTCTTTGCCGCCATGCGTGCCATCGCCTTGGCATGGATACGGTCGTGCCAGATAAACCGCCGCAGCACCTTGCGCAGTGACCATTCCTCCTCGTAACTGCCAAGGAACACCTCATTTTTGAGGTAGTCCAGCTGCCGCTCCAGCAGCAGGAAGCCCCGCTCGCGGCAGGAGAGGATATCCCCCTCATTATCTGCCGCAATGCCGATCTCCCGAAAGTAATAGGCATTTACATTTTTGGTGTGCTCGTACATTTCCCGCGCCGTCCGCGGCACTGCCCCGTAAAAAGTCTCCCGCGGCGGCAAAGCACTCTGGTCCGGATCGGGGATCGAGCGGTACAGCGCCAGAAAGTCGGCAGCGGAGCGCAGTGCTAGTGCCTTCTGCGCCGCGTATTCTTCGGGGGTTAGCGGCAGCCGCTCGCTTTCAAACAGAACATCGCTGTCGGCATCGGCAATGCGCAGGGTACTTGTCTTTTCCTGAATGATCACCGGTGCCAGCTCCTCCGGCGGCAGCTCCCTGCCCATCCACCGCAGGAATTGGGGCAGCTCCTGCCGCATTTTTTGCAGTGCCTCCTCCCGACCAACGCCGCGGGCATAGGCACCCGGTAGGTCGACGGCATACAGCAGACTGTCCGTGCCGTTATGCTCCCATACACATTTTATCGCCATTTTTGTTCCTCCCTGTACCTTGCGGAGGGTCGGTCGGGCTGCGCCCGAATTTACCGCCTTTTCCGAACTCCGCAAAAATAAATCGTCCGGGCAGAAAAACAGCCCCCGCCGTTGCTTGGCCGGGAGCCGTTCTGCGGTGAATATCAGCCGTGGTTTTTGCGGGAGACGATCGCACCGACGATCAGCAGCACCATCGCAATGGCAACCAGTACAACGAAGGTGGTCTTGGGCATCTCGTACACCAGCTTATCCACCGCGTAGACGATGGCAAACATCAGGATGCCGACTATGGCAATGAGGTCGGATTTCCGAAATTCGTGCTTATTCATGGGCTTCTCCTTTCCGGCGCAGCGCCGTGTATTTCAGGATCGCGATCTGCGTTTTCGCATCCTCTATTTTCCCTGCCAGCACCATTCGCTCAGCTTCGGCCAGCGGCACCCATTCCGCTGTGATAAACTCATCCTCATCGGGATGGGTATGGCCGGGGGTCAGCTCCTTCGCCGTAAAGATCCAGATCTTTTCATCGCAGTAGGCAGGGGTAGGGTACAGGGCCGCCAGCGGCTCCAGCCGACCCGCGATGAACCCGCATTCCTCCTCCAGCTCCCGGCGGCCGCATTGTTCCGGGGTTTCACCGGGGTCGCGCTTTCCGGCCGGGATCTCCAGTGCTTCGCAGCCCATGCCGCTGCGGTACTGCCGTACCATCAGCAGCCGGCCGTTTTCATCCACCGCCACAATGCCGACCCCACCGGGGTGCCGAATGATCTCACGCTCGGCAGTCCGGCCGTTTTCCAGCCGCACCTGCCAGCGCTCGTGGGTGAACACCCGATTTTTCCCCAGCGTTTCCCTCTGTAAAAGTTTTTCGCTATGCGGCATGGCGTCAGTCCTCCCCTGGGTGGTTTTTGCGGTAGGCCAGGTAGCTTTCCAGTATAATGGTGGCGGCCACCGCATCTATGGTATTTTTGCGTTTTTTACCGCGCACATCAGTCATATTCAGGTACTGTGTGGCAGTGACGGTGGTGCTGCGCTCATCCCACATCCTTACCGGGCAGGGGAGCTTTTCCGCCAGGTCATCGGCCAGAGCATGGCACAGTTCGCTGCGTGGGCCGGCCGTGCCGTTCATATTCAGGGGATTGCCCACCACGACCAGCTCGGCCTTTTGCTCAGCCACCTGCCGCGTAATTTCCTTTATTACCGCTTCCCGGTCGCCGCTGTGGAATACCCCTATGGGGCTGGCCAGCAGCTCGCCGCGGTCGCAGATGGCAAGCCCGGTCCGGGCATCGCCGTAATCCACCGCCAAGATACGCATGGGTTTCCCCTCCTTCTTTGCTTGCGGCAGGGCGCCGGTCCGCCCGCCCCACTGCCCGGCTTCGCCGGGCGTTCCGACGGCCCCCACAGGGGGCCGTCGTTTGGCGCGCTTTGGGCGCGCCTGCGGGGCGGGTGGAACCCGTTCCCTGCAAAAATTCTGCTCCCATTATACCGGTTTTCCCGCAAAAATACAAGCAAAGCTTGTAACCGGGCGCTGGATATGCTAAAATAGCGGAGTCCTTTTGGGATCGTCAGTCGAAAGATCCTGACGCTAAACAAAACTAATACCGCTTTTGTCGGTATCCAAAGGAGAAATGAATATGAAAAACCGCACGCTGCGGCAGATCACTGCCGCCGGGGTCATCGCGGCTGCCTATGCCGCTCTTTCACTGGTGTTGGCATCCACTACCTTCGGGCCGGTGCAGTGCCGCGTCTCGGAGGCACTGACGCTGCTGCCTGTCCTCAGCCCAGCCGCTGTTTGGGGCGTTACCCTGGGCTGCGCCATCACCAATGGGGTGGGCGCTGCCACCGGCGCCAACTTTTTGGGAATGGTCGATCTCTTTGTGGGGACGGCGGCCACGCTGCTGGCCGCTATTACCAGCCGCCTGCTGGGGAAGATCCGCTTCGGCGGGATACCATGGCTTTCGGTGCTGCCGCCCATTCTGTTCAATGCTGTCGCCATCGGCGCGGAATGGTGCTATGCTGCCACCGGGTCGATCAATGTGGCATTTTGGGCATTTGCCGGGCAGATCGCCCTGGGACAACTTCCTCCCTGCCTGCTGGGAGTTTGGCTTATTCACCTGCTGGAGCGCCGCGGTCTGCAAAATATCATCGAAGGGAAGTGACGCCGCATGGCACTTTTTGGCCGCAAAAAGGAGATAGTCCCCCTGCCGCCTATTGCCCAGTGGGAATACCGCTGCGGGGACGGTCACCATTGGGGGTTCCATTACCGCGTGGCCGAAGAGCAGGACCATGTACGGCTCACCTATTCCCGTACCATGCCGGAACACCTGGAGAGCATAGCGGCTCCGGCCGTGCTGTGGCAGCAGCTGAGCGAGCTGGGCGACCGATACCATATCACCGCCTGGGCCGGGTACAATGAGTGCCGCCTGCGCACCCCCCGTACCAAGCGCTGGCTACTGTATATCACCTTCGCCGATGGTACCAGCCTGCGGGCGGAGGGCTGCGGCGCCGCCCCAAAAGGACACGAACAGTGGGAAAACGACCTGCTGGCTCTCCTCAATTCCTGCATTGATGTATGATCGCATTTTTTGCCCCGCCGGGAGCCCCGCACTGGCCCCCAATAAAACAAAAGGCTCCCCCGCATGCCTGCGGAGGAGCCCCATTTTTTATTTTGCCAGTGCCAGCCGGTCTATCTTGGTGTCGCTCATAAAGGCGGAGGTACTATACAGCACCAGCACATCGGTAATGCCTTCCTGCTCCATCAGCTCACTCAGGGAGCCAAGATAATACCGCAGGTCCACCGCCACGATCTTTTCGTAATCCGCTGCGGCAAAGGGCAGCAGGGCATTGGCATAGCTGTCCTTCAGCACCAGCAGGCGGCGGCCATTTTCCGGTCCGCCGGTAATGGTCACCGTGGGCCAGTTCCCGCCAAAGAACACTTCGTACATATCCTTTTGCTGGAGTTTTTCCGTATCATAACAGCTGGCATGATCGGCGTTATCGTAGGTCACGGTCAAGGCGGCATCGCCTTTCCGGTGGTACAGCTCTACGGTATCGGTCGCCGCATTTTTATCCAGCACCTTGCTGTACAGCGTCCCGCGGAAGCCCTCATACCGCTCTACGGTGTAATCCGCCGCTGCGGGAATCGAAAGCCCCATGGCCGCGCGGTAGCACTGGTAGCCCAGCAGAGCGCCTGCCGTTTTCCAGTGGTGGTCGGTGCGGTAATAAAGTTGCTCATTCTCTGCCGCCTTGGCAAAGTCCGTTCGCAGGTCCACCAGCTGGTCATCAAATACCAGCTTCATCTCGTCAAATACCGCATCCTCATCAAAGAGGGTGGCATAACGCGGCAGCTTATCCCGCAGGGTATAGCCGGGGGTCGGCACCGGCATAAAGGTCAGATTTTCTGCCGCCAGTCCTTTTTCCTCGCACCGGGCAAAGAAATCCTTCACCGTTTGCAGGTTCTTTTGCAGCCTTGCTTCGTCCACATCGGTTTGGGTCACCTTTTCGATGTAATACCCATCCTCACACAGGTACACCCCGCCGATATCCTTGTTGCGCAGCAGCATTTTCATTTTGCTGCGGGCGGCGGTCCAGCTATCCCGCTGCCAGAACTGATCGCTTAAATAATCCTCCACCTCATCGCCAAAATCTCCATTTACCATGGTATCTTCGGAAAGCTTTGGCAGCTCCTGCAGGTAGCGGTTCTCATTTTCGGAAAAGGCTTGATCCGGGGTGAGCCACCCCAGCAGCCCCAGCCCAAAGATCAGCGCGCCAAAAACGATGATAATGATAATATTCTGCTTTTTCATTTTAGGCGCCTCCTCTCAGAACCGGAAATACAGAAACGGATTGTAGCTGTCGCCCACCAGGAAAGCGACGCACATCAGCAGCACCGCCGCGTAGAACAGGCACCGGAGCAGCGTCTGCGCCGCCCGGGGAAGCCGTGCCAGCAGGTCATTTGCCGCGTGGGCCGGCCAGCGGGTACAGGCCAGCGCCGCCACCAGCAGCAGGGAGATATTGGTAGTCAGCAGATACATCGTTTGGGCATCGGCGCCGCCGTGCGCCCCAAAGAGCGCCGCAAAATAGTTCCCGATGGCCCCAAAATCGGTCAGGGCAAAGATGACCCAGCCAAGGATAATCAGCAGCAGGGAATAGAGACGCTGCACCACACCGGGGGCTTTTTGCAGCGGCTTTTGCAGCCACACCTTTTCGATGATGAGAATGACGCCGTAGTAAAGCCCCCACAGCAGGAAGTTCCAGCTGGCGCCATGCCACAGGCCGGTCAGCCCCCACACGATGATGAGATTCAAAATCTGTCGGGGCAGGCCGCACCGGTTGCCGCCCAGCGGGATATACACATACTCCCGGAACCAGGTTCCCAGCGAAATATGCCACCGCCGCCAGTATTCGGTAATGCTGCGGCTCAGATAAGGGTAATCGAAGTTTTCCAGGAACTCAAAGCCCAGCATTTTTCCCAGCCCGATGGCCATATCGGAATAGCCGGAAAAGTCAAAGTAAATCTGGAAGGTAAAGGCGATGGCTCCCAACCAGGCTGTCCCGGCGGAAAGACTTGTCCCCGGCAGCGCCGCCACGGTATCCCACAGGGCGCCCACCTGGTTCGCGATGAGCACCTTTTTCCCCAAGCCTATGGTGAACCGTCCGATGCCCGCGGCAAACTGTGCCGTTGTTTCCCGGCGGTGAGAGAGCTGCTCCTCCACCGTTTTGTACTGCACGATGGGTCCCGCGATGAGCTGCGGGAACAGCGCGATATAGGTGCCAAAGGTGATGGGATTCTTCTGTGCCGCCACGGTGCCTCGGTATACATCAATGACATAGCTGAGCGCCTGGAAGGTGTAAAAGCTGATACCGATGGGCAGCGCCAGCTCCAGCAGCGCAATTTTGCTGCCGGCGATATTATTTACGGTGCCAATCAGTAGATCAGCGTACTTAAAGAGCCCCAGCGCCCCGATATTCCCCGCAATGCAGAGGATGAGCAGCCCCTTGGCCAGGCGCTTTTTCTCCCGCTTCTGCAGGGCAGCCACCCCCAGTCCGCACAGGTAGTTGAACAGGATAGAGGCCGCCATCAGCCGGATATACACCGGTTCGCCCCAGGCATAGAACAGCAGGCTGGTCAGGAGCAGCCATAGGTTGCGCAGCGCCCGCGGGCACAGGTAATACACCCCCATCACAAGGGGGAAAAACAGGAACAAAAAGGTAAGGCTGCTGAATACCATAGAAACTCCTTACAAGCGGGCAAGGGTCGCGGAGGATTAGTCTCTGCGACCCTTGGAATTTTGCGTCATAGCCGGGGGAAAAGCTTGCCCCCCCCAAAGGGATGGCAAGTTAGTTACCTTACAGTTTAGGCAAAGTACTGGTCAATGACCTTGTTTACATTGTCGGTATCACTGGTCACAGCCACCGCTACATAGTTGCCCATGCTGTGGATCTTGGCATTCTGCAGCAGCGCCACTTCATCCACATTGTACTTGGCGTCAATGCTGTCATCAATGTAGGTCTGAATGAGCTTCTTTACCGCAGCGGCAGCGTCCTTATCCTTGCAGGCAAAGACCGCACAGCGCAGGTAAGACGAACTGTTTGCGGCCAAATATGCTTCAGTTCCTTCGGGCAGAGTGCCGCCAAGGATCATAGCAACATTGGTTTCGGATGCTTCAAATTCTGTGGCACCACCACTGTAGGTCACATCGGTCAGCAGCGCCTGGAACATGGCGGCCGCATCCACCGTCTTATCGGTGGCCTTATCACCGCCGCAGGCGGCAAAGGAAAGGCACAGCACCGCGGCCAGCAGTACAGCAACAAATTTTTTCATGGGGATCTCCTCCTAATCGGTTTGGTGTCGTTATTTTGCCGGATGGGCTTATTCATACGGCAGTTCTTTCAGCATCCGGATGGTCCGGTATATTTACCGCAGCTGGGGCATTTCTCGTCGCAGTCGCATTTCTTGGCTTTTTGGTGCAGGTGGGTCAGCGTGCCCGTTTTGCACTTGGGGAAAAGTACCGACTCCCCGCGCCGCGGCGCTTTTAGCAGCGCTGCTTCGGTTTCCTGACTTTCGGTATGCATTTCGTGTCCTTTCAGTTCGCTGGCATAAAGTCGTAAACCGTCACACCGTTCATTACTACATCGCCGGGGTGGTAGCCGGTCGGTACATCGTACTCGCCGTTGTAGTCCTCCGGCAGTACCACATGGCACAGCAGATAGTCCAACCATGTGCGGCAGTAGCTTGCGTTCAGATGCACCCCGTCCCAGCTGGCCTCATCCAGCAGGTAGCCCTTGCCGTCTACAAGCGCCGGGGGGATATCCACATACCATACCTGCTTTTCGGTGCAAACCTTCATCAGCTGCTCGTTGAACTCCTTCACATGCGCCAGCGAAAAGCCATTGGCCGCACCGCTTTGCTCCTTCAGCTCAGTTACCGGCAGTACCGCCTGCGCGTAAATATCAGCGTCCGGGTGGCTCTTTTGGATCAGATCGACCAGACGGCTGAAGTATTGCCCGAAAGTATCCGCCGAAAGTCCCATATCATTCATGCCAAAGACCAGATAGAACCGCTTGCCCTCCACCTTCGGAATTAGGTTAGCTACCGTATCGGTGCCCAGTCCGGGCAGCGTCGCTTCCTTTTTGGTGTAATTGGTCAGCGAAAGCGATTTGACCGCCAGCGAGGTGCAGTTAGATAGGCTGTTGTATAAGATCAGCCCCTGCGAGCGGCTGTCGCCCAGGATCACCGCGTCATCAAACCATTTTTCACTTACCTGCTGGCTTTCCGGCACCACGGGTCCCGGATAAAAAACAACATCATCACCGTCCGGATTCGGCGTTGGTGTAAAATCTCCGGTGCCGCTTGGGTCGGTGGTCGGATCTGTTACGGGACTGGGCGTCGGCGTGGGGTCGGGCGGGTTTATTTCCTTATTCAGCGCGGGGATGACCCAATGCACCACCGCAAATACCACTGCGGCCACCAGCAGGATTGCTGCGGCGATCACCATTATACGGCGGCGCCTTAGCACCCTCCGGCGGGAGTGATTATAGTGTTCTCGCATCTTGCGTCACCTCGCAGTCCCATCAGAACCCGCCCGGTCCTGTACTCACCTGTGCCGACGGCACAAAAATCTATTCTCTATTGTACCACAAATCCGGAATAAAACAACACCTCAGCAAAACATTAACCATTTTTTCCTGCGGGAGAAAAATACCCCCCGGCAGGCACTCCCCGCCGAGGGGCATCGTGTGCTATTCCGGCTTACGCCGCAGCATAAATGAACGGCTCCACATCGGTGTGGTTCTTCCATTCGTTGGTCACACCGGCATCGCCCAGCAGCGCTATCACGGCGTCGTTGAACTCCGCTACCTTCTTGCTGTCCACAGCCTTCAGGTCGAAGTCCGCATCACCGGCATCCTCCAGGATCGCCGCATCCTCGTCGCCGTTCAGCAGGGCCAGCGCGGTCTTTACGGCCTGCTGCCACTGGAAGGAGAAGTAATCCTTCTGGGTCTCGTTCATCCCCTCCAGATAAGCCTTTACGGTCTCCTGGGCCTTGCCGCTCTCATCCATCGCCAGCTTCATCACGGCTACCGCCGCGTTGGCCTGCTGCAGGCTGGCGCCCGCGCTGCCGTAGCTCACTTCATCGATGGAGACCAGCAGCTTGGTCAGCTCATCCTCGGTCTCGGGGGTGTACATCCAGTCAGTCAGGCTGCCGCTGTAATCCACCTTGGTGGTGGGCGCGGGCTCGGGGGTCGGCTCAGGATCAGGGGTCGGGGCCGGTTCATTGTTGTTGCAGGCTACCATAGCCAGTGCCATCAGCGCAGCCATCAGTACTACTAAGAATTTTTTGTTTTTCATAATTTAAGCTTCTTCCTTTCTTTTTTGTTTGCCCTTTCTGCAAAAGGTCGCTTGTTTTTCCCGGAGCGTTTCTCCTTCGCTCCGTTGTCATTGTAGTATATTCCGCGGCGCAAATCCTCACGCGTTTGCAAATAAATTTCCCTTATTTTATGAACACGCATACAGTTTCCACCCATTTTGTCTTTCCTCAGTAGTCTTTCCCACAAGTTTCATTTTTCCCCAAGAATTTATACATATTCACCAAACAGAACCCCATTCCGCCGTTCAAATCGTATAAAATCAAGTCATTGACAAGCGCGAACTGTGACGGTATAATAAAACCAGTACCTCGGTATTACCGGGGAAAAAACAAAATACAGTTTGCTCGATATAAATCAAATGATATGGTTTTGAAGTCTCTACCCGGCCGCCGTAAATGGCCGGACTATCGATGCAGAATACAGGCGGCGGTGCCTTTTGTTCCGCTGTCGTGCTTTGCATTGTGGGAGATCATCAAAATCTCCCGCAATTTTTGTTTTTTAGGAGGAATCGCTCATGCAGCTTTTAGAGGACCACATCCGCCGTGAGGGCAAGGTAGCCCCCGGCAATGTTCTGCGCGTCGATGGCTTTCTCAATCATCAGATCGATGTAGTGCTGCTCACCAAACTGGCGGAGGAATTCCACACCCGCTTTTCCGGGGAAAAGGTGGATAAAATCCTCACCATTGAAGCCTCCGGCATCGCCATCGGCTGCCTTGTCGCGCAGCAGTTCGGCGTTCCGCTGGTCTTTGCCAAAAAATCCCGCTCTTCCAATCTGCCCGCTGATGTTTACGCCACCGCGGTGCACTCCTATACCCACGGCAATGTCAATCAGGTCGTGGTATCCCGGGAGTATCTGCACAGCGGTGAGCGTGTCCTCCTCATTGATGACTTTTTAGCGCATGGGGAAGCATTGACGGGCCTTGTTTCTTTGGTACAGCAGGCGGGCGGCACCGTCGTCGGTGCCGGCATCGTCATCGAAAAGGCCTTCCAGGATGGCGGCGACCGCATTCGACGGCAGGGCATCCGGGTGGAAAGCCTGGCCCGTATCGCTGCGATGAGCGTGGAAGAGGGCGTCACCTTTACCGATTAAGTTTTGTGTTCGACCGCCTATGGGCGGAACAAATAAAAGAAGTCATGAATGACAAAGGAGATCACACATGAAAAAGATTCTGGCATTTCTTCTTGCTGCAATGATGGTTCTGGCCTTCGCCGCCTGCGGCGAGGATAACGGCGGCACCCCCACCCCTACCCCCGATGTAAAGGGTATGTCTGCCGATGTCCTGCCCCGCAACGCTATGACCCCCTCCGTCGAGATCCCCGCTGATTTCAAGATCGGCATGATCTGCCTGCACGATGAGAACTCCACCTACGATAATAACTTCATCCAGGCCCTGCGCCAGGTGCAGAAGGACCTCGGCCTCTCCGATGATCAGGTCGTCATCGTCACCAATATCGGCGAGGACAGCTCCTGCTACGATGCCGCCGTTGACCTGGCCAAGAACAAGGGCTGCAAGGTCATCTTCGCCGATTCCTTCGGCCACGAGTCCTTTATGAAGCAGGCCGCCCAGGAATATCCCGAGGTCCAGTTCTGCCACGCCACCGGCACCTCCGGCAAGATCGCCAACATCGAAAACTTCCACAATGCCTTCGCTTCCATCTATGAGGGCCGCTACCTGGCCGGCATCGCTGCGGGCCTCAAGCTCAATGAGATGATCGCCGCCGGCAAGATCACCGCCGAGCAGGCTGTCATCGGCTATGTCGGCGCCTTCACCTATGCCGAGGTTATCTCCGGCATGACCTCCTTCTACCTGGGCGCCCGCTCTGTCTGCCCCTCCGCCACCATGAAGGTCCGCTACACCGGCTCTTGGTACGATCAGGCCAAGGAGCAGGAGGCCGCCACCGCCCTCATCGAGAAGGATAAGTGCGTCCTCATCAGCCAGCACGCCGATTCCCTCGGCGCTCCCACTGCCTGCGAGTTGGCCGGCGTTCCCAATGTTTCCTACAACGGCAGCACCTATTCCGCCGGCGAGACCACCTTCATCATTTCTTCTGCCATCAACTGGGCTCCTTACTTCCAGTATATCATCGAAACCGTTGTGAAGGGCGAGGCCATTGCCCCCGATTGGTGCGGCACCATCGCCACCAATTCCGTCGTTCTCTCCGGTGTCAATCAGGATGTTGCCGCCGAGGGCACCATCGAAAAGATCAATGAGGCCATCAAGGCGCTGGAAGCCGGCACCCTGCATGTCTTCGATACCGCCAACTTCACCGTCGATGGCAAGACCCTCACCGAGTACCTGGCCGATGTCGATGGTGACTACACCGGCGAGACCAATGTCATCCACGATGGCTACTTCGATGAGTCCAATGCGGTCGATTTCCGCTCCGCGCCCTACTTCGATATCATCATCGACGGCGTGACCAATCTGAACACCAATTTCGGCGGCTAAGACCGGCTTTGCAGAGCCGCTTGACGGCTGAAACCTGCCATCAAAAAACACAAGCGGGGGCCTTGGCCCCCCTTGTGCTTTGATTTTTCTCCCCGCCCTTTTCCTGGCAAGGGCAGACCTCCCCGGTTTGCCCTTGCCAGAAGAAGGGAACACACCACACCAATGAGGAGGCTTTTTGTGAACGCACTGGAACTGCACAATGTCACCAAGCGCTTTGGTGAAAAGGTCATTGCCAATGATCATGTCAGCCTTACCGTCCGCCGGGGCGAGATTTTGGCCGTGCTGGGCGAAAACGGCAGCGGCAAAACCACCCTGATGAACATGATCGCCGGCATCTACCACCCCGATGAGGGCGAAATTCATGTCAACGGCCAGCCGGTCACCATCTCCTCCCCGCGGGATGCCTTCCGCTGCGGCATCGGTATGGTGCACCAGCACTTCAAGCTGGTCGATGTCTTTACCGCCACCGAAAATATTGTCCTGGGTGTGGAGGATGGCAAGCCCTACCGCCTCAAGGAAGCCACCCGCCGCGTTGAGGAGATCTCCGCCCGCTATGGCTTCGAGATCGACGCCAAAAAGAAGATCTACGCCATGTCCGTTTCCGAAAAGCAGACCGTCGAGATCGTCAAGGTGCTGTATCGCGGTGCGGAGATCCTCATTCTCGATGAGCCCACCGCCGTGCTCACCCCGCAGGAAACCGAAAAGCTCTTCGCCGTGCTGCGCCGCATGCGGGAGGATGGCAAATCCATCGTCATCATCACCCACAAGCTCAATGAGGTGCTCAGTCTTTCGGACCGTGTCACCGTGCTGCACAAGGGCAAAAACGCCGGCACCGTCAATACCGCCGAAACCAACGAGGCCCAGCTCACCGAGATGATGGTCGGCCAAAAGGTCGTTCTCAATATCGAACGCAAAATGCCCGAAAATCCGGAGGATCGTCTGGTGGTCAAGGATGTCAGCTGCCTCAGCCGGGATGGCGTTCAGCTGCTCGACCGGGTCACCTTTACCGCCCGCGCAGGCGAGATCCTGGGCATTGCCGGCATCGCCGGCTCCGGCCAGCGGGAGCTGCTGGAAGCCATTGCGGGCCTGCAGCCCGTCACCGGCGGCGAAATTCTCTACGAAGACCCCAAGAGCGGTGAGACCGAAAACCTGCGGGATAAGACCCCGCTGCAAATTCGCGAGCTGGGCGTCCGGCTTTCCTTCGTGCCGGAGGATCGCCTGGGCATGGGCCTTGTCAGCAATATGGATATCATCGATAACATGATGCTGCGCAGCTACCGCCGCGGCCGCTCCGCCTTCCTCGATCGTCAGCCCCCGCGGGAACTGGCCGAGCGCATCATCGAAGACCTCGGTGTCGTTACCCCCAATGCCACCACCCCCGTCCGCCGTCTTTCCGGCGGTAATGTGCAAAAGGTGCTGGTCGGCCGCGAGATCGCCTCGGCGCCTACCGTGCTTATGGCCGCATACCCCGTCCGCGGCCTGGATATCAATTCTTCCTATCTTATCTATCATCTGCTCAATCAGCAAAAGGAAAAAGGCGTTGCCGTCATCTATGTCGGCGAAGACCTCGATGTGCTGCTGGCCTTGTGCGATCGTGTCATCGTCCTCAGCGGCGGCCGCGTCACCGGCACCGTGGATGGCCGCACCGCCACCAAAGAGGAGATCGGCCTCCTGATGACCAAAGCCGAAAGGGAGGGTGAAAGCCATGTCAAAGCTGAATAAACCGCAGGCCACTGCCCGTCCCGCCCGGGAACCCTTCCTCTATGTCACCCGTCGGGATCAGATCCCGCTGGGCCGGGCCATCCTCATTCGGGTCATTGCCATCCTGCTGGCGCTCATTGTTTGCAGTGTGGTCACCCGTGTCCTCACCGGGGATGACCCCCTCTCCATCTACGCCACCATCCTCCACGGCGCGTTCGGCACCGGCCGTATGCTGGTCACCCTGCATGATATCGCCATTCTGCTGTGCATCTCGCTGGCGGTCACCCCGGCCTTCCGCATGCGCTTCTGGAATACCGGCGCCGAAGGCCAGGTGCTCATCGGCTGCCTTTCCACCGCGGTATGCATGCTGGTGCTGGGCGGCAAAGTGCCCGATGGTCTGCTCATCCTCATCATGGCAGTTTCCGCCATCCTCTCCGGCGTTATCTGGGGCATTATCCCCGCCTTCTTTAAGGCCCACTGGAACACCAATGAGACCCTCTTCACCCTTATGATGAACTATGTTGCTATCCAGCTGGTGGAATACTTCCTCAAGGTGGCGGATAAGACCGGCTCCAATGTTGTCGGCCCCGATCTGCTCACCCACGGCTGGTTCCCGGAAATTTTCGGCGTCAAGTATCTGCTCAATATCCTTATCGTCGCCATCGTCTGCATCGCCATGCACATCTATCTGCGGTACAGCAAGCATGGCTATGAGATCGCCGTTGTGGGCGAAAGCGAAAATACCGCCCATTACATCGGCATCGATGTCAAAAAGGTCATCATCCGCACCATGGCTCTTTCCGGCGCCATCTGCGGCCTGGCCGGTCTGCTGCTGGTCGGCGGCTCCTCCCACTCCATCGATTCCAACCTCGTGGATGGCCGCGGCTTCACCGCCATCATGGTTTCCTGGCTCGCCAAGTTCGATCCCTTCACCATGATCCTTACCACGCTGCTGCTGGTGTTCCTGGCCCGCGGCGCCGATGAAGTCACCTCCAAGTTTGGCCTCAACAGCGATTTTTCCGAGATCCTTACCGGCATCATCTTGTTCTTCATCATCGGCTGTGAGTTCTTTATCAATTACCAGGTCCATTTCAATCATCACAAAAAAGAAAAAACGGCGTCGGCCGCCGTCAGCGGGGAGGGGAACTGATCCATGGAAATCATCATCAGCTTTATCCAGCGCGCCATTCTGCAGGGCACCCCGTTGCTGTTCGGCGCCACCGGCGAGATCCTCACCGAAAAATCCGGCAACCTGAACCTCGGCATCCCCGGCATCATGTATATCGGCGCCATCTCCGGCGTGGTCGGCGGCTTCTTCTATCAGAATAGTGCCGCCCGGGTGCAGCCGGTCCCGGCTATCCTCATTCCGCTGCTGTGCTGCCTGGCGGGCTCACTGCTCACCTCGCTGCTCTATTGCTTCCTCACCGTCACCCTCAAGGCCAATCAGAATGTCACCGGTCTGGCCATTACCACCTTCGGCGTCGGCGTCGGCAATTTCTTCGGCGGCTCCCTCATCAAGATCGTCAAAAGCGATGTGCCTTACCTCGCCCTCGTCAAGATCGCCAAGGCCTATAAAACTACCCTGCCCTTTGCCTCCGGCATGGGCCCCATCGGCCAGCTGTTCTTTTCCTATGGCTTTTTGGTCTATCTCGCCGTCATTTTGGCGGTAGCGGTCAGCCTGTTCCTTAGCCGCAGCCGCGCCGGCTTGTACCTGCGCGCCGTGGGCGAAAACCCCGCCACTGCCGATGCCGCGGGTATCAATGTTACCCGTTATAAATACCTTGCCACCTGCATCGGCGGCATGATCGCCGGACTTGGCGGCCTCTTCTACATCATGGATTACAGCAATGGTATCTGGTCCAATAACGGCTTCGGCGACCGCGGTTGGCTCGCCATCGCCATCGTCATCTTTGCCACCTGGAAGCCCACCATGGCCATCCTCGGCAGCTATCTGTTTGGCGCGCTGTATATCCTGTTCAATTATCTCAATGTCCCCATGCGCCTGCTGCCCCTCATTCAGATGCTCCCTTACCTCGTCACTATCATTGTGCTGGTGGCGGTCAGTATCCGCAAAAAGCGGGAAAACCAGCCCCCCGCCAGCCTCGGCCTTTCCTACTTCCGCGAAGAGCGCTGAACCAACCCGAAAAAAAACTCCCCCGACCAACATCCGGGGGAGTTTCCTATATAAGCTATAAGCTTTTCAGGGGGGGGAGAACCGGAGCGGATTCACCCTTCGTGTTTCATCAGAATACAGGCTATCACTTAGCGCAGGCTTTCGTTCCCCCTGGCACCAAATAAAAAAGACGCCCCAGTGTATTTCTTCACAAGCTACCCCCATCGGAGGGAAAGATAGTGTGAAAGAAAACCGTCAGGGTTGTCTTTCGCGTTTCATCAGGGCACAGACTAACCCTTTGCACAGGCTTTCTGCTCCCCTTGGCACCAAATAAAAAAGACGCCACATGGCGTCTTTTTTATTTGGTGCGGGAGATGGGACTTGAACCCACACACCATAGGTACTGGCTCCTAAGACCAGCGCGTCTGCCATTCCGCCACTCCCGCAGGGAACAACCCCTATCTTACCACGAAAAGGGCCCCGCTGTCAAATCCCCGGCGACGAAGGAGGTTTGGCGCTGGCTTTGCGGCGGTTCGACAGGCATCAGCCCGCCTGCGCTTCGCTCCAACGGGCATCAGCCTGCCTTCACCTGCCGCTTTGCCATCCTCCCAACCTCCCCCGCCGCCTCAGAGAGAAATCATCCGGTAAAAATTGTTACTTCACTTATTTTTTGGAATCCCAGCCCGGCGTAGAAGCTCTCCCGGTGGGCCTCGCAGGCCACCAGCGGGATGAGGTTCTTTTCCAGCAGCCACCCGGCGCAGTGGTACACCACCGCCCGGCCATAGCCCTGTCCCTCGTATTCGGGCAGCGTCGCCACATAGCTGATCTGCCCGTACCGGGTGCCGCAGTCGGTCACCGCCGCCGCGGAAACGGCCTTTCCATCCCGCTCCAGCGTTACGGTGTGGCCCACCCGGCGGCGCTCCGCCAGATGCAGGTTCACCACCGCCGCTTCATATTGGGCAGGAGAAAACTCCCCCACCGCCCGGTTGCAGCCGGCCGCCGCGGTCGCCGTATGGGTGCGGTACTCCGCCTCCGGCAGAGAAAACCCCACCCCCTCCGGCAGCTCCATCACCGCCAGGGGAAGCCCCGCTTCCCCGGTCTTTTCCCGCCACAGGGCGGTCAGGGTCGGGCACAGCATCACCCAGCCCTCCTGCCGCCATTGCAGAAAATCCACGATCTCCGCCGCCGCTTCGGGGCAAAAGGCGCTGGCCCACAGGGCGTGCCCCTTTTGCAGAATGACCCCCTTCGGGGTCCGGTCCCGCAGTCCCTCGTAAACGCCCCAGAACTCATAAATGAGTCCCATGCCGCAGCACCGTGCCGCCGATTCCACCATCGTGGCCAGCAGCGGCTCGCCAGGCAGGTCCCGCAGCCGGCGGTCATCGTAGCTCAGACCCCTTATCATCACAGCGCCAGCGCCTCCGGCAGCAGCCGCAGCAGCTCCAGCGTGTTTTCAATGTCCTTTTCATCGGCCACGCAGGCGGGGGAATGCAGGTACCGGCTGGGAATGGAGATCGCCAGCACCTCGCTGCCGCCCGCGGCGGTCATCAGGCTGCGGCTCTCATTGCCGCCGCACACTGCTTCCTTGGTCTGGTTGGGGATGTTATGCGCATCCGCCAGCGCCCGCACCTTTTTGTACAGGTCGTAGGTGTATATGGTGCCCCGGTCCATAAAGGATACCACCGGCCCATTGCCCAGACGGCACACCTTTTTCTCCTCCGGCACCCCGGCCAGGTCGCCCGCCGTGGTGGTCTCCACCGCTATCGCGATGTCGGGCCGCAGGGTGTAGGCAGCGGTCTTGCCGCCAAAGCAGCCCACCTCCTCCTGCACCGTAAAGGAGAAGCAGCAGTCGCAGGGCAGCTCCTCCCGAATCATCGCCAGCAGCATAGCGCAGCCGGCCCGGTCGTCCAGCGCGCGGCCGGCCACACGGCCCTCACCGTAGTGCACCACTGGCCCGGTAAAGGTCACCATATCCCCCAGGGAAACCAGCTTTTCGGCCTCGGCCTTGTCCTTGGCGCCGATGTCAATCTTCATATTGCTGATCTTGCCGGGGTCACTGCGCTCTTTATCATCGCACAGGTGCACCGGCTTGCAGCCCACCATCCCGGGGATGGCGTCATCACCCACCAGCACCATGCGGCCGCCGGTCACCTCCGGCTGTATGCCGCCCACCGGCGCAAAGGAAAGGAAGCCCTTTTCATCAATGTTGGTGATAATAAAGCCCACTTCGTCCATATGGGCGGAAAGCTGCAGCACCTTTTTGGCAGGCTTTTTCCCCTTTTTGCGGACCAGCAGGTTACCCAGCGGGTCCACCTCATACTCTGCGTGGCCTTTTATTTGCTCGATGAGATACTCCCGGACGGCGGCTTCCCGGCCGCTGGGGCCGCGCAGGGCGCACAGGGTCTCAATATCCTTCCACAGCTGTTCGTATTTCATGTTAAAAGCCCTCCTTTGCCGCCAGCGCCATCAGCCGGGCGGTATTCGCCGCGTCCTCAGGGTCAATGGTCTCGGCCACGGTATGCATGCTCCGCAGCGGGATCGAAAGCAGCGCCATTTTAATGCCCCGTCCGGCGGTGGCCAGCTCGTCAGCGTCGGTGCCGGTGCGGCCGCCCATCGGCTCGTGCTGCAGCGGGATGTTATTTTCCTCGGCCAGCTTTTTCAGCTTCAGGGTAAAGTCCCGGTTTAGGGTGGGGGCGTAGCCCAGCATGGTGCCGCCGCCCAGGGGGCTGGTCTTTTCCGGCGCGCAGCCAAAGCCATCCCCAAAGCTCACATCCACCGCAATAGCGTAGTCCGGCTGGGTGGTAAAGCCGCCGGTCTCGGCGCCCTGGCCGCCCACCTCCTCCATACTGGAAAGCAGCACCGTCACCTTGCAGTCCGGCTTTTCGGCCGCTATTTCCTCGGCCGCCGCTATCACCGCCGCGCAGCCAATGCGGTCATCCAAGGCGGGCCCCGCCAGCCGCTTGTTTTGCAGCTCCACGGGCTTCGCCGCAAAGGTCACAATATCGCCGGGCGCAAAAAGCTTCGCCGCCGTTTCGGCGGTAAACCCGGTATCGATCAGCAGATTCTCGATCTTGATGGAATGGTCGCTGCCATCCCCCGCCAGGTGGGGCGGCACCGAGGTAATAATGCCGGGGTAATCGCCCGCCGCCGCATGGATGACCACCGGGGTGGCGGGCAGCCAGCGGGCGTCTATCCCGCCAATTTTGCTAAAGCGCAAAAAGCCCTCCTCCACCCGCGTCACAATAAACCCGATCTGGTCGAGATGCGCCTCCAGCAGCAGGTGGGGCGCGCCCTCCTTGCCCTCATTGACGCAGCACAGCAGGCTGCCCAGCGGGGTGCGCTTTACCTCTCCCATCGGGGAGAGCAGCTCCTTGGCGGCGGCATAGGCGGCGCATTCCCGGCCGCTGGGGCCGGGGGTTTCGCACAGCTTTTTCGCAGCTGCCGCTATTCTTTCGGTCGTGATACTCATGGTGTTCCTCCTTTTTTACGCCCCACTCATACCCTGTACGGGGCATGAGCAAAGCTCCTGCTTATTCATCTGTTAAAAATCAGAGTCCCCTCCTGGGGCAGTTACAGCAAACCGCAAAAACGGCAAACCGAGTTTCTGCCCGCGTAAGCGCCTAAAATCTGTGCCCCGCCCTGGGATAACCCCGGCAGGCCCCGGGAAGCGCTTTTTCGGGCCCCCGCAAAATCCGGGCACCGGCCCGCCGGGCGCTCCGGCTGCACCGGAGCCGACAGCGGCACAGCCGCCGTCGAAACCGTCCTCCGGACGGTTTGCCCTGCGGGCCTCTCGGCGCTCTTTGCAAAATTTCTTTCCGCCTTTTGGTCTCACTTCAGCCCATTCACCAGCGCCTTGTAGCACTGCCCCCGCACCTCAAAGTTCGGGTAGCAGTCAAAGCTGGCGGAAGCCGGCGAAAGCGAAACGATATCCCCCGCCTTGGCAAGCTCATGGGCCATTGTCACGGCTTCCTCCAGCGTGGCCGCACGCCGCAGCACCAGGCCGCTTTCGGCATAGCCGGGATGAGAGGTCACAGCCTTTTCTATCTTATCCGCCGTCGCCCCGGTCAGAATCAGCGCCTTGACATGCTCCAGCACCGGCCCGGCCAGTGGGGTGTAGTCCAGGTGCTTATCATATCCCCCGGCGATAATGATGAGCTTTTGGTCAAAGCTCTCCAGTCCGGCTATGGTGCGGGTGGGGCTGGTGGCGATGGAATCATTGTACCAGCGCACCCCGTCCAGCTCCCGTACAAACTCAATGCGGTGCTCCACCCCGGGGAAGGTATTCGCCACCCGGCGAATGACCTCCGGGGGAACCAGTCCCCACACCGCCGCGATGGCCGTCAGCATATTTTCCACATTGTGCAGCCCCGGTATCTTTATCTCGCTCATCGCGAAGAGGGGGGTATCCCCCTTGCCGTCAGTGTAGTGCAGGGTGCCCGCTTCATCCAGCCAGGCGCCGCGCTCCACCGGGTGCCGCCGGCTGAACCACCGGCAGTCGCCCCGTACCTCCGCCGCAAAGCCGGCAGTCGTGGGGCAGTCCGCGTTCAGCACCGTGGCGGTAAAGGCCCCCTGGTGCAGGAAAATGTTTTTCTTGGCGGCGATGTACTCCTCCATCGTCCCGTGGACATCCAGATGGTTCGGGGTCACATTGGTCACCACCGCTATTTCCGGGCTCTGCCGCATCGAAAGCAGCTGGAACGAGGAAAGCTCTACCACCGCCATGTCGTCCGGCTTTACCGTTTCCAGCTCCGGGAACAGCGCCCGCCCGATGTTGCCGCCTAAATGCACCGTTTTGCCGCTCTGCCGCAGCATCTCAGCGATCAGACTGGTGGTCGTCGTTTTACCGTCGCTACCCGTCACCCCTATGATGGGGCAGGGGCAGCACTGCATAAAGAGCTCCAGCTCGCTGGTGACGGCAGCGCCCGCTTGCATCAGCTCGCGCAGGCGCGGGTGATTAAAATACATGCCCGGCGTGCGGAAGATCACATCTCCCCGCAGCTTTTGCAGGTAGTCCGCCCCGGTGACGAAGGCCACCCCCATGGCGGTCAGCTCTTTTGCTGCTTCGCCCAGCTCCTCCGGGCTCTTCTTATCGTAGACGGTCACATTCATGCCCTTTCGGGCCAACAGCCTTGCCACCGGGCGGTGGCTCACCCCCAGCCCTATCAGCGCGATCTCTTTTCCCTGCAGCTCCGCAAATACGGTCGCTGCCGTCAGTTTCTGCATGGTCTCCCTCCTCGGCAGGTTTTCCCAGGGCGCGTCCGGCACTCCCTGCACCCTTCACAAATTTCTGCCCCTATTATATCCCACATTTTCGGGTTCTGCAATCGGTTTTGGGCGGCAGCACCGCCCCGGTTGGCCCCATTTCCCCCGGAAGGTCCTCCGGGGGGCCGGGCCGCACGGCCGGCCGCCCCTTGGCTCCCCTCGGGCCGACCCTCCGTTTTACTGCGGGCAGCCCTCGGCCGCCGCGGGGCGGCCGGCCTCCAGCACCGTCAGCACCTCCCGGATGCCCGCCATCGGCTCCTGCCCCTTTTGCAGCTTCACCGTCAGGTAGGGCTTCGCCCCGGCGTTCATCAGCACCCGGCCCGGCAGGGCCTTTGTCAGCGCCAGCAGGTCGCCGCGGTCTATCCGGTCACTGTAGAACAGCAGGCTGCCCACCCGCTGGTCTATCTCCCGAACCCCCAGCGCCGCCGCCCGGCTGCGGATCAGCGCCACATCCAGCAGCCCCGCCACCGAGCGCGGCGGCTCGCCAAAGCGGTCGCACAGCTCGTCCATGGTGTCGCTCCAGTCGTCCTCAGTGCGGATCGCCGCGATCTTCTTGTAAATATCAATGCGCTGCGCCAGCGACGGGATATATTTTTCCGGAATGTGCGCCTCGATTTGGATATCCACCAGACATTCGAGGTTTTCCACCGGCTTTTCACCCTTTTGCTCCCTTATGGCGTCCCCTAAAAGCCGCAGGTAGAGGTCGTAGCCCACCGCCTCCATCTGCCCATGCTGGGCGCTGCCCAGAATGTTGCCGGCGCCGCGAATTTCTAAGTCCCGCATGGCGATTCGGAAGCCGCTGCCGAAGCTCGTGAATTCCCGTATCGCCTCCAGCCGCTTCTCGCTGATCTCGGAGAGCGCCTTGCCCCGGCGGAAGGTGAAGTAGGCATAGGCCCGGCGGCCGCTGCGCCCCACCCGGCCCCGCAGCTGATACAGCTGCGAAAGCCCCATCCGGTCGGCGTCCTCGATGATGAGGGTGTTGCAGTTGGGGACATCGACTCCCGCCTCGATGATAGTGGTGCACACCAGAATATCGATCTCCCGCTCCAGCAGCCGCTGCCAGATCTCAGAAAGATCCTCCTCGCTCATTTTGCCGTGGGCTGTAACGATGCGTGCCTCCGGCAGCTCCTCCCGCAGGTGGGCGGCCGTCAGCTCTATGTTATCGATGCGGTTGTGCAGGTAAAATACCTGCCCGCCCCGCCGCAGCTCCTTTCGTATCGCCTCGGTGATGATATGGTCGTCATATTCCAGCACATAGGTCTGCACCGGGTGGCGGTCCTGCGGCGCCTCGTTGATGACCGACATATCCCGTATGCCGCTCATTGCCATGTTCAGCGTCCGGGGGATGGGGGTGGCGGAAAGGGTCAGGATATCCACGCTGCCCTTCAGCTGCTTGAATTTCTCCTTCTGCTTCACGCCAAAGCGCTGCTCCTCATCGATGACGCAGAGGCCGAGATCCCTAAAGCGCACATCCTCCTGTACCAGGCGGTGGGTGCCCACCACCACATCGATCTTGCCGTCTGCCAGCCTTTGCAGAATTTCCTTCTGCTGCTTCGGCGTGCGGAAGCGGGAAAGCAGCTCCACTGTGACGGGGTAGCCCTCCAGCCGCCGCAGGAAGGTCTGGTAGTGCTGCCACGCCAGGATGGTAGTGGGCACCAGCACAGCGCACTGCTTGCCATCCAGCACGCACTTAAAGACCGCCCGCAGGGCGACCTCCGTTTTGCCAAAGCCCACATCGCCGCACAGCAGCCGGTCCATGGGGGCGGGCTGCTCCATATCGTGCTTGATCTCCTCGATGCAGCGCAGCTGATCGTCGGTTTCCTCGTATTCAAAGCGCTGCTCAAACTCGGTCTGCCAGTCGCTGTCCGGGCTAAAGGCAAAGCCCTTTACAGTGCTGCGCTTGGCATACAGCTGGATGAGCTCCGCCGCCATATCCTCCACCGATTTTTTGACCCGCTGCCGGGTGCGGTTCCATTCGTTGCCGCCCAGCCGGTTCAGCTTAACGGTCTGCTCATCCTTGCCGCCCACATATTTGGTCACCAGGTCCAGCTGAGTGACGGGGACATACAGCATATCGGTGCCGGCATACCGGATCTTGATGTAATCCTTGGTGACGCCGCCGATTTCCTGCTTTACGATCCCCTCAAAAATGCCGATGCCGTGTGCCACATGGACCACGGCCATGCCGGGGGTCAGATCGGTCAGTTCCCGCAGCACCTCGCCCTGCTGGCGGCGGGCCTTGCGGCGGCTTTTAGCGGCGGTGGTGCTGCCGCCCTTGGCTGTGGTAATGACAGCCCAGCGCAGCTCGGGGTATTCAAAGCCGGAGGAAAGCCCGCCCGGCAGCACAAATATTTTACCGTTTGTAATATTTTCCGGAGATTTTACAAATCTCGCCGCAAATCCCCGGCGGGTCAGGTCCTCGGTCAGCGCCAGGGCGCCGCGTTCGGTACCGGCCAGCAGCCATATGGTCCAGTCCCGCTGCCGGTAGCTTTCCAGGTCCTCACACAGGGGGTCCAGCGCCCCGCCCCAAACCGAAAGCGCATTGGCCGCAACATGGTACAGCCCCGCCAGCGGCAGGCCGGGGTAGCTGCGGGGAAAGCTATCCAGAATGACGGTGGGGAGGACGGGCAGCTCCTCCGCCAGCACCCCCGCCTCCGGGAACAGAAAAGCGCAGCCCGGGGCCAGAGTTCCCTCCTCCAGCAGGGCGGTCACATCCTGCTTTTGCTGCCAGCAGGTGTGGTTCAGGCTCTCCTTCAGGTTCACCCCTTCGGAAAGCAGCAGCAGCCGCTCCCCCCGGTAGGAGAGCAGATTGCTGCCCGCCGGGCACAGCAGCCCGGCATATCGGTCGGCGGCCGGCAGGGCCACACCGCCCTCCAGCAGCTCGATATCCTGCCGGAGGGTTTCTTCACACAGCGCCCGCTGCTTCGGGCTCAGCCGGGAAAGCTTTTCTTTCAGCTGGGCGGCCAGCTCGGCGGGGTGGTACAGCAACTCCCGCACTGGGGTGATTTCCACCAGCTTCATGCTGTCCTCCCGGCGCTGGCTTTCCAGCGAAAAGGCCGCGATGGAATCCACCTCGTCCCCCCAGTATTCCAGCCGGATGGGCCAGCTGTACTGCGGCGGGTAAAAATCCACGATGCCGCCCCGGGCCGCGAACTGCCCGATGCCCTCTACCTGCTCGGCCCGCTGGTAGCCCGCCTGCACCAAAAATTCCAGCAGCTTTTGGGGTGGGTATTCCTGCCCCATCCGCAGGCTCAGCGTGGCGGCCGAAAGCTGCTCCGGCAGCAGGGTGGGCTGCAGGGCGGCGGTCACCGTCCCCACCACGATGAGGGAAGGGTCCCTTTGCAGCCGCCGCAGGACGCCCAGCCGCAGCTGCTCATATTCCCGGCTTACACTTTCCACGCTGTGGTAGGTGAACTCCCGCTCGGGGTACAGCAGCGCCCGTTCCTCGCCGTAAAAGCGGTTGATATCCTCCATCAGGCGGGTGGCGGCAGCCTCCTCATCGGTGAGGAGGACAGCGCCCCGGCCCAGTTCCCGGCACAGGGCGGCGGCAAAGTGGGCCTTATGGACGGCGGCGAGGCCATCCAGCAGCAGGGGGCTTTTGCCCGCGCGCAGCGCCTGGCAGGCGGAAGAGAAAGCGGCTAAATTTTGGAGCTTCTGAAGCATGTGGTACCTCCTGCGGAAACTTTTACTTTATATCAAATCATTTTAATGTCAAATTTGCAGTCGCCTGTCGGCGTCGCGGAGCCTTTTGCAAAGGTATAGTTAGTACGCCTGCCCGGCGTGGGCCTACTTTTGTTCGTGCAAAAGTAGGCAAAACACGGTCAAGGGGGACAGATTCCCCCTTGACGAACCCCTTTCAGTCGCTTGCAGTGCTGGATACGAACGATGCTAAAGCATCGTCCGTACTGCGCACAGATACGCTCCCAAGGTAGCCGCGGGCGCATTTGCCCCCACCGCCTTGCGGTGCCCGAAAAAATCTTCGCGCTGCTCGCTTGCTCGATTTTTTCGACCGCTACGGGTGCTCCGCCTCGCTGCATTCGCCACTGGCGGCGCTCGGCTCCGCACCCCCTACCCCTCCCCCGTGGCGGGGGAGGGGCCGTCTGGGCAAATAGCTTCTGGTTCAAATTTTAGGCTCGGCAGCGTGACTCTCTGCGGTACTACCACTCGGCAAAACATAGTCCCGCACCCGCGCACCGCGATCCCCTCATCCCTCAAAAATCGCACAATAAATCCCAGTAGCAATTCCCCAACAAAATCCACTATTTATGCGATCTTCGCCCAGTATTTCCCCATAATGTAAACTTTCCATTAAAAAAAGTGAAATATTAACCTTTCAACTGCAAAAAAGGGTCAATTTGCAGGGATTAGTGAAAGGACTTTTTCATACCGGCAAAAAGATCTTTCCTGTCGGTTTCTCTCCCCGAACAATAAATCGAGAGCCTTTCGGCCCCACCGGTCAAACAGGGGCGCCGGTCTATCGTTTCACCTTTTCAGCATACCTCATCGGGCAATTTGGGGGTCTGCCTTAAGCGGGAACCTGCCTCCCACCGTACCTTGAAAATTGAATACACGGATAAATCCTCCATTTCTGCCCATAATATCCGCAAATGCCGGAAAAGGAGCGATGATTATGGCAATGACCCCCAAGGAGTACGACAAGATGCTCAAGGAGAGCTCTCCCCCGACCCGCAGCGGCCGCAGCCTGCCGATGGCTTTTGTGGTCGGCGGACTCATCTGTGTGGTGGGACAGGCCCTTACCCAGTGCTACCTCAGCCTTGGCCTGGGGCGGGAGGAAGCCGGGGCCTGGTGCTCGGTCACCCTCATCTTTCTCTCGGTTTTAACGACCGGATTGGGCTGGTACCAGCGGCTGGCCAAGTACGCCGGGGCCGGTACTTTGGTACCCATCACCGGCTTTGCCAATGCCATGTCCTCCCCCGCCATAGAGTTCAAAAGCGAGGGGATGGTGCTGGGCCTTGCCGCCAAGCTGTTTGTAATTGCCGGGCCAGTTATTGTTTACGGCACGGTGGCCAGCGTGCTTTACGGGCTGGTGCTGGTTATTTTCGGTATGGGGTAACCCCGGTGCCGGGCGCGGGATACGGGCGGCCCCGCCCCGGCCGCAGGCCGGGGGAAGCCGCCCCCCGAAAGGGGGCCGGCTATGGGGCGCTGCGCGCCCCTGCGGGGCCGCCCGGTAAGCTCGCGGTGAGCAGAAAAGCGAAAATGGGAGGAAAACCAATGGCAAGACGAATGGGTGCCGGGACCATCCGGCTGGAGAGAGCATCCGCGATAGCGGCAGTGGCGGCGGTGGGCAGCCGCCTGGAGCAGGAGGGCCCGCTGGGCGCGGAATTTGACCGGACGGTGGAGGACAGCAGCTTTGGCGAAAAGAGCTGGGAAAAGGCCGAAACCAAAATGCAGCAGCTGGCCATGGAATTGGCGCTGCAAAAGGGGCAGACGGCCCCGGAGCAGGTGGATGTGGTGCTGGGAGGAGATCTCCTCAACCAGTGCATAGCCTCGGCTTATGCCGTCCGGGAGCTGGAAAGACCGTTTTTAGGGCTGTACGGGGCGTGCAGCACCATGGCAGAAAGTTTAACACTGGCGGCGCTTTTGGTGGAAAGCGGCGCCGCGGAGAAGGCTCTGGCGGTTACCTCCTCCCATTTCTGCTCCAGCGAGCGGCAGTTCCGCTTTCCCCTCAATTACGGCGGGGTGAGGACCCCGACGGCCCAGCATACCGCTACGGCCTCCGGGGCGGCCTTGGTTGGAAAGCAGGGGAGCATTCACATCGAGGAAGTCTGCATTGGCCGGGTGGTGGACCTGGGGGTCACCGACCTGAATAACATGGGGGCTGCCATGGCCCCCGCCGCCTGGGATACCCTGCGGCAGTACTTTGCCGATACCGGCACCGGCCCCGCTGACTATGATAAGATCATCACCGGGGACCTGGCGCAGGTGGGCAGCGACCTGCTGGTGCGGCTGGCAGCGGAAGAGGGCTGCGACCTGCGGCCGCGCTATACCGACTGCGGGCTGATGCTGTATGACCGGGAGGGCCAAAAGGTGGATGCCGGGGCCTCCGGATGCGGGTGCAGCGCCGCGGTGATGTGCGCGCATTTTTTGCCGGCGATGCAGCGCGGGGAGTACAAAAATATTCTGTTTATGGCCACCGGGGCGCTGATGTCCCCCACGGCGTGCCAGCAGGGGGAATCCATCCCGGGGGTGGCGCACCTGCTGCACCTGACGGCGGCCGGAGAACCGTTATCTTAAAGTTCCGCCAAAGGAGGACAAGAACAATGCAAGCTATTTTGCCGTATTTATACGCATTTCTGGTGGGCGGGGCGTTCTGCCTTATCGGGCAGGTGCTCATTGACCGCACCAAGCTGACCCCGGCTCGGATCCTTTCCGGCTATGTGGTGGCCGGGGTGCTGCTGGGGGCGCTGGGTTGGTACCAGCCTCTGATCGATTTTGCCGGGGCAGGGGCAACGGTGCCGCTGACCGGCTTTGGCAGTCTGCTGGCCCGCGGGGTGAAGGAAGCGGTGGCCGAGCAGGGCCTGCTGGGAGCGCTGGTGGGCGGACTGCAAAAGGGGGCGGCCGGTATTGCGGCGGCCATCCTCTTCTCGGTGCTGGCGGCGCTGATTTTCCGCTCCAAGGACCAGTGCTGAGGGGTGAGCTGGCGGGGAGGCGGAGCCGCCCGCCTGGGGCGGGAGCCGCAAGCGCAGCTTGCGGGTTTCAGCGCAGCCGAAACGCTCGGCCGCCGGGCCCTGAAGGCTGCAGGGAGGAGCGGAGAGAGCGGGCAGGGAGCCGGGCGGAAGCCGGGGATGAGCGGCCGGAGGAAAGCTGGCGGAGGGCGGGCCCTGCGGGCCGCTGGCCCCTTGTAGAAGCCCGATAATTTGTTAGCTTTCCACAAGAAAACGATACGGGATTTGACAAAGTGGCGAAAACCCTGTATAATGCAACCCGAACTTGATCCAAAGGAGAAATTTGATGAGTAAATTTAAGCTCGGCGCATGGTTCCATCGCGCCGGGAAGCTGCTGCGGGGTCGGACATTTACCGCAGCGGGGCTGGCAGTGGCGGTTGGTTTGTCGCTGTGGGCTGTGGCCGAAAATGTCAAGATTCTTTACATTGCCGACGGGGCGGAGACCGGTGTGACCCTGGCGCTGCGCAGCGATCCCACCGAGCAGGCGCTTTCCCGTGCCGGAATCACACTGAAGGAAAACGATACCGTTACCACCCGGGAGACCGCCCTGGTTTACAGCCGGGTCAGCATCAGCCGCGGGGTTTCGGTTACACTGGTGGCCGATGGCCGCGAGACCCCCTGCACCGTGACCGGCGGCACCGTAGCGGAGCTGCTGGAGCAGAACAGCATCACGCTGGGGGAAAACGACTATTGCGATAAGGAACTTTCCGCCCTGCTGGAGGATGGCGATGTCATTACCGTGCGGCGGGTGGAAAAGAAGGTAGTAAAGGAGCAGGTGGCGATCCCCTGCGACACCGTCTATAAATCCAGCAGCCTGCTGCGCAATGGCCGCAGTATGTTGATTACCGAAGGGACCAACGGACTGGCCGAAAACACCTACGAGGAGCTGTGGAGCGGGGACACCCTGGTTTCTCGGGTGCTGGTGAGCACCAAGGAGGTGACGGCCCCCCGCAGCGCCCTGGTGATAGAAGGCCAGCGAGGCGCGGCGATCTCCCGGCTGGACTGGAGCGACCAATACCCGCTGGACGCCAATGGCATCCCGGTGAGCTATGAGAAGGTAAAAACCGGCCAAAAGGCGACCGGCTATTCCGCCGGAGAGAACAGCTACGGCAGCAGCGGCGGGTACTGCTATTACGGCACCATTGCCGTGAACCCCAAAGAGTATCCCTATGGTACCAAGCTGTATATCCGCAGCAGCGATGGCAGCTTTGTGTACGGCTACGCGCTGGCCAGTGATACCGGTGGATTTATCTCCGGCGAGGTGGGAGTGGATGTGGATCTGTTCTATGAGACCTACCGGGAAAGTGCCCTGAACAGCCTGCGCACGGTGGATATTTATGTGCTGGAGTGGGGCAACGGGACGCTGTACTACTAAGGGAGCACCCCAAAACAATAAAACAAGCATCAAGTTTACCGCCCGGGGCCAAAAAGCACCGGGCGGGGTTTTTATGGTTGGATATAGTGGGTGCGGGCTTTTGCAAAGGCATAATCTGTACGGCTACCGCCGGGGTGGCACTTTTGGATCGCCTCGTCGGGCGCAACCTCCGCTTAAGTCGAGCTGACCCTACGCCTTGGTTCGGGCAGCCCTCCCCGCTGCGGTGCGCCCTCCTTTCCCCACAAGGTCTTACGACCTTGCGGGGGCCCCAATTCAAAAGCGACTTGGGGTAAACCCCAAGACCCCGACGCACCGGAACGCCCGCCCGGAAGGGCTAACGACCTCCCGGAGCGTAGGCTAAACGGTGCTTATAAGGTGCAGCGGGCGCATCTGCCCCATCCGCCTTGCGGTGCCCGAAAAAATCTTCGCGCTGCTCGCTTGCTCGATTTTTTCGACCGCTACGGGTGCTCCGCCTCGCTGCATCCGCCACTGGCGGCGCTCGGCTCCGCACCCCCTACCCCTCCCCCGCTGCGGGGGAGGGGCCGTCTGGACAAATAGCTGCTTATCCAACCCATAGTCTCGACAGCGTGACTTTCTGCTATCGGTTTGCAGAAACCAAAATAAAATGCGCCGCAGGCACCTTGAGAGCGTATCTGCGGCGCCGTACGGATTAATTTTTCTGCGGTAGCTGAAAAATCCAATTCGTATCCAGCCGCAGCTTGAGCGTTAGGGGGTCTTGGGGCACAGCCCCAAGTGTGTTTTGGTATGGGGCCCCCGGCGGGACGCGAGGTCCGCTGGGGAAAGGAGGAGCGGCGGAGCGTTGGAGGGTTACCCCAAGCGTAAGCTGGGTGACCCGACATGGAGCGCAGCCCGCGATGACGCACACGAGTAAAAGGAATGCCTCGGCGGCGAGCCGTACAGATTATGCCTTTGCAAAAGGCTTCGCGCCGCCGACAGGCGAGATGAAACTATTGCCATAGTTTGTGCCAGCAACCCCTCCGTCAGCCAGTCGGCTGACAGCTCCCCTTACACAGGGGAGGCTTTGGGTTGGTGCGACGCCGAAGGTGAGGTGAAACTTTATACTGACAATCCCTCCGTCACGGCTGCGCCGTGCCACTTCTCGCTGCGGCTCGGTCACGGCGCGGCTCTGATATACCACCAGCATATCATTCACTACCGCGCCGCCACTTCGTTGCCCCTTACACAGGGGAGGCTTTTGGTTGGTGCGATGCCGAAGGCGGGATGAACCCATCAAATCTGCTATTTATGGGGCTTGCACAATGCGAAATGCCGGTGTATAATATTACGGTTAAATTTAATGGTAGGGGCGGCCCGAGCTGCTGCCCGCACAGAAAGGACGACCAACCTTGGTTAGAGAAGATTTAAGAAACATAGCCATTATTGCCCATGTAGACCACGGCAAGACCACGCTGGTCAATGAGATGCTCAAGCAGGGCGGCACCTTCCGCGATAACCAGGTGGTGCAGGACCGCGTGATGGATTCCGGCGACCTGGAGCGGGAGCGCGGCATCACCATTTTGGCAAAGAACACCTCCACCACCTATAACGGCGTCAAGATTAATATAGTAGATACCCCCGGTCATGCCGACTTTGGCGGCGAGGTGGAGCGCGTGCTGAAGATGGTGGACGGCGTGCTGCTGCTGGTGGACGCGGCCGAGGGCCCCATGCCCCAGACCCGCTTTGTACTGGAGAAGGCACTGGCGCAGGACCTGACTGTTATCATTGTCATCAATAAAGTGGACCGGCCCGACGCCCGCCTGGACGAGGTAGTGGATGAGGTGCTGGAGCTGATGCTGGACCTGGGCGCCAGCGATGAGCAGCTGGATGCCCCAGTGGTGTTCTGCTCCGCGCGGCAGGGCGCTGCTTCCTTCAGCCCCCATCAGTTCGGCAGCGACCTAAAGCCGCTGTTCGATACCATCCTGGAGCACATTGCGCCGCCCGAGGGCGACGAGAACGCGCCGCTGGGCATGCTGGTCTCCAGTGTGGATTATTCCTCCTTTGTGGGACGCATCGGCGTAGGCAAGATCACCGCCGGTACCATTAAGCAGAACATGCAGGTGACGGTGTGCGACTACCATAACCCCGACCTCAAGACCAGCGGCAAGATCACTGCGCTGTACCAGTACGACGGTCTGAAGAAGAGCCCGGTGGATTCCGCCACGGTGGGCGATATTGTGGCGTTTTCCGGCATTGAGAGCATCACCATCGGCAATACCATCTGCGACCCCGCGGCCATTATTCCCATTCCGTTTGTCAAGATCAGCGAGCCGACCATCGAGATGACCTTCTCGGTGAATGATTCGCCCTTTGCCGGCAAGGAGGGCAAATTCGTCACCTCCCGGCAGATCCGTGACCGGCTGTACCGCGAGCTTTTGAAGGATGTTTCGCTGCATGTCAAGGATACCGATTCCACCGACAGCTTCCGGGTTTTGGGCCGCGGCGAGATGCACCTTTCCATCCTCATCGAGACGATGCGCCGTGAAGGGTATGAGTTCCAGGTGGGCGCGCCCCGCGTGCTGTACCAGGAGATCGGCGGCAAGAAGTGCGAGCCGATCGAGGAGCTGACCATTGATGTACCGGCCGACAGCGTGGGCACTGTGATGGAAAAGATGGGTCCCCGCAAGGGCGAGCTGCAGGAGATGCACCCCCAGGGCGACCGGATGCGCCTAACCTTCCTGATCCCCGCGCGCGGGCTGTTTGGCTACCGCAGCGAGTTTTTGACCGATACTAAGGGCGAGGGCATCATGTCCTCGGTGTTCCATGGCTACGATACCTACAAGGGGGATATCCCCGGCCGCCATTCCGGCAGCCTGATCGCCTTTGAGACCGGCACCGCGGTGGCCTACGGCATCTTTAATGTGCAGGACCGCGGTACCATGTTCATCAACCCCGGCACCGAGGTATATGCCGGCATGGTGGTGGGCCAGAACCCAAAGGGCGAAGATATCTCGGTAAATGTATGCAAGACCAAGCACCTGACCAATACCCGTGCTTCCGGCAGTGATGACGCACTGCGGCTGGTGCCGCCCCGCATCCTAAGCCTGGAGGAGGCGCTGGAATTCCTGGCGGAGGACGAGCTGCTGGAGGTTACCCCCAAGAGCATTCGCATCCGCAAGCGCCAGCTGGACCACAACCTGCGGATGCGGGAGTGGGCCAAGAAGAAGGCCGCGGCTGAGGCTGCCGCCAAATAATCTGACCGAAAGGACAACGATAAACTATGGCCGAACTGAAATATGAGATCGTGCAGCACCTGGCCACCATTGCCGAAGGCAGCAAGGGCTGGAGCAAGGAGCTGAACCTGGTGAGCTGGAACGAGCGCGACCCGAAATTTGACCTGCGGGAGTGGAGCCCCGACCACACCAAGATGGGCAAGGGCATTACCCTGACCTATGAGGAGATGCAGGCGGTGTGCGACGCGTTTGCCGACTTTGCTGAGAACGAGGAGCTGCCGGAGGCGTAAACAAATGAGGAATTCCCCTGCCGGAAGGTGGGGGATTTTTTCACCCTCGGTGACTCCACGAAGCCGAAGGCGGCTGCAAATTTGACCGGCAAAGTGCTTCTATATTATAATAGTATAGCCGTGCCTTTCCCCTATATGGTGGCTGGGGTGGGGCGTGCGGTACAAGATGTGGTGGGACAAGAAAAAAGTGAAAAAAGTCCGGAAAATCGGGCAAAAAAGCTTGCAAATGGGAGTGATGTATGGTACACTAATCCTTGCGTGACTGCGCTTTTGATATGCGATGATGCGGGAGGTGGCCGCCGAGTTGCTGTGACGACAGCGGCTCAGACGGGGAATTTCCGCGGAGTATGTCCGATTTGAAACCGGGCGGCTTTGAACTGCAACCGGCGCCGACCCCCACGGGAATGGCTGCGGCGAGTGCATTAAAAGGTCCCGGATGGCTCCGAATCCTTTTGCGAAAAGGGTTGGGAAGCGTCCGGATTTCTTTATGCGATGCCGCGGAACACCCGGCAGGGTTTGCAAAGAAAGCAGGGCAAAAACCGTCGCCTGAGTAAACTAAAAAACAGGAGGCGATGCAAAGTGGCAGTCAAGGAAAAAATCAGAATCAGACTGAGAGGCTATGATGCCCAGCTGGTGGATACCGCAGCAGAGAAGATCGTGGAGACCGCGAAGCGCACAGGCGCCCGCGTATCCGGTCCGATCCCGCTGCCCACCGAAAAGGAGATCGTGACCATCCTGCGTGCCGTCCATAAGTACAAGGACAGCCGTGAGCAGTTTGAGATGAGAACCCACAAGCGGCTCATTGACATCCTCAGACCTTCCAACAAGACGGTGGAAGCGCTGACCGGTCTGGAGCTGCCCGCCGGCGTAGAGATCGAAATCAAGCTGTAAAAACGGCTTGGACCGATACCCGGCACCTGCCGCCGAAAGGCGGGTAAGGTCATGTCGGCCGACCCGAACATAATTTGGCCGACCAATAACCGAACAGGAGGAACACACAAATGCAAAAATGTATCATCGGCAAGAAGATCGGTATGACCCAGCTCTTTGACGAAAAGGGCAATGTAGTACCGGTAACGGTCGTAGAGGCCGGCCCCTGCGTGGTAGTGCAGAAGAAGACAATCGAAAACGACGGTTATGAGGCCGTGCAGATCGGTTTTGGCGCACTGAGCGACAAGAGAGCCACCAAAGCGATCAAGGGCCACTTTGCCAAGGCTGATGTAGCCCTGAAAAAGACCCTGAAAGAATTCCGTCTGGACGATATCGCCGCCCTGAATGTCGGCGACATCATCAAAGCAGATACCTTTGCCGCGGGCGACGCGGTGGATGTCTGCGGTACTTCCAAAGGTAAAGGCTATGCAGGCGTAATCAAGCGCTTCAATGCCCACTCCCTGAAGGATACCCACGGTACCGGCCCCGTTCATCGTCATGCCGGTTCCAACGGCGCCTGCTCCGACCCCAGCCGTGTAATGAAGGGCAAGAAGCTGCCCGGCCACCTGGGTGCTGAGCGCGTGACCGTACAGAATCTGGCTGTCGTGAAGATCGATGCCGAGAACAACCTCATCGCCATCAAGGGTGCTATCCCCGGCGCTAAGGGCGGCATTGTTACCATCACCGACTCCGTGAAGGCTTAACAGGAAGGAGGATACGAAGAATGGCTAAGGTTACAATTTACGATATGACCGGCAAGAGCGTCGGCGAGCGTGAGCTGAACGACGCGATCTTTGCGGTGACTCCTAACAAGGCAGTCCTGCACGAAGTGGTCAAGAATTATCTGGCGAACCAGCGTCAGGGCACCCAGTCCACCTTGACCCGGACCGAGGTTTCCGGCGGCGGCAAAAAGCCCTGGCGTCAGAAGGGTACCGGTCATGCCCGTCAGGGTTCGACCCGTGCTCCCCAGTGGACTCACGGCGGCGTGGCGCTGGGCCCCAAGCCCCGTTCCTACCGCTACACCATCAACCGCAAGATGAAGGTCGTTGGCCTGAAGAGCGCTCTTTCCGCCAAGGTTGCCGAGAATGAGCTGATTCTGGTAGACGCCATCAAGGTAGATGAGTACAAGACCAAGACCGTAGTAAACATGCTGAAGGCGCTGGGCGCTGAGGGCAAGGCTCTCATCGTGACCGACACCGTGAACAAGACCCTGGTTGGTTCCGCCAATAACATCCCCGGCGTAAAGACCAGCATTGTGGGCGAGATGAACACCTACGATGTGCTCAACTCCCGCAAGATGATCCTGACCGTGGCTGCGGTAGATAAGCTGGAGGAGGTGTACGCGAAATGAAAATGATCCAGGATATTATCGTTGCCCCCATCGTGACCGAGAGCTCCATGGAAGCGATGCAGCACAAGAAGTACACCTTTAAGGTGATGAAGACCGCCAACAAGGTGGAGATCGCCAAGGCAGTAGAGGCGATGTTCCCGGGCACCAAGGTAGCTGCCGTAAACACCATGAACTGCGACGGCAAGCTGAAGAGAATGGGCCGCTATCAGGGCTATACCGCCAGCTACAAGAAGGCGATCGTGACCCTGACCGAGGATTCCAAGACCATCGAGTTCTTTGAGAGCATGCGGTAATTTGGCTGCTCCCCGGGGTTTCAGTCCCCGCTGTGTAAGAACATCTTATTGTATGGAGCCTGCTCCGGCTCCGCTAAAATCTACAAAGGAGAGGAATTAAAATGGCTATTAAACGCTATAAGCCCACGACTCCCGGTCGCCGCGGCATGACCGTGACCGACTATTCCGGGCTTTCCAAGGTAGCCCCCGAGAAATCCCTGCTGGAACCGGTGAAGAAGCATTCCGGCCGCAACAATACCGGCCGCATCACCGTGCGTCACCAGGGCGGCGGCAACCGTCGCAAATATCGTGTGATCGACTTCAAGCGCGAGAAGCTGGATATGCCCGCTACCGTGCTGACCCTGGAGTACGATCCCAACCGTTCCGCACACATTGCACTGGTGCAGTATGAGGACGGCGAGAAGCGCTACATTCTGGCGCCTGTTGGTCTGAAGGTCGGCGACACTGTTGTTTCCGGTCCCAATGCAGACATCAAGCCCGGCAACGCCCTGCCCCTGGCGAACATCCCCGTAGGTACCGTCATCCACAATGTGGAGCTGTACCCCGGTAAGGGCGCCCAGCTGGCCCGCGCCGCTGGCAACATGGCCCAGCTGATGGCCAAGGAAGGCAAGTACGGCATGATCCGTCTGCCCAGCGGCGAGCTGCGCAATGTGCAGCTGAACTGCATGGCTACCATTGGCCAGGTAGGCAACATCGACCACGAGAATGTGAACATCGGTAAGGCCGGCCGCACCCGTCATATGGGTATCCGTCCCACCGTACGCGGTTCCGTAATGAACCCCTGCGACCATCCCCACGGTGGTGGTGAGGGCCGCGCGCCCATCGGCCGTCCCGGCCCTGTGACCCCCTGGGGCAAGCCCGCGCTGGGTTACAAGACCCGCGACAAGCACAAGGCCTCTGACAAGTTCATCGTCAAGCGCCGCAACGCGAAATAACCGCGAGGAAAGGAGGATATTGAACTATGAGCAGAAGTATCAAAAAAGGACCTTTTGTGCAGCCTAAGCTGCTGGCAAGAGTACAAGCCATGAACGAGGCGGGCGAAAAGCGCGTCCTCAAGACCTGGAGCCGTGCCTCCACAATATTCCCTGACTTCGTCGGTCACACCTTTGCTGTGCATGACGGACGCAAGCATGTACCGGTATATGTCACCGAGGATATGGTTGGCCACAAGCTGGGCGAATTTGCCCCCACCCGTACCTTCCGCGGCCACGCCGGCGCCAAGAAATCTTAAAATAGGACCGAAAGGAGGAAAAACACATGGAAGCTAAGGCTTATCTCAGACATGCACGCATCTCGCCCCGCAAGGTACAGATCGTGCTGGATCTGATCCGCAACAAGCCTGTTGAAGAAGCGACCGCTATCCTGGCCCTGACCCCCAAGGCAGCCTGTGAGCCCTTGGCCAAGCTGCTGAAGAGCGCCATTGCCAACGCGGAGAACAACTTTAACATGGACAAGAAGAATCTTTATGTCGCAGAGTGTTTTGTCTGCCCCGGTCCTATGCTCAAGAGAATTCGTCCCAGAGCACAGGGCAGAGCATTCCGCGTGATGAAGAGAACCTCTCACGTGACTATGGTTCTGCGTGAAAAAGAATAAGCTGAAAGAAGGAGGTAAACTATGGGACAGAAAGTAAATCCCCACGGTCTTCGCGTGGGCGTAATCAAGGATTGGGATTCCCGCTGGTTTGCTCGTGATAACGCTTTCGGCGATATCTTGGTCGAGGACTATAACCTGCGTAAATTCCTGAAGAAGAAACTGTATGATGCCGGCGTTCCCAAGATTGAGATCGAGAGAACCGCCGATAAGGTTCGCATCAACATCCACTGTGCCCGTCCCGGTATCGTTATCGGTAAGGGCGGCGCGGAGATCGAGAAGCTGCGCGCTGAGTGCGAGGCCCTGGTAAACAAGGGCAAGACCCAGAAGCTGACCGTACTGCCCCTGGGCGTGATCGAGGTAAAGAGCCCCGATAAGAATGCCCAGCTGGTCGCCGAAAACATTGCCGCACAGCTGGAGGGTCGTGTATCCTTCCGCCGTGCCATGAAGCAGGCCATCGGCCGCGCCATGAAGCCCATGGGCCGCGAGCCCGGCGCCAAGGGCATCAAGACCCAGTGCTCCGGTCGTCTGGGCGGTGCTGAAATTGCCCGTGTAGAGCAGTACCATGAGGGTACCATCCCGCTGCAGACCCTGCGTGCCGACATTGACTACGGCTTTGCAGAGGCTGCCACCACCTACGGCCGCATCGGCGTAAAGGTTTGGATCTATGCCGGTGAGGTGCTGCAGGACCGTAAGCCCAAGAAGGAAGGAGGCCGCAAGTAATGCTGTTGCCCAAAAGAGTAAAATATCGTCGCGTTCAGCGCGGTCGTCTGACCGGTAAGGCACTGCGCGGCAACACCATCTCCAATGGTGAGTATGGTCTGCAGGCCCTGGAGCCCGCCTGGATCACTTCCAACCAGATCGAGGCCGCCCGTATCGCCATGACCCGTTACATCAAGCGTGGCGGTCAGGTATGGATCAAGATCTTCCCCGATAAGCCCGTAACCGCCAAGCCTGCTGAGACCCGAATGGGTTCCGGTAAGGGCAGCCCTGAGTACTGGGTAGCGGTCGTTAAGCCCGGCCGCATCCTGTTTGAGATGGGCGGCGTAGACGAGAGCATTGCCCGCGAGGCCATGCGTCTGGCTATGCACAAGCTGCCGATCAAGTGCAAATTTGTAAAGAAAGAAACCGAAGGGAGTGAAGAATAATGAAGGCTACCGAAATCAGAGCACTTTCTGCTCAGGATCTGAACAAAAAGCTTGCTGACCTGAAGACCGAGCTTTTCAATCTTCGCTTCCAGCACGCCGTAAACCAGCTGGATAACCCGCTGCGTCTTGTAGAGGTCAAGAAGGATATTGCCCGCGTAAAGACCGTGCTGAAGGAAAAAGAGCTGGAGACTAAGTAAGGAGAAAGGAGGATATCCTGATGAGCGAAAGAAACCTGAGAAAAACCAGAACGGGCATGGTCGTTTCCGATAAGATGGACAAGACCGTAGTGGTCGCCGTTATCGATAATGTTCGTCACCCGCTGTACAAGAAGATCGTAAAGCGCACTGTAAAATTTAAGGCGCACGATGAGCAGAACGCCTGCGGTATCGGCGATACCGTCATGATCATGGAGACCCGTCCTATCTCCAAGGATAAGAGATGGCGCGTGGTAGAGATCATCGAGAAGGCGAAATAAGCCTTTTGGGATCTGCTGCAAGCAAATTTGTATCAATCTATTTAACATGGATAGAACCGTGCAGAGAAGCTGCACGAGTCTTTGAAAGGAGGAACGCTCTGTGATTCAGATGCAGACCTATCTCAAGGTAGCTGATAACACCGGCGCGAAGGAGCTTATGTGTATCCGCGTGCTGGGCGGCTCCCGCAAGAGATATGCCAATATCGGCGATGTAGTCGTGGCTTCCGTCAAGAAGGCAGCCCCCGGCGGCACCGTCAAGAAGGGCGAAGTAGTCCGTGCCGTAATCGTACGCTCCGCGAAGGGGCTGCGCCGGGAAGACGGCACTTATATCCGCTTTGATGAAAACGCAGCCGTTATCATCAAGGAGGACAAAAATCCCCGTGGTACCCGTATCTTTGGGCCAGTAGCCAGAGAGTTGAGAGAAAAGGATTACACCAAGATCCTGTCCCTCGCTCCGGAAGTTCTGTAAGGAGGTGTCGCAAAGTATGAATCATATTCATGTAAAGACCGGCGACACTGTCGTCATGCTCTCCGGTAAGGATAAGGGCAAGCAGGGCAAAGTTCTGCAGGTAAGCCCCAAAGAGCAGAAGGTCATAGTAGAGGGCCTGAACATGGTAACCAAGCATGTGAAGCCCCGCAAGCAGGGTGATCCCGCTGGTATTATGAAGGCAGAATCCGCTGTTTACGCCTGCAAAGTAATGGCTGTTTGCCCCAAGTGCGGCAAGGCGACCCGCCTGGCCCATAAGGTAGAGGGCGACACCAAGACCCGTGTGTGCAAGCACTGCGGCGCATCTTATTAAGAAGGAGGATAATCATGGCACGTTTGAAAGAATTCTACAAGAGTGATGTAGCCCCTGCGATGATGAGCAAGTTTGGCTACAAGAGTGTTATGCAGATCCCCAAGCTGGATAAGGTCGTCATCAATGTTGGCTGCGGTGAGTTGAAGGATAACCCCAAGATGCTGGATGCGATCATCGGCGACCTGGGCAAGATCACCGGCCAGAAGGCTATGCCCTGCAAAGCACACAAGTCCGTTGCAAACTTTAAGCTGCGTGAAGGCATGGTCATTGGCGCTAAGGTGACCCTGCGCGGCGAGAGAATGTACGAGTTCGTGGATAAGCTGTTCAACATTGCTCTGCCCCGTGTACGCGACTTCCGCGGCATTAACGGCAACAGCTTTGATGGCCGTGGCGACTATAACCTCGGTATCCGTGAGCAGCTGATCTTCCCCGAAATCGAGTACGATAAGATCGATAAGGTCCGCGGTATGGACATCACCTTTGTTACCACCGCCAAGACCGATGAAGAAGCCAAAGAGCTGCTGACCCTGATGGGCGCGCCCTTTGAGAAGTAAGGAGGTAGAGAAGAATGGCAAAACTGTCGATGAAACTCAAGCAGCAGGCTCCCGCTAAGTTCTCTACCAGAGCTTACAACCGCTGCAAGATCTGCGGCCGCCCCCACGCTTACCTGCGTAAGTACGGGATCTGCCGTATCTGTTTCCGCGAGCTGGCCTATAAGGGCCAGATCCCCGGCGTAAAGAAAGCAAGCTGGTAATAGAAAGAAGGAGGTTGACCTATGTATATCACTGATACGATTGCTGATATGCTGACTCGCATCCGCAATGCGAACAGCGCCAAGCACGACACTGTTGATATTCCTGCGTCAAAGATGAAGACTTCTATTGCTCAGATTCTTCTTGACGAGGGTTATATCAAGGCTTTCACCGTAGTAGACGATGGAAAGCAGGGCATTATCCGTATTACCCTGAAATACGGTGCCAACAAGACCCCGGTTATCCAGGGGCTGCGCAGAGTATCCAAGCCCGGCCTGCGTATTTATACAAGCTGTGAGGACTGCCCCAAGGTCATGAAGGGCCTGGGTGTTGCGATCCTCTCCACTTCCAAGGGCGTCATCACCGATAAAGAGGCTCGTAAGCTGAATGTCGGCGGCGAAGTCCTGGCGTTCATCTGGTAAGGAGGGAAAGTAGAATGAGCAGAATTGGTAATAAGCCCATCGAAATCCCCGCCGGCATTGATGTAAAGGTAGAGGGCAACACCGTTACCGTCAGCGGTAAGGGCATCACCCTGAGCCAGACCATCGACAGCCGCATCGGAGTAAAGATGGACGGCAATGTAATGCACATTACCCGTGCAAACGAAGAAAAAGAGACCAAGAGCATGCACGGCCTGTACCGCGCGCTGATCCACAATATGGTGGAGGGCATCGATAAGGGCTTCTCCAAGGAGCTGGAGATCAACGGCGTAGGTTACCGTGCTGCCAAGCAGGGCAACGAGCTGGTAATGAACCTGGGTTATTCTCATCAGGTAGTAGTACCGGAGATTCCCGGCATCACCATCGAAGTGCCCGCTCCCAACAAAGTAATCGTAAAAGGCGCTGACAAGCAGGCCGTAGGCCAGTTTGCCGCGGAGATCCGCGAGAAGCGTCCCCCCGAGCCTTATAAGGGCAAGGGCATCAAATATGTCGACGAGGTTATCATCCGCAAGGAAGGTAAAGCCGGCAAGGGTAAATAAGGAAGGAGGAGTATCTGAATGGTTACAAAAGTTGATAGCAAGAAGAACCGTCTTAAAAGACGCGCCAGAGTACGCGGCAAAGTGTACGGTACTGCCCAGCGTCCCAGACTGGCCGTTTTCCGCTCCGCCAACCACATTTATGCTCAGGTCATCAATGATGATCTTGGCGTAACTCTGGCTGCTGCTTCCAGCATGGATAAGGGCTTTGACGGCTACGGCGGCAACAAGGAAGGCGCCCGCAAGGTAGGTCTTGCGATTGCTGAGGCTGCCAAGAAGGCAAACATCGAAGAGGTCGTATTTGACCGCGGCGGCTTTGTATATCATGGCCGTGTGGCAGAGCTGGCCGAGGGCGCCCGTGAAGGCGGCCTGAAATTCTAAGAGAGGAGGGACACTTTTGGCTCGTATTGATGCATCTAAACTGGATCTGCAGGAGAAGGTCGTACACATCGGCCGCGTCTCCAAAACCGTCAAGGGCGGTCGTATCTACAAGTTCGCTGCACTGGTAGTCGTGGGTGACGGCAACGGTACCATTGGTTTTGGTATTGGTAAAGCCGGCGAAGTCCCGGACGCTATCCGCAAGGGCATTGAAGATGCGAAGAAGAACATGGTTAAAGTTTCCCTCAAGGGAACCACCATCCCGCACGAGATCATCGGCAAATTTGGTGCCGGTGAGGTACTGATGAAGCCCGCTCCCCAGGGTACCGGCGTAATTGCTGGCGGCGCTGTGCGTGCCGTACTGGAGGTTGCCGGTATCAGCGATATCCGTACCAAGTGCCTGCGTTCCAACAACCCCTGCAATGTTGTTACCGCTACCTTCGAGGGCCTGAAGGCCCTGCGCACCGTAGAGGAAGTTGCGGCGGTCCGTGGTAAGGACGCAAAAGAAATTCTGGGTTAAGGAGGTAAGCGAACATGGAAAAGACCCTGAAGATCAAGCTGGTAAAGAGCCTGAACGGCCGGCTGGAGAAGCAGATCACCACCGCTTACTCCCTGGGCCTCAAAAAGATCGGTCAGACCACTGAGCAGCCCGATAACGCTGCTACCCGTGGTAAGATCAAGACCATTATCCACCTCATTGAGGTAACTGAATAAGCGAGGAGGTGCAGCGAACATGAAACTGAATGAGCTTTCTCCGGCTGCCGGCAGCACCCATAAGGGCTACCGTGTAGGCCGTGGCGCTGGCTCCGGCAACGGCAAAACCGCCGGCAAGGGCCACAAGGGCCAGAACGCCCGCTCCGGCGGCGGTGTACGCCCCGGCTTTGAGGGCGGCCAGATGCCCCTGCAGAGACGAATCCCCAAGCGCGGATTCAAGAACATCTTTGCGACCAAGTACGCCAGCGTGAATGTAGAGGTCCTCTCCCGCTTTGAGGACGGCGCCGTGGTAGACACCAAGGCACTGCAGGATGCAGGCATCGTAAAAAAGACCTATGACGGTGTGAAATTCCTGGGCCGCGGTGAGGTGACCAAGAAGCTGACCGTTAAAGCAGCCGCTTTCTCCGAAGGTGCTAAGAGCAAGATTGAGGCAGCCGGCGGAAAGGCAGAGGTGGTATAATGTTCCAGACATTACGGAACGCATGGAAAATTGAGGATCTCCGCAAGAAGCTCCTGTTTACCCTGCTGATTCTAGTAATCGTACGGCTTGGCTGTGCCATTCCCGTGCCGTTTCTGGATCCCAGCCGACTGCAGGAGATGCTGGACAGCACCCAGGGCAACCTGCTGGGTTACCTGAACCTGCTGACCGGTGGCGCCTTTGCCGAGGCGACCCTCTTTGCTCTGGGCGTATCACCCTATATCACAGCGTCCATTGTCATTCAGCTGCTTACCGTTGCTATTCCCTCCCTGGAGCGGATGGCAAAGGAAGGCCCTGAAGGACAGAAGAAGATCAAGAAAATCACCCGCTATTCCACCATTGGTCTGGCTATTCTGCAGGCGTACGCATACTACACCCTGCTGCGCAGCAGCCAGTTCAATGCCGTGAAATACACCACCGGCGCTGCCGCGTGGATCAGCGGTATTGCCATTGTGCTGGCCTTTAGTGCCGGCGCCATGCTGGTAGTATGGCTGGGCGAGCGCATCGATGAAAAGGGTATCGGCAACGGTATTTCCCTTATCCTGTTCGCGGGCATCGTGGCGCGTATCCCCACCCTCATCACCAGACTGATCACCTATATCCAGCTGGGCGAGTTCTATCCCCAGTACTATGCATGGGTGCCGCTGGTTGTGATCCTTTTCATCGCGATGATCGCGTTCATCGTGCTGATGAACGGCGCCGAGCGCCGTATCCCCGTACAGTATGCCAAGCGGATCGTGGGCCGGAAGCAGTACGGCGGCCAGAATACCTACATGCCCATTAAGGTAAACATGAGCGGTGTTCTGCCCATCATCTTTGCTTCCACCTTCCTGGCGATCCCCGGTACCATTGTTGGCTTTGTAGATCCCAATGCGGAGGGCGGCTTTGCGAAGTTTATCTCCAATGTGTTCTCCACCAACAGCATCTGGTACGCTATTCTGTACTTTATTCTCATCATCCTGTTTAACTACTTCTATATCGCGATCCAGTACAATCCCATCGAGATGGCCAATAACATCCGCAAGAACAACGGCGCCATCCCCGGCATTCGTCCCGGAAAGCCTACCTCTGATTTCATCAGCCGTATCATTTCCAAGACGACCCTAACCGGTGCGCTGATGCTGGCGGTCATCGCCATCCTGCCCATCATCCTGGGCGCAGTGGCGAACATGAACATCTCCATGGGCGGTACTTCTATCATCATCGTGGTAGGTGTAGCACTGGATACGGCCCGCAGTCTGGAATCCCAGATGATGATGCGCCACTATAAGGGCTTCTTGGAATAAGCCCCGACAAGAGGAAACAGAATCATGATGAAATTGATTATGTTTGGCCCTCCCGGAGCCGGCAAGGGCACCCAAGCGGATATCCTGGGCCGACGCTACGGGATCAAAAAGATCTCCACCGGAGACGCGCTGCGTGATGTGATCCGCAGCGGCTCCGAGCTGGGAGAGCAGGTGAAAGACCTGATGGACCAGGGAAAATTTGTGCCGGATGAAATCGTAACCGAGATCATTCGCGACAGAGTTTCCTCCCCCGACTGCGCCAACGGATTCATCCTGGATGGGTTCCCTCGGAACTTGGCCCAGGCCGAGGCGCTGGTGGATATGGGCATCAAGGTGAATAAAGCCTTGCTGATCGATGTACCGGACGAGGTACTGGTAGACCGGGTACAGGGACGCGTGATGTGCGACAAGTGCGGCGCCAGCTACCACCTGAAGAACAACCCCCCCGCCGTGGAGGGTGTGTGCGACAAGTGCGGCGGCCACCTGGAGGCACGCAGTGACGACCGGCCCGAGACCGTTCAGGCCCGCCTGAAGGTTTACCATGAACTGACCGACCCTGTGGTGGATTTCTACCGCAATCGCGGCGTTCTTTCGGAGATTGACGGAACGACGAGCATTGAAAACACGACAGCGGAGATCCTGAAGATACTGGAGGGATGAGGCCGTGATCGTACTGAAAAACTCCAAGGAGCTGGCTCTGATGAAACAGGCCGGTAAGATCACGGCGGAGGCCCTGTGGGCAGGGGTGCGGGCCTGCAAGCCCGGCACCACCACCTGGGAGATCAACCGTGTGGTACACGAAACGATTACTTCCCGCGGGGCGACCCCTTCCTTTTTGGGTCTGTATGGCTTCCCGGCGGCGGCGTGCATCAGCGTTAATGAAGAGCTGATCCACGGCATTCCGGATAAGAAGCACCTCATCAAGGAAGGCGACATTGTAAGCATCGATGTGGGCGCCTGCATCGGCGGGTATCACGGGGATTCCGCGTATACCGTGGGTGTGGGTGAGATCGCTCCCGAAACAAAACAACTGCTGGAGGTCACCCAGGAGTGCCTGAACCGCGGCATCGCGGCGGCACTCAAGGGCAACCGCCTGGGCGATATCGGCTCGGCGGTGCAGACCTATGCCGAAAGCTATGGCTACGGTGTGGTGCGCGAATATGTGGGCCACGGCGTAGGGCGTAAGATGCACGAGGACCCCGAAGTGCCGAACTACGGCCACCCGGGGCGCGGCGTGCGGCTGATGCCCGGTATGACGATAGCCATAGAACCTATGATAAACCTGAAGGGCGAAGGGGTGTATACCCTGGATAACGACTGGACTGTTGTGACCGAAAGCGGCAGCCCCTCGGCCCACTTCGAGCATACCATTGCCATAACCGATAACGGCCCGGTGATACTGACCAAGCTGTAAACGGGAGGGCAACGGGAATGCCGGAGAAAGGAAGTGTGGTGCTGGCCACCGCGGGGCGGGATGCCGGGGGACTCTATGTAGTGCTGGAACGCACTGAAAAGGAGTGCCTGCTGGCAGACGGCAAAAAGCGGCGGCTGAGCCACCCAAAACGGAAGAACCTGCGCCATGTGCGGGCAACAGCCCAGCGGCTGGAACCGCAGCAATACGCGGCGGATAGACGGCTGAGACGCGCATTGGCCCAGGCAGCACATAGGTACAACGACACAGATCCAGAATGAGGGAGGTAAACGCCAATATGTCCAAGCAAGATGTCATTGAGATCGAGGGCGAGGTAGTAGAAGCACTGCCCAATGCCCAGTTCCAGGTGCGGCTGCCCAGCGGGCATGTCATCCTGGCGCATATCTCCGGCAAGCTGCGCATGAACTACATCCGCATCCTGCCCGGCGATAAGGTAACGGTGGAAATTTCCCCCTACGATCTCACCAAGGGGCGCATCACCTGGCGCACCAAGTAAGTAAAAAGCAAGCGGCACGGCGATAAACCGTGCAGAACAAAAGGAGGTAAATATCATGAAAGTAAGACCTTCTGTAAAGCCGATGTGCGAAAAGTGCAAGATTATCAAGCGGAAAGGCCGCATCATGGTCATCTGCGATAATCCCAAGCATAAGCAGCGTCAGGGCTAAGAGTAACGAAACGGAGGTGTACTAAAGAATGGCAAGAATTGCTGGTGTAGACCTGCCCAGAGAAAAGCGGGTGGAAATCGCACTCACCTATATCTACGGCATCGGCCGTAAGACTGCCAACGACATTCTCGCCGCCACCGGCGTCAATCCTGATACCCGTGTAAAGGATATGACCGAGGAGGACGAGGCTAAGATCCGTGAGTATATCGACCATCACCTGATCGTGGAAGGCGACAAGCGCCGCGATGTGGCGCTGAACATCAAGCGTCTGGTGGAGATCGGCTGCTACCGCGGCGTCCGCCACAGAAAGGGCCTGCCTGTACGCGGCCAGCGCACCAAGACCAACGCGCGCACCCGTAAAGGCCCCGCCAAGACCATTGCGAATAAGAAGAAGTAAGGAGGGAAATCGAATATGGCTAAACAGGTAGCGAAAAAGGCTGTGATCCGTCGCCGCCGTGAGAAGAAGAACATCGAGCGCGGCGCCGCCCATATCCAGTCCAGCTTCAATAATACCATCGTCACTCTGACCGATACGCAGGGCAACGCACTGTCCTGGGCTTCTGCCGGCGGCCTCGGTTTCCGTGGCTCCCGTAAGTCCACTCCCTTTGCTGCCCAGACCGCCGCTGAGGTGGCTGCCAAGGCTGCTATGGAGCATGGCCTGAAGAGCGTAGAAGTTTATGTAAAGGGCCCCGGCCAAGGCCGTGAAGCTGCCATTCGTGCGCTGCAGGCTGCTGGTCTGGAGGTCACCATGATCAAGGACGTCACCCCCATTCCCCACAATGGCTGCCGTCCGCCCAAGAGAAGACGCGTATAATAGGAGGAAAAAAAGATGGCAAGATATACAGGTCCTGTATGCAGACTTTGCCGTCGTGAGGGCAAAAAGCTGTTCCTAAAGGGCGACAGATGCTACTCCGACAAGTGCGCTGTAGGCCGCAGACAGTCGGTTCCCGGCCAGCACGGCAAGTCCCGCAAGAAGGTTTCTGAGTATGGCACCCAGCTGCGTGCCAAGCAGACCGCCCGCCGCTACTATGGCGTAATGGAAAACCAGATGCTGAAGTATTTTGACATGGCAGAGCGTATGCCCGGCAAGACCGGTGAAAACCTGCTGAGCATCCTGGAGCGCAGACTGGATAATGTGGTTTATCGTCTGGGCTTTGCCGCTTCCCGCAAGGAGGCTCGTCAGCTGGTCCGTCATGGTCACTATACCCTGAATGGCAAGAAGGCCAACATCCCCTCCATTCTGGTAAAGGCCGGCGATGTGGTTTCCGTTGCTGAAGGCAGCCGTAACTCCGATAAGATCAAGCTTGTTACCGAGGCTAACGCTTCCCGTCCTGTTCCCCAGTGGCTGGATGCTGACAAGAACCAGCTGACCGCTAAGGTTGTCCGCCTGCCCGCCCGCGAGGATGTGGATATGGACATCGAAGAGCAGCAGATCGTTGAGTTCTACAGCAAATAATGCTTGACCCGACGAATGTCAGTTTGGGAAGGTACAGTACGCTAAAAGCTGATTTAAGGAGGGAAATGAATGGTCAAAATTATCGAGCCTAAGATCGAAACAGCAGAGCTTCGTCCCGATGGCAGCTATGGCAAGTTTATTGCCGAGCCGCTGGACCGTGGCTTTGGCATTACCCTGGGCAACAGTCTGCGTAGGGTTCTGCTCTCCTCGCTTCCCGGCGTGGCCGTTTCTTCCATTAAGATCGACGGTGTCCAGCACGAATTTTCCACCATTCCCGGTGTAAAGGAAGATGTCGTTGAGATCATTCTGAACATCAAGGGACTCATTGCCAAGCTGCATGGTGAGGAGCCTGTAACGGTACACATTGCCGCCGAAGGCGAGTGCGAAGTGACCGCAGGCTGCATTACCGGCAGCAGCGAAGTGGAGATCCTGGACCCGACAATGCACATTGCAACGCTGGCAGAAGGCGCCAAGCTGAACATGGAGATGGTTCTGCAAAAGGGCCAGGGCTATGTAAGCGCGGACCGCAACAAGCAGCTGAACAACGGTGCGGCCCCGGTGGGTACCATCTTTACCGATAGTATCTATACACCGGTTTTGAAAGTGAATTACTCGGTGGAAAACACCCGAGTAGAACAGATTACCGACTATGACAAGCTGACCCTGGAGATCTGGACCGATGGTACCATTTCTGCCAAAGAGGCCGTCAGCTTGGCTGCCAAGATCCTCAATAGACAACTCAATCACTTCGTGGAACTGAGTGACGAAGTGAATGCCACCGAGATCATGGAAAAGAAGGAAGAATCCGGTAAGGATAAGGTTCTTGAGATGACCATTGAAGAGCTTGACCTTTCTGTTCGCGCTTTCAATTGTCTGAAGCGTGCCGGCGTCAATTCGGTAGGCGATCTGATCAACAAATCGCCCGAAGAGATGATGAAGGTTCGCAATCTCGGCAAAAAGTCGCTGGAGGAAGTCATGAGCAAATTGGAGGCTCTGGGCTTTAACCTGCACAGCGACGACGAATAAAAGGTAAGGAGTGATATAAATGCCAGGTGCCAGAAAACTGGGTAGAACCACTGACCATAGAAAAGCGATGCTCCGTGCCATGGTTACCTTCCTGCTGGAGAACGGTAAGATCGAGACGACCGTGACCCGCGCCAAGGAAGTGCGTGCAATGGCGGAGAAGATGATCACCATTGCCAAGGCAAATGACCTTCACTCCAAGCGTCAGGTTTATTCCTACATCACCAAGGAAACCGTCGCGAAGAAGGTTATGGATGAGATCGCCCCCAAGTATGCCGACCGTAACGGCGGCTATACCCGCATCGTAAAGATTGGCCCCCGCCGCGGCGACGCTGCTGAGATGGCCATCATCGAGCTGATCTGATCTTAATGCAGGCAGACTAAAAACAAAGAAGGCCCCCGCTCCGAAAAGGAGCGGGGGCTTTTGGTATGATGATAGATAATAGATAGCCGTGCGCGATCAGTCGCTTTCCAGTGCCAGGCGGTAAAGCTCACCCTTACGGTAGCCGGTTTCCTTGGCTACCTGCTTGGCCGCGTCGCTCAAGGATTGTCCTTCCCCAGCCAGGCGGCGCACAAGCGCTGCGGCCTGTTCCAGCGTCATTTGGACAGTGTAGTCATTTTCTGCTGCCCCGGCCACGATAAGCACATATTCCCCGCGGGGTTCCCGCTCGGCGTATTCCGCCACGGCAGCCGCCAGGGTGGTGCGCTGCATTTCTTCGTGCAGCTTGGTCAGCTCCCGGCACAGGGTGATGGGCCGATCCCCCAGCCCCTCCAGCAGGGCGGCAAGGGTCTGGCGCAGGCGGTGGGGGGCTTCGTAGAAAATGAGGGTATGCGGCAGGCGGCTGACCGCTTGCAGGGCAGCGTCACGCTCCCCCTTTTTGATGGGCAGAAAGCCCTCAAAGAGGAACTTGCCGGTGGGCAGGCCGCTGGCGGCCAGGGCGGTCATGGCGGCGGTGGGGCCGGGCACTGTGGCAATCTCCACCTCATTTTCATGGCAGAGAGCCACCAGTCCTTCGCCGGGGTCGCTGATGCAGGGCATCCCCGCATCGGTCACAATGGCTCCATTTTCGCCGTTCAGCAGGCGTTCTAACAGCTCCGGGCCGCGGGCGGCGGCATTGTGTTCGTGGTAGCTGATGAGAGTGTTCCTAATCTCAAAATGGTTGAGCAGCTTAAGGGTAACGCGGGTATCCTCAGCGGCGATGAAATCCACCGTTTTTAAGATCTCAATGGCGCGGGGGGAGAAGTCCCCCAAATTCCCGATGGGGGTGCCCACAATATATAAGGTTCCCATAGCACAAGTTCCTTTACAAATAGAATAATAATGTTAAATTATACAATGTGATATATCCTTTTCATCTCATCGGAGTAGCTGCCATCAGCGCTTTCCACAATGAGAGGCGGCTCCACGGTAAGACCCGGCTTAGCGCCCGCCTTTCCCTCCACCAAAAAGAGCCAGGGGGCTTTTTCCGGGCGCTGCTGTACCCAGCGCAGACGCTTGGGCTCCAGCCCAGCCTGCCGCATTGCCAATAGCACATCAGTCAGGCGTTCCGGGCGCTGGCACAGGCAAAAGCGTCCCCCGTATTGCAGCAGCCAGGCGGCTGCGTCACACACCTCCCCGGTGGTGCAGCTTTCCTTCTGCTCGTGGCGGGCCCGGCGCCGGCTATCCTCCGGGCACAGATAGCCGCTCCCAGCGGGGAAATAGGGCGGATTGCAGGTGACCAGCCGGAAGCTGTGGGCGGGCAGCAATGTGCGAATCTCCCGGAGATCACCCCGCAAAGGGGCGAAATGCGTGAGCGAGGAGATTTCCGCTGTTTGGCGCATCAGCTCCACAGCATCAGGTGCAATTTCCACCGCCGTTACAGACTGGGGTGGGCGTTCCCGGCGCAGCATCAGCAGCCCGATAATGCCGCACCCCGCGCATAGATCACACACCGTATCAATGCCGCGCACCGCCGCAAAATGCTCCAGCAGAAAAGCATCGGTGCCAAAGCGATGGGTATCATCAATGGCGATTTGTATTGTTTCAGATAGTTTTTCCCATTGCATGGCAGTGCCCCTTCCTTTTGTGAATTCCCTATAAAGAGTATAGCACAGGATGCACAAAATCGGAAGAAATGTTTTGGCGGGAAAAAGAAAAGATTTTTCGAAAAAACCAGTAAAAAGTGCTTGACAAGCTGTTGTGATTATAATATAATAAACAAGCTGTCACCTACGGGGAGGCAGCGGAGATGCACCTTGAAAATTGAACAGCATTCACTTGAAATTGATCGAAAAGTCAATGGAGAGTCCTTGTAAATTCTAAGAGATTTAGTACTCTTAAAAACACAAGTAATAACGCAAGCGAGAGCTTGGGTTAGGACAAAAATTATGAGATCATAATTACCTTAATAGGTAGTGTGAATACTATTTATTAAGAGTTTGATCCTGGCTCAGGACGAACGCTGGCGGCGCGCCTAACACATGCAAGTCGAACGGAGTTTACAGGCGGAAGTTTTCGGATGGAAGCTTGTAAACTTAGTGGCGGACGGGTGAGTAACACGTGAGCAACCTGCCTATCAGAGGGGGATAACGATTGGAAACGATCGCTAATACCGCATGACATAGCGGAACCGCATGGTTCTGTTATCAAAGATTTATCGCTGATAGATGGGCTCGCGTCCGATTAGATAGTTGGTGGGGTAACGGCCTACCAAGTCGACGATCGGTAGCCGGACTGAGAGGTCGAACGGCCACATTGGGACTGAGACACGGCCCAGACTCCTACGGGAGGCAGCAGTGGGGGATATTGCACAATGGGGGAAACCCTGATGCAGCGACGCCGCGTGAGGGAAGACGGTCCTCTGGATTGTAAACCTCTGTCTTCGGGGACGAAACGAGACGGTACCCGAGGAGGAAGCCACGGCTAACTACGTGCCAGCAGCCGCGGTAATACGTAGGTGGCAAGCGTTGTCCGGAATTACTGGGTGTAAAGGGAGCGTAGGCGGGCAGGCAAGTCAGGCGTGAAATATATCGGCTCAACCGGTAACGGCGCTTGAAACTGCAGGTCTTGAGTGAAGTAGAGGTTGGCGGAATTCCTAGTGTAGCGGTGAAATGCGTAGATATTAGGAGGAACACCAGTGGCGAAGGCGGCCAACTGGGCTTTTACTGACGCTGAGGCTCGAAAGTGTGGGGAGCAAACAGGATTAGATACCCTGGTAGTCCACACCGTAAACGATGATTACTAGGTGTGGGGGGACTGACCCCTTCCGTGCCGGAGTTAACACAATAAGTAATCCACCTGGGGAGTACGGCCGCAAGGTTGAAACTCAAAGGAATTGACGGGGGCCCGCACAAGCAGTGGAGTATGTGGTTTAATTCGACGCAACGCGAAGAACCTTACCAGGTCTTGACATCGTATGCATAATGTAGAGATACATGAAGTCCTTCGGGACATACAGACAGGTGGTGCATGGTTGTCGTCAGCTCGTGTCGTGAGATGTTGGGTTAAGTCCCGCAACGAGCGCAACCCTTGTATTTAGTTGCTACGCAAGAGCACTCTAGATAGACTGCCGTGGACAACACGGAGGAAGGTGGGGATGACGTCAAATCATCATGCCCCTTATGACCTGGGCTACACACGTACTACAATGGCAATGGAACAGAGGGAAGCGACTCAGCGATGAGAAGCAGATCCCGAAAAATTGTCTCAGTTCGGATTGCAGGCTGCAACCCGCCTGCATGAAGTCGGAATTGCTAGTAATCGCGGATCAGCATGCCGCGGTGAATACGTTCCCGGGCCTTGTACACACCGCCCGTCACACCATGGGAGTCGGTAACACCCGAAGCCCGTAGCCTAACAGCAATGAGGGCGCGGTCGAAGGTGGGATTGATGACTGGGGTGAAGTCGTAACAAGGTAGCCGTTCGAGAACGAGCGGCTGGATCACCTCCTTTCTAAGGAGAAATGGCTGAAAGGTCATTACTCTGGTCAGTGCAGGGACTTAAGAGTGGATGCTGTTCAATTTTGAGGGCGCAGCCTTCAAATGGGGGTGTAGCTCAGCTGGGAGAGCACCTGCCTTGCACGCAGGGGGTCAGGAGTTCGATCCTCCTCATCTCCACCACTGGAAATGGGCGCATAGCTCAGGTGGTTAGAGCGCACGCCTGATAAGCGTGAGGTCGGTGGTTCGAATCCACTTGTGCCCACCAGTCTTCTATAACACAGAAGACACCCATTCAAAACGCACCTTGAAAATTGAACAACGAAAACTGCGAATGAGATAAAGTAATGTAAAACCCATGAATAGTAATATTAGGGTAAACTACAATATTTGTCGAATGTAACAACAAAGATTCGCGCATGACTAATTCTGAAGAAGGATAAGTTATGTAACGCATGGTCAAGCTAAGAAGAGCGCAGGGCGAATGCCTTGGCACTGGGAGCCGATGAAGGACGCGATAAGCTGCGATAAGCTGCGGGGAGGAGCAAATATCCATTGATCCGCAGATTTCCGAATGGAGAAATCCGTATGGAGAAGTCCATACATCATATACTGAATTCATAGGTATATGAGGGAAACCGCCTGAACTGAAACATCTAAGTAGGGCGAGGAAAAGAAATCAACCGAGATACCGCAAGTAGTGGCGAGCGAACGCGGCAGAGGCCAAACCCGTAGTAGAAATACTATGGGGGTTGCGGACTGCATTTAGCATTGTTGATCTTTAACCGAAGGGCATGGGAAGGCCCACCGAAGAACGTGAGAGTCGTGTAGGTGAAAAGGAGAGACAGCGAGCAGGATCCAGAGTACCGCGGGACACGAGGAATCCCGTGGGAAGCCGGGGGGACCACCCTCCAAGCCTAAATACTACCCAGTGACCGATAGCGTATAGTACTGTGAAGGAAAGGTGAAAAGGACCCCGGGAGGGGAGTGAAATAGAACCTGAAACCCTGTGCTTACAAGCACCGAGAGCCCGTCAATGGGTGATCGGGTACTTTTTGTAGAACGGTCCGGCGAGTATATGGAACAAGCAAGGTTAAGGTCTTCAGGACCGCAGCCGAAGGGAAACCAAGTCTTAATAGGGCGCACAGTTTGTTTCATATGACCCGAAACCGGGTGACCTATCCATGTCCAGGTTGAAGTGGCGGTAAAACGCCATGGAGGACCGAACCAACCCCCGTTGAAAAGGTGGTGGATGAGGTGTGGATAGCGGAGAAATTCCAATCGAACTCGGATATAGCTGGTTCTCCCCGAAATAGCTTTAGGGCTAGCGTTGTGTTAGATTACCGGAGGTAAAGCACTGAATAGGCTAGGGGGCGAGAGTCTACCGACCCTTATCAAACTCTGAATGCCGGATAATTGATGCACAGCAGTCAGACAGTGTGAGATAAGTTTCATTGTCAAAAGGGAAACAGCCCAGACCCACAGCTAAGGTCCCAAATGTATGTTAAGTGGAAAAGGATGTCCAGTTGCACAAACAACCAGGATGTTGGCTTAGAAGCAGCCACACATTCAAAGAGTGCGTAACAGCTCACTGGTCGAGTGACCGGGCGCCGAAAATGTAACGGGGCTAAACATACAACCGAAGCTTGGGCTGCACAGCAATGTGCGGGGTAGGGGAGCGTTGTGTGCGGGGAGAAGCATGAGCGGAAGCGCATGTGGACTGCACAGAAGTGAGAATGCCGGAATGAGTAGCGCGAATTATGTGAGAATCATAATGGCCGAAAGCCTAAGGTTTCTGGAGGAAGGTTCGTCCGCTCCAGGTTAGCCGGGAGCTAAGGTGAGGCCGAAAGGCGTAGCCGATGCACATACGGTGGAGATTCCGTAGCCATCAAAAGATTTAAGCAGAGGGACACAGTAGAAGGGTACATGCCGGGCGTTGGTAGCCCCGGTTGCAAGGGACCGAAATTAGAGTAGGGAAGATGGACTTGGATACTGGCGAGAAAAGCTCTGTGGATATCTGCGATGCCCGTACCGCAAACCGACACAGGTAGGTAGGAAGAGGATTCTAAGGCCAACGGGAGAAGGGTTGTTAAGGAACTCGGCAAGTTGACCCCGTAACTTCGGGAGAAGGGGTGCTCTGGAAACAGAGCCGCAGAGAATAGGTCCAGGCAACTGTTTAGCAAAAACACAGCTCTCTGCTAAATCGAAAGATGATGTATAGGGGGTGACGCCTGCCCGGTGCTGGAAGGTTAAGAGGAGGAGTGAGAGCCCCGAATCGAAGCCCCAGTAAACGGCGGCCGTAACTATAACGGTCCTAAGGTAGCGAAATTCCTTGTCAGGTAAGTTCTGACCCGCACGAAAGGCGTAATGATCTGGACACTGTCTCAACAGCCCACCCGGCGAAATTGTAGTACCGGTGAAGATGCCGGTTACCCGCGACAAGACGGAAAGACCCCATGGAGCTTTACTGCAGCCTAATATTGGATTTCGGTATTTCATGTACAGGATAGGTGGGAGACTGGGAAACACAGGCGTCAGCTTGTGCGGAGTCGCCCTTGGGATACCACCCTTGAAGTGCTGGAATTCTAACCTGTGGCCATGAATCTGGTCAGGGGACATTGTTAGGCGGGCAGTTTGACTGGGGCGGTCGCCTCCAAAAGAGTAACGGAGGCGCTCAAAGGTTTGCTCAGCATGGCCGGAAACCATGCCTTAGAGTGTAAACGCAAAAGCAAGCCTAACTGCGAGACCGACGGGTCGAGCAGAAACGAAAGTTGGAGTTAGTGATCCGGTGGTATGTGAGTGGAAATGCCATCGCTCAACGGATAAAAGCTACCCTGGGGATAACAGGCTGATCTCCCCCAAGAGTCCACATCGTCGGGGAGGTTTGGCACCTCGATGTCGGCTCATCGCATCCTGGGGCTGTATTCGGTCCCAAGGGTTTGGCTGTTCGCCAATTAAAGCGGTACGCGAGCTGGGTTCAGAACGTCGTGAGACAGTTCGGTCCCTATCTGTCGTGGGCGCAGGATATTTGAAAGGAGCTGTCCCTAGTACGAGAGGACCGGGATGGACGCACCTCTGGTGCACCAGTTGTCACGCCAGTGGCACAGCTGGGCAGCTATGTGCGGATCGGATAAACGCTGAAGGCATCTAAGCGTGAAACCGGCCTTAAGATAAGATATCCCACTGAGTCAATCAGGTAAGACCCCTTGAAGACTACAAGGTAGATAGGCACAATGTGTAAGCATGGTGACATGTTAAGCTAGCGTGTACTAATCGGTCGAGGGCTTGACCAAGCAAGCAGATCTTTGTTCCACAGTTTCGTTGTTCAATTTTCAGGGTGTGTTTATAACTCCATATGCACCATTAGCTCAGTTGGTAGAGCAGCTGACTCTTAATCAGCGGGCCCCGGGTTCGAGTCCCTGATGGTGCACCACGAAGAAGCACTCCATTTGGGGTGCTTCTTTTTGTTTCAAAAAATACTATAAAGAGGAAATCCAATTCCTCAACCTCATTATTTTTTCTTGACCACACAATGAAAATTTGTTATGATAATACGGTAATTTCCAATATAGGGAGGGCAGAGCAAATGGAACTTCGCAATATTACCACTTTTCTGCGGGTGGCGGAGCTGCAAAACTTTACCCACGCTGCGCAGGAACTAGGCTATTCCCAATCTGCCGTCACCGTGCAGATCCGTCAGCTGGAAATCGAACTCGGCGTTCCGCTGTTTGAGCGCATCGGCCGTTCGGTCAATCTCACCGCCCCCGGACAGGCCTTCCTGCAGCAGGCAGGGGAGATCATCAAGGCCGCGGAGCGCGCCCGGGATGCCGTCCGCACCGCCCCGGAGCCGGAGGGCACCCTGCGGCTCGGCACCATGGAATCCCTGGGCGCCTCGGTGGTCTGGCGGCTCATTGCCGGATTCCACCGGCAGTTCCCCCGGGTCAATGTCGTCGTCCGCACCTCCACGGCCGATGGCCTGCTGGAAATGATGCGCCGCAACGATGTCGATTTCATCTACTTTGTGGATGAAAAGCAGTATAGCCCCGATTGGGAGATCCCGCTGTGCCGTCCGGAGGAAACCGTCTTTGTCACCGCTCCCCATTCCCAGTTGGCCGCCCGCGGCGAGCCCATCCCCCTGCGGGAGCTGGTCACCTACCCCTGTGTCCTCACCGAAGCCGGCGAAAGCTACCGCATTCCCTTTGAACGCCTGCTGGCGGAGCACGACCTGGTTGTCGCCCCAATTCTGGAGATCGGCAGCACCGAGATCGTTGCCCGCATGGTGCGGGAAAATGTCGGCTATTCGGTCCTGCCCATGTATGTCGCCTCGGAGTACCTCAAATCCGGCGAGCTGGTCCCCTTCCGGGTGCCGGAGTTCAAGTCCAATATGTATCAGCACATCATCTACCACAAGAATAAATGGCTCACCCCGCAGATGAAGGGCTTCATGCAGCTCATCATCGACCATGTGGAGCACGAACAGTAAAGGAGGTCCCTTTCATGGATCGTCTGGAGCTTGCCAAAAAGGAAGCCGAGCTGCTGGAAACCGGCATCCCCTATGCCGCTGTCACCCTGGTGGAATCGGCCGGGACGGCCCGCACCGAGGGCAAAATGCTGGTCCTTTCGGAAAATGTTATCTACGGCACCATCGGCGGCGGGGCCGGGGAACAGCTGGCCCGCCGGGATGCCCTCTCCCTGCTGGCAGAGGGCAATAACGCTGTCCGCCATTATGAATTGGATTCCCCGCTTTCCGCCGAAGGTAAGGCCTGCGGCGGATCCCTTACCGTCTTTATTGAGAGCTGCCGCAGCACCCGCCCTCAGCTTATTATGGTCGGGGGCGGCCATGTGGGATTGGCCCTTCTGCGGGCGGCCCGGCTGGCGGGCTTTGCCACCACCCTGCTGGATACCAGAGGTGAGGATCAAATCGGCTCCGCCATTGCCGCTGCCGATCACTTCATCCCCCTGGAAAATTTCGGCCCCGCCTTGGCCGAAGTGCCCCTGCCTGCCGGCGCCTACTATGTGGTGGCCACCTTCAGTCACGCCACCGATGGTGAAGCCTTGGGCGGGGTGCTCCATCACCGGGATGCCGCCTATACCGGCATGATCGGTAGCAGCCGTAAAATTGCCGCTATCCGGGAAAAGCTGCTCGCACAGGGCATCACCCCGGCGCAATTGGCGGCCGTCCATGCCCCCATCGGGCTTTCCCTGGGCGGAGAGACCCCGGAGGAGATCGCCGTTTCCATCCTGGCGGAGCTTTTGATGACCCGCTACGGAAAAACCAAGGCCGACCTGTAATAAACCCAAATCAGCCGTTTAGCGGCCCACCCCGCCTTGGGATGGGCCGTTTTCTCATGTCACCAACCGGTACAGCCCATTCACCAGCAGGCAGGCCAGGGTCCCGCACAGGGTGGGCAGCGCCGCCGCCAGCAGCGTCCATTTCAGGCTGCCGGTTTCCTTCCGTATGGTCATCAGCGTGGTGGCGCAGGGCCAGTGCATCAGCATAAAGAGCATCACGCACAGGGCTGTCACCGGCGTCCACCCATTCGCCAAAAAGACCCCCTGCATCTGCGCCAGCCCCTCCGGCTGCTGCAAAACCCCTTGGGAAAGGTACCCCATCAGCATAATGGGCACTACGATCTCATTGGCCGGCAGTCCCAGGAGAAACGCCAGCAGAATGACCCCATCCATCCCCAGGGCACGCCCCGCCGGCTCCAAAAAACCGGCGCAGTGCGCCAGAATGGTGCTCCCCCCTATGGTCAGGTTCGCCATGAGCCACAGCAGCAGTCCGGCCGGGGCCGCCGCCTTCACCGCCCGCGCCAGCACAAACAGCGTCCGGTCAAAGACCGAGCGGACGATGACCTGCCCCCATTGGGGCCGCCGGTAGGGCGGCAGCTCCAGCGTAAAGGAGGAAGGCACGCCCCGCAGCACCGTCCGGGAAAGAAGCCCGGTCACCGCAAAGGTGGCCGCCGCCCCCAGCAGGATAAATCCGGTCAGCAGCAGCGCCGAAAGAACCGATTGCCCCGGCCCCGCCGCCGTTCCCACAAAAAAGAGCAGGATAAGATTGACCAGCGTGGGGAACCGCCCGTTGCAGGGGACAAAGCTGTTGGTCAGGATGGCCAGCAGCCGTTCCCGCGGCGAATCAATGATGCGGCAGCCCACCACCCCGGCGGCATTGCAGCCAAACCCCATGCAGATGGTAAGGGCCTGCTTGCCGCAGGCGCCGCAGCGTTTCAGCGGTCGGTCCAGGTTGTAGGCCACCCGGGGCAGGTAACCCATATCCTCCAGCAGGGTGAAAAGCGGAAAGAAAATCGCCATCGGCGGCAGCATCACCGAAACCACCCAGGCCGCCACCCGGTAAACGCCCAGGATCAGGGCATCGTGCAGCCAAAGCGGCACCCCCAGCCCCAGCAGCGCCCCGCTAAGCAGATCCTGCAAACGGAACAGCCCCTTGGCCAAAAGGGCCGAGGGCAGATTGGCCCCGCTGATGGTCAGCCAAAAGATGACTGCCAGCAGCCCCAGCATAATGGGGATGCCCCAGCGGCGGCCGGTCAGCACCTTATCCAGCCTTCGGTCGGCCGTGGAGTAGCTTTTTTCCTCTCCGGTCACCACGGCCTCGGCCAGCCGGCTGGCTTCCCCGGCCAGCGTGGCCACTATGCGGTCCGGCAGCTCCCCCTGGGGAATGCCCCCTTCGGCCAGCAGTCTTTCCGCCTCTGTCATCGCTATAAAAAGCCCCGCGTCCCGCCGGAAATCCGGCCCCAGGTGCCGGTCCAGCTCCTCCATCAGCGTGGGGTCGCCCTCCAGCAGCCGCAGCGCCACCCACCGGGGGGCAAGCCCCCGGCAGTCCTTTTTTTGCAGCGCCCGGCACACCGGGACCAGCGCCCTTTCTATTTCCTCCGGGTACCGCGGCATATAGGACCGTCTGTTTTCTTCGCCTTCGGTTGCCCGCTCCAGCAGGGAGAAAAGCCGCGCCGGGGCGCTTTTCTGGCGGGCGGTACAGCCCATCACCGGCACCCCCAGCAGCTCCTCCAGCCGGGCGGGCTCTATGCGCAGTTTCCGCTTTTTGGCTTCGTCCATCAGGTTCAGGCAGATGGCCGCCCGCGGGGTGATCTCCAAGGTCTGCAAAACCAGGTTGAGGTTCCGTTCCAGGCAGGTGGCGTCGCAGACGATGCACACCGCCTCCGGCCGGGAAAAGCACAGGAAATTCCGGGCCACCTCCTCCTCCGCGGAATGGGCCAGCAGCGAATAAGTACCGGGCAGATCCACCAGACGGTAGGCTTTGCCGCCGTGCCGGCAGAGCCCTTCGGCGCTGGCCACCGTTTTGCCGGGCCAGTTGCCGGTGTGCTGGTTCAGGCCGGTCACCGCGTTGAACAGCGTGCTTTTGCCCACATTGGGGTTGCCGGCCATGGCTATGGTGATGACCTCCCCCGGCGGGATTTCCGTTCGGCGGGCCATCACACCACCACCCGCCGCATTGTTACGGTCCTGGCGTCCTCGCTGCGGATGGCCACCGCCGCCCCCCGGATGAGATACGCCTTGGGGTCGCCGCCGGGGCTTTGTCCCACGCATTCCACCCGGGTGCCCGGCACCAGCCCCAGGTCCAAAAGCCGCCGCCGCATCCGGCTTTCGGTGCGCAGCGCCAGCACCTCGGCCCGCTGGCCGGGGGTCATATCATCAAGATGAAAAATCTCCATAATTCTCATAACCTTTCCGGGAGCGCGCTAAGGGGAGGCTCCCATCCCATGCTATTCACCATGGGGGAAAGGGGGAACTGCCCCAGGGAAAAGTTGCCGCCGGGCCTTGACAAAAAAGAGGTACGGCTATACAATAACATATGATATATAACATAAGCTATCAGAAAGGAGACCGCTATGCCGCCCAAAGTAAAGGTGACCAAAGAGGAGATCATCGCCGCCGCGTTGGAGATTCTGCGCCAAAAGGGGATGGAGGCGGTGAATGCCCGGGCCGTGGCCGCGGCGCTGGGGTGTTCCACCCAGCCCATTTTCAGCAATTACAGCAGTATGGGCGCCCTGCAGCACGATGTCCTTGCCGCCGGTTACGCCGAATATAACCGCTGGATCGAGCAGCAGATGAAGGAGGGCCAGTACCCGCCCTACAAGGCATCCGGCATGGCCTATATCAGCTTTGCCCGTCGGCAGCCCCAGCTCTTCAAGGTACTTTTTATGCGGGACAGGACCGGCGAGCCGCAGCCCGCGGAGGATGAGCTGACCCGCCGGATCATCGGCCTTATTATGAAAAACACCGGGCTGGAGGAGCAGGCCGCCTATACGCTGCATATCGAGCTGTGGATCTTCATCCATGGCATTGCCAGTATGCTGGTCACCGGCTATCTCAATCTGGAGGAAACGGTCATCAGCACCATGGTCACCGATGTTTACCAGGGTCTGCTGGCCCGCAAAAAGGAGGAAACCGCATGAACGATACCGTATTGCAGGTGCAGGGCCTGCGCAAAAATTACCCCGCCTTTACTCTGAGTGAGGTCAGCTTCTCACTGGAGGCAGGCCGTATTATGGGCTTTATCGGCCGCAATGGCGCCGGTAAAACCACCACTCTCAAATCCATCCTGGGGCTGGTCCACCCCGATGCCGGGGAGATCCACTACTTTGGGCTGCCCTTTGCCCAAAATGAACAGCGGATCAAGGAGCAGATCGGCTACGCGGCGGGGGGCACCAGCTACTATCAGCGCCGCCGGGTCGGGGAGATCGCCCGCATGACGGCCTCCTTCTATCCCGGCTGGGATGATGCCGCCTACCGGAATTATTTGCGGCGCTTTTCGCTGGATGAGAGCAAGTGCCTGCGGGAGCTCAGCGAGGGCATGAAGGTCAAATTCCTGCTGACGCTGGCTCTTTCTCACCATGCCAAGCTGCTGCTTTTGGATGAGCCCACCAGCGGGCTGGACCCCGTTTCCCGCGAGGAGCTGCTGGAAATTTTCCTGCGGCTGGCGGAGGAGGGCGTGGCTATCCTGTTTTCCACCCACATCACCTCCGACCTGGAAAAATGCGCCGATGATATCACCTACATCCAAAAGGGCGAAATTCTGGCCACTGGGCCCATCGGGGAATTTCAGCAGAGCTACCGGCTGATCCGCCGGCAGGGCGGGCTGACCGCCGAACAGCAGGCGGCGGTGCTGGGCCGCTGCCGCGAAAAGGCCGGTGACACCCTGCTCATCCGCCGGGAGAGGACCCCGCTGTTTGAGGGGCTGCCGGTGGAGGAACCCACGCTGGAGGAGATCATGGTGCACTTGGAAAAGGAGGGAGAAGCATGAATAAGCTGCTCAAAAAGGAGCTGCGGCTCACTGCCGCGCCCATCACCTATTTCTTTTTGGCCTTTGCCCTTATGACCCTGATCCCCGGCTATCCCATTTTGGTGGGGGGTTCTTCATCACGCTGGGCATCTTCTACACCTTCCAGATGGCAAGGGAGAGCAATGATATCCTGTATACGGCGCTGCTGCCCTGCAAAAAGCAGGATGTCGTCCGGGCCAAGTACGCCTTCTGCGTCCTCATCGAGCTCCTGGGCTGGCTGCTGTGCGCGGTGCTCACCGCGGTGCGGCTGACGGCCCTGCGGGAAGCCGCCGTCTACACCAAAAATGCCATGATGAACGCGAACTTTGCCTACCTGGGCTGGCTGCTCATCCTCTTCGCCCTGTTTAACAGCGTTTTTCTCGGCGGTTTTTTCCGCACGGCCTATGGGCTGGGTAAGCCCTTTATCCTGTACAGCATCGCCGGGTTTTCGGTCATCTGCCTGGCGGAAGCGCTGCACCATTTCCCCGGCATGGCGGCGATGAACTCCCAAACCGAGGGCTTTGGGATGCAGCTCATCGTGCTGGCGGCAGGGGTGCTGCTCTTTGTGGGGATGACCGCCCTCAGCTGCCGAAAGGCACAGAAAAACTTTGAGCGGATCGACCTGTAAATAACATTCCCCCGGTAGCCAAGTGCCGCTGCCGGGGGAGATTTTTTGCTAAAAATAAAAGGCCCCCACAGGGGGGATCGACTCTATCATATCGCATCTCCCACCGTATTGCAAGAAATATTTTCTCAACTTTCGCGTTTTCTATTTTCCAACCAATAAACCGCCGAAATAGAGTAAAAATCTCTGCCAATGTGCAGCATTGACTGCCGATACTTGCAGCAGTATAATCTAAACTGTTTTTTAGGGCGGGCCGGCCCTCCGGCCGCGGCACCCACGCACCCCCAAAGGAGCGGCAGCGTTCCGTCCTGTCAAGCGGCAGGCTTCGCTGACCCCCATTTTTGGCGGGTGCGTTTTATTTGGCCATCGTTGTTTGGCAAGGCCACACTCTTGCGGCGGAAGCGGCCGGCGCGCCCGCCGGGTTGATCCCAATGGGCGGCCCTCTCCGCCGCGGGGCTTTTGCGCGGTGATCCGGCCAAATGAAGGCAAAAGAAAAGGTAAATTTGTGTGAGGAGTGAGAATAGTATGAAGTACATTTTTGTCACCGGTGGTGTGGTTTCGGGCTTGGGCAAGGGCATTTGCGCGGCTTCCCTGGGCAGACTGCTGAAGCAGTGCGGCCTGCGGGTCAAAAATCAGAAGTTCGACCCGTATTTCAATGTTGATCCCGGCACCATGAGCCCCTTTCAGCACGGTGAGGTCTTTGTGACCGAGGATGGCGCCGAAACCGACCTGGATCTGGGCCACTATGAGCGGTTTGTGGATGAATCCTTGGACGGCAATGCCAGCGTTTCCTCCGGCAAGGTCTTTTGGACGGTGCTGAACCGGGAACGGCAGGGGGGCTATCTCGGCGGCACGGTACAGATCATCCCTCATATCACCGATGAGATCAAGCGGCGGATCTATGCCATGGAGGATGGCAACACCGATGTGGTCATCAGCGAGATCGGCGGTACGGTGGGGGATATCGAAAGCCAGCCCTATCTGGAGGCCATCCGGCAGGTAGCGGTGGAAAAGGGTCGGGAAAATGTGCTGTATATCCATGTTCCGCTCATCGTTTCCATCCCCGGCACCGGAGAGCTGAAAAGCAAGCCCACCCAGCATTCTGTCAAGGAGCTTCTTTCGGTGGGCATCCAGCCGGATATTCTGGTTTGCCGGACGGAGGCGCCCATCACCGAGGAGGTGCGGCATAAAATCGCTCTGTTCTGCAATGTGGAGGAGCGGTGTGTCATCCCCAATGTGACGGCCCATACTCTGTATGAAGTACCGCTGCTGCTGGAAAAAGAGGGCCTGTGCGATGCCGTCTGCCGCCGGCTGGGCCTGGGAGAACGGACCCCCGATATGACCGAATGGACAGCCATGGTGGAGAAGATAAAAGGGGTGCACCGCCGGGTGGAAATTGCCCTGGTAGGGAAATATACCGGTCTGCGGGATGCTTACCTCAGTGTGGCAGAGGCGCTGTTCCATGCCGGGACGGCCTGCGATGCCGAGGTGGAGATCCGTTGGGTGAATTCCGAAAACTTGACCCTGGAAAATATAGCGGAAACCCTGGCCGGCTGCGGCGGCATTCTGGTGCCGGGCGGCTTTGGCGACCGGGGAATAGAGGGCATGATTTTGGCGGCCCAGTTTGCCCGGGAAAAGCACATTCCATACTTTGGCATCTGCCTTGGCATGCAGATCGCCGTGATCGAATTTGCCCGGCATGTGGCCGGCTGGCAGGATGCCAACAGCGCTGAATTTTCCGGTTCTACCGCGCACCCGGTCATTGCCCTGATGCCGGAGCAGGTGGGCGTGACCCAAAAGGGCGGCACCATGCGGCTGGGGCGGTATCCCTGTGTTTTGGCGGAGGGGACAAGGGCCCTTTCCCTGTATGGGGAAAAGGAGATCAGCGAGCGGCACCGCCACCGGTATGAGTTCAACAATGACTTCCGGTGTGAGCTGCAGCAGGACGGCCTGACGCTGGCCGGGACCTCACCGGATGGGGCACTGGTGGAGATCGTGGAGATCAAGGACCACCCATGGTATGTGGGGTGTCAGTTCCATCCGGAATTCAAGAGCCGGCCCAACCGCCCGCATCCGCTGTTTTACGGCTTTGTAAAAGCGGCGTTGGAGGCAGAGGAAAAGCGGTGAGTTTATTCAGTTTTCAAGGTACTGTTGGGAGGCAGGTTCCCGCTTAAGGCAGACCCCCAAATTGCCCGATGAGGTCTGCTGAAAAGTTTTAGTTTTGGACCGGCGCCCCTGTTTGACCGGTGGGGCAAAAAGGCTCTCGATTTGTTTGGTCGGGGAGAGAAGCCGACAGGAAAGATTTTTTTGCCGGTGAGAAAAAGTCCTTTCACTAATCCCTGCAAATTGCCCCTTTTTTGCATGTGAAAGGTTAATATTTCACTTTATTTAATGGAATGTTTACAAATTAGGAAAATACCGGGTGAGATTTATATAGGATGTGGATTTATTAGGGGAAAGCTTGCTGGGATTTATTATGATATTTTGGGGCGGGTTGGTGGGCACCTGGCGGCGGGTGTGGCCTTGTGCAAAGGCATAAACTGTACGCCTGCCCGGCGAGGGGTTACTTTTCTGTGATGAAAAGTAGGCAAAAGAATTTTATTTAGGGCGAGTTTGTAGTTGCCTAAAGGCGTCGCGAAGTCACCGGAGGGTGACAGCCTGTACGCCTCGCCGGCGGGGCCCTACTTTTGTATGTGCGCGTCGTCGCGGGCTGCGCTCCATGTCGGGTCACCCCGCTTACGCTTGGGGTAACCCTCCAACGCTCCGCCGCTCCTCCTTTCCCCGGCGGGCCTTGCGTCCCGCCGGGGGCCCCATACCAAAACACGCTTGGGGCTGTGCCCCAAGACCCCCTAACGCTCAAGCTGCGGCTGGATACGAACGATGCTTTAGCATCGTCCGTACAGCGCCGCAGATACGCTCTCAAGGTGCCTGCGGCGCATTTTATGTGGGGGTTACTGCAAACCAATAGCAGAAAGTCATGCTGTTGAGCCTATGAGTTGAACAAGCAGTTATTTGTCCAGACGGCCCCTCCCCCGCTACGGGGGAGGGGTAGGGGGTGCGGAGCCGAGCGCCGCCAGTGGCG
>CDZI01069932.1_pt1 | contig 91535 bp, 86 predicted proteins | sample 554811 | NCBI WGS metagenome assembly CDZI01 (sample SAMEA3182110, study PRJEB8094) | gut metagenome | biome: human; feature: gut; material: Stool; isolation source: human stools | place: Canada | collected 2013-04-23
CCGGATCTGTGCCGGGACGGCCATTGTCATGGCAGTAGTACGGGTCCAGCCGTTCATACAGCCACTCATAATCCATGACCTTTTCTATTTTCCGCAGTAGATGCTCCTTCGGTACCAGCGCTTCCAAATCTACGATGATTGGCTCATGCCGTGCATCTTTTCTCCAGCCTTCCATGTAAACACCCCCGTTTCTTCTATTATAGCAGAAGCAGGGGCGTTTGCATAGTTTTTTGACAGGCTGAGGAACCGGAGGTTCCTTCCGGTGCTTTTGCCTACTTTTGTCACTGTTGGGAGCGATCCGAGCGCTGCCAGTGGCAGATGAAGCGAGGTGAGCGAGTGGCTGCGGTCAAAATTTTGGCGGCTTAAAATGCCGCAGCAAAATTTTGGGCACCGCAACAGTTCAAAAGTAGGTCGCGCCGGGGCGCGAAAAACTCAAGGGCGGGCCACACGGGGCCCGCCCTACGAACCTATTGCAGTTGCTTTGTTACCTCTTGATTCAGCTTCACCGCGCCGTAAAGATTCTTGGCGCTGCATCCGGCCCGGCCGCCGCCGGCACAGGCGCAGGCACAGGCACACGCGCAGCTGCTGGCGCAGGCACAGTGTCCGCCGCCGCCACCGAAACCGCCGCCGCTAAACCCGCCGCCCCGGCTTCCGCCGCCAAAGCCGCCACCGCCGCTGCGGGGCGGGCGGGGCCGCGTCTTGGTGCCCACGCTGCCGGGACGGGGCTTGCCGTCAGGCCCGGCAGGGTACCAGAGATGGTTGACGAACACATACCGGGTACCGAAGCCGCCGGCGTAGCCGTCGCCCAGCTGCCGGAGGATCCACACCACCGCCCAAACGATGAAGATGGTGATGATCAGCGTCAGGAACAGGGCAGCCATGCTTGTGTCCTCGTCCTCGTCGTACCAGTCGTCGTAGTCCACGTAGTCAACAGGCACGTTGTCGGCGCTGTAGGCCTGATCCAGCACGGTAGGCCAGCTGTCGTACCGGACGTTGATGGTCATGGTCTTGCCGTAGTCCACGCCGTAGGCCGTCAGGATAACGCCGTCGTGCTGCTCCTCCGTTCCCAGCGGATTGGCGGTGGCGCTGTAATCGCCCTCGACCCCCGCCGGGTCGTTCCAGGTCAGGGTCATCACGCCGATCTGCGCCTCGTCGAACCAGCCTGGGGTGTAGTCGTAGGACACCGCATCGCCATCCAGCGTGTACATGAACTCCTGCACCCACGAGAAGGCGAAGGTAAACGTCTCGTCCGCGTTGTAGGCCCGGTCCAGATAGACGTACATATAACTGTTGTCAAACGCCAGACGCTCAATGTTGTCCGTCAGGGCCGTCTCCTCCCGGAGAGAGCCGTTGGGAATGCCGATCTTCAGCTCCTGCCCGTAGGGCAGCTCCTCCAGCGGCGTCCAGTCCATGGACACGGTGATGCTCAGGCTGCCGTCGTCGGTGTCGGGGGTGACGGTAATATCATAGCGGTCGATGTAGTCGTAATCCGCCCACGCGGTCACGGCCAGCGCCAGCGTCACAGCCAGCGCCGCCAGCAGAGTCAACAGCTTTTTCATTCCGCCGCCTCCTTTCCCTTCAGCTGGCAGATGTGCTCCAGCTTGGCGCTCTCCGCCCGGATGGCGGCGCAGCGGGGACTGTTCCAGATATCCGCCCAGTCGTCATGGAGCAGGTCGCCCAGCGGCTCGTCCGACAGCCAGCTCTGACAGGGCACCACCTTGCCGTCCGGCGTCACCGCCATATTGGAAAGACACGCGCCGCAGCTGGGGATCAGATTCAGGCCGAGGGAGCGCAGCGTCTCCTCCTCCAGCCAGCCGGGGGAGGTGAAGTCCAGCTCCATGCCCAGCTCCTCCGCCGTGTCCACCGCCTGACGGAGAACGTCCGTCAGCTGCTCCGGGGTCAGGGCGGTGGCCCGGCTCTCCTGTCCGCAGGCGCTGCCGGAGGGGATCAGCCCGGAGCAGGTGGCGTACCGCACCCCCAGACTGTGGGCGAATCGCAGTGTCTCGGCATAGTGGGTGTTGAGAGAGCAAAGCGGCGTGTTTACCGACACGATCAGCCCGGCCTCTACCGCATGGCGGATGCCCTGCACCGTGTCGGAAAAGCCGTTGACCCCCACCAGCTGATTGTGAATGTTGCCCTCGGCGCTATAGAGCGTCACCTGCACGCTGTCAAGGCTGGCCTCGTACAGTCCCGCGCACAGCTCCGGCGTCAGCAAGCGGCCGTTGGTGTTCAGCCGGGTGACGAACCACGCCGCCGCCTGCACCAGCTCCACCAGATCGCTCCGCAGCGTCGGCTCGCCGCCGGTAAAATTTGCCTTGCGCAGAAGCGCCAGTGCGGTTTTCCACTGCTCGGTGGACAGCTCCGGTGTCTCGCCCATAGGCTGTCCCGCCGCGTAGCAGTGCAGACACTTCTGGTTGCAGTGCCACGAGCCATCCTTCTCCATGGCGCTGACCATCAGATCCATGCGGTGGGGCGCGGTCATCTCCGGCGCGTAGTCCGACAGCGAGAGAAGCCCCACCGCCGCCTCCGGCTCGCGTCCCTGAGCGATGGCGACCAGACTGGTCAGCATCAGGTGCAGGTCGGAGGCCAGCGTCTGCCGTTTGGTGCGGGGATAGGTGCGGTGAGTCTCCTCCACCGCCGCCGTCAGCAGGGCCTCCCACTGATCCTCCGCCAGATCCTGCCCCTCGTAGGCTTGCAGCTGATCCATCAGGTTGGCCAGCAGGATGGCCCAGCTGAGATTCAGCGGCACCAGCTGCGCGCCGTTGAGCAGCAGCAGAAAGGGCGCGTCCGGCGTGTCGTCCCTGGGCGGGATCATATGGATGCGTACCACGCCGGGGCCCTTGGGGTCCAGCGTGATGTGGCGCACACAGTCCAGGTGTGCCCGGCGGTAGCGCCGTTCGCGGAATGTCATATGTTTCATAGATTCCTCCTTGGAAGCGCAGCGCTCCCGTCTCCAGCATAGCACATACCGGCGGGAAAGACAAGGTGAAGAAAGGAGAAAGGATGCGCCGCCGCCTCACATCCTTATTTTGTGAAAGATTGCGTTTCTGTCATTCCGAGACAGTGACCGATGTCACTGTCATGGGAATCCGTATCCTTTTATTATCAGGGGGAATACGGATTGCCACACCAGTGTGAGCACTGGTTCGCAATGACAATGTAGGGTCGGACGACCCTGTCCGCCCATGAGATTCCCGGTAAAGAAAAACCGCCCAAAGGCGGTTTTTTCATCACTTCTTATCCGGATTATAATAATCCGTCGGTTCCTCCAGTACGATGGGCAGGCCGTTTTGATACACCGGCAGCGTCTGGAACTTGAAGCGGCTGACGGCGTGCTTATGGTCAATGTCGGCCTTGATCTTCTCGTCCACCACGCCCCGGCGGATGTACTCGTTAACAGCGTGATAGGTGAAGCCCAGATTGTCCTCGTCGGTGAGGCCGGTCAGACCGTCGGACGGCGGCTTGATGAGGAACCGCTCCGGCAGGCCCAGCGCACGGCCCAGAGCGATGACCTCCTCGGTGGTGTACATGCCCAGCGGGGAGAAGGCGCCGGCGCTGTCACCGTAAATGGTGCAGTAGCCCACCCAGTCCTCGCTGAGATTGCTGGTGTTGATGACGATGCCCTGCTCCACCGTCTGTGCCACGGCGTACAGGGTGGCCATGCGGATGCGGCTGGGCAGGTTCACCAGCGTCTGGCGGCTGGGGGTCAGCCCCACCCGCTCCATCTCCTTCACCACGCCCTGCACCGCGTCGTGGATGTTGATGGTCACGTGGGGGATATCCAGCACGTCCACCAGACCGTTGGAGTAGTCGATATCCGGCTGTACGCCGTCGGGCATCAGCACGCCCATGACGTTTTCCTTGCCGTAGGCCGCCACCGCCAGCGCCGCCACGGTGGAGCTGTCCTTTCCGCCGGAGATGCCGATGACGGCGGTCTTGCCGTGGCAGGCATTCATCTGCTGGTGCATCCATTCCAGCAGCCCGGCTAATTGAAGCTGTACATTGAATTCCATGGAGAAAGCCTCCTTTTTCAAATTTGGTCTATTGTAGCACAGTGGCGGTGAGAGCGCAAGGGGGAAAGAAGCCCGGGCTGAAGGCCGCCAATTGCGAATGGGAACGATAGAACTCCGTAGGGGCCGATGCCCACATCGGCCCGAAGTGATAAAGAAAAAATGCGTTGTGCGGCGGCATGCACCCCAAGGGTACTTGTTCCGCTTCGCTCCACTGCGTGGTCATGCCGCCCTACGGAATTCTATCGGTGGTTATCCGTAGGACGGGGTGACCACACCCCGCCGCACGGTGAACGATGAGGTTTATTTCAGCCCCGCCAGATAATCCAGCGACACCCGGTAGTATTTCGCCAGCAGAATGGCAATGTTCAGCGGTATTTCCCGCTCGCCGGATTCATAGCGGGCATAGGTGGTTTTGTGCATGTGCAGGATCTCTGCCAGCTGCCGCTGACTCAGGTCGGCGTCTTCACGCAGATCGCGGATACGTTGATACATAGGCATTCCTCCTTGTTGACAGTGTACACCAAATGGTGTACAATTCTCCTATACAGACACCGATCGGTGTCCAAGGAGGTTATATGGAGGAAAAGACCTGTAAGAATTGCGCCTTTTTCCGCCTGCATTACATCCGGTACGGGCGGGGAAGGTATTCGCCGCTACATTACGGTCATTGCGTAAAGCCGCGATTGAAGAAGCGTGAGGAGAATGAAAAGGCGTGCGCGTATTGGACAGAACGGAAAATGTAGGGGGCGATGGTATGATAAACGGTGTGTAGGGGCCGGCGTCCTCGACGGCCCGCACGATAGACGCATATGGTTCTTCGGCGTAATATTCAGCGGCAGCGGCGCGGGTGCAAAGACGATCCTTTTACGAAACGAAAGAGGAAATCTCACGCGAACGTGCGGAATGCAGTCACGATCTCATATAGAGCATAGCGCGCCGGGAGGTGAAGGAACCGGAGGTTCCTTCCGGTGCTTTTGCCTACTTTTGTCACTGTTGACAAAAGTAGGTCGCGCCGGAGCGCGAAATATTCCCATAATAAAAAGAAGGGCAAACGCCCTTCTTTTTATGAGTATGAAGTTACGAAACGCTCTCAGTCGTCCTTTTCCACCTCGCCGACGATGGCGATGTGCAGCTCGTCCAGCTGCTTCTGCTCCACGACGGAGGGAGCGCCCATCATGATATCCTGGGCGTTTTTGTTCATGGGGAACGGGATGATCTCGCGGATGGAGCTCTCGCCCGCCAGCAGCATCACCATGCGGTCCACGCCCGGCGCGATACCGGCGTGGGGAGGTGCGCCGTAGCAGAAGGCGTTGTACATGGCGGGGAACTTCTTCTTCACGTCCTCCTCGCCCAGACGCACCAGCTCGAAGGCTTTGATCATGATCTCGGGGTCGTGGTTACGGACAGCGCCGGAGGAAAGCTCCACGCCGTTGCACACCAGATCGTACTGGTTGGCGTAAATGTCCAGGGGATCCATCTCGCCACGCTCGGCCTTCAGCAGCACCTCCATGCCGCCGTTGGGCATGGAGAACGGGTTGTGGCAGAACTCCAGCTCGCCGGACTCGTCGCCGATCTCGTACATGGGGAAGTCCACGATCCAGCAGAACTCGTAGCGCTCCTTGTCCATGTGACCCTCGCAGGCGGCGCCGAAGGTCTTGATCATCACGCCCACGGACTTGGTGGCGTACTGACCGGCAGCCACCACCACCAGCGTGTTGGGCTTCAGCTCCAGCACCTTGGCCAGCTCGTCCTTCTTGCCGGAGACAAACTTGGCGATGCCGCCGGCCAGCTCGCCGTTCTCGTCCACCTTGAACCAGTAGCCCTTGGAGCCGGACTGCACCTCGCAGTCGGTCAGCAGCTTTTCGATCTGCTTGCGGGTCAGGGTGCAGTTGGTAATGTCCACCATCTTCACGGTCTGGCCCTTCAGCGCCTCGAACTCGCTGTCGGCGAACAGGGAGGTGACGTTCTTGCAGGTCAAATCGATGCGCAGGTCGGGCTTATCGGAGCCGTAGGTCTCCATGGCGTCGTTGTAGGCGATGCGGCGGAAGGGTGCGCTGGAGGCCACGTTGTAGGTGCCGAACTTGGCGAAGATGGGAGGCAGCACGTCCTCCAGCACGGCGAACACGTCGTCCTGGGTGGCGAAGGCCATCTCCATATCCAGCTGATAGAACTCGCCGGGGGAGCGGTCGCCGCGGGCATCCTCGTCGCGGAAGCAGGGTGCGATCTGGAAGTAGCGGTCAAAGCCGGAGGTCATCAGCAGCTGCTTGAACTGCTGGGGCGCCTGAGGCAGCGCGTAGAACTTGCCGGGATGCTTGCGGGCGGGCACCAGATAGTCGCGGGCGCCCTCGGGGGAGCTGGCGGTTAGAATGGGGGTGGTGATCTCCAGGAAGCCGTGCTCGGTCATGGCGGCGCGGAGAGCGGCCACCACCTGACAGCGCAGGATGATATTCTGCTTTACGGCGGGGTTGCGCAGGTCAAGGAAGCGGTACTTGAGACGGGCGGTCTCATCGGCCTCGCGGCTGCGGTTGATCTCGAAGGGCAGGGAGTTGTAGCGGCAGCGGCCCAGCACCTCGATCTTGCTGGGAACCACCTCGATATCGCCGGTGGCCTGCTTGGGGTTCTTGCTGGCGCGTTCGCGAACGACACCCTCTACGGAGATGGTGGACTCCTTGTTGAGACCGTTGATGATGTTCATCATCTCCTCGTTCTCCACCACCACCTGGGTGGTGCCGTAGAAGTCGCGCAGCACCACAAAGGCGAAGTTCTGGCCCACGGCACGGACGTTTTCCATCCAGCCCACGATCTTTACCTGCTGGCCTACGTGTTCCAGGCGCAGCTCGTTGCAGGTATGTGTACGCATCTGCATCATACTGTTTTTCTCCTTTTATGATAATGGTTTGTATAATTGTGAATTGATATTACGCGGTGTTGTTGAAAATGGGGGGGTAAAGCCTTCCCTGTGCAGGGGGAGGTGTCAACGCGAAGCGTTGACGGAGGGGTTGTCCGACAATGTAACAATCCCTCAGTCAGCCTTGCGGCTGACAGCCCCCTTTACACAAGGGGGCCTTTGGAGTGCTCGCGTTTACGGCGCGAAACACCCCTCACTCCACAATGACCTTACCCTTATTCCGCTCCGCCAGATCCTCCCGGATCATGACGATGGCGTCGGCGACCGGCAGCTTGGTCTGTGCGCCGGTGGTCATGTTCTTGCAGGACACCATGCCGGCGGCGATCTCATCCTCACCCAAAAACAGCACGTAGGGGACGGACAGCTTGTCGGCGTAGTTCATCTTGGCCTTGAACTTCTTGGGTTCGGTGTACAGCTGGGTGCGGATACCGGCGCGGCGTAGCGCCGTGGCGGCGTCGATGGCGGGGGACAGCTCCTCCGTCATAGGCAGCACCAGCACGTCACAGGGCGCGGTGGGCAGGTTGTCGTTCAGCATCTTCTGCTCGCCCAGCACGTAGAACAGCCGGGTCAAGCCGATGGAGATACCCACGCCGGGCAGCTGCTTGTCGGTGTAGTACTCCGCCAGATTGTCGTACCGGCCGCCGGAGCAGACGGAGCCGATCTCCGGGTGATCCAGCAGGGTGGTCTCGTACACCGTGCCGGTGTAGTAGTCCAGACCGCGGGCGATGGTCAGGTCGACGGCGAAGTTTTCCTCCGGCACGCCGAAGGAGGAGAGGTACTTCACCACGGTCTTCAGCTGCGCCAGACCCTCGTCAAAGACCTCGTTCCGGCCTGCGTAGCCCTCCAGCGCGGCGATGACCTGGGCGTTATCGCCGGTGATGGCGATGAACTTCAGAATCTCCGCCGCCTGCTCATCGGTCAGACCCACGTCGTCCATCAGGAGGGTGCGCACCTTCTCCAGGCCGATCTTGTCCAGCTTGTCCACGGCGCGCATAATGTCGCCGGAGTGCTCCGTCAGACCCTGCATGGCGTAGAAGCCGTTGAGGATGCGGCGGTTGTTGACACGGATCTGGAATCGCTTCAATCCCAGTTCGGTAAAGGTCTGGTAGATAATGGCGGGGATCTCCGCCTCGTTGGTGATATCCAGCTTGCCGTCGCCGATCACATCGATATCGGCCTGATAGAACTCCCGGAAGCGGCCTCGCTGGGCACGCTCGCCGCGGTAGACCTTGCCGATCTGATAGCGGCGGAAGGGGAAGCTCAGCTCATTATAGTGCAGCGCCACGTACTTGGCCAGCGGCACCGTCAGGTCGAACCGCAGGGACAGGTCGGCGTCGCCCTTGGTGAAGCGGTAGATCTGCTTTTCGGTCTCGCCGCCGCCCTTGGCCAGCAGCACCTCGCTGGCCTCGATCAGCGGGGTATCCAGCGGGGTAAAGCCGTACAGGCTGTAGGTCTTGCGGAGAATGTCCATCATCCGCTCCATCTGCTGCTGGGGAGCCGGCAGCAGCTCCATAAACCCGGATAGCGTCCGGGGCTTCATCTTTTCCATCGGATATCTTCCTCTCTTTACTCTTCGCTGTCAGCGGACGCCGCTTCTTCGGCGGGCTCCGCCGGGGCGGGGGATCCTTCCTTGTCGTACATGTCCAGCGTGTCGATGAGACCGTGGATGTTGCTCTCGACGCTGAAGGCGTTGACCTTGTGGGCATCCTCGCTTTCGGCCAGCTCGTTGACCACGGCCTGCCAGATGCGGTCGGCCTCGTCGCCCTTGCGCTTGCCGATCTGATAGCCCAGCACCGTCAGCCCTGCCGCCACCACGGCGAACAGCAGTCCCAGCTTGGGCAGCAGGCAGATCAGTACGCTGCCGATGAACAGCCCGGTGAACGCGCCGATATCCCGGTACTGGACGCCCACCTTGCGGAACACAAACTTCTTGTCCCGCAGGCGCTTCATGTGGCCCAGTTCCAGAAGGCTGACCACCACCCGCAGCACACACAGGCCGCACACGGGGATCATGTAGTTATAGAGGTTGTCGTACAACCAGTTCAAAGCGGTTTGTATCAATGTTTTCTCTCTCCTTGTTGTTTTGTGGCAGGGGTGGGGAAGGGGCTTTGAAAAAATATTCCAAAGGCTCCCCTTGTTGCAAGGGGAGCTGTCGGCGCAGCCGACTGAGGGGATAAAACGATAATTGACAATCCCTCCGTCACGGCTTCGCCGTGCCACCTCCCTTTACACAAGGGAGGCTTTTTGGCGCAAGCGCTTTTACGCCGTGAAGGGCTTGGTCTTGGGATTGACGATATCGCGCCAGTCCAGATCGCCCCGCGCCAGACCCAGGATCAGCATTTCGGCGGTGGCCACATTGCTGGCGAAGGGGATGTTGTTCTTGTCGCACAGCTTGGCGATATACAGAATGTCCTCGTGGGTGGTGCGCTTGTTGGGATCGTCGAAGCACAGCACCATGTCGATCTCGTTGTAGGCGATGCGGGCGGCGATCTGCTGGCCGCCGCCGTTTTCAAAGGACAAAAAGCGGTGTACCTTCAGGCCGGTGGCCTCCTGCACCTGCTTGCCGGTGTTGGCGGTGGCGCACAGGGTGTGCTGCGCCAGAATGCCGCAGTAGGCGGTGCAGAACTGCACCATCAGCTCCTTGCGGTTGTCGTGAGCGATCAGGGCAATATTCATATAGCTTCAGCTCCTTTACTGAGTATGTACTTGCTCACCACCGGGCGCGCATCAGGGGAACCCGTGCGCCGGTGATGCGTCTGGCGATGTTTTCATAGGCCCGTTGGGCGTAGTAGTTCATATCCCGTAAGGGGATGCCCCGGTTCAGGGCCAGCGGAATGTCGCCGTCCTCCGGGATCACGCCCAGCAGGGGAAGGCCCGCCGTGTCCATGGCGTCGTCGATGGTGGAGTGGAGTGCCTTCAGCATTTTCTTCCGCACCCGGTTCACCACCAGATGCACCTGCCCGGCAGGGAAGCGCCGCAGCTCCATGACGGTGCGCTGAGCGTCCCGCAGCGCGGCGGGGTCGGTGGTGGTGACGACGATCACGCTGTCGGCAATGGCGGTGGCTAACTGGAAGCCCTCGCCCAGTCCCGCCGGCGCGTCGATTAGGCAGTAGTCGTACTGCTGGCGGATGGCCTGTCCCAGCGCCTGCATGGCGGTCTGGGAGAACCGCGCCCCCACAGGGGCCAGCGGCGCGGCCAGCAGTGACAGCTTGGGGTATTTCCGGTGCCGGACGGCGGCTTCCTCCAGGGTACATCGGCCCTCCAGCACGTCGGAGAAGTCCATGGCGGCGCTGTCGGATAGACCCAGCGCCAGATCCAGATTCCGCAGCGTAATGTCGCAGTCCAGCGCCAGCGTTTCGTAGCCCATGGCGGCCAGCGACAGTCCCACGCAGGCGGTGAAGGAGGTCTTGCCTGTGCCGCCCTTACCGGATGCCACAGCGATGATCTTGCCCATGGCGGTTCTCCTTTCTTGAGATTGGCGAAAAATCTTTGATTTTTCTGCCAAAGGGTATTTCGCGCCCTCGGGCGCGAGGTACTTTTGGCCGTTGTCCCAAAAGTACCTAAAAAGACAACTTAAACCTGCGGTTTAAGAATCCGCCCGCGCTATCTTGCGTTGCAAACTTGTGGCCTTTTGCCACGCGTTTGCGGGAAATATTTGATTTCGTTGCGTATGATGCTTTGACTTTCCTTTTGCGTCGCTGCCGCTTACGTTCTCAACGGTAGAAGCAACAGCGTTGTTCGGCGTAGGCATCAGCGGTAGCGGCGTAGGAGTAGGTCGCGCCGGGGCGCGAAACGCTCCTCACTTCAACGGCGCTTTTTTCATCCTCGCCCAGCTTCTGGGAAACTGGGGCGGGGTGTCCTTCACCTTGCGGATGATCACCACACGGTGGGTCACGTCCGTGCCGGGGATGGTGTAATCCCGGATGGCCTCGATCTTACCGCCCAGCTGGCCGATGGCGCCCCGGGCGCTGTCGATCTCGGCGTCGCTGTCCACGGATTTCATGGCCAGGAAGCAGCCGCCCACCTTCACCAGCGGCAGCGCCAGCTCGCTCAGCAGCGGCAGCGCCGCCACAGCGCGGGAGGTGGCCATGTCGTAGGCCTGCCGGTGTTCCCCGGCAAACTCCTCCGCCCGGGCGTGGACGCAGGTGACGCGGGAAAGCCCCATGTCATCACAGGTTTCCCGCAGCCAGTCCACCCGCTTGCCCAGACTGTCCAGCAGCGTCAGGTCGAAGTCCGGCTCCAGAATCCGCAGCACCATGCCGGGGAATCCCGCGCCGGTGCCCACGTCCACCACCGACTTGCCCCGGAAGTCTGCCAGCGTCAGCAGCGCGGCGCAGTCCAGCAGGTGCAGGGTGGCCACGTCTTTCGCCTCCGTGATGGCCGTCAGGTTCATCACCTGATTTTTTTCCAGTAGCCGTCGGGCGAACTCCAGCAGCTGCGGCGCGGCAGGGGAGGGGAGACCCAGCGCCGCCAGACCGTCACGCAGTGTGGCTTCCATCGCTGTTTTCCTTCAGCAGGTCGCGGATCTCCGTCAGCAGCTCCTCGGCGGTGGGAGCGGGCTCCTCCTCGGCGGGCTCCTCCTTCTTGCCGATGCTGCGCAGCTTGTTGATGGCCTTCACCACCATGAACAGCACCAGCGCGATGATCAGAAAGTCCAGCACCACGGCGATAAAGCTGCCATAGTTGACGGCGATCTCCGCCGCCGTCTCCGCGCCGGTCTCGTCCACCTCGGCGGCTTTCAGCACCCATTTCCACGCGCTGAAATCCACGCCGCCGGTGATGCGGGAGATGAGGGGCATGATCACGTCGTTTACCAGTGAGGTGGTGATCTTGCCGAAGGCAGCGCCGATGACAACGCCGATGGCCATGTCCACTACGTTGCCCTTCATGGCGAATTCCTTGAATTCGGCGATAAATTTCTTCATTTTCTTCGTCCTCCTGATAGCTAATTGTATAGACGAAATAAAATATTACAAATAGTTGTCAGTGCTTGGGGGTCAAAACGGCCTTGCCGCCCATGTAGGGCCGCAGTACCTCCGGCACCAGTACGCTTCCGTCGGCTTGCAAATTGTTTTCCAGGAAGGCGATCAGCATCCGGGGAGGCGCTACCACGGTGTTGTTCAGGGTGTGGCACAGCTGCATTTTGCCGTCCTTGTCCTTGTAGCGGATCTTCAGGCGGCGGGCCTGGGCGTCGCCCAGATTGGAGCAGGAGCACACCTCGAAGTACTTCTGCTGGCGGGGCGACCACGCCTCGATATCGCAGGACTTGCACTTCAGATCGGCCAGATCGCCGGAGCAGCACTCCAGCTGCCGCACGGGGATATCCAGACTGCGGAACAGCTCCACGCTGTAGCGCCACATCTTCTCGTACCACGCCTTGGAGTCCTCGGGCTTGCAGACCACGATCATCTCCTGCTTTTCAAACTGGTGGATGCGGTACACGCCCCGCTCCTCGATGCCGTGGGCGCCCTTCTCCTTGCGGAAGCAGGGGGAGTAGGAGGTCAGGGTCTGGGGCAGCTTGTCCTCGGGCAAAATCTGGTCGATGAACTTGCCGATCATGGAGTGCTCGCTGGTGCCGATCAGGTAGAGATCCTCGCCCTCGATCTTGTACATCATGGCGTCCATGTCGGTCTGGCTCATAACGCCCTCCACCACATTGCCGTGGATCATAAAGGGGGGGATACAGTAGGTGAAGCCCTTGTCGATCATGAAGTCACGGGCGTAGGCCAGCACCGCCTCATGCAGCCGGGCGATATCGCCCAGCAGATAGTAGAAGCCGCTGCCGGACACACGGCCTGCCGCGTCCAGATCGATGCCGTCAAACCGCTCCATAATGTCGGTGTGGTAGGGCACCTCGAAATCCGGGGTTTTCGGCTCGCCGAAGCGCTCCACCTCCACGTTGCAGCTGTCGTCGGGACCGATGGGTACGCTTTCGTCGATGATCTGGGGGATCACCAGCATGATCTTGTTAAGGGCGGCCTCGGCCTGCTCCTTCTGAGCCTCCAGCGTGGCCATACGGTCGGCATCAGCCTTGACGGCGGCGTTGTTAGCGTCGATCTGGGCCTGAATGGCGGCCTTTTCCGTCTCGTCGGTGCACTTTTTTAGCTTGCCGAACAGCGGGCCGTTGGCCTTGGACAGCTTGTTGCGCTCGGCCTTCAGAGCCTCGCCGTCGGCGATGGCCTGACGGCGCTGGGCGTCCAGCGCGATGGCCTCGTCCACCAGCGGCAGCTTGGCATTCTGGAACTTCTTGCGGATGTTTTCCTTGACGATATCGGGATTTTCCCGGACAAATTTGATATCAAGCATGATGCTTACCTCATTATTATAATAGTATGTCGCCTATCTGTCATTCCGAGACAGTGACCGACGTCACTGTCGTGGGAATCCGTGTTTCATGTTTTGTGGGGCAGGGGAGAGGGCATGTTTCACGTGAAACACTTACTTTTTCAACTGATGCAGCGCGTCCAGCAGGGCGTTCAGATCGTCCACGCCGTAGTACTCCAGCTCAATGCGGCCTTTTTTCTTGCCGGTGACGATCTTGCAGGGACGGCCCAGCCGTTCGCCCAGCTCACGGGCGGCCTCGGCAGCGTAATCCACGGCGGTCACGTCCTTGGCGGGCGCGTCCTTCTTCTCCGCCGTCAGCTTTTTCACCAGCAGCTCAGTCTGGCGGACGGACAGATCGTCCTTGATGATAAGGGCGGCGGCGGTTTTTTGCAGCTCCTCCGTCAGCGGCACCAGCGCGCGGGCATGTCCGCCGGACAGCTTGCCCTCCTCCACCAGCGCCCGCACTTCTTTCGACAGGTTCAGCAGCCGCAATGCGTTGGCCACGGCGCTGCGGGACTTGCCCACCCGCTGGGAGGTTTCCTCCTGCGTCAGACCGTACTGCTCCATCAGCGTGCGGTAGCCCTCGGCTTCCTCCATGGGGTTCAGATCCTCACGCTGGAGGTTTTCGATCATGGCCAGCTCCATGGCCTTGCGGTCGTCGGCCTCGATGACCACGGCGGGCACCTGCGTCAGACCCGCCATTCGTGCGGCGCGCCAGCGGCGCTCGCCGGCGATGATCTGATAGTAGCCGGATTGCAGCTTCCGCACCGTCAGCGGCTGAATGATGCCGTGCTGCCGGATGGAGTCCGCCAGATCGGCCAGCGCGTCGGGGTCAAACTGCTTCCGGGGCTGGGCGGCGCAGCTCTCCACCTGGGAAATGGGGAGGAAAAGGCTGCTCTTGACCTCCGGCTCATTGGTAAAATCGTCGCCCAGCAGGGCGTCAAGACCCTTGCCGAGACCCTTCATTTTTGCCATATGTCCCGTTCTCCTTTCGTTCCGGAATGCCGTCCGTCAGGCGTTTTTCTTCAAAAATTCACCGGCCAGCGCGGCGTAGGCCTCTGCGCCCCGGCAGGTGCGGTCATAGCCACAGATGGGCTTGCCATGGCTGGGCGCCTCGCTGAGACGGACGTTGCGGGGAATCACCGTGGCGTAGACCTTGCCGGGGAAGAAGCGCTTGATCTCCTGCGCCACCTGGATGCTGAGATTGGTGCGGCCGTCAAACATGGTCAGCAGCACGCCCTCGATCTGTAAGTCGGGGTTCATGCCTCGGCGCACCAGCCGCACCGTGTTCATCAGGTCGCTGAGTCCCTCCAGCGCGAAATACTCGCCCTGCACCGGCACCAGCAGGGAATTGGCGGCGCACAGCGCGTTCAGCGTCAGTAGCTCCAGCGAGGGTGGGCAGTCGATGAAGATGAAATCATATCGTTCCACCACCTGTCGCAGCGCCTGCTTCAGCAGGAACTGCCGCTCCGGCAGGGCGATCATCTCCACGCCGGCGCCGGCCAGTGCCTTGCTGCTGGGCAGCACGTCGCCGTAGGGGGTGGAAACGATGGCCTTTTCCGTCTCCACGCCGTTGATGATCACGTCATACACGCCGTTGGAAACGGTTTTGTCCACGCCCATACCGCTGGTGGCGTTGGCCTGGGGGTCAAAGTCGCACAGCAGCACCCGCTTGCCGGTCTGGGCCACGGCGGCGGCCAAATTCACACAGGTGGTGGTCTTGCCCACGCCGCCCTTCTGATTTACGATCGCAACGATTTTTGCCACGGTAGTTCTCCTCGTACTTTCGCTAGTTCTGTCTCTATAATAGAAATAGTATACCACAAAAGCAATAGGTTTCAATACTTTTTTCAACGGCGCGTGACAATTTTTGCAAAAATGGGACGCAATGTTTCACGTGAAACAGGGGAGGACATGAAAAAGGAGGATGTTTCACGTGAAACATCCCCCATACAGAGTCGTTATACCAAAATCACGCCGTCGCAGGGCGGCAGCGTCAGCCGCAGCATGTCGTCCCGCACCCAGAACCGCTGCAAGGTCACAGCGTCCACAGCGAAGCCGTTGGGCCACGGCAGCGTCACGTCCCGCGGCGTGTCGCCGGTGTTCAGCGCCGTATAGGTGCGTTCGCCACCAGCCTTACGGCAGAAGATCAGCAGTCCGCCCTCCGCCGTCAGATAGGTGAGGTCGCCGGATTGCAGGGATTCCCGCTCCTTTCGCAGCCTGCCCAGCGTCCGGTACAGCGTCAGCAGCCGCTGATCCTCCCGTCCCCAAGGGAAGCCCTGCCGATTCATGGGATCCTCGAAGCCCTCCATGCCCGCCTCGTCCCCGTAGTAGAGGGTGGGGGAGCCAGGGAAGGTATACAGCAGCATGGCCGCCAGCGTCAGACGGCGGACGGCCAGCCGCCGGGCTTCCGGCGACAGGTGATAGGCGGCGCGAGCCTCCTTGCTGTCCGGAATCGTATCCGCGCCCAGCAGCGTCAGGATGCGGGGCGTGTCGTGGGTGCCCAGAATGTTCAGACCGCTGTAGAAGGCGGCAGGGGGGTAGTTCTCCCGCTGCTCCTCCATGGCGTCCCGGAAGTCCGCCGCGTCGCCGCCCCGGAGATAGTCCAGCGCCGCCGTCCGCAAGGGATAGTTCATCAGGCCGTGGGTCTCCCGACCCAGCAGGTACTTGCGGCGGCGGGAGTAGGCGATCTTGTTGCTGCCGTCCTCCCACACCTCGCCCAGCAAAAAGCTGTCGGGCTTTTCCTGCTCCATGGCGGCGCGAATTTCCTCAATAAAGTCGTCTGGCAGCTCGTCGGCCACGTCCAGCCGCCAGCCGTCCGCGCCGCACCGCAGCCAGCGGCGGATCACGCTGTCCTGAGCCCGGATGATGAAGTCCCGATAGGCCGGGGCGTTTTCGTTGACGGCGGGCAGCGTGTCGATGCCCCACCAGGCGTCGTACTTGTCCGGCCAGTGCTGGAAACAGAACCAGTCGTACCACGGGGATTCCTTGCTCTGGTACGCGCCGGGGGTGTCGAAAAAGCCGCCCCGGTTGAAGTACCGGCTGTCGTCGCCGGTGTGGTTGAACACGCCGTCCAGCATCACGTGGATGCCACGCTTTTTCGCCTCGGCGCACAGCATCCGCAGGTCGCCCTCCGTGCCCAGCATGGGGTCGATCATGCGGTAGTCCGCCGTGTCGTACCGGTGGCTGCTGGCGGCGTAGAAAATGGGGTTCAGGTACAGGGTGGTGACGGACAGGCTTTGCAGGTAGTCCAGCTTCCGGCAGATGCCCCGCAGGCTGCCGCCGAAAAAATCGCTGTTCCAGCGACCCGTCAGGGGATCGGGCCCCAATCGGGGCGGGTCGTCCCAGTTGTCGTGTACCGTCCGCTGGCCCAGCAGTCCCTTGGGGTCGGGGATGGCGTCACGGCAGAAGCGGTCTGGAAAAATCTGGTATGTAACGCCCCGGCCGAACCACTCCGGCGTGGGGCGGCTTTCGTATACCGTCAGCTGCCAGGGCTGGCGGGAAGCCTGCTCTCCCAGACCGTTGCGGCCCAGATAGACGCAGCTGCCGTCAGGCCGGGTGAAGCGGAAGCTGTACCACACCAGCTCCGGCTTTTCCGGCGCGGTGAACACACCGGAAAAGCCGCCCGGACAGGGGAGAAGAGCTGATTCGCCGTGTGCGTCGGCGAATTCGCCGAAGGTCAGCAGCGCGCAGGCGCAGAACTCCGGCCCCGGCGTAACGGTGAAGTTCACCGTCGCGCCGCAGCACACCGCCCCAAAGGGGGATTTGTAGTTTTCGTCACGGGAATTGAAGATGGTCATAGAAAATCTCCCGGTTTGTAAGATGCGATTACCGTGTGTCATTCCGAGCCAGTGACCGATGTCACTGGCGTGGGAATCCGTACCTCTCATATAGAGAAAGAGACGGATTGCCGCGTCGGGCTTGCGCCCTCCTCGCAATGACATATAGAGGCAACTCTTGCGGCCATTCGCACGATTGTGCACAGAGCATCGGTAAACATTCGTGGGGGCCGACGACTCTGTCGGCCCTGTCGGAAATGGTGCGGTCATCGTTAAGGGCGGACAGGGTCGTCCGCCCCTACAGTGGGATACGGCAGCCGTGCGCAGAGCAAGCGAAAAATGCCCTCACTTCAGCATCGTATTTTCCCCCACCACGTCGCCGCCGTTGACGCGGTCGGCGAAATAGGCGTTGATGATCTCCACGGCGGTGGAAGCCAGCGCCGCACCGGCACCGCCCTTTTCGATGACGATGGCCACGGCGATCTCCGGATCCTCGTAGGGTGCGTAGGCCACGAACACGCCGTTGGCGATCTCGGTGCCCACCTGGGCCGAGCCGGTCTTGGCGCCCGCGGACACCACGCAGTTGGCGAAAGCGCCCGCCAGCGAGGTGGTGGTCAGCTCGTGCATGCCCTTGGTGACGGCGGCCACGGTGCTCTCCGACATTTCCACCGTATTCTGCGGCGGCTCGTCGTAGACGTACAGCAGCTGGCTGTTGTCGTACTTCTTCACGCTTTTCAGCAGGTGGGCCTGATAATGCTCGCCGCCGCCCACCAGCGTGGCGATGTAGTTGGCCAGCTGCAAGGGGGTGAACAGGTTATAGGACTGGCCGATGGCGGCGGTCAGGGTCTGGCCGTCCGTCCACTCCAGATCGTGGGCCTCGGCGTACTCCGGCGAGGCCAGCGCACCCTTGCTGTCGCCGATCTCGATGCCGGTGGAGCGGCCCAGACCGAACTGCGTGGCGTAATCGTCGATGGTCTGGATGCCGGTCAGGCGGCCCACCTCGTAGAAGAAATAGTTGCAGGACACGGCAATGGCGTCACTGACATTGACGCGGCCATGGGTATAGCCCAGCGGCCACACCCAGCACCAGGGCTGGGGATACTCGTAGAAGGTGTACACGCCCTTGTCCTGAATGATGGAGGAGGGGGTGATGACGCCGGACTCCAGCGCCGCCACGGCGGTGTTCATCTTGAAGGTGGAGCCGGGCGCGTAGGTGCCGTTGACGGCGCGGTTGAACATGGGCAGCCGCTCGTCCTCCAGCAGCTCGTTGTAGCTCTGGGCAAAGGTGGACAGGTCGAAGGAGGGGTAGGAGGCCAGCGCCAGCACCTCGCCGGAGCCCACCTTCACCACAGCGGCAGCGCCGCCCCGCTGATCGCTGTCCTTGTCGATCATGCCCTCGATGGTGTTGGCCAGCGCGTCCTCGGTGGCGGTTTGCAGGTCAAGATCCAGCGTCAGCGCCACGGTACCGCCGGGCTTCGGCTCCTTTACATAGAACTCGCCGGTGATCTTGCCCTTTTCATCGGTGGTTACCAGCCGGGTGCCGTTGTTGCCGTGGAGCCAGTCCTCAAAGGCACGCTCCACGCCGCTTTCGCCCACCAAAGCGTCCATAGAGTAGCCCTTTGCCTGATATTCCGGCCAATCCTCCGCGTAAATGCGGGTGATGCGGCCCAGAATGTGGGCGGCGTAGGTGGTGTTGTACTGCCGGATGGAGGACTGTCCCGTGGTGACGCCGGCAAAATTGCCGTCGGTGATTTGGGAGATCAGCTCCGTGGACACATCCTCGGCAAAGACGTAGCTGTCCCGGCCCGTCAGCTCATAGCGGACGCCTGCGATCAGCCGGGCCTGCACGGCGGAATAGCTGCTGTCGATGTGGTACATCTCCCGCAGCGTGTCCATCAGCGCGGTGGAGGTAATGGTGGCTTCGATCTTGTTGTTTTTTAGAAAGCTCTGGAAGGCGTCGTCCTTGCGGGACGCCAGATACAGATACGGTGCGTTCTGGGACAGGGGCAGCGTGTCCACCCACGCGGTCTCCGTCTGGCGGCACAGCTCCACCAGCCGCCAGATGGCGGCGTTCAGCTCCTGCTCGTCGGAGAAGGACTTCTTGCTGAAGGTCAGCGTATAGGCCAGACGGTTGGACACCAGCACCTTGCCGTTGCGGTCGGTGAGAATGCCGCGGCTGGCCTCCACCGACTGCCACGTGGCGTTGGAGGCGATGGAGCGGGCGCGGTTTTCGCTGCCGTTGAGGATCTGGGCGCTGTACAACGCGGCGATAAACAGCAGCATGATAAGGCCTAGCGCCACGGACAGCGCCGTCATGCGGTTGTGGGCGGGATGGGGATTCTTCATCATGGAAAGGGGACTCCTTTCAGGGAATAGGGGGGATCACCGGCGGTCGAACCGGCGGTGAACACGCGAAAACACCAGATGCACCAGCATGGAAAAGGGCAGCGACAGCAGGATCTCCCGGGCCGTCAGCCACATCGCCTCGCCGGGCGGCGTGCCGTGGGAGTAGGTAAAGGCCACGGCGTTGAACAGGTCGGTCAGCAGCAGCGCTCCGGCGGATACCGCCAGCGAGCATACCGCGCCCGGCATAATGAGCCGCCGGGCGGCCTGTCCCGCCAGCAGCGCCGAAAGCGTCAGCACCACGGCGTAGAAGCAGGGGAACGCGCCGGTAAACAGCGTGTCGCAGACCAGTCCCAGCACCAGCGCGTACACCGGCCCCTCCCGCTTGCCCTCGAAGGAGGCGGCGATAGCCGCCAGCGACGGCAGGATAAAGGGGTGTACACCGGCGATGCGGAGATAGGGGAACATCAGCTGCTGCACCAGCAGGAACACCAGCGTCCACAGGGCGTAAAAGACCCATTTCAGGGTCGTCATTCGTCGCGTCATAGCCCTTACTCCACCACGTCGAATTCGGTGATGAGGAACACCTGAGTCAGCGCGCCGATGTCCGCCTTGGGGGACAGCACTGCGTACTGGGTCAGACCGCCGGTGTCGGTGCGCAGCTCTGTCACCGTGCCGATGGGCAGACCGGAGGGATAGTAGCCGCCCAGACCGGACGTGACCACCAGATCACCGGCGATCAGCTTGTCCGGCTCGTCCACATAGGTCAGCGCCAGCTGTCCCTCGCTCATCAGGCCCAACTGTCCCTGGGCCACCGCCACCTGTTCCGTGCGGAACACGGTGGCGCCGATGGAGCTGGTGGTGTCCAGAATGGTGGTCACGGCGCACCAGTTCAGCCCGGCGTCCGTCACCACGCCCACCAGATTGCCGTATTCGTCAATGGCGCAGTCGCCAATAGCCACTCCGGCGGAGGTGCCCCGCGTCAGGGTCAGGGTGCTGGCCCAGTTGCTGACGGAGCGCTCCGTGACGCGGGCGGACACGGTTTTCAGGTCGCGCCGCTGGCTTTGCAGCTCCAGCAGGTCACGAAGGCGCTGGTTTTCCTCGCTCTCCTTCTGGGCCTGACGCAGCTGCCGCTCCAGATCGGCCACCTGCGCCCGGAGATCGTCGTTCTCCTGCTGCAGGTCGGCCACCTTGTCAAAGTGGTCGCCGATGCCGCCGAACCAGCCCGCCACGGCGGAGCCTGCCGCCCGGAAGGGCGAGGCGATCACGCCGGCGGCGTTGCGCAAAAAGGGCGTGCCGGAGCTGACGGCGGAGATGATGCACAGCACGACCACCACCACCGCCACACCGGCCAGCAGCCATATTCCGTTTTTGGAAAGAAATCGTTTCATAAAAGCAGTTCCTTATATTTAAATAGGAAATGTCATTGCGAGCCAGTGACCGACGTCACTGGCGTGGGAATCCGTCCTCTTATCAATGTGGGATACGGATTGCTGCGTCGGGTTTCGCCCTCCTCGCAATGACAGGTTGTAGGGGCGGACGACTCTGTCCCCCGCGCATAGCTCACAGCAGCGTCACGCCGAACTCCGCCAGCATGCGGCTCAGCAGCAGCACCGGCAGACCCATTACGTTGAAGAAGTCGCCGTCGATGCGCTCCACCAGCAGCGCCCCGAGACCCTGCACGCCGTAAGCGCCCGCCTTGTCCATGGACTCGCCGCTGCGGATGTAGTGCTTCAGCTCCTCCGTGGCGGCTTCCCGGAACCACACCTGCGTGGACTGGGCGCGGGTCAGCAGCCGTTCGCCTTGCCGCACCGTCACGCCGGTGCATACCGTGTGGTGCCGCCCCTGCAGCGCCGACAGCATCCGCAGGGCGTCCGCCTCGTCGCGGGGCTTGCCCAGCCGCCTGCCGTCCAGAAACACCATGGTGTCGGCAGTGATGACGATATCCTCCGGCTCCGCCTGTACCGCGCCGGACTTCTGCCGGGAGATATGGCAGACCGTCGCCTCCGGGGTCAGTCCCTCCGGGCAGACCTCGTCCACCTGGGGCACGGACACCACGAAGTCATGAATGCCCATCCGACCCAGTAATTCCTGCCGCCGGGGAGAGCCGGAGGCCAATACGATGTTCGCCATATGCGTCACCTTCCCGTGGAGCCGAAGCCGCCGGCGCCCCGCTCCGTTTCGTCCAGCTCGTCCACGAATTCCAGCGTGGGCTGCACCACCGGCAGCACCATCAGCTGGGCGATGCGGTCACCGTCGTGGATGACGTAGTCGGTGTCGGACTCGTTGTAAAGGGCCACCCGCAGCTCGCCGCGGTAGTCGCTGTCGATGACGCCCACGCCGTTGGCCATGGTGATGCCGTGCTTGGAGGCAAGGCCACTGCGGGCGCAGATCAGTGCCACATAGTCGGCGCTGGGCAGGGCGATGGCGATGCCGGTAGGCAGCACCTGCCGTGCCCCGGCCTTCAGGGTCACGTCCCCGTCAAGGCAGGCGCACAGATCCATGGCGGCGCTGCCGGGGGTGGCGAAACGGGGCGCGGGGATGGCGTCGCCGATCTTGGGCGACAGGGCTTTTATTTGTAGGATCATGGTCGTTCTCCTGATGTTTGATTACGAGATGTAGAAAATGTATTGGATATTACAGAGGGGAGAGGATTTTGAAAGCCACAAGACCAAGCCCCCTTGTGTAGAGGGGGCTGTCACCGAAGGTGACTGGGGGATTGTCAACGAAAGGGGACAGCCCCTCCGTCAACGCTTTGCGTTGACACCTCCCCTTACACAGGGGAGGCTTTGAATGCGTTCCGTGCGGCGCGATGCCCACATTGCCCCGCCGTACAGCGATTCATCTTCTGCCGTTGCAACGCATGAGCGGCAGCGGCGCAAGAAGAAAGTCGATGCGTCACATGAAACGAAAGCAACAGAGTCCTGTGAACGTGCGGTAAAAGGTATAAGAGTTAAATGGGATATAGCGCGGGCGGATTCTTAAACCGCAGGTTTAAGTTGTCCTTTTGGGTACTTTTGGGACAACGGCCCAAAGTACCTCGTGGCCGCAGCCACGAAACACCCCTCACTCCACCCCGCGGTAGAACAATCCCCGCGTAAACTCCTCTGGCATCCACTCGCCCTCGCCCAGATACCGCCGCAGGGCGGCGTCGCACTGTGCGGGGCTTTCGGTGGTGAACCGCAGCCGGGCGTAGGTCAGGCCGCAATTGCGCCACTCCAGCTTGTCCGCCAGAAACAGCGTGCGGCTGTTTTCAATCTCGCAGCGGCAGCCATACTGCCCCAGCAAAGGGAACCGGGCTCCCGTGCGGTCGGTGAGATAATTCTCCCCGTCGCACAGCCGCTTGTCGCCGCGGCAGTTTTCGGCGTTGCCGGTCATGCAGTTCTCCGTCACCATCAGCGGTAGGCGGCCGTACACGATGCCCTCGCAGGGCAGATACTTCCGTAGCTCCCGCACCTGCTGGTGCCGCAGCTCGAAGGAGACGGTCACGCTGTCCAGTCCCTGCTGCCGCCAGAAGTCCACGGCGCGGGAGTTGAACACGTTCAATCCGAAGTCGCCCCGCTTTTCAAGGGGCAACCCCTCCACGATGGCCATATGTCCCGCGTTGCCGATGCTTACCGCCGACAGAGCGGGGGTGGTTTCCAGAATTTTCCTAAAAACTGCCTCGTCGCCGTTCCGCCACACACGGGGCAGCACCGCGCAGAGCTTCGCCCTGCCGCGATAGTTCGTCAGGTGGGGCAGCAATTCAATGGGCACGTAGACCAGCTCCACAGTCTCGGCCACCGCGTCCGTCAATTGATCCAGCCGGGCGATGGAGCAGGTCAGCTTGGGCGCGGCGGGGGAGAAGGTCTCCCGTTCCGGAAGCGCCGGGATGGGCAGGCTTCGCCGTTCCGGAACAGCCGTCCGTGCCGCCGCCAGCGCGTCCAAAGCGTCGCGCCGCAGGCCGTTGATGGCCGACACGCTCAGCATCAGGCCGTCGCCGATGGACACCTCCGCCGTCTCGCAGCGGAACACGGTGCCGCCGGTTTTTTGCAGCCGCTCCGCCGTGTCTTCCGCCGTCAGTGCCCGGTTGCGGGCAACTTCCGGCACAGGGCCGGTGACAGTGACGGCATGAGCGCCATCGCTGACCGTCAGCGCGGCGGGCTTGTCCGGGAAAATGGCGGCCTGCATGGTGATGGGGATCCGCTTGTGCTCCCCGTTTTCGTATAGCTTCCGGGTCTCGTTGAACAGCTCCTTCGGCTCCGGTGCATTCTCCGGACGGGTGCCGAACATGGCGGGGCCTTTTCGATGGCGATAGTAGCCGTCGGTGAAGCCGCTGCGGGAAAAGGCCTGCTCCAGCGCCTGGGATTCTGCCGCCGTGGGGCCGCGCTTTTCGTCGATAAGCCGCCGGTAGATGGACGTAATGACCGCCACGTACTCCGGCCGCTTCATGCGGCCCTCCAGCTTCAGGCAGGCCACCCCCATGTCGCCCAGCTCTTGCAGATACGCCGACAGATTGGCGTCCTTCAGGCTCAGGGGGAACTGGTTTTTACAGGGGCCGTTGACGCCGTAGGGCAGGCGGCAGGGCTGGGCGCAGGCGCCCCGGTTGCCGCTGCGCTGGCCGATGAGGGCGCTCATGGTGCACTGGCCGGAATAGCACATGCACAGCGCGCCGTGGACGAACACCTCGATCTCCGCGCCGCAACTGCGGCACACGTTGGCGATGTCCTCGCGGGAAAGTTCACGGGCCAGCACCACCCGCTCCATGCCCAGGCGTTCCGCCCAGCGTGCACCGCCGGAGGTGAACAGGCTCATCTGGGTGCTGGCATGGATGGGCAGGTCAGGCGTTACCGCCTGTGCCAGCGTCAGCACGCCCCAATCCTGCACCAGCACTGCGTCCACGCCCATCTGGGAGGCCTTCCGCAGTACCTCGGCGGCTTGGGGCAGCTCCCGGTCAGTCAGCAGAGTGTTCAGCGTCAGGAATACCCGCACGCCCCGCAGATGGCAGTAGGCCACCGCGTCGGCGAACTCCTCGTCGGTGAAATTTTTGGCGTTGCGGCGGGCGTTGAAGGCCCCAAAGCCCATGTACACCGCGTCCGCCCCGGACTGCACCGCCGCCTCAAGGGCGGCGCGGGAGCCGGCAGGGGAGAGCAGCTCCATCATTTGTTGTTATTGCTCCGCTGCTGGGCCTTGAACAGCTGGCGCTTCAGGTCGCTGGCCTCGTTCTTGGCGGCGGTAGCCTCGTCCAGATAGGTTTTCAGCTGGCGGCGCAGATTTTCGCTGCCGTCCTGCTGCTTGTACAGCTCGTCCGCCAGATTGATGGCGGCCAGCACCGCCGCGTCATAGCGGCTGACGTGGGCGCTGTCCATCAGCTCGGTCATTTTCGCGTCCACCAGCGCGCCCACCTTCTGCATATAGGCGGCGCTTTCATCGGCCACAAGGGTGTAATCCTGGCCGCAGATCGTCATCGTCACACGGTTTGCCATGATAAAGTCCTCCTATGTTCATTCTTTCCGAAATTATTCATACTGATACAGAATCCATTATACCACAAATTCAAGGCGGTGGAAGAACTTTCTGTAAATTTCCGAAAATCTCGCCGCGGCGCTTTACGAAAAGAGAGTTTTCGTGTAGAATAGGGGGGAATTATGATGATCCCCGGAACACTCTGGGGATTGATTGTAGGGGCGGATGACTACATGCCGCAGCAGCCCTTTTGGTAATGAAATCGCCAGATTTCATTGCCAGAGAATCAGAAAGGAGGAGATCACCATGGCAGGCTATATCACCCACGGGCAGGAAAAGAGCGTGGTGCTCTCCGTCTCGCAGGTGGACGCGCTGGTTGCCGGCGGCAGCGGCGACGCGGCGCTGCTGTACCTGCTGCTCCAGCGGCTGGACGGCCCTGTCACCGCCGAAACGCTGGCGGCGCGGCTGAACTGGAGCCAGCTGCGGCTCAGCGCGGCGGAAACGGCCCTGCAGGACATGGGTTTCCTGCGGCGCAGTCAGCAGCCGCCTGCCCCGTCGGAGGAGCACCGGGTGTACTCCGGCGCGGAGCTGGCCGATCTGCTGGAGGCCGACAGTGGCTTCCGCATGCTGGTGTCCCAGACGGAGGAAAAGCTGGGCAAAAAGCTGAAAACCGCCGACTTGCAGATTTTGGCGGGACTGTATGACGATCTGGGTCTGCCGGTGGATGTGATCTATCTGCTGGTGTGCCACTGTGTGGAGCGGGCACAGCGCCGGTTTGGCGAGGGCCGCCGCCCCACCCTGCGGCAGATCGAGAAGGAGGGCGCCTACTGGGCGCGGCTGGGCCTGATGGATCAGGACAGCGCCGGGCGATATCTCAAGGACTACGCCCGCAAGCAGGAAAAGACCGCCGCCTACATGCAGGTGCTGCAATTGCACGGCCGTCCGCCGGTGGAGAGCGAACAGCGGTACATTCTGGACTGGATCGACATGGGCTTTCCGCCGGAGACGGTGGCGCTGGCCTATGACAAGACGGTGTTCTATAAGAAGGAATTGAACTGGCGCTACCTGAACGGTATCCTGCGCCGCTGGCACCAGCAGGGCTGGCACACGGTGGAGCAGGTGGAGGAGGGCCAGCAGCGTGCCCCGAAAAAATCCGGCGCGAAGCCCGCCAAAACCGACTGGATGGACGAGTATATGTAGTTGATGGGGAGTTTCGCGCCCCGGCGCGACCTACTTTTGCCAATAGCGGCAAAAGTAGGCAAAAGCGCCAGAAGGAACCTCCGGTTCCTTCACCTCCGGGCGCGCTATCGTGCGTACAGATTTGTAACTGCCTGCCACACGTTCACGCAGAATTTCCTTTTTCGTTTCGTTAAAAGGATCGCTTTTGCTCCTGCGCCGCTGCCGCTGATGCCTACGCCGAACAACGCTTCTGTGTCTACTGTCGCACCGTATGAGCGGCAGCGGCGCAAGAAGAAAGTCGGTGCGTCATACATAACGATATCTACCATGTACTGTGAACGCGTGGTATACGGTATCAAATTTGTAAAAGGGACAGCGTGCAGGAAGTCCAGAAACCTGGGTTTCTGGTTGTCTTTTTGGGTACTTTTGGGACAATGGCCAAAAGTACCTCGTCCCCGCAGGGACGAAAACTCTTCAAAAAAAGGAGGTATCCCATGTCATACGACGGAAAGATCATGCGGCAGGCGCTGGCCCGCTTCGAGGAGGACAAGCAGCGCCGCGCGGCGGAGTTCACCCGGCGGCGAGACCGCCTGTACGAGACGGAGCCCCGCCTGAAGGAGATCGAGCAGCAGCTGCGCGCCACCATGCCCAAGCTGATCGCCTCGGCGCTGCGCCGGGGCGCCGATCCGCTGCCTGCCGTGCGGGTGTTGCAGGACGAAAATCTGGATTTGCAGCGCCAGCGGATGCAGCTGCTGACCGGGATGGGCTACCCCGCCGACTATCTGGAGGAGAAGCCCGCCTGTCCCCTGTGCGGCGACACGGGGTATCACGACGGGCAGGTGTGCCGCTGCCTGCGGGAATACTATAAGCGCGCCCAGCTGTCGGAGCTGTCCCGGATGCTGGATCTGGGCAACCAGAGCTTCGAGACCTTCTCCTTCGACTGGTACAGCGATGAGCGGGGCGAACGGAAGCGCTCTCCCCGTGAGAATATGGAGCGGGTCTTTGATATCTGTCAGGACTACGCCCGCCACTTCTCGCTGGCGGCGGACAACCTGCTGCTGACGGGCCAGTCTGGTCTGGGCAAGACCTTCCTCTCCGCCAGCATTGCGCGGGTGGTCAGCGACCGGGGCTTCAGCGTGGTGTACGACACGGCGGAGCACATCTTCTCCCAGATGGAGGAGGAGAAGTTCCGCCCCGATGATTCCTCCGCCGCCTGCGAGAATGTGCAGCGGTATCAGAACTGCGATTTGCTGATCGTGGACGATCTGGGCACGGAGATGGTCACCAGCTTCGTTCAGAGCGCCCTGTACCAGCTGATCAACGGGCGGCTGCTGGCGGGAAAGAAAACCGTCATCAACACCAATCTTGCCCCGCGTCAGCTGGGCGAGCGCTATTCGCCCCAGGTGCAGTCTCGTCTGGAGGGCGAGTACCGGGTGCTGCCGTTTTTCGGCGAGGATATCCGCAAGCTCCGCCGCAGACAGCAGATGTGAAGCGGCACGGTAGAATTCCGTAGGGGCCGATGTGGGCATCGGCCCCTACAAAATGGAGGGTTTCTTTTTTGCGGTGGGGTGAGGGAACCCCGCCCTACGGAATTCTATCGGTGTTATGCGTAGGGCGGCCTGCCCTCAGGCCGCCGCGAACAATTCTCTCTAATAAAGACCCCCGCTTTCGGTGTGAACCGAAAGCGGGGGTCTTTCTATCAATTTTTCTGCCGGAAGGGGAGCGTTACTGGATCTTCTCGCCGGCGGCTTCCTTGGCGGCGATTTCCTTCATAGCGTCCTTGTGAGACAGGTTCCAGCGACCCTTCTCGTCGATCTCCATGAACTTGACCCACATCATATCGCCCACCTTGCAGGCGTCCTCCACCTTCTCGATGCGCTTGTCGGCCAGCTTGGAGATGTGCACCAGACCGTCCTTGCCGGGCGCGATCTCCACGAAGGCACCGAAGGTCATCAGGCGTACGACGCGGCCGTAGTACAGCTTACCCACCTCGGGGACGAACACGATATCGTCGATGAACTTCTTGGCCTTTTCGCAGCTCTCGGCGTCGGGGGAGGCGATGTGGATGGTGCCGTCGTCGTCGATATCCACCTTGGCGCCGGACTCGGCCACGATCTTCTGGATTACGCTGCCGCCCTTGCCGATGACCTCGCGGATGCGGTCGGGATCGATGTGCATGGTGATCATCTTGGGTGCGTAGCGGCTCACCTCGGGGCGAGGCTCGCTGATGACGGGCAGCATCACCTGATCCAGGATCTGGCAGCGGGCGTCATAGGTGATATCCAGCGCGTTGCGGATGATCTCCATGGTCAGGCCGTCGTTCTTCAGGTCCATCTGGATGGCGGTGATACCCTTCTTGGTGCCGGCCACCTTGAAGTCCATCTCGCCGTGGAAGTCCTCCACGCCCTGAATGTCGATGAAGGTGGTGAAGCCGCCCTCGTCGTCCTGGATCAGGCCGCAGGAGATACCGGCAACAGGCGCGGAGATGGGCACACCGGCGTCCATCAGCGCCAGCGTGGAGCCGCAGATGGAGCCCTGAGAGGTGGAGCCGTTGGAGCTGACCACCTCAGACACCACGCGGATGGCGTAGGGGAACTCCTCCACAGGAGGAATCACAGGCAGCAGGGCACGCTCGGCCAGCGCGCCGTGGCCGATCTCGCGGCGGCCGGGGCTGCGGGCGGGCTTGGCCTCGCCCACGGAGTAGCCGGGGAAGTTGTAGTGGTGCATGTAGCGCTTCTCGGTCTCCTCCCAGATGGTGTCCAGCTTCTGGTTGGCGGAGAGGGTGTCCAGCGTGCAGACGGACAGCACCTGGGTCTGGCCGCGGGTGAACAGGCCGGAGCCGTGCACGCGGGGCAGCACGCCCACCTCGGCATCCAGCGGACGGATCTCGTTCTTCTGGCGGCCGTCCACGCGGTGACCCTCCAGCAGCCATGCCTTCACGATCTTCTTCTGGAACTTATAGGTGATCTCATCCAGATACTGATCCATGTTGGGATAGTCCTCCAGGAACAGCTCGTGCCACTTTTCGATCAGCTGGTTCCAGCGGGCCTCGCGGACGTTCTTGTCGTCGGTGTCCATGGCGGCCTTGGCGTCCTCCATGGTGGCGGCCACGATCTTGTCAAACAGCTCCTGGTCGAAATCGGCGTGGGGATAGTCGAACTTGGGCTTGCCGATCTCGCTGACCATCTGGTTGATGAGGGCGATCTGCTTCTGGTTCTCCTGGTGAGCCATCTTGATGGCCTCGAACATGGTGTCGTTGGTCACCTGATTGGCGCCCGCCTCGATCATGACCACCTTCTTGCCGGTGGAGACCACGGTCACGTCCAGATCGCTGACCTTACGCTGCTCGCTGTCGGGGTTCAGCACCAGCTTGCCGTCCACCAGACCCACCTTCAGGGCGCCCACGGGGCCGTTCCAGGGAATGTCGGAGATGGCCAGCGCGGCGGAGGTGCCGATCAGGGCGGCGATCTCAGGGGAGCAGTCGTGATCCACGGCCATGACCGTGCACATCACGGACACGTCGTTGCGGAAGTCGTAGGGGAACAGGGGACGGATGGGGCGATCGATGACGCGGGAGGTCAGGATGCCCTTTTCACCGGGGCGGCCCTCGCGGCGGTTGAAGCTGCCGGGAATGCGGCCCACGGAGTACATCTTCTCCTCAAAGTCCACGCTCAGGGGGAAGAAGTCGATGCCGTCCCGGGGACGGGCGGACGCGGTGACGCAGCACAGCACGCGGGTGTCGCCATAGCCCACCATGACGGCGGCGTTGGCCAGCTCGGCCAGCTTGCCCACCTCCAGCGTCAGAGGACGGCCGGCCAGATCCATGGTGTACTTGTGGTACTGGGGGAATTGGCGATGAGTGATGATAGTCGACATGTCGTTTCTCCTTTTTGTAAAAATATGGCTCTGCCCTCCATGCCGCCACCACCGTTTAGCACTTGAAAACGCCCCGAACTCCGCCGTTTCGGCGCGTTTTCAACTGCTAAAGGCCAGTCTTGGCACAGACGGCAAAACGTGAAAGAAGGGTGATGCGCGGCGCACATCACCCTGTTTCAACAAATTACTTACGCAGACCCAGCTTGGCGATCAGGGCACGATAGCGCTCGATATCCTTCTTGGCCAGATAGTCCAGCAGGCGGCGGCGCTTACCGATCATCATCTGCATACCACGGCGGCTGTGGAAGTCGTGGGGATGAACCTTCAGGTGAGCGGTCAGCTGGCTGATACGCTCGGTCAGAATGGCGACCTGCACCTCGGGGGAGCCGGTATCGGTAGCGTGGGTGCGATTGTTCTCAATGATCGCGGTCTTTTGGTCTTTCAGCATCATAGTGTGTATCCACCTTTCGATAATTTTGCCGCGCCGCTGCGTCGTGGGACAGGTGAATGATCCGCATAACGAAGCCGGACGGCCATAAGCTTGCACATTAACATGCTTGAATAGCATACCACAGAAAATCAAGCTTGTAAAGCATTATTTTGCGGGAGGTGGGGAGATTTTTGGGGTAAAAAGTAAGGCCCCCTTGTGTAAAGGGGGCTGTCAGCTACGGCGGCATAGCCGCCGAGATCGGGGCTAAAAACATGCCACTGGCATGTTTTCTTAACACCCCGACTGGGGGATTGTCAGATTACGGACAACCCCTCCGTCAACGCTTTGCGTTGCCACCTCCCCTTACACAGGGGAGGCTTTAATTGTTGCCTTACCCCCGGATCTCGATGGCCCCGGTGGGGCAGTTGTCGGCGGCCTCCTGTGCCGTCAGGCGGCAGTCCTCCGGCACGGCGTCGGTAATGGCGTGGGCAGGTGCGCCGTCATCCAGCGAAAATACCTCCGGGCAGATGCTGGGACACAGCCCGCACTGGATACAGGCCTTCTGGTTCACGTTTGCGTACATAGCAGCACACTCCTTTATCAAAATAGAGAATAGCTGCATTATGTCCATCGGGGCGGGAAATTATTCCGGCAGCGGCAATCCGTGCATCATCACCCGGCCGAAGCAGGTCAGGCTGCGGCCGCTGCCCCGGTGGAACACCACGTCCATGTCGGCGCACCGGCGGTTCAGGGAGAAAAGATACACCATGCCCAGCGGGTCGCGGTAGTACTGCTTGCACAGCATGTCGCCGTCCACGCAGAAAATGCCCACGTCACCGCTTTGCAGCGGGTCGTGGTTCACGTACACCACCGAGCCGTCGGCGATCCACGGAGCCATGGAGTCGCCCTGAATCCGCACCGCCAGCTCCGCCCCGGCAGGTACGTCGCCGGTGACGGGGATCAGGTCGTAATCCTCCTGAAATACCGGCGCGGCAAAGCCTGCGGCGGCGGGGGAGGCGTACAGCGGGATGGTGCGGATGCTGTCCTCCGTTGTGTCCTGCCGCCATTCCTCCTGCATTTCGGTCAGACTGTCCAGCACGCTGTGGATCATCTGCCGCCCGGACAGCGGCAGGGCGCGGTATTTCTCCACCATCCGCCGCTCCTCGTCCGAGTAGACAAAGGTGTGGCGGAACGTGTCCCGGTACAGATAGTTGGGATCCACCTGCAGGGCGTCAAACAGCCGCAGCAGCACGTCCTCCTTGGGGGTGCTGACGCCGGTCTCGTAGTTGCCGATGGCGCTGCGGCTGACGCCAAGCTTCTCCGCCAGCGTGTCCCGGCTCATGCCCAATTCTTCCCGCCGCTTCCGCAGCTGCTCACCAAAGCTCATAGCAGACCCTCCCAAACAAGAATCTTGTTTTCTTACCACCATTTTACTGGTGTTGTAAAAATATGTCAAGAAGAAAAAACAAGAAACTTGTTAAAATACACTTGACAGAACAAGAATCTTGTGATATTGTAGAGACAATCTCAAGATTCTTGTGCACAGGAGAGGGGAGGTGATACCGGCGGAGCATATCGGCCCGTGTAATAAACGGTGTGTAGGGGAGGGGGTCTACCCCTCCCACCGGTAGACGAAGGTACTTCCGTTATGCGGCGAAAAAAGAAAACCGCCCAGAGGGCGGTCACGACTGGCGGTTCTTGGCGGTGTTCAAAGAAGCGATGAGGAGACGTTTGATCTCATCGGCCAGTGAAAGGAGGGAGTCAAAATCGTATTCCATCAGTTGAGTACGTTTCAGCAGAGTAAGCCAATAGATGCTTTCACCGGTTTCCTTCAGTGCAATATGCAATTTGGAGATAAAGTCCGCTTTGCTGTTGCCGTAAACCGCTTCGTTAATATTGGCGCCAATGGAGGTGGCGGAGCGCAAAAGCTGCTTGGTGATCGTGGTGTCTTTTCTGGTTTTGGAAAACGCCTCGTAAAACAGGACGATCTGCGTTGCGAACTCAAGGGATTTATCTAAAAGGGGACTGGCCATATGGATCACCTCAATAGAGAGTATACCACAAAGACCAGGCCGATTCAACGAAACTCTTCATTTTTCTTATAAAGCAAGGTAAAACGGAAGATGTAAAAAGTCCATGAAAAAACAGGCGAAAGAGAAGGAAAGGAGTCGGCCAACGAAACTCTTCACTTTTCACTCTTCATTTTTCACTGGAAAAAGTCGCAAAGAAGGAGAAGAGAGAAAAGATAAGAACGAAGAGCGAAGAGAACAAAAAGAAAAAGCCACACTGCGTGCGACTTTTTTATAAGGTAAAGCGAAAGACGCAAAAGCCATGGAGCATACAGGTGAAAAAGAAGGAAGGGTGCCAATTAAGAAAACTATTCACTTTTCACTATTATCTTTTCACTGGAAAAAGTCGCAAAGAAAGAGAAGAGAGAAAAGATAAGAACGAAGAGCGAAGAGAACAAAAAGAAAAAGCCACACTGCGTGCGACTTTTTCTTTTTGGTGGGGGATGGTGGATTCGAACCACCGAAGGCGTTGCCAGCAGATTTACAGTCTGTCCCCTTTGGCCACTCGGGAAATCCCCCATATGAAATTGGAGCTGGTGGACGGATTCGAACCCCCGACCTGCTGATTACAAATCAGCTGCTCTGCCAGCTGAGCTACACCAGCATTTGCTACCAGCGAAGATTATATTAGCAGAAGTCACTTTATTTGTCAACAACAATCTTCACAAAAAGACGCATTTTTCCGGGAAATTTTTTTGAAAATGTCCCAAAGAGAGAGGAGAGATTCCATGACGCTGCAAGAATTATCGGAAAGCTACGCCTATTCGGCGGAGCTGCTGTCCCGCCGCCTTGCCCAGCTGCGGCAGGAGGAGAGAGAAGCGCGGGACGAGAGCCAGCGCTTTTCCCTGCACCGCCGGATACTGGATCTGGAGCCGCTGCTGCGGCAATGCCGCCAGCTCCACCGCCTGACGGCCCACTACTACGACAGGAGCTATTACCGGGATGAACGATTTACTGTTTGATTACGCCCAGCTGGCCCAGTGGCAGCAGGGAGACGAGGACAACAGCCGCCGCCTGCGCCGTCTGCGGCGGCGTCTGCCGGACGCCATGGCGGAGCTGACGCCCCGCCAGCGGCAGATGGTAGACATGCAGTTTCAGGAGGAGCTGACCGTCACCGAGATCGCCCGGCGGCTGGGGGTCAACAAATCCACCGTGTCCCGCTGTCTGCGGCGGGCAAGGCAGCGGCTGTACAGCCGCCTGCGGTTTACCCTCTGAAAAGCGGGGAAAGCCTTGACAAGCCGGAGGTGATATATTATAATCGCCTCGCAAATGTGAAAAATGACGCGGAATTCTGCGGTTTTGCGTCTGAAACAGACAAAATCCGACCATACTACTTATATATAAGGAGGGTCAGCGTATGTTGCAGAAGGTGCAGCAGAACAAATGGCTGCGGCTGGGCATGGGTGTGCTGGGCGGCATCCTGATGGCGGCGGGCATCAACCTGATCGTCGTGCCGCAGGGCATGTACAGCGGCGGCCTGTACGGTCTGTGTCAGGTGATCCGTACCCTGCTGGTGACGGCACTGGGGTTGGAGACCTCGGTGGATCTGGCGGGTATCTTCTACCTGCTGGTGAATCTGCCGCTGATCGTGCTGGCGTGGCGCACGCTGGGCCGGGACTTTGTGGTGGGCATGACCACCGTGACCATCATCAACTCCATCGCGCTGGCGGTGATCCCGTCTCCCACCACGCCGATCATCGCGGACAAGCTGACCTCCTGTCTGGTGGGCGGCATCATCAGCGGCTTTTCCGGCGGCATTATCCTCACCTGCGGCTGCTCCACCGGCGGACTGGACGTGCTGGGCCTGTACCTCAGCAAAAAGGGGAAGGGTTTCACGGTGGGCCGGTTCTCCATCACCTTCAACACAGCGCTGTACGCGCTGTGCGCCGTGCTGTTCGACCTGACCACCGCTATCTATTCCGCCATTTACGTGGTGTTTCAGGCACTGTTTCTGGATCGGGTGCACCAGCAGAACATCTCCGTCCAGATGCTGATCTTCACCAAGGAGGATCCCGAGCGGCTGAACCAGACCATTCTGGAAAAGCTGGATCGCAGCTTCACCCTGTGGGAGGGCCGGGGCGGCTATTCCCACGATCAGGTGCATGTGCTGTGCGTGTGTCTCAGCAAGTACGAGGTGGTGTCGGTGCAGATGGCGCTCAGCGAGATCGACCCCCACGCCTTCACCATCATTCAGGAGGGCATCCGGGTAGGCGGCAACTTCGGCCGTCACCTGTCATCGTAAACGCAACCACCCCATTGCCGGACAGGCAATGGGGTGGTTTTTTACGGGGAAGTTAGATATCCCATACGCACGGACTGCCGATAGAACTTCGTAGGGGCCGACGACTCTGTCGGCCCTAACGACGTGAGATAGTACCTTCAAAACCAAGATAGATGCTACGGCGGCATAGCCGCCGCGATTGACACTACAGCGTTCTGACGAACAGCATATATCCGCCCGCACAATATGCCATAACACCGCACCGCGTCATCCTACAAAGCCTTGCATCCTCCCTCCATTTCAGGTACAATAGGGAAAAACACAGCCACAGGGAGGAACGATGTATGGAGAAGATCGCGCTTGTCACCGGCTCCAGCCGGGGCATTGGCCGGGCGGTGGCCCGTGAGCTGGCCCGTCAGGGCTGGCGGGTCTGCGTCAACTACCGGGTGCGGCAGGACTGCGCCGAGTCACTGGCCGCCGAGCTGGCGGCGGAGGGTCATGCCATCATGACGTATCAGGCGGACGTGTCCCAGCGGCAGCAGGTGCAGGCCATGGTGCGGGCCATTCAGGAGAAATGGGGCCCGGTGTCGCTGCTGGTGAACAACGCCGGCGTGGCGGGACAGGCGCTGTTTCAGGACGTGACCGACGAGATGTGGCACCGGTATTTCTCCACCAACGTGGACGGCGCGTACCACGCCATTCAGGCGGTGCTGCCCGCCATGCTCCACGCCCACGAGGGCTGTATTCTCAACATCTCCTCCATCTGGGGCCAGCGGGGCGCCAGCTGCGAAGTGACGTATTCCTGCACCAAGGCGGCGCTGATCGGCCTGACCCGTTCGCTGGCGTCGGAGCTGGCGCCCACCCATATCCGGGTCAACTGCATCGCGCCCGGCGTCATCAAAACCGACATGCTGGACGCGCTGCCGCCGGAAGTACTGCCCCAGCTGGCGGAGGAAACGCCTCTGCGCCGTCTTGGTACGCCGGAGGATATTGCCCACGCGGCGGCGTTTCTGGCGTCGGAGAAGGCGGACTTCATCACCGGCCAGGTGCTGACGGTGGACGGCGGGTTTATACTGTGATCACTGGCGCAAAAACTTGCGATTATGCTGCCAAAAGAGACGAAACAAGAGGGACGCACGGCTGTGCGTCCCTCTTATGCTATATCGCCGCGTAGTACATGGCGCCGATGGCCTGACCGAATTGCGCCACCGTCACGCCGTGGGAGGGCAGCTGGCGCATCAGCGTCGTGCAGGTGAGCTCCTCGTCCGCCGCCTCCAGCCGGAGATCGGGTACGATCTCCCGGCAGCCCTCCTGCAGCAGCCGGAAGCAGGCCGGGTGCTTCACAAACCGCCCAAACAGATACCGCACGTCTGTCCGGGGCCGCATCAGGAAACGCATCTCCCGGCTGATCTGGCCCACGTTCCGGCCGATCTGGCGGAACACGGATTGAGCCGCGCCATTTCCCGCCGCCGCCTGCTCCATCAGGTGGGCAAGACAGGGCTTGCGCATGTCCTCCGGAGTCTGACGGATGGCGAGGATGCCGTTCCGCTCCTCGATAAAGCTCTCCAGCAGCGCCGGATCGGCGTCATAGGCCAGCCGGAAGGCCGCCGCCTGCCCCAGATACCGCCGCGCGCCGGGCAGCCCAGAGTTTTCGTTGCGGGTGGAGCGCAGATCCTCCGGCGGCAGCTGCCGCTGGGGAAGGCTGCCCAGATCCAGCAGAAAGTCGTACAGCTCCACCGGCATCTCCGGGATGCTGCCGTCGCTGTCCAGATAGCCCACGCCGAAGTCGGTGCCCAGCGCGTGGGCGATGACGCCGCCGCTGAAATCCGGCGCTCCGCCGCTGAAGGCCAGCTCCGCCGCCGCCGTAAAGGCGGCGATGTGGCCGTCGTTGGTCATGTGGAGGGCGGCGCCCTCCCGACACAGCGGCCGCAGCTGATCCACGAGACCGCCCAGACCGGCGAAGGCAGTTTCATAGTCGATGGCGGGATTCTCCCGCATGCCTTTGGTCTTGGGGCTCTCGCCGCCCACGATCCGGTCGCGGATCACCACGTCCGGAAAGCTGACGCCCAGCACGTCCAGCGGCACGCTGGCGCTTTGGGCCACGGCGCGGGTCATCTCCTCGTCGCTGGCGTCCTTGTCCAGCGCCGCCTGAAGCGCCGGTGTCATTCCGGCGGCGCAGCAGGCCATCAGCTGCACCAGCAGCACGATGGGGCCGGTGATCCCCTCGGCCACGAGGCTGGCGGCGGGGTTCCAGTCGTATTCCTTCACGCACACCAGCCGTCCGTCCACCGCCACCGCCGCCTTGATGTCGGTGCCGCCGATATCGATGCCGCAGCATACGCCGCTGCCGCATCGCTCCACCGACCTCCGCAGCCGGGGCAGCAGGTCGCCGCCGCGAGATACCTCCGGCGGGGCGGGAACGTAGGCGCTCCGGTCACGGACGGCGAAGGAGAACGTGCCGCCGCCGAAGGCGCGGCACAGGCGGTTGGCGATATTGACCACCTTGCCGTAACCGCTGCGGGCGGTCTTGTGCACCTGAAAAATATCGTCCAGTTCGCCCAGCAGCGCGACGACTTCTGTTTCCCGCAAGTCCAGATAGAAGGCCATTTCCCGGCCGCTGAGAGCGGACAGGGCGTTGAATACGAAGGCGGTGACGTACTGCTGCACGAACTGCCGCTGTTCTCCGTTCGCCCAACGGGGGATGGGCAGGGAGAAGTCCCGCCGCGCGCCGTCGCACAGCGTCAGCTGCACGGTGACGGCCACGTGCTCCGGCAGCGCTTCACAGCCCCGGCGCACGTCGCTGAGCCAGACGCTCCGTCCGTTCCGGGCCTGCTGTAACCATTGAGAAAGCATAGAAGTTTCTCCTGAAAGAAAGGAGCGCCGCCATTTCGGCGGCGCTCCGAGCATTAAAAAGCCAAAAGCCTCGCAGAGTTCGTGCCGCGCACGGCACGAAAAATTCAAATCATTTTTCTGACGACATGTGCGACAGAAAAATACTTCTCGGTCGCCAGTGCACCCGAAGGGTGCGCGCAGCCGACCGCAATCCCTCTCGAGGAAAATCGCAGATTTTCCTCGAATTTACAAGACATGTACCTCCTCCGGGTCGAACACCAGCTGGCACGCCTCGCCCACCTGATAGATGCGCTTGTTCTTGGGGTTGTGCTCCGCCAGCTTCACCAGCGTGTCGCCCACCATCACGTGATAGTTCTGGTAGCTGCCCATGAAGCAGGACACGATCACCTTGCAGGGCAGGCCGCCCTGATCCGCCAGATGGCCGGACTCTGGCCGCAGCACCACGGTGTAGGTCTCGCCCTCCTTCAGATCGTCCCGGCCGGCGATGGGCATTTCGTGCCCCTCGATGGTCAGTAGGGCGTGGGTGCCGTTGTGGCCGCTCATGACGCCCTTCAGGAAGTTGGCCTCGCCGATGAAGTCCGCCACGAATTCGTTGACCGGGTGGTAGTAAATTTCCTGGGGGCTGCCCATCTGCTCCACCACGCCGTTTTTCATGATGATGATGTTGTCGGAAAGGGCCATGGCCTCGGACTGGTCGTGGGTCACGTAGATGGCGGTGATGCCCACCTCCTGCTGGATACGGCGGATCTCGGTACGCATGGAGACGCGCAGCTTGGCGTCCAGGTTGCTGAGGGGCTCGTCGAACAGCAGGACGGACGGCTCGATCACCAGTGCGCGGGCCAGCGCCACACGCTGCTGCTGGCCGCCGGACAGCTGGTTGGTCATGCGGCCCTCCATGCCGGTCAGCTCCACCAGATCCAGGATTTTCATGACCCGTTCCTTGATCTCGTCCTTGGGAACCTTCCGCAGCTTCAGGCCGTAGGCCACGTTGTCGAATACGTTATAGTGGGGCAGCAGAGCGTAGCTCTGGAACACCATGGCGGTGTCCCGCTTGTTGGGGGTCAGGGCGTTGATGGCCTCGTCGCCCAGATAGATTTCGCCCTCGTCGGGGCTTTCAAAGCCGGCGATCATACGCAGCGTGGTGGTCTTGCCGCAGCCGGAGGGACCCAGCAGCGTCACAAAGCTGCCCGGCTCGATGGTCAGGGAGGTGTCCTTCACCGCGTAGAAGTCCTTGCCGGTTTTGGGATCCTGATAAATCTTGGAGATATGCTCCAGACGGACGCCTTTTTTCACTTTATCCATTTATTTGCCCTCCTTGAGCTTTCTGCTGGTGCCGAAGTACTTCATGAACAGGTTCATCAGCAGCACCGCGCCGTAGGTAATGACGATCAGGATGGTGGCGAAGGCGCAGGCCAGACTGTAGGAGCCCTTTTCGGCGAATTCGTTGATCTGCACGGTAATCAGCAGGAACTGCGGCGTCACCAGCAGAATGATGGCGGAGATAGCGGTGATGCTGCGGACGAAGGCCGTCACCAGACCGCTGAGGAAGGAATCCTTGATCAGCGGCAGCGTCACGGTCATGAACACCTTGAAGCTGTCCGCGCCCATGTCATAGGCGGATTCCTCGATGGATTTGTCGATCTGCCGCAGGGCGGAGATACCGCTTCGCGTACCGGTGGGCAGCGAGCGCACCACGAACACGATAATAAGGATCAGTCCCGTGCCGTACAGGCCCTGCAAAAAGCCGCTACCGAACACGCCGCTGGAGAAGCCGCGGATATAGCCCACGCCCAGCACCGTGCCGGGCACGGCCATGGCCAGCATGGACACCGCCTCGATAAAGCCCTTGGACTTGAACTTCCGCTTCACCACCAGATAGGAGATGATCATGCTCAGCAGCGCCGTGATGGGCGCGGAGATCAGGCTCAGCACGAAGGAATCCCGGAAGGCCTGGAAGCCGTGATACCGGGAGAATACCAGACCGAACCACTTGCCTGTCAGCGGGAAGAACTTGAAGCCCCATGTGGGGAAGAACGCGCCGATGGGCACGCACAGGTACATGAGGATGACGAAGCTGGCGGCCAGTGCGCACAGCACAGTCAGGGGGATCTTGACGCTCTTGTCCTCGATCAGCATACGGGCGCGGGACGCCTTACCGGTGAGGGTGGCGGCGGTCTTGCGCTCCAGATAGTACTTCTGCACGATGAACATGGCCAGCGTGATGCACAGCAGCACCACGGCCATGGCCGCCGCGCCGGGCTTGTCGTAAGAGCCGGTGATCTGCAAATAGATGGTGGTGGCCAGCGTGTCGTAGGAGCCGCCGATGATCATGGGGTTGGCGAAGTCGGCAATGGATTCGATGAATGTCACCAGAAACGCATTGCCAAGACCCGGCAGCATCAGGGGCAGCGTCACGCTGGTGAACACCTTCCAGCGGGAGGCTCCCATGTCGCGGGCGGCCTCCTCCAACGAGGGATCAATGTTCTTCAGCAGGCCCTTCAGCATCATATAGCACACGGGGAAGAAGGTCAGCGTCTGCACGATGACGATGCCCCAGAAGCCGTACACGCTGTTGTCATAGATGCCCAGCAGAAAGCGGGTGATGATGCCCGCCTTGCCGAACAGCATGATCATGGACAGCGACAGCACGAAGGGCGGGGACACCACGGGCAGCATGGACACCACCTTGAACAGTCCGCCCACGAATTTGCCCATGCGGACATAGACCTCCACATAGGCGAACAGCAAGCCGATCAGGGCAGACAGAATGCCCACCAGAAAGCCCACCTTCAGCGTGTTGGTGATGGCTCTGGTAAAGGTCGGCATGGCGAAAATGCGCTGGAAGATGGACACGCCGAAGGTGCCGTCTCCCACAAAACTATCCACCAGCAGAATGGCCAGCGGGTAGAGGATAAACAAAGTCAGAAACGCGATCAGCACGACGATGGTGGTCACCATGATGGGATCGGCCATCAGCTTTTTCCGGTCCAGCGCCGCGCTTTGGGTCCTTGCCATAGATAGCTCCTTTCTCATCCCGAAAGGAATGGTAGGTGAAATAGTCGAAGCAGTAAAAAAACAAGCGGGGCGGCGGCACATGCCGCCGCCCCGTAGAGGTTGCTGGGTAAGAAAACCGTTATGTACCGTCAGTCAGATCACTCGGTCTGGAAACGGCCGGTATCCTCGGTGTTGGCGCCGTTATCGGCCAGAGCCTTCATGACTTCCTCCACATAGGTGGTGGTGTTGGCCTTGGCGTCCTCAAAGTCATAAGCCATGACGTTGTTGGGATCCAGACCGAACTCGGAAGCCTGAGAGGGCTGCTCGGCGTTGTCGATGACCAGGAACTGATAGGAACCGTTCTGGGCAGCCAGCTCAACGCACTCGGGGGACAGAGCGTACTCAATCCACAGCTTGGCGGCGTTGGAGTGGGCAGCGCCCTTGAAGATAGCGGTAGCGCCCACCTCGAAGGAGGTGCCGCTGGAGGGGATGATCAGGCTCACGTTGGTGTAGCCGTTGTCCACGATCTGGGTGATGCCATCATGCAGGAAGCCGATGCCGATCACGCACTCGCCGGTGCCCACATTCTTGCTGGGGCCGGAGCCGGACTTGGTGTAGACCTCGATGTTCTTGTCCAGGTCGACCAGATACTTGATGCCCTCGTCGTGGCCGTACTTCTGGATCATGGTGTTGACCACCAGCTTAGCGGTGCCGGCGGTGTTGTAGTTGGACAGCCAGATCAGGCCCTTGTACTCGTCCTTCAGCAGGTCAGTCCAGTCAGCGGGAGCTTCCAGACCCATACGGGTCAGCTCGTCGGTGTTGACCATGAAGCCCAGAATGCCCTTGTAAATGCCGTACCAGTTGCCGTCAGCATCCTTGTACATGTCGTCGATCAGGTGGGAGGCGTTGGTGGCCGCATAGGGCTCCAGCAGACCTTCGGCAGCGCAGACGTTGTACGGATCGGTGGTGCCGCCGAACCAGACGTCAGCGGAGGGATTGCCGTTCTCCTCCTCGATCTTGGCCTGCACCTCACCGGTGGACAGACGCTGTGCGTTGACCTTGATGCCGAACAGCTCCTCGAAGTGCTGGCAGGCAGCGGTCAGATACTCTTCCTCGCAGGAACCGTAGACGGTCAGCTCGCCTTCGGCCTGAGCGTCAGCAATCAGCTGATCCATGCCGGCGAAGTACTCAGGATACTGAGAATCGCCGTTGTTGTCGCCCTGCTGATCGTCAGCAGGAGTCTTGTCGCCGCCACAGGCGACAAGACTAAAAGCCATCACCAGGGCAAGCAGAAGCGCAAGAAACTTCTTCATACTAAAATCCTCCATGTAAAATTTCCACGTCCGATAGGAATACCGGATGGAATAGCCATTATTATAGTCACGTCACTTTTGTTTGTCAACAATACTGACAGTAAAATCGGAAACGTTTTCGGCAATTTTTACATATCCTCCAAAAAAGCCACGCCAAATATGGCAGAATGACCAGCGGCTTACGAAAAAATTGGTATTGCAATCCGCCGCCAGCGTGGTAAAATAGCATAACACTTCACACCTTATCCGTAAGGAGGAATGGCTATGCTGACGGGCCTGAGCGGCTATCTGCCGGAAAATACCCTGACCTTATATGACAATCTGGAATTTCTGATCCGTCTGCTGCTGTCGGCGGGACTGGGCGCGCTGGTGGGACTGGAGCGCAGCAAGCGGCAGAAGGAGGCGGGCGTCCGCACCCACTGCATCATCGCCTGCACCTCGGCGCTGTTTATGATCCTGTCCAAGTACTCCTTTATCGATGTGACCACCATTGACGGCCTGCGGGGCGCCGACCCGGCCCGTATCGCGGCGCAGGTGGTCAGCGGCATTTCCTTTCTGGGCGCCGGCGTTATCTTCAAAAACGGCAACTCCATCCGGGGCCTGACCACCGCCGCCGGTATGTGGGGCACCTCCGCCATCGGCATGGCGGTGGGCGCGGGCATGTACTGGCTGGGTCTGATCGAAGCGGCGGTGCTGGTGGCCATCCAGATCATTCTGCACCGCTTCCCCGTGGGCGCCGACGCCCTGACCACCCAGGAGCTTGTGGTGGAGATGGAGGACACCGAGGAGCTGCAGCAGCAGTTCGACGCGCTGCTGGCCGCCCACCACGGTCAGGTGATCGACAGCAGCCTCAGCCGGGACGAGGGCTATCTCCGCATGGAGATCACCGTCCGGCTGGAGCCGCCCATCACCCATGACGAGGCGCTGGCCTTCATAAAGGCCAACAGCGGCGTCCGGCGGGTGTCGGTGTAAAAGGTCGAAATTTTCTTGTCACGATACTATATAATAATGTAGAGGGAGGAAATCAAGATGAAGCGTTCTGAGATCAACCGCGCCCTGCGTGAGCTGGAGGCCATGGTGGCGGAATACCGGTTCTCCCTGCCGCCCTTCTGCCGCTTTACGCCGGAGGAATGGGCGGACAAGGGCCACGAGTATGACGAGATCCGCCATAACATGTTGGGGTGGGATATCACCGATTACGGTCTGGGGAGGTTCGATCAGGTGGGCTTTTCCCTTATTACCCTGCGCAACGGCAACCTGGCCATGGCGGACAAATACCCCAAGACCTACGCCGAAAAGCTGCTGTTTCTCAAGGAGGGGCAGTATTCCCCCAACCACTTCCACTGGCACAAGATGGAGGATATCATCAACCGGGGCGGCGGCACGCTGCTGATCCGGGTGTATAACTCTCTGCCGGACGAGGAGATCGACCGGGAAAGCGACGTGACCGTCCACATGGACGGCGTCACCCGCACGGTGCCCGCCGGAACCCAGCTGCGGCTGGAGCCGGGCATGAGTATTTCCATCCAGCCCCGGCTGTACCACGATTTTGAGGTGGAGCCGGGCACCGGCAATATCCTCATCGGTGAGGTCAGCCAGTGCAACGACGACAACACCGACAACCGCTTTAACCCGCCGGTGGGCCGCTTCCCCGCCATCGAGGAGGATGAGCCGCCCTACCGCCTGCTGTGCAACGAGTATCTGGAGGCTAGAGAATGAGCGCCCGGTACGATATCGCGGCGCTGGGGGAGCTGCTGATCGACTTTACCGACAGCGGCGTGTCCCCTGGCGGCATGCGGCTTTTCGAGCGTAATCCCGGCGGAGCGCCCGCCAATGTGCTGACCGCCGCCGCCCGCTTCGGCCAGCGGACGGCCTTTCTGGGCAAGGTGGGCGACGATATGCACGGCCAATTCCTGCGGCAGACGTTGCTGGACGCAGGCATCGACGTGTCGGGACTGGTGCTGGCGGAGGATGTGTTTACCACGCTGGCCTTCGTAGTGCTGAACGACAGGGGAGAGCGGAGCTTTTCCTTTGCCCGGAAGCCCGGTGCGGACACCTGCCTGCGGCCGGAGGAGTTGAACGCCGCCGTGCTGGACAGCACCCGTGTGCTGCACGTGGGCTCCCTGTCCCTGACGGACGAACCGGCCCGCAGCGCCACCTTCGCCGCGGTGGAGCGGGCGAAAGCCGCCGGCGCGGTGATCTCCTACGATCCCAACTACCGCGCCGCTCTGTGGCCGGACGCGGAAACGGCGGCGGAGCATATGCGAAGCATGCTGCCTTACGTGGACGTGATGAAGCTGTCGGACGAGGAGACGGCTCTCCTGACCGACGAGCCCGACCCTGCCGCAGCGGCAGCGGTGCTGCTGTCCCGCGGCGTAAAGTGCGCGGCGGTGACGCTGGGCGCGGAGGGTGCGCTGGTGGCCGCGGCAGACGGTATGCGCCGTGTGCCGGGCTTTGCTGTAAACGCGGTGGACACCACCGGCGCGGGAGACGCCTTCTGGGGCGGCTTCCTCCACCGGATGCTGGCGCTGGACAAGACGCCTGACCAGCTGACCGTCGACGACGCGGCAGACTGCGCCCGGTGGGGCAGCGCCACGGCGGCGGTATGCGTCACCCGGCGGGGCGCGATCCCGGCCATGCCGTCGCTGGCAGAGGCGGAAGCCCTGCTGGCGGAGTAGGGCGCATTAGGCATATCGCCCAAGCAAAGCGGGAAGCTTTTGGCGGAAAGGCCGAAAATTTTCCTCCCGCGCAAAAGAGCGATTGACACGAAACATACCCTGTGCTAAATTGAAAGCACAACAACTGAAAAGGGAACTCATCGGACGATGGGATCGGGAGAGACCGCCTTGCGCGGCGCCGAAGGGGAACGCAGAAGCTCTCAGGCAAAAGGACCGGTTCCGGACGATACTCCGAAAAGGCCGGGCGGCGACACCCGACCACCGAAGGTGCAACTCTTTCCATGGGGAAAGGGGAATCTCTCAGGTAACTCAACGGGGGCACAAAGCTGGCTTAACAGCAGCTTTGTGCCCTTTTTTGCTGCTTAAAACCGGAACATTTTAAGGAGGACAAAACGTATGAGCGAACTAAAGCGTACCCAACTGTATGACATTCACGTAGCCGCCGGTGCGGAGCTGGTGGACTTCGGCGGATGGGAAATGCCCATCCAGTACCCCAGCGGCATCATTGCCGAGCATCTGTACACCCGTCAGGTGTGCAGCCTGTTCGACGTGTCCCACATGGGCCGCCTGCGCATCACCGGCCCGGAGCGCAAGGCGTTTTTGCAGCACGTGCTGTCCAGCAACGTCAGCGCGCTGGATCTGAACATGGCACAATACTGCATCATCCCCAACGAAAACGGCGGCGCGGTGGACGACGCGTACCTGTATCTCTTTGAGGAGGACAGCTATCTGCTGGTGGTCAACGCCGCCAACACCGATAAGGATCTGGCCCATCTGTACGAAGCGCTGAAGGGCTTCGACTGCCAGATCGAGAACATCACCGACAAGTGGGCCGCCATCGCGGTGCAGGGCCCCAAGTGCAAGGAGATGCTGACCCAGATGGCCGGCGGCGCACAGCTGACCGAGCCCATGAAGAACGCGCTGGGCACCGTCTCGCTGGAGGGCCACACCGCCCGCGTGGCCAAGACCGGCTACACCGGCGAGCCACTGGGCTATGAGGTCTATGTCCGCAGCGAGGACGCCGCGTGGCTGTGGAACCGCCTGATTGAGCTGGGCGCACGTCCCGCCGGTCTGGGCGCCCGCGACACCCTGCGTCTGGAGGCCGCCCTGCCCCTGTACGGCCACGAGATGGGCAACGCCCCCGACGGTAGCGAGATCCCCATTTTCGCCGTGCCCCTGTCCAAGTTCGCCGTCAGCTTTGCCGCCGAAAAGGGCGGCTTCATTGGCCGCAAGGCGCTGGAAAAGCAGCACGAGTCCTTTGTCAAGCACATGGATCGTGACTTCAGCGACCTGAGCGTCCTGCCCCGGAAGATCGCGCCTATCGCGCTGCTGGATCGCGGCGTCATGCGTGCCGGTATGGAGATCTATCAGGGCGACAAGCTGGTGGGCTGGGTCACCAGCGGCACCATGGTGCCCTACTTCAAGAGCGAGGGCGAGGGTCTTGAGACCGTCATTCTGGAGGCCAGCGGCAAGCGTGCTATCGGCCTGTGCTACATCAACAGCGACATTCTGGAGGACGACACCGTGGAGGTGGACGTGCGCGGCAAGCGGCTGAAGGCCGTCATTCCCGCCCGCCACATGAGCGTGGCCGCGCCTCCCTACGCCCGTCCCCTCATCTACGGCATGCAGGAGGAGGAACACAAGGTGGGCAGCGGCGACCGCGCGCCCAAGGCGCTGGAGCTGCTGACCAAGGCGCTGGAGAACCACCAGTGGCGGCAGGAGCAGTGCATCAACCTGATCCCCTCCGAGAATACCCCCAGCCGCGCCATCCGTATCCTGTCCGGCAGCGACCCCTGCTGCCGCTACGCCGAGCACAAGAAGGTGCTGGCCTTCTACGATAAGGATATCTTCTACTATCAGGGCACGGAGTTCATCGACAAGGTGGAGCAGCTGCTGGTGGAGGAGATGCGCGCCTACTTCGGCTGCACCGAGGTAGAGACCCGTACTCTCAGCGGCCAGATGTCCAACATGGCGGTGTTCTCCTCCCTGATGGACTGGAAGAACCGCTTCGACCGCAAGGTGGAGGCCAAGCGCCTTGGCTACGTGATGAACAACCACATCATCAAGGGCGGCCACCTGTCCGCGCAGCCCATGGGTGCGCTGCATGACTACATCGCCATCGACCCCGTCACCGAAAGGCCCGCCGTGGTGAACTTCCCCGTCTGCGCCGACAACCCCTATAAGATGGACGTGGAGGAGACCAAGAAGCTCATCGAGCGCTACCGCCCCGAGTTGATCATCTTCGGCAAGAGCATGGTGCTGCACAAGGAGCCGGTGGCCGCCATCCGCCAGTTCGTGGATGAGCAGAAGATCCCCACCACCATCATGTACGATATGGCCCACGTGCTGGGCCTCATCGGCGACCACTTCCAGAACCCCTTTGCCGAGGGCGCGGAGATCGTCACCGGCTCCACCCACAAGACCTTCTTCGGTCCGCAGCGCGGCGTCATCGGCGTCAACTACAAGGAGGAGGATCTGAAGTACGGTCTGTGGAAAACCATCGAGACCCGTACCTTCCCCGGCAGCGTGTCCAACCACCATCTGGGCACCCAGGTGGGCATGCTGATGGCCGCCTATGAGATGAACCAGTTCAAGGACGAGTACCAGAAGGCCGTCATCGCCAACGCCAAGTCCTTCGCCCGGAGCCTGAAGGCCGAGGGTCTGGACGTGATGGGCGACCCCGCCATCGACTATACCGAGACCCATCAGGTCATCGTCTCCGTGGGCTACGGCGAGGGCGCGGAGATCGCCAACCGTCTGGAGCGCAACAACGTCATCGTCAACTATCAGGCCACCCCGGACGAGGAGGGCTTCACCGCCTCCGGCGCACTGCGTATGGGCGTCAGCGAAATGACCCGCTTCGGCTTCGGCGAGAAGGAGTTCGCCCAGCTGGCGTCCCTGATGGCGGACTGCATCCTGCGCGGCAAGGAGATCGGCCCCGACGTGGCCAAGCTCCGCGCCCGGCATCTGGAGATGGGCTACTGCTTCAACGATGAGCAGTTCGAGACCGCGCTGGAGAAGTTGGCTGCCAAGGCTGGCCTTTAAGAAAAAGCTGCTATAGGCCCCCTCTCAGAGGGGGCTGTCAGCGAAGCTGACTGGGGGAGAGAATAAAAGGCTTAAGTTCTCTCCCTCCGGCGCTTCGCGCCACCTCCCTCACAGAGGGAGATAAAGGGACGGTGGCTTTTTACTTCGCGCCGCCCTATTGTGGTATACCCCGAAAAAGTAAACATTCAACTTAACATAAAATTTGGAGGTAAAGTATCATGTTGTTTCCCGCTGAAATGAAGTATTCCAAGGATCACGAGTGGATGAAGGAAGAAGACGGCGTTGTGGTGATCGGCATTTCCGACTTCGCCCAGGACGCGCTGGGCGACGTGGTGTTCGTGAACCTGCCCGGCGAGGGTGACGAGGTCACTGCCGGTGAGGCTTTCGGCGATGTGGAGTCCGTCAAGGCCGTGTCCGATCTGGTGTCCCCGGTGTCCGGCACCGTCTGCGCCGTCAACGAGGATCTGCTGGACGAGCCGGAGCAGCTGAACAAGGCGCCCTATGACGCGTGGCTCATCAAGGTGGAGAACGTGTCCGACACCGAGGAGCTGCTGGACGCCGTCGCTTACGAGGCCTTCTGCGCGCAGGAGGGCTGATATGGGCAGCTACATTCCCTCCACGCCACAGCAGCGGCAGGAAATGCTGAAGGCCATCGGCCTCTCCTCCTTCCGTGAGCTGTACGGCGATGTTCCGGCGGAGATGTATCTGGATCGACCGCTGAACATCCCCTCCGGCATGAGCGAGCTGGAGGTGGGCCGGGCCGTCCGCGCCATGGCGGACAGGAACCGCGTGTACGACGTGATCCTGCGCGGCGCAGGCGCTTACGACCACTACATCCCCAGCATCGTCAAGTATATCCCCGCCAAGGAAGAATTCCTGACGGCCTACACCCCCTATCAGGCGGAGATGAGTCAGGGCCTTTTGCAGTCCATCTTCGAGTATCAGACCATGATCTGCATGCTGACGGGCATGGACGTGTCCAACGCCTCCGTCTATGACGGCGCTACCGCCGCCGCCGAGGCCACCGCCATGTGCCGCGACCGCAAGCGCCGGGTGACGCTGGTGTCCGCCGCCGCCCACCCCGATACCATCAACACCATCCGCACCTACTGCTACGGCACCGGCGACGAGATGCGCATCGTCCCCGAAAAGGACGGCAAGACCGACCTTGACGCCCTGCGGGAGATGCTGACAACCGACGTGGCCAGCTTCTATGTGCAGCAGCCCAACTTCCACGGTCTCTTTGAGGACGCGGAGACGCTGGGTGCGGCCGTTCACAAGGCGGGCGCGCTGTACGTCATGGGCTGCAACCCCATGGCGCTGGCCATCATGAAAACGCCCCGTGACTGCGGCGCGGATATCGCCGTGGGCGAGGGTCAGCCGCTTGGCCTGCCGCTGGCGGCGGGCGGCCCCTATCTGGGCTATATGGCCACCACCGAAAAGCATATGCGCAAGCTGCCCGGCCGCATCGTGGGCGAGACCACAGATGCTCAGGGCCGCCGCGCCTACGTGCTGAGCCTTCAGGCCCGTGAGCAGCACATCCGCCGGGAGAAGGCCAGCAGCAATATCTGCTCCAACGAAGCCCTGTGCGCCCTGACGGCGGGTCTGTACATGTCCACCATGGGCCCTGACGGCATGGCGCAGGCAGCGGAGCAGTCCATGGCCAAGGCGCACTATCTGGCGGACGCCCTGTGCGCCGTGGACGGCGTGAAGCTGCGCTATTCGGGCGATTTCTTCCACGAGTTCGTCACCGATATGCCCAAAACGGAGGAAGTCCTCTCCGCCCTGTCCGAAGCCGGTATTTTGGGCGGCCTGCCGGTGGACGGCGGCATCCTGTGGTGCGCCACCGAAAAGGTGACGAAGGACGCCATGGACAAGACCGTGGCCATCGTGAAGGAGGTGCTGGCAAAATGAAGCTGATTTTTGAAAAGAGCGTTCCCGGCCGTCATTGCAGCCTTTTGCCCGCCTGCGACGTGCCTGAGGTGAAGCTGCCCGCTTCCCTGCAGCGTGAGGTCAAGCCCGCCCTGCCGGAGATGAGCGAGACCGATATCTCCCGCCACTATACCGAGCTTTGCCAGCAGGTGCACGGCGTCAACTGCGGCTTTTATCCCCTGGGCTCCTGCACCATGAAGTATAACCCCCGCATCGACGAGGAGGTGGCTGCGCTGGAGGGCTTTACCGCCGTCCATCCGCTGGCACCCGCCGCCGACCAACAGGGCGTGCAGCAGGTGCTGGACACCGCCAAGTCCTACCTGTGCGAGATCACCGGCATGGACGACATGACCTTCCAGCCTGCTGCCGGTGCTCACGGCGAGTTTACCGGCGTGCTGCTGATCAAGCAGTACCACGATGCCCGGGGCGACCACAAGCGCACCAAGATCATCGTGCCCGACAGCGCCCACGGCACCAACCCCGCCACCGCCGCCATGTGCGGCTATCAAGTGGTGAACATCGCCTCCGGCCCTGACGGCTGCGTGGATCTGGACGCGCTCCGTGCCGTGCTGGGCGAGGATACCGCCGGTCTGATGCTGACCAACCCCAACACCGTGGGCATTTTTGACCACAACATTCTGGAGATCACCCGCCTTGTCCACGAGGCCGGTGGCCTGTGCTACTACGACGGCGCCAACCTGAACGCCGTCATGGGCGTCGTCCGCCCCGGCGACATGGGCTTTGACTGCATCCACATGAACCTGCACAAGACCTTCGCTACGCCTCACGGCGGCGGCGGTCCCGGCGCAGGTGCGGTGGGCTGCAAGAGCTTCCTGTCCCCCTATCTGCCCCACAGCGCCACGGCGGAGGAGCCGGGCCACATTCAGGTGCGGGGCTTCCGGGGCAACTTCCTTGTGGTGGTTCGGGCGCTGGCCTATCTGCTGACGCTGGGCCGCGAGGGCATTCCCGAGGCCGCCCGGAACGCAGTGCTGAACGCCAACTATCTCATGCATCTGCTGAAGGGCACCTACACCCCCGCCTATGACCGCATCTGCATGCATGAGTTCGTGCTGGATCTCAGCGACCTGAAAAAAGCCACCGGCGTCACGGCGCTGGACGTGTCCAAGTCCCTGATCGACGAGGGCATCCATCCCCCCACCATGTACTTCCCGCTGATCGTCCACGAGGCGCTGATGCTGGAGCCCACCGAGACGGAGGGCCCCGAAACGCTGGAGCACGCCGCTGAGGTGCTGCGGGCGCTGTATCAGAAGGCCCACGACGACGCGGAGACCATGCATACCGCGCCCCACCACATGCCCATCGGCCGTCCCGACGAGGTGAAGGCCGCCCGTCATCCCGTGGTGCGCTGGCAGCCGGAGGAATAAGTATGGACTATCAACTGATCGTCATCGGCGCAGGCCCCGGCGGCTATACTGCAGCGCTGCGTGCCGCCGCGCTGGGCCTGCACACCGCTGTGGTGGAATGCCGCGAGGTGGGCGGCACCTGCCTGAACCGGGGCTGCATCCCCACCAAGACGCTGCTCCACGCCTCGCAGGTCTACCGCGACGCGGTGGACGGCGCGTCCATGGGCGTCCACGCGGCGAACGCCACCTTCGACATGGGCGAGATCTTCGCCTATAAGCGCGGCGTGTCGGAAAAGCTGCGCAATGGCATCCACGGGCTTCTCAAGTCTGCCAGGGTGGATTTAATCGAGGGCGTGGGCCGCATCGCCGCGCCCGGTCAGGTGGACGTCACCGCCGCTGACGGCGCGGTGAGCCGCTATACCGCGGAGCGTATCCTCATCGCCACCGGCTCCGTCAACGTCCGGCCGCCCATCCCCGGGTTGGATCTCCCCGGCGTCATGACCTCCGACGAGCTGCTGGAGGGCTGCGACCGGCTCTATGACTCGCTGGTCATTATCGGCGGCGGCGTCATCGGCGTGGAGTTCGCTACCTTCTACCGCAATCTGGGCTGCGCCGTCACGCTGGTGGAGGGCATGGATCGCCTGCTGCCCAACATGGATCGTGAGCTGGGCCAGAACCTCCAGCAGATCATGAAGAAGCAGGGCGTCGAGGTGCTGACCAACGCCATGGTGCAGTCGCTGGAGCAGACGGAGAGCGGCCTTGCCGTCCACGTGCTGCAAAAGGGCGCGGAAAAGACCGTCACCGGCGAAAAGGTGCTGTGCGCCATTGGCCGCCGCGCCTATTGGGACGGCGTGTTTGCCGAGGGTATGAATCCGGAGACGCGCGGCAAGAGCCTGAAAGTGGACGAAAATTTCCAGACCAGCATCCCCGGCGTGTACGCCATCGGCGACGCGTCCTCCGTGGTGCAGCTGGCTCACGTGGCCGCCGCGCAGGGCACCGCCTGCGTGGAGCGCATGTACGGCGTGGCCGACCACGTTGACCTGAACGTGATCCCCAGCTGCATTTACAGCACGCCGGAGATCGCCGTGGTGGGCATCACCGAGGCTGAGGCCAAGGAGCGGGGCGTTCCCGCTGTGGTGGGCAAGTGCACCATGTTCGGCAATGCCCGCACCGTCATCGAGGATCCGGGCCGCTGCTTCATGAAGATCGTGGCTCACGCCGAGACCCATGAGATTCTGGGCGCGTCCCTCATGTGCCAGCACGCCAGCGACATGATCTCTCAGATCAGCGCCGCCATGGTGAACCACCAGACGGCGGAGGAGCTGCGCCGCGTCATGCGGCCCCATCCCTCCTTCGAGGAGGCCATGACCGAGGCGCTGGACGCTCTGGCGTCCAAGCTGGCCTGACGTAGAAAGACATAAAAAGAGACGGGGCGAAAGCCTCGTCTCTCTTTGCATGTCAAGGAATCTGCTTCGCCATGCGACAGTTCCCCTCGCAATGTCATTGCGAACCGGTGCTCACACCAGTGAAGTCGGTCACTGCACACGTTTACCGATGCTCCTGTGCGTAATCTCATGCGGGGCGCTCCATGCGATCCGCAACAACGGCTTTGCGGTCAGAACCACTTTTTCCGCTTGAAGTACCAGACCAGCCCCGCCACCACCAGCGCCGACACAGCCACCACCGCCGGATAGCCGTACCGCCACTCCAGCAGCGGCATGCCGGTGAAGTTCATGCCGTACCACCCGGCGATCAGCGTCAGCGGCAGGAAAATGGCGGTGACGATGGTCAGCACCTTCATCACCCGGTTCTGGGCAATGTCCACCTGCGCCTGATACTCGCTGCTGATCTGGGTGGCGTATTCGTGCAGTAGCCGCGTCTCGCCCTGCAGGCTCTCCACCTTCCGCAGGAAATGCCCCAGCCGCTTCTTGCTGTGGCTGCCGAACAGATCCTCCGCCTCCTCCAGCAGAGACGAGGCGAAGTCGCTGAGCTGGGCGTAAAACCGGTTGGCCCGGTTCAGCTCCTTGCGTATCACGCTCATCTGGTGCAGGAAGCGTCCCGTCTCGTTGTCCAGCACCGCCTGCTCCAGATTGGTCAGCCGCGTCTCCAGCTGCTGGATATAGGGCAGGTCGTCCCGGATCAGGGCGATCAGCAGCGCCACCACAAAGGCATCGGGACTGCCGGGCGGCTGCGTCCGCTGGGTGGTCAGATGAGCAATGCAGTCCGCCGCCGCGTGATCCGGATCGGACAGCAGCAGGCAGTCCCGCGTCCATGTGAAGCCCATGTGGCGGGCGCTCTGGCTGGCGCGCACAGGCGTGCGCAGATGACCGGTCACGCCGTCCCGGTCGATCCGCAGCCAGCAGAACTGGGATTCGTGGGGATCGGCAGGCGCCGCAGGCGGCGTCAGCCATGAGGGCAGGGGAGCGCTGTGCAGTTCGCTTGGCTCCAGCACCGCCAAAACGCCCTGCCAGTCCTCCGGCGGGGCGCTCAGCGGCTGCAGGCCGTTGTCAAAACGATAGTAGGGCATGGGGATCGTCTCCTTTATATCAGCTGTCCCGGCGGGCCAGAACACGTCCGGCGGCGGAACGTTCCTCCTCCGTCAGCTGGGGATCGGCGGCCATGCGCCGCAGCTTTTCGGCGGGGTACTGGTTCATCCGCAGCTCCAGCTGGCGGGCTTGGCGCTCCTCCGGCGGCTCCGGCAGAGGAAGCTCCTCCGGATAGCGCAGCTCGATCCGGCGGCAAATGGGGCAGACCCACACCTCCACCGTCAGGGCGCTGTCCCGGATGGCGGCGGGGAGGGGAGCGGCGTCCCGCGACACCGCGAAAGCGCCCCGGTCGATCAGCCGCAGCGCCGTGTCCGGACAGCGCAGGCAGCGGGGGGTAGAATGGTCACTTGTCATGGGGCGTCCTCCTTTGTCATTGGTCATAGCGGCGACGGTACAGCAGGTTTTTGGCGGCCTTCCTGGCGTCGGGTACGTAGTCTTTGCCGTCGATGACCTTTTGCAGCTGCTTTTCGGTGTAGTCCCGGAAGGTGCGCTCGAATTTCTCAACAGGGGAGAGGCTGTCCTGAAGGGCCTGCTGCTTCTCGAATTCCTCCGCCGGGGTCAGCGGGGCGAAGAAGGCTGCGTAGCGGCAGCGGGGACAGACGTATATCTCTGTTTCCAGAAAGCTTTCCGACACGGACAGGGGAGAGGGCTTGACGCTCAGACTGCCGGAGCGGTAGGGCTTCAGCTCGATCTCTGCGTCGCGGCAGATGGGACAGAGACGTTGGATATTGTCAGGCATGGGGGACTCCTTTCTTTTATTAGGGAGGGGAGTTTCGTCCCCTCAGGGACGACCTACTTTTGTCAACAGTGACAAAAGTAGGAAAAAACACCGGAAGGAACCTCCGGTTCCTTCACTTCCGGGCGCGCTATGTCTTGTGCTGATTTGTACGTTTTTACCACGCGATTACGCGAAATTTTCTTTTTCATTTCGTTAAAAGGATCGTCTCTGCTTCTGCGCCGCTGCCGCTGATACCTACGCCGAACAACGCTTCGGTGTCTACCGTTGAGAACGTGAGCGGCAGCGGCGCAAGAGGGACAGACGATGCGTCATACGTAACGACAACCACCGTGTTTTGTGAACGCGTGGTATAAGGCATCACAATTTGTAAAAGGCATAGCGTGCGCGGATTCTTAAACCGCAGGTTTAAGCAGCGTTTTTGGGGGAGCGATCCGAGCGCCGCCAGTGGCGGATGAAGCGGGGAAAGCGGCGCAGCGCTGCCGGTGGCAGATAAAGCAAGCCGCTTTCAAGGCAGTGCCCCGTTCAGCGAGCACGTAAGTGGTCGCTGAACGGATGGCACAACGAGGGCAAATGCCGCTGCGAAATTTTGGGCACCGCAACAGGTAATTGCCGCTGCGGGCAAAAGTGCCTCGCGCTCGGAAGCGCGAAACACCCCATTAAAGACACAACATAAGGGGCAGGGCGATGCCCTGCCCCTTGGGGGTCAAAACTCCGGTGCGTCGGGAGTGCGGCGGTACAGCAGCGGCTTGCCCTCGGCATCCACCAGCACGGTAAGACCGGCGGCGTTGCCGTTATAATGGAGCAGGTACTGCACGCCGGTCTGGGTATCCACCCAGATCTCGCTGCCGCCCAGCAGACAGCCCTCCTCCAGAACCTTGGTGAACCGGGCGTCTTTCTTCTTTGCCATAGCTTACTCCGCCTTGTCGCTCTCCAGCAGCGTCTTGGCGCTGGCGGCCAGACCGGCCAGCCCCTGAATTTCGCTGGGAATGATGATCTTGGTGGCCTTGCCGTCGGCCATCTTCTGCATGGCCTCCAGCGCCTTCAGCTTGATGACCTGATCGTTGGGGGCGTTCTCGTTCAGCAGCCGCATGGAGTCGGCCATGGCCTGCTGCACCTTGAGGATGGACTGCGCCTCGGCCTCGGCGGCCATGATCTTGGCCTGCTTGGCGGCGTCGGCCCGCAGGATGGCGGACTGCTGCTCGCCCTCGGCCACCAGGATCTGGCTGGCCTTCTGGCCCTCGGCCTGCAGGATGGACTCACGGCGCTCACGCTCGGCCTTCATCTGCTTTTCCATGGCGTTCTGGATCTCGCGGGGCGGCAGGATGTTCTTCAGCTCCACGCGGTTGACCTTGATGCCCCAGGGGTCGGTGGCCTCGTCCAGAATGGAGCGCATCTTGGCGTTGATCACGTCGCGGCTGGTCAGGGACTGATCCAGCTCCATCTCGCCGATGATGTTACGCAGGGTGGTGGCGGTCAGGTTTTCGATGGCGCTCATGGGGTACTCCACGCCGTAGGTGTACAGCTTGGGGTCGGTGATCTGGAAGTAGATGACGGTGTCGATCTGCATGGTGACGTTATCCTTGGTGATGACCGGCTGGGGATCGAAGTCCGCCACCTGCTCCTTCAGGCTGATTTTCTTCACCACGCGCTCGATAAAGGGCCACTTCCAGTGGAGGCCGTTGCCCCACACCGCGCTGAAGGAGCCCAGACGCTCCACCACAAATGCCTTGGACTGCTGTACCACGTGGATGCTGCTGACCACAAGGATCAGGATCAGAACCACCAGTACGCCGATTGCAATATAGCCTCCCATTTTCTTTTCCTCCTATTTCTTAAAATAATGTACAGTTTTCTGCTTGCTTACACGTTATGGGGAACGTCCACATACAGCTTCACGCCCTCCAGACGGATGACCTTTACCAGCGTCTCCGGGGCGATGACCGCGCCGGATTCGCTGCGGGCCGTCCATGTTTTGCCGTCGATGTACACCTCGCCGGAGGGGATGGTGTTGTCGATGGTCTCGGTAACGCGGGCGGTGCCGCCCAGCACCCGGTCGGCGTTGGTAGCGGTGCCGCCCTTGCTGCCCAGCTTCCTCACCAGCGGCCGCGTGGCGATCAGCGCCGCAATGGACACGATGAAGAACACCACCACCTGAAGCCAGATGGGCGAGTCCAGCACGGCGGCGATCAGGCCTGCCGCACTGCCGATGACGAACCAGATGGACACCAGTCCTGCCGTGGCCGCCTCCACCACGCCGAAGATGACGATGGCGGCGATCCATATGATTGTTGACATGTCTCCGCTTCCTCCTTTCAGGCACAGGCCAATCAGCAGCGCCAGCAGCGCCACGCCCACCAGAATACCCATGCCGATCCACTTGCTCTTGGGGGATAAGTTGGTGATGAAAGAATCCAGCGAGGTGAACAGGCTGTCCTTGGGCGGCTGGGCCGCCGTCTGAGGCGGCTGGGGTCTGCCGCTGTCGGGAGTGGGATTCTCCTCGGCAAACAGCGTGCCGATGGACACGCCGTAGCGGTTGCAGATATAGAGGATCTTATCCACCTCCGGGTAGCTGCGGCCCGACTCCCACCGGCTCACCGCCTGACGGGACACCTGTAACGCCTCGGCAAACTGCTCCTGCGTCATGCCGTTGCTCCGCCGCACCTCCTGTAGCTGCTCTCCAAAGGACATTCTCTGCTTCCTCCGTTTCTTTCTGCCAATAGCGTACCATAGATTCCGGAAATGTCTATCAACTTCAAGTTGCGTTTTCCGTTTTGCCCGGAATTTTCGCGCAACCTGAAGTTTACATGGCCTGTAAGGCCGTGGTTTCGGGGTACTTTCTATTATACACGATGGGCGGCGATTCTTCCACTGTTATTTTTTTGCCGTTTGCCTTGCGCTTTGGGAAAGATTTCGGTATACTGTATATTTATAACTGACATTTTTCGAGGTATGACCATGTATACATATGTGATCCCCTGTCTGCTGGGACTGGAAAAGCTGGTAAGCGACGAGTGCAAGCGCCTCGGCTTGCAGGACGTGAAGGCGGAGAACGGCCGCGTCCTGTGCCGCGGCACGCTGGCCGACTGCGCCCGGCTGAACATCAACCTGCGCTGCGGCGCACGGGTGATGCTGGTGCTGGCGGATTTCCCGGCTCGCAGCTTCGAGGAGCTGTTTCAGGGCACCCGCGCCGTGGCGTGGGAGGACTATCTGCCCCGTGACGCGGCCTTCCCGGTGAAGGGGTACTCCATCTCCTCCCAGCTCCACGCCGTCCCCGCCTGCCAGAGCATCATCAAAAAGGCCATGGTGGAGCGGATGAAGTCCGCCTATCATCTGGAGCAGTTCCCGGAGACCGGCGCCAAGTATCAGGTGCGCTTCGCCATCTTCAAGGATCAGGTGCTGCTGACGCTGGACGCCAGCGGCGAGGGCCTGTTCAAGCGGGGCTACCGGGCCGTAGGCGTGGAAGCGCCCCTGCGGGAGACACTGGCGGCGGCGCTGGTGCAGCTGAGCCGCTATCGGGGCCGCGACCCCTTCTGCGACCCCTTCTGCGGCAGCGGCACCATCCCCATCGAGGCGGCGCTGATCGCCCGCAACCGCGCACCGGGTCTGAACCGTGCCTTTGACGCGGAGCAGTGGGGGTTTGTGCCCGGCAATAGCTGGCAGCAGGCCAAGGACGAGGCACGGGACAGGGAGTTCCACGGCAGCTACGACATTTGGGGCGGCGACGTGGATCCCCAGGCCGTGGCCATCGCCCGCTCCAACGCCCACAAGGCCGGTGTGGCGGAGGATATCCGCTTCGAGGTGGCGGACATGCGCACCTTCCACCGGGACAGCCCCTACGGCCAGCTGGTGACCAACCCGCCCTACGGCCAGCGCCTGATGGAAAAGCAGGAAGCGGAGGAGCTGTACCGGGAGTTCGGCAAGGTGTGGCGGCGTTTGCCGGAGGGCTGGCGCACGCTGGTGCTTTCCAGCCACACGGAGTTCGAGCGCACCTTCGGCCAGCAGGCCGCCAAAAAGAGGAAGCTGTACAACGGCATGATCAAATGCGATGTATTCATGTACGGGAATAAAGTATAACGGGACTGGCGCAAAATCTGGCGATTTTGCTGCCAAGAGGATTGCGGCCGACTGCGCGCGCCCTTCGGGCACACTGGCGGCCGAGAAGAATTTTTCCGACGTACACGCCGCCGGAAAAATGATTAAAATGATTCGCCGCCTGCGGGCGGCGAACTCTGCGAGGCTTTTGAACGCCGCAAAATTCAACCTTTGTTCATCCAATTTCCCACAGCGCTGATACAATATAAAAAAACACTCTGCGGAGGGGATGCTATTGTGAAGCACGTATTTATTATCAATCCCAATGCCGGAAAGCATGACAGCCGGCAGCGCATCTACGACATGGCGGAAGCCCTGCGGGAGAAGCACGGGCAGGAGGTGCAGTGCATCCTCACCAAGAATCAGGGCCACGCCACCGAGCTGGCCCGCAAGCTGTGCCAGACCGGCGACGACCTGCGGTTCTATGCCTGCGGCGGCGACGGCACCGCCAACGAGGTGGCCAACGGCGTCATCGGCTATGACAACGCCGCCATGACCGTGATCCCCGTGGGCACCGGCAACGACTTCCTGAAGAACTTCGGCAGCGCCGCCGCCCAGTTTGAGGATGCGGAGAACCTGTGGGACAGCCCGCAGTTCCCCATGGACGCCATCGACGTGAACGGCCGTGTGGCGCTGACCATCGCCTGCTCCGGCATCGATGCCCGCGTGGCTGCCGACGTACATAAATACAGCGAAAGTCCGCTGCTGGACGGCAAGGCCAGCTACATCGCCTCGCTGGCGGTGAACTTCCTGTTCAAGGGCATCGGCTCCCACTGGACGGTGGAGCTGGACGGCGTGGCCGTGGAGGGCGACTATTCGCTGGTGGCGGTGTGCAATGGCCGGTACTACGGCGGCGGCTTCATGCCGGTGGCCGAGGCCCGGATGGACGACGGCGTGCTGAACACGCTGGTGGTGAAGAAGGTCAGCCGCGTCACCTTTGCCAAGTTCGTGGGGCCGTATTCCCGGGGCGAGTACGCCAAATTCCCCGCCTATGCCCATTGCTCCACGCCGAAGGTGATCCGCATCCACTCGGAAAAGCCGGATATCGTCACCTGCCTGGACGGCGAGTGCATCACCGGCAGCGACGTGACCATCCGCCTGTGCGACAAGAAGCTGAATTTCTTCGGCCCGGAGGGCTGCTCCTGCAACGCCACGGCGAGATAGCTGGCATCGCCCTTGCCTCCCCTGTGTAAGGGGAGGTAGCAAAAATCTTTGATTTTTGACGGAGGGGTTGTCCGTTGGACGACAATCCCCCAGTCTCGCTTGCGCTCGACAGCCCCCTTTACACAAGGGGGCCTTTCGTAGCGCGGCAGTTCGTTTGTGAATTTTTTATGATATTTGCATTTTCCCCCTTGAAATTCAGGAAAAGTGTGGTATGATAATCAGCGTTAGCACTCAAAGGAATCGAGTGCTAACGCTGAATCTGTTTTCGTAATGAAATAAAACATATAAGGAGGCAACCAACTATGAAGCTGACACCGCTTGCTGACCGTGTGGTGCTGAAGATGACCGAGGCCGAGGAGACCACCAAGGGTGGCATCATCCTGACCGGAAGCGCCAAGGAGAAGCCCTCTGTGGCAGAGGTGATCGCCGTGGGCCCCGGCGGCACCGTGGACGGCAAGACCGTTACCATGTCCGTGAAGCCCGGCGACAAGGTCATTACCGACAAGTATGCCGGAACCAAGGTTATGCTGGACGAGGTGGAGTACATCATCGTCAAGCAGGGCGACATTCTGGCGATCGTGGAGTAAAAAGTAAAGGGGGAGCAGGCTTGCCCTTTAGAACCCCCTCACCAGTCTGCGGACTGGTGTCGCCGCCAAAGGCGGCTGGGCCAAAGTGTTTTTGTGACGCACATGTCGTCACAAAAATGATTGAAAACTTTGACCCGATACTATCTCACTAATTTGGAGGCAATGTTTTATGTCTAAGATCATTAAGCGCGGCGACGAAGCCCGCAAGGCGCTGGAGTCCGGCGTTAACCAGCTGGCCGATACCGTAAAAGTCACCCTGGGCCCCAAGGGCCGCAACGTGGTGCTGGATAAGAAGTTTGGCTCTCCCCTCATCACCAATGACGGCGTGACCATCGCCAAGGAGATTCAGCTGGACGATCCCTTTGAGAACATGGGCGCACAGCTGGTGCGCGAGGTGTCCACCAAGACCAACGATGTGGCCGGCGACGGCACCACCACCGCCACCCTGCTGGCACAGGCCATGATCCGCGAGGGCCTGAAGAATCTGGCCGCCGGCGCCAACCCCGTCGTCATGAAGAAGGGTATGGCCAAGGCTGTGGACGCCGCCGTGGCCGCCATCAAGGCCCAGAGCCAGAAGGTCAACGGCACCGACGATATCGCCCGCGTGGGCGCCGTCTCCTCCGGTGACGAGAACATCGGCAAGCTGATCGCCGAGGCCATGGAGAAGGTCTCCGCCGACGGCGTCATCACCATCGAGGAGTCCAAGACCGCCGAGACCTACAGCGAGGTCGTGGAAGGCATGATGTTCGACCGCGGCTATATCACCCCCTACATGGTCACGGATACCGAGAAGATGGAAGCCATCGTGGACGATCCCTATATCCTGATCACCGATAAGAAGATATCCGTCATCTCCGACATTCTGCCCCTGCTGGAGCAGATGCTGCAGAGCGGCAAGAAGCTGTTCATCATCGCCGAGGACGTGGAGGGCGAGGCTCTGTCCACCCTGCTGGTGAACCGCCTGAAGGGCGTGCTGAACGTGGTGTGCGTCAAGGCGCCCGGCTTCGGCGATCGCCGCAAGGAGATGCTGCAGGATATCGCCATCCTGACCGGCGGCCAGGTCATCAGCGAGGAGCTGGGTCTGACCCTGAAGGATACCACCGTTGATATGCTGGGCCGTGCCCGCCAGATCAAGGTCACCAAGGAGAACACCATCATCGTGGACGGCATGGGCGACCAGCAGGCCATCAAGGATCGTGTGTCCCAGATCCGCGCCCAGATCAGCGTCACCACCAGCGAGTATGACAAGGAGAAGCTGCAGGAGCGTCTGGCCAAGCTGGCCGGCGGCGTGGCTGTCATCAAGGTGGGCGCTGCTACCGAGACCGAGATGAAGGAAAAGAAGCTGCGCATCGAGGATGCCCTGAACGCTACCAAGGCCGCCGTTGAGGAAGGCATCGTGGCTGGCGGCGGCACCATCTTCGTCAACGTGATCCCCGCTGTCACCGCTCTGCTGAAGAGCACCGAGGGTGACGAGAAGGTGGGCGTGCAGATGGTAGCCAAGGCGCTGGAGGAGCCCATCCGTCAGATCGCCGCCAACGCCGGTATCGACGGCTCCGTGGTGCTGGAGAAGGTTCGCAGCAGCCGTAAGACCGGCTACGGCTTCGACGCCTATAAGGAAGTGTACTGCGACATGATCGCCAGCGGCATCGTGGATCCCGCCAAGGTGACCCGCAGCGCGCTGGAGAACGCCGCCAGCGTGTCCGGCATGGTGCTGACCACCGAGTCTCTGGTGGCCGACAAGCCCGAGCCTCCCGCACCCGTTGCTGCTCCCGGCATGGGTGATATGGGCGGCATGTACTAAGAGACACCGCAAAGCCTTAATTGCGATAAACGCCCCTTGCCACACGTGGCAAGGGGCGTTCTTTATTCGATTTTTCTTTTCTTCTGTATCTCCATCGCTGCCATCAATAACCGTTTTGGGTCACGCCATAGACCGCTTGTTCATACGTGAATCCCTCATATTCCAGTTGCTCAATTAGCCCCTGTCTGGAAAATGCCATGAATTCCAAATACTGCGCCGCCTTTTTCGCGGCCTGTTCGTTCCAATCCGCTCCACAGTTATCGACTCCGTACAGCGCTTCTTGATAGGTATAGCCCTCAAACTCTAACTGATCGATAAGGCCCGTGTAGGAAAAAGCGGTAAAGTCAAGATAATCTTGCGCTTTTTTAAGCGCGTTCCTCTCTCCCATGGTCGCGGTATCCTGCTCGTAGTCGTTTTCATATTCGGGTTCAGGTTCTGTGTAAGCCGGCGTGTCCGTGCCCTCAGATTCTGTGTAAGCCGGTGTGTCTGCGCTCTTAGGCTCTGTGCTTGTTTTTTCCGGCGCCGTACTCGCGCAGGCGCTTAAAAGTAACACCATAATAATAGCCGCCAGGATACAACGTGTATTTTTCATTACTCTTCTCTCCTTTGTTTCTCATCGGTTTCTTTTGGGCACAACGAGATATCGTCTCTTATCATTTTAGTATACCTTTTCATGTGTGTCAACTATAAATATCATTTTGATAATGCAATATCTTCCTGCTGACTATACCATACTACACAGGGTGATGTAAATGGTCGCAGATAGAATCAAAGCAATCCGGGAGCAAAGGGGTCTTACGCAAGCGGATTTGGCAAAGCAGCTTGGTATTACACGTTCCAGCGTCAATGCATGGGAGCAAGGGATATCGGCACCCTCTACACAATACATTGTCGAGTTGGCTGGTTTGTTCAAGGTGTCTACAGATTATTTGTTGGGAATCGATACGACCGCCACCGTGAATGTTTCCGGGCTTTTTGAGGATGATGTCCATGTCGTTCAGCAGCTTGTCGATCATCTCCGTCAGCTGCGTGAGCGATGTGTGGATCTGTAAATACCGCGGCAGCCGCCGCGCCCTCAAAATTTTTCAAAAAGGTATTGACAAAACCCGGCAGTATATGCTATAGTAGTTCGTGCCTGTCGAGAGCATATGGCGGCGTAGCTCAGTTGGCTAGAGCATGCGGTTCATACCCGCAGTGTCACCGGTTCGAATCCAGTCGCCGCTACCATCGCGGGAGAGATGGAAACATCTCTCCCGCACCCCTCGATAGGGTTATGGCCCGTTGGTCAAGTGGTTAAGACACGGCCCTTTCACGGCTGTAACATGGGTTCGAGTCCCGTACGGGTCACCACTTCGGCAATCCGTATGGGTTGCCGAATATACGGAGGCTTAGCTCAGCTGGTTAGAGCGCCTGCTTCACACGCAGGAGGTCACTGGTTCGAGTCCAGCAGTCTCCACCACGAAAACACCCTGATTTGCTAAAAATCAGGGTGTTTTTATAACTTTTCGAAAGCATTCAAGGTTGGTGGAAAGAGCTGTACGACAAAAATACGACAGTTTTTCAAAAAACACCGCAAAAAGTAGCGAAAGAGAGAGCTGTTACGACTCTCCCTTTTTTGCTTCTGCGGCAGGCCTGGCTCCCAAGAGCGCTTTGCGAAGCGTCTCCGTACTGGTATGGTCATAGATCCTGGTGAGCATCTTCAGGTCGCTGTGTCCCAGCAGACGCGCTACCATGTAGGGGTCGATGCCCTGTGCGATCCAAAGAGTGGCTCGGGTATGGCGCAGCTCGTGGGGTGAAAGCTCCGGTATGTCGGGATACTCCCGATGAAGCCGCTGCATGAAGGGGCGGAATACGCGGTTTGCCCAGTTGTTGGGGTTGTAAGGCTTGCCTTCCGGGCTGTGGATGATATACTCGGTGCGTATTTCCTTGCCACCTATCTTGACCGTCCGTGGCGCTTGTGTTAATCTGAGCCAAAGAGTATCATCGGTGATGGGCAAGGCGCGTTTGCGAAACTTGTTCTTCAAGCCATCACTGCACATAACCTGCCTGTCCGCCTCGACGTCGTGGTAGACCACCAACCCCTGTGTGACGCGGAGGCAGCGGCTCTCCTCGTCAATATCTTCCCAGCGTAATCCCAGCAGTTCGCTGCGGGATAGGCCCGTTTCCAGCATCAGCATGAGTGAGAGATCGCCGTACTCCTGCGCGGCTGCGTAGGCAACATTGTACTGCCTCTGCGTGAAGGCGTGCTTTTCCTTTACCGTTTCATACTTGGGCAGTTTGATGCTGCGGGTCATAGGGCTCTTGACGCAGAGCTGGTTGTCTACGGCAGTGTCGAAGATCAGCTTCAGGCAGTTGTAATCTTTCTTCACCGTCTCGGGAGCGTACTTCTCGGCGGCCTGATTGATATACCGCTGGATGTGCATAGGCTTGATGTCACCGATTTTCATCTCCCCAAAGGCGGGGATGAGATGCTGCTGCACCGGTGCCAGATATGTGCCGGCGTAGGTGTTTGGCTTTACATAAGGGCGTTTATAGGTCTCAAGACAGGACAGCGCCCACGTGGAGAATTTCTCGTTGCGGATCACGCTGGTGCCCTCTACCATCATCTCCATTTCGTAATTGCGCTTGAATTCCTCAGCCTTCTTCTTCGCGTCCCGAAGGCTTTTTGTGCTGTAGAAAGAACGGCGGATGACCTCGCCGGTAATAGGGTGCTTGCCCAGCGTGAGCTTGTATTCATAGCGTTGCTTTTCCTTTGTCATAGGTATACCTCCTCCAATGCCCCGGGAGGGTGAGCCCTCCCGGGGCTTGATGTCCGTTACGCGCTGAGGGCGTATACGCCCTTGGTGAGCCATGCGACGAACGTGATCGTGGGTATCTTGTATGCCGCACGGTCACCCAGTTTCCAGCTGATGCCGAAGGGGCAGGTCCCCTGCTCGATCGCGGCGCGAAGGCCAGCCTCCTTGACGTGGAGATAATCAGCGGCGGCACTGATTGGGATGTACAGGGGGTATTGGTCAGCCAGTTCACCGAGAGCAGTCAGGCGGTCTGTGACGGCAGACGAGAACGAATTAGACATCTTGACGTTCCTCCTTTTATTTATTGGCGGCACCGGATGACCAAGTAGCGGCGGCCATCCAGCTTTTTCGTGTTTTTACCGCTGGCATCTGTCTCCAGCATCCCAGCACTCAGCAGTGCGGCGGACACCGCCTTGGGATCAAGACTTGGCTGGCGGCTGATGTGGCGTAAGTACTCCGTTAAGTCTTCCAGCCGGACATATAGGCATCCGTGGCGCTGGATGGCCGGGATATTTTCGCACTGAAGCGCCTGAACGGTGAAGCTGACAAGGCTTTCCGGACGAACAGGCGTCAGACGGTCGATTGCGTCCACGGTGTCGTCCCATGCCCTTTTCAGGAGAGTACCGAACACCCCGTTCATGGATGCGGCAGCCTTTGGGGTAACCACTCCCACTTCAGCGGCAAAGCGCGTGAAGCAGTCGAAGACCCAGCCCTGCTGCCACAGGGCGATCTGCAAGCGCATTTCCCTGCTATTCCGCACACCGGCCTGGAAGGCATCGAAGTCCTTGCGAATCTGCTGGAGCTCGTCGGCTTGTCGGGCGGAGAACCACTCGATGAAGCGCTGGAGGACCGCGGCAGCAAAGCGTCTGTCATCGGGGGTAAACCGTGTCAGCTGGTGATCCAGCCGGAGCAGGATGCACCGCGTCAGCTCACTGGCGCTGGAGGGCAGCATCTCAGCGGTGACCACCAGGCCTGCAGTGCAAGTGATCTCGATATTGTGGTTGCCAGTTTTTTTCCAAACGAGGTAATATTTGTCGCAGAGCGGATAACCCTCGACAACAGCTTGCGGCGATTGGCTTCCTCACTGGTGACGCTGGAGTGACAAAGGTCGTCCAACAGCACCACCATGTCGCGCTGTTGTGCCAACGCGTCCCGAATACCGGCAAAGGTAGAGCCGGCATCGAAGCTGTTGGCAGGCAGTTTTCGCACGTTGTCATCAAAAAGCATGCAATAGCGCTTGGCCAGCTGACTCTTGCCGAAGCCCTGTGTCCCCGCGATATACAGAATTGCGTTGGTGGGAAGCCCTTCCCGCTGGAGCAGCGACCGTATGGCGGTGAACAGCGCGAAGGAGAAGGCCACCATCGCCTCCGGTGTACGCTGGAAGGCGGTAACAAGACCGGTTACGGAGGTATTAACGTCTACCGCGTCATCGCAGGCAAGGTGGGTGCTTGACAGCCCCTCACTTAGGCGTACTGCACTGCCGGGTGTCATGCCGACTACCTTCCCTCCCGCGGCAAAGGCCGGGGAGGGGAGATCATGCCAGCCGGAGGTGTTCAGAAAGACGCCGCAATCACCACGTACGATGAAGTTGGCGACTTGGCCGCACAGGTAGTTGTTGACCCATCGGCGACCTTTACTGGGGGTGATTTCGTAGCGGCAAGCAAGGTCGAGCGCCTCGAAGTCGAGCGTTCTGAGGTTGCGCCCCAACACTACGCTGGTTCGAGGCGCATCATGACCGCACACGGTATACGCGATCTCTACGAGAGCGGGCTGCAGGTCGGGAGAGCTGCGGTATACCCCTTGTACTTTTGGTACAAAGTTCGCCAGGCAGACATCATCGCGGTACAGCTTGCCGCCGGCAGTTGAGTAGTCAGACATGATATGCGCCTCCTTCACTTGGCGATCAGCCGCAAGCCGACCTCCGAAATACCGCTGTTCAGTTTGCTTCGCTCGGCGGCGGTAGCCAGTAGGATCATCTGGCGCAGCATTTCGTTTTCACGGGCCAAATAACCGGCTTGCCAGACAGATGCTTCCGCCCGTTTGTTGGCGGCCTTCAGCTTTCTGCTTTTCTTCCCCTTTTTTGCGTGTTTTCTCTTTTTCCTGCCTCCAAACAATGGGTAGGCAGGGATAGATGGCGTGGTGGGGATGGCCGGGGCGGGTGTGGACGCGGTAAAATCGTTGATCATCTGAGAACCTCCTCAAGTTAAATTTGCTGTCCGAATGTGGCGGCAGCATGGTCAGCATACCAGATAGCCGAGGAGTTGTTACTACTTTTGCTTTGCGAGAATAAATTGAACGATAGCACACATATACTGTTCATTTATTTGCGAATGATGTGATTTTTCGAACTTTTAAAGGAGTCATGATATGGCGTTGCGGCGGAAAATAAAACTCAATGAGGCGTTTTTTCAAGGAGAAGTTTGGATACCTGCGGCGGAACTGGTGAAAAAATATCGATGCCCACGGCTTCTGACGCTCACAGAAAAGAACTATTCAAAGCTCGGCTCAATTGGCTCGCCCGGCGGTGTCGTAACGAAGGCCCTTTGCCGTGCGCTGCTTACAGATAGAGGAATGCTTTTTGCTCAGACCCGGGAAAAAGGCTATCCGCATCTGTACTCCAAGAGGTGGATCGAAACAACTCGCCGATTAGATCTGGCGCTGAACAAGATGGGCGAAACCGGCTTGACCGGGGCTCCGGATGACGAAGCCACAAAAAGAATACTGCTGGACATGGCAGAGCACGCGTGGCAGGAGAATGCGGATGCCGGAGAGAAAACGATGCGCCTCATATACGAGTGCCTGTGCAGCATCATAGACCAATGCGGTTCAATGGAAGCATTCTCCCAAGTGACGATCGATAATATTGACGGGCTATACTATTTTACAAAAACAACCGGAAGCGAGAGTCCCCACGCGGTACAGATAGAGATGGAAACCAGCAAGGGCAGGTGTATGTGCACCTGCGTAACAGAGCCCCGGAACTGTACAGTTATTCTGCCGACAAAAGCGCCTTTTTGCCTTCAGAAGCTGCAAGAGGCGCTTACGCCCAATGAACTTCGCACGTTTCTTACCGATGTTCTTCTTCGATGTGTCGAGCGTGCAGGGAAGATCGTATCTAACCGAGAGCAGTGCAAACCGGCATACCGGCAAATGGTTGCAGAAAGTCAGGTAGCCTGCATAGAGCAGCAGGTCCAAGACTACCGCGAAGAGGATCTGGAGGCGTGGAGGCAGGCACAGATTGTTCTTGGTAAGATATGCAGCCCTGATATAGATCGCTATAATATACAGCCCCTCTCGCAGTACGAAAGAGGGCCGACGAAGTGCCTGGAGGATGATCTGGCAGTCTGTTTGCAAAAATACATTCAGGCACAGGCACTGACCGAAAAAACGGAGATGCAGATCGGTCAGATTGCCCGGCTGGCGGATTATTTCACCAGAGTACTTATAAGCAGCAAAGATGGACACCGGACACTTATGCCCGCCTTTTTGGATCAGCCTTGGGTCATTTTCCAGCTTGTGCGTATACCGGCATTCCACCGGCTGTTTGCAGAAGATCAGGCATTAAGCATTCCTCAGGCGGTGCAAACGGCCTGTGTTGACTTGCCGCTTCCCTTTATGGACGGAAGACATCTTAAGGAGGACCGGGACCTGTACTTTTCAATCCTGGAGATTTGCAGGCGAGGCTGTGAAATGCTGGCTATAGATTTCCCTTACGAGGCTTGGACGCACTTGTGGCCTTGTATCGAACAAAGCCATCGCTGTGTGCAATTCCGTCCTGAAGATTTGCTGTCACTTTCGTCAGTCTTCGGCGTTACGGCAAGAAACACAAGACGGCGTGCGCCGCACAGCGAAAAGCGGAATTTAGACGAATATTTTGGTGCGGCGATGGATCAATGGCTCTGCGATACCCTGAATATAGGATTTTCTGGATTTTCTCCTCAACTGTGGCGCGGACTGTATAATGCCATATTCGCGTCAAAGTGCGGTTACGGCAGAAGTTGTGCGAAACAATTTGTCCACGACGCTATAATTCCTTATGAAGAATTATTTATCGCCCCCGCGGCAGATGAAGCGGATGTGATCCAACTGGTACAGGGCCTAAACGGGAAATTTGAGTGGAACAGATTCTCATATGCCCCGACTGAAGCAGAATTGGCGCAATACCTCGAAAGGGGCGGCATACGTGTTGTGAAAACAAAGCCGTAGGAGCGGCTGAATGCAAACATAGCAAGCGGCGAAGAGACAAAAGTTGTTTACTCTACCGAGGTAAAGGACTTTTTAAGCCGCTTTAAGGCCAGCACAAGTAACTTTGAAAACACAAAGAAAAAAGAACCACTGGCCACCAACGATATAAGAACAGCCATTATGGAATGGGCGCTATTGCAGATGACGTGTGCCCGCGCACAAATGAAGTTGATCGGCTATATCGCTCGGGCGCTGGAAAAGGGAAAGAAATAGTCGCACGGCAGGCTTTGCCGGTGTGCCTCATTTTTCAAGCACACACGCAGCGGATTTCAGTTGGCAGTCCCAATAGAGTCCCTCCCACAGATGGCACGTACCAGAATGCCGGAAGCGACCCTATTGGGACTCTTTTTTTGTGTGCCGTTAGGGTACACCCTATTGGCACGGTTCCTCCACCGGGATACAGATGAACTGCCCGTTGATGTTAACAAAGAACTCCGGTTTGGCAAAGCGCTTCAGCCAATAGTCTACCTGCTCGTCCGTCAGGGAGGCGAAACTCTCGCTGTCCGGCGGGGCACCGCAGATGAAAAACGTGCCCGCGATAACATCGTAGATCTCCCCCTTCTCATCCCGCAGGGCACGGTTCAGGGGCAGGCCCAACAGCTTGCCCTCGTCATTGCAGATCAAGGCTGCGTCTCGTCCTCCTGGTTCGTAGACAGCCTCAATATCGCCACCAACACAACGGCGCATACTTTTAAGATCATGCTCCAATTCGGCTTCATACGGTCTTTTTCCTCCTTCGACAATTATAATTCGCATATTTTATACCTCCCCACAGCACATCAATTCCTCGATCTCCTCCGGGCACATGCCGTAGCCAAGAAATGTATCAATATCACGGGGGTCGTACCCGTAGGCAGGCGCTACGGACTTCAGATCACGAATGTACTCTGTATCCTCGGCATATACGTCCCAATGCGGCCAACTGAAGGACATTGCGCCATTCCACAGATTGCAGATATCGAACTGCTCCACGGTATAGCGGCCATGCCGGTCAATGCGCAGGATATCCCCCTCCTTCATCACCACCTCCACCGGACGATCTGCGTGAGGAAACCCCTTCTTGAGACCCTTCTTCAAAATCGCTTCTGTGCTGGCGTAGACGTACAGCCCCAACCGCGGGAAGTGGTATAACGTCAGTGGATTGTTGCCCTTTATAATGTAGAGGTTATCCCGACCATCCAAAATCGTCAGCGTCAGGGTGCCTTCCAGTGCTTCTGCTGCGGTGCGGATGGCGGAGAAGTTCAGTTTACCCTGCTGCTCCAGTAGTTGCACGGCGATGTAAGAATCCGTCTCGATGTTGGTATCGGGCAATTTTCGCTCCTGCCGTAGCTCCTTGTCGTTGTAAATGATTCCGTTGTGTGCCAGAGCAAATGGGATGCCCGCCGCGCCTACGAACGGGTGGTTATTGCAGTTCTGCTTCTCGTCGCCTTGCGTGGTCATTCTGGTGTGTCCCATGATGCAGCGAGTGTTCTCCGGCAGGCGGAAGCGCATCAGATGGGCGGGCCACGGGCGTTTATACACAGCCAGATGGCCGTCTGAGTTGTAAGCAACACCAGTTGCGTCCGTACCCCGTGCTTCGCTGGCGGTGGCCAGTGCGGAGATCAGGCGGCGCTTCTGCACGGCAGTCAGACTACCCCTATAGGCATATATTCCAAATAAACAACACATCTTAGATTTCTCCTTCTGCCTCAGTCGGCTCATTGATATAAAGGTTCCGTTCCTTCAGGTATTGGATCAGCTCCGGCTCCTTGATACCGCTGACGAAGCTGCTCCAAGAGAGATCTCGCAGCTCGTCGTCGGACAGATGAATTGCCACATCGCAGATGTGATCGACCATCTGCAACGTGGCAAGGAGCGTGCTCAATTTCAATGTACCCCGGAACATACGGAATTCGATAGTATCGCAGTTGGTCAGGTTGACGCAGGTGTACCGGCTCCCAGAGCCTTTCTTGACGTGCTCCAGCATCTCGTCAGGGCGGTCACGGTAGCCATACCGTGCTGCCCACTGATCCATCTGGCGCTGTGTCCGGCGGGAAAATCGCAGCAGCTCCCGCCAGTGACACTCCACGAAGAACAGTACTCTGGCGATGGCGCTGTCCTGGGCATCGTAGGTATCTCCGAAGGCCTTGCGGGACACATGGACGTGCAGACCGCAGGTGCCCGCCTGATGGGAGAGATAGCCTTGTGCGACGGCCTCGTGCAGTACCTCCTCCCACGGCATTTCGTGAAGCTGGTACTCCAGCGACAAAGGGTGTGTCACGATCTCAAAGCCATCGTCCAGACTGCCATCGTGCTTGCAGTAGGCAAGGGAGTGTTTCCGGTTAGCAACGTTCAGCAGGGTCGAGGCGTTCTCGCTGTCCTCGCCCGCACCATCGATCTCCAGCTCCACGCCAAAGAAGCGAGGCCCGGTGCCGTAGAAGATGGGACGGGGTTTGAAATAGTAATCGTGGATGGCGCTGTTCTCAATGTCGGAGCAGCAGTCGCTGCAATAGGGATCGTCGTTATCATAGGGGTACCAGCACTCATCGAGGGAGATGAGGCTGCCGCAGCGGGTGCAGCGGGTGTAATTGCGGTCGCAGCAGTCGGGGCAAATCGGGCCTCCGTGGTCGTTGGTCAGGCATTCCCGCTGCCAGAAGCGGGTGCCGCAGTCGACGCAGACCTCGGTCATCTCCTCCAGACAGTCCGGGCAAAGCAGGCGATCATGGAACTCAATCAGATTGTCGGCGGTACAGCCGCAGCGGGAGCAGGTGCGAATAGGTGTGGTCATAGCGAAATTCCTCCAAAATATAGAAATAGGCCCCCGGGAATTACCCGGAGGCCTTCACTGTTATAGTATATACTTGGAAGATGGGGGAGAATCGGAAACGCAGTTGTTGCGTGGTCAGATAGAGCCTTCAGACCGCAATGCTGGTCTTATGTGCTGTGCTGAGAAAATCGTTTCCTGAATCATTTGCCCACAGCGCTTACGGCTGGAGGGGAACAAACTCGACCTTGAGTGCCATGCCCATACCGGCAGCCAGACGCTTGAGAGTACGCAGCGACGGGTTGCCCGTGCCGCTCTCCAAGCGGCTGATGTCCGCCTGAGTAATGCCGGTGGCCTCGGCCAGTTGCTTCTGCGTCATGTCTCGTTCCTCGCGTCCCTCGGCGATGGCCCGCATGATCTGGCGCTCCGGCTCCTGCGCGTTCCATTCCGCGAGGAACGCGGGATCATTCATCCGCTCGTTCAGCGTATCACGAAAATTCTTTCCCATAGCGTCAAGCCTCCTTACTTTCATAATCCGCACGATACCGCTTTGCCCGCTCTATCTCGCGGGGCGGCGTTTTTGCGGTTTTCTTGATAAATCCATTGGTCAGAATGACTCGTTTGCCAACCACAAAGAAATACAGCACCCGGCTGATGTCGGAACCCTGTTTTGCCCTGACTTCAAAGATACCGTCACCTAGCAGCTTGGAAAAGGGCTCCCGCAGCGCGGGGCCTTTTAGCTCCAGCAATTCAAGGGCGGCGAAAATCTTTGCCTGCATTTTATTATCCTGCGAGAGAATAAATTCCTCGGCAGGCCGTGAGCCATCCGATTTCTCGTAGTATTCCACTACGTAATCCATATAACCACCGCACTTTCTCTATACATAGTATATGTGATAAAACACATATTGTCAACACCCTTGCGGTGAATTTTATCAAGGAAGCGCCGGAAAGCCCCTTGCGATTTCCGGAATAATTCCACACGATTTTCCAAAATCCCCTTGTTTTCCGGTTGGCCTTGTGCTACACTACGTTATGTAAATTGAATACACGGACGGTGCGCCGGGGTGTGAACGCGAAGCAAACGCAACCCCCGGCGGCGGAATGGGGTGAGAGGCCCCGCGAGAAGGTCACTGTGATGCCTGGGCGGCGCGGAAACGCGGCGCGAGGGGCTAAGTCAGATACGCTGTGCGCCGTGCCGGTTGGTTTTGCCATTCCCGAAGCCGAAGTGAGAAAGTGCAGCGCACGGTCATTTTGGCCGTGCGTTTTTTGTTTCGCCGGAACTCGGCAACTCCATGGATCGGAAGATTTTTCATAAAGGGATATCCCTTTATGCTTTGCTTATAAGCAAAGCATGGCTGATTCGCAAGCCGAACAACGTATGGCGTTGTTGTGTTTTTCCATTGGGCAGGAGGGGGTGCCGCCCCTCCTGCCACACCTCAAAAATTCAGGCCGCAGGGCCTTTTGATATAGAAAAAATCAAAAAGAGAAAGGAAAATCACGAGATGAAGAAAAGAATTGTCTCGCTGCTGATGGCGCTGGTGATGGCGGTCTCGCTGCTGCCGGTCAGCGCCTTTGCCGCGGAAGTGGACGTTCCGGCAGTGCAGGACGTCCCCACTGCGGAGCAGCAGAATGATGAAAATACAACGCCGGACACACCGGCTACAACTGAGGAACCCACCCAGCCGGAGGAACCCGTCGTTCAGGACGCGGAACCCGCCGTAGAACCCAAGGTCTATGTAACTTCCAACGTCTGGGACAAGACGGTCGAGGTCGTCACCGCCCCGGAGAGTATCAAGGGCGGCAATACGGGGGCGTTTTCCTATGATTCGACTACAAAACTCACCGTTCGCCCCGTCGCTCAGGTCACAGTTGGAGACACAACCTGCAATCTTATTGCCGTTGCTCTTAATGGTGTCAGATACGAGAAGGTAAGCAGCGTCACAAGAATACCTGATGGCACATTTGAGGGTTTTAACGCACAAGTAACTATCGGAAAAAAACTTGCGACTGTTAGCTTTGTTGCAGGCGGCGAATTGACTGGCGATTTTAAGGTAGAATTCATCTATAATAACGTCCCAGCCAATACCGAAGAACCGCTGTTCACTCCTGTTGTTGCAAGCAACAATGCCGCATATGGCTCTGTGACTGCCGCTCTGAATTATAATGAGGACAATTCCAGCGTTTGGACAGTCACCGCCACTCCTGCCGACTGGTATAAGCTGGGCTATGTGGCCGACGAGGCGGGCAACCAATTTGCCAGCACCGACGGTAAGACCGCCCAGATCACCGTTACCGCGGCAGACCAGAAGTTTACCGCCTACTTTACCGCCGCCGTTGCTCCTATGTACGACGAGACACCCGCAGACAGTGTGACCGTCAACGTTACCCTGTCCAACGACGGTACTCCTCTGCTGGGTGCAGATGGCACCGTTCTGGCCAATCTGAACGTGACCGTTCCCTACTTTGATCTGGCCGACTATGGTCTGAGCAAGTACTACCGTTACGGCACGGAATTCGGCTGGGGCAGCTACAACAACGATACGGTCGTCGAGCGCCCCACCGCTCTCCATGCCTATATCTACCTGATCGAGCGGTACTACATGGGCCTGCCCGCCGACCAGTGCGGCAAGGGCACCTCCGGCGTTCTGGACTACAACAAGAAAACCGACGCCTTGTATATGGATGGCACGAAGGCCTATAACAGTGGCAATAGCTATGCGATCACTCCCACCGGCAACGCCACCAGCCTGTACATGAAGACTTTCTGGGGCCATGACGAGAACCTGATGTACTTCCGCAATCATGAGTACCCTCTGATGAGCAAGGGCTGGGGCAGCACCTGCGACTACGTGCTGCTGTCCGACGGCGACCGGCTGGACGTGGCCCTGTTCAGCAACTGGGGCTTCTACAGCGACGGTGCCTTCTGTCAGTTTACCCAGGACGCCTATACGGTGGGCGTGGGCGAGGCTTTGAGCACCTCCACCTTCAAGGCGGGCACCAGCGCCGGTATGGGCGGCGAATCCCCCGCGCTGGAGGCTGTCAAGGATCTGAAGGTGGCGGTCTATGACGCCAACTGGAACAAGCTGGCCGACGTTACCGGCGACGGTACGTATACTTATACCTTTGACAAGGCGGGCACCTATTATCTGATGGGCGCGGACACCAACGCCAAGACCAGCACCGCCCACTATGCTCCCGCTACCGCCAAGGTAACGGTGATCGGCAATGATGAATCTGGCGCATACACGCTGAACACTGCCGCCGAAATGGTGTGGTTCCAGAAGTACGTCAGCAACGGCCATCCCGACGCCAAGGCTGTGCTGGGCGCGGACATCAACCTGACCGGCACCCAGTGGAGCGCCATCCGCGATTTCACCGGCACCTTTGATGGCGCAGGCCACACCGTTACCGTGAACTTCAACAATGTCACTCTCTTTGCCGACCTGAAAGGCACCGTCAAGAATCTGACCGTGGCGGGCACCATTACCGGCAATACCAGACTGGGCGGCATCGCCGCCAACACCCGCGGCACGGCGGTTATTGACAACTGCGTCAACAAGGCCAACATCACCTCTACCGGCGACTATGCGGGCGGCATCGTGGGCGCTGTGAACCAGAGCGATAATGCCACCGTAACCATCACCAACTGCCGCAATGAGGGCTCTGTCACGGGTAAGACATATGCAGGCGGTATTCTGGGACAGGACTTCGGCATAGCGGTGGTCAGCATCACCGCCTGTGAGAACCACGGCGCCGTCTCTGGCGCGACTGCGGGCGGTATCTTGGGCATCTCCTCTGACGACACCGTTATCAGTGCCTGCGGCAACACCGCCGTTATCACCGGCACTGGCACGGCGGGCGGCATCCTGGGCCGGACGGACTATTACACCAGCTCGGTGGAGAAATGCTATAACAGTGGCTCCGTCACCGCCGCCACCGCAGGCGGCATCGTGGGTCTGAACAATGCCCAGATCGATTCCTGCTATAACACCGGCGCCATCTCCGGCAGTGAAAAGGTGGGCGGCATCACCGGCGAGACCGCACTGAAGCAGGTGCGCAACACCTGGACGTATCAGGTGGGCGCTGTGACCCACTGCTACACCACCGGCACCGTCACCGGCACCAGCAGCACCGCCCTTGTGGGCGCTGCCGTGGGTAAGCTGCACTTCGGCCGCGATATGGAACCCACCTACCGTACCTATGAGGTCTACGCGCTGGAGGGCGTCTGCGACAAGCTGGTGGGCGAAAAGAGCACCGGCACCGATAAGGACGCCACCGCCTTCAAGACCGCCGCTGAGCTGAAGTCCGACGCCATGCTGACCACGCTGGGCGACGCCTTCAAGAAGGACGCCGGCAACGTCAACAACGGCTATCCCGTTCTGGTGTGGCAGGTTTCCGAAGCCTGCACCGACCACACCCCCGGCGCGGCTGTCCGTGAAAATGAAGTTCCCGCCACCTGCACCAAGGATGGCTCCCACGACGAGGTGATCTACTGCACCATCTGCAAGACGGAGATCAGCCGCAAGACCATCACCGACAAGGCCACTGGCCACAAGGCGCAGGCCGCTGTGAAGGAGAACGTCAAGGACGCCACCTGCACCGCTGCCGGTTCTCACGACGAGGTGGTCTACTGCTCCGTCTGCCAGACGGAGATCAGCCGTACCACTGTTACCGACAAGGCCCTGGGCCACGATTGGGACAGCACCACCGGCAAGTGCAAGCGCTGCGAGACCGCCTGTGACCACAAGTGGACGAACGGCAAGTGTGACACCTGCGGCTACACCTGCCAGCACGTTGGCGGCGACGCGGTGAAGGAAAAGGAAGTTCCCGCCACCTGCACCAAGGACGGTTCCCACGATGAGGTGGTCTACTGCACCATCTGCAAGTCCGAGGTGAGCCGCACCAACGTGGTAGACAAAGCCACCGGCCACAAGGAGCAGCCCGCAGTGAAGGAGAACGTCAAGGCTCCCACCTGCACCGTGGATGGCTCCCACGACGAGGTGGTCTACTGCTCCGTCTGCAAGGAGGAAGTGAGCCGCACCAACGTGGTGGACAAGGCCACCGGCCACAAGTGGGATGATGGCGTCGTCACCACCCAGCCCACCACCGGCAAGGAGGGCGTCAAGACCTTCACCTGCACGGTGTGCAAGGAGACCAAGACCGAGACCATCGACAAGCTGGGCGAGGATCAGAAGGATCAGAGCGCAGCCAACGAGGCCATTAACCTTATCAACGGCATCGGCACCGTCACCAAGAACAGCAAGGACAAGATCGACGCGGCCCGCAAGGCTTACGACGGTCTGACCGAGGATCAGAAGAAGCTGGTGCCCGATTCCGTGCTCAAGACGCTGACGGACGCCGAGGCGGCCTACGCCAAGCTGACCAAGCCCGGCACCAAGCCCGGCAAGCCCAGCACGAGCACCGACACCAAGAAGGACGACGGTAAGACCGTCAAGTCCGGCCAGACCGGCGACGCGGGCGTGACCCTGTACGTGGGTATGGGCCTAGTGGCCGTCCTGGCTGGCGCGGTGATCGTCACCCGCAAGCGCAAGGAGAACTAACATAACCTTTCCGTAATTTTTCTCTATATGGCAAAAGCGGAGGCGCGTCAAGCGCCCCCGCTTTTGCCATCTGCTAAGATAGGGCAATGAAGCATCCCCGCAAGGGTGCAAATAAATATCAGGAGGAGAGCCAAAAATGAGTAAAGCGCATATTTTAACCATCCAAGTCTGTATACAACGTGCAGATGGAACCATCAGCATCTATGATGAGTTCCCCCATATGCTTAGGTATGAGGAGGAAGAAGAATATCTGGAAGCCCTGAAATATCGTTTACCGCTTCGTCGCTTCGATACCGGCCCGCTTTGCGACTATGAGTGCCTATGCGATGTATTAAACGAAACCTACCGTGAGTATTGTCACGACATAGATCTTGCCCCCGGCGAAAGGCTGCTGATTAGGTACGCTGATAAGCCGGAAGATGCGCCGCTGTCAAAGAAAGAGGCAGCAAAAACCATCCGTGAGATGTTTGAAGAGACCGCAGACGATGACAGAAATTTTGAAAAGATTGAGCGGCATTGTAAGTTCCAATTTGCACGCTGTTATAAGGGCGGATATCCTGCACTGGCAAAGTTGGCAGCACCTATCGCGGCTGAATATGCGGACGAGGACGAAATGTTATTTCTCTTTATGGGCGTAAAGTGAGGCCGCTGAATAAAGCCTACCCTATCAGGCACCCCAAAATGGGTAGGCACAATGTGAGAGAAGCCGTGTTATTTACGGCTCCTCTCATTTATTTAACCTACGGGAAAATCAAAAGATGTCTGCCATTTGTATAGCGCCTATATAGGGGGATGCCATGACTACATCAAATTTTCATAATACATCGCTCCTTTTTATCGTATTTTCGCATACATATTCTCTCTTTTCTTCTGAGCATAGCAAATAAGCCTGTTCAGATAAATCCCTTATATTCTAGCCTGTTCCAGTTACCTCATACGAAAAAGTCACCAAAGTCCATGTAAAAAATAAAAAACCTCTAACAAAATTATAATATTTTGCAGGAGGTAATGAACATGAAACCCTATAATGACACGATAGAAACCTTGCGCCTATTTGGCCTTGCATCTTTCCGAAATGAGCAGATCAAACCAATCGAAGCGCTGCGGAAATGTAAGAATGTATTCGTCAATGCTCCGACGTCATCAGGAAAATCCCTGATCTATCAACTGCCTGCTGTACTGCATCAAGAACAGTTGACCATCGTGATCGAGCCGACCATTTCCTTGATGTTGGATCAGGTACAGAAGTTGAATCGTCTGGGATTCTCTGCGGCTCATTTGGACTCATCATTGACAAAGGCGCAGAAACAGGATGTGTTAGCCCGTCTGGATAAGCTGACATTCCTTTACACCACGCCGGAGCAAATGATCCGACCGGACTTCATGAAGCAGCTCAAACACGTCCGTGTCTATCAAATCGTTGTCGATGAAGCCCACTGTGTTTTAGACTGGGGCTATAGTTTCCGGGGAGCGTATTTAGAGCTGGGCAGCGCTATCAAAGCAATCAATCCACAGTGTGTTTCAGCCTTCACGGCAACGGCATCACCCGCAGATGAAGTTGAAATTCAAAAGCTTCTGGGCGTTGCGATGAAGGTGTTCCGCTGCAAATTCGACAGAAAGAACCTTATTTTCTCAAAACGAGAAGCGGACAGCCGCAAAGAAAAGCTTCACCTCGTGAAAAAGTACTTGAAAAAGTATGATCCGCACCGCGCTGTCGTTTACTGTAACACCCATAAGGCCGTAGATGCCGTTGCCGCCGAACTGGAGAAGAAACACCCCGGTCAGGTTGGAAAATACCACAGTGGCCTGACAGCCAAGGAAAAAGCCCATCAGCAAATTCGGTTCTGTGCTGGAGAGCATAGGATCATTGTTGCCACATCCGCCTTTGGTATGGGAATCGACTTGCCGGATATTGAGCTCGTGATCCACTTCAACATGCCTCTTTCGATGAATGATTATATTCAGCAAACCGGCCGCGCCGGGCGTGATGGTGGAAAAGCTCATTGCATCTTACTGTACAGTTCTGAAGATTTCTGGATGGCTTCAGCACTGGTAGAACCCTATGAGAACACCCGATTGAATGAGAGCCTGCAACAGATGATGGCCTATTGTGAGGATCGAAAGCATTGCTTAAAACATCTGATGTTGGAGGCATTGGGACAGGCCGCTGGGAAGAAATGTCGTTTCTGTACCAACTGCCAGGCAGGGAGGCTCTGATATGAATTGCACTGTTCACTCTGGTATCCACACATTGTCATTTTCTAAGCCCCTGACGGGCAAAGTGTATTACCGGATTTTACATAAAGCCCAGAAAAAGGGTATGCAGATCGAGACGAACACGGACTATTTCGATCCTTCAACCACACAAACGCTGCTGGGCTATCAGAAGCACGGCGTTGTGATTTACCTGTCTCATCCTCGGCCAACTATTTACAAATTGAAGCTGCGGATCGAGCCGGAGAGAGTTTTGGGGAATGCCGATCCCCAAGCATTGTGGCGGTGTGAAAAGGGTGCTTGGAAGCGGCTGGTCAAGGCTGTAGACGGACTGTTGGGTGCGCTAGATATTCCCTCGCTGAAAGAGATGAAGCTTTCTATCCTGGAGCTTACCGTGAATCTGACCTTCCCTCAGCAGGAGTATGTCAATCTGTACATCCAGATTCTGAAAAAAGGGTATCTCAACGGCCATTATAAACGGATTCAGTTCGACAAATTCGCTAACAAGGCCAAAAACGTACAGGAGGCGAATCAGCACTCCTACAAGGCCGCCTGTAAGCAAAAGAGCTTTTTCGCCTACGATAAAACAGCCCAACTCCTCATGACCCAGCGGATCGCCAGGCTGCCGGCTCATCGGACGCTCCGCATGGAAGCCAGTTTACGACGGGAGGCAATCAAGAAGGAATTTGGCTCGGAGAATAGCACTAAATATTATCTGGAGCAAGGAAGTAAGCGCGCAGAGAAGATCGTTCATCATTTTTTGGAAAAGTTATTGCTCAATAACGGAAGTCATCTTCCCTACGATGTAGCCATGGCGCAACTACAGCAGCTCAAGAGCGCTAAGATGCGGCAGAGAGCTGAGTGCCTGCTTCAGCTTTGCAGTCGCAAGAAATCACTTGACAAAGCTATCAATGCGATGCAGGAGGAGCTGGATATCAAACGCTCTGCGGTAGACAGGGTAATCAAAAGGCTCAAGGGTCTTGGACTCAGCCCCATCACAATACCTATCCGTCAGCATGCCGAGCCGCTTCTGTCCCTGCTCACGCTCGTAGGCTAAATTTCAAGCCCGAAAATCGGAGCTTATCCATCCACCGAGAGGTGCCTGTTTATATAATTTATAATAGAAAACAGCACTTCTTGGTTTTGCTCCGAACTTCAGAATTTCCGAATTTCGCTCTTTTCTTTCTTCATTTGCGATTGACGATTCTTCTTGAGGGCAAATGATTTGGCGAATTTTATCGTGAGTTACCCAACAATATTATAACGAGGGGTGAACTGCGCACAGGAAATCAAATCTGTTGAAGCAAAATCTATCTCACCCTAAAAGGAGGTAAATATGCCTGTTGCCTATGTCGATTACAAGACGCTGGACGACGAGTTTTATACGCTAAAGCGCGTCTGCCATTTGCTCGAATTCGACAAGCTGACGCTGAAAGAAAAGTGTGAGGCGTATGCGATCCGTCCCCAGCGCAACGAGGTCGGTGAATGGGGTCTCACCCGTTATGATCTCCGCAAGCTCCATCACACGCTGTACCACGAAGACAGGAAGAATTCGAGCAACCAGAAGGACGAGGGACCCTGGGCATGATGGAGCTGCTGACCGTGGCGGAGACCGCCGCACTGCTGAAGACGACAAAACAGCAAGTCCGCAAGATGATCGCCCAACGCCTTATTCCCGCATTGAAAGTGGGGCGTGAATGGCGCATCGATCGAAATTATCTGGAGAGTTTTCTGCGAAGCGAAATGGAATAGGCCCAACGTCCTCAACACACTGTTCCCCAAAAGCATTTGCATTCGTGCCTCCTTTGTGATATAATTTGTAGCATAGTAATCAGCTCGACATATCCAGCAAAACGAGTTCTATCAATTTCCCCGTTTGTTCGCCGCCGCTCAGGCTGTCATCAAGGAGATGTGAGCGATCTTTTGATTGGGCACAGGACGGTCTGAAATCCGCAAAGCTTTGATATGACTGCGTTTGCAGGTATTATCGACTGAAAACAAGAAAGATCCGGTATTGTTCCGTTGGGAGCAATACCGGATCTTTTGCATTTTTCGACAGTCTTCGTTCCTCTCCCTTGCAAAGAACCCGCAAATAAAGTATGATAGAAAACGCATTGAAGGAGAAAGGCGGGCGGCTTATGGATATTTTACGGGAGGTTATGGACGCCTCTACTCACGCCATGTTTTTGACAGACGCCCACGGCATCGTGACCCATATCAACACGCAGGCCCAGGAGCGCTTTGGCCTTGCGGGACAGAGCAGCCGCTCTCATAAAGCCGGACGGCTGTCCACCGGCGATATTGTGATCCTGGCGGACACGGCCATCGGCGCGGACGACGGAGAGTTGACCCCCACCGATCTGGCCCACCTGCGTATTCAGGAGCGGAAGCTTCGCTCCGGCGATATGGTGGCCGCCGTAGGCGTCTATGACGATCCCAACAGCGACACGGTCTATAAATTCATCCCCGGCAGCGATGCCTCTGTTATGACGCTGCGTACCGTCTATCACGGGCTGTCTATCTCCATCGAGATCGGTGAGAGGGAGGTCTCCGTCACGGTGGACGGCGCAGTCTACTCTATCCGCTATTTCCTTTGTATCGGCCAGATGGTGGTGCTGGACGGTGCCACCCATCAGGTGAAATTCTGGGAGGAACGGGGCTACACCGCCAAGAAGGAGGGCATCGGCCATCTGCTGCGGGGCGGAAGGTTCAGCGCGAAAAGTCCGGGCTGTCAGGTGGACATCGTGGGACACTCTTATCACCGCTTTCTGGAGGGGGCGCTGTTCCGCCAACATCTGGATCAGGTGCTGGACGGCAGCTCGCCCGGCCACCGGGATCAGCTCTACGACATCAACGGCTACACATTGGTGGCGTCCATCCTGCCCATTCCCGCCGGTAAGGCCCCGGAGGGCGCGATCGTGAAATTCCGCAGTGTGGAGGATATCCGCACCACCATTCAGGAGCGTAACGACGCTATCCGATTCGCTGAGCGCAGCTACCGCCGTGCCGTTTCCGGCGCGGCGCAGCCTGCCGGTTTCGATACCCTGCCCGGCGGCAGCAGCGCTATGGCCAGCGTCAAGCGCTACGCTTACAAGCTTAGTCAACTGGATTGCAGCGTTCTGCTCACCGGCGAAAGCGGCACGGGCAAATCCCATCTGGCCCGCTCCATCCAGCAGGCCCAGCCCCGGAAAGGCCCGTTCCTTCAGGTGGATTGCTCCACCATCGCCCCCACGCTGTTCGAGAGTGAAATGTTCGGCTATGTAGGCGGCGCTTTTACCGGCGCTGACCCACGGGGGCGGGCAGGCTTCTTTGAGGAGGCCAACGGCGGCACGATCTTTCTGGATGAGATCGGCGAGCTGCCCCTGCCGGTACAGGCCAAGCTGCTGAATGTGATCCAGAACAAGACCATCTTCCGGGTGGGCTCTACCAAGCCTATTCAGGTGGACGTTCGTATTCTGGCCGCCACCAACCGTGATCTGAAGGCCGAGGTGGCCGCCGGACACTTCCGCGCCGACCTGTACTACCGTCTCAGTGCCTTTTCACTGGAACTGCCGCCGCTGCGGGAGTGTCAGGAGGATATTTTCTTCCTCATCGAATCCCTCATGGACGGCATTCGGAGGAAGTACGATATGCCGGACAAGAGCCTGTCCGGCGAGGTGTTCAGCAAGCTGGTGGCTTACGACTGGCCCGGCAACATCCGGGAACTGGAAAACGTGCTGGAACGCGCCGTGGCCCTGTCGGATTCCGACATTATCTACCCCGAGCACATCCATCTGGAGCATGAGCCGCAGGCGGCCACCTTGCGCCAGATGCTCTATCAGGAAGAGGACCGCATCCTGCGCCAGACTTTGCAGCAGTGCGGCGGCAGCCGCGTCCAGGCCATGGAGCGGCTGGGTGTAACGAAAACGGTGTTTTACGCCAAGCTCAAGGAACACCACATCAGTTGACAAGTTCGGATTTCGGGAATTATAGTCCTGAAATCCGAACTGCTAAATGCGGACTATTTTGCGCCGCAGCTGCCATTTCCGCTATTAACCACCCTTTTGTTATTGCTTCTGCACGAAAAATAAGACTGCTTTTTGTGCGAAGCGCAAAAGTTTTTCTGGAATTCCGACTTGGCATCTCCTTTGCTTTATAAGTGACAAAGGCATTTTCTTGGATGCCGTATCAACAGACGCCTCCGATGGAGGACAGGAAAGAGTGAAATATGATCTGCGATAACATCTCTGTGTCCCCTCAGGGACGGCTGCTGTTTGCCGGGCAGGATGTGGTCACGTTGGCCCAGCAGTATGGCACGCCGCTGTACCTGATGGATGAGAACCGCCTGCGGGCCAACTGCCGTGCCTACCGTCAGGCATTTTTCCGGCATTTCGGTGGAAATTCCCGCCCCCTGTACGCCAGCAAGGTCAACTGCTTCAAGCGCATCTATGAGATCATGCAGGAGGAGCAGATGGGCATTGACGTGGTGTCCTCCGGCGAGATCTATACCGCCCGGCAGGCGGGCTACGACCTGTCTCAGGCGTATTTCCACGGCAACAACAAGACGGATGACGACATTCGCTACGCCATGGACTGCGGCGTCGGTTTCTTTGTGGCAGACAGCACCGAGGAGGTGCTGGCGTTGGAGACCGAGGCCGCCCGCCGCGGCATTACCCAGAAGATCCTGCTGCGTCTCAGTCCCGGCATTGACCCCCATACCTACGAGGCCATTGCCACCGGCAAAGTGGACTCCAAATTCGGCAGCGCCATCGAGACTGGACAGGCCGAATTGATCACCCGGTTGGCCCTGTCCCAGCCGCATCTTCAGCTGGAGGGCTTCCACTGTCATGTGGGGTCGCAGGTCATCGAGGAGGACGTATTTGAGCGCTGCGCCGTCATCATGCTGGAATTCATTGCCACCATGCGGGAAAAGCTCGGTTATCTGGCCCGTCAGCTGGATCTGGGCGGCGGCTATGGCGTCCGCTATCTGGACACCGACCCTGCGCTGGACATACCGTGCCGGATCGGAGATGTGGCCGATGTAGTCCACGAGACCTGCCGCCGTCTGTCCATCCCGGAACCCGAGATCCATATGGAACCCGGCCGCAGCATTGCTGCCGATGCCGGTATGACCCTTTACACCGTAGGCACGGTCAAGCGTATCCCCGGCTACAAAAACTATGTCTCTGTGGACGGTGGTATGTCCGATAATCCCCGTTACGCCCTGTACCGCGCCCCGTACACCTGCCTGCTGGCTGACCGTGTTCAGGAGCAGCCCTGTATGGCCTGCTCCGTAGTGGGCCGCTGCTGTGAAAGCGGCGATATTATTCAGGAACACGTCTTTCTTCCTGCCGACGTCCGCCGGGGCGATACTCTGGCCGTATGCACCACCGGCGCTTACAATTACTCCATGGCGTCCAATTACAACCGCCTCCCCCGGCCGGCCATCGTCATGCTCCGGGAGGGAACCAACTATCTGGCCGTGCGGCGGGAGAGCTTTGCTGACCTGTGCCGCAACGAACTATGAATTAAGGAGGACAGCTTATGATCCAGCTTCTGCGCAATGCGGTGGTCTACCGCGACGGCGCTTGGCGTCCCAGCGACATTCTGGTGGCGGACAAGCGTATCGAGCGCATCGATGATGCCATCACCTGCGATTACGACGGTTTGGTGGGCACAGACTGCCGCGGCATGACGGCCATCCCCGGCTACATCGACCAGCACGTGCATCTGACCGGCGGTGGTGGTGAAGGCAGCTTCATTACCCAGGTGCCGCCCCTGAAGTACAGCGAACCGGTCAAGGCCGGCGTCACCACGATGGTGGGCCTGCTGGGCACGGACGGCACGACCCGCAGCGTGGCCAATCTGGTGGCCCGCACCAAGGCGTTCCGGGAGTTCGGCCTCACCGCCTACTGCCTTACCGGCAACTACAATTATCCGTCCCCCACGCTTACCGGCAGTGTCATGGATGACATTGTGTTCGTCGATGAGATCATCGGTGTGAAGATCGCTATTTCTGACCATCGATCCAGCAATATGACAAAGGAGTCCCTTATCAAGCTGGCGTCCGACGCCCGCGTGGCCGGTATGCTGTCCGGCAAGCCCGGTATCGTACACCTCCATACCGGCACCGGCAAGGCTCAGCTGGATATGCTCTTTGACATTGTGGCTGAGACGGAGATCCCCATCCGTACCTTCCGCCCCACCCATCTGGCCGCGAAGTACGACGCTGCCATCCGGTTCGCCAAGCTGGGCGGCTACATCGACTTTACCTGCGACCCGGACGACATGGTCAACCGCAGCGCCCTGCTGGTTCGTGCTTTGCGCGAAGCCCCGGCGGGCAGCGTTACCATCAGCACCGACAGCAACGGCAGTCTCCCGGTCTGGAATGAACGCAACGAGATGATCGGCATCGGCGCGGGGCATATCTCCGCTCTTCACGACACCATCTGCGCCATGGTCAAGCTGCAGCACTGCCCGCTGGAGGAGGCTCTCCTTCCCGTCACCGAGAATGTGGCCAAGGCACTGGAGCTGTACCCCGCCAAGGGTGTGCTGGCCGCCGGTTCTGATGCGGATATCGTTCTGCTGGACAGCGATATGGCCATCGACACCGTGTACGCCATGGGCCGCTGCATGCTTAAAAACAAAGAGATGCAGGTTCACGCCAACTTTGAGTTCTGAGCTTCACCGTATTGTACGTCCCGTCACTGTGTGAGGCGGGCCGATTCAATAAAAAACAATAGGAGGAAACTTTGTTATGGAAAAAGAGAAAATCCAGCACACGCAGCCGACTGATACTTCGGTTGAAGTGACCACTCCCCCGGAAGGAAATAAGAAAAAGAAAAAGTTCAAAATGCCGGATACCTGGATCGTGGTATTCATCATGGTGGTGATTGTGGCGATTCTTAGCTGGATCATCCCTGCCGGCTCCTACGACTATGTACAGAAGGAAATCAATGGCAGTACCCGGAATTTGGCGATCGAGGGCTCCTTCCATTATCTGGAGGAGGGCGGCACCCCTACCGGCTTCCTGGGCATCTTTTCTGCCCTGTATACCGGCTGTGTAGAGGCAGGCAGCACCATTTTCATGATCTTGTGCTGCTGTGCGACCTTCCGCATCATGGTACAGACAGGCGCTTTCCACGCAGGTATCGGTGTGGTCATGAGAAAGCTGGGCAAGAAATCCATTATCCTTGTGCTTGTCCTGATGCTGGCGTTTGGCCTGTGCGGTTCCATGTTCGGTATGCTTTCTGAGCTTTTCGGATTTTATCCCCTGATCGTTGGTCTGGGTATTGCACTGGGCTATGACGCCATGTACGGCTTTGCCATTTTGGCACTGGGCGAGTATATCGGCTTCACCGCCGGTACGCTGAACCCCTATAACGTTGCTATCTCTCAGGGCATTGCGGAAGTTCAGATCTACTCCGGAATGGGTTATCGTTGGGTTTGCTTTATTGTAATGATGGGCATCAGCATGGCCTATCTGCTGCGCTATGGTGCTAAGGTGCGCAATGATCCCATGAAGTCCATCCTGTATGGCCGTCCCTGTATGCACTCTTTCAGTGACGGTGATCTGGATCAGTACAAGATGAACAAGAAATATGCGCTTGTTCTGGTGGATCTGGTGGTCACGCTGGCTGTCCTGATGGTCGGTCTGCTGAAGTACAACTGGGGCAACAAGCAGCTTTGCGGCCTGTTCATCATCATGTCTGCTGTTGCGGCTCTGATCTGCGGCTGGAAGCCCCAAAAATATGTGGACGAGTTTGTGGAAGGCTGCCGCGGCATGATCTGGGGCGCACTGATCGCCGGTCTGTCCCGTGGCATTCTGGTGGTCATGAACGACGCAATGATCACCGATACGATCATCCACGCGCTGGCCGATCTGCTGCAGCATGCTCCTTCTTGGCTGTCCGCTCAGTTGATGCTGATCGTACAGACCATCATCAATCTGCCCATTTCTTCCGCCACCGGTCAGGCCGCCGTTACCATGCCCATTATGGCTCCTCTGTCGGATGCGCTGGGCGTCAGCCGCGATGTGGCCTGCCTGGCTTTCCAGTTCGGCGACGGCCTCTCCAACCTGCTGTGGCCCACCTCCAACATCGTTGTGGTGTGCGCGCTGGGTGATATTCCCTATGAGAAGTGGCTGAAGTGGTTTATTCCGCTGTTCTTCATCCTGCTGGTGGCTCAGTGCCTGTTGGTAAGCGGGGCAGTTATGCTCGGAATGTAAGAAAGACGCATTTTCACATAAGGAGAAACACAGGTGCATCTGAAAGAAGTTTATCGTAATAACGCGGCGGCGGTGGATACACTGCTGCGCGAAAAAATGACGGCTTTGCAGATCCCTGGTATTACGGTGTCGCTGCTGTATGGCGGCGACACCGTATACCAAACAGCAATGGGTATCCGGGATCGAGAGGCACACCCTATGGACAGCGGTACGCTGTTTGAGTCGGCGTCTTTAACAAAAACCTTGTTTGGTACGCTGGTGCTGCGGCTGGCGCAGGAGGGACGGCTCGATATCGACCGGCCTATTATGGATACGCTGCAGGATACGCCCTGGTCGGATGATCCGCGTTTCGTGCGCATCACGCCCCGGCAATGCCTGTGCCATGCCTGCGGTTTGCCTAATTGGGAAGCAAAGCCTATGCATATGCTGTTCGATCCCGGACAGCAATACAGTTATTCCGGTGAAGGATATTTCCTGACGCAGCGGCTGGTAGAGCAGATCACGGAAAAAGATCTTAATGAGCTGCTGATGGAATATTTCCTGCGCCCTCTGCACATGGACATCGCGTCCGCTACATGGACGCCGGAGATCGGCCGCCGATTTTCTTTGGGGTTTGGCGTTGACGGAAAGGTGGTCAAGATTCGGGATAAACGGCGAACCACCGGAAATGCACCGGAGCCGTGTGCCGCATGGTCTCTGTACGGCAACTCCTTTGAGATGATCCGATTCCTGCAATATATGATCCGGGATCATGGCGGCTTAGAGGAACGGTGGTTCACAGAATTGCGCCGTCCCCAGATCGCGGCGGGCACAGGGATCTCTTGGGGATTAGGCTGGGGTCTGTGTTCGGCAGATCCTACGGTGCTGTGGCACTGGGGCGACAATGATGGTTTCAAATCCATATCTCTTTTGGATTGGGACAGCGGTGACGGTATCAGCATTTACACAAACAGCGATAACGGCTTTGCGTTTTGGGCACAGGTGTGTGCAGAGCTGACAGACGCTGTGTTTATGGACGAGCTGGTCGAATTTGTCCGCCATGCGGAGGAATAAGCACGGAGATACGCATGAAAACACTTGGTATTATCGGCGGGATGGGGCCGTTGGCAGGCTGTGACCTGCTGGAGAAGATCATCGCCAACACAGACGCCCGCTGCGATCAGGATCACATCCATGTTCTTTTGGACAGCAATACCGCCATCCCGGATCGGACGGCGGCGATCCTTGCCGGAGGGGCTGACCCTGTGCCGCAACTGTGCGCCAGTGCCAGACGGCTGGAAAGGGCCGGGGCGCAGGTGCTGGTCATGTCCTGCAATACCGTCCACTATTTCTATGATGCGGTGGCCTCGTCAGTATCAGTCCCCCTGCTCCATATGCCCAGACTGACAACCGCCTTTGTGGAACAGTCCGGGCTGCGCCGCGTGGCGCTGCTGGCGACGGACGGCACGATCCGTTCCGGCGTGTATCAGAAAGCATTTGCCGGGACTGCGCCGCTGCTGCCTAATCCGCAGGGACAGGCGGCGATCATGTCCCTGATCTATGACGGCGTAAAGCGTGGCGATGAACACTTTGATACCGCCCAGGTTCGGGATGTGCTGCGGATGCTGACGGACAACGGCGCGGAGGCATTTATCCTGGGCTGTACGGAGCTGCCCATCGCTTTCCGCCTGTACGGTCTTCCCGGACGAACCATTGACCCCACGCTGGTGCTGGCCCGGGCTGCGGTGGAGGCTTGCGGCGCTCCGCTGAAACCCCTGTAGGCGTCAAATGCGCCCGCCGAAGGTGGGCGCGTTTTTTCGTCTTTCACGCAAAGAATGCCGTGGCGTGGATCTTTTGGTGGCTGCCCTGCCACTTTGACGAGCTTTCCGCAAAGCCCTTTCCCGCCCGTTAAGAATGTGATATAATATAAGAAAACATGACCCCCTCTGGGGCGGCGGAGAAGCGAGGTGATGGATATGCAGTTCCAACAGAATATAGAGCTGAGTCAGCGGCAGATTCTCTCCCCGATGCTGCGGCAGTCCCTGCAATACCTGCAAATGCCCATCACAGAGCTGGCGGAGTATTTACAGGAACAGTCCCTGTCCAACCCGCTTCTGGAGGTGGACTATGCGCCGGGCTCCGACTTTGCGCTGCCCATCAGCGTGGTGGAGGGCGGCGGCATACAGGGCGGCCGCCGGTCGCCGGAGGGGTCAGCGGCGGACGCATTTTATGCCAGTTCCCGACCGGAGTCCTTCTCCGAATACCTGATGGAGCAGGTGAACTGTATGCAGCAGGTGGACGAGACTACCCGGACGGTGTGCTGCTTCCTCATCGAATGCCTGGATTCCACCGGATATCTGAGCTGTAGTCTGCCGGAGTTGGCCGGAGAGCTGGAGCTTCCCCTGTACGACGTGGAGCAGGCTCTGTACCTGCTGCAAATGTTAGAGCCCGCAGGCGTCGGTGCGCGGGACGTGACGGAGTGCCTGCTGCTGCAGCTGGCGCAGGGAAAGGACTTCACCGCCACCAATATCCGCATGATCCGGGAAGGGCTTCCTCTTCTGGCCAAGCGGGATTACGCCGCCCTGTCCCGGCTGCTGAACTTGCCCCTGAAGGCTGTATACGAGAGCGAGACCGTCGTCAAGGCTCTGAACCCCATTCCCTCCCGGGGCTTCTACTCCGGCGATGCCTATCATAACTACATCGTGCCGGAGGCCACTGTCATATGCCGGGACGGGCAACTTACCGTGGAGATGAACACCCGTAGCCTGCCGCGCATCTCCCCGTCCCAGGAGTACACCGCCATGCTGGGCCGCACGGAGGATACAGAGGTGCAGGATTACCTGCGCAAGTGCTTGACGGCGGCAAAGTCCACCATCGCGCAGATCGACAGCCGCCAATCCACCCTGCAAAGTCTTCTGCTGGTCATCATCCGGCGGCAGCAGGGATACTTCATGGGAACGGATCAGATGCAGCCCATGACGATGCAGCAGGTGGCCGACGAGATGCGGCTCAACACCTCCACCGTCAGCCGGGCGGTGAAGGACAAATACATCCAGTTCCAGACCCGCCTGATCCCCCTGCGAAGCCTTTTCTCTTCCTCCCTCCAGGGCGACGACGGATCGTTGGTCTCCGCGGACGCGGTCAAGCAGCAGCTGCGGCTTTTCATCCGTGCGGAAGATCCCGGCGCGCCCCTGTCGGACGAGGCTCTGACGGCGGCGCTGGCGTCGGTGGGCGTTCACATCTCCCGGCGCACGGTGGCCAAATACCGTGCGGAGCTGAACATCCCCACGGCGGCGGCGCGAAAGCGGGACAGCCGAAATAGAACATAAAAGATTCCGGACTCTGTTTTTGAACGGAGTCCGGAATCTTTTTGTTCACCTTGAGGCAGTACCGCGCTTATACGCGGAACAAAAAACCACCCGCTAGGCGGGTGGGATTCAAGCTTAAGCAGGGCACTAGCCAACAGTGATAGAACAATGGATGTTCAGGCCATTAAGACTATCAAAGGAGGAAGTGCCCTATGGCAAACAGTTTAGCACATACGAAATGGTTATGTAAATACTACATTGTATTTACACCGAAGAAAAGTGATATACGTAAGCGCACAATAATCACCCGCCTAGAATCCCGGCCAAGGATGTGAGATAATATCCCAAAACTTGAAAAACGCACGGAGAGTTTTTCGAGAAGAAGGAAGAGGTGCTATCAAATGGCAGATGTATTGGCAGTGTGGGACGACTATCGGGCGCAGACATGGACAATGCTTATTCAGGAATGCAGCAACAGTGGACTGACAAAACGGGAATTTTGCCGGCGGCGTGGGATCTCCGAGAAAAGCTTTTACTACTGGCTCCGGAAACTCCGCAGTCAGATGGCAGAAGCTGCCGAACCTCAGATCGTGCAGCTGGAATCTTCTGTGACTTCAACGGAGATTCTTCAGATCCACTACCGGGGTGCAGAATTGAAGCTGCCGGTCGGTGTGGATATTGAGGCTGTCGCCGCACTGCTTCGGTCCATTCAATCGCTATGATAGATCTGACAAAAGTCCGGAATTTCTATATTGCCTGCGGCTATACAGATCTCCGTCTTGGGAT